>ENA-OWRC01000002-OWRC01000002.1-human-gut-metagenome-genome-assembly--contig:-NODE-2-length-471640-cov-54.801817_pt1 | contig 471640 bp, 373 predicted proteins | sample MGYA00248268_ERZ651895 | MGnify/ENA primary metagenome ERZ651895 (study PRJEB26924, sample SAMEA4378242) | human gut metagenome | biome: human gut; feature: human-associated habitat; material: faeces...
CGAACAACCTCTGTGAGCAAAGGATGAAACCTGTAAAGCTGCTGCTCAAGAACTGCATGAATATAGGAAGTGAGGCAGCCGCAGAAAACTCGGCATTCATCTTCTCTCTGATAGAAAGCTGCAAACTTAATGACATAGATTCTCAGGATTACCTGAAGCACTTGTTTGAATGTATTCTTCATGGTAATAACTGCGACAGGAAGGCTCTTCTGCCATGTTTTTATAAACCGGAATGTTAAAACAAAAATATTTTCTTACGGACTTTTTTATTTTATCGGCTGAAAAACAGCCGATAAAATTGTCGTGGCGGAATATAGAATGGTTACAAAATTTATGCTTAATCTACGAATCCCTCAGGTTTTTACGTTGATCCTTTTTTATTATCCCTAAAAAAGGACCCTGAATTTGCACCTGACAAACTTCGCAAAACCACCATATTCTGCTTCCATACGGAAACGAAAAAAGCCCTGATTCTGTTGTGAATCAGAGCTTTTCCTAATTTTTCTTTGTAAGCTTGCGGTGCGTACGGGACTCGAACCCGTGACCCCATGCGTGACAGGCATGTATTCTAACCAACTGAACTAACGCACCATTAAGTTTTCTTTCGTTGCTTTCTCTCTCGATTGCGGTTGCAAATGTAGTACAATTTTTTGAACCTGCAATAGCTCCGTAAAAAAAATTTTAGCAGGAGACTTATAAAGAAAATATAAGAAATAGGGAAAAACAGACTACCCCACTTCATCTTGTCAGAAAAAGGAAGCAGACACCAAACTTTTCGTTGCGTTTATTAGGAGATTGATTATAATTCGTTACTTTTGCAGAAACAATTTTTTTCTACAAAAAAATAGTACAGAATGAAAATCGCCATCATAAAATACAATGCCGGCAACCTTTTTTCAGTAGACTGTGCCCTGAAACGTCTGGGTGTGGAACCCATCATCACCCACGACAAGGAAACGCTGCTCAGTGCCGACAAGGTCATCTTTCCGGGAGTGGGCGAAGCGCGCACCACCATGGATTACTTGAAAGGATGCGGACTGGACCAGCTCATCAAGGACCTCAAGCAACCGGTTCTGGGTATCTGCCTGGGCATGCAGCTGCTCTGCCGCCATTCCGAGGAAGGAGACGTCGACTGTCTGGGCATCTTCGACGCGGAAGTGAAGAAATTCCAGCCAACCCATCCGGAGGACAAAGTGCCCCACATGGGATGGAACACACTTTCGCATCTCCGCAGTCCGCTGTTCCAAGGACTCAAGGAGGAAGAATTCGTGTATTTCGTCCATAGTTTCTATGTGCCGGTCAACGAATTTACGGCGGCTACTACGGAATATATCACTCCGTTCAGTGCAGCACTGCACAAGGACAACTTCTATGCCACCCAATTTCATCCGGAAAAGAGTGGAAAGGTGGGCGAATGTATCCTGCGCAACTTCCTGAATCTTTAATGTCTCACCCAATTTGCATCAAAAACATCCTATGATAGAACTTATTCCTGCCATCGATGTCATCGACGGCAAATGCGTACGACTTGCACAAGGAGACTACCAGTCGAAAAAAGTGTACAACGAGAATCCGGTGGAAGTGGCCAAAATGTTTGAAGCACACGGCATCCGTCGGCTACACGTGGTAGACCTGGACGGAGCGGCTTCCAAACACATCGTGAATTACAAGGTACTGGAGGCGCTGGCCGGACAGACCTCACTGGTCATCGACTTCGGTGGAGGTATCAAAAGTGATGAAGACTTGCACATTGCTTTCGAGAGCGGAGCGCAAATGGTTACCTTGGGCAGCATCGCCGTGAAGGAACCGCATACGTTCGGCCAATGGATGGAGACCTATGGTAGCGAACGTATTATCCTGGGAGCGGATGCCAAGGACGGAAAAATCGCCGTGAACGGATGGCTGGAATGTAGCCAGATGGAACTGATGCCGTTCCTCGACGAATACATCCGGAAAGGGGTCACGAACGTGCTCTGTACGGACATCTCCCGCGACGGCATGCTCAACGGACCGTCCATCGACTTGTACAAGGAAATTATCCAGGCCCATCCCGACCTGCACCTGATTGCCAGCGGAGGTATCAGCGGCATGAAGGACATTGAAGCACTGGAAGAGGCCGGCATCCCGGCAGTGGTATTCGGAAAGGCTTTTTACGAGGGGCGCATCACCCTGCAGGATTTAAAGGCTTACCTTCCTTAAAACTTATTCAAGAAACAAAACTATGTTAGCAAAGAGAATCATACCTTGTCTGGACATCAAGGACGGACAGACAGTGAAGGGAACCAACTTCGTCAATCTGCGGCAGGCCGGCGACCCTGTGGAACTGGGAAAGGCATACAGCGAACAAGGGGCGGACGAGCTGGTATACCTGGACATTACGGCCAGCCACGAGGGCCGGAAAACATTTACGGAACTGGTGAAACGCATCTCGGCAGAAATCAATATCCCGTTTACGGTGGGAGGCGGCATCCATGAACTGAGCGACGTGGAACGGCTTCTGAACGCCGGAGCGGACAAGGTGTCCATCAACTCCGCTGCCCTCCGCAACCCGCAGCTCATTGATGACATTGCTCTCCATTTCGGCTCACAGGTATGCGTGGTGGCCATCGATGCGCGCCAGACTCCGCAGGGCTGGAAATGTTACCTCAACGGAGGACGGCTGGAGACCGACCGTTTCCTGATGGAATGGGCGGAAGAGGCCAACCGCCGGGGCGCAGGAGAAATCCTGTTCACGAGCATGGACCACGACGGAGTGAAGGAAGGCTATGCCAATGAGGCACTGGCCGAACTGGCTGAACGACTGACCATCCCGGTCATCGCTTCGGGAGGTGCCGGAAAGAAAGAACACTTCCGCGATGCGTTTACATTGGGAAAAGCCAACGCCGCACTCGCTGCCAGCGTTTTTCACTTCGGAGAGATACGGATTCCCGAATTAAAAGATTACCTTTGCAAAGAAGGCGTCACCGTGCGCAGATAAAAACATGTTTAACCACTTATTATATATTAAATAAAGAATTATGGAACTGGATTTCGAGAAAATGAATGGCCTGATTCCGGCCATCATCCAAGATAACTACACACAGAAAGTGTTGATGCTGGGCTTCATGAACAAGGAAGCCTACGAGAAGACCGTGGAAACGGGAAAGGTGACTTTCTTCAGCCGTACGAAAAACCGCTTGTGGACCAAAGGTGAACAGAGCGGCAACTTCCTGCACGTGGTATCCATTAAGGCAGACTGCGACAACGACACCTTGCTCATCATGGTACACCCGGACGGCCCTGTCTGTCACACAGGCACCGACACTTGCTGGGGCGAAAAGAACGAGCAGGACATCATGTTCCTGAAGGAGCTGCAGGATTTCATTGACCGACGCCGCCAGGAGATGCCGGATAAATCCTACACGACCAGCCTGTTCAATTCGGGCGTCAACAAGATGGCGCAGAAAGTGGGCGAAGAGGCTGTGGAAACGATCATCGAGGCCTGCAACGGTACCGACGAACGGTTGATTTACGAAGGAGCCGACTTGCTGTATCACCTGATTGTATTGCTCACCTACAAGGGATACCGCATTGAAGACTTGGCCCGTGAACTGAAAGAACGCCACAGCGCGAACTGGAAAAAACATTAATGGAAAGAATGGAAGCACAACCGCTTATCACATATCAGCATGTCAGCATCAGCCTGCAGGGGCAGGAAATTCTTTCAGACATCAACTTTGAATTGAAGAAAGGAGAATTCATCTACCTTATCGGAAAGGTGGGCAGCGGAAAATCAACTTTCCTGAAGACCCTCTACGGGGAAGTGGAAATCGACAACGGAGAGGCTCAGGTATTGGGATATTCTGTCCGACACATGAAAAGGAAAGACCTCCCTACCCTGCGCCGGAAACTGGGCATCGTGTTTCAGGACTTCCAGCTGCTGACCGACCGTACCGTACACGAGAACCTGAAATTCGTGCTCAAGGCTACGGGATGGAAAAACCGTGTGGAAATAGAAAAACGTATCGAAGAGGTGCTCCGACAGGTGGGCATGGAAAACAAAGGGTACAAAATGCCCAACGAACTTTCCGGAGGTGAACAGCAGCGTATTGTCATCGCACGGGCCATCCTGAACCAGCCGGACATCATCCTGGCCGACGAACCGACGGGAAATCTCGACGTGGAAACCGGCCGGCACATCGTGGAACTGTTACAAGACATTTGCCGGCAAGGGTCGGCCATCATCATGACCACGCACAACCTGAACCTGCTGTCGGAATACCCGGGAAAAGTGTATAAATGTGAGCACCATCGCCTGACAGAAACCGCAAATTCATAAAAAAGACAAAGGAGTAAAAGGAATTTTGCCAAAATGAACTTAAAATAGGGTTTTTATTACTACATTTGCTCCCGAAAATAATTAATTATAAAACATTTTAAATTCGAAACGTAAAATGAAAGTTTTAAAGTTTGGAGGTACATCCGTAGGTTCCGCACAAAGAATGAAGGATGTGGCCAAATTAATCAATGACGGCGAACAGAAAATTGTAGTCCTGTCTGCCATGTCGGGTACGACGAACACATTGGTTGAAATTTCGGATTATCTGTACAAGAAAAATCCAGAAGGTGCAAATGAAATCATCAATAGACTGGAATCTAAATACAAACAGCACATTGATGAGTTGTATTCTACCGAAGAATATAAACAGAAGACACTGGATTTTGTAAAATCGGTTTTTGATTACATTCGTTCTTACACGAAAGACATATTTACTTTGTTCGAAGAAAAGGTCATCCTGGCACAAGGAGAAATCATCTCTACAAACATGGTGACAAATTATTTGTGCGAACAGGGCGTGAAGGCGGTACTGATTCCGGCACTGGAATACATGCGCACGGACAAAAACAGTGAACCGGACCTGACGTACATCCGCGAGAAACTGAACGCACAGCTGGAAGCCAATCCGGGTTATGAGATTTATATCACGCAGGGATTTATCTGCCGCAACGCATACGGTGAAATCGACAACCTGCAGCGTGGCGGAAGCGATTATACGGCTTCTTTAATCGGTGCGGCCATCAACGCATCAGAAATCCAGATTTGGACGGATATCGATGGAATGCACGACAACGACCCGCGTGTAGTAGACAAGACCTCTCCAGTACGTCAGCTGCACTTCGAGGAAGCAGCCGAACTGGCTTACTTCGGGGCCAAGATTCTGCATCCGACCTGTATCCAGCCAGCCAAATATGCCAACATTCCGGTACGTCTGCTGAACACTATGGAACCGTCGGCTCCGGGCACGCTGATTTCAAACGATACTGAAAAAGGCAAAATCAAGGCAGTAGCTGCCAAAGACAATATCACAGCCATCAAAATCAAATCCAGCCGTATGCTGCTGGCTCACGGTTTCTTGCGCAAGGTATTTGAAATCTTCGAAAGCTACCAGACAGCCATCGATATGGTATGTACTTCAGAAGTAGGTGTGTCCATGTCCATCGACAATACGAAGCACTTGAATGAGATTGTGAACGACCTGAAGAAGTACGGTACCGTAACAGTAGACCATGACATGTGTATCGTTTGCGTAGTGGGCGACCTAGAATGGGAAAACGTAGGTTTTGAGGCAAAGGCACTCGATGCCATGCGTGAAATTCCGGTACGTATGATTTCATTCGGCGGCAGCAACTACAACATCTCTTTCCTGATTCGTGAAGCAGACAAGAAGAGAGCACTCCAGTCTTTGAGCGACGTGCTGTTCAACAGCAACAAGAAATAAAGACATTTTTATGCAGCGAAAAGCGGAGGATACGGTCAAAACCGCATCATCCGCTTTTTTATCATCCTAATCAAACAAAACAACTAAACTCACATGAAAGCAAATTTTCCTATACCGCGTTTCAGGGAACTTGAAACCCCGTTTTATTATTATGACGCGAACCTGCTGCGTGAGACCTTGGACAAGATCAAGGAAGAGGCAGGAAAATACAATAAATTTTGTGTGCATTATGCCGTAAAAGCCAATGCCAATCCCAAAATCCTGCGTATCATCCGCGAAAGTGGACTGGGAGCTGACTGTGTGAGCGGCGGTGAAATCCAGGCATCCATCCAAGCCGGATTCCCAGCCAGCAAGATTGTCTATGCCGGCGTGGGAAAGACTGACAAGGAAATCAATCTGGGACTGGATTATGACATTTTCTGCTTCAACGTAGAATCTATTCCGGAACTGGAGGTCATCAATGAACTGGCTGCGGCAAAAAACAAGATTGCCCGCGTAGCATTCCGTATCAACCCGGATGTAGGTGCACATACGCATGCCAACATCACTACCGGTCTGGCAGAAAACAAGTTCGGCATCAGCATGCAGGACATGGACCACATCATCGACCTGGCACTGGAGATGAAAAACGTGAAGTTCGTGGGACTGCATTTCCACATCGGCTCACAGATTCTGGACATGGGCGACTTCGTGGCGCTCTGCAACCGTGTAAACGAACTGCAGGAAAAACTGTATGCCCGCCAGATTATTGTGGAACACATCAACGTGGGAGGTGGACTGGGCATCGACTATGCACATCCGAACCGCCAGCCGATTCCGGACTTCGCCGAGTACTTCGCCACCTATCACAAGCACTTGCGTCTGCGCCCGCAACAGACACTCCACTTTGAACTGGGACGCTCAGTTGTGGGACAATGCGGAAGCCTCATCACCAAAGTGACTTACGTGAAACAGGGTACGAACAAGCAGTTTGCCATCACGGACGCAGGTATGACCGACCTGATTCGTCCGGCTTTGTACCAGGCCTACCACAAGATTGAAAACCTGACTTCGGAAGAACCGGTAGAGACTTACGATGTGGTAGGGCCTATCTGCGAATCCTCCGACGTGTTCGGTAAGGCCATCGACCTGAACAAGGTACACCGTGGCGACCTGATTGCCCTGCGCTCGGCCGGAGCTTACGGAGAAATCATGGCATCAGGCTACAACTGCCGTCCGCTGCCGAAAGGCTATACATCGGACGAACTGATATAAGCAGTCATTCTACTTATTGAATAATTCGAAGGTAAATTTACATCCCACGGAGGTAAATTTACCTTTTTCATTTCCGATGAAGATTCCTGCATCGAACAGATGGGTGGCAAAGCCATAACCAAACTCCAGGTAGGGGTTCAAATGGGGCATGAACAGAATGCCTGCATAAATCCGTTCTTTCTGAATGAAAGACAACAGACGGGACACCGGATACAAGAGAATAAAGGGAGCCTCAAAAGTCATATTTCCTCGCAAATAGTGACTGGAAGCATTGTACCAGCGCCCATCCAGCATCTGGAAGGTACCTCCGATGTCGTCGTTCCAACCCTGCGGCAGATTCAGATTGGCAAAATGCACGTAATCCACGAAGTACATGTCCGACTGGTTCGTGAACATTCCGCCTCCGATGTGATAGGCGATTGAACGGACATTCTTCAGACGGATAATCTGCTCCACCGAACATTCGATACGCTCATACGTACCCGAATTCTTCAGTAGCCTGATACCTCTTTCATAGTCCAACATGAAGGTGGGATAATATGAACCCACATTGATTTTTCGGTTCCCATTCATATAATAATACATCCCCGGCGTCCATTCCAGACGAATACGGGGGGCGAAACTGTTGTAACGGGAACGAACACGAGCCTCTACTTCCGGCGTACTTTTAGTATACCGCCAGTGCATGGCCAATCCTGTACCCAATTTCAGTCCGTTACACAGTTCAATGTTGTGAGACACATCCACATACACATCCTTAAAATAGTCCAGCTCCAACCCTTCGAACGAAAACGTACTGTCTGGCATTTCTTTCAGCTGGTCAAGCACCACGCTACTGTAAATACGGTTACCGTTTCCGGCATGCACTTCAATGGAACCTAACCTCCGGGGATTATAGAAATATTCCACGTCTACCTTGGCATAAAGTTCTTTTTTGGTGAAGTTATAACCAATCTGAGGGGCAATACGCAGCAACCGTCCGTTGTGAAACAATTTGTTGTACTTAAACACCTGCCGGTACGAAATGCCGTTCCGATGACTGTAACTCACAAGCAACGGATTGATTATCGGAGAACAGTTGATGCTTCCTACCCGCGACAAGTCGATGTCGTAACTGCTGATCAAAGCATCCCCTATCTGACCAAGGAATACCATATTCTTTTGGAACTTCGTAGGTGGAGGCTTCAAAGTATCTGCCTCCCGCTGACGCCTCCGTTCATCCGCCATCCGGTAAAGCGAATCTTCATACGACGACAAAGGAATCGGACGGATACGGTTAAATGAATCCCGTTCCACCACCAGGCGACTAGTGTCACAAGTCAACGTATAAGAATTGGAAAGATTATGGTCATTCGTCTTTTTATCAATCCATTCCTCTCCTGGTTGCCGGAACGTCACCGACGAATAGCGCATCCATCCGGTGTATTTCATTTCCAAGTGATTCTTCAAAAACTTAAAATTCAGGTCCAGATTCATCAGTAACGGAAGATATTTCGTTTCTTCCTCCTCTCCCATCTGCATACTCAGATGAAAGTGAATCAAATCATAACGTCCCCTCAAATCCATTCTCCGAATAGTCCAGTCGGCTGAAGAAAGCCACAATGCCCCTTCCACCAGCTGCGTACTCCGGTAACGCGGTATCACCCGAATACAGTAGAGTTCCCCATCCAACCGGGGTTCCACACTTTCCAGCAGATAACGATAATGTATCCGTGCCTTCTCATTCAAAGGCGACAAGAGTTTGTTGCCCATTAAAGAAGGAGCATAAATATTAAATTTCATGTAATCTATCACATCGAAAATCTGCCCGCTATAACTGGGGAAAGTGGTAGATATGGCCCTCACTTTTCGGTCGACAATTCCCGGAGCTGTATATTGGAGGTCACTGATAGACTCATGCACATAATCCTTTATTCCCTTCTCCAAGCGGAACATAGAAGGTACATAGCGGATGATGCGATTCTGCTTGTGAACCGTCAGATGCCCTTTCAAATATAAATCTGCCTTATAACCTTTGACCTCATGCGAATAAATGGAAGCTGCCTGAAACATATATCTCAAAATGGAATCAGGCACCATAGGCTTAAAAGGAAGAGCCGGAGCATTGTCACGTGCCATTCCCCGTTGTGGAATACCACCCAGCAGACATAAAGCCCACAGTCCCCACAAAACTACATATAAGGCTTTTCTTATTCGCATTCTTAGGCAAATATATAACAAAGGCCTATTCCAAGGGCATTTTTTGCCAGGAAAAAAGAAAATTTTCAAATTTTCTTTCTATCTTTGTGCTAAATAACATGGTTTTGAAACATTTATGGTAAAAAAGGAATTAACAGAAGCTGAGATTGCCGAAAGTATACCAGATTTATGGCAACCATTAACCCAGCAGCAGCGCGAATTGCTTGCTCAAAACTTCACAATTCAAAAATACAAGAAAAACGAAACTATTTACTGTGAAGGGGAAACCCCAGAAAATCTGATGTGTCTGCTCAACGGCAAAGTAAAGATTTACAAAGACGGGGTTGGAGGAAGGAGCCAAATTATCCGTGTCATCAAAAACAAGGAATATTTCGCTTACCGAGCTTACTTCGCCGAAGAAAACTTTGTAACCGCTGCCGCTGCTTTTGAACCTTGCACCATGTGTCTGATTCCGATGCCTGTTATTGTCCAGCTGATTATGGAGAATGCAAACTTAGCCATGTTTTTCATCAAACAACTGTCGAAAGATTTGGGTATTTCGGATGAGAGAACCGTCAACCTGACTCAGAAACACATCCGTGGACGCCTGGCTGAGTCGTTGCTCTTCCTGAAAGAAACTTACGGTGTAGAAGAAGACCAGTGTACCCTGAGCATCTATCTCTCAAGAGAAGACTTGGCTAATCTTTCGAATATGACCACTTCCAATGCCATTCGTACATTGTCAAACTTTGCAGCCGAGAAACTGATTATCATTGACGGACGCAAAATAAAGATTATCGATGAGGAGAAGCTGAAAAAAATCAGCAAAATTGGCTAACAACTCCTTATAATTATAATACCTCCGAGGTATTGTTGACAGTTATATTGATTCCCAAGAATTACTTGATACAGAAGGAAACAATATAACTGTTTTTTATTGCTTTCCAGTGCCTGAATAAACGAATCTCAGGTTACTGCTTCCCTTTATAAAAATTTGCAAAATTCATTTCCCAAACGTATTTTTGTGTCAGTATATTATTAAATCTTACTGACATGGATAATACCACACACAACACACAAAAAGGAACAGGTTTCCTCGCCCGAATGCGACAAAAACTGACAGAAAGGAAACGCCGGGTCATGAAACTCATCGAATTAAAACGCCTCCAGCGAATCCGTAAAAAGACTGTACCCGGCTACACCTATTGCAAGAACTGCGGTACCAAACTGGAAGGGATGTACTGCCACTGCTGCGGACAATATGCTCTCGACATCTACCAGCCGTTTTGGAAATACTTCAAGCAATATTTTGAAAATGTCTACCAATTCGACAGTAAAATCTGGCAGACCTTATGGCTCATGTTTACCCGTCCAGGCTTCCTGACCAACGAGTTTAATGCCGGAAAGATTAATTCCTACGTGCATCCTTTCCGGCTCTACATGTGCATCTCCGTGGTCTTTTTCACCCTCTTTTTCATGCTGGCCTCCGACAAGGCCAACCAAGCCCTGCAGGCCGTAGACTCTCTGAGCATCAACGACGAAGTAGTCCAACAGCTCAATTCTGACACTGCCCTCCCCGATACCAGCGTCTACTTGTATCAGGGCCCTGAACTCGTTCAGGCTTTGCAGGAAAGAGGGGTCACCCGAGCCGATGAAATATTTCAGGTGCAACGCTTGGACGACCGTTTCTCCCTTTCCTATGTACGGATGCCGAAGCTGATAGCCGATTCTTGCCTCCGGGAAAGCACCCTTAGGGAAAAAGACCTGAAAACCATTCTGGACCTTCAGAAAGTGAAAACTTCACAACTGGACAGTCTGCTGAAAGAAAAAGAAATTAGCTCGGAATCGATGCAAGCGGCCCTCCACTTCCAGACGGACTCCACCGGAAACGCCCTCACACCCGTGTACGAATGGAATCCAGACAACCCCGATGAAGCCGAACAACTCCGCCGGGAGTCTTTCCTTAACCAGCTCATAGGAGGCTTGTCCAAATGGACACCCCTCTACATGATGTTCCTTTTACCGCTGTTCGCCTGGCTTCTGCAAGGCCTGTTCCGCAAATCACGGTATCCCTACATGTGGCATTTCGTGCATGCCATTCATCTGAATACCGTGTTCCTGATGCTGTTGCCCATCCCGTTGATTCCCCTGCTGACAGAGAAAAACTTTCTGGATGCCTTCAGAGGAGACATGCCCCTCTACACATTGGCCATTTTCCTCGTGGGTATGTTTATCTATACCTACATTTCGCTGCACACCGTGTACCACCGTGGCTGGATTAGAACCTTCCTCAAAACCGTGGGCTTACTAAGCCTGTTCACGTTCCTGGCCCTCGTCATCGCCGGCATCCTGCTCATCGTGCTGCTTTACTCACTCTCGGAAGAGTTTTAAGAAAGCCTCTCAACGTATTTCACGCAGGGCCTTGCAAAGCTGGTCGGGGCAGGAAGTGGGCTTTCCCCCGCAACGAATACCTTCCAAGCGTGTAATCACGTCGTCCACTTTCATCCCCTTTACCAGCGAAGAGATACCTTGCAGGTTGCCGTTGCATCCGCCTGTAAAATGCACGTCCTTCACGATTCCGTTTTCCACTTCCACGTCAATCTGGGAACTGCAGGTTCCCGTCGTTCTGTAACTATATTTCATGCTATTGTCTTTTTTTGCGTATAAAAAAGAACGGAGTACCTTGTAAAGCACTCCGTCCGTAATGTATGTAAAGAGAAAAATTATTCTGCGTCCTCTTCCGGTTTCATGTTCGTGTAAACCGTCTGTACATCGTCGAATTCTTCCAGACGTTCTACCATCTTGTCGATTGTCTCACGCTGTTCCGGAGTCACATCCTTCAAGTCGTTCGGGATGTAAGTGAAATCACCACCGACATCTTCGAAGCCACATTCCTCCAAGTGCTTCTGGATGGCTGCGTAGCTCTTCGGGTCACCGTAAATAGTGATAGTACCTTCTTCCGGATCTTCGTCGTATTCATCTTCTACGTTGTAGTCAATCAAGTCCAGAATCAGTTCTTCCATATCAATGCCATCTTTCTTCTTGAAAGTGAACACACACTTGTGGTCAAACAAGAAAGCCAGTGAACCAGTTGTACCCAGGTTACCGCCAAATTTGTTGAATACGGAACGTACGTCGGCTACCGTACGAGTCGTGTTGTCTGTCAAAGTATCTACGAATACGGCAATTCCGTGAGGACCGTATCCTTCGTAAGTCATGCTCTTGTAATCGCTCTGGTCTTTACCCATTGCATTCTTGATGGCACGTTCAATGTTGTCCTTCGGCATGTTTTCACGCTTACAAGTAGCGATTACCGAACGCAAAGCCGGGTTGTTTTCCGGTTCCGGACCACCAGCTTTTACTGCAATTGCAATTTGTTTACCCAGACGAGTGAAGGTCTTCGCCATGTGACCCCATCTTTTCAATTTTGTAGCTTTTCTATATTCAAACGCTCTTCCCATTGGATTATATTTTTAAATTTATTTTTAATGAGTTCTCTTTTTATCGAAGCACAGCTCCCAGCTTGTTCTGCAGGTTGCCAATCAGCTTCTGCATAAACTTGTCAATCTGCTTGTCGTTCAGTGTAGCATTCTCGTCCTGAAGCATGAAGCTTACAGCATAGCTCTTCTTGCCAGCTTCCAGATTCTTTCCTTCGTACACATCGAACAATTCTACAGACTTGAGCAACTTCTTATCTGTTTCGTAAGCAATCTTTTCGATTTCGGCAAACTGTACCTTCTTGTCAATCAGCAAAGCCAAGTCACGTTTTACAGCCGGGAACTTAGAGATTTCCTTATAGCTTACCACATTGTTCTTGATAGCCTTCATCAGTTCCTTCCAGTTCAGGTCGGCATAATATACTTCATGATCAATGTCGAATGCCTTCTGAATCTTCTTGCAAACCACACCGAAGGTACCCAACAGCTTACCGCCACGAGTATGTACGGAAATAGCCACAGAGTAAATGTCGTCCGAAAGATTTCCGAATACCAGTCCTCCGAAGTTTACACCCAGACGACGGAAGATATTCAATACGTAAGCCTTCAGTTCATATACAGACGCATTTTCATCCGCATGTGCCCAAGAGTTGCTTACCCGCTTTCCGGTCAGCCACAAGCCCATGTGCAATTCTTCTGAATAGGCAGCCAGTACCTTTTCCGGATTCTTCTTCTCGGCATGGAAGTGATAGCAGTTACCGAACTCGAAGAACTTCAGGTCGGCATTCTTGCGGTTGGCATTGTGCTGGATACTTTCCAGACCGCCGAAAAGCAGTGTGGCACGCATTACGTTCAAGTCGTTGCTCAACGGATTCATCACACGCACCAAGTTTTCCGGCTTGAACGTTTCCAGTCCGTCATAATAAGCCGCAGCAGTCAGTGAATTGTTCAGAATCTCATTGAAACCACAACCTACCAACTGTTCGCCGACCAAGTTCTGCAGTTTCACTGACTTGTCAACTTCTCCCTTCACGCTCAAGCTGGACTTCAGCGTAGTGGGGATTTCCACATTATTATATCCATAAATACGGAGAATATCTTCTACCACATCGCACGGACGCTGTACATCCACCCGATAAGGAGGAACCAACAACGAAAGACCTTCTGTCGTTTCGTTCACAATCTTCATCTCCAGGCTGGAAACAATGCTCTTCACGGTTTCTACCGGAATCACCTTACCTACCAGTGAGTTGACATAATTATAAGAAAGTTCTACCGGGAAATCAGCAATCGGATGCGGATAGTTGTCCTTGATTTCAGAAGCGATTTCACCTCCCGCCAGTTCCTTCACCAGCAGCGCAGCTTCCTTCAAGGCATAAATCGTAATATTCGGGTCGATACCACGTTCGAAACGGAAAGAAGAGTCTGTGCTCAATCCGTGACGACGCGCCGTCTTACGCACCCAAGTCGGATGGAAATAAGCACTTTCCAGGAACACATCCGTAGTGGTTTCCGTCGTACCTGAATCCAGTCCGCCAAATACACCGGCGATACACATCGGCTCTTCCGTGTTGCAAATCATCAGGTCCTTGTCAGACAGCTTGCGTTCCACTTCGTCCAATGTCACGAACGGAGTTCCTTCGGCACAAGTCTTCACTACAATCTTTCCCCCCTTGATTTTATCGGCATCGAAGCAGTGCATCGGCTGACCGTAGGCATGCAGGATGTAGTTGGTAATATCGACAATGTTATTAATCGGACGCACTCCAATCAGACGAAGCTTGTTCTGCAACCATTCCGGACTTTCCTTCACGGTCACGCCTTTGATGGCTACTCCTGCGTAACGTGGGCAAGCTTCCGTGTTTTCCACCACGATGTCGATGTTCATGTCGTGGTTGTCTACTTTGAATGCATCAACAGAAGGACGCTTCAATGTAGCTTTATGTCCGTTCTGGATGAGCCATGCATACAAGTCGCGGGCTACCCCATAATGTGAGCAAGCATCAGCACGGTTCGGAGTGATGTCCACTTCGAGCACATATTCGCTCTTGATATTATAGTAATCCTTGGCGGGTGTACCCGGAACCACATCATCCGGCAATACGATGATACCTTCGTGGCTTGTTCCCACGCCAATTTCATCCTCGGCACAAATCATACCGTTTGACTCCACGCCACGGAGTTTTGACTTCTTGATAGTAAAGCACTGGTCGCCGTCGTACAGCTTCGTACCTATTGTAGCTACGATAACCTTCTGTCCGGCAGCCACGTTAGCCGCGCCGCAGACAATCTGTACAGGCTCTCCCTGTCCCAAGTTTACAGTGGTAATATGCATGTGGTCGGAATTGGGATGCGGTTCGCAAGTCAGCACCTCGCCTACCACCAGGCCTTCCAATCCTCCCTTAATCGTTTGAACTTCTTCCACTCCCCCAGTCTCCAGACCAATGGAAGTCAGTGCGGCTGCCACTTCGTCCGGAGTCAGGTCGAAGTCGACGTATTCTTTCAGCCAGTTATAAGAGATATTCATATTGTTGTTATTTATAATTTCCTAAGAATGATGCGCAAAGTTATAAAAATTAGATGGAATATTCTAATAAAATCCGCAGATTGCTTTAAATTCAACTGAATACTAAAGAATTAGGCCAACAAATATTCAACACTTCCAAGTCAAAAAAACGAAAACATGCCCCATACCTCCTCACCTTTACTCGTTCATATACAATCTTAAAAGGCTTTTTTTCTGCAACTCACTTTACAAACGACAGATATTTCTTCCAAACGAAAGCCCCATTCTTCAAACATAAAAATTCTTATACAAACCGTTTTTATTCGCTGAAATAGCTGAAAATTGAACAAGTTATATTACTTTTACCCAATAAAACATTTCGGGGAATATCCCTTTGAATTAAATTCAGCGACAATTCCCCTATTTATGAAATAAAATCACCATCCGACAATCAACTCATTATGAAAAAACTATCTCAATTTCTCGCGGCATGCGTAATGCTTTCGCTTCCTGTAGGAATACACGCACAGCAAGACACTGCTTATTTCGTGAAGCACCTGCCTTTTTCTGGCAATGAAACCATGGAACAAAAAGTATCCATGGCCGCCCGCCTGGTTCCTACCCCTCAACAGTTAGCCTGGCAACAGATGGAGCTGACGGCCTTTCTGCACTTCGGCATCAACACATTTACAGACAGGGAATGGGGCGACGGCTCTGAAGACCCGGCTTTGTTCAATCCGACCAACCTGGATGCGGAACAATGGGTGAAGACCTTGAAGGAAGCCGGTTTCAAGATGGTACTGCTCACCGCCAAACATCACGACGGGTTCTGTCTGTGGCCTACCAAGACCACCACACACTCCGTTGCCTCTTCTCCTTGGAAAAACGGGAAAGGCGATGTGGTCAAAGAACTTCGCGACGCTTGTACTAAATACGATATGAAATTTGGTGTCTATTTGTCACCTTGGGACCGAAATGCCAGCTGCTATGGCGATTCTCCTGCCTACAACAAATTCTTCATCGAACAGCTGACCGAACTGCTAACTAACTACGGAGAGGTACACGAAGTATGGTTTGACGGCGCGAACGGAGAAGGCCCCAACGGAAAAAAGCAGACCTACGACTGGGAGGCCTTCTACAAGACCATCCAGCGCTTGCAACCCAAAGCCGTCATGGCCATCATGGGCGACGACGTACGCTGGGTAGGCAATGAAAAAGGACTTGGACGGGAAACCGAATGGAGCGCCACGGTTCTGACCCCGGGAGTTTACGCCCGCTCGGAAGCGAACAATGCCCGCCTGAAAGTATACAGTCAAGCCAAAGATCTGGGCAGTCGCGAAATGCTGAAAGATGCCACGGAACTCTTTTGGTATCCGTCGGAAGTCGACGTATCCATCCGTCCGGGATGGTTCTGGCATGAAGCTGAAAATGACAAGGTAAAAAGTCTGAAGCAACTCTCGGACATCTATTTCCAATCGGTAGGCTACAATTCCGTCCTGCTACTGAACATTCCTCCCGACCGTCGGGGAAGGATTCATGAAGCCGATGTGGCCCGTCTGAAAGAATTTGCCGCTTATCGCCAAGAAACGTTCAAAGACAACAAAGTGCTCCTTGGAGACCAGCCTTGGGAAGCCCCGCAGGGAGCTGCACGCACCTATGCCGTAAAAAGCCAAAGCCCTATCAACGTGGTGATGCTGCAAGAAGACATCTCCAAAGGGCAGCGAGTGGAAGACTTCACCCTCGAAGCCTGGGACAACGGTAGCTGGAAGCTTTTGGGAAAAGGAACCACTGTGGGCTACAAACGCATGGTACGCTTTCCTGATACCGTGACCGACTCATTGAAAGTCACCATTAACCAAAGCCGACTGAACGCGCACATCCAGCAAGTGGCGGCTTACTATGCCAAACCTTTGGCTGAACAAGGAAGCACTGCCAACTGGAACAACCTGTCCAGAGACTCCTGGGAAAAGCTGTCGGGTTCTCCGCTGACCATCGACTTAGGAAAGGCCGTCACCCTCAAGGCTTTTACCTATGCTCCTCTGAATGCAGAAGCCAAACCTACCATGGCTTTCCGCTATAAGTTCTATGTGAGTCAGGATGGAAAGAAATGGAAGGAAGTGATCAGCCACGGAGAGTTCAGCAACATCATGCACAACCCGCTACCGCAGACCGTAACCCTTCCGCAGGCAGAATCTATCCGGTTCGTCAAACTGGAAGCTACAACTCCCGATGCTACTACCGCAACGGTAGAACTGGAAGAATTCGGAGTGACCGTTGCAGAATAACTTTCGAAACAACCCGTATAGATACACCACAGGCGGCCCGCATCCAAACGAGCCGCCTGTGTTATTTTAGTCTTGCCTCTTAGAATGGTACATCCGGCACCGGAGCCCCGAACGGATTATCCGGCATTGGAGGTAAATCAGCCGGTGGAGGCGGCACGAAATCCTGTCCTCCGCCGCTGTTCATTTTCGAACGAAGTACCGGAGCCGCTTTCTCCTCGCCCGGCATCGGCACAATCATATCGTCATCCGGGTTCTGGAAACGGGCATATTCGGCACGGAAACGCAACAGCACATCACCCACCGCACCGTTACGATGCTTGGCGATGATGATCTCAGCCATACCATGCAAGTCGTTTCCTTTCTCGTCGGTATAAATCTTATAGTATTCCGGACGGTGGATAAAGCATACCATATCGGCATCCTGCTCGATGGCTCCCGACTCACGCAAGTCACTCAACTGCGGACGCTTTCCGTCGATACCTTCTCGGTTCTCCACGCCACGGTTCAACTGACTCAGGGCCACAATCGGAATATTCAACTCCTTGGCCAGTCCCTTCAACGAACGCGAAATGGTGCTGACCTCTTCCTGACGGCTGCCGAACGACATTCCACTGGCATTCATCAGCTGAAGGTAGTCGATGATGATAATCTTCACCCCATGCTCGCGTACCAGACGGCGCGCCTTGGTTCGCAATTCGAATACGGACAATGACGGCGTATCGTCCACATACAACGGAGCATCATACAATTCCTTGATTTTATAGTCAAGCTGTCCCCACTCGTAAGGTGCCAGCTGACCGCTCTTGATTTTCTCACCTGGAATCTCACAGACATTCACAATCAGACGGTTCACCAACTGCACGTTGCTCATTTCAAGCGAGAACAACGCTACCGGCACCTTGTTGTTCACCGCCATGTTCTTCGCCATGGAAAGCACGAACGCCGTCTTACCCATGGCCGGACGGGCTGCAATGATAATCAAGTCAGAATTCTGCCAGCCCGAAGTCATCTTGTCCAACTGATGGAAACCGCTTGAAAGTCCGCTCAAACCATCGGTACGGGCCGCCGCCTTCTGCAACATCTCGTACGCCTCCTGGATGACCGGATTAATCTGCGTGTAATCCTTCTTCATGTTCTGCTGGGAGATTTCAAAGAGCTTTCCTTCGGCCTCCTGCATCAGGTCGTCCACATCCTGCGTCTCGTCGAACGCTTTGGTCTGTATGCTGCTTGTGAAAGAAATCAGTTCACGCGCCAGAAACTTCTGGGCTATGATGCGGGCATGATATTCAATATGAGCCGACGAAGCCACCTTACCACTCAACTGCGTAATATAGAACGGTCCGCCTACCTCTTCCAGATCGCCGCGCGAACGCAACTGCTCCGTCACGGTCAGGATATCAATCGGTTTCTGCTGGATGGCCAGGTCGGTGATGGCTGCATAAATCAGCTGATGCCGGTGTTCGTAAAACGATTCCGGACGAAGAATCTCGCTCACCAGCGAATACGCATCCTTTTCAATCATCAGCGCACCTAATACCGCCTCCTCCAGTTCAGGAGCCTGCGGCTGCAGATGTCCGTATTCATCCATCGGTTTAGTCTTGGCCGTTTTCGCCACACGTGTATTTCTTCTCGGTTCTGCCATTTCAATTTTGTTTAAGTGGAGCAAAGATACGATTTTTTCCGTGAATCCCGTTTTTCTAAAAACTTTCGTGTATATTTGAGCAACAAAAAACATACAAAACAAACGACACTATGATTACCTTTCCGAATGCCAAAATAAACCTTGGCCTGAATATTGTTGAAAAACGCGCCGACGGTTACCACAACCTGGAAACCATTTTCTATCCCATCCACCTGCAAGACGCGCTGGAGGTGACGCGAAGAGAAAAAGATGACACTCCTTATACCCTCCACGTAAAAGGAACCGCCCTCGAAGGCGCTCCGGAAGACAACCTAGTAGTAAAAGCCTACGAGCTATTGAAGAAAGACCATGAGATGCCGCCCATCGACATCCACCTGTTCAAGCACATTCCTACGGGAGCGGGACTGGGAGGCGGTTCGTCCGACTGCGCGTTCATGATCAAGCTGCTGAACGAAAAATTCCGCCTGAACCTGAGTCTGGAAGAAATGGAGGGCTATGCCGCCCGCTTGGGTGCCGACTGTGCCTTCTTTATCCGCAATCAACCCGTCTTTGCCACCGGCATCGGCAACATTTTTGAGCTCATCCGCCTGTCACTTTCCGGTTGTTACCTCGTGCTGGTAAAACCGGATATCTTCGTATCCACCCGCGAGGCCTTTGCCCACATCACTCCCCACAAGCCGGAGGTTTCCTTGAAGGAGATTGTCCGCCAGCCCGTGGAAACGTGGAAAGACAGTATGAAAAATGATTTTGAAGACAGCGTTTTTCTGCAACATCCGGAGATTGCCGCCATCAAAGACGAACTGTACGACCTAGGTGCCGTGTTCGCCAGCATGAGCGGTTCCGGCTCCTCGGTATACGGCATCTTCCGCCAGCCTGTAGAAAACGTAGATGAAAAATTCGGCGACTGCTTCTGCCGTCAGAGAGAACTGGACTGATAAAGTCCGGTTTTCTCTTATACGAAGCAAAATCTATTATTCCAATTCGCGTCATTTGATTTTCAATCCCGGTATCAGGGGTTTCACGTCCACCAGTTCCAATTCCTTCACCATCGAAAGCGTCCCTTGCTTATACTTTTGGAAATGGGGTGTTTTCAGATGACTCTCGTAAGCCGCACGGTCGGCATAGATTTCGAGAATGGTCACTTTGTGCGGCGCCTCCTTCTCGGCAGTGGCATAGAGTGCCAATACACCCAGTTCCAACCGCATGGAAGCTTCTATTTCTTCTTTCAGAAAAGCATTGTAGACCTCCAACTGGGTTGAATCGACTGTTATCTTTGACAGGCGCACTAGGTTGTTTTCGGCGGGAACCGGCCGGGAATATTCTTCTTTGATAATACTCAACGCTTTGATGGCCGCCGGGAAACCAATATACGGCAGACACTGGATGACGGCAGCTGTCAATGTTTCGGGCGTGTTGCCCACGTTGAGATTGCCGTGATAGTGCGAACGAAGCTGGCTTTCGGCTTCTAAGGTTGTCAGCACACAGTAGCCCAACAATTCGCGTGTCGGCAAATCGATGGCGCCCCGGCTGTATATCTCGCCAAAGAAATAATCCGTGAGGAATTGTTCCACCTGCTTACCCATGTCACTGGGCAATCCTTCCATCACCGAAGCGATACCGCCGGGATAGAGCCGGTCCTGAATGGCCTTGCCCGTCGCATGACGGGTTTCCTCCGTCACCGCGCCTTGCTTTTCCAACGGCAAAGAGATGATGCCCCGCTCCTGAAACACTTCATTCACCGTAGCCACCGCATTCAGCATTTTAGGAAAACCGATGAAAGGTGCAGTAAGGTACATTACCTCACGCAGTTCTTCGGGAGTAACTCCTACATTGAGTGCCGCCCCTGCATGGGCTTTCAGTTGTGGAAGTGTCTGCATGGTGGCAAGGGTAATGCAGGTAATCATCTCACGTTGTTTTAAGGTAAGGTTGCCTGTTTGGAATACCTCACCGAAGATAAACTTCTGCAGAATGTCCATCATTTCCGGGTCTGTACCCTGTCCGGTCAAGGCTTCTCCGCTGAACAGCGTGTGGTAATTCTGCTTGCATACTTCTATTCTATTCATACTATGGTTTATTGTTTGTGCCATCATGGACAAGCTACTTGCCAGCACGAAGGCTATGATACTGATTACTTTTCTCATATACTGTATTTCCAGTTATTTATCTAAATGCAAAAATACATCGTGACAAGCGAAAATTCCGTAACCATAAGTTGGCAGAATATACCATTTTTACAGAATTTACAACCTGCATAAAACATTGTCAGTTAAATACTTTATCTTTGTATAGGCATAACAAGAAAGAGTATGAGCACTATATTGAAAGTAAGAAATGTCAATGATTACGGGAATTATCTCGGTTGTGTCACGAAACATCCATTTGTTTGCGTGGTAGACTATGCCGAGGTGTCCCCCATACGTCATAGTCTGAACAATTACAGTGTGTACGGACTGTTCCTGCGGGACGATGCCGATGTAGCCTTGGACTATGGCCGTGGCAAGTATGACTACCACAAAGGTACGCTGCTGTGCGTGGCACCCGGACAAGTGGGAGGCAAGGAAGACAACGGCGAACAGGTGTCTATTACGGGGTGGGCGCTCCTGTTCCATCCTGACCTGCTGCACGGATTTCCACTCGAAAAGCACATCAAGAAATACTCTTTCTTCGACTACCGTGTCAATGAAGCCCTGCACATGACGGATGAGGAGCATGACATCCTTGTCTCTCTCATGCGCCAGATACAAGACGAGTTGTTCAAAAAGCCAGACGAGCTACAGAACACCATCCTTGTAGGCTACATCGAACTGATGCTCAACTTCTGCCAACGGTTCTACAACCGCCAGTTCTTGACCCGTAAGGTAGAGAACTCCGACATTCTCGTCCGTTTCGACCGTCTGCTTCGCGATTATTTTGAAGACAGACTACAGCTGACCCTCGGCCTGCCTAGCGTGCAGTATTGTGCCGACAAACTGTGCCTGTCACCCAATTATTTCGGCGACGTCATCAAGAAAACCACTGACGATACGGCAAGCAATCACATCCGTCGATTCATCATCCGGCTGGCCAAGAACGGACTGGCAGCGGGCGAAACCGTATCGCAGGTATCCGACAGACTCGGCTTTGAATATCCCCAGCATTTCAGTCGCATGTTCAAGAAGCAAGAAGGCATCACTCCTTCCGAATACTGCCAGCAGCTGCACACTTAACAAACAAGCCATCCGCATTCTTCCACAGAAACAAGTCGGCATATCCGGCAAGTTCCTTATCAGAAGCAAGCGTCTGCTTCAACCTTTGCAGGTTGGCTTTCAGCACGGCATCAGGCAGGTAAGGATAGTCCGAGCCGTAAAGAATGTGGTCGGGCGTGGTGAGGGTAAGCAGCGAGCGCAAGATTTCCATGGTCGGGTTGCCCGCCAGATCGAAATAAAGGCGCGAAAGGTTGCCTTCCCAATCTATCGGCTGCATATAGCCCTGCTTCACCATTGCCGGGAGAATGGATTTCATGCGAGGTAAAGCCAACGGCAGGAACGAACCGCAATGGGGTACAACCACTTTCAGGTTCGGATAGCGCACCAATACATTTCGTGCCAGCATGTTCACCACGGCACGAGTAGACTCTGCCGGATATTCGTACATCGCCAGCGGTGTGGTGTCTATGATTTCCTTCGGATAAGGTGTGGGACGGTGCGGATGGAGGATGACGACCGCATGACGCTCGTTCAGGATTTCCATCAACGGGTCCAATGCCTCATCCCCCAAGTACTGCCCGCGACTGTTGGTCGCCAGTTTCACGCCATCGGCCCCTAGTGTGTCGAGTGCATACACCGCTTCCCGTATGGCAGCCTCCACATCCGGCAATGGCAGTGAGGCACAGAACTTGAATCTTTCAGGGTATCGCCGTTTCATTTCTGCAGAAACCTCGTTCACCCGGCGGATACATGCAGCGCTTTCCCCCACATCGCCATAATAAGGTTGTGGAACTGGCATGGTCAGCACAGCGGTACGGATGCCTGCACTGTCCATAAAAGCGATGTGCCGCTCTACATTCCACTCAGGCAACGGAAAAGTTTCTTCCAATTCTGCCCCGTGTGCTTTCAGCACTTCCCTGTATTCAGGAAGAATGATGTGGCTGTGTACATCCACCGTCTGTGCAGATACAGTAGCGAATGCCGCACACAATGCCCCTGTCAAAATCAATTTATTCATTACCTTCTATTCCCCGGTTATTGTACTTGTCGTTGTTGCTCTGCATTTAATTTCTTTGATGACCTTCGCCGGATTGCCTCCTACTACCGTCATCGGCGGCACATCGTGCGTCACCACGCTGTTTGCCCCTACAATGGCACCGTAACCAATAGTCACACCGGGCAGGATAGTGGAATTGATGCCTATCCATACTTTGTCTTCAATGACGATGGGACGCCCGTAAGTGGCACTGCGGTTGTCCGGATTAGGGTCATGGTTGATGGTGATAAGGTTCACTTTCGGAGCGATGAACACGCCGTTGCCCAACGTGATGCCACCCCTGTCAAAGAAAGTGCATCCCTGCTGTATCCAGCAACCTTTCCCTATGCGGATGTTCTTCCCATAATCCACATAAAACGGAGGTAGCAGCGTGACCGATGAATCAATCTCACGGCCTGTGATACGAGACAGATAGTCGCGCACTTCTTCAGGCGTGTGCCAGCCGGCATTCAATTCATTTGCCAGCTTCATGGTATCCCAAATCACATTAATTAATTTATCATATCCCGGTTCATTAGGAGAAACCATTTCTCCCGACAAGTCTTTCTTGAAAATATCTTCCATATTGTCTTTAATTGATTAGTTCTTTCTATGTGATAAAGATACGACAATACCACCCGATACAGAGTAAACATATCCTCTGTGTTTATACCAATTTCACTGAAAATGAACTTATAAACCCCACAAACACTTTCATGCACCTCTCTTCTTGGATGATGACCTCCAAATTATCTGTATAATGGTAGAATCATTTATTTATCTATTTGACTCTCCGTGAACGGGTCGGCACGGTGCCCCATCAGATCTATCTTGGCGTAGGCAGCGTCAAACTCCTCCATTTCGTAAGGAGTCAGCCGTACGGAAGCGGCACCGAGGAAGTCATCCAAATGGTCAGGATTGGTTGTTCCAGGAATAGGGACAATCCATGATTTACGCGAGAGCATCCAAATCAAAGCGAATTGCGCCGGAGTCACCCCTTTACGTTTCGCCCATTCCTCCACGAGATAAACCAACGGCATATTGTGTTTCAATGCTTCAGGCTGGAATTGCGGCAGATTATACCGCCTGTCTCCCTTTTGGAAACGGCTGTGTTCGTTGATTGTTCCTGTCAGGAAAGCCCGCCCCAGCGGACAATAAGGCACAAAGCCGATGCCCAGTTCCTGAAGCGTGGGAAAGATTTTGGTCTCCGGTTCGCGCCACCAGATGGCATACTCACTCTGCACGGCTGAAAGCGGACATACCGCATGTGCCCGACGTATGGAACGGGCACTGGCTTCAGACAATCCCCAATGTAAGACTTTCCCTTCCTGCATCAAGTCTTTTACCACCCCGGCCACCTCTTCCATCGGCACCTTCGGGTCCACACGGTGCTGATAAAGCAGGTCGATGTGGTCCGTACGCAAACGGCGCAAGGAACCTTCCACTGCCCGGCGGATATGGTCCGGCCGACTGTTCAGGGCGGTCGGCTGGCCCTCTTCTACCCCGAAGCCAAACTTCGTCTCGATTTTAATTTTGTCACGGAATGGGGCAACGGCCTCGCCCACCCATTCCTCACTGGTGTAAGGCCCGTAAACCTCTGCCGTGTCGAACAACGTAACCCCCTGGTCGTATGCCCGCCGAATCAGGTTTATCATCTCCTTCTTCTCGTACCTGCCTCCATAGTAACCCACCATCGGTAGACACCCCAATCCGATGGCAGAAACTTCCATCCCGCCCAGCTTGCGGTGTTCCATCTCTTTTCTTTGTACCCGATTGTTTGACGACGCATCTGCTGCGCTCTCCCCCATCGGCCTCGTTCCGGCAAAGACCTGATCCATGCCTGTCATCATTCCGATGGCAGCCAAGGTGTAACCGGAAGCCTGTTTCAGAAAATTCCTTCGATCCATAATCTCCTGTGTTTTTAGTCTTTATGCAAAGGTAGCGGAGAACAGGCCGTAGGTATGTAACAATAACTCGGAGGTGCGTACCCATTTCACTGATTTTCTTTCAGTATCTTCAGGGCGATGTCCATATACCGCATAATGTCTGTCGTAAGCTCACGGTGATAGACATCGCTACGCTTGCGACCCAAGCGCACGACGATGGCATCTAATGCAGGGATGGCGATGATGTATTGCCCCAGCATACCGCGCATGTAAGGACAACGCATCCCGCGATAATCCATAATCCACGTCTGAAAACCGTAGTAGCTGAGTGAATCCTTGCCCCATTGGTCTTTCAAGTACGAAGCGGGACGCATCAGCTCGTCCATATAGGCTTCGGATACCAGTTGACGACCGTGCCAATTGCCGCGATGCAACAAGAGACTTCCGAAACGGGCCACGTCGCGGGCCGTGGTATGGAAGCAGCAGAAGGCTTTCTCGTCGCCGTCTTTCTTATCGAGCAGCCAGTAAGCATCGCGCTCGGCCTGCATCGGATGCCAGAGTTTCTCTTCGGCATAGTCACTCAATGTTTGCCCGGTGGCCGCTTCGATGACGAAAGCTAACAATTGCGTCTCGCCGCTACGATAAGAATACTGCATGCCGGGCTTTTCCGTTACTTCCAAGTCCGTCACCAAATCGTACAAATCATTGCCGTAGTAGCCGTGCGTGGTGACAGAGAAGAGCGACGCATACGCCTCATTCCACGCCATGCCGCCGCTCATGGTCAGCAAGTTGCGCAAGGTGACATCAGCCTGCATTCCTTTCGTATAGGTCGGTAAATAATGCGATACTGGATCATCTAAGCTGTGAATCTTTCCTTCGTCGAGGGCCACACCCGCCAACAGTCCCACGATGGTCTTTGTAGCAGAATAGAGGTTCGAGGTCAGCGTGTCGTTCCACCCGTCACGATAACTCTCAAAAAGGATGCTGTCACGACGAATGACGAGAAACGACACGGTGCGCAAGCTGTCCAAATAATGCGCATCCTGCTCCGTCAGTCGGTAGCGGTTATAGTCGGCAGAAAGAGGCCAGTGCCACACGTCGCCGGGATTATGGTGTACCGTATGTCGGTGAAAGGTTTCCAAGTCGTCAATGACAGGCATCCAGTGGATGAGCGCCTGACGGGCATAGTAAGGCAAGGAGGCATACACTACCCCCAGCACCACTACCAGGGCAATGAGCAGGCGGAGAATGGTTTTCTTCTTTGTTTTCATAGGGATATGCTGTAAAACTATTTTCTTTCCGTAGCTTTTCAGAAACCTGTATGCCTACCGGGATAGATTCGGTTTCTTATCTGAAATGAGGAGTATTGTTTTTACAAACTTAACAAAAATGCATGGAATAACCTTGTAAAACAACAAATGAGATTAATAATAAGCACTCATATTCAACAAACTATCACGGCTTTTTTCTAACTTTGTTTCCACTATTTTATGAATCATCATTACCCGCTTATACTTTATCAAACAACTATGAAAATATGGAAGAAAAAAATCTAAACTACTATATCCAACTACTGGAAGCAAATAAAAATCTCATTCTGACAGGCGTACCCGGTACGGGGAAAACGTATTTGGCCAAAGCAATTGCGGATGCGATGGGAGCCGAATATGAATTTGTTCAATTTCATCCGTCGTATGACTACACAGACTTTGTGGAAGGCTTGCGCCCTACTCCTCCCGATAAAAATGGAAACATCGGATTTGAAAGAAAGGATGGAGTGTTCAAGGAGTTTTGCAAAAGAGCAATCGAAAAATGCAAGGGTTTATCCACTGAGTCCTCAATAAATATCTCAAAGAATTCCATTGATGAGAATGATAAGATTGAAAAAGCAATGAGTTGGCTTATGAAACAAAATGGAGCCACTCTCAAATCGATACGAAGTGAAACAAAATTTACGTTAGTAATCAATCAAAATAGAATATATCTAAGAATTCCCAAAGGTAATGAGAATTATGTAAACCCTAACGGTGTTATCAGATATCTAAAAACGGGGGAATATGATAAAGAACATCAAACATATGAACCTTCTGTCGGCTTTTTTATTAAGGAAAACTGTCCTTTATATACAAAGTACACATCTAACAATCACATTTTACATAAAGATATTCTACCTCCTAAAGAGAAACAGTTCATATTAGAGAATCGTAAAGAAGAAAAAATTAAGCATTTTATCTTCATCATCGACGAAATCAATCGGGGTGAAATCTCCAAGATTTTCGGCGAACTGTTCTTCAGCATCGACCCAAGCTATCGCGGAGAAAAAGGATTGGTCAAGACCCAGTATCAGAATCTGATTACCGATGAATCCGACCCGTTCTACGAAGGTTTCTACGTTCCGGAAAATGTCTATATCATCGGAACCATGAACGACATCGATCGCAGTGTGGAGAGTATGGACTTCGCCATGCGCCGCCGTTTTGCCTGGGTGGAGATAAAAGCCAATGAGAACACAGGGATGCTGGACGAGGAACTGGCGGATATGAAAGAGGAAATCGTTCAGGTCATGACGCGCCTGAATGCCGCCATCTGGGATGAAGAGAACCACACAGGCATAGAGGGATTAAGTCCTGCCTATCACATTGGAGGTTCCTACTTCAGCAAACTGGCACTTTATCTGGACAACGAACGCACCCACAAGGAAGCAGCCTACAAGCACCTGTGGGAAAACCACCTGAAAGGTGTGCTGTTTGAATACCTGAGAGGTACGGCCAATGCCATGGAGAATTTGGAAATGCTGGAACAAGTGTATTATCAAAAAGAAGGAAAAGATGATATTGAAAGATAACTCAACCTATTCTTCCACTTCGGAAAATCTTGAAGAATTTCTGTCTCTACAAAATGTATCCAACCGTACCCTGTCGGAACTGACGGATGAATGTGGAAACGACTTGCTGATCTACCCTTATTCTTTTGAGGAATGTGAGGATAAGATAGGCAACCAGCCTCTCATGTCCTTACAAGCCAACTGGAAAGGGAAGCAATGTACAAAAGCCCACTTAACGACAGGCAATCTGGTGGGATTTATAGGAGTCAACGGACATTCCATTTCTATCCAGTCTCGTTTCGTTCAGCACACCGGCGAAGATTTCTTCCTGCATTACATGCTTCAAAAGGTGTTGAACCTCAACATTTTCCGGATGCCACACGAAACAAGCGACGAAGCCGTATTCGACTTTCTGCTCTATTTGTTTCCCAAGTTTCTTAACGAGGCACTGGCGCAAGGCAGCTATAAGGAATACCAACGGAATACGTACAATGACGCGAATGTGCGCGGAGTAATAGACATTTCCCGACAGATAAAATACAACCTGCCGTTCAATGGCCGCATTGCCTATCGCACCCGGGAGTTCAGTTTGGACAACCAAGTGACTGAACTGATACGTCACACCCTCGAATATATCTGCACCACCCGATTCGGAAGAGCATTATTGGAAAGCGACACCCAGACCCGAGACAATGTGAGCCAAATCAGAACTGCCACCCCAAACTATCACCGGCAAGACAGAGAAAACGTAATCAGACACAACTTGAAGATTGTCCCTCATCCTTACTTCACCCGTTATGCGCCTCTTCAAAAACTTTGTTTACGGATACTGCAACACGAAAAAATCAAATACGGACAACAAGAGAATCCCATACACGGCATTTTGTTTGATGCGGCTTATTTGTGGGAGGAATACCTCGCCACTATCCTCACAAAGCAAGGATTCACGCACCCCAACAATAAAAAAGGCACCGGACGCATCTACTTGGCCAAAGGGAACAAATTTCCCCGTTACCTGGATTTTTTCCGGGAATCCGACAGAACAATCGTGGATGCCAAATACAAAATGGCTACAGAGAAAAGGGAGGATGTACATCAGCTCATCACGTACATGTATCGGTTGAGAGGAAAACAGGGCATTTTGATTCATCCCACCTTTCAAGTGCATGCTATCACGCGACATTCCTTGCGGGGATATGGAGAGGATGACAACGCGAAACTGGAAACCTATTTGTTCCACATTTCTCAACAGGCTGCCGACTATCCGGATTTTGTTTCAAAAATGGCGGTGTCGGAAGCATTGCTGCGGAAACATCTGCAAGGCAACAAAATTTTCATGGGAAACCATTTTCTTCGTACCTTTGCCACCGCAATAAAAACGAACTGAATTTCTCACCATGATACATTCTTTCCACACCCCGACCGAAGGCATCGCCTTGCCGAAGGCTTTCACTTTTCCCTTCCACTACACCCCTCACCCGCTTACCCGACTGGCGGCGGAAGAGGTACGCCAATACCTGCTCACACGGGACGACTGGCAGGAAGAGCTGCGGCAGGGAAAGATGTTCGGGGTACTAGTCATCCGGGATACAGAAGGAAAGCTGGGTTACCTGGCTGCTTTCTCGGGCAACCTGGCCGGCAGCAACCAGCACGCGTTTTTCGTGCCGCCGGTGTACGACCTCCTGCAACCCGACGGGTTCTTCCGCATCGAGGAGGCGGAGATTTCGGGCATCAATCACCGGATTGCGGCACTGGAGACCAGCGAAACCTACCGCTCGGCACGGGAGGCATGGAAGCAGGCGGAAGAGGAGGCTCAGGCCACACTGACCCGTGAGAAACAGAAACTGAAAGAGGAGAAAGCCCGTCGGGAACAACGGCGGAAGGAAGGGGTGGCTTCCGAAGAGGCGGAAGCGATGTCGCGCGAAAGCCAATTCCAGAAAGCGGAGTTCAAGCGACTGGAACGGCGGCTGAAGGAGAAGGTGCAGGAGGCCGGAGAGGCTTTCCAGGCACTCGACCAGGAGATTCAGGCGTTGCGCCACGAACGGAAAACACGCTCAGCGGCTCTCCAGTTGCGGCTGTTTTCCCAGTTCCGGATGCTCAACGCCCGGGGCGAGGTGAAAGACTTGTGCGAGATTTTCCAAAGTACCCCGCAGAAGACGCCGCCTGCCGGAGCAGGGGAATGTGCCTTGCCCAAACTGCTCCAGTATGCGTACCTGCATCACCTCCAGCCCCTGGCCATGGGGGAATTCTGGTGGGGCATGTCGCCCAAGGACGAGATACGCCGCGAGGGGCATTTCTATCCGTCGTGCAAGGGGAAGTGTGAACCGATTCTGAAACACATGCTCGTGGGACTGGAGGTCGAACCGAATCCGCTGGAGGAGGACGTGCACCGACAAACGGCATTGGAGATTCTCTACGAGGACGAGTGGCTGGTGGTGGTACACAAACCGGCGGGCATGCTTTCCGTACCGGGCAAGAACGACCTCGATTCCATCCTCCAGCGACTGCACAACCTCTACCCGAAAGCCACCGGACCGCTCATCGTGCACCGGCTGGACATGGCGACGTCCGGACTGCTGCTGGCAGCCAAGACGAAAGAGGTACACAAGGAGCTTCAGGCGCTTTTCGAGACGCGTCTCATCCGCAAGCGGTACACGGCCATTCTAGAAGGGGAACTGGAAACGGACGAGGGCATCATCGACCTGCCTATCTGCCCGAATCCGATGGACCGCCCGCGCCAGATGGTAAGCCGGGAGTACGGGAAACGGGCGGTCACGTCCTACCGTGTACTGGAGCGCAGGGATGGGAAGACAAGGGTGACATTTTATCCGCATACGGGGCGCACGCATCAGCTCCGGGTACATGCCGCGCATCCCGAGGGACTGAATCATCCGATTGTGGGCGATGACCTCTACGGTCAGCCGTCCGACCGTCTGTACCTGCACGCCGCCGCGCTGGAATTCGTGCATCCAGTGACGGGAGAAAAAGTACAGATTGTAAAAGAAGCTGATTTTTAAGAATTTAAAACAAACCAATTTTGTCTGAAAAAACACAAGTGCGTTTTAAACAAAACACAAGGACGTTTTATCCAAAATGCAAGTGCGTTTGCACTAAAACGTACTTGTGTTTCAGTCCAAACGCACTTGCGTTTTTTTAAGCTGTTTTTCCACGAAGAATCATGCTTTCTGAAGCTGGCGATTCATGGCGGCTGCCGCACGACGTCCGTCACCCATGGCCAGAATCACGGTGGCTCCACCTCGCACAATATCCCCTCCAGCATAGATGGTCGGAATGGACGACTGCATATCCTCATTTACAGCGATAGTCCCTTTACGTCCCAGTTCCAAACCAGAAATAGAATGAGGCACAATCGGATTCGGCGAAACGCCCACACTGACAATGGCCATATCAATGTCCAGTGTCACCGTAGCCCCCGGAATAGGCACCGGACTGCGACGGCCGGATGCATCGGGTTCGCCCAACTCCATTTTCTGCAACACCACTTGTTTCACCCGACCTTTTTCGTCGGCAATGTATTCAATCGGATTGTGCAGGGTCAGGAATTCCACTCCTTCTTCTTTGGCATGTTTCACTTCCTCCAGACGAGCCGGCATTTCCGCTTCCGAACGACGGTAGATAATCATCGCCTTCTCCGCTCCCAGACGGCGGGCCGTACGTACAGAGTCCATGGCCGTATTTCCACCTCCAATCACAGCTACCCGCTTACCGAAGGTCACCGGAGTGTCGGCATCCTCACTGGCCGCATCCATCAGATTCACACGGGTCAGATATTCGTTGGACGACATAATGTTAATTGAGTTCTCACCCGGGATGTTCATGAAATTAGGCAATCCGGCACCCGAAGCTACAAAAATTCCTTTGTAACCTTCGTGCTCCAAATCATCCACACTGAGGGTCTTCCCAATGATGCAATCCTTCACAAAGGCAACACCCATCTTCGACAAATTCTCGATTTCCACGTCCACAATCTTGTTAGGCAGACGGAATTCCGGAATACCATATTTCAACACCCCGCCAATTTCATGCAAAGCCTCGAACACGGTCACGTCGTACCCCATCTTGGCCATGTCGCCCGCAAACGACAATCCCGCAGGTCCCGAACCGACCACTGCCACCTTGATGCCATTCTTGGCAGCAATTTCCGGAACCGAAATCTGTCCGCTTTCCCGCTCGTAATCGGCTGCAAAACGTTCCAGATAACCGATGGCCACTGCTTCGTGTCCCATCTTCAAGTGGATACACTTCGACTCACACTGCTTTTCCTGCGGGCAGACGCGTCCGCACACAGCCGGAAGCGCACTGGTTTTCTTCAACGTACGTGCTGCTTCCAAAAATTCTCCACGCTCAATGTTCTTGATGAAGCCCGGAATATCAATGCCCACCGGACAACCTTCCATACAGGAAGGATTGGCACAGTCCAGACATCGCTTAGCCTCCGTCAGCGCCTGTTCCTCGTTCAATCCCAAGTTCACTTCCTCCTTACGGCTGTGTGAACGGTATTCCGGGTCCAGTTCGTTCATCTTCACCCGCGGAATCAGGGTACGTTCTTTCGGCTTCATCCGCTTGCGCAACGCTTCGCGCCACTCCGCATTCCGACCCAAAGCACTCTGTTCCGCTTCACATACCGCAGGATGTTCGTCCAGCTTATGGATTTCCTCCCGTTCAATATCCTTGAAAGCGCCCATACGCTTGAGCATCTCGTCAAAGTCCACCTGATGGCCGTCGAATTCCGGACCGTCCACACACACGAACTTCGTCTTTCCTCCCACGGTGATACGGCAGGCACCACACATACCCGTTCCATCCACCATGATGGTGTTCAGAGATACATCGGTCGGGATATCATATTTCTTCGTCAGCAGGCAGACAAACTTCATCATGATGGCCGGACCGATGGCAAAGCATTTGTCCACCTTCTCACGCTTAATGACCGCTTCCACCCCTTCCGTCACCAGTCCTTTCTGTCCATAAGAACCGTCGTCGGTCATGATAATGACTTCGTCGGAACTTTCCCGCATTTCCTTTTCCAAGATAATCAGTTCTTTGGTACGTCCGGCCAATACGGTAATCACCCGGTTGCCGGCAGCTTTCAAAGCCTGTACGATGGGGAGCATCGGGGCCACCCCCACTCCTCCTCCGGCACAGACCACCGTACCGAAATTTTCAATATGAGTGGCTTTTCCCAACGGACCTACCACATCCGTAATATAGTCGCCTACATTCAGTTCGCACAAACGAGTGGACGAAAGCCCCACCTCCTGTACCACCAGCGTGATGGTTCCTTTCACCGGGTCGGCCGCAGCAATGGTCAGCGGCATACGCTCCCCCTTTTCCCCTACACGGACAATTACGAAATGCCCGGCCTTGCGTGATTTCGCAATCAAGGGAGCCTCAATGACCAACTTAAAAACTTTTTCGGAAAAATGTTCCTTCTGAAGAATTCTGTTCATGGTTTTATCTGATAAAGTTAATTATTAGTTGTTTCTTTTATGAATAAATTGCCACAAAGTTAAAAGAAATAATGACACTTTCAAAGATTTTTCGAGCTTTCAGAGAAATTCTGACAAGAAGTCAAAAGAAATCATTTATTAAATCCTACCTAATCCCGCTGTTGCAAATAGTTAACAATGCATCTTTTTCAAGTGAAACGAAAATAAAGAGCAAATAAGAAAATGATTATCAGCTCAATACAAGCAATCCCCAAAAAAAAATTTCAGAAAAAAATGCTATTTATTCCGCAAAAATGACTCTTGTACAAAATTAAAGACTATCTTTGTAAGGTTACAATATGATATAAAAGCTCATGAATGAACGACTGAATCACATCAGACAACTGATAAATGAAGGAAATGTAGACACCGCTATATCCTGCCTGAATGATTTACTCCTAACGGCTTCTTCCCCCTTGCCGGAAGCTTATTATCTTCTGGGGAACGCCTTTCGGAAAAAAGGCGACTGGCAAGGTGCGTTGAACAATTATCAGGAAGCGATTTCTTTGGACCCGGAGAGTCCGGCATCCGAAGCCAAATCAATGATGATGGATATACTTAACTTTTATAACAAAGATATGTTTAATCAATAAGATATAGAACTATGGCTAAAATGAAAGGTGTGGTTGTAGTAAATACAGAACGATGCAAAGGATGTAACTTGTGCGTGGTAGCTTGTCCGTTGCACGTGCTGTCACTCACCCCAAAAGTAAATCAAAAAGGATATAATTTCGTGCAGCAGGTAGTGGAAGACACCTGCAACGGATGCTCTTCGTGCGCCATTGTGTGCCCGGACGGATGTCTCACCGTATATAGAGCAAAGTGTGAAGAATAATAAATGCCCAACAAGCAAAATCTAGAAATTATGGCAGAAGAAGTTGTTCTAATGAAAGGTAACGAAGCCATAGCCCATGCCGCTATCCGTATCGGTGTGGACGGTTACTTCGGTTACCCTATCACTCCCCAATCTGAAGTATTGGAAACGCTTGCCGAACAGAAACCGTGGGAAACTACCGGAATGGTAGTACTCCAGGCTGAAAGTGAGGTGGCAGCAATTAATATGGTGTATGGAGGCGCCGGTAGCGGAAAAATGGTCATGACATCCTCATCCAGCCCGGGAGTCAGTCTGAAACAGGAAGGTATCTCCTATATCGCAGGAGCAGAACTTCCGTGTCTTGTTGTCAATGTCATGCGTGGCGGTCCGGGTCTGGGCACCATCCAGCCGAGTCAAGCCGATTATTTCCAGACCACCAAAGGAGGCGGACACGGTGACTATCACCTTATCGCGCTGGCCCCGGCTTCCGTACAGGAAATGGCCGACTTCGTCGGTCTGGCTTTTGAACTGGCATTCAAATACCGCAACCCGGCCATGATTCTGGCCGACGGTGTCATCGGACAGATGATGGAAAAAGTGGTACTTCCGGAATTCCGCCCCAGACGGACAGAAGAGGAAATCCTGGCACAATGTCCATGGGCTACCACTGGCTGCAAAGGCCGCAAGCCGAATATCATCACTTCACTGGAACTTGACCCAGCGGTGATGGAACAGCGTAACCTGCACCTGCAGGCCAAATATGCGGAAATCGAAGAAAAAGAAACCCGCTATGAAGAACTGGACATAGAAGATGCAGAATACTTGATTGTAGCCTTCGGTTCATGCGCCCGTATCGCACAGAAAGCCATGGAGCATGCCCGTGAAGAAGGCATCAAGGTCGGTTTGTTCCGCCCGATTACCTTATGGCCGTTCCCCAGCAAGGCTTTGAAAGAAAGAGCCAAACAAGTGAAAGGTATCTTGACCGTGGAACTGAACAGCGGACAGATGATTGAAGACGTCCGTCTGGCCGTAGAATGCAAAGTACCGGTAGAGCATTTCGGACGCTTGGGCGGTATCGTTCCCGATCCGGATGAAGTAATCGAAGCCATTAAAGAAAAACTGATTAAATAAGTTATGGATACCGACAGAATAAGAGCCATCTTAAACGTGTTGTTTATGATCGGTGCACTGATTTCCGTAATCCTCTACTTCACTTTGGGCGACGACAAGACCGTATTCTTCTACGTGTGCGGTGCCTCTCTTTTCCTGAAGATGATGGAGTTCGTGTTCCGTTTCTTTCTATGATAAACTACAGGAGAACCAATTATGACAAAAGAAGATATAATCAAACCTGAAAATCTGGTTTATCAGAAGCCTCGATTGCTGAACGATAACCCGATGCACTACTGTCCGGGATGCAGCCACGGAGTAGTCCACAAACTGATTGCAGAAGTCATCGACGAAATGGGTATGGCCGAAAAAGCCGTCGGAGTAAGTCCGGTAGGATGCGCCGTATTCATGTATAACTACCTGGACATCGACTGCCAGGAAGCTGCACACGGACGTGCGCCTGCCTTGGCCACCGCAATCAAACGTCTCTGGCCCGACCGTCTGGTATTCACTTACCAAGGTGACGGCGACTTGGCCTGCATTGGTACGGCAGAAACCATCCACGCATTGAACCGTGGCGAACACATTACGATTATTTTCATCAACAATGCCATCTACGGTATGACCGGTGGACAGATGGCCCCAACCACACTGGTGGGAATGAAGACCTCCACCTGCCCTTACGGCCGTATACCGGAAATCCACGGCTACCCGCTGAAGATGACGGAAATTGCCGCCACCCTGCAAGGAACGGCCTACGTGACCCGCCAGTCCGTACAGTCAGTGGCTGCCATCCGCAAGGCAAAGAAAGCCATCCGCAAAGCCTTTGAATGCTCCATGCAGAAAAAAGGCTCCAGCCTGGTAGAAATTGTGTCTACCTGCAACTCCGGATGGAAGATGTCACCCGAAGCCGCCAACAAATGGATGGAAGAGAACATGTTCCCGTTCTACCCGCTGGGCGACCTGAAAGATACTACAGATATTAAATAATCACTCGTATACCTATGAAAGAAGAAATTATCATCGCAGGATTTGGAGGACAAGGGGTACTTTCCATGGGAAAAATCTTGGCATACTCCGGGTTGATGGAGAACAAGGAAGTGACTTGGATGCCTGCCTACGGTCCCGAACAGCGCGGAGGTACGGCCAACGTCACCGTCATCGTCAGCGACGAACGTATCTCGTCCCCGATTCTCAGCAAATACGATACGGCCATCATACTGAACCAGCCTTCACTTGCCAAGTTTGAGAGCAAGGTAAAACCGGGCGGCGTACTGATTTATGACGGCTACGGCATCATCAATCCGCCGACTCGTAAGGACATCCACGTGTACCGCATCGATGCCATGGATGAAGCCAACGAACGAAAAATGGCCAAGACCTTCAATATGATTGTGCTGGGCGGTCTGCTCAAGATACGCCCTATCGTATCCATTGACAGTGTAGTAAAGGCACTGCGCAAAACATTGCCCGAACGTCACCATCACTTGATTCCGATGAACGAAGAAGCTATCAAAATCGGGATGGAAATCATCAAGGAAGTCTGATTCCCATCAGAAACCGATATATCTTTAAAACAAAAGGGCTGCAAGGAAACTCAACAAGTCAATTTTCTTGCAGCCTTTTATCTATCATGGACCTCCCGAATCCACTTAACTTCCTTACTTTTTGGAATACACAACCGCCCGTTTTCGCTTTTTTATTGTATCTTTGCCCCATTATGAAGAAAGTACTTTTTACAGCCATACTCCTGTTTCTGTGCGGCACCTTGCTTGCACAGGTTCCCATTTCACAATACGGACAAGGAATGTCTGCCACTGGAAGGGACAACAACAGATATGACCGAAACGGAAACCCGATAGATACAACTGCCGTCATCGACGCCAGTACCGTACCGGTAGGATTAAATGCCTGGAAAATTGACACACGCTTTGGCGAAATGACACCAGTTCCAGTAGATACGCTGCAACACGGATTCCAGAACTCCAATGACACAGGAGGCCCTACCGGACACTACACTTATTTAGGTAACTTGGGTGCTCCGCGTATTTCACACGTATTTTTTGAACGGAAAGAAAGCAGCCAGTTCTTCTTCACCGACCCGTACGATTTCACCGTAAGAAAACCAAACGACGTGATTTATACCAACACCAAATCACCATTTACCAACCTGACCTATTTCAAGCAAGGCGACGGTCGTTATGGTGAAGAACGTTTCAAAGCATATTTTGCCGTCAATGTCAACAAACGGCTGGGATTTGGCTTCGATATCGACTATACCTACGGACGTGGTAAATACGACAGCCAGTCTACCGCCTTGTTCAACGGCAACCTTTTCGCTTATTACCATGGCGACAAGTACGACATGCACTTCAGCTTCATCAACGACAATCTGAAAGTAGCCGAGAACGGAGGTATCACGGACGACCGTTACATCACCAATCCGCTGGAAATGGCTGAAGGAAACCGTACGTATGAAACCTACTCCATTCCGACCAATCTGTCAGACATCTGGAACCATAACACGGGGTATCACGCCTTCCTGACCCATCGCTACAACTTAGGATTCTATCGTGACGTGACGACCGAAAACGACACCATCACCAAAACAGAGTTTGTACCGGTCACCAGCTTTATCCATACCGTCAATGTAGACATCAACCGAAGAAAATATATTTCTTATAATACAAGCCAGAACGAAGAATATTTCGAGCACAACTACTTAGGAAAGGATTCGCTGGATGTCACCAAGAACTTCTCCATCAAGAACACCGTAGGTATCGCCCTGCGGGAAGGATTCAACAAATGGGCCAAAGCCGGGCTGACGGTATTTGCCAGCTTTGAGCACCGTAACTTCACCCTGACGGATACTATTACGGGGACTTCCGGTCGACGTATCCCGACCAGTCACAAAGAGAACGTGCTTTCCATTGGCGGCCAGCTTATCAAATCGCAGGGAAAGACCTTGCACTACAATGTGCTGGGTGAAATCGCCATGATTGGCGAAGATGCGGGACAATTCAGTGTAGAAGGACAAGGTGACCTGAACTTCCGCCTGTTCAATGATACGGTACGTCTGGAAGCAAATGCCTACATCAAAAACCTGAACCCGACTTTCTACTATCGGCATTTCCATTCCAAGCACTATTGGTGGGACAATGACCTGAGTAAAATCATGCGTACCCGCATTGAAGGAAAACTGAGCATCGACCGCTGGCGGACCCAACTGAAGGCTGGAGTGGAAAACATCACCAATTACACTTATCTGGACAACACGTCGGTGAAATACACCAACTCCAATAATGTGACCAGCTATAAGAACAACATGGGCGTAAGCCAATATTCCGGAAGTATACAGGTATTCAGTGCTACGCTGCGGCAGGATTTCAAACTGGGTATCCTTCATCTGGACAATGAAATAACTTACCAAAAAACCAGTAACGAAACCGTTCTGCCTTTGCCGGAACTTGTACTTTACCACGACCTGTATCTCCAATTCGGACTAGCCAAAAACGTACTTCAGATTGAAATGGGAGCAGACATGCGCTACTTCACACAATATTATGCTCCCGACTATGCACCAGCTATCGGGCAGTTCTACCTACAGAATCCGGATACACGCTACAAGGTGGGAGGATATCCGCTCATCAACGGATACATTAACCTGCACCTGAAACGTACGCGTATCTTCGTGCAGATGTACAACATCCTGCAACGCACCGGCGAAAAGAGTTACTTCCTCGCCCCTCACTATCCGCTCAACCCACGTATCTTGAAGGTGGGTATTTCATGGAACTTCTTTGATTAATGCCCATGAAAAGAAGCAAACCTGTTTACCTGTTTGTCGGAGTCGTCATCTTGCTGGTCCTAATCCGTCTCTGTTCGCACCACGAGCCTCAACCGGAATTCACCCCTCGTGACTATCCGGACATTGTCCGATCGGGTATTCTTCGTGCGGTAACGGAGTATAATTCCATCAGCTACCATGCTGATAAGGACAGTATTTCCGGCTTTGACTACGAACTCTTGAACGCCTTTGCACAAGCCAAGCACCTTCAGCTGGAAGTCACCCCCGAAATGAGTTTTGAAGAACGCCTGAAAGACCTTACCAAAGGGAAATACGACCTGATAGCTACAGGCACCGTCGTCACCACCCGTTCGAAAGATACCTTGCTCTTCACACACCCCTTGCTGCTAAGTAAACAAATTTTGGTACAACGCAAACAAGAAAAAGAGGAAGACAGCCTGTACATCCACAATCAACTGGAGCTGGGTGGAAAAACGCTTCATGTAGTCAAAGGCTCTCCGGTCTTGTTGCGTCTTCACAACCTCATCAATGAAATAGCCGACACCATCTATATACAGGGAATCGACCAATACGGTCCCGAACAGCTCATGGCGATGGTTTCGGGAGGAGAGATTGACTATGCCGTGTGCGATGAGAATATCGCCAAAGCCAACATCGAACTGTATCCCAACCTGGATATTGACACCGATATCAGCTTCACTCAGTTCTATGCCTGGGGAGTGCCCAAACACGCCCCTGTTCTGCTCGACAGCCTGAATGTATGGCTCGACCAGTACATGAAAAGTGAAGACTACCGGAAACTATATAAAAAGTATTTTCATTAAAACACTCATCTATGATCAAACTGGATAAAGTAAACTGGGGATTCATCGGATGCGGTGAAGTCACCGAAAAGAAAAGTGGCCCGGCCTTCAACATGATTGAAGGTTCCAAAGTAGTAGCGGTTATGAGCCGTGAAGAAGAAAAAGTGAAATCCTACGCCATACGCCACCAGATTCCCCGGTGGTACACCGACGCACAAGAACTGATTGGAGATGAAGACGTGAATGCCATCTATATCGCCACACCTCCTTCTTCACATGCCACTTTTGCCATCATGGCCATGAAAGCCGGAAAACCGGTCTACATCGAAAAACCGATGGCTGCCAGCTATGAAGACTGTGCCCGCATCAACCGTATCTCCAAAGAAACCGGAGTACCTTGCTTTGTGGCCTACTACCGCCGCTACCTGCCCTATTTCCAGAAAGTGCGGCAACTGGTCGATGAAGGTGAAATCGGTAACGTCATCAACGTACAGATTCGTTTCGCACAACCACCTCGGGCACTGGATTACAACAGCAAGAACCTGCCGTGGCGTGTGCAGCCCGATATCGCTGGTGGAGGTTATTTCTACGACTTGGCTCCACACCAGCTGGATTTATTACAGGACATGTTCGGCTGCATCCTCGAAGCAGAAGGATACAAGAGCAACCGTGGCGGACTCTATGAAGCAGAAGATACCATCAGTGCCTGCTTCAAGTTCGATTCCGGCTTGCCAGGTTCCGGCTCATGGTGTTTCGTAGCACACGAGTCGGCCAAAGAAGACCGTATCGAAATCATTGGCGATAAAGGCATGATTTGTTTCTCTGTCTTCACCTACGATCCGATAGCCTTGCACACCGAACGCGGACGCGAAGAGATTCTTCCTCCCAATCCTCCTCATGTACAGCTTCCACTGATTAAAGCTGTGGTGGAACACCTGCAAGGCAAAGCCGTCTGCACCTGCGATGGAATCAGTGCCACACCCACCAACTGGGTTATGGACCGCATCCTGAACAAACTGTAAAAACAAACTTATAGAGTGAAACAACTCTCCTTGTTGACCATACTGCTTGTACTCCTTCTCTGCCCATCCCATGTTTCGGGCCAAGTAGAGAAGCAAGACAGTGTGGATACAACCGAACCAGCTCCAGTTTCTGCACCACGACTTTCATTGAGTAGTTTGACTGACGGTATTGTACGCACCATCAAGTTTACCGGACAAGAAATCAAGAAAGCCGGCATCAAACTGAATACGGTGGATACCACCTATATATCTCCCAACAAATACAATCTGGCCTTCATGCTGGAACAAAGTTCATGGTATGAACATTACCGTCTGGGAAGTAACGACGGGCAAAGTTTAAGCTTTGCTCCTCATATCAATACCAAATTGGGGGTCTATTTCGGATGGAGATGGATTTTCCTGGGAGTCTCTTTCGACATCAGAGACCTCCTTGGAAAAGGAAAAAACAAAGCCCCCCGAAAGGAAATCGTATTCAACCTATATAGCGCCAAATTCGGAGTAGACCTTTACTACCGTAAAACGGGCAGCGACTTCACAATTTCCTCTTATGAAAAGTTTAATTTAAACCACAATTACACAGACACACCATTCTACGGATTTCAAAGTAACATCAAGGGACTGAATGCCTACTGGATTTTCAATCACAAACATTTTTCCTATCCGGCAGCCTATAGCCAGTCGACCAATCAGCGTAAAAGCTGCGGCTCTCTACTGGCTGGATTCTCCTATTCACAGCACAATATTTCTTTTGACTATACTCAGCTTCCCGACGAGATGCAGCAACAGCTCAGTCCTTCCCTCCAGTTCCACAGCCTACGCTACACAGACTACAACCTCAGTGTGGGGTATGGTTACAACTGGGTCTTTGCCAAAAACTGTCTGCTGAATGTGTCCCTGCTCCCGGCCGTAGCCTACAAGAAGTCACGTATCAACGACCAACCTACCCAAAGCGGTACCAGCTGGGCTCAATGGATCAGAGATATCAATTTCGACCTGATTACCCGTGCCGGTATCACATGGAACAACAGTAAATACTATGTAGGAGCTTCACTCGTACTCCACACTTATGACTACCGCAAACCCACTTTCTCCATGACCAACTCCTTTGGAAGCCTACGTATCTACATGGGATTCAATTTCTGGAAAAAGAAAGAATATCGCGACAAAAAGAAATAAAAAAAGGAGCTGCCCAGTGAATAAAAGCAACTCCCTATTAAAATAAAACAAACACAATGAACACTTAGAAATGAACGCCCAGTGTCAGCAACAGCTGGTGACGTTCGTTGGTGACCTTAGTGGCTGGCAAAGCCTCATCACTGAACGCATAAAAATCAGACTTGTACACGTTGTATTTGTAAGCCAGGTCCGTATAAAACCATTTTCCTCTATAACCTAAACCTGCGGTCACCGTATTGCGTGACAAATCATTCATATATTCCGTATCTGTACGCATATCGTTTGCATTCAACGATTTATATGCTCCACCTTTGAAAGCCGATGTAGAATAATTGTAACCGGCCCGTATGTTGAAAGCTGAAGAAATGCGTGCCTCCAGTCCCACACGTACCGTGTGCTGTCCTTTCAGAATAGACTTGGTGTACTCATTCTGGTTCTCCATCGGAGTCCCGTCGTTATAGTACATCCGGCAAGCGTTATAACCAGCATATTCATATTCTGCACCCACAGCCAAGAAACCGCCTACCGTAGTTCCGGCACTTACATTGAATTTCCATGGAGTAACCAAACGGTAATCCTGAACCGATTCTCCGGCATAATCTATCGTCCGCTCATCTGCCTTGAACTGCGTATTGTCGGCTTCATTGGCAAACTTGTAATTCAGTTCCGAATAAAGTTCAGCAGAATAGGTATCGGTCAGCGAGTACCAGGTGGGTGTATGAATGGCCAAACCAAAACGGAATGGAGAATCTTCTATCGGACGGAAAATGGCCCCAAACTTCAAATTCAGTCCGGTCCCTTCTGTACGATACGCATTCCGCAACTCATAATAGCCTGAATGATTACCATCATACACATCTTCCGTATAATAGGTACTGCGCGTATAGTTCACATCATTTACACCCAAGGTGATTCCGAAATACATCCGGTCTTCCACATTAAAGGCCACATTAAAGTCGTACTGGTTAATACCACCTTCTTCCCGACTACGGAAACCGTTGGCATTTCCATTCCATCCCATCGGCATTTGAGAAGTACCCCCTTTTCCATCCTCGAAGGTACCCACTCCAACCAGTTCCGACCGGACACCCATCACTCCCAAATACGGATAATTAGTATTATAATAAGGGTTCGAAAGACCGCTGTGTCCTTCTACTCCATAATTATAAATATCATCCATCTCACTGATGGAGTAAATAGAGCCTGCTACCATATTGGCCAGCTGCTGCGTCTGGGATAAACCATTCAACATACCTCCTGCCGCAAACTGACGGTTGAAGTTCTGACTCTTATGATAGTTGAATCCAAAGTTCAGGTAACGGAGTGTCGTGCGGTTGCCAATCTTTGTGGAGTACACAAAACCAATCTGATCAAACGAAGCCTTATTCCGTTTGTCATTCATCACACTTCCATTAAAGTCACTCTCTGCCTTTGTGGCATTCATGCCAAATGACGTAGACACATCGTGTCCTCTGAACAAGCCGATACCCGCCGGGTTAGTACCGATAACCGAAATATCTGCACCCAAAGCACCCATGGCACCACCCATTCCGACAAAACGGGCCGTTCCGTTCAATTCATCTCCCGCATAGCGGGCCGCATCGTAAGCAGTTTGTGCCATGGCCTGTGCACCGCACAGCAATGAACAGGCCACTGCATACATGTATTTCTTTTTCATCTTCAATCTCCTTTTAATTACACGTTTATCTTCTGCGAGCACCGCCACCACCGGTACTTACTCCTCTGGATGAACCACCTCCTCCCGTCGTAGAGCGGTAGCTACTACCACCAAAGTTACTGTAACTTCTGACAGAAGAATTTGAATTTGTCCGTGAATTATTATATCCATTATTCATCCGGTTGCTGTTGTTCTGGTTCATCCGGTTAAACACATCCGTATTACGATAGGAATTCGGGCGTGTACTGCTGGGACGAGAATAAGTAGATTCACCCAAACCTTGTGACGGACGGGTATATCTTGTGCCTGTACTGCGCACTCTGGAAGCACCATCCGGACGGATAGAACGTATTCCATCGGTACCAGTCACAACACGACCGCCCGTTCTACTATTACGGTCCAGTCCACCCATTACACGACCGCCCGTTCTGCCGTTACGGTCAAATACAGAACCCACGGTACCTCTCCGTACCACCTGCTCTGCACGACGGTTGTTGTAGGTATAGGAGTGCCCTTGATAAGCGCCTCCTCCCCATCCATAATACGGATAATGGTGATGCCATCCGGGGCCCCAATAACCACCCCAGTAGCCACCGTACCAGTAAGGAGAATACCATGGAGAGTACCAACTATAATACCATGGAGAATGCCATCCCCAGCCCCAACTTGGTCCGGCAATGCTCCAGTTCCATCTCCAGTCCCACCACATCGGGTTACTGTAGGTCGGGAACACGTATGCATACAAGCCGTCGTCATACACGTTCCAGTCCCAAGAAGGAAAGGCACCGTACACCACGTCCCAATATAACGGGCTGCTTACCGGAATGGCGTAGCGCGGGCTCCGGAAACGGACAATTCGCATAGCGTACTCATAATCATCCTGTGAACCTTCAAATCCGTTCACCCATTCTCCCCGCTCTCCATAGGGTTTTTCCTGTATGTAAAGTGTATCGTTCTGCATGGAGAACGTATTTTCCCGTGAAGTATACCGACGATTGTACTCATCTACATCACGTGTATTTCCAGCTGCATCTTTCACCACCACTGGAGTGGAAGAAGATAATGTGGAATATGCCGTTGTCCCCTGATTCTGCTTCGGGGCCACTACGGTCTCCTTCTTCGTTTCTGCCTTTTTCTTAGGCACGAAGTAAAGGTCGTCGTTACTCTGGGCCGCCACAAAAAGCGGTAAACTTGCCCATATCAACGAAGCAAATACTTTCAACTTCCTCATAGTTCTATCTTTTAACGGTTTTACCTTTTTATTCTGGTACAAAAATAGGAAGATATTTCTCCCCATCAAGCAGGAAATCCCTATTTCAAGGTAGGGATTTCCCTAAACTTGCCATTCAGGGGACATCACACCCCACTTTTCTTTTCCGCCCAATACACTCCACCTAAAATACAAGCTGCCCCCACTGCCGAAGTGAGTGTCAACCCTTCCCCTAAAATCAGCATGGAAGCACCCAGCGTGACCAGCGGACTCAAATAAATATAATTGGAGGTATGCATCACCCCAATCTTTTTCAGTGCGACGTTCCAAGCCACAAAACAGACCAGCGAGGCCACCAATGCCAGAAACAGCAGATTCATCCATACAGCCGGTTGTGACAATATGCCTACATTGCTACGGAACGGGAAGATCGCAAACAAAGGCAAAATGGTGAGTAATCCATAGAAAAACACTTTCCGAGTAATGAACGACACCGGATAATGCGACAGCCGGCGAATCACCAGACTGTAGCAAGCCCATGAAAAGGCCGCCGACAATGTCAGCAAATCTCCCCATGGAGACACTTTCAATCCTTCTTTTCCTCCGAACACAATCAGACCGACCCCACACAGGGCCAGCAACGAACCAGCCAACAGACGTATTCCCAAACGTACCTCTTTGTAACAGGCCGCCGAGAGAAAAGCCGTCAGCAAAGGAGCTGTACACAGCAGAAAAGCCACATTCGATGCCTGCGTCATCCCCAATGCCGTATTCTCCGTATAAAAATAAAGCGACCCTCCAAAGAAGCCGGCCAATGCCAGCAATCCCTCCTCTTTCCAGCTGTTAGCCAGCAACCGGCGAGGAGCAATCAGCCAGATACCTGCATACGCCACCAGAAAACGGTAGAAAAAGATTTCATGCGGATGCAACCCATGCTGAATCAAGACCTTGGTCGAGATATAGGTCAGCCCCCATACCACCACCACGGCAATAGCCAGTAAATGATAATACCCCTGTTTCACTTTCTCCTTATATTTATTTACCTAAAAACGGAATCACCACGAACTCTGCTTCCGGATATTCCCGCTTCAGCAAATCGCGCATGTATTCCTCCGTATCCCGACGGATAATCTCATCGTCTTCCTCCGGGAAGAGATTGTAGGCCAGCGTATGCAGACGGATGCCCCGACGACTCATCGCCTCCAGGCTCAGCAACGTATGGTTGATGCTTCCCAGCCGTCCGGAAGTCACGAACACCAGCGGATACTGTTTCTGCGCCACGTAGTCAATGGTCAGCAGGTCGCGCGTCAAAGGCACCATCAGTCCCCCGGCCCCTTCCAGCAGCACCGCATCGTAACGTTCGCTCAGAGTTTCCGTCGCCCGTTCAATCTTGTCGAAGTCAATCGGACGCTTGTCAATCTCTGCAGCCAAGTGCGGAGAGCAAGGATAAGAAAAAATCTCCGGCATCGTCAGCCGTTCCTTATCCTCCGGCAACAAACCTGTACCCATAATCCGACGGTGCAGCTCGATGTCTTCCGACAAGTCCGTATTGCCCGTCTGAATCAGTTTCTCCGTAATGGTGCGGATACCCCGCTCGTTCCATGTCTTGGCCAGATAAGCCGTGGCATAACTTTTCCCGATGTTCGTGTCGATGCCACTCACAAAATATACATTTTTTTTCATTTCCGTATCGTTTTTGGTATTTTATTTTCTACATATCATATAAATGGGATGAAAAGTCAGGTACACCCTGCCCCGCTCATCCGAAAACCGTTCCGTATAATTCCGGCAAAACTCCTGCAACCTACCCCGTGTCCAGGCCTGTGCTGCCGTACCCGTCACTCCCGTCTCTTTCAGGTGCCGCAACACCTCCAGCGGGGAAGCGAACGACAAGCGCAACTGCTCCTCGTGAGCATACACCACCTCGTAACGTGCAGCCAGCATCTCCCGCAATTCCTCCAGCGACGGATACGAAAGTCCCGCCGAAGCCAACGTCGCCACCTCCTCCGTGTTGTGAGGGCCGAAAGTACTGAAAGCCAGGTAGCCCCCCTCGTGCAGCAGCCTCCGGCATCCCGAAAAGAAACGCGGCAAATCGTCGAACCACTGCACCGCCGAGCACGACACAATCAGGTCCTGCCCTGCCGGAAAAGCCAGTGTCTCCGCATCCTTCGCCACAAAATGCACCTTCCCGCCCAGCACATCGGCCAGATAAGGCTCCACCTCCGGACAGAGGTCATTCAGCCACATCTCTTCCGGAGCCGCCTGTTTCAGGTACATCCGCGTGAACATGCCCGTGCCGCAGCCAATCTCCAGCACCCGTTCCTGTACGTCCGCCGGAATATAACGGCCTGTCAGTTCCGCCATCCGTGACGCCACGTAACGCTGCACGTCAGCCTTGTCCAGGTAAGTGCCCACGGCCTTCGCAAAACGCCGACTGATCAGGGTCTTGTCCATAAACTACTTTCTCCGCTCAGCAACTGCCGAAACAGCTCCTCGTCATAGTGTTCCACGTCTTTCTCTTCTACCGGTACGCCTTGCCACGCTTCCCGCTGGTTCTGCGGTGGAAAAATCTTATCCGAAGTCCCGACAATCGCCTTGTCCCAGTCCCACTTCCACGCCGGACGGGCCTTCACCATTGTCCATTCGTCGGCCAGTTCCTGCTGCAAGTCGTCCAACGTCCGGTAAGGGTGATGTGCCAGAAAAGCTTTCACCTGCGCCGCCGACCCACAAATACGCCGACGGAAACGCACCAGCACCGGTTCCGAGAAATTCTCCAGCGTTCCTCGGAAGATGGCTTCCGGAATCCCTTTGGTATCATGGATGGGATAAGGTGTCCCGTTCACGGCCAGCCTCATCCCATAAGGATAATCTTTCCCGTTCAACGTCTGGCAGGCCACCCATACGCCCATGGACCAAGCCAGGACCCGTATCTCCTGATAGCCGTCCAACAGGCTGTAGTCAAAGTCCATATTCTTGTAATCAAAACACAGCAAATAATCGCACCCTTCCGGGACCGGACTGCCAAACAGGTTTTCGTCCGAACCCCAGCCCGCAAAGAAAAGCAACAGCGTGGGATTCCCTTCTTTCTTGATAAACAGTTGTTTCATTCCTTCAATTCTTTCCGATTCATTCCTTCAATTCGTGACACAAACGCACCACTTCATCCTCTTCAATCAGCGCAGTCAACGAGAAACGCAACCGTGCCGTCCCTTCGGGCACCGTAGGCGGACGCACAGGCAACACATAGAAGCCGTGTTCCTGCATCTGCATAGCCTTCCAGATGGCCTTCTCGTTGGCTCCTACCACCAAGGGAATAATGTGACTTTCCGACGGGCAATCAGCCCCACTTTCACGGACAGCCGCCCGCAAACGTGCTGAAATCTGTGCCAGGTGCTCCCGCCGTGCCTGCATCTCCTCCAACCGCGACAAGACGAAGCGCGTCCAGGCCACGTTGATAGGAGGCAATGCCGTAGTGAAAATCAACGTCCGCATCCGGTTCACCAAGTAGTCGCGAATCACCTTCCGGCACACCACATACGCCCCGACGGAGGCCATCGCCTTGCCAAAAGTGCCGCACAGGAAATCAATGTCCTTCAGGCAGCCTTGTTCCTCGGCCACCCCCAGTCCGTGCGCCCCCCGCACTGCAATACCGTGCGCCTCGTCCACATACAGCATCACGTGGCCGTAACGGCGCTTCAGTGCCACCAGTCGGTCGAGCGAAGCCACGTCACCGTCCATGCTGAACACACTTTCCGTCACGATGATAATCCGGTAATACGAACCGTGATACTTGGCCAGCAGATTTTTCAACTGCGCATAGTCCTGATGACGGTAACGGATGCACTTGGCCGCCGACAGACGGATACCGTCAATCAGGCTCGCATGCACTAATTTGTCGGCCAGAATCAAGGTATTCGCATCGGTCACCGCCGGCAGAATCCCCGTATTCATGTGATACCCGCTGCTGAACACCAGCGCACTCTCCGCCCCGAACAGCGAAGCTAACAGCGTTTCCAGTTCCCGATAAGCCGGGAAGTTACCCGTCAGCAACCGTGAGGACGAAGAGGAAAAACACAAGTCCCTCTCCTTCACCGTCCGCAGAAACTCTTCACGCAACGCCTTGTCCGAAGCCAGTCCCAGGTAATCGTTCGACGACAGATTCAACATCCGCCGGCCGCCGGCCTCAATCCATTTCCCGTCACAGCAGGTTTCCGGCAACACGCGCAGGTTGCCGCACGCCTCCAGCTGATTCAGTTCCAACTGAAAATCCCTATCCGGTCCGGGTTGTATTTCATTTTCCATGATGTTCCTCCTTTGTCTTTATTCCGGCATTTCGCCCACAATCTTACACAAACCGCTCGTCAGCTTGGTCAGCTGTTCCGGACGGATGATGAAAGGCGGCATGATGTAGGCCAGCCGTCCGAACGGACGTACCCAGATACCTTCTTCCACAAACCGCCGCTGCATCCAGCCCATGTCGACCGGCTTCTTGGTCTCAATCACCCCGATGGCCCCCAGTACCCGGACATCGGCCACCTGCGGCAATGCAGCCGCCGGTGCCAGTTCCTCTTTCAACTGTGCCTCGATGCGATGTACCTTCTCCTGCCAGCCCGACGACAACAACAAGCGCACGGAAGCCAGTGCCACAGCACACGCCAGCGGATTGCCCATGAACGTAGGTCCGTGCATGAAGGCACGCGGTTCCTTGGAAGAAATGCAGTCGGCCACCTTCGCCGAAGCCAGCACCGCTGAGAAGGTCATGTACCCTCCGGTCAGTGCCTTACCGATACACATGATGTCCGGTTCCACCTGCGCATGTTCCCACGCAAACAATTTTCCCGTACGCCCGAAGCCCGTGGCAATCTCGTCAAAAATCAGGAGCATTCCGTGTTCCCGGCAGAGGCCTGCCGCCTCCCGTAAATACTGCGGATGATAGAAACGCATTCCGCCGGCCCCCTGCACGATCGGCTCTAAAATCAAAGCCGCCAGCTCGCCGTGATGCTGCGTGATGACTTCCCGCAACGGCTCGATGTCTTTTTCGTCCCATTCCGCACTGAAACGGCACTGCGGAGCAGGTACGAAATAGCGTATCGGAAGGGCCGAGCCGAACAGGCTGTGCATGCCTGTCACCGGGTCGCATACCGACATGGCGTTCCACGTATCGCCGTGGTACCCCGAACGGATGGTCACGAAATTGTTCTTCTCCGGATGGCCGGCTGCAAACTGATACTGTACCGCCATCTTCAAGGCCACTTCCACGGCTACCGACCCACTGTCGGCATAAAAAATATACTCCATGTTAGGAGGTACGATTTTCAGCAGTTCCTTACCCAATTCGATGGCCGGTTCGTGAGTCAGTCCCCCGAACATCACGTGCGACATCCGGTGGAGTTGTTCCTCCACCGCCCGATTCAATACCGGATGATTGTATCCATGTACGGCACACCACCACGACGACATGCCGTCAATCAGTTCCGTGCCATCGGCCAAGATCAGCGTACAGCCCTGTGCCCGTTCCACCTTGTAAGTAGGCAACGGATTTGAGGTCGAAGTGTACGGGTGCCACAGGTGGTCCCGGTCAAATTCGTCAAACAGTTTCTCACAATTCATATCCTGCTCCTTTTATACGTTCTTTGTCTTTTGATACTTTGGAACCGAGGGTAGTCAGCAAATCGCCCACAATGGCCGAATTGATACCCACATACAGGGCACGGTCCACCGTCTCCTCACTCAGCTGCGAACGTCCTCCGGCAAAACGGAGGAAAGCCGTCGGATTCACCATGCGGAACATGGCCACCGTGCGCAACACCTCTTCCGCCGTCAGCGGTTTCGCGTGTTCCAGCGGCGTTCCCTTGATGGGCTGCAACAGGTTCAACGGAATGGACTGCACCTCCAGTTCCCGCAAGGTCAGCGCCAGTTCCACCCGCTGGGCAGGTGTTTCTCCCATGCCGATGATGCCCCCGCTGCACACGTCCATGCCCGCCCGGCGAGCTGCCTGCAACGTGTCTATCTTCTGGGATTGGGTATGCGTAGAACACAGGTTCGGGAAAAACGACGGCGCCGTTTCCAGGTTGCAATGATAACGGCTCACCCCCGCACGGTACAAGGCCACGAGCTGTTCCTCCGTGGCCAGCCCCAAGGACGCACACAACTTGATACCACTGTGTGCCCGCAGATATTCAAAGTGCTGGCACAACTTCTCCACTTCTCCTGCCGAAGGCCGACGTCCGCTGGTCACCAGCGAGAAGCGCGATACTCCTTGGCTTTCGTTCATCTGTGCCTGACGCAAACATTCTTCTTCATTCACCAGCCCGTATTCCTCCACGCCCGTGTGATGATGTACAGACTGGGCGCACCATTTGCAGTTTTCCGGGCAACGTCCCGACTTGGCATTGATGATGGAGCACATGTCAAACTTCCGCGAAGCGTATGCCTCCGTGATGCGATGGGCCGTTTCACACAATGCGTCAAAAGGTGCTTCCTCCAACAGCCACAAGGCCTCTTCGGCAGTCAGCACCTGTCCTTCTTTTATTTTCTCTTCTAATTTCTGTAATCTTTCCATACGTATTGTATTAAAAAAGAAAGGGTGTATCCACTTCGGTTAAGTCTGTCAGACTTTACCTGAAACGGGTACACCCCTTCCGGTTATTTATTATCTTATTTATTTCATCTAAAAGCAGCGCAGGCACTTCTTCCTTTTGCGGCACCACCAGACACCACAATCCTTTCCGGTCTATCTCGAATAGATTTCCTCCAAGTCCCGGTCCCCCGCTTCCAAAGAGTACATCCTCCTCCGAGAGGATATTCCATGATGCAACCTCAGTCTTCTTCCCTTTGAACACCGCTGTCTTCTGCTTGCCCAATGAAGCATCTGCAATTCCCCGCCCCACCTGTCCGATGGTGACATGGCGATGCAGGCTCACGAACGCAGCATATTCCTTCCGGCTCCAGCGACGGAACCGAAGCATGACTTTGCGCGAATAGGAAGCGATACGATGCATCTGTTTTCTTGTTTAAATGTACGGCTGCAAATGTATAGAAAAATCTACAGAAAATGCAAGGATTTTTCCTTTCTTGCGCAATATTCCACTATGTCTTCCGGTTGGCTTGGATTTCCTGTATATGGTTCCAAGTTTCAAAAAACGGGAAAATCGGCATGGCATCCGGATGGCTATAATCGGCTGGTTGTCTGTAAGTCTGAAGTGTTTATTTCAGATGCTTGTCAAGGAATTTCTCCATGGCACGGTAGAAGTCGAACTTGTTCTCTTCATTATAGAATCCGTGTCCTTCATTTTCTTTTACCATGTATTCCACTTCCACCCCTCGTTTCTTCAAGGCTTCTACCATCTGGTCCGATTCAGCTTTGTTGACGCGCGGGTCGTTTGCACCCTGGGCGATGAACAGCGGAGCCTTGATCTGGTCTACATGGAATACAGGCGAATATTTTTCCATCATTTCTTTGTCGGTTGCGGGGTCACCCACCATTTCGTGCATCATGTCGAGCAACGGTTTCCAGTAGGGAGGAATCGTATTCATGAACGAAAGCAGGTTGGACACTCCTACGTAATCGACGGCGCAGGCATACAGGTCGGGAGTAAAGGTCACTCCTGCCAGGGTAGCGTAACCTCCATAGCTTGCTCCATAGATGGCCACCCGCTTCGGGTCGGCTATACCTTTCTTGATCAGCCATTCTACTCCGTCGGTAATGTCATTCTGCATGGTCTGTCCCCATTGTTTGTAGCCCAGTTCGGTAAACTTGCGTCCGTATCCGGTTGAGGCGCGGAAATTCATCTGCAGTACGGCATAGCCACGGCTGGCAAGGAACTGTACTTCCGGATTGTATCCCCAGGAATCGCGTGCCCACGGTCCTCCATGCGGATTAACCACAACCGGCAGGTTCTTTGCATTTTCCATGGTATAACCTTTCGGCAGAGTCAGGTAACCTTCTATGGTCAGTCCGTCACGGCTGGTATAGGTAATCGGGTTCATAGCGCACATTTCCTCTTCTTTGATCCAAGGCGCTATGTCGGCCACCTTGGTGAGCTTGTTTTCCTTTACATTATAGAGGTAGTAGGATCCGTATGTGCGGTCATTTCCGGCATGGATCAGGCGGATATTCTCGTCTCTGCTCTGGCTGGTGATACTGACGTTATAGCCCGGAAGCTGGGCTTCCAGTTTATGACGTATCCCTTCTTCTTCTTTGTCGAAATAGTGGCGGATCATGTCCTTGTGCCCTTCACAGCCTACGACTATCAGCCGGTTCTTCTTTTCGGAGTAGCTGAGGTCCGAGATGTCGTACTTGTCATTCATGTACAGGACCTCCTTCTCTTCGCAGGTTTTCGGGTCCATCAAAACCAGTGCGGTCTTGTCGCGTCCGATGTTGGTCAGTGCGTAGACCATCTTGTTGTCGGGCGTAAAGACAGCAAAACCGACGGTTTCCTTGAAGTTGGTGGTCAATACCGGTTGGAACGGCTGGTCTTCCGTTTCACGGTATAGTATCTGCTTATTGACGCCGTCTACTATGGCGCTGGCTACACGCAGCTTGCCGTCGTGATCGGTCATCCATCCCTGTATATTGCCCGGGTTCTCGGCCAGCAGGGTCAGTTCTCCTGTATTCAGGTTCAGGCGATACGGGTCGAATACCTGAGGGTTACGCTTGTTCATGCCGATGATAACCAGTGAATCGATTTTTTCCAGCGGATCGATAATATTGGTTCTGACTTTCGGAAAATTGGTGTACGATTTCAGGTCAGAACCGTCGATGTCCACGCCATAGAGCTGGTAATTCTCGTCGCCTCCCGTATCCTTGACGAAAAGGATGCGGTTATTGCCAGCCCACATGCTTGCGGCGATGTCACGTTCCGTTTCAGAGGTGATGCGGATGGTCGTATCCGATCCGATTTTCTGTACAAAAAGGTTCATGCGGTTCTCGTAGGGAGCCATGAATGAGAAGTAGGTCCCGTCGGGCGATACCTGATAGTTGATCTTTTCCGGGTTCTTGAAAAAGTTTTCCAGCGGAATCTGTGTCTGTGCGCCGGCGGTAAAACAAACTCCGGCCATGAACAGACCGGCTGCCAGCATGTTTCTTAAATTTTTCATTGTGTCTTATTTTTATTTAAATGTACGGCTGCAAATGTATAGAAAAATCTACAGAAAAAGCAAGGTATTGGAAGAATACGTTTTTTCGGTCTACAGATTCGCTTTTATCTTCTTTTCTATCTCCGTGTCCGTTGTCTTCTCTGCATAGCCTTGAAACTTTGCAATTATCGTGCGGTCTTTACCTATCAAATAAAACTGCGGAACTCCACTACCAGCCTGATAATCATTTATAAGTTTAGCAATTGTATCTTTATCGGCAGTCAGAAAACCGTATTCTATTCCCTGGCTTTTTACATACGCTTCACAAGATGATTTCGACCGTCCCCACGTTTCTACAGCCAGCACTTCAAGTTCGTTCACCGCATATTCTTTTCTCAACCTGTTCAAGAAAGGAATCGAAATCTTGCATGGTCCACAGCCTATCCCCGTGAACTGCAACAAGATGACCTTCGACTTTATACCGCTTAAAGAAACCTTCTGACCCTTCATATCAGTAAGCGTCCAGTCTGGAGCTTTTTTACCCGTCATATCCACAGTCGCCTTCTGAGACTTCTCTCCTTTTATACGCCGCACATAGTCTGCCGGATAATAATCTTCCGCTACAATTTTTCCCTTTCCTGCAGGATTATACACAAAATCGGAACAAATATTCTCACTGATGCTATGCTGCATCTCCCTGCGATAACGATAAGGCATGTCATTTTCTTTTGAAATCCAGATTTTGTAAATAGATGTCGGATCATATATATACGGATTCTGCGGCATGTAACAAGCCTTACCAAAGAACTCCACCTGATACGGTGTATGGATACTTAATTCCATCAGATAATCTTTCCCCTCATCCTTCAAGCTAAGGACTATGCTATCCTGAGTACTCAATGCATACTCAAGAATGGATTTCATGCAACCAAAAGCTTGCGGCATAATAACTCTGAACGGAAGGGGACTTTTCTGAGTGAAATCATCTATCCGTACTTCTTTTTCCTCTTTCTCTATGTAAGCAAACACAGTTCCGTCATATACCCAAAGCGGTTGCCTGAATTCCTTATCCGAGGCACACAAGAAAGAATAACCCACAGCCGTATCCTGCGGATTCACATGCTCATAAATTTCTATTGGCACATTGTACATCGGCTCTTTGTCTCCAGGTTCCCATGACTTTATCACACAATGATAGGTCACCGATTCCACGGCATTCATTTTCTCCAGTACATGCGACAGATAGTCTGTCTCTCTATTTTGCCCGTAACCCGGCAGGGCCAATATGCATAAGACAGCCCCCAAAAGTTTAAAGCTCTTCTTCATAGTATTTACTTAAATGATTATTTTACAAACTCTTTCATTTTCTCTTTCAGGATATGCTTACGATACCCCATCCAGCTATGTATCACCTTGCGTTCCGGTGAAATCAGCACATAATGAGGCACTCCCTTTACACCATAAACCGCTGCAAGTCCGTCATTCACCTCACGAAGTTCATTCCATTGATGGCCGGTCAGTTTCTTTTCTGCCACAAACTTCTTCCATCTGTTCTTCGCAGCCCCACAAATGCTAACCAGTTCCAGTTTGCCTTTATACATACGACTCACTTCTTCCATTTCCGGCAGTGCCTCCATGCAAGGCTGGCAACCGATGTTCCAAAAATCAAGCAGAATGTATTTACCCTCAAATTCAGAGAGATGATGTGTATTTCCCTCCGTATCATACAGCGTACCGTCTACCATGTGGTCGCCTACTTTTACTGGCTTCACCCTCTTGATATAAGTTGTTATTTCACGTCCTACCGTTGACTTGCGGTCAGCCTCAGACAAACGTGCATACAGCGGATAAACCAATTCTTTATGGGAATATTGAGAATCGGTGTTCCAATTGAGGAAAGATAACTGATCACAATACTTTTCCAGCCAGACTTTTGTGACCGGAGCCGTTTTCATGTATTCCAATTCCCGTAACCGAACTTTGTCTTGCAGAGGATATATATGATTCCGACGGATAGAATCAATCTTGTTTCGGATGGAAATATCATTTATGCTCTTGTCAAACATTTCATAGACTATCATCTCTTGCTTAAAGGCTTCCACCATTTCCGGCATTCCCAACTTGGTAAACTCAGCCTCCGCCTGCTGCTCCGGTACCTCACTTTCTACCGTCCAGAACGGACAGAGCATGCCTTCACCCTGAATCCGGATTTTTGCCCCGGAAACTACCCATAGAGAAAGCGGCCACACTGAAAATGTCTTCTTATAGATTACTAATAGCAACAGCTGCCGAGATTCCTTTGAAGTAATGGTATCCCTTAACACAAACCTGCCATCTGTAACCGTATCAGATAGCATAACGGCCGCATACTTTCTGTTTTCAAACTGAAAGAGGGAAACAATTGAACTGTCGGGCAGGTTCTTCACAAATCCTTCTATCAAGAATTCACCTTCCGGAACCTTCTGCCCAGAATGGCAACTCCCCATCACCATCCCCAATAACATGGAAAAGAATAATATTGCAGTGATTTTCATGGTATTATAGTTATATAAAAATAAGCCCGCTTTCAAATGCGGTTTCTTCCTTTCAACTTCTCTCAGAAGCATATAAAACATGCGTAGAAACCGATTTGAAAGCGGACTCAAAAAAGCTGATTACTGAAGTCTGAACGTAACAGGCACGGTGTATTTCACTCTCACGACCTCTCCCTTCTGCATGCCCGGTTTCCACTTAGGCATGGTCTTCAGCACGCGCAAAGCCTCTGCATCCAAATCCGGATTCACCGCACGAACCACATTGAACTCGGTAGGAGTTCCATCTTTTTCCACTACAAACTGCACGATTACCCGTCCCTGCACATTGTTCTTCATGGCACTTTCCGGATATTTCAGGTTGTCTTGAAGGAATTTCAACAATTCCTTCATTCCTCCCGGAAATTCAGGCATCTGTTCCGCTACTATAAACACTTCGTCCTTTGCCACGCTGTCAGTAGGAACTGCTACCACGGAATCCGGTGCGACGGTTTCTTCTTTGGCATCCTGTTTTTCGGATGCTCCCTGCGAGCAGGAGATGTTTCCGGCAACGAGTAGAGCAAAGGCCGGAACCATGAACAGTGCATATTTGATACGCCCTGTTCCGTTTGATTTTTTCTTGTTCATCATAATGATACGTTTTTTAAGATGAGAGAAATTGAAATTATTGGATAATCCATACTTGTGGCCATAAGCCAACCCAAGCAGGTGATATTGATAACTCTTGGTGGCGAATCCCGCTTCCACGACTCTCTTATCGGCCAGAAACTCTAAGTTGAGCCGGACTTCCCGTTTCAGCAGCCAGGCAAAAGGGTTCATCCAGCAGCAGATGCTGACCATTTCGGCAAGAAGCACATCGACGGAATGTCGCTGCTTTACGTGCGCCATCTCGTGCGTCAGGATTTCGTCCAGCTCGTCTTCCTTCACCGTCGCCGGATTCAGGAAAATCCACCCGAAGAAAGAGAAGGGTCCGGACGAGCCATTCAGGCATTTCACACGGATGCCGTTTATCGTCTTCTCCGGCGTACGCAAGATCAGGTGCCACAAACTGCACGCTTGCACGAGGAACCGGACGGACAGCACCAGCATACCAGCAAGATACAGGTATTCCATCCAATCGGACAACACCCACACGCCGTTTCCCGCTTCCGCCGCTTCACTTCCCACCACAATTTCCGGCAACACCACCGAATAGTCAAAATGCGTCAGCATAATCAGGCTGTCACGACTTTCCAGCCATTCCCGCACGTCGACCAGCGGCAACACGAAAGGCAGTACCAATGCCAGCAGCAGAATGAATCTTCTGGAACGGAAAAATGTGTCCCGCGTACATACCAGCTTGTACAAGGCGTAAAACAGGACCAGTCCGAGATTGACTTGAAGAAGATATAGCATAATAAAAAGAATTTTAAAAGGTGAGTAAATACAATTCTGAAATGCCCTATTTGTCTTTCCGCTTCTCAATCAGGTCGATAATCTCGTTCAGCTCGTCCTTGGAGATTTTCTGCTCCTTGGCGAAGAACGACACCATCTCCTTGTAAGAGTTGGCGAAATAGTTGCGCACAAGGTTGCCCACCGAATTGCGGGTATATTCTTCCTGCGCCACCAACGGCGTATAGCGGTAAGTGTTCCCAAACTTTTCGGCCTTCAGGTAGCCCTTCCGCTTCAGGTTGTTCACAATCGAGGCCACCGTGGTGTAAGGTGGCTTCGGCTCGTCATAACATGCCACGATTTCTTTCACGAAACACGGGCCCAAATGCCAGATGAAACGCATGGTCTCTTCTTCCTGATAAGTTAGCTTTTCCATATCGAACTAGGTTTTCTACGAACTTTTCGCAAATCTACGAAGTTATCGTAATAGTTATTCAAACAAACAGTTAATTAATTTAAAAGGAAAGATTATTTTTTCTTATCTCACCCATACACACCCAAAATCGCACCACGGATTCAGATTATCCACAGACAATCACACCCAACACCCCTGTTTGCTTCCAACAATGCGCCCACATTTTGAGTAAAGTGCCTTATCGTTTTTTACGTTTCTCTGTCCAGAAACGTACGTCTTTCCTGGCGGAAACGTAGGTTTCCTTGCCGCAAAACGTACGTTTCCCGTAAGGAAAACGTAAAAAACACCTTGACAGGTGGTCGTTTGTTCAAAGAGATTTTCCTCAAATTCAAGTGATTGTCATCATCTCAACATCCGATATACGATGTGCCTAAAAACTTGGAAAGACTTCCCATCCCATTTGGAGAATCGAAAAATCTCCGTATCTTTAGCGCCCTAACCCTTAATTGTTTTTTGATATGAAAAAAATCAGTAGAATCTTAGGAATGACGGCGGCGTGCCTACTCTGCCTGTCACTGAATGCGACAGCCAACCCATCCGCCAGCCACCAGCCACAGGAAAATGGAGAAACCGTTATCTGCCGGGGAGTAGAAGCACACACTTCCGGACCGATGGTCAAAGTGGGAGAAACAGCCCCCGACTTCCGGGCAGTGAATGCGAAAATGGAAGAGGTCAGTTTGTCGGACTACAAAGGAAAGAAAGTGATTCTGAATATTTTCCCCAGCTTGGACACGCCGACATGTGCACTGTCTGTCCGGCAGTTCAATGCCAAGGCCGCAGGATTGGCAAATACTGTGGTGCTATGCCTTTCCATGGACCTGCCTTTCGCGCAATCACGTTTCTGTTCTACCGAAGGACTCGACAACGTGGTGCCGTTGTCGGTGTTCCGCAGCCGGGATTTTGTCACGAACTACGGTCTGCAATTAGCCGACGGTCCGCTGGAAGGACTGATGGCACGGGCGGTCATTGTGGTGGATGAAAATGGGAAGGTATGCTACACGCAGCTGGTGAAGAACATCTCCCATGAGCCTGATTATGAAGCCGCACTGAAAGCCGTGCAATAATCTGCCCCAAAGTGAAGGGATACGCTATTCCCTTCCTTTGGCATTGAAACGGAACCCCACTCCCAGCATCAGGTTGTTGGGGTCCTTGAAATCATGCAGCTGGTAGCCCACATGCAGGAAGAGGTTCTTAGTGATATCCGTCTTCAAGGCCAATACCTGATAAAAGGCGTCGGTGTCAGCGTCGTGACAAATAATATTCCGCCCGATACCCACATTAATGGAAAAAATCGGCATCACCACCTCGGCACGCAACGAAAGTCCGACGGCAAACTGTTCCCGGAAGGGAGGACGATAGAATTTGATAGTCTCCGCATCGGGAGTACCACCCGTATCGGCAATATGATGGGAGATATTGGCACTTTCATCGTACTGGGCATCCAACGATATGCCAGCCCGGAAATAGCGGCTGAAATTATACATCGGCGTAAAGTTTAACCCAGCAATGCCAAACAAACCGTTTACTAAAATCGGAGTTCCGTCTTCCAGATACAGCCCTTTTTTCCGGCCAGCCCCGTACACAATCAAATCGTAACTGACATAGGGCTTGAAAGCCGGACGTTGAAAAGAACCTGATGAGGCGGTTGTAGAAGTACGGTCGCCTCCTCCAAAATAGCGAGCAATGCCGATGCTGGCTCCCAACGTATTTACTCCGGCATTGGGATAGCCGGTATTCCCGTTCGAGAAATGGGTGACCCCGATACCTGCCCGCAAACTGGTCTGAGTATCCAGTTGCCAGTTCAACAGAAATCCCAAATGAATGTAGGCATTCATCCGAGAACCTACCACCCGATTGTACGGATTGGATACCGCATCGTATTTTTTCCACCCGAAAGAAGCCCCGAAATTCCATTCATAATCCAAGGACAAACGAGGAGTGAGAGTCGCAATACGGGAAGTCTGAAACACATAGACCGACCAGGGATTTCCCAATTCAGAAGGATGGAAGAACGTGTTATACCCTACTCCGATGCCTTGTATGGCATGAGGATACATCCTTCCGAAATAGGTATCGGGAGCAAACTTGAATCCATATTTCAAGTGTATCGACAGATTTTTTTCAAGAGGAGCAGCCAGCGCATTTTCTCCTCTAAAGAACTCGTGGGTTGAAAGCAAATAAGCTGGCTTTATATCTACCATAGCCCAATGAATAACCTTCCGGGATATACTATCCGGTTCATCCGCATGCAAAGGAGCGATGCAGGCAACGAAATGCATGCATGCAAGCAAACGAAAAATAAACTTATTGGTCTTCATTGGCTAACTCAAAAATCTTTGGCGGATAAAGGTAGAAAAATTTCCCATACGACAAATACCTTTTTACAAAAAAGCCCGCCACCAACTAATTCTCAGCCGTGACGGACTTCCAGACTGCGCGTCTTACTACCTGCGAGTTTTCCGGCAACCTGAGTTTCGGAAAATGCTGACACATCCCTTGAAAGGAGAAAGCAAATTTCCGGCTATGGTATTCGAAGCATGAAGTCCCCGCCCCGGCAGACCGAAGTGCAGGTCTTTTTCCGGACAATCGACGGAACGTACCCATGTGCGGCACCAGTAATCCCAGATGGCCAGACGGGAACCGAAATTGCTATGGCAGAACCGGGCTTCGTCACTGTGATGAATCTGGTGCTGATAAGGGCTCATCAACACCACTTCCAGCCACCGCGGATAGCTCAACGGCACAGAGGAATGACGGAGATTGGCACCGGCCATGAAAAACAGAAAACTGAACGAGTTGACGCCCCAGATGGTGGCGCGGGCCACCAGGTGATTGTTGAAGTAGAAGAAAAGACCGGTCACCAGCACGAAAGCCGCCATTCCTTGCAGGTTCTGCAACAGAATCTCCACGGGATGCATGCGATAGAGCGTAAACGGGTTCATGACCGTGGCCGAATGATGCACTTTGTGAAACTCCCACAGATAACGGTTGCGGTGCAGGTAGTAATGAGTGACAAAGACAAAAAAGTCTTTCACGAGAAACAAAACCACGGGATAGCAGAAAGCCACCCACAGACTGGAAGAAGCGTCCGGACGAGGTCCAAGCCATTCGGTCAGCTGCATGGACAAGGCATAAGCCAGCATGGAACCGACCGATAAATAGGGTACGATACATACCGCCTTGAAACACAAACCGATGAAGAACAGACCGTAGTCCGTACGGGCAGAACTGCTCCACCAGTTACGCTTGGCAAACAATTCCCGCCAGCTTTCCACAAACGATTTTCCATGTACAAAATACAAAAGGCAGAGCCCTATCAGTCCGGACATCAGAAGATAGCCGATGAAGACTCTTCGTGCCGGGTCGAACAAATACGCCACCGGCAGCCAGACTGCTTCTTTAAATAATTCCATCCAATTCATTTTCTGCGTTGATTTAAAAATGTAATTCCAGGGTCAGCATCATGTTGAACGGAGCCGAGGGAATGATGCCTGGCCCCGGATAGCCTGTAGCCCTGCGGGTCATATAAATCTCGTTCCCGATGTTCTGCAAAGAGAGTACCAGCCCCGCATAACGTGTGGCCTGGTAGCTGACACTCGCATCGACTACACAGAAACCGGGAATGGCTCCATAGATACCGTACACTCCGTCGTTAGGGTCCATCGGTTCATTGGAAGCGTCGGTGTACTGGAAAGAGGTACCGCTCACCTGCACGGCTGCCGAGAAGCGCCGGAAACTCAAATTGAGTCCTCCTTTCAGGTTATACAACGGCACAAACTCTATCTGCTTCCGGGACTGCCCCAGGTAACGGGAGCCGGTCACAGCCACACTGGCATAGACTTCCGGCTTCAAGTCTTCGTGAATCACCCGGGCAAAGGAAGACAAATCGACAGAACAGGTACTTTCCACCCCATAACTGATACCGTTCCCCACATTGTCGCGGTAACGGTGGTAGGTGCCCTTCATCTCCGGATTCTCCCGATAGTATTCTCCGATGCGGTTACCGTAGTAGAGGAAAAAAGCACTGACATCATAACTGAGCAAACTCTTCCCGCGGGAACGGACTCCCACATCGCTGGAGTAGCCCGACTCATCCTTCAAGTCGGGATTGACGGCCAGTCCGGGCGATACGGTACGCATGTCATTGAACGTAATGGCCCGGTAATTCCGGGTGGCGTTAGCATAAAACTCGGCTCGGGACAACTTGCACGAAGCCGCGATTCCGGCCAGGAGGATGGCCCGATTCTTATGCACCCGGTCTTTCAGCACGTCGTTCTGCAACTGGGGTGTCCCGTCGGTGTACGCCACGCGGTAGTGTGACAGTTCGCCCAAGATCCCGGTACGGATAATCTCGAAACGCAAACCCGGCACCACGGTCCACTTCTCTCCCAGACGGAGGGAAGCCTCACTGAAGCAGGCCAGGTTCAGGTTGGGATAACGGTAGAAAGAATGTAGTCCGACCCTGCCGTTCATGTCCGACAAATCCGTGGTCCGCTCCACTGGCGTGAAATCGGGACCTTTTCCCCGGCTGCCCGGAGCCTGTTCCCCCGTATTCCGTCCCTGATAATATTTCATGCCGACCACCCACGAGGATTTCACTTCCGACCGTAGAAGACGGAAACGCTTCAAGTAACGGGCCTCCAGGCTCCAGTTGACAAAGATGCCGCGCTGCAAATCCCGCTCCACATTCTGTGGGTCGGGCGAACCCACCCGCTTGGTATGGTATCCCACCGTAAAGCGACGGGCATACAAACCGACCGCATGGAAATTCACCTCATCCCCACTCTCCTCAAAGGTCTTCCGGTACTTGAACGACAGAATGTTCCAGTCCACCATGAACCAGTTGCGTTCCCGGTTGCTTTGGTAGGGATTCTCTGCAAACATCTTGTCGGTCAGTCCGCCGGGCTGGTGTTCCAGATAATGGTATTTCAGCACATCCAGCTTGTAAAGTTCATAGGTACTGGGCCGGTAGAAAAACTGACCTAACACGCTGTATCCTTTGAAGTCGGCATTGGGACGACACCCGTTTCCCTTCTTGACCGTCCCCGACAGGTAGTAGGCGAATTTGCCCAGTGTACCCGACAGTCGGGTATAGGAACTCAGGAAGCCGTAACTGCCATACGACACGTGCTGCCGTACCTCCACTTTCTTGTCGGCCGGAGGCTCCGAAAGTTTGAAGTTCACCATCCCCCCAAACTGTGAACCGTACTGCAAGGCCGAAGCCCCACGAAACACCTGCACCTCCTTGATGTCATTGGCATTGGGGGTGTAATAACTTTCCGGATAGCCTAAAGGGTCGGCACTGATGTCGTAGCCGTTCTGCCGCATGTTGAAATTGGAAGAACGGTTGGGGTTCAGTCCCCGGGTACCGATGTTCAGTTGCAGACCGCCCTCACTTCCTTCCTGAATCGTGATGCCAGGCACGTTCCGGAACAACTGACGGGTATTGTTGGCCGCCTTGTTGAACAGCATATTTTCGGTCAAAGTCACGTTGCTTTTCTTGCCGGCGAAAATCATGGCTTCCTCCACATCGCGCATAAAGCGCTGTCCTTGTTCCTTGCGGGAAGAACTGCCCTTCACCTGTACCTCACCCAGCATATATTCCTGCGGGCGGAACGACAGGTCGCACCGCACGGAATCACTCTCCGTCAGCTGTACGTTGACATAGGCCACCTTGTCGGGCTGTCCGCAACGACGGAACATCAACGAAAGGAAGGTGTAGTCGGGACGTTTCACGGTAAGCGCATACCCGGTTCCTTTTTCATTGGTCTGCACCTGTACCGACTGATTGCCTACCAGTCCGAAGATTTCCAGACAAACGGGTCCCTTCACCTGCTTTTCTTCCCACTGGATATCGCCGTAGAGATGCAACAGCGACTGAGAAAATCCCGGCACTTCCCACCCGATGCTTCCACCGCATAAAATGACACACAATAAAATCTTTTTCATTTGTCCTCCGCTTTTAATCGCCCTCTTCGCCGTCGCTGTACGTCACCGTAAGTCCCAACGCCGACACGACTTCCGTTTTCAAGATACCAACCACTTTCTGCAGTTCCGCATACACCCGCTTCAACTTCTCCGTCCCTTCAGGCGTTGCAGCCAGCCGGGCCAGGTCGGCCGACTCGTTATCCAGCTCGGCATGCAGCGCCGTAAACACCTGTTCCATTTTTTGCAGAATCTCCGTTCTCTTGGCAGGAGGAAGGTACTCTCCCAACATCGTGGCAAAAGAAAGCGCCCCATTCTTGACTGACGAATCTCCATACGGATAACCATCATAGAAGCGTTGGAAAGCCTGAACAGATCGGACCAACAGACGGGTGGAAAGTCCCTCTCCATGGTAATAAGCCTCCACCGTCATCGGCTCTGGCTGATGGACTGAAACGCCATAAATACCCACCGGAATTCCGACCTTGACCGTCCGGATATTAGCTTCAAAGTTACTCATCAGCAGGTTGAGCACCACGTTCAGGCTGCCGCCCACGGAGAAATCATCGTTGCGCACAAAATTATCGCCACCTTTCTCATAAGAGGCATACACCGCCTCAGCCTGCTTCACCAACAACCGGGTCAATACCGGGAGAAAAGACAGATACTCTCGTCCCATTTCTCGCGTCAAATCCATCCGGTCGGAATACAACAAATAATCGAGTGCCGCATAACCCAAGGCATTGGGCGACAATACCCCACGGTCCAACCGCTCCGACAAAACTTCCGCCGAATACCGATTCCGCACCGCATCTTCCAACTGCGTTTTATTCACCGGAAAACGAGCTGATACTGCATACAAGCCATAAAGTTCTCCCACGAAATAAGGCTGGTCGAAAATAATCAGGTCTTGCAAGAACAGGAAAGCGGCCTCATACTGCCGTTTCAACTCCACCAGTTCCTCTGGATGTTTGTCCAGTTCTCCAGCGATTTCATCCAAGCGCTTCACCTGGGCCAAATAGCCGGCATAGGCAGGTAATATCTGTTGCCGATACCAGAAATCCAGGTATTGCGGATCAATCTTGGAATTTCCATTGTATCCTTTGATGGGGGTGTACACACACGAGGTAAAACCCACCATGCCACACAGCAAAAGCAGGCATATCCACACATAGTTCTTCATGTCTGTTCCATGCGTTTTTAGTGAAAATACTGATGTACTTTTTCGATGGCCGCGCTGATGGAACCCTCCTGCACCCCGGTGAGACGGTCTTTCTCCCACACGCCGGTCTCGCCTTGCGTCAGTCCGTCGTAAAGGGCGACCGCCTGCTCCCACGTGATCCGGGATTTCCCAGCCTCATCCTTCACAAACGGAAGGGCCAGGATAAATCCAAGCGCCTCTCCCATGGAATGAAAATAGCCTTCGCTCGGCACCGAAACTGTCCGTTCCAGGAAGGTCTGGCTTTCCCGCAAATAATAGACCGTACGCAAGGAAAACAATTGGGCCATCTGCCCGCGAAGGAAAGCCACCTGCTTCCGCACTTCCTCCAGATTGTGGTCCCCAATGGCCTTCCGTCCCTTGTAAAAAGCCTGATAGACCGAGGTATTGATACCGCTCAGTCCCTGCATGCCCACCGCCTCTTTTTCAATATAGTTGGCCAAAAACAAAGGAGCCAGCCGATTCGGGTCTACGTCCAACGTACCCAAATAGCCATAGGCCGTGTCCCAACAATGCGCCATCTCCGTATAGTTCTTACCGACCACCGGCGATGCATTGTCCGCCTTCAGGGCTTTTTCCAGGAAATAATCGACCTTGTCGAGCGTCAAAGCCCCCATCAGGGCTTTCTGGATGACCTGCCCTAATTCCACCCCTTTTTCGTCCAGCATCCGAGATTCTTCATTCGACACGGCCACCGTACCCGACACACCTGGCTGTGCTTTCCGGCTGACTGCCTCACTATTCACCAGTGCATACAGCTGGTCTGCCAGTCCGGAAATACGGTCGGCCACCGGCTTTCTGAGTGATTCATTCGTCGGAGACAAGGTACCCGCAATGGACTTCCGGTAGTTCTCCAGCTGTTTGGAGAAATTGCTCTGCGTCTTACTGTTGATGGCATTGTTGAAATGGCGGAAAGCCAGAATCATTTCTCTCGATTCTCCAATGTCCACCGTAGAAATTCCGTTTTGAGTAAACTTATATTCCATCAGGAGCTCCTCTTTCTTCTCTTCGGTTGAATCGGTCATTCTTTCCAATTCTTTTTTCGCACAACCGGAGAGCAGACAAGCTGCACTCCCCAAATACATCATCCATAAAGTGATTTTTTTCATTTGATAAATTATTTAAGTTAAGGTAAATACATAGCTTTTGAATAAATCAGGTAGTCCACCCCATAATCGGTGATATGGAAAGATTCCGCGTTCCGGCTATACTCATACTGCATTCCGTAGAACGTATCATCGGCATCTCCATTGACATAGAATTCCGAAGAGACATCCACCCGGCCATACGGACTGAGGAACACGGCAAAATAGAAAAGGTCGCCACTTTTCTTCTCAATCGTATACGTCCGGTCGACCTGCTTGCCGGAAAAAGACAAGACCCCGTTACGTTCCCGGGAAGTAATACAGTTCTTCCCGTCGTACAAGGTATCGACCACCAGCCGGTTATCGGTGTCCAAGTACTGAATCACCATGGCCGTCAGATTGGTCGGGTCCTGCCGGTTGTGAATGTCTGCCCGCGCATAGAAATTCAACTCTATCGAATAAGTATTGTGATCCTCTCTCTGAAACTCGTCCGACGGAGTAATCTCCCAGTCGCCCGGATGCTTCGGGAAACAGTTGAAAGGTACTCCCAACTCCAGCGGCAACTTGTCGGCTTCTTTCAAGGAGATAAACTTACTATAATCTTCGGGTGGCATCTCCGCCGTTTCTTTCTGGCAACCGACCAGCAGCACGGCCATTCCTACCCACACATAATATTTCATACGTTTCTTCATTTATCAATTCAATTAAATTTTATTCGGGCGGTATAAGGTCCTGCCACCCCTTCCCACTCGCGGCTTCCTTTTTCTACAAACTCCTGAAACACGACTTCTTCGTTGAACTTCAACCCGGGCAAGAAAAAAACGCCCTCTTCAGTAGCCATATATCCCGACCCCAGCGCCGTATAATACGTGCTGCCATCGTAGCCTTCCACCGTCTTTTCCGGCTGTTCATTCTTGTAGAACAACTCATACTGTAAACGGTCGTAACGGGCCACCCGTTCTCCATTCTCCCGCGTATGGCCATAATGGTAAGTCATACGGTCGTCCATCAGCGTATAACCAAAATCCATGGTGCTCTGATACACCACTTCTCCAGTTGCCGTCAGCAGAATCTGCAAGACACAAGGACGCCGCGATTTCTGGTTGCCTGTGGCAAAAGAACGTTTCCGGAACCGTTCTTTCCGGTCAATCCGTCGTTGCATCCGTTCCTTCCATTCCTCCATCGGGAAATCGAGAGGAGTCAGTTCAATCCATTCAGAACCTTCACCCAGATAGTTTGCCGTACGCAACACAATCTTGTCTTTCTCCACCCGTACCGGAGAAAATCGGTTTTCCACATTGACTTCAAATCCTTTTAGCTGGTCGAGCATGGTAGGCGTCGTCAAAATCAGGTTCAATCCCTCCGCCACCTTTATCTCGTAATTTGCCTCCGTCACCTCCAGATTGAATTCCGGCGCATAATAGGTTTTCCGCTCCATTTCCGTTTGGTCAGTGTCCGACTGCCGGTAGGCAATATCCGTCAGCATCTTCAAGGTGCCGTCGGGCTGGAACTTTACAAACAGGTTGTAGCCACCCACGCCCAGACGGCGGGATAAGATTTCAGGATACAACGAGTTATAGTTCGTCTTTATATTTTCGGTGATATTGGTATTCAAATAATTGTCCACTTGCGGGAAATAACATACCAGCCATCCGTTTTCCGCCTGGCACAAGCGTTCCCGGAAATCCTTTGCCGCCGGCAAGTCCTCGATATTGCTCACCGATACAGGCTCCAGCTTGCTGCACCCCATACCTAATCCGCAAGCCATCACTATGCAAAACATTAATTTTTTCATCACACTGTTTTTTATCACGGTGCCGGAGCATCGTGTGGTTGTTTATTATAATGCTTGAGAGAAGCTGAAATGACCCGGGTCAGCTGCGCTTCCCTGCGAATCTTAAAGTTCTCCCACAAAAACTCATCGACAAAAGCCATTTTACGCTGCAACGTCGCCTTGGCTCCTTCACCTCCCAGCTCTTGTGCCGTGTTCAGACACTCATTGATTTCACTGACAGACAAGCACACAAGTATGCTCAATGTCTCGGCAAAATCGCAGAGGGAAGATTCCATCGCCCCATTGCTGAAGAAACCTTTCTTCCAACTGTAAGGTGTACCCTGAAACTGATACTCCCCTTTGGATACATCCGCACTTTTCGACCACTCATAATAAAGAGACGATGGATTGAGTGCCGCAAATTTGTCGAGTAAGGAAGGTCGTCCTTGCACCAGCCGTTTGGCAAAAGCAAAAGTCGCCATCCGCACATATGGGAACAACTTTTCTGCCGTTGCCGCCGAAAAACGATTGACCCCAAACACTGGAAGTATCGCTTCTCCCAAAGAGGTATTGATCTCACCTATCTGCAAGGAATTCAAATTGGCCTCTCCCAGCAGAAGGATTTGCCGGGGGGCATATTCCTTCACGAATGCCATACCACCGGCCTGTTCAAAAGGTACTATCCACAAAGCCCTCAAGGCCTCCAGCAACGGACGAATTTTCTCCCGATTGGGCGGCAGGTTGTCAGGCCAGTCTGTTTCTCTGTAAGGCGTCCGGGTGTACCCAACCTCTATATTATAGGGACGAGCAAATTCTTCCGACAGCCATTGGTCCAATTCGGTTTGTGGTCCAGGTTCCGAAGCAAAAGGATACTGCACGGCCCCCTCTTCCTTCCGGCATCCCCCTCCCAAGCAAACGATTCCTACCAAAAGCAATAAATAAATCTGTTTTCGCATATCATTATAAGTTTACGGTTTAATAAGAGTTACCCCCTCGGGCAAAGAGAGCGTTTTGCGGGAATCCTCCGGCTGCAACACATAGCGTGCCTTCTTAGCCTCTCCCACCCGGTTGCGGTCTACACTAATATTGAAACGGCGTAAATCGAACCAGCGAAGTCCTTCGTGAATGAACTGCTGCCGGGCCACCTCACTGACATAGTACAGAATAGCGGCCTGTTTTTGCGTAAGCGGACGATAAAAAGGCTGTATCCGCTCCCGGTCGGCAGGTTTCACATTCTCGATTTCAGTACCCGACAACTCACTCCCGATACCATCCGCAATATGCTTCTGGTTGATGAACGTAATCAAGTCGTCTTTGGCCAAATCAGCACGGCCCGTCATGGCGTAGGCTTCAATACGGTGCAGAAAAACTTCTTCGGTGGTCAGCAAGACATTCTGTGTGTACTGTCCGCGACGTTCGTTCAGCAATCCGTCGGCCGACTGAAAATGGGTAAACTTCGGCCAGTAGGCACGGGTCCGGTCGAGTCTGCGTACCGCCTTGAAATAACCTTCTATCTGTCGGATGCTTTTGGACGAGAAACGCTGGAAAACCTCCTCATACGATACGCTTCCCAGTCCGTAGCGGTCGGTCTTGTAGTTTTCTTCCCAAAGGCTCTCCACCGTAGTAATCAGCAGGTTGCTGGGATTATCTTCCGAAGCATACCCCTCTACCATCTCCGCCACGGATTTCTCCTTATATTCCTGATAAGGTAAGATGGATTTCTTGACATCATTTCCCAGCACATACGTGGCATAGTCGATGACTTTCTGCCACTGCCCCGTGTAAGCAAAAAAGCGGACGGCCAGCGCATAAGCCGCTTTTTTATGAAAATGAAATTTTTTCTTCTGATAATACTCGTCCCTCACCCAAGCCAGCCCATAGGAAAGATCTCTTTCAATCTTCCGGTAAGTGTCCTGCAAGTTCTCTTGCGGATAAGACACCCACGCATTCTTCTCGGATTTCTCCACATAAGGGATGCCGGGCAGGCCTTTGTTGGTTTCCTCGTCGGCAAAAGGCGGCGCCCAGATATTGGCCACCATGAAATGCAGGTAAGCACGAACCAAAAACGCCTCGGCATAAAGGGCCTGCAACTGCGGGTCTTCCTTGTCTGGATAAGCGGCCAGCAATTCCAGCGCCTGATTGGCCTGAGCGATTCCCCGGTAACAATCCAGCCAATACAGCTTGGGAGAATCCAACTCTTCCTCGTGGTAATCGTTCCAATAAAACATGGCCTCGTTCAACCGTGAAGCCGGCAGTTTCACGCTCCGGTCGTCTACATTGTCCGTCCGCAACTCCAGGAAACGGAAATAACTGGCTTCCGGATAAGCAGCCGTCAGCAGCTGGGCAATCTTCTCTTTGGAGTCGACTTCCGTATGGGTATTCGAATCGGGATACTGTTCCAGAAAATCATTGCAGGCAGACAGCACGAGGCAAATCGCTCCCAAAAGGGAGGAAACATATCTATTTATTTTTCTCATCTTTTCTATTCATTAAAAACTTAACTGTACCGACATACTGTACGTTCTGGGAGTGGGAGAAGAAACCCCTCCAGAATTGATGAACTCCGGGTCTCTTCCCTGTAGTTTCTTATCCGCATAAATCAAAAAAGGATTGGTCACCTGGGCATACAGACTGAGACCTTTCATCTTCATTTTCTCACAAACCGAGCGAGGGAAAGTATAGCCTAGCGAAAGACTCTTCAAGCGCACGAAACTTCCGTCGGCCACATTCACCTGCGAATAGTTATAGGTATTGTAAGCCCGCTCCACATTCTCTTTTCCCATCAAGCTGTAGATGTCATATCCCGGAATGACCGGAATGCTTTTGGTCTGTTCATCCCCCTTTACCAGCCAGCGGTCGCGATACCGGGTGGTGAACACATTCAGGTCGTTGTATTCCGGGTCAAACGTCGGACTGATCCGCACTTTATTGCCCATGCGGGAAGTCAGGAACACGGAGAGGCTCCAGCCTTTGTAGCGGAAAGTGTTTTCCAGACTGGTAGTGATAAACGGATCGGAAGGACCCTCATACAGCAGATAGGACCGGTTATAAGTCGTATCATAGAAGTTGGCCCCTGCAATCTGCGAATAGCCATTGGACGACAATGGCAGATTGCCAAAATAGAACTGGGGCAATCCTCTATCCGTCAGTCCCCGGAAGTCGAAAGAATACAACCCTCCCCGGGGAAATCCTTCAATGTTCCCCCGCCCGTTGCCTGCCACCATGTCGAAAGTAGTAGGTTGGTTCAGCAACCGGGTAATTTCCTGATGATAGAACGAAAAGCCCCAGACCGTATTCCAGCTGAAGTCTTTCTGCCGGATGTTCTGCGTATTCAGCAGAAAATCAAGGCCCACGGTCTTCATATCCCCAAAATTCATCCATTTCTTGTACTCTCCTCCGATACCGGAAGTTTGTACCCAGTCGATCAAATCGAACGAACGGCGCGAATACACATCCAGCGAACAGCTAATCCGGTCGTTCCAGAAAGACAGGTCGGTCCCCACATTGAACTCATACATCTTTTCCCAAGTGAGGTCACGGTTTTCCAAGTGCTGGATGTAAATGGCATATTCCCGATCGGAGATATCCTTGCGGAAGGTCAGACGACTGTCGTACACCGGCAAGGAATTGATGGCCTCACTGTTCATCTTGGCCACCAGCCCGTAACTCATACGCAGGGAAAACTGGTTCCAGAAATTACGGAAAGGCGCAAAAAACGATTCCGCATCCACATTCCATTTCACTCCCACGTTCCAAGTAGGCAACCATCTTACCCGACGGCCGACTCCTGCCGCATTGGAACCCTCGTAATTACCCACCATATTCAAAATATACCGGTTCCGGTAATCGTAGGTCAAGGAGCCGGAAAAAACGACGTCGCGTTCATGGCGATCGTGCAAGGAAAAATAATTTTCCCCTTCATTCAGTGTCTTTTCAAACACCAGCGGTGAAGTCATGACACTGTTGGCCCGGTTAAAACCGATACCGTATCCCTTGAAAGCATCGGACGACAAGTCGTTCATCTTCACCTCGGCAAAAGAGAACCACTTGATCCGGTGTCCGCCCCATTCGTGAGCATAATCCAATGAGGCACGTCCCAGATAACTGTTCATCGTCTGTGACGATTTCTGGTAAACCCCACCCATGGGCAGAATCACCTGCGGCTCCCCCTTCTCCGGACGGTAAAGGTAAATGTTGTGCTGTCTTTCCAACAACCCCCGGTCGGCCCGGTACGCCCACAGCACATTGGAGTTCTCTCCCAGGAAATGCCCCATCCCCGTCACCGCCATACGGGTATTCAGCAAAAGCGACAGACGCAGCTTCTTGACAGGTTCCCATTCCCCACTTAATGAGAAACGGAAATCGGACACCCGGATACGCATGTAATTTTCCTGATACTCCTGAAGAATATTAAATGGAGCCCAGTCGTTCCGGTAATATTCATAATTCCCGGCCTCATCGTAAGGACGCAACGTACGGGACGTATTCAACGCATAATTGAACGGGTTGATATCAAAATCACGCTTATAAGTTCCTGCTTCCAAGTTCCGGATGCGTGGAAACGTTCCGGGCGCACGCTGTTCCCGGAAATTGGCCTGCAGATTGGCAGAAACCTTCAGGCGGGGGGATAGGAAGAAACTCGAATTCAGGAAGCCCGTAAAGCGCTTCACCTTCTCGGCTACCGTTTCACCCGGATCATTGTAGAAACTCACGGAGGCATAAGTGGCCGATTTCTCTCCCCCATAACTCAAGGACAACGAATGGTTTTGGGTCAGCGACTGGGTATAGATGTGCTTGAACCAATCGGTATTGTACATGGATGCCTTGTGTAAAAACGCCCTTCTGGCCTCCGGCGTATTGGGCAAGCCGAATCCACCTTGCTGAAAAGCATCGATAAGCTGGTACATCTGGGAATACACCCCTCCCCTTCGCCCATAAAGGGCGCGGTTCATCGTAAAATAGCCTTTGTTCTCCATCTCGTGATAAACCTGCATCGTTTCGGCACTGTTCATCATGTCAAACTGCGTATAAGAGGGTCTGAGTCGCAAAGAGGTCGTCAGATTATACGTCACATGGAGTCCTTTTCCGCGTTTGCCAGCCTTGGACTCCACGACGATGACTCCGTTCATCCCTCTGGCTCCGTATAAGGAAGTGGCCGAAGCATCTTTCAACACCTCCACGCTTTCAATGTCTGCCGGATTCAGTCCGGCCAGTGTAGAACTGACCAACGTAATGGCATCCCCGGAGGCCAGCTGTTCCTCGTTCAATGCCACCATATCCTCCACAACAGCTCCATCCACCACCCACAAAGGCTGCACATTTCCGTGAATGGAACTGCCGCCCCGGATGTTGACTTTCGGAGCCGCCCCAAAAGTGCTGGAAACCGCAGAGACATTTAACCCCGGCGCTTTTCCTTCCAACAGGCGACTGAAATCGGCTTGGGGTGCCGAAAGGAAATCTTGGGTAGAGACTTTGGTGACAGCCCCTACAAACAATCGGGAATTTACCTTACTATATCCCGTCACGACCACCTCCGCCAAGGCCTGCACATCGGATTCCAACACGATGTGCAATTTCTTTTCCGACTTGACAACAAACTCATAGGGTTTCATCCCAATATAACTGACGGTCCATTTCTCACCCACAGAAGTACGGATTTCAAACTGACCGTTCAAATCCGTGACGACACCTCTTTTCTTCCGTACATTCTGCACAGCGGCCCCGATTAACGGCTCTCCACCGCCATCGGTCACGACTCCCCTCACCACAATCTGTGGCATCGCCTCTCGGGTGCCATGAGAAGAGCTTGCATATAAAGCGCTTATATGCAACAGGAAAGATAGAGCCAACAAGAGCCCTACGTTGTGATTTTTATCCATAAAATAGTTCGGTTAAGGTTTTTTACACAAGTAAAAATTTTCTTTGCAAAAATACGACAAGCCTATTCCATGGGAAATCGCCAAAAATGGTTATTTTACGTATCCACAAACGATAGAATATCCCCACATATAGTGATTGTTTTTCATATCAGATAAATCCACTATGTCAAGGATTTTCCGTACATTTGTCTAAAATTCTATTTTAAATCGCACAAACGTATGAAATATTTTGAAGTGACCTTTACCGCACAGCCGTGCAATGAGATCATCACCGACGTACTCTCGGGACTGACTGCCGACATCGGCTTTGAAAGTTTCGTGGAATGTGAAAACGGTATGCAGGCCTATATCCAGCAAAGCCAGTTTGATGAAGAGGCCCTCAAACAGGTAGTGGAGAATTTCCCGATACCTGATACAACCATTACTTACTCTATCACAGAGCCGGAAGACAAAAACTGGAACGAGGAATGGGAAAAGAATTTCTTCCAGCCCATCGTCATCGACAACCGCTGCGTGATTCACAGCACCTTCCACAAAGACTACCCGAAGGCAGAATATGACATCGTCATCAATCCGCAGATGGCATTCGGTACGGGACACCATGAAACCACCAGTTCCATTTTGGGTGAATTGCTGGAAGCCGACCTGAAAGGAAAATCCGTGCTTGACATGGGATGCGGTACATCCATCCTGGCTATCCTGGCCAGCATGAGAGGAGCAGAAAAGGTGACCGCCATCGACATTGACGACTGGTGTGTGAACAATTCACGCGACAACATTGCCCTGAACGGCATCTCCAACATCACCGTAGAACTGGGCGACGCTTCCCTGCTGAAAGGACACGAACCATTTGATGTCATCATTGCCAACATCAACCGCAACATCCTGTTGCAGGATATGCCGGCTTATGCAGCCTGTATGAAAAAAGGCTCTGAATTGTATATCAGCGGTTTCTATACACAGGATATTCCAGTATTGCGTGAAAAGGCAGAAAGCCTGGGCATGGAATATGTACACCACCGCGAAAAACACAATTGGGCAGCTATAAAATTCATCATGAAAAAATAAGATTCTCCAATAAGGAAACAGCAAAGGCTGTCAGCGCTTCAATGCCTTGACAGCCTTTTTCATCTCTTCACTTACCCGATAAGATTCACCAATCTTCTGAAGGGTCTTGCGGAAGGTGAAGTCATCCAAGTGACAGTTTTCGAGGAAGGCCAAAGTCTTTTCCGGGAATTTCACCAAGCATACTGAAAGGGCCCATGCCACAGCCATGCGTACGTAATATTCTTCATGCCGGATACCATCGAGCAAGGACAGCAATTCATCCACATGATCCGCATCCAAGAAATAACTCATGCTCATCACCACCCCGAAGCGGACTTCATACTCGCCCGATGCCTTCATCCATTCCTTCAGGTAATTCCAAAGACGGTCTGAATGCTGACGGATAAACGCCGGGCCACCCCCAAACTTGAACGTATCGCACACCGACCAACTGTTGATGTTCCATACAAAACAGGTCACACGGTGCAGATATACTTCCACATCTTTATCAGGCTTGATGCATCCCAATACCATCCCCTGCAACATACGTTCTTCCATGTAATACCCGTCGACTGTCTCAAGATACTTTTCCCAGTCGCTCTTGGCAATCCTGGCAGCCAGTTTCCGCAGTGCCGGCAAACGAATGCCCAACACATGTTCTACACCCGGGTGAAGCCCTTCCGTAAACTTGCGGTTCCCATCTTCCGCCAATATCAGCAGATGTTCTTTGACGGTTAAACCGTCCAGTCTGAATTCCTCCATGACCTTATTATATACGCATTTTTTAAATTCCGGGCAAAGATAGGAAAAACTAAAAAAATTACGCTCTTTTGTTTGGAAATTTCAAAGCAATCGTTACCTTTGTAGCCGAAACAATAAAAAAACAAGAAAAATAACATTATGAGACATTCAATGGTAAATACATTCTTCTGGTGGCGCCGCTTACAACTTCATAAGTCGTAAGGGAACTCAGTCGCGCGTATATACCTCAAAAAGATATAACCATACAGAAAGGCTGTCGTACTTACGACAGCCTTTTTTGTTTTTACCCCTAAAATACAAATACACTCATGAAAACTTATCAAGTCAATCAAGAAGGATTTTATGGAGATTTTGGTGGAGCCTACATCCCGGAAATTCTCCATCGCTGTGTGGAAGAATTACGAAATGCTTATCTCCAAGTACTGGAAGATGAAAGTTTCCAAAAAGAATATCAAGCTTTACTCAAAGACTATGTAGGACGCCCCTCTCCTCTTTACCTCGCCAAACGGTTGTCGGAAAAATACGGATACAAAATCTACCTGAAACGGGAAGACCTGAACCACACGGGAGCCCATAAAATCAACAATGCCATCGGCCAGGTGCTTTTGGCCCGGAGAATGGGCAAGAAACGCATCATCGCTGAGACAGGAGCCGGACAGCACGGTGTGGCCACAGCCACAGTATGTGCCCTGATGGGAATGGAATGCGTGGTCTACATGGGAAAGACCGATGTGGAACGCCAGCGGGTGAACGTGGAACGCATGCAGATGCTGGGAGCCAGAGTAGAAGCGGTCACTTCTGGCAACATGACCCTGAAAGATGCTACCAACGAAGCGATTCGTGACTGGTGCTGCCATCCGGAAGACACGTACTACGTGATTGGTTCTACGGTAGGTCCTCATCCTTATCCAGACATGGTAGCCCGCCTGCAATCGGTCATCAGCGAGGAAATCAAGAAACAGCTGATGGAACACGAAGGACGTGACTATCCGGATTACCTGATGGCCTGCGTAGGTGGCGGAAGCAATGCCGCCGGCACCATCTATCATTATCTGGACGACGACCGGGTAAAAATCATTCTGGCAGAAGCGGGAGGCAAAGGTATCCATAGCGGATTCTCAGCCGCTACCATCCAGTTGGGACGCTTGGGTATCATCCACGGCTCCAAGACGCTGGTGATGCAAAATGAAGACGGACAAATTCTGGAACCTTACTCCGTATCTGCCGGACTGGATTATCCGGGCATCGGTCCTATGCACGCTAACTTAGCCGCTCAGAAACGAGCTACCGTATTGGCCATCAACGACGATGAAGCCTTGCGTGCTGCCTTCGAGCTGACCCGATTGGAAGGTATCATCCCGGCATTGGAATCGGCTCACGCCTTAGGAGCGCTGGAGAAAGTCAAATTCCAGCCTTCTGACATCGTAGTTCTGACCGTATCAGGAAGAGGAGACAAAGACATCGAAACTTATTTGAGATACAAAAATCACCCTGAACAATTTTAAACGAGAAAACAATGAAAACTTTTGCTTATACAACCAGCTATAAAACACTTCCCGGCGATTTGCATACTCCCGTAAGCACGTACCTGACAGTACGCGACCTGTTTCCGCAGAGCATCTTGCTGGAAAGTTCAGATTACCACGGAGTGGAAAACAACCGCTCCTTTATCGGACTGAACCCTATCGCCAGTTTTTCAGTAAACCACGGAATAGTCACTACCGTCTTCCCTGACAAAAGCCGCGAAGAACATCCTTTGTCTCCTGACTTCCAAGTGGAAGATGCTTTCAAGGATTTCCTGAAACATTTCGAGGTGAAAGGAGAATATGCCCGCTATGCCGGTGTCTATGGTTACACCACCTTCAATGCGGTCCGTTATTTTGAACCGATTCCGGTGAAAGACAGCAGTGACCCGAAAAACGATGCACCGGATATTCTATACATCCTCTACAAATACCTGATTGTATTCAACGACTTCCAAAGCGAAATGGTCTTGGTGGAACTGCAAGCTGACAACGAACCGAGCCACATCGAGGAAATTGAAAAGGCAGTCCAGAACCGGAACTATACGACCTACGACTTCCGCGCAATCGGTGAAACCACCAGCACCCTGACCGATGAAGAGCACAAAGCCAACATCCGTAAAGGTATCGCTCACTGTAAAAGAGGAGATGTGTTCCAGATTGTACTTTCCCGTCGTTTCATCCAACGCTACGAAGGCGATGACTTCACCCTCTACCGTGCCTTGAGAAGCATCAATCCTTCTCCTTACTTGTTCTATTTTGATTTCGGCGGATTCCGTATTTTCGGCTCTTCTCCCGAGACTCACTGCAAAATTGAAGACCGAAAAGCAACCATCGACCCGATTGCCGGTACTACCCGCAGAAGCGGAGACAAGAAAACCGACGAAGCCTTGACCGAAGCTTTGCTGGCCGACCCGAAAGAAAATGCAGAACACGTGATGCTGGTCGACCTGGCCCGCAACGATTTGAGCCGGAACTGCCACAATACGCACGTGGAATTCTACAAGCAACCGCAGTACTACAGTCACGTCATCCATCTGGTAAGCCGAGTCAGCGGTACCTTGGATGAAGGAGCCGACCCCATCAAGACGTTCATTGATACGTTCCCGGCCGGCACGCTGAGTGGAGCTCCAAAGGTGAAAGCCATGCAGCTGATTAGTGAAATTGAACCGCATAACCGAGGCGCTTACGGAGGTTGCATCGGGTTCATCGGATTCAACGGCGACTTGAACCAGGCCATCACCATCCGCACCTTTGTAAGCCGTAACAACGAACTCTGGTTCCAGGCTGGAGGCGGCATCGTAGCCAAGAGTAACGAGAACAATGAACTGCAAGAAGTAAACAACAAGCTGGGAGCCTTGAAGAAAGCCATTCTCCTGGCTGAAAAAAGATAACACCCTATGAAAATTGTCATCATCGATAACTATGACTCATTTGTATACAACCTGAGTCACCTACTGAAAGAACTGGGAGCTGAAGTCACTGTAAAACGCAACGACCAATTCCAACTGGAAGAACTGGAAGCGTTCGACAAAATCCTTCTCTCCCCGGGACCTGGTATTCCGGAAGAAGCCGGACTCCTGTTAGATGTCATCCATACATACGCCGGAAAGAAACCCATTCTCGGTGTCTGCCTGGGCGAACAAGCCATCGGCGAAGTGTACGGAGGCAAACTTACCAACCTAGATGAAGTGTTCCACGGCATACAGAGCCCCATCACACTGACTACTCCGGATTATCTGTTTGAAGGACTTCCCTCACAGATTCAAGTCGGAAGATACCACTCCTGGGTAGTGGAACAGAAAGGACTTCCCGATTGTCTGGAAGTCACTGCGGTCAGCAAAGAAGGGTATATCATGGCGCTCCGTCACAAGACACTCGATGTACGCGGCGTACAGTTCCATCCCGAATCCGTGCTGACTCCCGACGGAAAGCAAATACTGGCGAACTGGATACAACACCAATAAGCCTCTAAAAGAAACCCATTTTATAACTGATAAAACTTAGAAATACAATATGAAACAAATACTGAAACGGATATTCCACCACGAAGAGCTGACCCGTGAAGAGGCCTGCTCACTGATGCACAAAATGACCAGTGGTGAAATGAACGAAGCCCAAACAGCTGCCTTGCTGGCGGCTTTTCAGATGCGGGGCGTTACGGTAGACGAACTGATTGGTTTCCGAGACGCCTTGCTGGAGGCATGTGTCCCCATCGACCTGCATGAATTCCATCCGATTGACATCGTGGGAACCGGAGGAGACGGAAAGAATACCTTCAACATTTCCACCTGTGCCTGCTTTGTAGTGGCCGGAGCCGGCTATCGGGTAGCCAAACACGGCAACTATGGAGCTACCTCCGTCAGTGGAGCCAGCAACGTCATGGGACATTACGGAGTGAAGTTCACCAACAATCCGGAAAAACTGAAACGCTCTATCAATCAGTGCGGCATGGCCTATCTGCATGCACCCTTCTTCCATCCGGCCTTGAAAACCGTGGCTCCTGTCCGCAAGGCACTGGGCGTACGTACCTTGTTCAACTTGTTGGGCCCACTGGTCAACCCTTGTCATCCGGCCTGCCAGCTGTTGGGAGTAGCCGACCTACCGCAGATGCGACTTTACACCAACACGCTTCAGAAGCTCGGCCTTCAATTTGCGGTGGTCAACAACCTGGACGGATACGATGAAATTTCGCTGACCGATGAATTCAAGGTTATGACCAATCGTTACGAAACCATCTACCGTCCCTCTGAACTGGGCTTCTCGATGGCCCGCCAGGAAGAACTTTACGGAGGAAAGACCTCGGAAGAAGCGGCCGCCATTTTCGACCGTGTACTTCACAATGAAGGCAGCAAGGCGCAGACCGATTGTGTACTGATCAATGCTTCCTTTGCCATCCAGGCCTTGGAGCCGCAGAAGCAAATCGAAGAATGTGTAGCACTGGCCAAAGAATCGCTCGAAAGTGGAAAAGCACTGGCCACCCTGCAAAAATTCCTTACTCTCAACCAAGAATAAATTATGACTACTGATATTTTACAAACGATTGTCGCCCATAAACGTATAGAAATAGCCCACCAGGAAGAAGCCGTATCCCGTGATTTCCTGATACGGCAATTGGAAACGAATCCTCCTCGTCCGGCAAAGAGCCTGAAACAGTCACTGGCTACCTCTCCAACGGGTATCATTGCTGAATTCAAGCGGCGCTCTCCGTCCAAAGGATGGATTGCCCCAGGAGCTGATCCAGCTATTATCGTTCCCGGATACGAACATGCCGGAGCCTCTGGCATCTCTGTACTGACCGACCAGGAATTCTTTGGTGGCCGACTGAAAGATTTACAAACCATCCGCCCGCTGACCGAGCTGCCGATACTGCGAAAAGATTTCATCGTCAGCCCTTACCAGCTTTATCAGGCCAAGGTTGCAGGAGCGGATGTGGTCCTGCTGATTGCCGCAGACCTGACCATAGAGGAATGTAAAGAACTGGGCAAACTGGCTCATCAGCTGGAAATGGAAGTCCTGCTGGAAATTCATTCCGAAAAAGAGCTCGACTACGTAAATGAATCTGTAGACTTGATTGGGGTGAACAACCGCAACTTGGGTACGTTCCATACAGACGTGGAGAATTCGTTCCGCCTGGCCCAAAAACTTCCCAAAGAACTTTTATGGGTGTCCGAAAGCGGCATTTCACAACCAGACACCCTTAAACAACTGCGGGAAGCCGGATTCAAAGGGTTCCTGATGGGAGAAAGATTCATGAAAACGCCTTCTCCAGCACAGGCTTTGTCAGATTTTATTCAAGCAACTGCCTTATGATTGTCAAAGTTTGCGGAATGAGAGACGCGGAAAATATCCGTCAGGTAGAACGGACCGGGGCCGACTGGATGGGATTTATTGACTACGACCGTTCACCACGTTATGTAAAAGGGATACCGGAATACCTTCCGGCATCCTTGCAAAAAGTGGGAGTGTTTGTCAATGCTTCCCTTCCACACATCCAGGAAAGAATCGCTGACTGGTGCTTGGATTTCGTCCAACTCCACGGAAAGGAATCACCCGATTTTTGCCAACAGCTTCGGCCTACAGGCGTAAAAGTCATCAAGGTATTTTCCTTACGCACTCCCGAAGACGTGCAGGCCACAGAAGAGTATGTTCCTTATTGTGACTATTTTCTCTTCGATACCCCTTGCAAGGAATACGGAGGCTCCGGAAAAACCTTCGACTGGAAACTGCTGACTCACTACCAAGGGTCCGTTCCGTTCCTGCTCAGTGGAGGATTGAACCCTACGAGTCTGAAAGCCCTGTCTGACTTTCATCACCCCCGGTGGGCCGGCATTGACTTGAACAGTGGTTTTGAACAGGCTCCCGGTATAAAGGACGCCACTTCTCTCTCCACTTTTATTCATTCATTCAAACAAAACAAGTACAACTTTTAAAAAATTAGCAACTATGAACCGCATTGACCAATTATTTCATACACACAAAGACCATATACTTTCCATTTATTTCTGTGCAGGCACTCCTACCTTGGAAGGAACTGTCGAGGTAATCCGTACCTTGGAACAGAAAGGGGTACAGATGATTGAAATCGGTATTCCGTTCAGCGACCCGATGGCCGATGGTCCCGTCATCCAGCATGCAGCCACTCAGGCCCTGCGCAACGGAATGACCCTCCGTACCTTGTTCAGCCAACTGGAGCATATCCGTCCGGAAGTGCAAATGCCACTGGTACTGATGGGTTACTTGAATCCCATCATGCAATACGGCTTTGAGAACTTCTGCAAGAAATGTCAGGAATGTGGCATCGATGGTGTCATCATCCCCGACCTGCCTTTCAAGGATTATATGAACGAATACCGTCCCGTAGCCGAGAAATACGGCCTCCACATGATTATGCTGATTACTCCGGAAACCAGCGAAGAACGTATCCGCCTGATTGATGAACATACCAACGGATTCATCTACATGGTTTCTTCGGCTGCCGTGACAGGGGCACAGAAAGAATTCAACGCACAGAAACAAGCTTATTTCCAACGCATCGAACAGATGCACCTGCGGAATCCGCGCATGATTGGTTTCGGTATCTCCAATAAGAATACTTATGAAGCTGCCGCAGCCCATGCAGCCGGATGTATCATCGGAAGTAAGTTTGTCACCCTGCTGGAAGAAGAAAAAGACCCAGGAAAAGCCATCGACAAACTGAAAGAAATGCTGAAAAAGGAAGAATAATTAATCATTCTGCTATTTTTAAGGGCTTATTCTTTCGGTTTCAGCATATTTTAGCTATCTTTGTGCCAAACTAAACGAAGAGCCACATGATAAAACCAGATTATCCTTCCGTACTGCTGATTTACACAGGGGGAACTATCGGTATGATTGAAAATCCGGAAACCGGTGCATTGGAAGCATTCAACTTCGACCAGCTACAAGAAAATGTGCCGGAACTGAAACGGTTTAACTACCGTATTTCCTCCTACCAGTTCAACCCTCCCATCGATTCCTCGGATATGGAACCGGCATTATGGGCTAAACTGGTAAAGATTATCCAATACAACTACGACAATTTTGACGGTTTCGTCATTCTGCATGGAACCGACACCATGGCGTATACCGCCTCTGCCTTGAGCTTCATGTTGGAGAATCTCAGCAAACCGGTGATTCTTACCGGCAGTCAGCTGCCCATCGGAGTCTTACGTACAGACGGGAAGGAAAACCTGATTACTTCTATCGAAATAGCAGCCGCCAAACATCCTGACGGAACAGCCGTAGTGCCGGAGGTTTGTATCTTTTTTGAAAACCTCCTGCTCCGCGGCAACCGTACCACAAAAATCAATGCGGAAAACTTCAACGCCTTCCGCTCCTATAACTATCCTCCATTGGCCACCGCCGGAATCCATATCAAATATGAATACGACCGCATCCGAAAGGTAGACCCGAATTTACCCATGCACCCTCATTACGTATTTGATACCAATGTGATTATCCTGACCCTTTTCCCGGGTATCCAGGAAAACATGGTACGTACCGTACTCAATACTCCCGGCTTGAAAGCAGTCATATTGAAGACCTACGGTTCGGGAAATGCTCCACAAAAGCCTTGGTTTATCCGGCTGCTGTCGGAAGCTACATCCAAAGGAATCGTCATCGTAAACATCTCCCAATGCCAGACCGGTATGGTCGAAATGGCACGTTATGAAACCGGACTTCATTTGCTGGATGCCGGAGTCATCAGCGGTTATGATGCAACGGTAGAAAGTGTATTGACCAAACTGATGTTCTTGCTCGGACACAAGCTCAGCCCCAGGGAAATACGCATTGAAATGAGCCGTTCTATTGCCGGAGAGATTACCAAGCCCACACTGTAACCCAAATGTAACATCTATTTCATAAGGACGAAACAAAAAAGGGTCATCTTTGTAACGAAAACTAAATCATATAGAATTTTGTATTAACTTTAATAGAAAATGCACATGAACGATTATCGGATTTTAGTCGTAGACGATGAAGAAGACCTGTGCGAGATTCTTAAGTTCAATCTCGAAATGGAAGGCTATACGGTAGATACTGCCAACTCTGCAGAAGAAGCGCTGAAACTGGACCTTCCATGCTACAATTTAATCCTGCTGGACGTGATGATGGGCGAAATATCCGGTTTCAAGATGGCCAGCATGATGAAAAAGAACAAGGATACGGAAAACATACCTATCATTTTCATTACCGCCAAAGATACGGAAAACGATACACTGACAGGATTCAACCTGGGAGCTGACGACTATATATCCAAACCTTTCTCCCTGCGTGAAGTCATCATGCGGGTAAAGGCGGTATTACGCCGTACGGGAGGAGTACAGACACAGGTACCGGACCAGCTCACTTATAAAGGTCTGGTGGTCAATATACCCAAGAAAAAGGTCACCATCAACAATGAAGAAGTTTCACTGACCAAAAAAGAATTCGAGATACTCCTGTTGCTGTTGCAAAACCAGGGAAGAGTATTCTCACGCGAGGACATTCTGGCCAAAGTATGGCATGACGAAGTGTACGTACTCGACCGTACCATTGATGTCAACATCACCCGCCTCCGCAAAAAAATTGGTGAATACGGACAATATATCGTAACCCGACTGGGCTATGGTTACTGTTTTGAATGTGAATAAATGAAGGCTGCACGACCATGACAAAATTCTATTATCGCATTCTTCCGTTCAGTCAGCGGTTGTTCTTTTCTGTCATCTTCCTGTTCTTGGCCTATGCGGTATGTTTCATGCTCTTCCAATACAAACGCGAAAAAGCCTACAAAATAGAACTGCTGAACACCCAATTACAGAACTACAACAACCAGTTGTGTGACTTTATAGGCGAACATCATGGATTCAACCCCGACTCCATGCAGCGTTATGTGACCACTCACATGATGCCCAATCTGCGTGTGACGTTGATTGAACCTTCCGGTAAAGTTATCTATGACAATACCAACCCACAATGGGACAAATTTGCCAACCATTCTTCCCGCAAGGAAGTACAAGACGCCCTGATGTATGGAAGCGGCTATTCTATCAGCCGACAGTCAGAAAGCATTCAAGGAGAAGAATATTTTTATTCGGCACGTTATTTCCCTCCCTATCGTCTCATCATACGGGCCGCCCTACCCTATAACCTGAGTTTGGCAGAACACCTGCAAGCAGACTCCGGCTACCTGTGGTTTGCCCTTATCATCTGTCTGGTTTTGATTTTTATCTTCTACCGTTTCACCCGGAAGTTAGGAAAGTCCATCACCAAATTGCAGCAGTTTGCGATGAAAGCCGATCGCAATGAGCCGATTGACATGGATATTCTGCAAACTTTCCCTAAAAACGAATTGGGCGAAATCTCACAGCACATCATCAAGATATACAAACGTCTGCACCGTGCCAAAGAGGCTCTCTACATTGAACGTGAAAAACTGATTTCTCACCTCCAGACTTCCCATGAAGGACTCGGGGTATTCACCAAAGAGCGGAAGGAGATTCTGGTCAATAACCTGTTCACGCAATACATCAACAACATTTCCGACCGAAACCTGCGTTCTACCAATGAAATCTTCGACATTCCGGAACTGAAACCTATCACGGAATTTCTGAACCGGAATGAAGGCAACCCTAACAAAGAAGAGAAACGCTATTCCTTGCATATCAACAAGAATGCGCGCAGCTTCACGCTCGAATGTATCATCTTCCAAGACATGTCGTTCGAAATATCCATCGTCGATGTCACTCAGGAAGAAGAACAGGCGCGTTTGAAACGCCAGCTGACCCAGAACATCGCCCATGAACTGAAAACCCCCGTCAGCAGTATTCAAGGATATCTGGAAACCATCATCAACAATCCGAATATTCCACAAGAGAATGTCCGCACCTTCCTGGAAAGAAGCTATGCGCAAAGCAACCGACTGACCTTCCTGTTACGGGATATTTCCGTACTGACCCGCATGGACGAAGCACCGGAAATGGTAGAAAAAGAATCGGTCAACCTCAGCAAGATTGTAGAAAACATATTGAATGAGGTGACTTTGGGACTGGAAGAGAAACACATCACCGTGGTCAACAAACTTCCGCCAAACATCACCCTGACCGGAAGCAGTTCCTTACTTTATTCCATCTTCCGAAACCTGATTGACAATGCAATCGCCTATGCAGGAACGAACATACAAATCACGATCAAGTGTTTCCGTGAAGACGAAAAATTCTATTACTTCAGCTTCTCCGATACGGGTGTTGGTGTACCCGAAGAGCACCTGAACCGCCTGTTCGAACGCTTCTACCGGGTGGACAAAGGACGGTCGCGGAAATTAGGAGGCACAGGATTGGGACTGGCCATCGTCAAGAATGCCGTTCTTTTCCACGGAGGCACCATCTTTGCCAAGAACATGCCGAAAGGGGGACTGGAATTTGTCTTCACCTTGAAAAAGGATATACAAGGATAAAACAATTCCAGGCAAGACATTCTGTAATTAAAACTGCTACAATTTCCCCTGGTTCCAGTACTTCCGTGGAAGTACTGGAGTACTCCCCTGAAAGTACTGCAGTACTCCTTTGACAGTACTGGAGTACTTCCTTGGCAGTACTAAGAATTGACTTTTCCTGATATAACTAGACGTTTTCTCTTTTTATAAACTGGAACAGTAGACACTTTGACTTTATCAATTAAATCAATCGCCTTCTTTTATCCAATTAATCTTTCTTCCCAATAAATCTGGAGTTATACAAATTCGTGAAAATGAACATTGAGAAAGGAAATTCATTGATTCATTTTCTTTTCCATTATAATCTATAATATTCAGATTTCTATTTTCTTCAAATGGTAAGCATATACATAACCAATATTCATCGCATTTAACATTCTCACAATAATCCTTATATTTTTTCTCCTTTTCCTCAATACAAAATTGAATGTCAACCCAATTAACAGGAATGCAACGAGAAGCACTGTTAAAATAGATGACATTACAACAAGTCGTTTTTGATACCCTAATATAGCTAATATAATTCCTTTCAGATTGAGGATTTGTTTTTTGATACCATGACTTTAATAAATCTTCCAATTCATGACATACTTCTTGTACAGTTCCTCTTTTCTTTCTCTTTGGATATTTTCGGTAAATTATAATATTTAATTTTTCGGTTTCTGTTATGGTTTCCAGATACTTGTTTTCCTTAAATTCATTACATATTTTCTTTTCGAAACTTTCTTGTTCTACCGCATTTTTTGTTCTGCATTTCCTTACAGAAGGATGACATTCAACGACCTCCACTCCAATAGATTTATCGTTATTGAAAAAAACAAAATCCGGGCTTTCCCGAAAATATTTATCATCATAAGTCTCCGCGTCTATGTTAAGTTGAAGACATTTATTAATTAAAGGAATACAATTTTTTATGGCATTCCATTCCTTCTTTTTTTTGTATTGCTGTTGTTCTTCTTTGGAACTATTTTGGTCAAACATAAGTGTTAAAAATAAATTTATAATGTGTTGTTTTTAGTATATCTTATACTGTTCAGATTTAATTTCACGTAACCATTCATCAGAATGGGTTATTTTTATTAGTTTCTTTATACCGGTAATCTTGCCATACTTTATCTTATTCCCAAGTGTTTCCCTTTTATTTACCAACCCAGAAGAAAAGTAGTCAGCTAAAGACCTGACAGACATTTCTAAATCTTTGCTGTCGCATATAAACAAATATGTAGCTCTATTTTCTTCAGTATTTTCGTAAGCCAATAATGTTTCTTTATCAGCTGTAGCTATCGTAAAAATAAAAGCATCTTCTTCTGCCATAATCAAGTCGCTATTAACTCTATTCTCAAGGCAGTAGTATATTTTATAGTCATCAAGATGTAACTGGCATAATGAATCCAAGAATTCAGATTTTTTATTATTTATGTAGTTTCTAACTTCACTCTGTGTGTATTCATGTTTTAATAATTTTTCTCTCTCTGACTTATGTATGTCTTCTGATATATGAGCAACATTCTCAGTGTGTCTTTTCAATACATCTAATGTATCGTTTATGCTTTCTATACTTGACGGTTCTATCCCAACTATAATATCATCCTGAAATACAGCCTTAATAGGTGGCAATTTGTTTATGATATAGTCCTTTATCTGATTAAATGCCTTTATAGACTTCTGAGTCTTGAAATAAAAAGGTTTGTATTTACCCTGCCCTTCAAGGTGTTTGGGGTTATAAATCTGTAACTCACCATTTAGAAATGTTACAAACTTCCAAGATATTTCATTATCTGCAAGAATAACTTTTGGCGTTTTTACACGAAAAAAATTCCTATGAATATAGTAAAGAGGATCACCATCGTAAAAAGGGTCGTTATCAAAATCTTCGTTAGAATCGTATTCGTCAAAGAAACCGATAGCATGAAATCCTTTGCTTATATATTTCTTTATGTATAATAAATACTTATATAAAGTTGGATTATTTAATGCGATAAAAGAAAATAGTTCTTCAAATGTTCTTCCCATTAACAAACCAAGTCCACCTACGAAAAAGTACTGAGCAAAAGCAGCTTTTTCCGATAAGTAATAAATCATGGTAATCATGTAACCTACGGCTTTAGCTTTAAGAAGAAGATTTGTATTTTCAGACATTATATATTCTTTAATAGAATCTTCCGTTATAGGAGAATAATCTCTAATAATATTTTGAACTTGAATATCATTTATCCATGTAAAAATATTTTCTTCATAAAATTCCATATTTATCTCATGTACAATATCTTGACAAAGGTTTATCAATTGAATTATTGTATTTTTTCTCCATGGAGGGTAATTGGCTTCTTCCGCTTTATCAAGTAGAAACTCTATACCAAAATGATAATAAGTATAGTAAAAGACAAAAACACTAGATAATAGTTTTTCATCTTTAATCCATAAATAATCTTTATCAAAAAGAAGCTTCTTACACCCTTTTAAATAACGCTTATCAAATTCTATCCAAGAATGAAATTCATCAAAGTCCTTCATGTCATAAATGATTTATATTTCTGAACGTAAAAATAATAAAAAGGAGATTCTATATGTAACCAACATAAGTTTTAATTACTTCAATATACAATAAGCCTGTTCCCATTTTCAGTCACACAGTCCCAATTTATTGACTTGAAAAGGAAACAGGCTTATATTTTGTTATGTATCTGTGTACGCTTATCCAAAGCCTCCATCTTCTTCACTACCACAGCCTCCAGTACTGCTACCGCCATCATCACTTCCACCGAAAATAATACCTTTGGCTTTTTTTATGGTCAGAAAGGCTGGCACAACTGATACCTTCATTCAAAATCCAAACATTTTGGAATTGAATACCTTGAAGAACACTTTCACAGAATTTCTTGCTTGGAGTGAATATGATACATGGATTCTTAATCATTGCTCCAGCATTGAAATTGGTTATATTTTCTACACTGTCACTTTTGAGTGAAACACCTATAATACCTAAATCACCTACTCTTACTGTGTGGATCTGTTACAATCGCTAACACGCGTGTATTCCAAGCAAGACAAGAGCTACTTCCATTTCTATGGAAAAAGTTGTCGTGTTTTCCGTACTGCACGTGTAATGATTGTCACAAACACTCTATTTACTATGCTCCTTTTCATGACATTTTGAGCATAAACATTGAAGTGTATGAAAAGCAAGAAACTCTACACCTTTAAATTCGTAAGATGTATGATGTACAACTAGATTTTTGGTAGAGCCACATTTTTCACAACGATAATTGGCATTCCATTTTACCTTTGACGATATAATTTTCCAGAGTGGTGATTGAAGATATTCTTTATATAGTTTACTATTGTGTTTTTGAATTGCCTCATAATTCACATCTTCTGGTGAAAGAGCTTCTCTCTGAATTTCTTTATCTGTTATATCAATATCAAAATCTTTATTGCAAAACTTATTAATATATCTTTGAGTTGGAGTATTTGACTGATGACGTGCAAGAAATAATTCATTTGCTTTTCTTGTTTCCTCTCGTTCTGTTTCTTCGTCCAGTTTTTGCTGGCGGCGTATTTCTTCAAGTTTTCTTTGATGATTTCGTTCCTCTTCTTCACGTTTTTCACATTCATCATACTTTTCATCAGTCCAATATTCTCCATTAGCAGCATAAATTCTAGTCCCTTCATGGCCAATCCTAGGAAATACATTAAATAGTTCTCTTTTCCAATCACCACAACTTTCTTCTGAAAGAAACCAATTAAACTTATCTTCTCGTTCTAAGAATTTCATTGCCTCTTGCTTTGAATCGGAAATAAACTTATCAATACATGATTTACAAACATATAAATTATATGCATCGCCAAATTTCACATCAAAAAGTATATTAAATGCAGAGGTAAATAAATAATAACTATCAGGATGTACAGAAATGTTAACTAGATCACTTATTTTAAATCCTCTACTAATAATTTGCCATTTTGTGATATGAATTGAAAAGATTTTTCCACATGACTTACATTTCAAACTACAAAAAATCTTATCAAACCCTTCTTTTCGTTTTTTGGGATTATATCCTTTCATTTCTGCACACAGAATATTTCTGTCATCTTTTGAAATGAATGTTGTTTTACCTTTCCTACCATTAGGTAATATTATCGTTTTTGCTGGTGCATAAAACAAATCATACAAAACATCATCATCTATAAAATCTCCATCATGGAAAAGAGGAACTTTATCTTCTAATGCCTTATTTAAAATGTCGCGAGTTATAAGCATCTTTATATTTAATAATCAAGTTAATACAATTAATAAAATTGTTATCAATACAGCAAATATACTAAAAAAGGCTGGCACAACTGATACCTTCGTTCAATACTCTGGCATCCTATAATAGAAATATAATATGTGGACGCTTAATCATTAATTGTACCATTCTTATTAAAAAAATCCCCCGTACTTACACAAGCACGAGGGATTTCTTATATGTAATCTGTCTAAAAGTTTATTTTGCTACGCGCTCCAGCCATTTCACCATGAACAGCATGACTCCCATTGAAATGAGGCATACAATCATGAAAATAGCCCAGCAATATCCGATAGGAATGGCGTTATACATAAGAGGACCAATCCACAACAGAAGATTACCTACAGCTGTTGCACCAAGCCACAATCCCTGGCAAAGTCCCAGAAGATGCTTTGGAGCCACCTTCGAAACGAATGACAATCCAAGCGGAGAGATAAACAACTCGGCTACCGTAAGCAGGAAGTAAAGAACAATCAACACCCATGCACCTGCCTTTACCTGCTGGTCAATAGGAAGTTCCCGATATTCTGCAGCAGAAGGATAACCCATAATGAGTGAATATACAGACAGGAAGAGATAAGCCAAACCTGCGATGAGCATACCGATGGCAATCTTACGCGGAGTAGAAATCTCCTTGCCTCTTCTTGAAAGAGAACCGAAAATCATCATGATGACCGGAGTCAATGTAATCACAAAGAAAGGATTCACTGCCTGCCATATTTCCGGAGCAATTGTAGATGTATCAACGAAGTCTCTCGCAAAGAGTGAAAGTGAAGTACCGTTCTGATGGAATGAGAACCAGAAGAAAATAACCACGCCAAGCACTGCAAACAAAGCATACAGACGCTGTTTGATTTCCTTCGCCATGGCAGCCTTTTCTTCTGCTGAATAAGTAACAGCAGCTGCGGCTTCTTTCTTTCCCGGATTTGGGAACTGACGCTTGGTCATAAAGAAGATAATCAAAGAAATAAGCATTGCGGCCACAGATGCCAAAAATGAATAATGAATACCTTCATTAAATATCTGCAAATACTGTGCGCAAGAAGCAGCCATATCGGTAGTTGCACCCACACATTGTGACATCAACTGATTCAAGTTACCCATCGCCTCAGCCGACATACCGTCTGCACCTTTCGCTATATATTCATGGCACAGAGCAGGAAGACCTGCATTGTAGACCATATTGTGTGCACTCAGCCACCAGCTTCTCAACAGAGGAGCGATAAACGGAGCGATAAGTCCGCCGATATTGATAAATACATAAAATATCTGGAATCCGGAATCTCTCTTGCTCTTGGCTTCAATCAGTTCCTTTTCTCCCTTTTTTGCAGCCTCAACTTCAAGGTCATCGTACATCTGACCGACAATAGCCTGAAGGTTTCCCTTGAACAGACCGTTACCAAATGCGATGAAAAACAAGGCAATACAAGTTAGTGTAAGCAACCATGATGTATTGCCTGCATTGGCAGTAATAGGAATAGACAATGCAATATATCCCACAGCCATGACCACGAGACCAGCCATGATTGTACCTTTATAATTCTGCTTTCTGTCGGCTATCAGACCCCCTACAAGACTTAACAAATAAATACCTGCATAAAAGAATGAATAAATAAGTGTACTTTTTTCCTCACTTATACCAAATTTAGAACAAAGAAACAATACCAGCACGGCATTCATGATGTAGTAGCCGAAACGCTCCCCCATGTTAGAAAGTGCAGCAGGTATCAGACCTTTAGGATGCTTGTTAAACATAAATAATGAAGATTTTAATAATTAATAGTGTTAATACTCATATAAATTCTGTCTCTGGTTCGCAAATATATAATTATTCAGATAAATATGCAAAATGGAGACTCATTTACTCTGCTCCATCCGGAAGCCTTCCACGATAGGCCCGATTCATAACCCGCTCAAAACTATGGATAATATCCTGTCCCATGTTCACACGGGTACTGTCGACCTTCCGAATGGCCACAGGTGTCACTGCATCTTTATACTTCGCCTTTCCGATACGTATTTTCATCTTGTCCAGATTTCCGGTAATGTTGACACCCGCCTTGAAGGGCAACGGCGATTTCAGAATGGAGATGTGATAATTGAAGTTCATATCCAGACCTTGTGTTCCTCCTACCGCTGCCTTGTAACGGTCTATCTGAAGCAAGAAAGGATACACCGTCACATTTCCATCCTTTACGGTCAGGTTCACCGAGATACTGTCAAACACATTCCGTTTCTTATTCTTGAACATCAGCGTCTTGGATATTTCTGCAAAGGTTTCTCCATCCATCAGGACCAGACTGTCACCTTTGATGTGTATGGCTGCCTTCAACGTCGGAATCTTCACGTTCAGATTAGAATCGAGTACCGCTTCGGCAGCCGCATCAAAATCGACCATTCCCTTAAACGAACGCAACATCGGCACAATCGTATCCAAAGAAGGAATGAAATCGACCAGCTTACCGATATTGACTTTCTGCAATCGGAAATTAAATCCCGCGTATCCACGAGTCTTTTTTCGGGCACGATAAACCAAAGTCGTTTCCACATCTGCACCCAGACCTTTCATTGTCAGTTTTCTCAGATATACGGCCTGATTGCGAATATCCACCGCTCCTTTTACTTGCTCAAAGGCCATATTGCCATACGTCACCTTGTTCAGATTGGTTTTCAGCTCGAAATCAATATTGGAAGGGATGACAAACAACTGCAACGGTTCGGAACTGGAAATCGTATCCGTTTCAGTCTGAAGCGTATCTTGAGGAAAGTTCAATGCATTGATCAGCTGGTTGCAGTCCAGGTTACGGGAAGAAATCTCCAGATTAGCCTTCAACATTTTGCCTTTCTTCATGGCTGCATACAACCCATATACCGCTCCAGTTGCCGTCAGATTGGAACGCCCGATACGAAGGCTGGCATTTTTCAGCGTAATCTTCCGGTCGCCGACCGTCACGGCTGTTTTTCGCATCCTTACCGGCAAAGCCAGTTCCGGTGTCCGAAGGGTAAGCCGGTTAAATCCGACAATTCCTTTCGGAAGCCAGAGCGAATCCCGTACTTTGTCTGCCGACAAATTGAAGCCACCTTTGTCCATTCCCATCTTCATCTGCCCCATCCGGCAGAAAAGCGTATCGGTTTCCAAGGCTACCTTTACATTCGGCATGGAAGGGTTCCGCTTGCTGGGCTGCAAATGTAAAGAAGCTTTCGCCTTTTTACTGAATACCCTCAATGAATCTCCTATTCCTCCTTTCAGACGACTCATCTGCAATTTACACTCCACATCAATCAAACGAGTAGTATCCTGAGGATTTGTTGATTTAATGGTCGCATTCAGCGCCTCCAGTTCAGCCGACAAGGTCGAAGCCCGCAACACTGCCTTCTGAATATTAATCTGAGCCGCCAGATTATCTTCTCCGATGAAACGTAAAGCCGCATTGCTGGTAAACTCAAAATTCTTCTTCGTATCACGCAAATACATATTCTGCATATCCAGCTTTCCTTTCAGACGTACCCGTCCCCAATCTTGTTTCTGAATAGACGACAAGCGACAGTGCAACCGGAAATCAGCTCCTACACGTCCACCGATAGACACTCCTTCCTGCAAAGGAAAAGTCTTGGCCAACGCAGTCAGGTCAATCTCCGAACGAGTGTGAAACGTGATGTCAGGATCACCCAACAAGTCTTTCACCTCTCCATCGGCCAATATATCCGTATGAGCTCCCTTAAACTGAAAAATCTCCAAATGGGCGTACGACTCCTTCTGACGCATCAAATCGACGTAGCCGTTGAATTCTGCTGTCAGCTCATCCACCCCATAAGGCAAATCAGCATACTTGGCCGAAGCCTTTTGTATGTTTACCTTCAACGTAGCCTCCGGCATGTGCTGCTTACCGTAAAGTCCCTTCAAGGTACCTTCCAGCGTGACTTCTCCGTTAGCCGTAAGCTTCTGACGCTTCAAAACACTCTCCGGAACCATGTTCAATACCGTTTCCAAAGAAGGTGCATGCAGTCTGTAGCCTATATCTACCCGAGCCGGGGCGCCCACGCTGTCTCTGCCGAGTGTTCCCGACACATCGAGTGCCACTCCGTTCAACGTCAATCCGGTATCTTTAAAGGTCAGCGTTCTGGAAGCACGATCCAGCTGCATATCTGCATTCAACCTTACGGCCAAATGATTGACCAACAGTTGTCCGTCTTGCCAGAAAAGCAGATTCTCATTGTCATATTGCAGCGCCAGCATCGAATAATCCTTTTTCAAGGAAGCCTTCAAATTCAGATTCAAATTCTGCACCCGGGCGTATACTCTTGTGTTCCGGTCGTCGAACGTCACATTCGACCGCTTCAAAGAGACCCGATTGATTTCTATCTCCTGAATCGTGGTATCCCTTTGCGACACCGTATCCTCTTCCAGCTGGTTGTCCGTATTCTTCACGATATCCCAGTTACTCTTTCCCTCTTTGTTGGTAAACGCATATACCGAAGCATCCTCCAGTCCCAAATACCGGAGATTGATCTTATGTTTCCAGAAATAATCTATGGGATTGACCACTACCACGCATTTCTTGAACGAAACCAGCGAATCGGTTTTCTGCCACAACGTATCATTCATCGCCTTGGATACCAATACTCCATCCGTCACTTTCAATCCAAAACGCGGAAAAGTAGAAAAGAACGTCAGTTCCACTTTCTCCATCTCCAAATGGGCATTCAACGTACGGTTAGCTACATTCAAAACCACCGGAGTGAGTTTTTCCGGTGTAAAAATAAAATTCACCACGATTGTCACGACCAGCAAAAGAACAACCAATAACGTACTCAGTGATATAGCCGTCAACCGAATGGTTTTACGCAACTTCTTATTCATCTTTTTTCCTTAAAAACAAAATCTGCCTGCATTTGTTCTCCGTCGTTACCTACACAGTATGTACAAACAAACTCCGGATGTATTAAATAATGAATCATAAAATGCTGAGGAAATCCCAGCCGGAAAGATTCTCCTCTGAATACCCCGGATGCAGCCAACTTAAAAGGCTCCACTTTCAGATGTGACAGAAAATCCACTTCTTGACAATCCAACATCTTGAACATGGTTTCCTTAGCAGACCAATGCAGTAATAACTGATACAGTTCTTCCCTCGGTTCCATGCTGTCCCGACCAGAGATTTCATCCTCCCGCACAAAACGGGACGCCACCTTCCGTACTCTATCCCCATACATTTCAATATCGATTCCAGGAGAGGCAGTGGCATGCAAACCTACCGCCACATAATTTCGGGTATGAGAAATGGAAATACGCCTGCTATCATCCCACAGGAAAGGCTTTCCCGACGGCTCATGCCCAATTCGGACCTCCTTTCCACACAAGGTTTTCAACAAAACCCGCACAGCAAGGTATTCCAGCCTCCGCGAAGGAGCCTTCAAACGGTCCAGTTCTTGCTGCACCTTCGTATCCGACAGGCAGTCACGAAGCTCTTCTGGTGTTTCGGTCACTTGCCAGATGCCCCATCTTCCTTCATCCTCTTCCCAGGTCTTCCACAGCGGCATAATTATTTTTTCTCCTTATTGTCATCGTCTTCTTTCTCTGATACAGAAGGCAATATGGTTACTTTGACTTTCAAAATCCGCCGTGAATTCATTTCCAGAATTTCAAAGCGGTAATTCATATAGTTGATAATTTCATGCAAAGCCGGGAATTCACCTTTCAGCTCCAATAAAAGTCCTGCCAACGAATCAGCATCCCCTGACACCTTATCAAATACATCTTCACTATCCTTGATAATCTTATAGAAATCAGATAATAAGGTCTTACCTTCGAACACATAGACATTTTCCGTCAACTTCACATAGGTACGCTCTTCCTCATCATACTCATCATTGATTTCTCCGACGATTTCCTCAATGATGTCTTCCATTGTCACAATACCCGAAGTGCCACCAAATTCATCCACGACCACCGCAATATGAATCTTGTTGGCCTGAAAATCACGCAACAAATCACCTATCATCTTATTCTCAGGAACGAACAAAGCCGGACGAATCAGGTTCTGCCACTTAAAATCATCCCCTCTGTCCAGATAAGGAAGCAAATCCTTGATATACAAAATACCTTTGATGCAGTCACGCGTTTCCTCATATACAGGAATACGGGAATATCCGTTTTCGTTGATACACTTCAATACCCCCGAAAAAGAAGACTCAATATCCAAATCCACAATATCCAAACGGGAAGTCATAACCTCCTTGGCCGTTTCCTCCCCAAAGCGGATAATGCCTTCCAACATATTGCTTTCTTCCGAAGTATCTTGTATATCCGTCAGTTCCAAGGCCTGAGAAAGTTCATTAACTGACAAATTCCGGGATTTTTTCTGAGAGAAACGATTGAGGAAAAACGATGAACGGACCAAGACTGAAGATACCGGCCAGAATACCGTCCGCAACACTGTAATGACCGGTGCTGCCTTCCGGGCAAACGACAAAGTGTGTTGTGCCGAATAGATTTTAGGCATGATTTCGCCAAACAACAGCAATAAGAAGGTCAGTACCACCGTGACAATCAAAAACTCCAGGATTTTTGCCTGTCCAAAATCAATCAAACTGGCAAACACGTAGTTCAACAGCATGATAATCGTCACATTGACAAAATTATTTGAAATCAGAATTGTGGCCAGCAAACGTTCCGAATCATCCAGCAGGCTCTTGATTTTGCCATCGGAAGGATGATTCTCCTCTTCTATTTCGTTCAAATCAGAGGGAGAAAGCGAAAAGAAAGCAATTTCAGAAGCTGAAACAAAACCCGATACATACAGCAGCATCAGCGTCAGAAGTAAAGCAATAACTGCCCCCCACGTAAGAGGCATTACGGTAATTCCGTCACATAGCTCCGACAAGCGGAGCAAATACGAGTCAGGATCCATCCTATAATATTCCTTATTTTAATTAAAATGAGACCATCTGAATATCAGAACGGCAAATCATCAGAAGGGTTACTACTTTCTGTCTGAGTAGAAGCCTCAGCAGCAGAAACCGTCTGAGACTGTGCAGAAGCAACAGGCTGTGCATTACGCGGAGTCAGCATCTCCATATTGTCACCAAAAATTTCCGTTACATACCGTTTCACCCCATTCTGGTCATCGTATGAACGAGTACGGATTTTGCCTTCAATATATAATTTATCTCCTTTGTGCACATATTTCTCGGCCGTTTCAGCCAGCCCGCGCCATAGCACGATGTTATGCCATTCCGTACGTTCCGGCACCTGTGTGCCATTGGCCAGCGTATAAGCACGGTCTGTAGTAGCCAGCGGAAAAGTGGCTACAGCCACACCACTGTCCAAATATCTCACTTCGGGATCTTTCCCCACATTTCCAATCAATTGTACTTTATTCAATGACATGATTCCGTTGTTTATAATTTGGTTTCAAAAGTAGCGAAAAAAAACGAGATATCAAGCGTGATACCGGGAAATTATGAAAATCGTCAATCTGAATTCGCTGAAAGCCAGGGAGTGTCACATCATCTTCTTTCAACACGGCTTCATAGCATTTGGCATGAATCACCCGATGCGACAACACATGCTTTATTTCGGGCGATACAACCCGAAAGGATTGAATATCATAACCGTTCAACAGAGCATGGAATTCAGGCAATGAAAAAATTTCTTCCTCTCCAACCTCACTCGCTGTCTCTATCAGTGGAAACTCATACAGATTTTGCCAGATGTCACCAGCAACCCGTTTCTTAATATAAGTATATGCGCCTGCACGCACGTAGATATAAGAAAAATAACGGTCGAGCACCTTCGTTTTACGCTCTTTTCGCGGCAATTTATCCACCAGGTTTTTCTGCAAGGCTACACAGCTGTCCGACAACGGACAGAACAGACACGAAGGTGATGACGGTACACATTGCAAGGCACCAAAATCCATGATTGCCTGATTGTACAGGGCGGGACGCGACTTGTCCATCATCTCGTCTGCCAGAGAGGCAAACAGTTTTTTTCCCGCACCAGTATCAATGGGCTCATCCACTCCCATCCAGCGTGACAATACCCGATACACATTGCCGTCGACTACCGAATATGGCAAATCGTAGGCAAAGGAACAAATGGCCGCCGCCGTATAATCTCCCACTCCCTTCAAGGCTCTCACCTCCTCATACGTTGTGGGGAAACGACCTTTTTCCACAATCACCTTTGCTGCCGCATGCAGGTTGCGGGCACGTGAATAATAACCCAATCCCTGCCAGCACTTCATCACCTCGTCTTCCGAAGCACGGGCCAACGTGTCCACATCAGGAAAATGTTCCATAAAACGACAGTAATAATCATATCCCTGTACGACCCGGGTCTGCTGAAGAATGATTTCTGAAATCCATATTTTATAAGGATCCTTGGTGTTCCGCCAAGGCAAATCACGCTTGTTTTCCTCGTACCAACCGATTATCTTATCTGCAAAAAAATTCATCTGACACATATTTGCCCGCAAAAATAATATATTTGCCCGACATACACAGACAAACCTCTCCACACACCCTTTAAAAAGGAATAAAACCCTCAAAAAGCACGACTTTTCAAAAAAAATATTCCCGATATATTTCCAAAAGATACAGAAAAGCTATATATTTGCAGTCCAAAAAATTAAGATAACGTATAACAATAATTATTAGCGAAATGACTAAAGCAGATATTGTAAACGAAATTGCCAAGAACACAGGAATTGACAAGGCAACAGTATTGGCAACCCTTGAGGCGTTCATGGGATCAGTTAAGGAATCTTTGTCGAAAGATGAGAATGTCTATCTCCGTGGCTTCGGTAGTTTCATTGTGAAGAAAAGAGCGCAGAAGACTGCTCGTAACATTTCTAAGAACACTACAATCATCATCCCGGAACACAATATTCCGGCTTTCAAACCTGCAAAAACATTTACTCTATCAGTAAAAAAATAATTAACATTTAGTATTAACCCATAAAATTTTGAAGCTATGCCAAGCGGAAAGAAAAGAAAAAGACATAAAATGTCTACTCACAAACGTAAAAAAAGACTGAGAAAGAACAGACATAAAAGCAAAAAATAATTGTTAGTCTGTCCGACTTCAATAAAGAACAAACTTGCAAAGCTAAAAAAAGTCTTTCAGGTTTGTTCTTTGTGTAATTAGCAATTTAGTAAAAACAAAAAACCAAGCAAAAAGTGACAAGCGAATTAGTAGTAGACGTACAGCCCAAGGAAATTTCTATCGCCCTCATGGAAGACAAGAAGCTGGTAGAGTTCCAGAAAGAAGAACGCAACCTGTCGTTCTCGGTCGGCAACATGTACGTAGGAAAAGTCCGGAAACTCATGCCCGGCCTCAACGCCTGTTTCGTAGATGTAGGCTTTGAGAAAGACGCTTTTCTCCACTATTTAGACTTGGGACCACAATTTCATTCTTACCAGAAGTACCTCAAGCAAGTCATCAGTGACCGGAAAAAACTCTATCCCATGTCGAAAGCTTCCATGCTTCCCGACATTGAAAAAGACGGAACCATTTCGAGTGTGCTCCAACAGGGACAAGAGGTCATCGTGCAGATTGTCAAGGAACCGATTTCGACCAAAGGCCCACGACTGACCTGTGAACTGTCGTTCGCCGGACGCTATCTGGTATTGATTCCTTTCAATGACAAGGTATCCGTCTCACAAAAAATTAAATCCAGCGAGGAAAGAGCTCGCCTCAAACAGCTGCTCCAGAGCATCAAGCCCAAGAACTTCGGAGTGATTGTACGTACCGTAGCCGAAGGCAAACGAGTAGCAGAGCTGGATGCGGAACTGAAAGTCTTGCTGAAACATTGGGAAGATACCATCACAAAAGTACAGAAGGCCACCAAACTGCCCTCATTGGTTTATGAGGAGACAAGCCGCACCGTAGCCATGCTGCGCGACTTGTTCAACCCGTCGTACGAAAACATTTACGTCAACGACGAAACCGTTTATAACGAAGTAAAAGATTATGTGGCGCTCATTGCCCCTGAACGTACAGGCATTGTGAAGCGCTACACCGGCCAGCTTCCTATTTTCGATAATTTCGGAATCACCAAACAAATCAAGTCCTCCTTTGGAAAAACCGTTTCCTACAAAAGCGGGGCTTATCTGATTATCGAACACACGGAAGCGCTCCATGTGGTGGACGTGAACAGTGGAAACCGCTCCAAATCGACCAACGGACAAGAAGCAAACGCACTCGACGTGAACTTGGGCGCAGCCGATGAGTTGGCACGCCAGCTCCGGTTGAGGGATATGGGCGGAATCATTGTGGTAGACTTCATCGATATGAACCTGGCAGAAAACCGGCAGAAACTTTACGAACGCATGTGTCAGAACATGCAGAAAGACCGGGCCAAACACAACATCCTGCCTCTGAGCAAGTTCGGACTGATGCAGATCACGCGCCAGCGTGTACGTCCGGCTATGGATGTCACTACCGATGAAGACTGCCCTGTTTGTTTCGGAAAGGGGAAAATCAAACCTTCCATCCTGTTTACCGATACATTGGAAAGTAAGATTGACTATTTGGTCAACAAGTTGAAAGTGAAGAAATTCACACTGCACATCCATCCTTATGTAGCTGCCTACGTAAACCAGGGACTCATGTCCTTGAAACGAAAATGGCAGATGAAGTATGGATTTGGCATCAAAGTCATTCCGAACCAGAACCTGGCGTTCCTGCAATATAAATTCTTTGACGCACACAACCAGGAACTGGATATGAAGGAAGAATTCGAAATCAAATAAGCAAGAAGGCCGTTTCCCTAAAAACAAAAGGAAACGGCCTTCTTTGTATATCCATCCCATCTGTTTATCTAATCACCTTTTCATAAACGCCTCGTCACGAACGTGTCAATACCTCGTCACGTTCGTGTCGACCTCTCATCACGTTCGAGTCAAGGTCTCCGCACGGACGTGACGAGGTAAATTTACTTTTTCATTTGCCGACTTCTCCCTCAGGAATGCATATTCTTGTACCCATACTCTTACTTAAGCCAAACTTTTTTACCACTAAACCACTTTGCCGTTTCACCCAATTTTCATTACCTTTGCAAACGAGCATCATTTTAACACAAAAATATGAAAATAAGTAGCATTTTATTCTTTCTTGGAGTAACATTCTCTCAGCTGTGCATAGCACAGCAAACACAGCCTCGCGACCCGGACTGCTGCACCAGTATCATGGTGGGGAAATCAGCTTCCACCGATGGTTCTGTCATGACCAGTCATACCTGCGACAGCTGGTACCGCACGTGGGTGAATGTCGTACCGGCAGCAGATTTTACCAACGACACCGTAATGAACATCTACGACGGACGAATGCACACAGAATCAGTCAACGACCAGACCAACCTGACCATAAAGGGACAAATTCCACAAGCCAAGCACACCTATGCCTTTCTGGATACGGCCTATCCTTGCCTCAACGAGAAGCAACTGGCCATGGGAGAAACGACTATCAGCGGAAGAGACACCCTGCGGAACCCCAAAGGAATATTTATGATTGAAGAACTGGCCCGGGTAGCCCTACAACGCTGTACCACTGCCCGCCAGGCCATCCAGTTCATGGGAAAACTGGTAAAGGAATACGGATATGGTGATTCAGGCGAATGCCTCACCATTGCCGACCCACAGGAAGTATGGCACTTTGAAATCTTCGGTGAGGGTCCTGACCAGATTGGCGGTGTATGGGCTGCCGTCCGTATTCCTGATGACGAGGTAGGAGTTTCAGCCAACATTTCCCGCATCAGCACATTGAACCTAAAAGATACAAACAATTACATGGCTTCGGAAAACGTGTTCAGCGTAGCCAAGAAACTCAAGCTGTGGGACGGAAAGGAACCATTCAAATTCTGGAAAGCCTACGGAGGTCCGAACTATTTCGGCAGAATGCAGGCATTCAGCATCCGGGAATTCTTCATCCTAAGTACCCTAGCTCCTTCGCTCAAGCTCAGTATGGACGACGAAGAGCTGCCGTTAAGCGTGAAGCCGGAAAAGAAACTCAGCAATGCCGATGTCATGGCTTATCTGCGGCAGACGTACGAAGGTACGGAATGGAGCACAACAAAAAATCTGAAAGTAGTCGTCAAAGACCGGAAGACGGGAAAAACGGATAGCATCACCAGTCCGCGTGCCAACCCGTGGATGCGTACCGACGAAATACGGCTGTACAATGCACTCCAGAAAGGTAGCGTCACAGCCAACCGTAACATCGCCGTACCGCAATGTGCTTACTCTACCGTCATCCAGTTGCGCAGCTGGCTCCCGGATGCCGTGGGAGGAGTCTGCTGGTTTGCCATGGACAATCCCGGACAGAGTCCGCGCGTACCCATCTTCTGCGGAACGACCGACCTGCCTGACATGTTCAAAATCTGTGGGAATCACCGCTACCGTCTGGATGCCGCCCTGTGGCATTACCGCCAAGCCAACAAGCTGGCCACGGTGAGATGGGGAAATGCCCGCAAAATCATGGAAAGGAACCAGATGCACTTTGAACGAAAAGGACTGGAAGAACTCCCGATGATAGAACAGCGTTACGCCGAACTGGTAAAAAGCGAAGGCGAAGAAGCCGCCAAAGCCTACCTGACCGATTATACCAAAGACTTTATCGGAGCCACCCTTCTGCGCTGGGACGAAATGACCGCCAAATATTGGAATGACTATCGGTTCGGATTCTGATTCCTTATTTATATACACGTAAAAAACACATAGAAAAGATATGAAAACAGTTACATTTATCTCTGCCCTACTGCTCGCCTCGGCCACTCTTCAGGCACAGCCTAAAGCCGAAGGCTACCAATTTACCACCGTCGTCAACCAGAAAGTAACTCCGGTCAAGAACCAAGCTGCCACCGGTACCTGCTGGTGCTTCGCCACTACCTCCTTCATCGAAGCCGAACTCCTGCGTCAGGGAAAAGGTGAATTTGACCTCTCGGAAATGTATATTGTCCGCCAGAAATACATGAATCAGTTGAACGACAACTACCTGCGTCACGGAAAAGGCAATATCGGTCAGGGGAGCATTTCACCCAGTTGGTTTACAGCTTTCACTCAGGTAGGCATCGTGCCGGAAGAGGTGTACAGCGGCATCAACTACAACTCACCTACCCACAACCACAAAGAGCTGACCGCTTACCTGGAAGCCATTGCCGAAAAGGCCATCAAGCTTCGCCAGCAAAGCCCTGAATATGAAAAACTGATTCAGAGTCTGTTTGATATTTACCTGGGAGAACTTCCTGAAAAGTTCACCTACAAAGGCAAGGAATATACTCCGAAATTCTTTGCGCAGAGCCTGGACATTCATCCGGAAGACTACGTCATGCTGACCAGCTTCACACACCAGCCTTACTATCAGGCTTTCGACCTCGAAATTCCGGACAACTGGGAACATGCCAAGATGTACAACCTGCCGCTCGACGAGATGATGCAGGCCGCCGACCATGCCTTGGAAAACGGATATACTGTGTGCTGGGACGGCGATGTCAGCGAAAAGGGATTCTCCTTCAAGCACGGAGTGGCCATCAATCCGGAAGTAGAAAAGACCGAGGACCTGAAAGACACTGACTTTGCCCGCTGGCAGAAAATGGATGCCAAGGAAAGACTTGACGAAGCCTTCAAGTTTGAATACCCGTGTCCGGAAGTAAAGGTGACTCCTGAAATCCGTCAGAAAGGCTACGAAACCTTCGCCACGACCGACGACCACCTGATGCACCTCACCGGTATCGCCAAAGATCAGAACGGCACCAAGTACTACATCACCAAAAACTCCTGGGGAACCAACCGTAACGACTTCGGCGGCTACCTGAACATGTCGGAAAGCTACGTACGTGCCAAAACCATCTATATCCTGATGCACAAGGATGCCTTGACCAAGGACTTGAAGAAGAAACTCGGTCTGGACAAATAAAAAAACCTACCTGAAAAACAACCAGGTTGCCAAAAGGGATGCTTATCTTTGCAGCAAGTCACAAGATAAGCATCCTTTTTTTATGAAAACAGAAGACTATGCCCTCATTCTGGAAACGGCTGGCATCCGCCCCACTTCCACCCGACTGCTCATCTACGAAGCCATTGCCAGACAAACCGACACATTCAGTCTGAGTACCTTGGAAAAAGAACTCGACAGTATCGACAAATCGGTCATTTTCCGTACACTCGTTCTCTTTCACGAACATCATCTCATCCACAGTGTGGATGACGGAAGCGGTTCACACAAATATTGCATCTGCCACAACCATGGCCAGTGTAACGAAGACGAAGCCCACTGCCATTTCTACTGTGAGGTATGCCACAATACCTATTGCCTGAGCCAGGACCTCATTCCACACATTGACTTACCAGAAGGATTCATAGCCCGAAAAGTAAACTATATCGTGAAGGGTGTATGCGCCCAATGTGCCTCCAAGCACCAGAAATGAACGTTTTTTTGACTTACATCAATAAAACGCACCTGTTCCTCATTTTTATGTTCTTAAGCATATCTTCTATACAAAAAAACTCTATCTTTGCAGCGTAATCAAGAACGAAAGTTCAAAGATTCACCTAATAGAAAGATTGTTTTTTTAGATTATAAGATTGTTTTCAATCTCGTCGGGAGACGATGTTTTTAAGTTAAATTGAAAAGGTATTAAGGTTTTATTAAAAAAGAAAGGGTAACAACATGAAAACGATGAAAAATTTCATTCAGAAGATCTTCAAGGGAGATCCGATGGTTTGGGGTTACGTAATGCTCAGCTAATGAGCTAGTAACCCCCTTTGCTAGCCAGAATGTCAGCTTATTTGACCGAAAGTTGTAAAGTTTACTTATACTCATACCGGATTTCCCAGTATGAACTTTAAATATCCTCCCGAAGTCCTCGGGAGGATATTTTTTATCCCCCTCGTTCTTCTCCGAATCTTTTCCAAATACTTGCCCATTCTAAATCTTTTCCCTAACTTTCCTGCAAATTTCTAAAACCAACACAGAAATGTCATTAATCAGAGTCATTCTCTCCATTATTTTTCCACCCCTTGCCGTCATTGACAAAGGATGTGGTTCGGTACTGATTGTCTTTATCCTCACATTGTGCGGATGGATTCCAGGAGTCATCGGTGCCCTTATTATTTTAAATAAACAAAATTAAGTTTCTAACTCGATATCCTAAATACTTACACCATGAAAGAATTACATGTATCCGAAATTACCGGACAGTCTCGCGTAACCGCCCAAAATATTCCGGCCCTGCTCGACGAATATCAAATAAAGTTCCAGCCGGTTTCTTGCGTAAACTGGAATGATTTTCCTTACTGTCCCGAGGTGTCCTTCCGGATAGCCCACACTGGCAATTGTATCCTGTTGAACTACCACGTGAAAGAAGAAAGTGTGCGGGCCATAGCCGCCGAAGATAACGGTAGAGTTTGGGAAGACTCCTGTTGCGAATTCTTCTTCCAGCTTCCGGAAGACCAGGAAGAAAACGTATATTATAACTTTGAATGTAACTGTGGGGGAACCCTTCTTATCGGTGGCGGACGACCGGGCGACAGACCTCATGCTCCTCAAGAGATTCTCCAGCAGGTAGACCGATGGACTTCACTCGGAAAGGCTCCGTTTGAAGAACGAATGGGAGAATGTAGCTGGCAATTGGCTCTCTGCATTCCCAAGGAAGCGTTCTTCCGTCATCAGCTGAAAGGCTTCAAAGGACTGACCGCTCGTGCCAATTTCTACAAATGTGGAGACTTGCAGCACACGCCACACTTCCTGTCATGGAATCCCATTGAATTGCCGAAGCCTTGCTTCCACTGTCCGGAGTTCTTCGGCAAACTTGTCTTTGAATGAAAACCCATCTCCATAAAACTTCAACGGCCTGCTTTCGCACACACAGTCTCGAAGGCAGGCCGTTTCCATATCACCTCCTGACAATCCATGCATAAACACTTTTCTTCCCTTTAAACAGCCATAGGACGCTCAAGGAAATAATCCATGCCACAGCCAAGAGCATAAAAAGAAACTCCACGAAAGGCCCCCACCCATAGTGAGACAACACGATGCCGGAAAAAGAACCTATCAGACTGGAGCCTGCATAATAGAACAACCAGTAAATGCTAGTGGCACTGCTTTTCATCTGCCCGGCATGCACCGATACAATCCGGCTGGCCAGCGTATGAGTTCCGAAAAAAGCAAAAGTCATCAATCCCAGTCCCAGCACGATAGCCCAAAGCTGCATCCATAACAACAAGGCCATCCCGACTCCCATCAGCCCCAACGTGCCTTGCAAGAGCCTCTCCGGACTATACTTGTCCGAAAGACCTCCGACCACGACCGAACCGATAATCCCTGCCACATACATGGTGAAAATCAATGCTACCCAATGATGAGGCAATGAAAAAGGAGGTGCCTCCAGCAAGAAAGACAGATAATTGTAGATGCTCACAAAAATACCCATGGAAAGAGCGGCGATGAGATACATCGAAAGAAATGTGCTCCGGGTTAAAAGAAAACGCATTTGACGCAATTTCTCTCGAAAAGACACAGATACCGCGGAGAAGTTTTTCCCTACCGGAATCTTCCAGCAGAACAATCCGCCCAGCAGCAGGCTGACAATACCGATAAGCCACACGGCCGACTGCCATCCACCCCACCCAGACATCAGCGTAGCAGCCACTCGCCCCGACATTCCTCCCAGGGTATTCCCGCTCAAATACAAACTGATGGCCAACCCGATCATGGCTTTGTCCACCTCTTCCGAAAGATAGGCCAATGCTACCGACGACACCCCGGCCAGCACCATTCCTTTCAACAGATTCAAAGCCAGCAGAAGAGAATAGCTGTCAATAAAAGCAGACACAATGGTCAACAGGGAAGAAAGCAGTAACGAAGCTCCCATCAGACGTTCGCGCGACACGGAATCGGCCTTGAAAGCCATAACAATCAATCCCAATGCCATGCCGGCAGTAGAAGCCGACACCGACAGACTGCTTTCCGCCGGACTGACACCAAAATTCCGGCACATTTCCGAAAGCATGGGTTGAAACAAGTACAGCTGGGCAAAAACCGACAATCCGGACAAAAACATGCAGTTACGTATCAGGCGAAACCGTGCAACCGCCTCACGCGAACGATTCATTTCTTTCATTTCCCTTTTTCTTTCATAATTATGGAAGCAAAGGTAGGCAGTCGGTTCCAATCTCCATCTATCGGGAAAACTCTTTTTCCCGATAACATTCATCGATAAAAGCTATAAAAAGCAAATGCTCTTGACTGCTCTTCTTTGTAAACACAAAGGTGAAAATGAATATAAGTATGAGAGAGAATGAGAAAAACAAGTCAAGAAGCATTTGCTTGCAACACAATAGAAACTAAAAAAGAGAACTAAATATGTTGTCCACCCCCCAGTGCCTGATACAAGTTGATAAGACTCTGTATCTCCTTGAAACGGTTGGCCGTTTGTGACAACTGTGCACTGAGTAGCGTCTGATGAGCCGTCAACACCTCCAGGTAAGTCGTATTCCCATGCTCCATTAAGAGTGAAGTGCTGGTAAAGGCCTTCTCCAATGCGGTTATCTGCTGCTCATAATTATCTTTCTTCTTCTTACTGGTCTGATAAGATACCAATGCATCGTTTACTTCCGTTCCAGCATCCAGCAGCTTCTGTCTGAAGGTCAGAAGCGCCTCCTCCTGCTGTGCCTTGGCGATGCGCCGACGGGCAATAAGGGTCCCCCTATTGAACAGAGGTTCGGTCAACGAAGCCAAAGCAGAAGTCACAAACTTACCGGGATTCGTAATCAACCCCCCTACAGAATTGGTCCAACCCGCACTTCCACTCAGCGTAATTGCCGGATAAAAGGCTGCATTGGCCTGGTTGGTCACATAAAATGCCTGTTCCACATCGCGCTCCGCCACACGCACATCCGGACGATTCGAGAGAAGCTGAAGTGGTATACCTACCGACAAATCCTTCGTGAAACTCTGTGCGGAAAGTTTTCCCCGGGCTATCCGGTGAGGAGTTTCCGCCAACAACAAAGAAAGACTGTTTTCCACCTGATTCACTTGTTCTTCCAAGTCAATCACAGAATTCTCCACTTCATAATAAGTAGCCCGCATCTGCGAAACAGCCGCCTCATCCGCTTGTCCGGCATCCATCAAGGCTTGTGTGGAAGCCACTGTTTCCTTCCATGTCTCTGCCGTCCGACGGGAAATCTCCAGCTGTTCATCCAGCATCAGCAAGGTGTAATACGTATTGGCAATATTAGCTATCAGACTGGAGTATACTGCCTGCTGGTAGTCTTCACTCTGCAAATATGCTGCCTTCGACTGCCGCTTGGCATTCCGTAACTTGCCGAAAATATCCAGCTCCCAACTGGCAGTCACCGGCAGCGTATAGGTATGCGACGCCTTACTGCCTTCCACCGTATTGACCCCTCCTTGCGGAAACAAGGCAAACGACGGTAGAAAAGCCAACTTAGCCGAAAGCAAAGAAGCCTTCGCTTCTTCTACACGCAGACTAGCTGTCTGCACATCCGTATTCTGTGCCAGTCCTTTTTCAATCAGCTCCTGCAAATAAGGATCGGTAAAGAAATCCCGCCAGTGGATGTTTCCGATACTTACCGTATCGGAAACTGTGACCTCTTCGCCGTACAATTTCTCGGGAACCGAGGTCTGTGGTTCATAGCTGGTATATATTCCGCAACTGCTCAACAAGAGCGTTGCACCACATACGATTATCTTTGATATGTTCATATTATTCATTTACTTTTCTATATTAAAGGCACTTTTTTCAATCAGGGTCTGCTCCTTTTCATAAAGAATCTGCTGATCAGGCTCTTTGTGCATAGGCCCTCGCAACTTCTCTTGTAAGTACTCAAATACCACAAAGAACACAGGCACCACGAAGAGCAAAGCCAACGTACCCACCAGCATACCTCCTACAACACCCGTAGCCAGCGAACTATTACCATTGGCTCCTGCACCAGAAGAGAACATCAGCGGAAGCATACCGAAAATCATACACAACACCGTCATGATGATGGGACGGAAACGAGCCTGGGCAGCCGAATAGGCAGAAGAAATGATGCCCATTCCTTTACGCCGGCGTTCAATGGCATACTCTGTAATCAGAATGGCCGTCTTGGCCAGCAGACCAATCAACATAATGGCACCCGTCTGCAAATAGATGTTGTTTTCCAATCCTGCCACACGGGCAAACAGGAAACTTCCCATCAGGCCGAAAGGTACGGAAAGAATGACGGCCAGTGGCACCAGAAAGCTCTCATAAAGGCATGACAGAATCAAGAATATCAATACCACACAAATGGTATATACAAAAACGGTCTGCGCTCCTCCGCTGCTCGCTTCCTCACGAGCCATACCTCCATATTCATAACCATAACCAGAAGGAAGTACCTGTCCGACAACTTCCTTGATAGCCTTCTGCACTTCACCGGTTGAGTATCCCTCGGCCACATTCACATTGACGTTGATAGTATTATACAAATTGAAACGCTTGGCTACCTCCGCCCCTTGCTCCGAACGAAGCGTCACAAACTGGCTGACCGGTGCCATCTCCGTGCCATTACGTACAAACATGTTGTCCAACGCATGCTGATCCAAACGGGCAGCGGGCGAAGCCTGAATCATGACACGATAAACCTTTCCAAACTTATTATAATTGGAGACATACGACCCACCGCAGTAGGCACCCACCACATCCAGCACATCATTCGGACTGATACCGGCACGCTTACACTTGGCCGCATCTACATCTACTGCAATCTGAGGGAAATTCATGGTATACGAACTATAAGCCATGGCCACTTCGGGCCGTTGATTCAGAGCCACTATGAATTTCTGTATGGACTCATAGAACGGTCGCATGTCGCCTCCTGTTTTATCCTCCATATAAAGTTCAATGGAGTTTCCAGTTCCATATCCCGGAATCATGGCTGGCTGGAAACAGAATACCTGTGCTTCCTTAATCATGCTAAATTGGGCATTCAAACGCTTCATCACCGCATCCACCGTATGTTCCTTCCCTTTTCGCTTATCCCAATGAAGCATACGGATAATAACCGTACCGTATGAAGTCCCTTGTCCGGAAATCAATCCATATCCGGTAGTACGAGAATAGTTTTCTATTTCTGGAGTAGCCTTCAAGATTTTCTCCACCTTATCCATTACTTTATTGGTCTCCGCCAATGAATTACCCGGCGAAGTGCTAATGTTCACCATCATGGTTCCTTGGTCTTCCTGAGGAACTAATCCGGTTTTCGTGGTGGACATCAGATACACCAATAATATGAAAGCAATACCCAATGAAGTCCATACTATCCAACGATGACGAAAGAAAAACATCAATCCTTTTTTATATTTCCCCATTAAAGCATTAAATGAGACATTATAGGCGGCACGTATCCTGCCGTTCAAACTATGAGGGCTCTTGTTTCCGTCCGACGGTTTCATCATCATGGCACACATAGCCGGACAAAGGGTCAACGCATTTAAACAAGAAATGCCCACAGCCACTGCCATCGTAATACCAAACTGCGTATAGAACACACCGGATGTGCCACCCATAAAGGTAACCGGAATAAATACGGCCATGAATACAAAGGTACATGATACAACCGCCATCGTCACATCATTCATGGCATCCTTGGTAGCCAAATAAGGCGAACGATATCCCACATCAAATTTGGCCTGCACGGCCTCCACCACAATAATGGCATCATCCACCACGGTACCAATGGCCAGCACCAGCGCAAACAAGGTCAGAATGTTGATACTGAATCCGGCCACCGAAAGGAAGGCAAACGTACCAATCAACGACACCACAATGGATATGGAAGGAATCAAAGTACTCTTGAAATCGTGCAAAAAGAAATACACCACCAGAATTACCAGAAGAATAGCGATTACCAAAGTTTCGACCACATTATCGATAGAAGCAAATAAGAAATCATTCACACTCATCATTTGCAGAAACTTCATTCCTTCAGGCAGATCTTTTGAGATATCATCCAGCAAATCGGATATCTCCTGGTTCACAGCTATCGCATTTGCTCCGGCCACCTGATAAACCATAAACATCACACCCGGCACTCCATCTGCTTCCCCATGAAAACCATAGGATTCACGCCCCAGCTCTACATCAGCAATATCCTTCACACGGAGTACGGAACCATCTTTTTGAGAACGTATCACCATATTCTCAAACTCCTCCACACTCTTGAGACGACCTTTATACTTCATCGTGTACTGGAATACACGATCTGAATTTTCCCCCAAAGATCCTGTAGGAGCCTCGATATTCTGTTCCCCTAATGCAGCCGTTACATCGGCAGGCACCAAACCGTATTGCGCCATCTTGTCCGGTTTCATCCAGATACGCATACTATACGTATCTCCCAAAAGCTGCACATCACCAACTCCCTGGATACGTTTAATTTGTGGTATCACGTTAATATCCAGATAATTTGACAAGAAACTCTCGTCATAACGTTTATCCGGACTGGTCAAACCATTAATCTGAAGGTAGCTGTTCTGTCGCTTCATGGTACTGACTCCAATAGCCGTTACTTCTGCAGGCAACAGGCCCTGTGCTTCCGACACACGATTCTGTACATTGACTGCCGCCATATCCGGGTCGGTTCCCTGCTTGAAATAAACCAATATTTCTGCCGTACCGGCATTGGTGGCCGTAGAAGTGATGTATATCATGTTTTCCACTCCATTGATACTCTCTTCCAGCGGCATAATGACACTGTTCATCACGGCATCCGCATCGGCACCCGTATAAGTAGCATCCACACAAACTGTAGGCGGGGCAATATCCGGATACTGTTCCACCGGCAGGGTATAGAGGGAGATAAATCCAACAATCAAAATCAAAATGGATATAGACAAGGCCATGACCGGCCGTTTGATAAATATATTTCCTTTCATAAGCGTCCGATTATTTTACTTGCGTTCCTTCACGAAGCATACCGGCTCCATCAGCCACAATCTCGTCACCGGCCTTCAGCCCATTCATTACAATATATTCCTTCCCATCGTTGACCGGAGCAACCTTTATCAAAGTAGATACCGCTTTACCATCCACTACTTTATAGGCCAGGATTTTATCCTGCAACTGTATGGTAGCTCCCTGCGGAATGACAATACATTTCTTATAGATACTTGGTATCAACACGTTGCCCGATGCCCCGCTGTGCAACAGGCGGGAAGCATTCGGGAACACCGCACGCACCCCTACCGTACCCGTTTCCTTGTCAATCACCCCACTGATGGATTCTATCCTCCCTTTTTCTTCGTACATGGAACCGTCGTTCAGCTGAAGCTGGATTTCAGGCATATTCTGTATGGCCTTTTCCGTGGTTCCATACTGACGGGCCAGCGAGAGAAACTGATTCTCGGTCATCGAAAAATAAACATACATCTGGGCATTATCGGAAACCGTAGTCAACGGCTGTACCATGTTCGAACTGACCAGTGTCCCCACCCGATAGGGCAACATGCCGACCACTCCTTCGCTCGGGCTCTTTACTTCCGTATAAGAAAGGTTATTCCGCGCATTCACCTCCTGTGCCTTGGCCTGCGAAAGCTGGGCTTTTGCCGTCAGATAAGCATTTTCCGTGGTCTGCAAATTGAAATTGGAAACCACCTTCTTGGCATACAGCTCCTTCGTGCTTTTATACGTCAACTCCGCCGTTGCCAGATTGGCCTTAGCCGCCTCCACATTGGCCACCGCCGTTTCCAATGCCGCCTTATACGGAACTTGGTCGATGACAAACAACACTTCCCCCTTACGTACAACGTCTCCTTCCGATACATTCAGTTTTTCAATATACCCCGACACCTGCGGATAAATATCGATATCCTGCATCCCTTCAATGGAGGCAGAATAAGAAGTGGTAATCTCCTTGTCAGTATCTGCCTGAATTGTCATCAGCTGATACCCCTTTCCGGTCGTTTCTTTTGTTTCCGTCTGGCAGGACGTTATCCCAATCGCACAACCGAACACCATCAGCCATGCGCCTAAATTTCCAATCTTTTCCGTCATATTCGTTTCTTTTTTTGTTCGCGCAAAAGTAGCAAGCACAGAAAAAAGGAAGGCAACCGATTTTCGCACAGAAGTATCTTATTTTCCCTTGTCTCCACGACATCTGGCAAAATGTAGAAAATAAGACATATCTGGAAGAATATAGAACACTATGCTTTACGGGGGAATCCGCATCTTTGCAAAAAAATAATATGGAAGAAATTATCAAACACATTCACATGGACATGCTTCAAACACATTGTGACCCTCAAAGCTACATGGACGACTATGTGTTTCTGACCGAACGGCTGGAAAATGTATTTCAAGAAAACAACAATGTCAAACTGGAAGTATTTCTGATGCTTTATTGCAGGGAAGGAGAAATTACGCTGGAATTAAGCAATACCCATCGTCATCTTCAAGCCAATGACTTGCTGATCAGCCTACCAAATACTCTTATCAGACAACTTGCTGTCAGCCCTGACTGCAAAGTAAAGATATTCTGTTTTTCCAACCGCTTTTTCCGCCGCATTACCCAGACACAAAAATATACGTGGAAATCGATTTGTTACATACAAGAGCACCCTATCAAGCATTTTGAGGAAACGAAAAAAGAACTGTTCCAGCTGTATCTGGATTTGATAGAACGCAAAATAAAAGTTTCATCCGACAATTTTCAAAAAGACATCCTGCTGCACATCGCTTCTGCTTTTTTTGAAGAAATGATTGCCAAAACCACCCATAAATCACTCGAAAAAGAGAATACAGGCCACCAAGCCTTGGTCAAACAACCTGACTTTATTTTCAAGCAGTTCATGGAAGCTCTTGCAGCCGACAACGGCAGGCATCGAACCTTAGGCTATTATGCAGATTTATTCTGCTACTCAAGCAAATACCTTTCACGTATCGTCAAACAAATCAGTGGAAAAAATGCGCTGACGCTCATTCATGAAAACGCGATAGAACATATCATCCCAGCCCTCAAGTACTCTACCAAAAGTATCAAGGAAATAGCCATGGACTTTGACTTTCCCAATGTCTCCTTTTTTGCCCAATACGTTAAAAAATACCTGGGTATGACCCCCACCGAATTTCGCAGCAACGAACAACAACACAAATCATAGCACTGCCAATACAACGTCTCAGTTCTCTCCTCTTCCATAGCGATGGAAGGAAAATTATGCCCTAAGACAGATTCCGACTGAACAAATCATAAAGATATTACGTTTAAAAACAAGAACGCGAAAAAAACTAAACGAAACAAACAAACTAGACATGTAAAACGACTGATTGATTATTTCTTACTTAAAATATCACAGAAATTAGTTTTAAAAAAGATTGCCATACAGAGAAAACAACAACAAAATGAAAAAATTTACATTTATTGCATTCTTATGCACTTTGCTATTGGTTTCTTGTAACCAGGAGGAACACTTAGGCACATCTTCCACCGAAAACCAATCTGGGATTGTATTCAAATTACAAAAACAAGGCTATGAAGGAGTCTCTTCACGTGCCTCGGAAACGGAGACTTCCCTTTATGACCAATTGTATTACTTTATTGTCAATGAAAACGGTGACAAAGTAAAAAACATCAAAAGCTATTATGAAGCTGCCACCTCGGAAATTTATACCGAAGGATTGCACAAAGGGGAGTATCGATTGGTGGTATTAGGCATCAAAGGCAATCCGGCGGCTGACCGAGCCATTATCCATACTCCGGAACATATTCAAGACGAGTGGCTTGAATTTCCGGCAGACTTGCAGAAACCGCTGGAAGCTGAATATTTCTATTCACAAACTCCTTTCTCCATCGTAGAACAACAAACGGAAGAAGGCATGCAAGAAGTAGCCTCTATCCCGCAGGAAGTGACCCAGAAACGGATTGTCAGTCGGGTGGATTTTGACTTTGCATATCAGAATCCCTATGTGAGCTATGCCGTCACAAACAAAAGCCTGTCATTGGGAGACATGCGGTTCTATACTACCCTTTCTGGCAACGGGGAACTGGGCGGAGAAAGCAACGGCACAATGAACGCCCTTTCACTGAACCAGCAGACATCTTATCTGTTCATGCCCTTATGCAACGGTTCAACTCTTCACGGAGACATCCATCTCTCAACTTGCAACTACCGGAAAGAAAACAGAAAGCAGGAGTACAGTTTCGAGCAGAGGGAACTGGCCCCCAACCATATTCATCTGGTTGAAACCAAAGTAAACCATCCGGACGACAAGGCGGTGACCATGTTCATCACCCCTGCAGCTTATAATAAAGGTGAGCACAGCTTAATCCTGCAGGACACGGAACGGAAGGAAGTATATACCGACAAGACTGTACGGTGCTTCAATACCGCCCAGCCACTGCAGGTATCCGTCACAGAAGAAGGGAAACTGCATACGCGCTTCTACTCTCCCCGCAAGCTGACCGGCGTACTGATTAAGATGCAGCTGCCGCAGGTGAGTGAAGAGTTTTTCGACCTGGCTTATTTTGATTCCATCCCGGCCTTCGGCGACTTCTGGGAAGAGATTCCGCTGATGCAGCGCGCTGCCATGTGCCGCACGGAATCCGGAAAATATATAGAGGTACAAAAGAAAACGGCTTCTGAATTAAGCAACGCCGTACTCAAGATTGAATCGGACGATCCTTACTGGAGCAAGCTGCAGGAAATCAAACACGGTTGGACCATCTACTGGGGACTTTACGGAGGTGACCCGGAGAAAGAAGACGGAGGCCCGGTAGGCAACTGGATGGGAATCCGCCCGGTACATTGCCGGGAATCGGTAGCCCTCTTCCTGAACTTTACCTACATGATCGACATGCCGGAACATGAACAAATTCTGCATGACAATGCCCACCAGCTTTACGATGACAACAAACAACTGGTAAAGGTAGAAGAGGTTTTGAAAAAAATGAGAGCCAGCAGAACGCTTCAGGTAGGTCTGGTCTATCCCGGACACGGAATCATCGGATTGGGTGGAGGAAGTACTTTTGGAGCCTACCAGCGAGGATGGTTTGAACATTACTTCAACCGATATGCATGCAGTGTGATGTTCCATGAACTCGGACACGTCATGGGATACGGTCACAGCAGTTCTTTCACCTACGGCCCCTGGGCGGAACAGCTGATGAACAATTTCTATGTGGACAACATCGGGCAGATGCCGGTCGATTCTCCCAGCTACCTGAACAGCTCGCAAAACCCTTACCAATACAAATAAACGGACGATAACAATAATATCACGAAAAATGATGATAAAATATATACTCGCCTTGGCAAGCGCCAGCCTGTTCTTACTGTGCGGATGCCAGCATGAAGATATCCAGCAAACGCCGCAAAACGGAATGTTTACCGTAAAATTCTCCCGAGTTGGAATGACGAATGGAACAGCCGACGACATGGAATCACAAATCAACACGCTCAATGGTTATCAATTCGAGAACGGCGTCTTGAAAGAAACGTTCTCCTCGCTGAAAGTGGATGCAGCGGGTTCCTGCCAACTCGATATCACCCCCTTGCAGGGCAGCCTGTATTTCCTGGCCAATGGCGACCAGGCCGTTTCCCCGGAAAACCTGAAAGAAGGGGTCACCACGCTGGAAGAGTTCTTGAAACAGCAGGCAACGGCCGAGAATATGGCTTCCGACTATGTGCTGATGACCGCAAAAGCCGATTTGGACCAAGATGCCACTTCTGCTTTTGTGGCCCTGAAACGGGCTGTAGCCCGCATCGATTTGGAATCACCTTTCCAAGATGTTCAGGTAAACAGTGCCATCATAAAAGGGGTGTCACTGACGGGTTACCTCTACGAACAGGACGCACTCCAAACCTCTGAAAAGTTTGAAACGACCGACCTGACCAAAGACTTCGGCGAACAACCCTTCAAAAATGGCAAGACTTCGCTTTTCTATCTTCCCGAACAATATACCAACGGACATGAGGTAGAAATCATGATGACAGTGCACGGAGGATGGCACCGGCTAAAGACTACCCTTCCGGCACTGAAACGCAACCACGTCTACACGCTCAAAGTGTACGGAAACGGCTCCAACTGGAAAGTGGAAGTCCTGACGAATGACTGGGAAACCGGCTCTTCTTCTGAATCAGGTCTCACTCACAAAGGACTGGTAGATAAAGAAAACTCACAACTTTCTGAAGGAGTGACTTTGAATGCACAAGCAGATACGGTATTCGTTCCTTACTGGAAAAGCGATTTTCAACTGACACTGACAGCAGAAGCCGGAGCGGAAGTGAAGGTCCTTGGACAAGCCAACGGAGTCACCGTAACACCTACTCCACTTTCACGCTCCCTCACACCGGTGGCACAGTTCCAAGTATCGAGCAAACAGAAAATGCCGGGAAGCCACTATGAATATATGTACCTGGACGTACATAAAAATGAGGTGCAGACAGGCCGTGTCGTACTGGTATTCATCCCTAATCCAATTCAAATGACCGGCGCGTTGCAATTTGACGACAACGGACTTTGTGATTTCCACACTTACGTTGACGGAGAACTGGCTCGCATTACCCTTCCAGAGGGAAAAACCATCTCTTTGAACTTCAACGAGGGAGAAGCTCAGTGGATGAAGCTGACAAAAGAAGGAGACCGTACCTACCGCCTGTTAGGAGGATGGAAACCCAACGACCCGAAAGCAGACGGACGGGCACAAACCGGTGAACTGGTGATTGCGGATGCAAACGGCGGACATTCGGAAGTATATACCATCCGACGCCTCAACTGGGGATTGCCAGTGGTACAAATCAACGGCGTATGGTGGTGCAAATATAACCTGAGAGGAAATGTAAAAAGTTTCAGCGACCAGATTTTAATAAAATCGGACCCTGCGGCCAACGGCAGTCTGGCTGACTATCTGCGAAGCTGTTCGGACGAAGACTTCCTCCAAGTGTTAGGCGACCAGTATCAGGCAGGAAATCCAGATGGATTGAAACTGACTCACAAAGACGGCCAGTTCTATTATGAAGGGTATCAAAGCCAGACGGGTAACTTCGGCACGATGGCTCCCACCGAGATGGCTCCCGACGGATACCAGATTCCGGATTACGACGACTACCGCTTCTATACATGGGGCTCCAACTGCAACTTAGCTTACTTCGACCCCGGAGTCTTCAACAACGGACTGGGACAACGCCTCAACTTCAACGTAGTAGAACGCAATGCCACTTTCAAGGGGCTGAACTATGGTCCGATTTCGTTCTATGATTTTGAATACGAAGGCAATCATCTGACGCTTTGCGGACTGGGACACCAATACAACGAAACGACCCTCTCCAGCATGATGATTCTGTTTGCCACCTACGGCAATGCAGGAAACACCTGGATGATAGAAGGATATGCCAAAAGCACCGGAAAAGGAAACTGGTTCAAGTATGCGGCCAGCAATGCACAGAAGACCCGTACCATCCGATGCATAAAAACTCCGGTAGAATACATCTACGAATAAGAAACAACAGATATTACCTTACAGACAAGTAAACGAACAGATATGCACATAAAAAAATACATACAGCATTTCGGAATACTCTCGGCCATCTTGCTCACAACAGCCTGCAATAACGATTTTATCCCTAAAGATGAAAATACCCCGAATGAAGACAACGGAAGTACCCCTGTACGGACAGTCAGTGCCAGCATCAAAGCTTTCCAGATAGAAGGAGAAGATGCATCTCTCTCTGAAGAAAACAGTGTCACAGACCTGCAAGCCTGCCTGTTTGAAGAAGGAGTATTGACCCATGTCTATACGCAGCTATCTCAAAAGGACGACCAATATACCCTTCAGATCGGCAAAGAAGCCGGCCACTTGTACTTCGTGGGTAACACAGCGAGCCAGCTTGACCTGCAAGCCCTCAAGGAACAAGGTCTGACAGAAGAAGAGTGGCTGAAAACTACTTTAGGATATGCCAAGGAAGATGCACAAGCTTCTGAATTTTTCTCCGGCATGCTGGATTTGGGCAAGAACAATGAGAGTACGCTGCACACGGACCTGGAAAGAGGGTCGGCCCGTTTTGACTTGTCTTTACCGGCCAACAGTTCCCTCCAGGTAAAAGGAATCACATTCACCCAAATCGCACAACGCACATTCCTGTTCCCGCAGAATCCGGTAGCAAGTCCGGAAAATACGGAACGAACAGATAAGCGCGTTGATTTTCCGGAGGCGCTGAGTGCCAGCACCCAAGGAGTGGTCTACCTGTACGAACAGACTGGTACCGATGTGAAAGCCCAAGTCAATGTCGTGAAGAAAGGAAAAGAAACTACCGTAGAAAGCAGTCTGCCTTCCACCTTGAAGCGCAACACGGTCTATACCTTGAGCCTCAGCGAAGACCCTGTCAGCGGCAGCGTAAAACTCCAAGTCATTGAATGGGAAAACGGAGGCGAACACAACCTCTCTTCCGAAGCCGGGGCTTTGAGAGTAGATACTCAAGCTTCTATCCTCCCACAAAATGTGACAGTAAACGATGAGAAGAACCGGATTGTATTGCCTTATACAGCTACCGAACTGACACTGGCCATCGACTGTGACGACCAGCTGGAGTTCATCCCAGACCCGATGCCGCTGACCGTACAGACACTGGGAGGCAGCAGCGCAGAAACCATGGGAAAGAACCTGTTCCGCATACAAAAAGACAGATGGCGCTTAGGGGTTCCCGGAGAAGAAATCAAGCTGCGCTTCCACCGGAAGGGATTGCAACAAACTTACCCGGACGACTTCCTGACCGTGGTTCTGACGGAGAACCCGACCCGAGTAGAAGGACTGCTCGATTACCACAACAGCTACGAGTGCCACTTTGACCGCTATATCGACAATGAACTGGGGATACTGACCTTACCGGAGTCTAAAAAACTGACCGTAGAGTATGAGAATGGAGAAGGCCACTGGATCAAACTGGCAGCACGGGAAGACAATTCCCGCTCCTTCCGCATCTTGGGGGGATGGAAACCGAATGACCCCACAGCCAACGGACGTGTGCAGAAAGCCACACTGGTAATCTGCAATAACGACGGCACGGAACGCGAAGAATATACGGTGAGCCGTCGCAACTGGGGACTCCCGGTGACGTACCTCAACGGAGTATGGTGGTGCAAGTACAATGCCATGGGCGATTCAAAGGACTTCAACGACCAGATACTTTCATCGAACGACCCAGCTGCGAAAGCAGGAAAAACAGTTTTCGATTATCTGCGTGACTGCACTCCGGAAGAATTCTTCAAACTCTGGAAATGGCAGTATCAGGGAAAGACTACCCAGGGCATGCAGGTGATAGATGACAACGGAGTAGCCAAGCTGGAAGGATACAGCACGTCAAGCGTCCATATCAACAAGCTGGAACCTACAGCTATGGCTCCCGACGGGTACGAACTGCCTTCGATGGAAAACTTCGAACGTGTACTGAACTCCACCAGCGGTACCATCTGGCTGATGTGGGACGGAAGCCATACTACTGCATGGAACGGAAATACCACCATCCAGCGCCGTCAACGCCGACGGAACGATGTAACGGTCAGCTCCGTTGAAATGACCGACCTGATTTATATCCAGATGTACAATCAGGCAGAACAGCAATATGAACCGCTTGTGTGGTATGGATCAGGAGCACAATGGAACGACAGCGGCATCAAGCACGGACATTACAATGCCATGCTGTGGGCCACGTATTCTCCCGACAACGGACAAGGCTGGTATTATGTAGGTACGATGGGCGGCCTTTACCCGAGCAAGAACGGAGCCGGTTCCAACGATTCCCGCCTTCTGCGGTTCAAAAAATCGGACATGGAATATATCTATGAGTGACTATGAATAACGTTCCCAAAAACGTCTTTGCGTTCGGATGAAAACGTAAGGACGTTTTACTTGAAACGCAAGTGCGTTTGGACAAAAACTCTTTGACGTTTGACTCCAAACGCACTTGCGTTTTTTTACCCCCTTCCCAACGCCTCCATTTTACCTTTCCACATGGTACCTTCCGCCTGTTCCCGCACAATGAGGAATGAACTTTTCGGATGAATCGCCCCTAAAATCCAAGGAGTTTTATTATTTTTGCAGCCGATTATACGATAAACATAAAAAGACTATTATAACCATGGAATTAGCAAGTAAGTACAATCCCGCTGACGTGGAGGGAAAATGGTACCAATACTGGTTGGACCACAAACTTTTCAGTTCTAAACCCGACGGACGTGAACCTTACACCATCGTCATTCCTCCTCCCAACGTGACAGGAGTACTCCACATGGGACACATGCTGAACAATACCATCCAGGATATCCTTGTAAGACGTGCCCGCATGATGGGTAAGAATGCCTGCTGGGTACCGGGTACGGACCACGCCTCCATTGCCACGGAAGCTAAGGTAGTTAACCGTCTGGCACAACAGGGCATCAAAAAGACAGACCTTACCCGCGAAGAGTTCCTGAAACATGCATGGGCATGGACAGAAGAACACGGAGGCATCATCCTGAAACAGCTCCGCAAACTGGGGGCATCATGCGACTGGGACCGCACGGCGTTCACCATGGACGAAACCCGCAGCAAGAGTGTCATCAAGGTATTCGTAGACCTATATAACAAAGGATTGATTTACCGCGGCGTACGTATGGTAAACTGGGACCCGAAAGCACTGACCGCCCTTTCTGACGAGGAAGTTATCTACAAAGAGGAACACAGCAAGCTGTATTACCTGCGTTATTATATTGCCGACGATGACATGAGCGGTGAGACAGGAGCCGAAGGCGAAGTGGTACACCGCGATGCACAGGGACGCCGTTACGCTGTAGTCGCTACGACCCGTCCGGAAACCATCATGGGTGATACGGCTATGTGTATCAACCCGGAAGACCCGAAAAACCAGTGGCTGAAAGGCAAAAAGGTTATCGTGCCATTGGTAGGACGTGTTATCCCGGTCATCCAAGACAGCTACGTAGACATTGAATTCGGTACAGGATGTTTGAAAGTGACTCCGGCACACGACGTGAACGACTACATGTTAGGAGAAAAATACAACCTGCCTTCCATTGACATCTTCAACGACAACGGTACACTAAGTGAGGCTGCCGGCCTGTATGTAGGTATGGACCGCTTCGATGTACGTGCACAGATTGAAAAAGACCTGGAAGCTGCCGGACTGTTGGAAAAGGTAGAAGCCTATACCAATAAGGTAGGTTTCTCTGAACGTACCAACGTGGCCATCGAACCGAAACTGTCCATGCAGTGGTTCCTGAAGATGCAGCATTTTGCCGACATGGCTTTGCCGCCGGTAATGAACGACGAACTGAAGTTCTACCCTGCCAAATACAAGAACACTTACCGTAACTGGCTGGAAAACATCAAGGACTGGTGTATCAGCCGTCAGCTGTGGTGGGGACACCGTATCCCGGCCTACTACCTGCCGAAAGGCGGCTTCGTGGTAGCCGAAACACCGGAACAGGCACTGGAACTGGCCAAGGAAAAGACGGGCGATGCCAACCTGAAACTGGAAGACCTGCGTCAGGAAGATGACTGCCTCGATACTTGGTTCTCTTCTTGGTTGTGGCCTATCTCCTTGTTCGACGGCATCAACAACCCGGGCAACGAGGAAATCAAATACTACTACCCGACTTCCGACCTGGTAACAGGACCGGATATCATCTTCTTCTGGGTAGCCCGTATGATTATGGCCGGTTACGAATACATGAGCGACATGCCGTTCCGCAACGTATACTTCACCGGTATCGTGCGTGACAAACTGGGCCGCAAGATGTCCAAGTCACTCGGTAACTCTCCCGACCCGTTGGATCTGATTGACCGTTATGGAGCCGATGGCGTACGTATGGGAATGATGCTGGCAGCTCCTGCCGGAAACGACATTCTCTTCGACGAGGCCCTGTGCGAACAAGGACGTAACTTCAACAACAAGATATGGAACGCCTTCCGTCTGGTAAAAGGCTGGCAGGTGGCCGACATCGAACAGCCGGAATATGCAAAACTTGCGACTGAATGGTTCGACTCCATGCTGGCGAAGACCGCAGAAGAAGTCAATGACCTGTTTGGCAAGTACCGTCTGAGCGAGGCCCTGATGGCTGTATACAAACTGTTCTGGGATGAATTCTCCAGCTGGTACCTGGAAATGGTGAAACCGGCTTACGGACAGCCTATCGATAAGGTAACTTATGAAAAGACTCTGGCCTTCTTTGAAACCTTGCTGAAACTGTTGCATCCATTCATGCCGTTCATCACGGAGGAATTGTGGCAGCATATTTACGACCGTCAGCCGGGCGAAAGCATCATGACGCAGACCCTCGTAAAAGACATGCCGTACAATGAAGCCCTGATTACTCGCTTTGAAGCCGTGAAGGAGGTCATCAGCGGTATCCGTACCATCCGCTTGCAGAAGAACATCGCACAGAAAGAAGTTCTGACACTGGAAGTCATCGGAGAAAATCCGGTAGCTGAGTTCACCTCTGTCATTGCCAAACTCTGCAACCTGTCGGAAATCAAACAGGTAGCTACCAAGGCAGATGGAGCAGCCGCCTTCATGGTGGGCACTACCGAATATGCGGTACCTCTGGGCAACCTGATCAATGTAGAAGAAGAGCTGAAGAAGCTGGAAGCTGACCTGAAATATCAGGAAGGATTCCTGCAGAGCGTACTGAAAAAGCTGAGCAACGAAAAGTTTGTCAGCAAGGCTCCAGCCAACGTCATTGAAATGGAACGCAAGAAACAGGCTGACGCCGAAACCAAGATTGCGGCCCTGAAGGAAAGCATTGCAGCATTGAAACGCTAACGTGCAGTTTCTATAAAAAACGCCCCGTCCTGAACCACCGTTACGCAAGACAAAACTGGTAACGGAGGCTCAGGACGGGGTTCATTTTTATCGGCTCAGAACAAAACGATTCCTACGGACAATGCGCTAAACTCAGGGCCATAAGTAGAATCAAGCACCTTGCATGGACTGTATTTCACATAAAAGCCTACGGTCTTATAACCGACAGAAGCCTGAAGATCGACGGTCACCGGAGTCTGATGGATATTGCTGTCGGTCAATTTATATTCCTTTCCATCCAACTTATACCGTGTTTTCAAGCTGGCATGCGTGTTGAAGTTGACAATGGCTCCCACACTAAAGTTGAAATTATGCTTTGTTTTATGAGTCAGCATCACCGGCACGGCCCAACTAAACACTTTGATACGCGAGAACTGAATATCGGCCCCTTCAGGATAATTCCCCACGTACATGTCACTTCCTGCCTCCTTTATAAAACGCTGCTTTCCGGTCATCCGATAATTACGCCAGCTGCAGGCCACTCCAATGGAGAAAGAAGTCTCCGTAGCCCACGGATAATACTCCCACCCTACTGTCGGCGTCATAATTTCCCACGACGACCCCATGCTGACATCCATGTTCTCGGGAGCGCCCTGTACACAGGAAAGTCCTATCTTCAGGTTTTTCACCACCAGCTGGTTCTGGTGATGCTTTCGTTCCGACGTCCGCTTTCTGAACGGAATGTGGAAATCCCAGTTACCGCTGCGTTCCTTTGTCACCGACACGTCTGAGGAAGACATCTCCACCTCACGGACATAACGGAAATTCGGATTATCTTCCTTCCCCTCCACTTCTACCGTGAAACGACTGCCCGATTCGGTAATCTTCACCTGCTCAGGTTTCTGTATACACATCACATTTTCCACCTTCAGCGAATCTTCGGTCTCGGCGTATCCGCCCACTGCGGTCAGCAAGGTGACCACCAGCAAAATCATTTTTTTCATATTTCTTATCGTATTTTGTTTATTTTCTATTACTTGAACATCCGTTTCAACTCTTCCAGCGTAATTTTTCCTTCCATATACACCACGGTCACCTCCGTCTTCTTACTGCTGCCTGGAGCTACCGCAGCATTCCGATAAAACAGATAGCGGTAATTATCGTCCTGTGCCGGAAAGCAGTAGAAACCGTAGTACAGCCTTTTCCCGACCATGCCCACTTCCTTGTCGACTGCGGTTTGGGCATCCAAGCCTACCAATGCCTCTATCTCTTCCGACACAGTCGGTTCATCGGTTATCGTCAGGCTGCGGAAAAGTGTAAGATGATATTTTTTCAATTCCCTTCCTTTGATAAGGACCTCCACGGCCTGTTTATCATGCTTGAAACGACTTCCAAACAAGTCTTCCACATGCATTCCTTTCTGTGCACACACGGGCAGCACAGCCAGCAGACACATCCATAGTATAATCCATCGTCTTGTCATATCGTCTTCTCCTATTATTCTATTCATTCCTTGTCAACCGATTCCGTTTCTCCCTCTTCCAGTGTCTGGAATATATCCGACAACTGACTCTGGACTGTTTTTTCGGAGGAGCGGTGACTCACCTTTTCTATCGACTTCAGGGCCTCGGAAAGCACCACTTCCTTGTCGGTACAGCGCTGTCCGTTGATGTAAGCCACACATACATTTGCACTTTCCGTCAGCCGCCAGGCAGTGGTCAGTACGATGAGACCTGCCACTGCCGCCGCCGCATAATACCGCAACCGTGTGCCCCGTATGCGCCGCCTGCCATATAGGATACGTCCAGTAGCGGCATACCCCATCACGGCACGAAGTTCATCGAATTCCTTGCCTTGTGAGGCAGGATTAGCCAGGAAACGTGCCAACGCTTCCTCCTCGGCCTCAGTTGTTTCAGCCTCGAAATAACGTCTGGCCAGCTCTTTCCATTGTGGGATAGTACGTTCGTATTTTTTCATCGTTCCATCTGTTTTAAATAACATTCTCTGATTTCCTTTCTCGCCCTCGACAGTTGCATACGCACTGCCGGTTCTTGCATACCAAGTATATCGGCTATTTCATTGTATTTTCTCCCTTCATACTCTTTCATCTGCAAAATCTGTTGCTGAAGCGGTGTCAACCTCTGTGCAATGATACGCTCCACCGCACGGAAACGTTCTTCTTTTTCCAGAATCTCGTCAGCCGAATCGGAAACAGATTCGTCCCGGTGTTCGTCCAGTTCCACCGTAGGCAGATGCTCCTTTTTACGCAGGACATCAATGCACAGGTTCTTCACCGTAGCAACCGTAAGAGCTTCTGCCTCTTCGCGCGAGTCAATCCGGTCTGCATGTTTCCACAAGCGGAAGAAAGCCTCCTGCAATGCGTCATCGGCATCCTCTCTATTAGGAAGAAAACGCATTGCCAACCTGAGAGAATTCTTTCTCAAATCAGTGAAGGTCGATGTCAGTGTCTCTTTGCTCATGCTTCTTAAATCGGTCGTACAAGTTGTTTTCAAAAAGGTAAACGTAAAACTATATCTTTTGTAACAGAAGAAAGACAAAATCCTATCATTTTTACAAGACAAATTGAGACCTGACAAGAGATGAAAAGGCAGAAGCAACGGAGTAAATCCCTCCAAAGAGTCTATACTCCCGTCAAACTGCCATTTTCATTATGCTCTTAGGCCAAAAATGCAATTCTGTCAGCCTATACTGACAGGCAAAAGTGACAATTTGTCAGTACCAACTACCTAGGTTGATTTACATCAATAAAACAAGAGGAAAATAAAAATATATGCTTTAAAACATGTTTTTCAAGAAAAAGGCATTACCTTTGCAGTGTAATAAAACGAACGAAGGAACCCGAAAGGGTACCGGAGGGAAAGGATAAAAAGATTAAGGATAACAAAAACAAACTATAGAATTTTGAAAAGTCCTCTGCGAAGAGCACTTGGAAAAAACTAAACTAGAATTATATATAGGTACTAACCAAAAAGCAAATGAAAGGATAACAGTTATGAAAAAGGTAACAAAGATTCTAAACAAAATTGCAAATGCAGATCCGATGATCTGGGGGTACGTCATGTTGAGTGAAAACACTCACACGAAGTAACCCGCTGCCGATGACCGGCGGATTTATGTATGACTTGAACAAAACAGACTCATATAGAAAGTCCGGAAATCAGTTCCCTGTCGAAAGACAGAGGGCAGGTTTCCGGACTTTTTTCGTTATATCATCTTTCGATTTCTTCAAGATTATCCTCAGCGAAGAGGTTGCAACTTCACAATCTCTCCCAGTTCAGGAATAATGACAGGCATTCCCCGCTTCTTGGCTTCTGCCGCAAACACATGAGGCGGATCGAACAACGGTTCATCTGAAAGATCGAACGTGCCATAGTGCATGGGAATCGTGACCCGTGCATGCATGTCTACCGAAGCCGTCAAGGCATCATACGGAGAAATATGGTTAGGCTTCATAAACCAGCGTGGCTTATAAGCTCCAATTCCAATCATACAATAGTCAATATGAGGAAAGAAACTTACAATTTCCTTAAAATGATGTGCATAGCCGGTATCCCCGCTATTATAAATAGTAATGCCTCCCCCCTGAATCATAAATGAACCCCACAAGCGCTCTCCTCCATCGCTCACTCCACGCTTGCTCCAATGCTGTGCAGGCAGAAAAGTGAGACACAGGTCTCCATCGGCATATTGCTCATACCAGGCAGCCTCTATCACCTCCAACTCCGGAAACCAGCCTTTTATGAGTGTCCCTGTATTCAATCCACAGAATAATTTGATTTGAGGATTGTCGGCCACCAGACGGGCTACACTAGGCTTGTCAAGATGGTCAAAATGATCATGACTGATCAGCAAGTAATCAATCTCACGAAAAACAGAAGGATCGGCCGGGAACTGACTGCGACGCTTGACAAATGGAATATTCCCATATACAGGATCAATCATCAGACGCTTGCCGCCCAACTGTAAGAAGAAAGAGTTATGTCCCAGCCAGATTAAGGAATTTCCCACCACTTTTTCCAGAGAAGTGAGGTAATGGACCTTTGGATTCCATTTGATAGTCCGCTTTTCCTTCCGCTGGGGATTGGGAGAGAAACGCCATTTCAGAACACTCCCCATACCAGGTTTCCAACGATGCTGACGATTGAAAAATCTTCCATTTATTGTTGGATTCCCTCTCCATTGGGGATGTATGCTCCGTAATCTCTCGTTACGACGGAATGTGATTCGTTCTCCCATCCTATTGGAATTTAGCGCTCCAGCAAATCTTTCAGAAAGGCATCGAGTTCTTCATCAAGCCCCTTCAACAACTCGCCACTCAACAACAGAGTATCTTCCTCGTCCACAATCAAAAGTTCTGCCACCGTCTCCTTTTCATCGTCCACCAGCACAAACGAATAAGGTTTCATCAGACAAAGTTTATCCAGTCGTCCCGTCTCTTTTAAGGCTTCAACCTCCTTGCGAAGAATCGGTTCTACTACGGTATAAAAGTCATCGCTTTCATAATCCACCCATTCACTGATAATCGTACGGGACAATTCATGGTCATCATCATCATAAATGACCAATTCCCCACTGTCTGAATTCGGTTGCAGATGAATATCTGTCACAACAGAATCTTCTCCTCCCGTAACATACCGGCAAAGGGCTTCCTGCAAAGCAGAGGCAATTGCAGCACGTGACTGTTCACTTAATTCCATAGGCTATATTTTTATATGTACTCAAATGTACAAAAAAAATGAATCAGACAAGAAATATTAATCGAAATTGTTGCCAAATCGCCGCATTTGCAGATTCAATTTCAGAAAATCCTTTGTGCGTTCCTGCAAAATGGCTGCATAGAAAGTAGCGGCACGTTCCTCTTCAGAACCTGGAGAAGCACTTGTTTTGGCCTTTTCAATCCAGGCATTGGCTTCATCCATCTGCCCTTGTATCTCACAGGCCAAAGCCATATTAAAGGCAGCACGTGATTTCAGTTTCCCTTTTTTCACCGAATCATACAGATTCGTCCAAATCCGGCCAGCCTCCTGCCAGTCGCCTTCGCGTAAAGACACAGCCGCATCCCGCATGTCCGGGTTTCCTCCATCAAAATAAATCCGATCAGCATTTCCCCAATGAGGAACCAACTGATTGACCAACGTATAAGCCGCATGATTAGAACCCTCTTTCACCACATCATAATCTGATAAAGTAGGGGAAAAATCCCACAACAGGCTATCTACTTTAGCCAATGTCATGACAGGCATCAAACGCGAAGGCACATACGCACGCACTACGGGACGAATCTTCAAATCGAAAGCAGTCAACGGGACAAATCCTGGATAGTAAATTTCTTTCTTGGCAGTCAGCAGTTGTATCTGATCGACCGAAAGAATCATATCTGCTCCCAATACCTGACTCAGACTGTCTACCACCGCCTGCGGAATCAACTCTCCTCCGGTCCTTTCCTGAGTAAGTACAGAGTCGGAAATAATTACCTGATTAAAGTATCGGCTGTCAGCCAATCCTCCCGCCAAAGTTTCAGCAAAAACCTTTCCATCTCCCTCCAGTTTTCCCAGCGTAAGCAAGCTCTTTTTGGGTGAAGGTATGGCAGGAGAATGATTTACCACTGCTATCGTACGCACCTGCTCCGGAAAAGTAACTTCAGACGGGTGGAGTTGATCAAAAGTAAATGTCTGCAAGCCTCCACAAGAAACCAGCATCGTTGCTGCCAGAATAAATCCGGACCACATATATTTCTTCATAATCTGCGACTTTTTTGTTCGGAAACAAAAATAATAAATAAAAAAGACACGGATTCCATCGTTTTCACAGATTATTCTAAATTAAGAAATAAAAATCTGTAAACGACGGAATCCGTGTCTATCTAAATAAATTCAAATGCTCAATCAAACATTCTTTCCATGGCAATTCTTATACTTCAATCCGCTACCGCAAGGACATGGATCGTTACGTCCTACTGTCTTTTCAGCCCGATAGGGTTCCTGCTTCTGTTCACGGGTATCACGCCCTGCAGCCTCACTCTGAGCCGGATCATTCAAATCCTGCTTTTCTTCACGATACTGCTGGCGAGGAGCTCTAGGTTCAGGAGCAGCCTCACGTACTTGTTCGGGTTCCTGTACAGGAATCTGTCCACGCATCAATACGGAAATCGTATTGTTATTAATCTTATTGACCATGTTGTCAAACAAGTTTACAGATTCAAGTTTGAAAATCAACAACGGGTCTTTCTGTTCGTAACTTGCATTCTGTACAGAATGTTTCAATTCATCCAGTTCACGCAAATTTTCTTTCCAGGCATCATCGATGGTATGCAACAGGATGGCTTTTTCGAATGCTTTCACAATTTCTTTTGATTCGCTTTCGTAAGCAGCCTTCAAATTGACAGAGATATTATACATCCGCTTGCCATCGGTAATCGGAATCATAATGTTCTCATACATGTGACCCTGTGCCTCATATACCTGCTTGATCACCGGATTGGCAATCTGAGCCATACGTTCGGTTTTCCGTTTGAAGAGTGCCATTGCCTCCTGGAATGTCTGTTCGGCCAAGTCGTCTTTCTTCTTTGAACGGAAATCTTCTTCAGAGAACGGAGCTTCCATCGCCAAAACCTGAAGAATCTCCATCTTGGCATCTTCATAAGTAGGCTGCTGTACGGCATTGTAGCAACGGTCCCAAATCATATCTACAATATCCATTCCGATACGTTCTCCCATCAGTGCATGACGACGTTTCGTATAAACAACTGTACGCTGTTTGTTCATCACGTCATCGTATTCCAGCAGACGCTTACGGATACCGAAGTTATTTTCTTCCACCTTCTTCTGGGCACGTTCGATAGAATTAGAAATCATCTTATGCTCAATCATTTCTCCTTCCTTAAAGCCCAGCTTATCCATAACGGTAGCAATACGGTCGGAAGAGAACAAACGCATCAAATCGTCTTCCAATGAAACGAAGAATACAGAAGAACCCGGGTCTCCCTGACGTCCGGCACGACCACGCAACTGACGGTCTACACGACGGGATTCGTGACGCTCCGTACCAATGATGGCCAAACCACCTGCGGCTTTCACTTCTGGACTCAGCTTGATATCGGTACCACGACCTGCCATATTAGTCGCAATGGTTACCGTAGAACTCTGACCGGCCTTTGCCACAATTTCAGCTTCCTTCTGGTGCAACTTCGCATTCAATACGTTATGCTCAATCTTACGCATGGTAAGCATCTTACTCAACATTTCAGAAATTTCCACAGATGTTGTACCCACCAGTACTGGACGGCCTGCCTGTACCATCTTTTCAATTTCTTCGATAACCGCCTTGTACTTCTCACGTTTCGTTTTATACACACGGTCGTTCATATCGATACGGGCAATCGGACGATTTGTCGGGATTACCACCACATCCAATTTATAGATATCCCAGAACTCACCAGCTTCTGTTTCGGCCGTACCGGTCATACCAGACAGCTTGTGATACATACGGAAGTAGTTCTGCAATGTAATGGTGGCAAATGTCTGAGTGGCAGCTTCCACCTTCACTCCTTCCTTCGCTTCCACAGCCTGATGCAGACCATCGCTCCAACGACGACCCTCCATGATACGCCCGGTCTGTTCGTCCACAATCTTCACCTGACCGTCCATTACCACATAATCCGTATCTTTTTCAAACATAGTGTACGCCTTCAACAGCTGATTGATGGTATGCACGCGTTCTGCCTTGATGGCATAATTGGTCATCAACTCGTCTTTCTTAGCCAGACGTTCTTCATCAGAAAGACCTTTCTGGTTTTCCAGTTCAGACAGCTGAGCAGCAATATCCGGAAGGACAAACAGGGTCGGATCTTGTGAGTTACCCGTAATCAAGTCTACACCCTTATCAGTCAAATCTACACTCTTCAGCTTTTCATCAATCACGAAGTACAACGGTTCTACCGCTTCCGGCATACGCTTATTGTTCTGCTCCATGTAGACTTCCTCCGTCTTCAGCATACCTGCCTTGATACCCGGCTCACTCAGAAACTTAATCAATGGTTTGTTCTTCGGCAATGCTTTGTGGCTACGGAACAAAGCCAGGAATCCGGCTTCCTGATCTTCCTTCTTATCAGAAGCTATCAATCGCTTCGCATCGGCCAAATATTGAGTTGCCAACTTACGCTGCGCTTCTACCAGACGTTCTACCAACGGACGAAGCACTTCGAACAACTGCTGGTCGCCTTTAGGTACCGGACCTGAAATAATCAACGGAGTACGGGCATCATCAATTAATACAGAGTCGACCTCATCGACAATGGCATAATTATGTTTACGCTGTACCAAATCTCTTGGAGAAACCGCCATGTTATCACGCAGATAATCGAAACCAAACTCATTGTTGGTACCAAAAGTGATATCGGCCATATAGGCACGACGACGAGCTTCAGAGTTAGGCTGATGCTTATCAATACAGTCTACACTCAGTCCATGGAACATATACAACGGTCCCATCCACTCAGAGTCACGCTTAGCCAGGTAATCGTTGACCGTAACCACATGTACACCATTACCCGTCAATGCGTTCAAGAATACCGGAAGAGTCGCCACCAACGTTTTACCTTCACCAGTCGCCATTTCGGCAATCTTGCCCTGATGCAGAACCACACCACCAAACAGCTGCACATCGTAATGAATCATGTTCCAGGTCATTTCATTACCACCCGCTTTCCAATGATTTTTCCAGATGGCCTTATCACCTTCAATACGGACGAAATCACGTCCCTGGGCTGCCAGTTCACGGTCAAAATCCGTAGCCGTCACTTCCAGTTCCTCATTCTCGGCCAAACGGCGGGCTGTATCTTTTACAATTGCAAAAGCTGTAGGAAGTACTTCATTCAGTGCTTTTTCATATTTCTCCAGCACTTCCTTCTCCAACTTATCAATCTGAGAAAAGATGGCTTCACGCTTTTCCAATTCAGTAGATTCAATAGTGGCCTTCAGTTCCTCTATTTTCTTATTTTCCTCTACTGCAGAATCCTTAATATATTTCTTCAGTTCTTCTGTTTTTGCACGAAGTTCATCATTCGTCAGCTTGGAGATTTCCGGATAAACGGCCTTTACTTTTTCCACCCATGGCTGGATTTCTTTCATGTCACGAGTTGCCTTATTCCCGAACAGCTTGCTTATAAATTCATTAAATCCCATTATATATTTCTTTTTTATTATTTACTAATTAATTATTTTATCTCATCGGTGCAAAGATAACCAAATTGTAAATTATCTTTCCGTTCTGTTATAATATTTATTTACGAATATTCAGCATTGGGGCTTCGGAACAGGCATTAGGAGCCCGAATACGCATAAAATGAGCTAATGTAGGGACAATTGCAGTAATCTTTACCGGAGAATACAGCTTTTCCGGCTTTACGTCAAATCCCATAAAAACCAAAGGAGCCGTGGCATAAGCTGCCCGCATGACTTCCACCTTCTGGGAGTATTCGTTCACTACAGACCATCCCGGCATTACTTCCACATAGATATCTCCCGAGCAATTCGGATTATACGTGTTACGAATCTTATCGATTTTCGGTGTCCAGGCACCTAACAAAAGACGCTGTGCAGAATATGCATTCTGGACTCCACTCATCTGTACCACAAATTCTGCAGAACGAGACATCACCTCGACCAGATTTAATTTCCGTTCTTCTATCAGTTTATGGTTCAGATAAATCTGCCGATCATAATAAGTTTCCACATATTGTCCTTGACCATAAATAGCCATCAGATACATATTCAACAAGGCCGCACAACGCTTGATATGGAATTCTCCCCCTGGAATCTTATATTGCTCAGGATCCACCGGTTCCGGGTCGGTGTACCCGGTAGACGTAATAAAGAACAATGTATTACGCAGTCCTATCTTACGGTCAATCAAATCCAACAAATCACCCAGACTATTGTCCAGACGGACGTACATATCCTGAATTTCCATGGCATATTCCGTAGAGGGCTTGTGATCATAATTACCGGCATAATAAGACAAGGTCAACAAGTCCGGGGCTGCATCCTGCCCTATCTGCGTGCTATTCAGGCAAACATTTACTAAACGGTTTACTTCATCGTTCACGTAAGGACTCGTCTTAAACTTCTTGTACTTGTCCAAACGTTCGTCTGAAAAATTATGTTTAAAACTTAACTGCTTGGTTTCTGTGGTAATGTACTGGTAGGAAGTAACCGGAAGATAAGGAAGCCATTCCAGATTATTTATGCGGAAATCAAGTCCTTCCTTGTCATTATAATTGCTAACCCATACCGGACAATCCCCATAATAAGTCGTACCAGACCACTTTCCCGTTTCATCATTTAGCCAAAATGCGCCGTCTGCGGCATGCCCTGCAGCCAAAACTGCCATTTCACGTGTAGGAGCAATGGAATAAACTTCTGACCGACCCTGAGTAGCGACTTTCAACTCATCCGAAAGTGTAGAACATTGCAATAGTTTAGCTGATGAACTTTCTGAAGTATAAACTCCCATAAAGTTCTGGTCGTCAACCGATTTTATAATACGAAGGGAATTACGGTCCATCCATCGGTTGGCAGGTATTCCATTATAATAAGGAGTTGTTCCTGTATAAATGGATGCCGTAGCAGAAGAACGGTCCACATTGATGAAATCATATTCGGCGTTTGTATATATTCGCCCTTCTTTTAAAAGACGCTTAAAACCTCTTTCTCCATACAATGCCGAAAAAGCTTCGATATAATCTGCACGTAATTGATCAATTGTCAAACCTACCACCAATTTGGGAACAGGTGTAGGAGATTGAGACTGAATGCCGGTAATGACAAATACCGTCAACAAAGATGTCAGTATGCGTTCTTTCATTATTTCTTATTCAAAACTAATACATGGCTTGCAGCGTTTACCAGCAAACCGAGTGCCAAAGGTAATACTGTTAAATTAATTTTTTGTGGTAAAAGCAGGAATAACAGCATAAAAAGTGTTAAATAAACAAGATTCACCAAATGATACAAGTCTTTTTTATGTTTTATATCGCGATAAACCATAAAAGGAAGATAAAACAAAGGAATTGGATTAAACAAAATCAGAAGCCAGTTCGAGCCTACCGTCGGGTGAGACGAGATAAAGAACAAGAAAGCGATGATACACCCCGCAACTCCCTGCGCGGCATACAACACCACATCCCAGCCCCAGAAGATGTATTTCTTTTTCCACTGCCAAAAACCAATCAGCACATTTAAAAGCAAAAACAACACACCTGCACCCATCGGAGTTAATACAAAAGGCGGTTCCATTTCCGGTGCCACATCCACAATTTTTTCCTCACGCAAAACCAGCGGACGGATAGTTCCGTCCGCATTTCGAATGTAAGCCCCATCCGCAAAATAACGCATATAAAAAGGAGCAAACATCTGTTTTCTGGCATCAATCGCTTTATCAGCCTCCGCCCCCAGACACAGGTCAATTCCTAATTCATCCCAAGGAGAATCTATCGTAAATTCATGTACAATTCCACGGAATGTCTTCACCCAATCCACAGAAGGATATACCACCTTCCCCTGAATACTCTTTTCTATTTGGTCACGTGCACGTGTCGTACAATTATCATAAAAATAATTATAACGATAGATTCTATTTTCCGGCAGATAATTATCCCGAAGCAACCGTAACAGCGTTTGCTTTTCCGAAGTGGTCAAATTCAAGACTTGCTGATATACTGAAGAACCACGCAAAGCATATTCCGCTTCAAAATAAGGAAAAGGCATAATACCTAACTGATAATCCGTTTCTCCTTTCACAAAGCGATAAATAAAGTTAGGTGTGTTAAAACTGAACATCCCATAATTGAATACCCAATCCACTCCTTGAGAGAAATTCTGGTAACGAATAGCCGTATGACCAAAAAGCGCATAAATTTCATTACCGGGTGCACATGTCAACAAACTAAATTGAATGCTATCATTTTGTAAAGGTGTCATCGTACCTGTCCTGACATCGCCATACATTTTCATAGGAGAAACCAATTGAGTCAGCGCTACGACACATAATAATAAATAGATAAACTTACACTTCATAATTTTAAATACTTACCCATCAGCCGACAGAATTCCCTGCCTGAATCTGAATAACACATAATATCCTTTTTCCGCATGCAAAAATACATGGAATCTTGCAGACCGACGAAATAAATAATCAGTTTTATTGACGTACATATCCAAATTTTACCTTACTTTGCAGCCAAAACAAAGCAAACAAAAGTGAATCTAGTAATTGATATTGGCAATACTGTAGCAAAATTGGCAGTATTCGAGGGTGACAAAGTGGTGGAAGTGTTAAGAGGCTCCAACCATTCGCTGGACTGGCTGTCAATGTTATGCAACAAGTATCCCATAAAAAAGGGTATCATTGCATCAGTCATTACACTTAGCAATACCATACGGCGACAACTGGCAGGAGTCCCATTCGAAATTATAGAATTAAACCATCAGACACCCATCCCCATCCGTAATCTATATAAAACACCAGAAACATTAGGGATGGACAGACTGGCCGCCGTAGTAGGCGCAAACTATCAGGCTCCAGGTAAAAATCTGCTGGTAATCGATGCGGGTACTGCCCTTACCTATGAATTTATTGACGCAAAAGGTAACTACTGGGGTGGCAACATCTCACCAGGGTTGTACACACGTTTTAAGACATTAAATGCCTGCTGCGACAAACTTCCTTTAATTGAAAGAAAAGGGGAAACTCCTGAATTCGGTTTCGATACAGAAACAGCTATCCGAGCCGGAGTTATCAGAGGAATTGAATTTGAAATTATCGGCTATATCACTCTTCTGCAAAAGAAATATCCCGACCTTTTGGTTTTTTTAACTGGAGGAGATAAATTTTCTTTTGATACAAATTTAAAAAGTATCATCTTTGCAGATAGATTTTTAGTATTGAAAGGTTTAAACAGAATATTGAATTATAATGTTAAGTAAAAAGATACTTGTTGGTTCATGGTTTATAGCAAGTGCCACTATTGTGAGTGCACAAATAAGCACCAATTCACCTTACACGCGTTATGGGTTAGGCGACATGTTTGACCAAAGCTTCACAAACAACTCGGCAATGGGAGGAGTGGGATATGCGCTCAGAACAAGTGAACACATAAACGCAATGAATCCAGCATCTTATACAGCTGTAGATTCACTTTCCTTCATTTTCGATGCAGGAATGTCACTAAAAAGCTCAAACTTTCAGGAAGGACAATACAAAGCAAATGCAAAAAACTCCAGTTTTGACTATATCGGTATGCAGTTCAGGCTCCATCCTCGATTGGGAATGACCATTGGATATATTCCATTTTCTACCGTAGGATATAACTTTACTAGAACCAAATCGATAGAAAACAGCAGTGATGTCACCATCTCTAACAATTTTTATGGTGACGGAGGCCTGCAACAAATCTTCGGAGGATTAGGTTTCAAAATCTTTGACAAATTATCGATTGGTGCCAATATCGGTTATTTATATGGTAAACTAAAATACCAAACTACAGCAACACTCAGCAACGGAGGAGACCAGACCATCACTTACAACACGGTATCAATAAGCAGTTACCATGCCAGCTTCGGTCTCCAATACACCCAACCGATTAATAAAGAAAATGAAATGACACTGGGACTAACCTACAGTTTGGGACACGTACTTAATGGCCATGATACCCAAGGTACTCAGATAACCAATGGAAGTAACTACTCCGTAGTCAGCGAGCAACAAATAAATGACTCTTATGGAATACCCCATGTCTATGGAGCCGGACTAGCATGGAAACATAAAAAAAATCTGACAGTAGAAGCAGATTACACACTTCAGAAATGGAGCGGAGTAAAATACAACAACCGGACAGATTTATATCAAGACCGCACCAAAGTTGCCGTGGGAGCAGAATTTTTGCCTAAAGAATACGGACGGAATTATTTTAGCCGTGTACGTTACAGACTCGGTGCCTATTATGCAAACTCCAATCTCCAGATACCTGTCGCGCAGAATATGGTAGAAGGGCCGAAAGAATATGGAGTAAGCTTTGGCTTTGGATTACCTTTGAAACTTTATCAGCGGAACAGTGTATTAAGCATTACCGGACAATACATCCATGCCAAACCGTCAGTAAGTGATATGCTATCAGAAAATCGATTCGTCTTGAAAATAGGTTTGACATTCAATGAACACTGGTTCATGAAATGGAGAGTAAATTAATATGAAAAATAAACACAATGAACAATTAATCTTACATACGATGAAAATGAAAATGTTTACAATGCTGTGTGCGTTGTCTTTAAGCGCTACAGCTACTTTCGCTCAAAAAGGAGTGGAAGACGGTTCTCGTTTCGGACACGGAGAAGATAGTCTCCGCTGTTTGCAAAACATCAGTATTTACAGTGAATATGTAAAAACTGACAACTTTGTTGACGCATACAAGCCATGGATGGCTGTATTTACAGAAGCTCCCTTGGCCCAAGTAAGTACCTACACCAATGGTGCCAAAATCCTGCGTGCCCTGATTGCCAGTTCAAAAGATGCCGCACAACAAAAGAAGTATCTAGACGAATTGATGGCCGTACACGATCAGCGAATTAAATACCTCGATGGTCTGAATCAACTTGTAAGAACTCCTACCACAAAAGGTTCTATCCTTGGTATGAAAGCACACGACTACATCATGTTCTCTGGATCAAACATTGATGTGAATAAAGCTTATGAAATGACTAAAGAAGCTGTAGATCTGGAAAAAGCAGCTTCTGATTATTTCATGTTCCAAGACTTGATGGATATGTCCTCTCGTAAACTGAAAAATGACGATACGCACAAAGAACAATTCATCCAAGATTATCTGACTACTTCCGGCTATGCAGAAGAAGCACTGAAGGCAGCTACTAAAGAAAAAGATCAGAAATTACTGAAAGCAGCCAAAGACAATGTAGATGCCTACTTCATCAACAGTGGTGCTGCAAGCTGTGAAAACCTGCAGGCTATCTATGGCCCGAAAGTAAGCCAGAACAAAACTAACCTGGAATACCTGAAACAGGTAATTAACGTGATGCAGATGTTGAAATGTACTGACGAAGAAGCTTACTTTATCGCCTCAGAAGCTGCTCATGCCATTGAACCGACAGCAGCTACGGCAGCCGGATGTGCCTACATGTATTACAAGAAAGGCGATATGGACAAGAGCGTTGAATACTTTGACCAAGCTATCGAGCTCGAACAAGATGCTGACAAAAAAGCAGACTATGCATATAGTGCTGCAGTAGTATTGTTCAGTAAGAAACAGTTAAGCAAAGCGAAACAATACGCAAACAAAGCCTTATCATTCAACAGCAAATATGGTAAAGCTTATATCCTGATTGCACAAATGTACGCATCAAGCCCGAACTGGAGTGATGAAGCAGCATTGAACAAATGTACTTATTTCGCAGCAATTGATAAACTGCAGCGTGCCAAGAGCGTGGATCCAAGCGTAGCAGAAGAAGCTCAAAAACTGATTAATACGTATGCCGGACATACTCCGAAAGATGAAGACCTCTTCTTCTTAGGCTTGAAGAAAGGTAACTCTGTTACAATCGGTGGATGGATTGGTGAAACCACAACCATCAGATAAATATATGTCAGCAGAACTTAAACAGCACATATATAAACTACTTATAAACATAACAGTTGCCTTATGGGCAGCTGTTATGTTTCTTTTTGTTCCTGCATGCGGACAAAAGGAACATCCCACAGCCGCTGCCGTAAAAGAAAGTGACTCTCTGCCCGATATGCGTACCACCGGAGTAACAACCCTCGTTTCCGATTCCGGTATGATTCGTTACAAAATCATGACGGCAGAATGGCTCATTTACAGCCATCGGAATCCACCTTTCTGGGCTTTCGAGAAAGGTATTTATCTGGAGAAATTCGACAGCCTTTTTCATGTGGATGCCAGTATCAAGGCTGACACAGCATATTATTACGAGCCCAAGAAACTTTGGGAATTGCGTGGCAACGTACATATCCAAAGCCAACGGGGTGACAAATTTGATACCGAACTAATGTTTTGGGATCAGGACAAAGAAAAAATCTATTCAGACAAATTTATCCGCATCGAACAAGTGGACAAAATACTGACTGGATATGGCTTTGAATCCAATCAGCAGATGACTGAATATCAAATCTATAACAATACAGGTATTTTTACGGTTGAAGACAATGCTGCTCAAGCAGACAGCACACAAACTCCCAAATAAAACCATTCATCATGGGACTTATCATCCAGTTACTTATATCTATGGCATTTTCCGCTTTCTTTTCTGGAATGGAAATTGCCTTCGTATCGTCTAATAAACTACGCTTTGAGATGGACAAGACGAACAACGTATCGTCTTATATCCTTTCCGTATTCTATCGACATTCCAACAATTTCATTTCTACCATGCTGGTGGGAAATAACATCGCCCTAGTCATCTACGGTATATTGATGGCCCAACTTATTGAGCACTACATTCTCGTAGATGTGATTTCAAATCAGGCACTGCTGGTATCAATTGAAACCATCATCTCCACTTTGATTATTCTTGTCACAGGAGAATTCGTACCCAAGACTCTATTCAAATTAAATCCCAATGCGACTCTAAAGGCATTCAGTCTGCCCGCTTTTATCTGCTATATCCTACTCTACCCCATCAGCCGTTTTTCATCTGTACTTTCCAGCAGCATCCTACACCTTGTCGGAGTCAAGACCAATAAAGAAGATCGGGAAAAAGCTTTCACAAAGGTTGACTTGGATTATTTTATACAAAGTAGCATTGAGGAAGGAAAAGAAGGAGAAGAAATAGACAATGAAATCAAAATATTCCGTAATGCACTCGATTTCTCTAACGTAAAGATACGCGACTGCATGATTCCACGTACCGAAATCATTGCCGTAGATTCAGAGACCTCCCTTACCGAACTGAAAAAAGTATTTATCGAAAACGGAATTAGCAAAATTATCGTATATAAAGACAATATCGACAACATCATTGGCTACATCCACTCATCCGAAATGTTCAAAGGAACTACAGAATGGCAGAACAACATACGCAGTATTCCATTCGTTCCGGAAACAATGGCCGCACACAAATTGATGCGTATCTTCAAGCAGCAAAAAAGATCGCTGGCTGTGGTAGTAGACGAATTTGGAGGTGTATCAGGGATTGTGGCATTGGAAGACTTGATAGAAGAGATTTTAGGTGACATAGAAGATGAACACGATACAACTTCTACGGTAGCCAAACAGATTTCAGAAAACGAATATATTTTTTCCGGAAGAATGGACATAGAAAAAGCCAATGAGACATTCAACCTGAACCTGCCGGAAAGCGAAGATTACCAGACCATAGGCGGACTTATCCTCAATGAATGCCAAAGCATTCCCAAAGTAAACGAAGTCATCGAGATGGAAGGTTTCACTTTCAAAATTATCAAAGTAAGCGCCAATCGAATTGAACTGGTGAAGCTGATTACACAGAAATAAGTATTTTTTTGAGAGAAAATAGCGACTAAACAGTATTTTTTGTATCTTCGTGCGCTAATAGCGGAAATATAAAAACAATAAACAAAAAAATAATAACTTTAAATGGCAACTTTACAAAAAATTCGAAGCAAAGGACCTTTATTGGTCATCGTAATTGGTCTTGCCCTTTTTGCATTCATTGCGGGAGACGCATGGAAAGTGCTCCAGCCGCATCAAGGCAAACAAGACGTAGGAGAAGTGAACGGGGAAGTTCTCAGTGCACAGGATTATCAGAAAATGGTAGATGAACTCAGCGAAGTCATCAAACTGACAAACGGACTGAATTCTCTTACGGAAGATCAGCTGAACAACGTAAAAGATCAGGTATGGCAGAGCTACGTCAACAACAAACTGATTGCTGAACAAGCTAAAAAACTGGGCTTGAAAGTGACAGATGCTGAAATCCAGGCTATCATCGACCAAGGAACCCACCCGTTGCTAATGCAAACTCCGTTCCGTAACCCACAGACAGGCATGTTCGATAAAGATATGTTGAAGAAATTCTTGGTAGACTATGCCAATATGGATGCCAGCAAAATGCCGGCACAATATGCTGAATATTATCAGAAAATGGGTGCATTCTGGAAATTTGTAGAAAAGACCTTGGCTGAAAGCACATTGGCCGAAAAATACCAAAACTTGGTTACAAAATCATTAATTTCAAATCCTGTATCTGCAGAAGATGCATTCAAGTCTCGTACTGAACAGAGCGATTTGCTGCTGGCCGGCGTTCCCTACAGCTCTATCAGCGATTCAACCATCCAAATTTCCGACAGCGAAATCAAGGACCGTTACAATGAAAAGAAAGAACAGTTCAAGCAGCTGGTAGAAACACGCGACATCCGATACATCGATGTGAAAGTCGTGCCATCGGATGCAGACCGCAAAGCTGTTGAAAAAGAAGTGACAGAATACAGCAGCCAGCTGGCTAACACAACCACTGACTTCGGAACCTTCGTTCGTTCTACAGGTTCTTCTGTAAACTATTCAGACGTTCCGGTAAAAAAGACTGTACTTCCTGCTGATGTGGCTGCCCGTCTTGACTCTACAGGCGTAAATGAAATATATGGCCCTTACTACAATCAGACAGACGATTCTTACAATGCCTTCAAGGTGCTGGCCAAAGTTTCTTCTCCTGATTCTATCCAGTTCCGTCAGATTCAGGTATATGCCGACACAGAAGAAAAGACAAAAACTCTGGCCGACAGTATCTACAATGCGTTGAAAGGTGGAGCCGACTTCGTTGCTGTGGCTAAAATCTACGGACAGACAGGTGAAACAACTTGGGTTAATTCACAAAGCTGGGAAGGTGCCGAATTGGATGCCGACAACAGCAAGTTCATCAACACACTGCTCAACCAGCCGGTAAACGAACTGACAAACGTAACCATGGGACAGGCCAACCTGATTCTGCAGGTAATGGACAAAAAAGGTATGCAGACCAAGTATAAAGTCGCTGTAGTAAAACGTCCGGTTGAATTCAGTAAAGAAACCTACAATGCAGCTTACAACAAATTCAGCCAGTTTGTAGCACAGAACACCACCATCGAATCAATGGTCAAGAATGCAGAAGAAAGTGGTTATACCCTGACACCGCGCACCGACCTCTCCAGTGCAGAACACTATGTAGGTGGTGTACGTTCCACTCGCGAAGCCTTGAAATGGATTTTCGCCGCAAAACCAGGTGAAGTGTCTCCGCTGTATGAATGTGGTGAAAACGACCACCTGATGGTAGTAGCTCTCGACAAGATTCATGAAGCTGGTTACCGTGACATCAACTCGGTAGCAGAAATGCTGAAGAATGAAATCCGTCGCGACAAGAAAGCAGACCAGATTATGGCTGAAATGAAGAAATACAACTCTATTGCTCAGGTAAAAGGCATGAAAGATGCAGTGAGTGATTCAGTAAAACACGTTACTTTCAGCGCACCGGCTTATATTTCAGTGACACGCGCCAGCGAACCGGTTATCGGTGCTGTAGCTGCCAAAACCGCAGTCAACAAAGTAAGCGCTCCTGTCAAGGGTAATGCAGGTGTTTATATGATTCAGGTATATGCCAAGGATAAGGGCAATGAAAAATTTGATGCGAAACAGGAAGAAGCCACATTGAGCAACATGGCCGCACGTATCGTAGGAAGCCAGCTCATCAATGACCTGTATCAGAAAGCAAAAGTGGAAGACAAACGTTATCTCTTCTTCTAAACCTCATTCCTACAAAACATAAAAAAGTCCGGAAGTTCTCCGGACTTTTTTTATGCTCATACTTCCACCCGCAGATAAGCCTGAAACCGGGTATCTTCCCTCACTGGCGTCAGAGGAAGGTAGCCAGATGCCACCTTTCCGTCCTTCCACTCCAAAGGATATCTTTCCACCATCTCCCGATGAAACAAGAGTGCTTCCCCTTCACGCACATAATGTTCCACCACATATTCTCCTTCCGACAAAGGATGTACGTACCTATCATATAAAATCCGGGAAAGTACCCCCATATTCATACGCAGGTTAATCTCCACACAAGGATGTATCCTATGCCCGTCTTCCATACGGCATACCATCATATCCACCCCTAAATACCCCTGATAAGCTTGCCCCAGCAACTTTTTCAACGACGCTTCCAGGCAAGCCCCGATACACGACAACCGTTCCAACGACACATAACGTGAAAGCCGTTCCTCGATAGCGGTATTACTTAGCAGACGGTTTGCTTTATAATTCCCGTGCACATCCGTTTCAAAATAAGAATATCCCACAAACCGAACTTCACCATTCTCATCTGAGAAAAACTCCATGGCAAAATCAGCCACCTTGTCATAAATAGGCTCTGCCATCAGCCTTCCCTGTACCTTCAAGATACGGGACGCCCATCCCGCCAGCTGTGCATTCCAGCTTGCCGCAGAAACCTTCCAAAGCCCTCTACCACTTCCCGACCAGGGAGCTTTCAAAATAACCTGCCCTTTTTCCCGTATGAACGTATCCACCTCAGTCAACTGCTTACAAGCTTTCATCTCCCCACAGATGCCTTCCCAACCAGCAAATGCCGGCAATATCTCCAGACACCGCTCCCGGGATGAAAGATAACGAATCCGTTGCATTTCCTCTGCGGTAGGAAGGAACTCCTCGTCCACCCCTTCCAAACGTAACCGATGCACCAAAGCAAGGGTCCATCCCCAAGGTACATAATGGGCAGAGGGCCATTGTGCCGTCCAATCTACCGAAGAAAGCAACCCGGACAAAATCTCCCTTCCTTCTCCTTCCGGACAAATTTCACCCAATTGACAACGAAACAGTGCTACCCGCTCCAGACAGTCCACTTTCACTCCACTACCCTCCCCGGCAAACCACACTGGAAGAACCGACAAATCGGCAGCCATCCGCAAGATTTCCGCCGGTGCCTTATAATAAGGAGTAAAATTGGCCATAGCCATATCATAATCAGGATTGAACAAATATACTGGCGAATGCATACACATCAGGATTAAAATATGACACAAAAGTACGGAAAAAACAAACTCCACACCCCTGTTTCAACGCCAAAAGCTACCCTCAAAGGGCACGTTTAACGGAAAGCATTTCAGCTGCATTAAACAAATGAAACAAAACAAGGGATAAAATATTTCAATTTAAAACAATAATGGAGGAAAAAAGAAACAAACCGACACCATAAAAAATATAATACAAAAAAGAGAGCTATTTATTGAAATATACGTCTAAAAGGAAGTACATTTGCATATCAAAAAACAAAAAGAAAGGCAAAACAAAGAAATACAATACAAAAAGACAATACAGCTAAAGAGGTTATTAACGACAACATTAACTAAAAACACGAAAGCAAATGAAAAGAATGTATCTCACCGGAGTCGCATTGCTCACATTAGCAGGAGCTCCAGCCATCTCGATGGCCCAAGACAAAGTAGAAGCCAGCATTGGTGCTGACCTTGTCAGCGGATATATCTGGCGTGGACAGGACTTAGGAAATGTCAGCATTCAACCTTCTGCCTCCGTGTCCTATAAAGGGTTCTCTCTTTCAGGATGGGGTTCTGTGGGAATAGACAAAGACGACACAAAAGAATTCGACCTGACATTGGGGTATAGCACCGGAGGATTCAGTGTATCAGTCACCGACTACTGGTTCAACAACGGACCGCAGTATTTCCATTACGGCGCACACAACACAGCACATGTATTCGAAGCTCAGGTGGGATACGATTTTGGCGTACTGGCCGTCAACTGGTACACCAACTTTGCGGGGGCCGACGGAGTAAAAGCCAATGGTGACAGGGCCTATTCTTCCTACTTCAGCATCGCCGCTCCCTTCAAACTGGGAGGTTTGGACTGGTCGGCTGAAATCGGAGCCACTCCTTGGGAAACAAATTTCTACAACAACGGAGCTACCGGATTTGAGGTATCCCACATCAGCCTGCAAGCAACGAAGGAAATCAAGTTAACCGACTCCTTCTCACTTCCAGTATTTGCCCAAGCCATTTGGAATCCGGCTACAGAAGGCGCCTATTTTGTATTTGGACTCAAATTTTAATATAGAAACATACGATTAGAAAAATAGGTATTGGTTAAAGCTTAAGGAAAAAAGATTCAAACAGGATAACAGAACAACAATACAAAATACAAATACAACGTCATTATGAAGAAAATTGAAGCAATTATCCGTAGAACCAAGTTCGAAGAAGTGAAGGAGGCACTGCTGGCCGCCGACATTGAATGGTTCTCCTACTATGAAGTAAGAGGTATCGGAAAGACCCGTGAAGGACGTATTTATCGTGGAGTGGTGTATGACACCAGTTCCATTGAACGTATCCTGATTTCCATTGTGGTGCGCGAGAAGAATGTGGAAAAGACCGTACAGGCCATCCTGAAATCGGCCTACACCGGTGAAATCGGCGACGGCCGTATTTTCATTATCCCCGTGGAAGACTCCATCCGCATCCGTACCGGTGAACGTGGAGATATTTCACTCTACAATGCCGAGCAGGAAAAATAAGCCCGACGGGAGATTATCAACACAGGTATTAATTAAAAAGGTAAAGATTATGAAACTGTTTAAAGAAGGTGTGCATGGCGCATACCGCAAGACCCTCATACCCCTTTTCTTACTTCTTTTTCCATTAATTGCAGCCGCACAGACTTCTCCTGAAGAAGCAGGCACAGTCGACAAAATTTCAGAATTGTCCACCGGTATCAATACCGTATGGATGTTGCTGGCAGCCATGCTGGTATTCTTCATGCAGCCGGGATTCGCCTTGGTAGAAGCCGGGTTCACCCGCAGCAAAAACACCGCCAACATCCTGATGAAGAACTTGGTTGACTTCATGGTGGGTTCCATCCTTTTCTGGTTCATCGGATTCGGACTGATGTTTGGCGTAGGAGATGTATTCGGCACCCCGCATATCTTCAATCTGGACGCCATGGACCGCATCATCCAGAACGGTCTTCCGATTGAAGGCTTCCTTATTTTCCAGACCGTGTTTTGTGCCACATCTGCCACTATCGTATCAGGTGCCATGGCCGAACGTACCAAGTTCTCCATGTATCTGGTCTACACCATAGCCATCAGTGTCCTGATTTATCCTGTATCCGGTCATTGGACCTGGGGAGGAGGATGGCTTACAAACGCTGACCCGAATTCATTCATGATGTCTTTCTTCGGCTACACCTTCCATGACTTTGCCGGTTCTACAGTGGTACACTCTGTAGGTGGATGGATTGCACTGGTCGGCGCGGCCATCCTCGGTCCCCGCTTAGGGAAATACGGCAAAGACGGAAAGTCAAAAGCCATCCCTGGCCACAACCTGACCCTCGCCTGCCTGGGCGTATTCATTCTTTGGTTCGGCTGGTTCGGTTTCAACCCAGGTTCACAGCTTGCCGCTGCCACTTCTGGCGACCAGACAGCCATCTCACATGTGTTCCTTACCACCAACCTGGCAGCTTGTACCGGTGGTATGCTGGCCTTGCTGGTAAGCTGGATTAAATATGGCAAACCATCCCTCTCATTGACCCTCAACGGTATCCTTGCCGGACTGGTCGGCGTAACAGCCGGATGTGACATGGTATCTCCTGCGGGTGCCGCACTCATTGGAGCTATCTGCGGAACCGTCATGATTTTCTCAGTAGAATTCATCGAACACCGTCTGAAAATCGATGACCCGGTAGGCGCCTCATCTGTACACGGCGTGTGCGGTAGCCTTGGAACCATCCTGACGGGTCTGTTCGCCGTAGACGGAGGTACATTCTACGGAGGCGGTTTCGGATTCCTCGGTGCACAAATTTTCGGTGTCATCATCGTAGGCGGCTGGGCTGCCATTATGGGATACATCATCTTCAAGGTACTCGACAAAGTTCACGGCTTGCGTGTTCCGTCCAGAATCGAAGAAGAAGGACTGGATATCTACGAACATGGAGAGTCTGCTTACAACCATTAAAATGAAAATTCACTACTAACTAATAAATAACCAATAAAAATTTACAGTAACATGTCAACATTAAGATTCAGAGTAGTAGAAAAGGCCTTCCAGGCCAAACCGCTGGAAGTACCTGCTCCCAAAGAAAGACCGGGAGAATACTTTGGCAAATACGTATTCAACAGAGAAAAGATGTTCAAATACCTGCCTTCCACGGTATTTGCACGGCTCATCGATGCCATGGACAACGGTGCGGCTCTCGACCGCCAAATTGCCGATGCGGTAGCCGAAGGTATGAAACGTTGGGCCAGCGAACTGGGAGCCACCCACTATACTCACTGGTTCCAGCCGCTGACGGAAGGTACTGCTGAGAAGCACGACGCATTTGTAGAACACGACGGAAAGGGTGGCATGATGGAAGAATTCTCCGGAAAACTGCTCGTGCAGCAGGAACCGGATGCTTCTTCTTTCCCGAACGGTGGTATCCGTAACACCTTTGAAGCTCGTGGTTACAGTGCATGGGATCCTTCCTCACCTGTGTTCGTGGTAGACGACACTTTGTGTATCCCGACTATCTTCATCGCCTATACTGGTGAATCACTCGACTACAAAGCACCGTTGCTGAAAGCTCTCCGCGCAGTCAACAAAGCTGCAGTAGACGTATGCCACTATTTCGATCCGAATGTGAAGAAAGTAATGGCTTACTTGGGATGGGAACAGGAATACTTCCTAGTAGACGAAGGCTTGTATGCCGCACGTCCGGACCTGTTGCTGACAGGACGTACGCTGATGGGGCACGAAGCTTCCAAGAACCAACAGCTGGAAGACCATTACTTCGGTGCCATCCCTACCCGTGTGGCTGCATTCATGAAAGACCTCGAAATCCAAGCGCTCGAGTTGGGCATTCCGGTAAAAACACGCCACAATGAAGTAGCACCGAACCAGTTCGAGTTGGCTCCTATCTTCGAAGAATGTAACTTGGCCGTAGACCACAACATGCTGATCATGTCACTGATGCGTAAAGTGGCACGTACTCACGGATTCCGTGTGCTGTTGCACGAAAAACCGTTCAAAGGTGTCAACGGTTCCGGTAAGCACAACAACTGGTCACTCGGTACAGATACCGGTACACTGCTGATGGCTCCGGGCAAGACTCCGGAAGAGAATCTGCGCTTCATCACCTTCATCGTCAACACCTTGATGGCAGTATACAAACACAACGGACTGCTGAAAGCCTCTATCATGAGCGCTACCAACGCACACCGTCTGGGAGCCAACGAAGCACCTCCCGCCATCATCTCTTCATTCCTGGGAAGCCAGTTGAGCAAAGTGCTTGACCACATGGAAGACAGTGCAACCGACGAATTGATTTCTCTGGGCGGCAAACACGGTATGAAACTCGACATTCCGCAGATTCCGGAACTGTTGATTGATAACACCGACCGTAACCGTACTTCTCCATTCGCCTTCACAGGTAACCGTTTTGAATTCCGTGCGGTAGGTTCAGAAGCTAACTGCGCCAGCGCCATGATTGCCTTGAACACAGCCGTAGCTGAACAGCTCACTGAATTCAAGAAAGAAGTAGACGAACTGATTGAAAAGGGTGAACCAAAGATTTCTGCCATCATTCAGGTAGTCCGTAAATACATCAAACTGAGCAAGCCTATCCGCTTCGACGGCAACGGTTACAGCGACGAATGGAAAGCAGAAGCTGCCCGCCGTGGTCTGGACTGCGAAACCAGCTGCCCGGTTATCTTCGACCAGTACCTGACAGAAGACAGTGTACGCATGTTCGAATCAGCAGGCGTCATGACACGCAAGGAACTGGAAGCCCGCAACGAAGTGAAATGGGAAACTTATACAAAGAAAATCCAGATTGAAGCCCGCGTTTTGGGCGACCTGGTAATGAACCACATCGTTCCGGTAGCCATTGAATACCAGAGCAAACTGATTGACAATGTCTACAAGATGAAACAGATTTTCCCTGCAGAAGAAGCAGAAAAGCTGTCTGCTGAGAACTTGGCTATCATCCGTAAAATTGCTGAACACACTTCTTACATCAAGGAACACGTAGACACAATGGTAGAAGCACGTAAAGTGGCTAACAAGATTACTGACGAACGTGCGAAAGCTGTTGAATATCACGACAAGATTACTCCGATGCTGGAACAGATCCGTTACCACATCGACAAGCTTGAACTGATTGTCGACGACCAGATGTGGACACTTCCTAAATATAGAGAACTGCTGTTCATCAGATAATCCACACCCTAAAGGATTATCTCTTATTTCTTATTGGTTGTTTGAGAAAGAGGCCGCGACCGTGGAGGTTGTGGCCTCTGTAGTTTTCTTTTGAATTGTTACCCAAAAAGCTTTCCTTTCCAGAATCATAGCCGGATAGCCCTTTTGAGTTAAGAAACTCAAAATTTAATTTATTAAGTTGATTAATTCGGCTTTCTTTCCTTCCTTTAGAAATCTTTTTATGAGTACACCTTTCAGTTAACCGATGGTGTACTTTTCTATTGGTATTTACAAAAGATGGAATGTAATTATGAGTAAACTGTACAAACCCGGCAGTTTAAAAGAACTGAGGGAGTTAGTGAACAATGAGACCGTTTGCCTCGGTGACATCGATACTTCTCTGATAACAGACATGAGTTGGCTGTTCTGCGATTCAACACGCACAAACTTCGATGGGCTTGAAACGTGGAACACATCGAATGTGACTACGATGGAGCGAATGTTCCTCAGGGCGAAATATTTCAACCATCCTATAGGGAGTTGGGATGTCTCGTCCGTAAGGAACATGGAGTGCATATTTTGTGGATGCAGCGACTTTAATCAGACGTTAGAGGATTGGGACGTTTCGTCCGTAACGAATATGGAGTCGATGTTCGGCTGCTGTGGCAGCTTTAATCAGCCGCTGAACGATTGGGACGTCTCAAATGTCCGTAATATTTCGTGTATGTTCTGCGAAGCCACGAACTTTAACCAGCCGCTCGACAAATGGGATACGTCGGAAGTCCGTGAAATGGCGTGGACGTTCGCCGGCTGCACCAAGTTTAATCAGAATATCAACAAGTGGGATACATCGAACGTCACAAGGATGGAAGGGATGTTCGAGGGAGCGGTACGTTTCAACCAGCCGCTGAACGATTGGGACGTTTCGAACGTGCGGTATATGTTACGCATGTTCGACGGCGCGAAAAGCTTCAATCAACCGCTCGACCGCTGGAACGTAAACCGCGTCGAAGATGCCGAACGTATGTTTAAAAACGCACGAAATTTCAGCCAGCCGCTCGATATGTGGCTGATACCGAGATTCTGCGACATAAGCAATATGTTCTTGTACGCTCCGAACTTCACCGATGTCAAGACTCTGACGCTTTGCTTCCACCTTGCAACCAAAAAGAACTGCCGCGCAAGGCTGAAAGAAAAGCTGGAAAAGCTCGACCCGGCAAAAGTATACACGGAACTTTCACGTTACGGCAGCAAACACACAGCAGAATATAAACATGAACTTGAAACGGAACATCCGGAGCTGCAAAACTCCGTCAACACCGACACGGAAGCGAAGAAGCGCAAACCTCGCTCAAAACGTGAGCTTATAGAGCTTCTAGACATGGGCGCAGAAATGCCGCTCGCCAATATCGACACATCTCTAATAACTGACATGGAAGGCCTCTTTCGAAAGTCTAAACGCTGTAACTTCGCCGGTATCGAGACGTGGGATACGTCAAATGTCGTAACGATGAAGCACATGTTTGCCAACGCAATTTACTTCAACCAGGACATAAGTGGCTGGGATGTCTCTAACGTGCGGGATATGTCCCACATGTTCGAAGGAGCGCACAGATTTAATAAGCCACTTGAAGCCTGGGACGTGTCATCTGTTGCGGATATGAGTTTCATGTTCAACGAAGCCGAACGCTTTAACCAGCCTTTACGGAAATGGAACGTGATCAGCGTAACAGACATGAGCAACATGTTCTCCTGCGCAGAGCACTTCGACCAGCCACTCGATGGCTGGAACGTTTCAAAAGTTCACAGCATGAAGTACATGTTCTACCGTGCCTTCTCCTTCAATCAGAATCTGAACTCGTGGGATGTCTCCAGTGTTACTGACATGTGCCACATGTTCGATATGGCAAAGAGCTTCAACCAGTCTGTCGGTGCGTGGAACGTATCAGCCGTCACAAATATGAGAGAGATGTTCGTGCGCGCATCGGCATTTAACCAACCTCTGAACGATTGGAATGTATCGAACGTGCAGAACATGCGTGAGATGTTCTGCGAAGCAACGAATTTTAACCAGCCATTGAACGACTGGGATGTTTCAAATGTGCTGGATATGCGCGAGATGTTTAGCGAAGCGTCAAGCTTCAACCAGCCTCTGAACGATTGGAATGTCTCAAACGTGCAGAATATGTTCTGTATGTTCAATGAGGCAAAAAGTTTTAATCAACCACTCGACCGCTGGGACATCTCCAATGTCAAGAATATGGCTTATATGTTCTGCGAAGCGACCTCGTTCCGGCAGCCGATAACGGTGTGGTCACTACACGGCCAGTCTACGAAAGGTATGTTCCTCAGACTGCCAGACTACCGCAACATGGAGTCGCGCGTCATGTGTCTCACCCCTCATGACGATAAAGCGCTGAAATACGACCTGGAAGATATGATACAACAATTCGGGAAGGAGGCGGTTCATGATGCACTGCGGCTTTACGGTGCCCAATACGGTATTAAAGAGTTTTAGATGAAATCCAATCCGTCAACACTTTCCGACAAGGATTCCATGTAATCTAAAATCAATTCCTGACCTCATCATCTCAAAACATTAATTTTACAATACGTTGATAGATAGTTTTCTCACTTCGCATCACTCTAAAAGGGTGACGCGAAGTCATGAAATTCAAACTTTTAATAGCTCTTGTTTTTGAGATAGATAACAGCAAGTAGTCCAAGAAATATCACAAGCCTATATATAATTAATAGCCTTTATTGAGAATGCTATTATTATACACAGCTATATGCACACTTGCCATTTCATGGTGTTGAACAATCTCTATCTTTTAATATCTACATCACAAAGGTAGTGAAAATAAAGACAGATTGATACTTTCTGTATTCTTATAATCTCCCATTATCATTCCATTCCCCATAGAGAAGCCCTTTTCGCGTATTCTCTATAAACTTATCCAGGCGGCTTTCAAAAAGTTTTGGCTGGCTTCTCTTGATTTGGATAGTATCAATTCTTACCCGTTTATATAAATCCGGTAACTGACAGAAATTGTTCCATACTACAGAATCGGATTGTAATCTTTGCAATATATCCTTATCTATGGTAAAACCATTAGGCGACATGTCCGGCAGAACGGCTCTACCAGCATCGGTCATCAGCCCCAACCGTTCCATTCTGCGACATCTTTCCTTGTTGAGTTCCGACCAATTGCTTCGTGGCTTTCGTGGGCAAAGCTTCTGGGCAGTTACGCCATCCGCCATTTTCTTTGTAGTGCTATCTATCCAGCCGAAGCACAGCGCTTCTTCTACAGCATCAATGTACCAAAACGTATCATCATCCACAGGCCTTCCACGCTTCACCACGACCCAGCATTCCGCTTCCTTTTTATGGTTTTGCATGAGCCATTCACGCAATTCGGCTCTTGATTTAGCATCCAGTAAATTATGTATTTCCATCGCTTGTTGTTTCAATTTACGCCTTACAAATTCATATCTTTCAAGATTAATTATTATTCTCAAAATTCAAAAATAACGAAATATCTTCAATATCTTTGTCACACGAAGCAAGATCGGCTGACTATTAGTGGAAAGGTGAATTTCTCATCCCATATCAGTGCAGAGGATAGTGTCGAAATGATGGTAGTTGTATTTCATCCTTACGCCATGAGTGCTTTTCTTAATATTCCCATTTCTGTATTCTTTATGTTATTGCTGTACGTATCTTAAATTCAAATTAACTATAGCTTGGAATTGGATTCTTTTACTAATTGGCTGATTTGAAAACGTTCTTTTACAAACTTAGCGTATTTAGTTCTTTCTAATATAAATGTTATTCATTTTTTGTCTGGCTTTTGAGCTGAAAATCACATAAATAGCATGAAATAGTGGTTAATTAGGCCGTAAATCTAAATATATCAATCTTATATACTAATCTGTATTTCTAAGGTTTATATTTTATATTATAACATAACTAACATATACTTTACTTATATGTAGTCCAACTACAACATATACATTCTATTGGCGATTTGTAATAGAACTATTATATAATAATTTAAATATTAAGAATAAGAATAAAAATAGATTTATAATATTAGGATTATAAGATAAATAATAATAACTTTATAAAAGAGATAAAACATGTGCAAAAATAACAAAAAACACATTCTGTCATTTTCGTATTTGCCTTAAATATAAATTAATATACCATGAAAAAATTAGTCTCGGTTTTACGATTATTTATCTTTGGAATATTTGAATTAATTTTTATTCCAATTGTTTGTAGCCAAACAACTTATCACCCTTTCTTGGTGAAAAGACTAAACTTTTGGGCACCTGATTACTTGACAGTAACATGTAATTTCCTTTATGTTATAGACAATTACCCTTCAATAGAACACAAAAAAGATATGCTAAATGCCATGCGTTTAGGTATGGAAGTGTTCAGGGATTTTAAGGAAGAAGACTATATATGGATTGACAAAGAAAAGTCAGGGGAAATCCCATTAATAGGCTCTTCGATTATCGAAATAAATGGAAAGAGTACAAAAGGAATGAGTGAAAATGAGTTCTATACAGAACTAGCAAAAAATAATACACATAATTTAAAGTTCCTACAATATAAATTCGTTAAAAACACAAAGACTATTACATCAACTATTGTACTTAAAGACACTCCATCATGGTTAAAAGAGCTATCATTAGATAAGTTTTATCAAGATTTTGCAAAAAATAAAAGACAAATTATATTTGACAATGAAAAAGAAAGAAATGAACGAACATTTAATTCAATGCGTTTACTTTGGGATCAAGATTTTGATTGGTCACAAGTGCGAACATACGATTTTGTCATAACAGGTAATGACCCACTTACAGACAAAGAATTACTAAAGGGAGTAGAAGAAGTACTTGACGGTACTAATTACCTCAGAAGAGATCGTAATAATCCCCAAATACTTATTACAATCGCTAAAGAGGCAAAACAATCAATACAAACCTCTTATGTACCCCCTGTTGTACAGACTGTTCAAACTGGTAGCCAAACGCGTACAGTTTACAATTGGTTTACTAAAAGAAATGACTATGTAACACAGAACCAATACCAAGTATACAAAGAAAATGGGTATACAACAAGTACACAAATAACAGATGAATTTATTGAGCTGTGTTATCTCGATGCAAAACGTGTAAAAGATTCCCTACAAAAAACTCCACCAATAATCTATCAACAAGTAGCAGAACGACATATTACAACTAAAGATAGATTCAATATTATGGATGATTATAAGGCTGCTTTAAGTTGGGCTACACATCCTATAATTGAACTTTCAAAAGTATATGCTATAAGCCAAAATGTCACTAACTGTATCAGTTTTGATATGGATAATAACAACTATATAATAAGAGTATCTCAAGGAGGAGATGCTTCTAGAGCTGGACTACGTATAGGAGACAAAGTTATCAAAATACGATATAACAAACCTGAAGGGATGTGTACATTAAATATTCAACGTGGAAAGAAAAAACTAAAAATAATATTACCAAAGTTTGGACAATACCCATCTCCAAGATTTCATTTTTTCTTTATTGATAGTCAATAATGACAATTATTATAATAGCATCATTAATAAAACTATAAAAACTGTGTTGTATAATTGTAATGTGAGTTCGACATAAAATCAAAGATAGTAAGTTGCCCGTCATTGATAAAGTTCGTTTCAATGGCGGGTTCCTTTTTAAAGAAACAATAGGAATAGCCAGCAATGAATTAGCTATGAAATAGCAGAAATAAACTCAACACACTTATAACTATTAAAAGTAGTCTGATTAAATCAAAAAAGCCGCTTACACATGACGAAATTTGTAAGTTCCAAATGATTGGCTCTACACCTTTGTGACTTAACCACTTTGTGGCCCTTTTGTTCAAAGAACGATTTTGCAGTCAAGCTGACCTCCGAGGTAATTTCAGTAACTCCATACGCTTTGGCCATCTTTTCTACTTCCGAAAGCAACAGGGTAGCTACTCCCCTGCCCTGCATGTCCTTGTGTACAAACATGGAATGCAAATATCCCTCTTTATTCATAGAAGAGAAACCAGCCATATTGCCTTGTTCATCAAAAGCCCCAATAAAATGATGTTGAGACAAAAGTTCTTTCCAGTGCAACAAGTCATCGCCACAAGAAGCCCAGTCTGCTACCTCTTCTTTTGTGTAGTCTTTCAAATTCACATTAAGTACAGTAGAGCGGAACAAATGCTGCATTTCCGAAATGTCTTTTTCTTCAAGCGGACGTAAAACATAAACAAGCTTTGTTTCTTTACGACTTTCCTTAAGAAAATCTTCTTTCGTCAACAAAGTAAAATGTTCTGTCCGCACATCACCCAATGGAGAAGGTTTGCCCTCTTCCGTATGATGGAACTTGAAACCAAATTTATCCATTACTCGGCGAGATTGGGTATTCCCGTCATAATAACCACACCACACTCGTTTTACTTCCATTTCCTCAAAGCAACGACTCAACAGGCGATTGACGGCTTCCGGAATCAGCCCCTTACCCCAATAAGGAACTCCAATCCAATAACCAATTTCTGCATCCCCTTCCTGCATGTCGGCACTATGTATGCCGTCTCCAAACATAATGCCCACACTGCCAACAGGCTCATTAGTTTCCTTCAACACTACCGCATAAGTTTCCGGAGCCGAAAGAATATCACGTATCACTTCCCTACTATTTTCTACAGACGTGTGTGGTGGCCAGCCGGCAATCGGTCCTACAGCTGGATCCTTGGCATATTTATAGAGCGAAGGTGCATCTCCCTCACGCCACGGCCTGAGAATCAATCTTTCTGTTTCCATAATTATGTATGTTTTTTATACGTTGCAAGATTAGCCATCATCTTTTTCAAATTGGCTTCATTTTCCTCATCCGAAATGGAAGGGTCTTTCATAAAACGGCTACAAGGTAAATCCGGGCATTCTCCACAGTTTTCCCGCTTTTGTTCCTTACAACATTTCCAAATGGGACATACGGTATCGCCCGTATATTGAAGCCAGTGCACCTTGCCTTTTATCTTTCTGCATCCTTTGCATACCTTTGGGAATGACGCACAATCCACACACCTTGCTCCACACGGAGAGGGATAAAAATAATCATCTTTCCAGTACCACCATTTGCATTTCTCTCTATCCGGGTTTTCCGTATGAACAAAATATTCTAAAGCCCGATACAGATAAAGCTGGCAACGGTCTATCATACACCCACGCAAACGACATTCTTCCTCATACAAATCCTCTGCTTTCTTTCCTTTCAGCGATTCAACAGAGGTATATCCCATTGCCATCAGGTCTTGTTCGGTCTGTGAACCTACGTTGGGAATTTGTCGCAGAGAAGATTTTCCCCGACTTGACTCTGTTTCCTTCATCAATGATTCCACTACTTTCATTGCATTTCTCCTGGCAGCCGCAATACTTGGTGTCATTTCGCATTCCAGCATATCAAGACAAGCAGCCAGTTCATTCGCCAGTTCCGGAACCAACCGACACATCTTTGCAGCCAATTTTATCATCATCGAACGACTACCGTCTGTTTCCTTTTTATCTACTGCATGGGTAAGGCAAAAATCAAACAAGTCCGTCCTGAAATTCTTAACCGTGGACAAGTCAATCAAAATAGAAAGCACAAGTCCCCGGCGTATCTTCAAATCAGCCTCCATTACTTGGTCTGCAATCTGATGGTAAAAGGGAGAAACATAAAGTCTCTTATCCTCTGTCGGTAAATGATAGAGTATCCATGCCGCATTGGAAGCCACCCGGGCATCTTCCGCACAAATCAGAAGGTCACAAATTTTGCTGATGCCAGCCTCATCATGATGCAACTCACGAGAGAAAACCATTACTTGCCACTTGGACAGCTTGTCATGCAAATGTTCCATTACTTGTTCGCTTTTTCTATACTGTAGAGACAAATCTAAAGAATAAGTCCAGAATAACAAAACGAAAAAGCATTCTTTTCATTGCCGAACAGACTTGAAAACAGCCCATTTCAAGCTAATTCTACCCTCCACCCAAAACGCAAGTACATTCCAACTCAAACGCAAGTGCATTTAGATTAAAACGCAAGTACGTTTGAGTTGAAACACAAGTGCGTTTTATCTGGAACGCAAGTGCGTTTTTACAAGCTCTTTTCAAACTGAAAAATATCTTTTTTTATTCAAAAAATATGCACTCTAGCAGTTTTTTATTATCTTCGCCCTTAAACTTAACTAACCTAGCTAACCCATGACTTTTTTCCCGCATCATACAACCTTACTGATACGTTCCTTGGGAATGTGGTTACTGATTTTGTGTACGATTTTTGCATGTACTCCCATACCTGAGACTCACTCTTCACAAACCACCGAAACAAATTCTCACGCCGACAGTCTGTTGCAGTTCAAAATTTACCTTGAGCAAATCCGTATCAGCCGTTTCAAAGCAGATACTCTGGAAGAAACACGTGCTTTAGAAGAAGCGGAAAGAATGGCCCGATTCTTGAACGACTCTGCCACGTATACCGATTTATGGCAGGAAAAAGCTCTGTTTTATTTGCCGAAGAATACTGAAACAGCAAAAATTTATTTCCAAAAAGCCTTGGCTTATATGTCCTTCGGAACGACTGCTTCCACTGTGCAAAATGAACTGTATCTTTCACGTATCTACTTACAGCAGAGACAAATGGACAGCGCATTCCATTACATTGACGATGCCATCCGTAAGAACCTTTCTCGCGAAGAAGCCCCCCTCCTTCACCTACAAAAAGGATATATCTTTGCCTCCCTCCTGCAAGGAGATTCGGCTGCACATTATATCTTGCCTGCTTTACCAAAAGTATCCTTGAAACAACGTACCGAGAGCTACCGCCGCCTGTTTGAAATGTACAAAGAAAAACGAGACGAAAAGCAAGAAAGCAACTATATGCGGAAATACATCCGCTCACACGATTCGCTGAGTACCGAACGAAAGGAAATGGTCATCGGAAAAATACAGGACATGCAGGAATACAAACTACAACGTGAACGGGCCAACAAGGCAGAAATGGAAACGGCCCACCACAAGCTGATCTTCTACCGGATTGTGGTGGCACTGGGACTTGTGATTCTGATTCTGCTACTATTACTCCACCGTATCCGCACGCACAAACAGAAGCTGACCGCAGAACTCAAGGAAACCCAGTGGATGCGGATGAAAGAAAGCTTGAAACGGAAAGAGGCAGAAGTGGCACTGGCTCACGAGCAGGAACGGCTGAAGCAACAGGAAATCGACCGGCTGCACAAGAGTGTAGAATATTACCAGCAACTGAATGCCATTACCCTCCCCTCGCTCCTACGGAAAAGAAATTCACAGGGAGCACTTCACCTGACGGAAGACGAATGGGATATCATCCGCCAAAATACGGATACCTGCTTCGACGGGTTTACCACACGTTTGAAAGAACGCTATCCCCAACTCACGGATGAGGAGCTTCGTTTCTGCTGTCTGGTAAAAATGAATCTCCCACTTTCCTTGTTGTCCGAAATCTATCACATTGCCAAAGGCAGTATCTCACGCCGTAAAATGAGACTGAAGGAAAAAATGCACATCGAAAACAGCAGTTTTGACGAGTTCATTGAGACTTTTTAATAGTCATGTACATCATATAAATTATCAATAATTTGATTTCCAGAATTTTACATACAACCTGTGTACATCATTATTTGCTGACAGTCACAGATGAACTCTCTATCTTTGCCACCGTAAATCTAACTCAAACGTGTGCAAATTTATGAATGTAAAACAAATCTTTTGTTGGATGATGTATGGCTTATTGGTTTTCTTCACTGCGGGATGCAGTGGAGAAAACTCTGAAGATTTGCCAGACAACGTATCAGTTTATCAGAAATATCTGGTCGCTTTTTCCGACTCACAACCTACGCTGGCCTATGCCCATTTTTCACGGGAAAAAGACACTCCCCTGAAAGATATCAGACTGACAGGAGGCTCATCTATCAAGGCAAACGGCAAGGAAATGGAATTCAACACGTTGGACAGAAACGCCATTTTCGGTTATTCTTATTTCGTCTCACTCGGAAAAGACGAAACAGTGTCGTTCGCGTTCCAGCGTACCCAACAAAAAGAAACGCGCATGTGGGTCAACTATGCCTATAAAGAATGGATTAACCCCATACATATACCTTCCACACGCACCACGGTGACCAATCAGGAAATAATAGGATGGACGGGAGAAAAAATAGCGGCCAATGAAGAACTGGAGGCCACGCTGGATAACCCCAACCATCAGGAAGAATATACCGTATATTATGGAACCCTGAACAAAAGCCGTGACGGCGTTTCTTTCGATAAGGTCCCCAAAGGAAAATACATGCTTACCTTGAAACGATGCGTAAAACTGGAAACCAAAGATAACGATACTCCCGCCAAAGGAGAAATCGTACTGGTCTATTACGACAAGAAAGAAGTAACCGTTGAAGAACAAACTGAATAAAAGAAAAGGCAGCAGAATGAAAATTCTGCTACCCTTATAACCCTGGCTATATCCCTAATTCCACAGGTGTATGGACTCCTATGAAGAAAATCACAACTTCCCCCTTTGGAGTCTTTATCTTTTGATAATCTCTCTGGGATACACCTTCTCTAACCTTGACCCTTACTCTCTGGCGTCCGGGAAATTATTTTCGATGGAAGACAAGCCCCATCCCGGGAAACGCCCATTTTTTCATTCACTCTCTCGATTGGGATAGGCTGGCGGTTTTAGGAACTGGGTCGGATTAACGTCCGGCCCAGTTTTTTATTCTACTCATAGCTTCCTGGCAGTCTTCGCGGTTACCGAAAGCGGTCAAGCGTAAAAAGCCTTCTCCGCTGGGTCCGAAACCTACTCCAGGAGTACCCACTACATTCACTTCGTGAAGCAACATATCGAAGAAGCTCCATGAATCCAGACCTTCCGGTGCTTTCACCCAGATATAAGGTGCATTGACACCTCCATAAAGGGTAAATCCGGCACCCTGCAGACCCTCGCGCATCAGACGGGCATTCTCCATATAATACTCAATGGTTTCCTTGATTTCAGCCTGTCCTTCAGGAGTATAGATGGCCTCGGCACCCCGCTGGGTAATGTAGCTGGTTCCGTTGAACTTCGTACACTGACGACGGTTCCACAAATGGTTCAGGGCGACCAGTTCACCAGTAGTCGTCATGGCCTTCACCTCTTCCGGTACTACGGTATAACCGCAACGGACACCGGTAAATCCGGCAGTCTTAGAGAAGCTGCGGAATTCTACGGCACAAGAACGTGCTCCTTCAATCTCATAAATAGAATGAGGCACATCGGCTTCGTGAATGTATGCTTCATATGCAGCATCATATAAAATCAGTGCCTTGTGCTCCAATGCGTATTCCACCCACTTCTGCAATTCGGCCTTCGTCAGAGTGGTTCCAGTCGGATTGTTCGGATAGCACAGATAAATCATGTCTACCGGTTCTGTGGGAAGAGACGGAACAAAATGGTTTTCTGCCGTACAGGGCAAATAAGTCAAGTGGCTCCACTGACCGTTTGCTTTCAGGTCACCAGCGCGTCCGGCCATGACATTACTGTCGATATATACCGGATATACCGGGTCGGTCACGGCTACCTTATTGCCTGTACCAAGAATATCGCCGAAGTTACCCGTATCGCTTTTCGCTCCATCGCTCACAAAGACTTCCGTAGGACGCAGTTCGATACCTCTCGGCTGATAATCGTGAGCCAGAATAGCCTGAATCAAGAAATCATATCCTTGTTCGGGACCGTATCCATGGAAAGTAGCCGAACTAGCCATTTCGTCTACGGCATGGTGCATGGCCTTGATGGAAGCCGGAGGAAGCGGACGAGTCACGTCACCAATCCCCAGACGAATCAGTGCGGCCTCCGGATGGGCTGTTTTAAACGCATTTACTTTTTGGGCTACGCTCGAAAACAGATAATTTCCGGGCAATTTAATAAAGTTTTCGTTAACTTGTATCATTGATGTTTTGTCTTACTCTTTTAATTCTATTGTTCCGTCAAATACTTTAACCGCAGGACCGGTCATATACAAATGGGCTCCCTCTCCTTTCCAGTCAACGGTCAGCTTGCCTCCGTCCATACAGATAGTAGCATGATCGCCGCATCTGCCAGTGAAAGCCGCCGCTACCGCAGTGGCACAGGCACCTGTGCCGCAGGCTTGCGTGATGCCGGAGCCTCTCTCCCACACCCGCATGCGGATGGTTTCCTTGTCCAATACCTGGGCAAATTCCACATTTACCCGGTCGGGAAACAGCGGATGATGCTCAAGCACCGGTCCCACTGTCGGCAAGTCCACCTCTTCCATCTTGTCCACAAAGATGACCAGATGCGGATTTCCCATGGATACAGCAATTCCCTTCTGATAAGGATAAGACTCACCTAAATCCACCGGATGAATATCGGCTGGAATACCCATATCGACCCGTACGCTCTCCACTTTCCCGTCATTTACTTGCAAATGAAGTTCCTTGATTCCGGAAAGCGTATCCAAAAGGATGTCTGTTTTTGTAGTCAGTCCGTATTCGTATAAATACTTTCCGATGCAGCGGCTGGCGTTTCCACACATCTTGGCTTCCGAACCGTCGGCATTGAAAATGCGCATGCTGAAATCAGCCTTGTCTGAGACACCTATCAACACCAGTCCGTCACTACCTATCCCCGTATGAGGACGGCTCCACTCAATTGATTTTTCTTCAGGGTTCGTCAATGGGTATTTCATCGTATTCACATAGATGTAATCATTACCCAAACCGTGCATCTTTGTAAATTCAATCTTCATAAAAATTTGCTTAGTTTTTATATCCTTCTTCGTGCACATCGGCCACTGCACGTCCGCTCGGCTCATTGACATTTGCGAAAGCCTTGTCCCATGCCAGTGCTTCTGCCGTAGAGCAGGCTACACTCGGCACACTCGGTACACTCTTGGCCGCACTGTCGCTCGGGAAATGTTCCTCGAAGATGGAACGGTAGTAATATTCTTCTTTGTTACGTGGAGGATTGATGGGGAAACGTTCAGCTGCATGAGCCATCTGTTCGTCTGACACCTCTTTGGAAGTAAATTCCTTCAAGGTATCAATCCAGCTGTATCCCACACCGTCACTGAACTGTTCTTTCTGACGCCATGCCACGCTCTCAGGCAGCATGTCGGAAAAGGCCTCGCGCACAATCTTCTTCTCGATAGTCTTTCCCGGACACATCTTGGCTTTCGGATTCAGGCGCATGGCAATATCCAGAAACTCCTTGTCCAAGAAAGGCACACGCCCTTCCACTCCCCAAGCGGCCAATGCCTTATTGGCCCGCAAACAGTCGTACAGATAAAGTTTAGACAGTTTGCGCACGGTTTCTTCGTGGAAAGCACGCGCATCGGGAGCCTTATGGAAATAAAGATAACCACCGAAAATCTCATCGGCTCCTTCTCCACTGAGCACCATCTTGATACCCATGCTCTTGATGACACGCGCCAAGAGGTACATCGGAGTAGATGCACGGACAGTTGTCACATCGTAGGTTTCAATGTAATAAATCACATCGCGAAGGGCATCGAGTCCTTCCTGAATGGTATAATGAATTTCGTGGTGTACCGTACCGATAAAATCGGCTACCTCACGTGCCTTGGCCAGGTCGGGTGCTCCTTCCAGACCAATGGCAAATGAATGAAGCTGGGGCCACCAGGCGGCCATTTTCCCGTCCGTTTCCACACGACGGGCCGCATAACGCTTGGCAATGGCAGAAATCACCGAGCTATCCAGTCCTCCTGAAAGCAACACACCGTAGGGCACATCACTCATCAGCTGTCCGCGAACCGCCTTTTCCAGTCCCTCGCGCAGGGTGCTTACCGAAGCCGGTGCGTCGGCCACTGCCTCATAGCTGGTCCAGTCACGTTTGTACCAACGTACCATCTTTCCTTCCTTGCTGGAATAATAATGTCCCGGCAGGAAAGGTTCATAGCGCTCGCAGAATCCTTCCAACGCTTTCAGTTCGCTGGCGCAATATACCTTTCCATCACTGTCGTAACCGATGTAAAGTGGAATCACGCCAATCGGGTCGCGGGCAATGAGAAACTCATCCTTTTCTGCATCATAGAGTACGAAAGCAAAAATGCCATTCAGCTCTTCCAGAAAATGAATGCCATAGTCCCGATACAGCGCCAGAATCACTTCACAGTCACTACCGGTCTGAAACTCATACTTTCCGGCATATTTCTTACGGATGTCACGGTGGTTGTAGATTTCACCGTTGACAGCCAATATCTGTTTTTTGTCGGGTGAATACAATGGTTGGCCTCCACTCTCCGGGTCGACAATCGACAAACGTTCATGGGCCAGAATAGCCGAACCCCCACAATAAATTCCACTCCAGTCGGGGCCACGATGACGAATTTTCCGGGCCATGGCCAAAGCCTTGCTCCGTAATTCAGGAGTTTGCTCTTTAATATTTAAAATAGCTGCAATGCCACACATAATCGTAAAGTTGTATTTATATTTTGTATAAGAATCTATTATTTCCGGCTCAGATAGGCATCAATGTCAACAGCTGCCTTACGTCCACCTGCGATACATTTCACCACCAGACTGGCTCCGGTAGCGGCATCACCAGCGACGAACACATTAGCCGGGAATTCCGGCTGTTCCGGACGGAGAAAACCCATAGCCAATAAAACCAGCTCGGCTTTCAGCACTTCCTTCTTACCTGTGGGTTTCATCACCGGACGTTCACCTTCCGCACTTGGAATCCATTCCACCTCTTCCACCTCCACTCCGCAAACTTTACCATCCTTTTCCAAGAAACGGTTGGAAGTCAGGCTCCAGCGACGCACACAGCCTTCTTCATGGCTGCTGCTTGTCTTGAGCACCAACGGCCACTGCGGCCACGGAGTTTTCGGATTATAGCCTACCGGCGGCTTGGGCATGATTTCAATCTGTGTCACGCTAAGCGCTCCCTGACGGTTACTGGTACCGATACAGTCGCTTCCCGTATCACCACCTCCGATAACCAGCACATTCTTTCCTTTGGCAGTAATGCGCTCTTCCTTCGGAATCTGCTGTCCGGCCAGCACACGATTCTGCTGTGCCAGCATTTCCATGGCAAAATGGATGCCTTTCAAATCACGGCCTGGGATATTCAAGTCACGTGCCTGAGGTGTACCCGTACAAACGCAATACGCATCAAAACCTTCAGGCAGATGAGTGACATCGATATCCGTATTCACTTTGAACGTAATGCCTTCAGCCTCCATCACCGCAATACGGCGGTCGATGACTGACTTGCTGAGCTTGAAGTTCGGGATGCCGAAACGCAACAATCCACCCACATATTCCAGTTTCTCAAAGACTGTTACCGTATATCCTTTCTGGTTCAACTGGTTGGCTGCAGCCAGTCCGGCAGGTCCGGAGCCGATGACAGCTACCGATTTCCCGTTCCGCTTATATTGGCGAGGCTGCACATAACCTTCACGGAAGGCTGCTTCGATTACTGCAGCCTCATCCTCACGGATAGTGACCGGCGCATCCATACTCAGTTTCAATACACAACTTTTTTCGCACAACGCCGGACAGATTCGTCCGGTAAATTCCGGAAAGTCGTTGGTTCCGGAAAGTATCTCATAAGCTTCTTTCCATTTTCCCTTGTACATGGCATCCTGAAACTCAGGGGGACGGTTGCCCAACGGACAAGCCCAGTGGCAGAAAGGCACCCCGCAATCCATACACCGCGATGCCTGCAACTTACGCTCACTTGTGTTCAACGTCTGTTCCACCTCACTGAAGTCTCTGATACGGTCGTGTATCGGACGATATCCGGCTTCTTGTCTGGGAACGGTCAGAAATGCTTTTGGATTTCCCATATATCTAGTTTTTTATTATTCAACAATTAATCAATAATCACGCTGTACCTCTGCAATTTTCTGCTGCAATTTCCGCATCTGCTCCTCGGCCAGTACCTTCTTGTATTCAATCGGAGTCACCTGAATGAATTCTTCCACATAATGGCCCCAGTTGTCCAGCATCGTACGAGCCAGCTGAGAACCAGTGTACAAATAATGCTGACGAACCAGTTCATGCAGTTCCTTGCGGGCAGTAGCATCTTCCAGCAAAGAAAGTTCTACCATCTCCATGTTGCAGAAATAATCGAAGTTGCGGTCTTTATCCCATACGTAAGCCACACCACCACTCATACCTGCGGCAAAGTTACGTCCGGTCTTACCCAAAACTACGACACGTCCGCCGGTCATGTATTCACAGCAGTGGTCGCCCACTCCTTCTACTACGGCAATGGCTCCGGAATTACGTACAGCAAAACGTTCGCCCACGCATCCGTTGATGTATACCTCACCACTGGTAGCACCATACAACAGGGTATTACCTGCAATCACATTGTTTTCTGCCAGGAAGTTACTTCTTACAGGTGGCTGTACGGAAATATGTCCTCCGCTCAAGCCCTTGCCCAAATAGTCGTTGGCTTCACCTTCCAACTTGAAGCTGACTCCATGAGGCAGGAAAGCACCGAAACTTTGTCCGGCAGAACCTTTGAATTTCACCTGAATGGTCTGTGCCGGCAAGCCAGCCTGACCATACTTAGTAGCTACTGCTCCCGAAAGCATGGCTCCCACCGAACGGTCTGTATTGGCAATGGCATATTCCAACGATACTTCCTTGCGGTTCTCCAACGCTTCACGTGCAGCTGCCAGCATGCTGACATCTTTCACGTTTTCTATCTCATGACGCTGTTCAGTCACATTATGCAGAGCAGCCCCATTATCTACCTTATGCAACAGTTTGCTGAAATCCAGCAACGATGCCTTTTCATTGGTTGTCGGACGTATCTCAATCAAATCCGTACGGCCTACGATATCTTCCAGGCGAGAGAATCCCATTTCGGCCAAGTATTCGCGTACTTCCTGTGCCAGGAAGCGGAAGAAGTTAACCACATAGCGATAATGACCACGGAAGTGTGCCCGCAACTGCGGATCCTGTGTAGCCACTCCCACCGGACAAGTATTGGCATGACATTTACGCATCATCACACAACCCAATACAATCAGTACAGAGGTTCCAAATCCGAATTCTTCTGCACCCAGCAAAGCCATGCTGATGATGTCGCGTCCGGTCTTCAACTGTCCGTCGGTCTGCAAACGTACCTGTCCGCGAAGACCATTGAGCACCAACGTCTGCTGTGTCTCACTCAATCCGATTTCCGGAGAGATACCTGCATAGCGCATAGACGAAGCTGGAGAAGCTCCTGTTCCACCTTCTGCCCCGGAAATGACAATCAAATCGGCCTTGGCCTTTGCCACACCGGCTGCAATGGTACCGATACCACTCTCGGCCACCAGCTTCACACTGATTTTAGCTTTCGGATTCACATTCTTCAAATCGAAAATCAGCTGAGCCAAATCTTCGATAGAATAGATATCGTGATGAGGGGGAGGTGAAATCAGTGAGATGCCCGGAATAGAATGACGCGTCTTGGCAATCACCTCGTTTACCTTGAAGCCCGGCAGCTGTCCACCTTCACCTGGCTTGGCACCCTGAGCTACCTTAATCTGAATTTCTTGAGCATTTACCAGATATTCAGTGGTAACCCCAAAACGTCCGGAAGCCACCTGTTTGGTCTTACTGCACAAGGAGATGCCGTCGTAAGTTTCATGGAAACGATCAGAATCCTCTCCTCCTTCACCCGTGTTGCTGCGAGTGTTGAGTTTGTTCATGGCCAAGGCCATGGCTTCGTGCGCTTCCTTACTGATAGAACCAAATGACATGGCTCCTGTCACAAAGTGTTTCACGATTTCTTCCACTGGTTCTACATCATCCAATGGAATCGGGTTGCGACGGAAAGTAAAGAAGTCACGCAGGAAAATAGGATTTTCCTTTTCGTCTACCCGACGAGTATATTCTTTAAACTTGGCATAGCTACCTAAGCGAGTTGCCAGTTGCAAGGCACTGATGGTTTCCGGATTCCATGCATGTTTTTCTCCATCCTTACGGTAAGAGAACTGTCCGATGTAAGGCAGCAAATCACTCACCTCTTCTTCATCAAAACCGGCATCATGAAACGCCTTGTAATCTTTGGCAATACTTTCCAGTCCCACACCTCCGATTGAAGAGGAAGGTGTACCGAAATAAGTAGAAAGTATTTCACTGCCCAGCCCCACAGCCTCGAAAATCTTGGCTCCACGGTAAGAACGTATCGTACTGATACCCATCTTACTCATCACCTTGTAAAGTCCTTTGCAGACAGCCTTGATATAATTCTTTTCTGCCGTTTCATAGTTCAGCTGCACATCGCCTTTCTTGACCATATCATCCAAAATAGCAAATACCATATAAGGATTAATGGCGCTGGCTCCGTATCCCAGCAACAAAGCCGCATGCATTACCTCACGAATTTCACCACTTTCTACAATCAACGCGGTCTGTACACGTTTCTGTACGGAAATCAAGTGATGATGTACGGCACTCACCGCCAACAGGGAAGGAATGGCCGCATGCTCCTTGTCAATCTCACGGTCGGAAAGGATAACGTAGTTTACACCTTCGTCCACTGCAGCTTCCGCCTTCTTGCATAATTCATTCAATGCCTCACGCAGACCTTCGGCGCCCTTTGCTGCATCAAACAGCATCGGGAGTTTTACGGTCTTGAATCCCTTGTAACGGATGTTACACAAAATATCGAGTTGTGTATTGTTCAGAATAGGGTGTGGCAGACGCACCATCTTACAGTGCGACTCGCTCGGCAACAAAATATTCGTACCTACAGCACCGATGTATTCCGTCAATGACATCACCAGTTCCTCACGTATCGGGTCGATAGGCGGATTAGTGACCTGCGCAAACTGCTGGCGGAAATAATTGAACAAAACCTGAGGTTTATCGGACAATACCGCCAACGGAGTATCGTTACCCATGGAGGCAGTCGGTTCAGCTCCATTGATACACATCGGCGTAAGCGTGCGCTCGATATCTTCACGTGTAAAGCCAAAGGCACGCAATCGGCGTTCATAGTCTGGCACAGAATTGGAAATCTTACGACCGCTGCGCAACGTATCCAGCTCAATCCGGTTGGTAGAAAGCCACTGGCGATAAGGTTTGGCTGCGGCCAGCTGACCTTTCAGTTCACCATCGTAGTAAATACGACCTTCCTGCGTATCCACCAACAAAATCTTACCCGGCTGTAGACGGCCTTTTTCCTTGATGGCTTCCGGTTCAAAATTGATGACTCCTGCTTCGCTGGCTACCACCATCATATCGTTTTTGGTAATCAGGTAACGGGCCGGACGCAGACCGTTACGGTCCAACATACCTCCAGCATAACGCCCGTCACTGAACAACAAGGCAGCCGGACCATCCCACGGTTCCATCAAGATAGAGTGGTATTCATAAAAAGCTTTCAAGTCTTCACTGATAGGATTCTTGTCATTGAACGATTCAGGCACCAACATAGCCATGGCATGGGGCAAGCTTAAACCAGACATGACGAAAAATTCCAGTACATTGTCGAGCGAAGCACTGTCACTCATTCCCGGCTGAATAATCGGACCAATTTTTTTCACATCGCCTAGCAACGGAGTGGAAAGCACACTTTCACGCGCCTCCATCCATCCACGGTTTCCACGAATGGTATTGATTTCTCCATTGTGTGCTAACAAACGAAACGGCTGCGCCAAACTCCATGTAGGGAATGTATTCGTGCTGAAACGAGAATGCACGATAGCCAAGCCACTGGTAAAGTATGGTTGAGTGAGGTCCTGAAAATATTCACGTACCTGCACAGAAGACAACATACCTTTATATATAATATTCTTGCTTGACAAAGAAACGATATAAAAGTCCTTATGATGCACACGACGTTCAATTTTCTTACGTACTATATATAATGTACGCTCAAAACTCTCCAAATCGGTAGCTCCCGTAATGAACACCTGCTTGATATCAGGTTCGGTTTCCTGTGCACTTTTGCCCAAAATGAATGAGTTCACCGGAACAGAACGCAAATGCATCAACGACAAACCTTCGCGTTCCACCTCCTCTATCATAATGCTCAAAATAGATTCCTGTTCTTTCAAATCCTTCGGAAGGAATACCAGTCCTGTACCATATTTCCCTTTCTCCGGAACCGGAATACCTTGAAGCAAAATAAACTCATGTGGAATCTGCAACAAGATACCTGCGCCGTCACCTGTTTTATTATCAGCTCCCTCCGCACCACGATGTTTCATATTCTCCAACACCTTCAAGGCAGCATCCACCAAATCATGCGATTTGTTACCATGGATGTCTACAATCATTCCCACACCGCAAGCATCATGCTCGTACTCCGGATGATAAAGGCCGGAAGAAGCCGGACGACTTTCCGCAACTTCTGCTTTGTCTTTCTTCATAAAATCTCCTGCTATCCTCATTTTGTCTTTCTTATTTAACACCTAGTTCTCTATTTTCGTTCTATTTGTCCACAAAAATAAGAATATAACTTCCAATATGACAGGTTTAGATGATTTTTCATGACAATATTTTCACCCTCACTCATACATACTTTTATTTTAAAATAAAAACCATACAAAAAGTTTTAACCTAAAACCATTTATGATTGTTTTTATTACAATTATCACATCAGAAAAGAATAAATCTATTTTTTCAAGTAGACACATTACGCGTTCTAATAATTGTCTGTTATTTTGTAAAAGGAAATCTTTACAAAGTCTGAAACCGAAAATAAATGGAAACATTAAAACATGAATGTGGGGTGGCCCTTATACGGCTTTTAAAACCACTGGAATATTATCAGGAAAAATATGGCACATGGATGTATGGCTTGAATAAGCTGTACTTGTTAATGGAGAAGCAACACAATAGAGGGCAAGAAGCCGCAGGACTGGCCTGCGTGAAACTACAAGCCAATCCCGGCGAAGAATACATGTTCCGTGAAAGAGGACTGGGTGCGGGAGCTATCACTGAAATCTTCAACAATGTGCATCAGCAATATAAAGATTTGACAGAAGAACAACTGCACGATGCCGAATTTGCCAAGAAGTGTCTGCCTTTTGCCGGCGAACTTTACATGGGACACTTACGCTATTCGACCACAGGAAAAAGCGGAATCTCGTATGTACATCCGTTTCTTCGCCGTAACAACTGGCGGGCAAAAAATCTGGCGTTATGCGGTAACTTCAACCTGACTAACGTAGACGAAATATTTGCCGACATCACGGAAGCCGGACAGCACCCCCGCAAATATGCCGATACGTATATCATGCTGGAACAAGTGGGACACCGCTTGGACAGAGAGGTAGAACGCCTCTACAACCAGTGTAAGGAAGAAGGGCTGAAAGGCATGGATATCACTCATGCCATTGAGGACCGGATTGACCTGACCAACGTATTAAAGACATCTTCCCCCAAATGGGATGGCGGATATGTAATCTGTGGTATGACAGGAAGCGGAGAAGCTTTTGCCGTACGCGACCCATGGGGCATCCGTCCGGCATTCTGGTATCAGGATGATGAGATTATGGTACTGGCTTCCGAACGTCCGGTCATCCAGACTGTTTTGAATATTCCGGTGGAAAGCATTCACGAACTGATGCCGGGACAAGCTTTGTTAATTAATAAAAAAGGACAACTCCGACTGGCACAAATCAACAAACCGGGAGTTCCCAAACCTTGTTCGTTCGAACGAATCTATTTCAGTCGCGGAAGTGACGTCGATATTTATCGGGAACGAAAGAAACTGGGTGAAATGCTGACAGAACCTATCCTTTCGGCCGTAGACCATGATATAGCCCATACGGTAATTTCTTTTATTCCCAACACGGCAGAAGTCGCTTTCTACGGAATGTTACAAGGATTAGACAACTACCTGAACCGATTAAAAATAAAACAAATCGAAGCTTTGGGACACAAGCCAGACCATCAGGAGCTGGAGAAAATCCTGTCACAGCGTATTCGAAGCGAAAAAGTCGCCATCAAAGACATCAAACTCCGTACTTTCATCGCCGAAGGCAATACACGAAATGACTTAGCCGCACATGTGTACGACATTACTTATGGCAGCCTTGTGCCCCGTAAAGACAACCTGGTCATCATTGATGACAGCATTGTGCGCGGTACAACCTTGAAACAGAGTATCATCGGTATTCTTGACCGTCTGCAACCGAAAAAAATCGTCATAGTCTCTTCTTCTCCTCAAGTCCGCTATCCTGATTATTACGGTATCGACATGGCCAGCATGGAACAATTTATCGCTTTCAAAGCAGCCATTGCCCTACTGGAAGAACGTGACATGCAGCATGTCATCGAATATGCCTACCGAAAATCAAAAGAACAGCTGACCTTGCCGAAAGAAAAGATGCGCAACTACGTCAAGGAAATCTATGCACCTTTTACCGATGAAGAAATCTCAGAGAAGATTGCAGCGCTGCTGACTCCTGCAGGCACACGGGCGAAAGTTCAAATCGTCTACCAGACATTGGAAGGCTTGCATGAAGCTTGTCCGGCCCACCCGGGAGACTGGTACTTCAGCGGAGACTATCCTACTCCGGGAGGAACCAAACAAGTAAACAAAGCGTTCATTGAATGGGTAGAAGAAAATTACCAATTCTAACGATTTACAAAAACATCCTCAAAAGCTACAAGCATCCTTGTTTTTCCAACCATGAAAACAGGGATGCTTGTAGCTTTTTCCTCTCACCTTTTTCCTTAAAATTCTGCTAAAGAAGAACCAAAAAATCTTTCTTGAAGAAATGAATTTTTGTCATCTCCAGTTTGCAATATAATGAAGTATTCGTATCTTTGCAGCGTAGATACAGAATTCATGGAAGCATTTTACAGAACACATAGCTATTTGGTAGAGCATACCAATGCCCCCGTACGTCGTGACCTGATGGACGAAATTGACTGGAACGACCGACTGATTGGTATTAAAGGTACAAGAGGGGTAGGAAAAACCACCTTTCTTTTACAATATGCAAAAGAAAAATTCGGGACAGACCGCTCATGCTTGTTCGTAAACATGAATAATTTCTATTTCTCCAAGTATAGTCTGGTAGACTTTGCAGGAGAATTCGTCAAACGAGGAGGGAAAGTACTACTTATTGACCAGGTATTCAAGCTTCCCAACTGGAGCCACGACTTGCGTACGTGTTATGAACGGTATCCACAGCTCAAAATTGTGTTTACCGGTTCTTCTGTCATGCGACTGAAAGATGAAAATCCAGAGTTGAATGGCATCGTTAAATCCTACAATCTGAGAGGATTCTCATTCCGTGAGTTTTTAAATCTACAAACAGGGAATCATTTTTCCTCTTACACACTCGATGAAGTCTTGCATAACCACGAACATATCGTAAAAACGATTCTACCGCACATCAATCCGCTCAATTATTTCCAAGACTACATCCATCATGGGTTTTACCCTTTCTTTCTAGAAAAAAGGAATTTCTCCGAGAACCTGTTGAAAACCATGAACATGATGATTGAAGTGGACATTCTCCTCATCAAACAAATTGAGCTGAAATATCTGTCTAAAATCAAAAAATTACTATATTTGCTAGCTGTAGATGGACCAGTTGCACCCAATGTGAGCCAACTTGCCAGTGAGATACAAACCTCACGGGCCACGGTCATGAACTACATCAAATATTTGGCAGATTCAAGGCTGATCAACATGGTTTACCCAAAAGGAGAAAACTTTCCTAAAAAACCAGCTAAAATCATGATGCACAACACGAATCTGATGTACAGTATCTATCCGGTAAAAGTGGAAGAACAGGATGTGCTGGAAACATTCTTTGTCAATTCCTTATGGAAAGACCACAAGGTAAACAAAGGCGAAAAAGGAACATCTTTTGTAGTAGACGACAACCTTCATTTCCGGATATGTGGAGAAGGAAGTAAATACAAAAGCAACCCGAACATCTACTATGCGATGCACAAGATGGAAATAGGACACGGAGACCAGATACCTTTGTGGTTGTTTGGTTTCTTATACTGATAACAATATGATTGTATTACTCAATATTTAATTAGTAATTGTATGACTAAACAAAAAAAATTCATCACTTGTGATGGTAACGAAGCTGCTGCTCATATTTCGTACATGTTTACGGAAGTAGCTGCTATCTACCCTATCACTCCGTCATCTACTATGGCTGAACATGTAGATGAATGGGCTGCCGCAGGTCGTAAAAACATCTTCGGCGAAACTGTATTGGTTCAGGAAATGCAATCTGAAGGTGGTGCTGCAGGTGCAGTACACGGTTCTCTTCAGGCTGGTGCATTGACAACTACTTATACTGCTTCTCAGGGTCTTCTGTTGATGATCCCTAATATGTACAAAATCGCAGGTGAATTCTTGCCTTGCGTATTCCATGTTTCAGCACGTACACTGGCTTCTCATGCATTGTGTATCTTCGGTGACCATCAGGATGTGATGTCTTGCCGTCAGACTGGCTTCGCTATGTTGTGCGAAGGCTCCGTACAGGAAGTTATGGATTTGGCAGGAGTAGCTCATTTGTCTACAATTAAATCACGTGTACCGTTCGTTAACTTCTTCGACGGTTTCCGTACTTCTCACGAAATCCAGAAGATTGAAAAACTGGACAACGAAGACTTGGCTCCGCTCATCGATCAGAAAGCTTTGGCCGAATTCCGTGAACGTGCTCTCAGTCCTAACAAACCGGTAGCTCGCGGTATGGCTGAAAATCCAGACCACTTCTTCCAGCACAGAGAATCAGGCAATCCGTTCTATGAAGCAGTTCCTGCTATCGTAGAAGAATATATGAATGAAATCAACAAGATTACAGGACGTAACTACGGTCTGTTCGACTACTATGGTGCAGAAGATGCAGAAAATATCATCATCGCCATGGGTTCTGTAACAGAAGCTACTCGTGAAGCTATTGACTACCTGACCGCTCAGGGCAAAAAAGTTGGTTTGGTAGCTGTTCACTTGTATCGTCCGTTCTCTGCTAAGCACTTCCTGGCTAAGGTGCCTAAGACTGTAAAACGTATTGCTGTACTTGACCGTACAAAAGAACCGGGTGCAAACGGCGAACCATTGTATCTGGATGTAAAAGACGTATTCTACGGACAGGAAAATGCCCCGTTGATTGTAGGTGGACGTTACGGTCTGGGTTCAAAGGATACTACTCCGGCTCAGATTCTGTCAGTATACGAAAACCTGGAACTCCCGATGCCAAAAGACCATTTCACTATCGGTATTGTGGATGACGTGACTTTCACTTCTCTTCCTCAGAAAGAAGAAATCGCTCTCGGTGCAGAAGGTGTATTCGAAGCTAAATTCTATGGTTTGGGTGCTGATGGTACTGTAGGTGCTAACAAGAACTCTGTAAAAATCATCGGTGACAACACAGATAAATACTGCCAGGCTTACTTCTCTTACGACTCTAAGAAATCTGGTGGTTTCACTTGCTCTCACCTGCGTTTCGGTAATCACCCGATTCACTCTACTTACTTGGTAACTACTCCGAACTTCGTAGCTTGCCACGTTCAGGCTTACCTGCACATGTACGATGTAACTCGTGGTCTGCGCAAGAACGGTACTTTCCTGTTGAACACTATTTGGGAAGGTGAAGAACTGGCTAAGAACCTGCCGAACAAGGTAAAGAAATATTTCGCAGAAAACAACATCACTGTTTACTATATCAACGCCACTCAGATTGCTCAGGAAATTGGTTTGGGCAACCGTACCAACACAATCCTGCAGTCTGCATTCTTCCGTATCACAGGCGTTATCCCTGTAGACTTGGCAGTTGAACAGATGAAAAAGTTCATCGTGAAGTCTTACGGTAAAAAGGGTGAAGACGTAGTCAACAAGAACTACGCTGCCGTTGACCGTGGTGGTGAATACAAACAGTTAACTGTAGACCCAGCTTGGGCTAACTTGGAAGTAGAAGCTGCTGCTGCCAACAACGATCCTGCATTCATCAACGAAGTAGTTCGTCCGATCAACGCTCAGGATGGTGACTTGCTGCCGGTATCTGCATTCAAAGGTATCGAAGACGGTACTTGGCATCAGGGAACAGCTAAATACGAAAAACGTGGTGTAGCTGCATTCGTTCCAGAATGGAATCCTGAAAACTGTATCCAGTGTAACAAGTGTGCATACGTTTGTCCTCACGCTGCTATCCGTCCGTTCGTACTCGATGCAGAAGAACAAAAAGGTGCAAACTTCCCGATGTTGAAGGCTGTCGGCAAACAGTTCGACGGTATGACATTCCGCGTACAGGTAGACGTACTCGACTGTCTGGGTTGCGGTAACTGTGCTGATGTATGTCCGGGTAACCCGAAGAAGGGTGGCAAGGCTCTGACAATGAAACACCTGGAAAGCCAGCTGCCTGAAGCTGCTAACTGGACTTACTGCTCAGAAAATGTGAAGTCTAAACAGCACTTGGTTGATATCAAGGCTAACGTGAAGAACTCTCAGTTCGCTACTCCATTGTTCGAGTTCTCTGGAGCTTGCTCTGGTTGCGGTGAAACTCCGTACGTAAAACTGATTTCTCAGTTGTTCGGTGACCGTGAAATGGTAGCCAACGCTACTGGATGTTCTTCTATCTACTCTGGTTCTGTTCCTTCAACTCCGTACACTACCAACGAAAAGGGTCAGGGGCCTGCTTGGGCTAACTCATTGTTCGAGGACTTCTGCGAATTCGGTTTGGGTATGGAATTAGCCAACAAGAAGCTGCGCAACCGCATCGAAGACGCGATGAAGGCTGCTATCGCTGCTGAAGGTACTCCGGCTGAATACAAGGAAGCATTCCAGGAATGGATTGACGGACGCAACGATGCAGAAAAGAGCAAAGCTGCTGCTGAAAAGATCATCCCGATGGTAGAAGCTGCAAAAGACAAATGTGGCTACTGCGCTACTATCGCAGAATTCAAAGATTACCTGATCAAACGTTCACAGTGGATTATCGGTGGTGATGGAGCTTCCTACGATATCGGTTACGGAGGTTTGGACCACGTCATCGCTTCTGGCGAAGATGTAAACATCCTCGTACTGGATACAGAAGTTTACTCTAACACTGGTGGTCAGTCTTCTAAGGCTACTCCGCTGGGTGCTATCGCTAAATTTGCTGCTTCTGGTAAGCGTGTACGTAAGAAAGACCTGGGTCTGATTGCAACTACTTACGGTTACGTATATGTAGCTCAGATTGCAATGGGTGCTGACCAGGCTCAGACATTGAAAGCTATCCGCGAAGCTGAAGCTTATCCTGGACCGTCATTGGTTATCGCATATGCTCCATGTATCAACCACGGTTTGAAAGCTGGTATGGGTAAATCTCAGGCTGAAGAGGCTAAGGCTGTAGAATGTGGTTACTGGCACTTGTGGCGTTTCAACCCGGCTTTGGAAGACGAAGGTAAGAATCCGTTCTCACTCGACTCTAAAGAACCTGCTTGGGATAAGTTCCAAGATTACCTAAAAGGTGAAGTTCGTTTTGCATCTGTAATGAAACAGTATCCGACTGAAGCTGCTGACTTGTTCGACGCTTGCGAAAAGATGGCTAAAAAACGTTACGATTCATACAAACGTATGGCTGCAATGGACTGGAGCGACGAAAAAGCTGAATAATCATATTTAGCCCTCATCATAGAAACGGCTGCCTGTATAAGGTGGCCGTTTTTTTATAACAAATGCCGACTTTTCACTAAGTTTGTAACAATTCTAATATAAAATGACCTTTTTGATATGAAGTATTTAATTGTCTCAGATATCCATGGATGCCTGCCTGCTTTGGAACAGGTACTACAATTCTATCACCAACATCACTACGATATGCTGCTTATCTTGGGAGATATATTGAACTATGGGCCCCGCAACGGACTCCCGGAAGGGTTGAATCCCAAAGGCATTGCTGAAAGACTCAACGAAATGGCTGAACAAATCGTAGCCATACGTGGCAACTGCGATTCTGAAGTCGACCAGATGTTGTTGAACTTCCCTATCCTGTCAGACTACACACTAGTAGTAGACGAAGGAAAGAAACTGTTCCTTACCCATGGCCATGTCTATCATGAAGAAAAACGACCCTGCAATGGATATGACGCTTTTTTCTACGGACATACCCATCTGTGGAAATTGGAGAAAACAGAGAAGGGCATCATTTGCAACACCGGCTCCATCACTTTCCCCAAAGGTGGAAACCCTCCTACCTTTGCCAGCTATGAGCAAGGAAAAATTACTCTCTACCAGCTGAACGGAGAAAAATTAAAAGAACTCTTCCTCTGAGAACATGCAAAAACAGACTGCCAACCCACGTAACCCATAACAGACAATACCGCTTACGTTGGGAAGGCAGTCTCTATTCTTCTTATAGCAACAGATAATGATTTTTACAACTCAGAGAAAGGTTTCTGACTCCCTCCCAATGGGAAAGATATGCCAAGAAAACCATTTACAGACCTAGAATTGCTACCAAAGAACATATAGTCTGTTCCGACAAACAATGGCCCCAGTTTCACGGCCAAACCGATTGATTTACCTCCAGCCTGAATCGGAGAATAACTGATGGCTGCATTCAACCAGCTTTTAGGACGAACCGTTGCCAAGAAGGTCAATTCGTTCAATGTTTTTGGCTGGACAAAACGAGCTGTATACATTGCACCCACACTCACTTTATTGTTCAACAACCCATACTCTCCTGCTAGCAGCAAGGTAGAATACAAGCGAGTTTTTGTCTTAATTTTTTCAGGAGAGCCTTCTTTAAAGTCAAAACGTTCAAATGACAAAAAATCACCTCCAATATAGTGGTCATAATTTGTTGCATCAATTGTCACGTTATCTCCTCCTGTTACCGTAGCAACGGTTGTCTCACTTTCTTTCCATTTCAAGAAGCCCAAATCAAGGATAGAAGCTGATACGGTCAAATTATCCCAAACCTTATAACTTGCGCCCAAATCAATGCCGAATCCAGAACCTGCAATGCCCAAATCACCCCCGTCAAACTCAAAATCATCAATTTTCCCGTTACTATCAAATGTCATGCCTCCCCCTTTCAAGGTCGTAATCAAATTGCCGTCTGCTGCATAATCATAATGAGCACCATACCAATCCTCTGGCGACAGTTCTCCACGAGATGCAGAAGTAAAACGATTCAACTCAGGCACATCCAGATTCAAGTTAAACTGGTTTACATTCATTTCAGCACGGGCCAATCCCAATAAAATCTTTACACGTGCACCTACTGTCAGTTTTTCGGTAATCCGACGAGAATATCCTACTCCTACCTCGCCATACATTTTCATATTCAAGGTTTGATTGGACATGTTGTAACTTTGACTGGTACCTGCAATATCCTCCAGAGAAAAACCGTTCATTGTACGCATCATGGAGAACATATCTTTTGCCAATGCTGCGCCAAAATCTGCCCGAAAACCAACATTCACACTCCAGAAACCTTTTCCGCTATACCAACCAAAAGATAAAATATCTGTATTCAGATTAACATTCAAACGATTATCAGCTTTCAAACGATTAAATAACTGATCGTTTGAATAAAGAGCACTTCCGGAACCTATAATATCGATAATATCACTTGTTCCTAATACATTAGAAGAAGCTGACATATTAAACGAACCAAGTAACGGCACATTAAAATAACCTCTTGTCGGTTGCAATCCCGGATTCAGCTGTAAACGTGCACTTGTGCCTTCCATAAAATAAGAAGAATGCAAATACTGAGCCTGAAGCGTTCCTCCACATATTAACATACCCCCCAACAGAAGCAAGCCTTTACATCCTAACTTTTTCATACCCTCTACTATTTATTTAAATTTAATGCAAAAATAAAGATATTTATTCTATAGAGGAAAAGCTAAAATATACTCAAATAACCAAATAACAGATATCAACCACCAAGTACTTATTTTTTGCTACTAAATAGCCAAAAAACAGTTTACTAAAGTTGACAAAAACGTTCCATCATCTCTTTCCTGAACTTTTTGGATACCTGCAGCTCGTCCACCTCATTAAATGGAGGATACATCACACACTGTCCACCTTGCACCATCAACAGATAGTTCATGTTAATAATATAAGACTGATGAATCTGCACAAAAGCCGCGTCATAAGCACACAAATTTTCAGCCCTTGTGTTTCGTTTCAGGGGAATGAAAGAACCATTTGCTAAGGCCACTTCCCAAATTTTCCGGTCAGACACATACCGGAAATAACCAATATCTGACACTCTCAACACCCGCAAGTCACCCATCGGCGTAACCACCATAAAAGATTTTTCTCCTTCACGGCCATTATTCATTAAGAAATTTGTAGAGTTCTTCGCACCATCCGCTTCCCGCAGGCGTCCCAAAGCCATTGACAATTCATTGGGGTCTACTGGCTTCAACAAAAAATCGAAAGCATAATTTCTCAAGGCATCTATCAGATATTTATTATAGGCCGTATAAAAAATAATATGCATGTCCCAATTCTGGAGCTCATGCACCTTGATAGCCACATCCATTCCCAGCATATCAGGAAGTTCCACATCCAAGAACAACAAATCGGGATGCACTTTCTCTATCAGGCGAATACCAGATTTCCCATTATAAGCTATTCCCTCCACTGACACCCACGGATATTTTTTAAGTTCAAAACGAAGGTTATCAATAGCCGTTTCTTCGTCATCTATAATGACGGCTTTCACTTTATCATTCATGCTTCTTAGTTTTCTTTAATTGATAAGAATAATTCAATGGAACCACAAACCGCACCTCACATCCTATCGTATTATCTTCTTCCACCAGCACATTATTAATTTTAATTGAAATAGGACGGGAATTGTACATATTCAACAATTGAATAGTTTGGGTTATCACTTTCATGCCAGTGCCTGTACCATGATTCACACTCTCTGGCCGATAGCCACCCCCATTGTCACGAACTATAATCTCAGCCTGATTATCATCCGTCAGACGTACCTCTATCAGCAACAGACGTTTTCCTTCTTTCAACCTCAAACCATGCTTAATGGCATTTTCCACTGGTATCTGTAACAACATGGAAGGCACCTTCACTGCTTGAAGATCCATTCGTTCGTCTACATCCTGATGATAATAAAAGTCCACTCCCAATGAGTCTTTCTCCAAATTCACATAAGTATCCACAAACTCCAGTTCATCCGCCAGCGACACTGCCAACCGATCCGTCAATTCCAGATTACGGCGTATCAGCTTTGTCAATTCAATCAGATTCTTACTTTCTTCCTCCCCCTTATGCAAATTCATTTCACGATTCAAGACATTAAATACGAAATGAGGAGAAATCCGATTACGTACATTTTCCAAACGCAATGAAGTAATCGCATTCTGCATACGCCATTGCTCTTTTTCACGCAAACGTTTACGATATAACACAATGAGAAAAATCACCGCTATCAGCAAGAAACATCCACCCACAATAATATACATCCATTGGTGCAACTGCAGTACCTGATTTTCCTTTTCTCGAATAAAAATTTCTTTTTTCATCAGCGTACTGTCCTGTGCATACTTCAGTTCGATTTCTGCAGCTCTCATTTTCACTCTTTCATTTCGAATAGAATCATCCATACGATGATTCTCTTTCAAATAATGATAAGCTTGTTTATAATCACCAACCTTTTCATAATACCGTTGCAAGTAACGATTGCGTACATGAATCATATTGGGCTCCACCTGGTCGTAATCCTTAGCCCGTTTCAGACGTTCTTTAGCCAAAGCCAAATTACCCTGCTTTAACGCCAGCTCCATAAGTTGCGTATCAATACAATATAAAGCAGTAGAATGATGAATAGAATCAAAGAAGCCACGACACTTCTGTAAATAATACGAGGCCGAATCCAGCTTGTTCAATAAAAGGAAAACTTCTCCCAGATTTATCATGGTCAGATTCCGTTCAAAGTTCATTTCCGGATATTGGTTGACGACCCTTAACGACCAGCGAAAATACTTCAAAGCTGTCACATAATCCTGTCGGTAATAATATGAGTTACCCCGATTATTCAGGTAAATATGCTTCTCAAAAGGATGCATTTTGTCATAATACCGCGAAGCCAAATTATAATAATAGTCGCATGCGGTGAAATCACGCAATTCCATATTTACCTGGGCCAGACCATAATAAGCAGGAAATCTCTTCTCTTCAGGTATGCCCAGCGAATCCGCAATGGACAACGAACGGTTATACCACAAAGCTCCTAAATCATAACGGCCCTGCTTCACATACACATCAGCAAGGTTCAGACAGATATCGGGCAAAGACTTCCGATTTCCCCCACGGGTAGCATATTCAAACGCCTTCAAATAACATTGACAAGCCGAGTCAGACTGAGAAGTACGCACACAAATATTCCCCTGTGCATTGTAAGCCATTGAGTACAACCGGGCTATTTCCGGACTTCCGACATGCTTGTCACAATAAGCACTAATTCTATCCAAAAAATAAGAAGCAGAATCCAATCTGAACGAAAGAAAACAACTTCTTACTTTCAGAAACAGTAACCGATAATACATCACGCTATCTTTTACAGATGGAATAATCTGATCGACCATCCGGCTGACATGCTCCGGAGAATCGGCAGAGATTCTTTCCATCTGTTCATAAAATCTTTCAAAAAAATCAACCTTATATTTGCTTTTCTGACCCTCACACCCCATCATCACAAACAAGAAAAAAAGGCCAATTCCTATTCCTGCTTTATAATAATATTTCATATAAATCTCGCTCTCTTTATGAATATAACAAAAATAGCTAAAAATATTCCAATAAACAAAAAAGATTCCATTCTTTCATACAAAATACAAATATGTTTTACGGATATACAAAACGACAAAAGAATTAAGCAAAACTTATTGTTTTTCTTCATTCAACAGCCTTTTCATGAAACAACGAATTATTTGCTGAATCCCCCATGTTTTGCAGGGAAATGTGTACATTTGCAACTATAACAAAAAACTGAACACCTCCATGAATGATAAAGCCTCTTATGAATTGCCTGATTTAAGCCACTCTATGGGCTCCCACTTAGGCATTCAGTTTCTCGAAATGGAAGAGGGATATGTCAAAGCCCAAATGCCAGTTGATGAAAAGACTTGCCAGCCATTTGGTATACTCAATGGCGGAGCATCATTGGCTCTCGCTGAAATTGTAGCCGGACATGGTTCCATTCCGCTGTGTGCCTCAGGAGAAATGCCTTGTGGCATACAGGTCAGTGCCAATCATCTCCACATGGTTCCCAAAGGAGAGTATGTGATTGCGACTGGACGACTGATTCACCGGGGGCGTACCTCCCATCTGTGGAACGTCGACATCACCAACTCCAACGGGAAATTGATTTCCACTGCACGTATTGTCAACCAAATAGTCAAGAAACGTCCATGAAAACGCCGGAAACCACTTATCACCACCTCATCGACTCATTTACCCGACAGGAAGTCTGCTTTGCCTTGTACCGACTCCCGTGGACAGACGAGCCGATTCTTGTCATGCAGGAAGAAGGAGAGCCTACCTTCTTGTCTAATTTAGAGGCCCTCGACCAAAAGAAAGGCTTTCTTCTGGCCCCTTTCCAACTGACCGAGGCACGTCCGGCAGCACTGATTCAACCGGATATCGTGGCACATGACTGGGAAAATATCAAACAGGCCTTGCAAGAATGGAGTCATCGCCACAAGGAATATACCGTGGAGTTACCCGCTCTCCAGCCAGAGAAGACGGCTCCTGTCACACAGACTTCCGAAAAAGAAGAAAAGGAACGCTATACTGAAACCTTCAGCCGCTTCATCTTGACACTGAAGGAAAAACAGTTCCGTAAACTGGTGCTTTCCAGAAGCACTACCCATGCGCTCCCCCCACAGTTTTCTCCATTGGCTACATTCATACAGGCCTGCAACAACTATCCGCGCATGATGATTTCCTTGTGCCACACTCCTTCTACTGGTACCTGGATAGGTAGTACCCCCGAAATCATCCTCAGTGGGCACGAAAAAGAATGGCACACCGTAGCCTTGGCCGGCACCATGCCCATGCAGGGAGAAACCATGCCTACAGAATGGAGCAAGAAAAACCAGGAAGAGCAGGCATTCGTAGGAGAATACATCCGCAAGACCGTCAAAAAGTTCGGCACCAAACTGACCGAGAAAGGACCTTATACAGCCCGCGCCGGCCAGTTGGTACACCTGAAAACTGATTTTCATTTCTGCCTGAAGGATACCGACCATCTGGGCCACATACTTCAGGAACTACATCCCACACCCGCTGTCTGCGGTCTGCCTAAGGAAGAAGCCTATCGGTTCATTCTACAGACCGAACCGCACGACAGACTCTTCTATTCCGGCATCATCGGATGGATAGACCCAGAGGGTGATACCACCCTTTACGTCAACCTTCGCTGCATGCACCTGGAAGAAAATACGGCTACCCTCTATGCCGGAGGCGGCATCCTGACAGACTCCACGGCCGATTCCGAATGGGAAGAAACGCAGCAGAAAATGAATACCATGCGCAATATTCTGTCAATCTAAAACGTATAAAGAATCATGTACACAGATAAAAAAAATATCCTGCAGCTGATGGCCTTGCTGAAGGCCCACCGGATACAGAAAATAGTGTTGTGCCCTGGAAGCCGCAACATTCCGATTGTACAAACCCTGACCAACATGCCGGAATTCACCTGCTACCCGGTGACCGACGAACGCAGTGCCGGATTCTTTGCCTTGGGACTGGCCCTGAACGGTGGCAGTCCGGCAGCGGTCTGCTGCACCTCGGGTACAGCTTTGCTGAACCTGCATCCAGCCGTGGCCGAAGCCTTCTACCAGCAAGTACCGCTCGTAGTCATTTCAGCCGACCGTCCTGCGGCATGGATTGGACAGATGGACGGACAAACCCTTCCTCAACCTGGCGTATTCGGTGGTCTGGTCAAGAAATCAGTCAACTTGCCGGAAGTACAGACGGAAGAAGACGAATGGTACTGCAACCGCCTCATCAACGAAGCTCTCATGGCACTAGACCACCATGGGAAAGGGCCTGTACATATTAACGTGCCCATCAGTGAGCCTTTCTTCAAACTTCCGGTGACAGAACTTCCTGAGGCCAGGGTAATTACCCGCTACCAGGGGCTGAACGTGTACGACAAGGACTACCAGCCACTCATCGACCGCCTGAACCGCTACCAACGGCGCATGGTGGTAGTGGGGCAGATGAACCTGATATATCTGTTCGACAAGAAATATACCAAGATGCTCTACAAGCATTTTGCCTGGTTTACCGAGAACATCAGCAACCAGACCATTCCGGGACAGCCCATCCGCAACATCGAACCCTTGCTCTGCTCCATGGATTTTGAGGCCCAGCAAAAGATGCGCCCGGAACTGCTCATCACCTATGGCGGACACATCATTTCCAAACGGCTCAAGAAATTCCTTCGCCGTCATCCGCCGATAGAGCACTGGCACGTGGCTCCCGACGGACAAGTGGCCGACCTCTTCGGCTGTCTGACCACCGTCATCGAAATGGACCCGTTTGAATTCCTTGAAAAGATTGCACCGATGATGGACAGCCGTACTCCGGAATACCCGCGCGCCTGGGAGGCTTTATCCAAGCAGATTCCACAGGCAGAATTCCCCTACTCCGAGATGAGTGCCATCGGGAAAGTCATCGGCCACCTGCCGACCCCTTGTTCGCTGCACCTGGCCAACAGCTCCACCGTGCGCTATGCCCAACTGTTTCCTCTCCCTCAGGAAGTAGAAGTCTTGTCCAACCGGGGAACCAACGGCATTGAGGGTTCCTTGTCTACGGCCCTCGGTTACGCCACGGCCTCCGACAAGCTCAACTTCATCTTCATCGGCGACCTGAGCTTCTTCTACGACATGAATGCGCTCTGGAATGCCAACTACGGAAGTAACGTGCGCATCCTCCTGCTCAACAACGAAGGAGGAGAGATCTTCCATGCTCTTCCGGGACTGGAGATGCAGGAGAACAGCCGCCGCTTCATTACGGCCACGCACCGCACCTCGGCCAGAGCTTGGGCCGAAGACCGCGGTTTCCAGTATCTTTCTGCCCATAACGACGAGGAACTGGACCGGGCGGTAGAAACTTTCACCCAGCCTTCCATCACTTCACAACCGATGCTGCTCGAAGTATTTACGGAGAAAGACAAGGACATTGAGCACCTGAAAACGTATTATCACAACTTAAAATAACCATATTATGTCACAACCCAGAGAATGGAAAACCATCAAAGAATACCAGGATATTCTGTTTGATTTCTATCATGGTATTGCCAAAATTACCATCAACCGTCCGCGATATAGAAACGCATTTACCCCAACCACTACTTCTGAAATCAGCGATGCCCTGCTCATCTGCCGTGAGTGCCAAGACATCAACGTGGTAGTACTGACTGGAGCCGGCGACAAGGCCTTCTGCTCCGGCGGCGACATGCACGTGAAAGGTCACGGAGGTTATGTAGGTACCGATGGGGTACCCCGCCTGAATGTGCTCGACGTACAGAAACAGATTCGCTCCATCCCGAAACCGGTCATTGCCATGGTCAACGGATATGCCATCGGCGGCGGACACGTGCTCCACGTGGTCTGCGACTTGACCATCGCTTCTGAAAATGCCATCTTCGGACAGACAGGTCCTCGGGTGGGCAGCTTCGATGCCGGATTCGGCTCTTCTTACCTGGCCCGCATTGTGGGGCAGAAAAAGGCTCGCGAAATCTGGTTCCTCTGCCGTCAGTACTCTGCCCAGGAAGCTCTGGAAATGGGACTGGTGAACAAGGTGGTACCTTTTGACCAGTTGGAAGACGAAGTAGTGGAATGGGCCGAAACCATGATGCAGCACAGCCCGCTGGCCCTGCGTATGATCAAGGCCGGACTGAACGCGGAACTGGACGGACAGGCCGGTATCCAGGAACTTGCCGGAGATGCGACCATGCTGTATTACATGACCGATGAAGCGCAGGAAGGTGGAAAGGCATTCCTCGAAAAACGGAAACCCGACTGGAGCAAGTATCCTAAATTCCCCTGATTAACCATCTGAATAAGTATAGGCCGGACAGAAAGCAGAACCCTCTTTTGCTCTCTGTCCGCTTATTGTTTCATCCCTTACAGAGTTTATCATGTATTCACTGAAAATATTTCCGCGTACCCTCCATTTTAAACAACCGGCCGGTACTTCCCGCGGAGTCTACCACACTCGACAAGTCTGGTACCTTCTGCTTACTGATACAGAAACCAGACAATACGGTGTGGGCGAATGTGCCCCCCTGCCTGCCCTGAGCTGTGACGACCTGCCTGACTATCCTCGCCTGCTGGCCGAAATCTGTGAAAAGACCGTAGTCGATGGACACATCGACTACGAGGCACTCCGTCCTTATCCTTCCATTCTCTTCGGACTGGAAACAGCCTTTGCCCACCTGCAAGCCCACAGCCTAAGATTCTGGGACACGCCCTTCAGCCGGGGCACACAAGGCATTCCCATCAACGGACTCATCTGGATGGGTAATTTTGACGAAATGTACCAGCGCATCGAAGAAAAGATGAAAGCCGGATTCCGGTGCATCAAAGTAAAAATCGGTGCCATCGAATTTGAACGGGAACTGGAATTGCTGGCTCACATCCGCCAACATTTCTCCGCTTCCGACATCGAACTGCGTGTAGATGCCAACGGAGCTTTCCGACCGGAAGATGCCCTTCGAAAACTGACACAGCTGAACGAATTCCAGCTTCATTCCATCGAACAGCCGATACGGGCAGGACAATGGGAAGCGATGAAAGCCCTGTGTGTCGCTTCTCCTTTCCCCATCGCACTGGACGAGGAACTGATTGGCGTAAACGAAATTAACCGGAAAAAAGAACTGTTAGATACCATCCGCCCGCAATACATCATCCTGAAACCGTCGCTTCACGGGGGCATCCGAGGAGCCGAGGAATGGATTTCCCTAGCCCAGAAAAGAGGCATCGGCTACTGGATAACTTCGGCTCTGGAATCGAACATCGGCCTGAATGCCATCGCACAGTGGTGTGCCACGCTTCATTCCACCATGCCGCAAGGCCTGGGCACTGGCCTGCTCTTTACTGACAACCTCGACTATCCGCTGCACATTGAAGGAGACTGCTTGTGCTTCCATCCGGAAGAAGAAACACCCGATTTTCTGACTTTCTTAAACCCTATCTGACATGAACCATCCTACCTTTATCACCGACATTGCTTGTCAGTATATCCGGATAGAAGGAGTAGACTATTCGGCCGCAGAGGCCCGTTCCCGCGAGAAAGGACACCCCAGCCTCCTACAGGAAACCCTCTATGCCCGATACGGAGCGGAAAGTTTCCAAGCCTCTTTGGCCGATTTCCTGCGTGAATGGTTCGATGACAACGACACCGTGCTGGTACACACATCCGGCTCGACAGGGACACCCAAACCGCTGCGTGTAGAGAAACAACGCATGATGCAAAGTGCCATGCTGACGGTCAGTTTCCTAGGATTGCATACAGGAGACACCGCCCTGCTCTGCATGCCATTGAAATACATCGCCGGAAAGATGGTCGTCGTACGCGCGCTGGTGGCCGGACTGGACCTGCTGCCTGTCACCCCCAACGGACATCCACTGGCACAGACAAGCACCACCCCCGTTTTTGCGGCCATGATTCCCATGCAGGTATACAATTCCTTGCAAGTACCTGAAGAGAAAGAACGCCTTCAGCAAATCCGTCATCTCATCATCGGCGGAGGAGCCATCGATACGTCTTTGGGAAATCAACTGTTATCATTCCCCCACGCGGTGTGGAGCACATACGGCATGACAGAAACCCTGTCACACATCGCTCTGCGACGGCTCAACGGACCGGAAGCGTCCGACTGGTACACGCCTTTCCAGCACGTCAAGCTGTCTCTTTCCCCGGAAAATACCCTGACCATCGAAGCACCGGCCGTTTGTCCGGAGATTTTAACCACGAACGACATCTGCGAATTCAATGCGCAAGGACAGTTCCACATTCTGGGACGGAAGGACAACACCATCAACACGGGGGGTGTCAAGGTACAGATTGAGCAAGTGGAAAACGCGCTGCGGGCTACTCTCTCCTGTCCTTTTCAGGTGACCGCCGTGCCCGACCCCAAGTTCGGTGAACGCATCATGTTGTTGCTGGAGGACCCGGAAGCAGCTTGTCCTGAATCCTTACTGACAGAGGCCTTTCATTCCCTTCCCCCCTACTGGCGACCCAAGCAAGTTTTCCGTATCCGGCAGTTACCGCAGACCGGTACCGGCAAACCCGACCGGGCTACAGCCCGCAAGCTGGCCAAAGAAATTACAGAAAAAGAAACGAAATAAGCGGCCGTCCACTTGTGTATGAGCATTTGATTCTTTAACTTTGTTAAATATTCAAATGCTCATTTTTTATTGAAACTCAAACCTATGGAAGAATACACCTTTCTTGCCCCTCTGTTGCTGACCATCGGAGGACTCATTATCGGAGCTATCCTGAAAGCATTGCTCAAGCACAGCCGTCTGCCCTACACCGTCGGCCTGTTTGCCATCGGAATCCTTGTAGGCATACTGAACCGCACCGGAGTATTTCAGCCCATGCCGGAACTGCACAATGCCGTCAACTCCGTGGCCAACATCAATCCCGACCTGATTCTTTACCTATTCTTGCCCATCCTGATCTTTGATGCGGCCTATGAACTCAACCTGCATATTTTCAAGAAGACCCTAGCCAATGCTACCTTACTAGCCGCTCCGGGGCTCGTCATCTGTATGTTGCTGACGGCAGCCTTCCTCATGGGTATCGCGACGTTTGTTCCAGGACTGGAATCGTGGACATGGGCATTTGCCCTCATGTTCGGTGCCTTGATCAGTGCCACCGACCCGGTAGCCGTCGTGGCCCTGCTGCACGAACTGAAAACCAGCAAACGCTTCTCCACCCTCGTCGACGCAGAATCTCTGCTGAACGACGGAACGGGTATCGTGTGCTTCATGCTTTTCTTTGGTGCCTACGTCTCGGGCGAAACAGACCACACCTCCCCGCTGGTCACCTTTATTCAAGAAGTAGGCATCAGTACCCTGTTAGGATTCTTCCTGGCGCGTATTGTCATCTGGTTTATCACCCGTATCAATTCGGAAGAGATGGTACAGAACAGCGTCATCATTCTGGCGGCTTACCTCACTTTCATCCTTTCACAATATTATCTCGGTGTGTCGGGCGTAATTGCCCTCGTAGCTTTCGGACTGACCGTGACTTACGTAGGCAAACCGCGACTGAAACCGCAGGTGAATACTTTCATGGAACATTTCTGGGAACTGCTCACCTACATCGCCAACACCCTGATTTTTATCTTGGTGGGTATCGTCATTGCCGAAAAAGTGGATTTCTCCTGGAGTGCATTCGGTCTGCTGGCACTTCTCTATGTGGCTCTCAACCTGATTCGCTTTGCCATGATCATGCTGTTGTATCCGGTCATGAAACGGTTGGGATACGGACTGACCAAACGCGAATCGGTCATCCTGACCTGGGGCGGACTGCGCGGAGCACTGGCCATGACGCTTGCCCTGATGGTGTCCTACACTCCGGCTATTCCCGAGGATATCCGAAGTCAAATATTGTTCTTCACGGCCGGTATCGTAACCCTGACCCTGTGCATCAATGCCACCACCATGCGCGCATTGCTCAACCGCCTAGGACTGACGCACATTCCTTCCGCACGTACATTGCTGGCATACCGAGTGGAAAAATCGGTTCGGGAGAATTCTGAAAAATACTTGGAAAGCTTGAAAAAGCGAGATGCATTGGATGGAGCCAACTGGCAGAAAGTGGAAAATTACATGACCGCCCAACCTCAAGAACCGGCCAAGAATCCACAAAACAAGGCCATGCTCTCGGAAATCCGTCTGCGGGTATTGGACAAAGAAAAAGCAGTCTGCCGCCAGATTTATGAAGAAGGAGTCATTTCAAAAGTGGTCTTTTTGCGCCTCATGAACTCACTCGACGAGCTCTATGACCACGACGGGAACTACCCACTGAACATGCGCCATTCCATTTTCAACTTCTGCCAACGTACCGACTTGCTGAACAGCCTTCGGGGACTTCCTTACCTCCAGAACTGGATGACCTTCTATTTCCGCGAACGCATCACGGTAGTTTACGACCTGGGACGAGGATTCATCATCCTGCAAAAAGAAAGTCTGAAACTGCTGAACGACCTGGCCTCTTCCGAATGGATTACCAGCGAACAACAACCGGTGCTCGAAGTGTTACGGGCAGAAATCAATGAAAACATGACCCGAATGGGAGCCTTTATCAGTAACTTGGCTCAGGACTTCCCGAAAGCGTACGGTCACGCCCTCACCATCAAATCCATCCGTATGTTGCTAAGCAACGAACGGCGTACCGTCAAGCAAATGGTCAACAGCGGCATGCTGTCTGAAAAAGACGCAGAGAAACTCCTGAATGACATTGACGACCGTACCGATGAAGTCAATTCATTCAGCCATACCTTTGCCGCCTCTTTCCTGAGGTGGCTGTTCTTTATCAAGAAAAAGAAAATTTACCGTAACTGACACAAGAGATTCCTGTGCCCCTTTCTTACAGGGCGCAGGTTCCTTGTCCGGCATAATCATCGCCCACTTCCCCCTGATACTCCGGATGACGTTGCAACCAGATGACCGCGTATGAACAAGTGGCAATAGCCTTTAATCCCTTGCAACGGGCATAATCGTAAGCAGCCTTTACCAGCGCAGAAGCAATGCCTCTGCCTCCAATCGCTTCCGGCACAATGGTATGCCGTATGTCCAGTCCTCCGTCGTGAATCTGATAGGCTACATGGGCCCGGTGCCTTTCCAGTTCCACATAAAACTCTTGCCGGGATTCGTCATGCTTGATTTCCATATTCTTTCTGATTGGTTCTCCATACAAGATAGGATTTTTCTACTTCACGGCCAAACGATTCTTGTAATTTTTATGAAACGCTTCAGAAGAAATACCTCGTCACGTACGTGACGAGGTCTCCACACGAACGCGTCGAGCTAAATTTTTCCCTGCGATAGTAGAAAAACATTCCAACAATCAGTTTCTCTCTGCCGAAGTCTCACCTTTCTCCCAAAGACAAGACAAGTGCTTCAGTCCACCAATCAACCGGACCTCCATTTCCTCGAAAAGAGAATCAACTGCAACAGCATAATAAAACCTGGACAAAAAAAAACTGTTCCCCGACTCTCGTCGGAGAACAGCCACAACACAAACACAAAATAAAACACGACAAAACTACTATGCAAAAATACAACTCCCTGCTTGTTCCAAGTGGAAGTCAGCTGCTCCCATCATCTATTCACATAGACCATAGTCACAAGAGCTGTACATCACATATAACGTTATAAAAACGTATTTAGTTCAATATTTTCAATTCTATTAACACTTCAAATTACATAATACCTTTTTCACGCAAGTGAACCTGCCACTTCCATGCAGAACGCAAAGTATCTTCGATAGAAGTCTCAGCCTTCCAGCCCAGCTCAGTATTGGCATAAGTCGGGTCAGCCCAAACTTTTACAATATCACCTGCACGGCGTCCCGAAATCTGGTAATTCAATTTCACACCTGTAGCTTCTTCAAACTTATGAATCAGTTCCAACACGGAAAGACCGCGACCTGTACCAATGTTAAAGACTTCTACTTTGTCTTTCTGCTTGTCATCCAATATACGGTTCATGGCAATGACGTGTGCCTTTGCCAAGTCAACCACATAGATATAATCACGGATACAAGAACCATCAGGAGTATCGTAATCATCACCGAACACGCTCAGTTTTTCACGGATTCCCATAGCAGTCTGTGTCAGATACGGAATCAGGTTCTGCGGTACTCCGTTCGGAAGTTCACCAATCAATGCAGTAGGATGTGCGCCAATAGGGTTGAAGTAACGCAACATGATAGCATGAATCGGCGAGCCGGAAGTGATTGTATCACGAATGATTTCCTCATTAATCTGTTTGGTATTACCGTATGGAGATTCAGCCTTCTTGATAGGAGCTTCTTCTGTAACAGGCAGTTTGTCCGGCTGACCGTAAACAGTACAAGAAGAAGAGAAGATAATACCTTTCACACCATGCTTGGGCATCAGCTCCAGCAAGTTAATCAATGAAACCAGATTGTTACGATAATACAGCAACGGTTTCTGTACAGATTCGCCTACAGCCTTGCTTGCGGCAAAATGAATAATACCCTGAATACCCGGATATTTAGTAAATACTGCATCCAAACCAGCCAGATCCAAGCAATCTACTTTTTCAAAAGCAGGGCGTATGCCTGTAATCTGTTCGATACTATCTACTACATCAGCACGAGAATTAGAAAGGTTGTCAACAATTACGACATCGTAACCGCTATTCTGCAATTCAACCACAGTATGAGAACCTATGTATCCAGTTCCACCTGTCACGAGAATTCTTTTTTTCATAACACTAAGGTTTTCTTATATTTAACTCCTTTATTAAAGTCATTTACTATATCTCCACAAAAGTAAAAAAAAAGATTGAAATGTACACCAAGCTGTCATTAAAAAATTTAAAAAGTGTTACTCGGAAATACTCCAGGTAACACTTTTTATGCATTATCTTCTGAAACTTACGAAATCAGTTCAGTCCAAACAAGGTCGCCAGACCTTTGTCCACGCCTGAAAAGCCCATAAAGGCCATAGCCAGCAAACCGGCTGTAACCAATGCGATAGACATGCCTCGCATACCTTTCGGAATATTGACCAAACTCAGCTGTTCGCGGATACCGGCGAATACAATCAAGGCCAGAGCAAAACCCAATGCTGTAGAGAATGCATAAACCACGCCTGTCAGCAAGTCATAGTTTTTCTGGATCACCAGAATGGTCACACCCAAAATACAGCAGTTAGTCGTAATCAACGGAAGGAACACACCCAATGCCTGATACAATGATGGAGACACTTTTTTCAGGATGATTTCAACCATCTGTACCAGTGCGGCAATGACAAGAATAAAGGCTATGGTCTGCAAGTAACCCAGTCCGAATGCATCCAACACAAATTTCTGAATGACATAGGTCACAATAGTAGCCAGTGTCAGCACGAAAGCTACCGCTGCTCCCATACCCATGGCGGTTTCTACTTTCTTGGAAACTCCCAGGAACGGACAGATACCCAAGAATTGTGACAACACGATGTTGTTCACAAAGATTGCGGTGATAAATATCAATATATATTCCATATCTTTCTATTTTTAAGGGTTATGCTTTCTTCAAGCGATTTACAATCGCAATAAGGTATCCCAATACAATGAACGCACCGGGAGCCAATACGAAAATCAGCATTCCGTAATCTTCCGGCATAATCGCGATATTAAACAGCTTACCAGTACCCAAGAACTCACGTACGCCGCCCAGCAAGGTCAAGGCAATGGTAAATCCAAGTCCCATACCCAATCCATCAAAGAAGGAAGAAACCGGATTGTTCTTGGCCGCGAAAGCTTCCGCGCGTCCCAGCAAGATACAGTTTACCACAATCAACGGAATGAACAATCCCAACGTAGCGTATAATGCTGGCACGTATGCCTGCATCACCATCTGCAACAAGGTTACAAACGACGCAATGACTACCACGAAAATAGGAATACGTACCATATCCGGCACCAAATTCTTAATCAGAGAAATCACCACATTGGAACAAATCAATACGAACATCGTGGCCAGTCCCATACCCATACCGTTGATGGCAGAAGAAGTTGTACCCAAAGTAGGACACATACCCAAAAGGAGTACAAATGTAGGATTTTCTTTTACAATCCCATTCATTAACACTTTAAAGTTATTCATAGCCTGTCCTCCTATTCTTTAACGGGTTCTACATTCGTCGTATCTTCTTTTTCATATTTCTCAGCACCGCTTTTCTGTTGAGAAGCTCCACTAGCCCCATCCGCATGCTGATTCATGTAAGCTGCATACGCATTGTTTACAGCTAACAGAAATGCACGCGAAGTAATGGTAGAAGCTGTAATAGCATCCACATCTCCCCCATCTTTGCTGACAGTTAAAGGAGCTTTTCCAGGATTCTTTCCGGTAATATCGCCTTTGGCACCCTTCTTGAACCAGTCGGCAGCCTTTGAACCCAGTCCCGGAGTCTCGGAATGGCTCAACAGCGAATAGTCAATGATATTTCCGTCATTATCGAATCCGACCAATACGGTCAACGTACCGCCAAATCCATTGGAAGCAGACTGTACGGCAGCCCCCACAGGCTGTCCGCCTTTGGTGGCCTTGTAAATTATATATTGGGCTCCATTGACTTCCACAGTGTCAGCAGCTTCCGCCGGATTGTTGTCAAAACCAGGAACCACCACTGCAATAGCATCGCTCAACGTCTTGGCGTTAGCCTGTGCAATAGGTTCTGCGGTTACATCGTTCACCCAGCCCAGTAAACCTCCGGCCACTACGGAAAATCCGGTCAGTGCCAGAGCCATATTCCTTAAAGATGATTCTAGTTTTTTCATTTCTTCACTACCTCCCCAAAACGTTTTGGTTTACAATAAGTATTGATCAACGGAGTAAATGCGTTCATGATGAAAATAGCGAACGACATACCTTCCGGATAAGCACCGAAAGTACGGATAACCACGGTCAGGAAACCGATGGCCACGCCATAAATCAACATGCCTTTGTGAGTCATCGGTGAAGTGACATAGTCGGTTGCCATGAAAATAGCTCCCAACATCAGACCTCCGGTAAACAGATGAGCAAACGGCGAAGCATACACCGTAGGATTAGCCAAGTGCATCAGGCCGGAGAATACAAACACGGTCACCAGAATGGAAACCGGAATATGCCAGGAAATAATCTTCTTCCACAACATGTAAACCAGTCCAAGCAACAAAGCCAGCGCACTTACCTCACCGATACATCCCGGATTATTTCCCAGGAACAAAGAGAGCGTATCGGGTAACTTGCTCAAGGCTGTAGCATCGCCATGAACGGCCATTTTCATCAAGGCCAGCGGAGTCGCTGCGGTTTCCGCATCGGTATAGCTGGTAAGCTGTCCGACTACCGGCCAGGAAGTCATCTGCACCGGGAAAGAAATCAGCAGGAAGATACGTCCTACCAACGCAGGGTTGAACGGGTTACAGCCCAGTCCCCCAAATGTCATCTTTCCTATGCCGATAGCCACCAGTGCCCCGATGATGATGATCCACAACGGCAGATTGGAAGGCAAGTTGAATGCCAGCAACACACCGGTCAACGCAGCCGATCCATCGGTAATGGTAGTGCGTTCACGCTTCAAGATATATTTGGTGATAGCCCATTCAAAGAACAGACAGGCCACAACAGAAGTCAGCGTCACCACCACTGCTCCCAAGCCGAACATGTAGAAAGAGACGAGCAAGGCCGGTATCAGCGCAATCAGCACGCCATACATGTTTTTCTGTACACTGTCGCCACTATGTACATGCGGCGATAAGGATACTATTAATTTATTTGCCATAAGATTCTCTAATTATTTTTTTGCATTACGTGCACGGATGATACCGCCCACCTTACCTTTACCTAAACGGATGTAATCCAACATCGGACGATGAGAAGGACACGTAAACTGACATGAACCACATTCGATGCACGACATAATCATTTCATGTTCCACGCGTTCCCAGTCACCGTGAGCCGAGCAAGTGGCCAGCAAGAAGGGTTCCAAGCCCATCGGACAGGCACTCACACATTTTGCACAACGGATACACGGCTGAGGTTCTGTACGGCGTGCTTCCTTGTCGTTCATAATCAATACACCTGAACTACCTTTGCAGATAGGCACTTCGGTATTCACCAACGCTTTACCCATCATCGGACCACCACCAATCACCTTTCCGGTATCTTCCGGCAGTCCACCGGCCGCGTCTATCAGCTGGCTCATCGGCGTCCCCATACGGGTCAGGAAATTAGACGGGTTCTTCAATGACTTACCTGTAACGGTCACTACACGCTCAAACAAAGGTTTGTTCTTCTGCACAGCTTCGTATACTGCATACGCCGTACCTACGTTCTGCACCACAGCCCCTACATTGATAGGAATGGCAGGAGGAGCAGGTACTTGACGTCTGATAATGGCATCAATCAACTGTTTTTCACCTCCTTGCGGGTATTTCACTTTCAAAGGCACGACTTCAATACCCGGATAAACAGCTGCTTTCTGCGTCATCAACTGAATAGCATCCGGTTTGTTGTTTTCGATGCCGATATAAGCTTTATCTACTTTGGCTGCCTTCATCAAAATCTGTACACCGACCAGAATCTCATCAGCTTTCTCCAACATCAGGCGATGGTCGGCAGTCAGATAAGGCTCACACTCCACGGCGTTGATGATTACACATTCAGCCTTGCATCCGGGAGGAGGAGTCAGCTTCACATGTGTGGGGAAGCAGGCACCACCCATACCGACGATACCGGCATTCTTAATTTTAGCGACAATTTCTTCCGGAGTCAGATTACATTCCTTAACCAATTCCGTACTACGGTCAATCGACTCTTCCCACTCATCGCCTTCCACATCGATAAATATGGCAGGTTTACGATAACCACTTGCATCAATCACACTGTCTATCTTGTTTACTTTACCGGAAACGGAAGAGAAGATAGCGGCCGAAACAAAGCCTCCTGCTTCAGCAATCTTGGTACCGACCTTCACTACATCGCCCTTCTTCACGATGGCAGTGGCAGGCGCACCAATATGCTGAGACAACGGGAACACGGCTTGCTTGGGAAGCGCAAGCGTTTCAATGGCTTTCCCGGCTGACAATTTATTTTCTGCTGGATGAACTCCACCAATTCTAAATGTCTTCACTGTTATGTTATTTAGTATTATACAATTATAAGATTAAGCCTCGGTTTGCTTCGGAGTTTCGGCAACCGGAGTTACAGTTTCCTTCTTTACAACTTCTTCCGTCTGAGCAGGACTAGCTACAGACTTTTCTACCGTTGTTTTTTCAGCAGCGGGCATTTCAGCCTTTGGTTTACGAGGAGGGAAGTTCACAGCTACGATGGCATGCTGCGGACACTCCATTTCGCATTTGCGGCAAGATTTACACTTGGCCGGATCAATATAAGCCAGGTTGTTTTCCAATGTAATAGCTTCAAACGGACATACCTTTACGCACTTTCCACAACCGATGCAGGCAGCTGCACAAGCTTTACGAGCCACAGCCCCTTTGTCCTTGTTCACACACTGTACGTAAACTCTCCTGTTGTTCTTTCCTCTCGGACGGATTTCGATGATGTTACGCGGGCAAGCCTTACTACAGGCACCACACGCGGTACACTTCGATTCATCCACTTCCGGAAGACCGGTTTCCGGATTCATGTGAATGGCATCAAACTGACAAGCAGACACGCAATCACCACATCCCAGACAGCCGAACGTACATCCAGTCTCCCCGCCAAAAGTTGAATTGGCTACCACGCAAGAACGTACTCCGTCATACTGCGTCAGTTTCGGACGGTTGGCGCAGGTTCCGTTACATCTCACCACTGCAATTTTCGGTTCAGAAGCTGTAGCTTCCAGCCCCAAAATGCTTGCAACTTTTTCCATTGTAGGCTGACCACCTACCGGACACATTTTCCCTTCCAGAGATCCGGCTTTCACACATGCAGCAGCAAAACCAGAGCATCCCGGGAAACCGCATCCGCCGCAATTGGCCTGAGGAAGCACTTGAGCCACCTGTCCAATGCGAGGATCTTCATACACAGCAAATTTCTTGGAAGCCACATACAAGATAATAGCTGAAATCAGGCCGATGGCACCCAGTGAAATCACTGCAACTAAAATTAAACTCATAATATAAAGTTAGTTTATTAATTATTAATTGATTCCAAAACAAACACAAAAGTACGTCTGAATTTTTCCCGGCACAAGAAAAGTATCAGATAATAAGGTATAAGCATACATAAGGATACTACTGAGGAAATCGCCTCGTCACCACCTGTCACAGACATAAATATAAAAAGTGAAACGAGCAACACCACAAAGGGAAAAACAAAAGCCCACATTACCGCTTTCATACCCAATGATGTCGCTCCGCTTATCGTAACCTGACTACCAACCGGACAATCGAGTCCGTCCTTATTGTATACATCTATCAGTTTTTCTTTCGATTCCGCTGCACTGCAATGCCCTTTAACGCTGCATGAAGAACAGGCAGAAGTCTGTACAATCCTTACTTTCAGGTAAGAACCGTTGATGCTTTCCACAATACCTAGATGTTTTACTGTATTAGCCATTTTTGTAAACCACACATTACAAATGTGTGGCAAATGTACGACAAATATTGTTTCGTTGATAACGCCAACGGAGAAAATCTGTTTAAAAAAAGTAAATTTATAGGGGTAGTCTTACTTAAAGCGAACTGCCCCTTCCCTCTTTGGGTCAATCTACAATGGAATATCCTGCTTCCAACAACGCATTTCGAATCTGAGCAATATGTTCCGCATTACGAGTTTCCATTACCAGACGCAGGAAACATGCCGTTACATTGCTGTTGTTATTATTCCGTTCATGCAGAACTGAAATAATATTCCCTCCCAGACGAGCTATCACGGCAGCCACTCCCATCAGTTCCCCCGGTCTGTCATGCAAATCAAGTGTCACCGTATAAGAACGTCCGGACATATCCAATCCACGCCCGATTACACGACTCAAAATCGTCACATCAATATTACCACCAGAAACAACACAAATGGTTTTCTTTCCAGCCACCGGCACCTTATTAAACATCGCAGCTGCTACCGAGACGGCTCCCGCTCCTTCTGCAATCAATTTCTGTTGTTCCATCAATGCCAGAATAGCCGCACAAATCTCATCTTCGGTCACCGTCACAATACCGTCCACGTATTTACTGCACAATTCAAACGTATGTTCTCCCGGTTCTTTCACCGCAATACCGTCGGCCACTGTAGCCACCGAGGTCAAACACTCACGTTTGGCATGTTCTATGGAACGCAACATACTCGGAGCTCCCTGTGCCTGCACACCGTACACCTTCACACTCGGCTTCAATGATTTCAAGGCATAAGCCACACCTGAAATCAATCCGCCACCTCCTACCGGAACAATCACCACATCCACATCTGGAAGCTGGTTCAGCAATTCCAATCCAATGGTTCCTTGTCCGGCAATGACATACTCATCATCGAAAGGATGAATGAAAGTATATCCCCTTTCCTCTTTCAGTTCCAACGCCTTCTTATATGCATCATCGTATACACCCGGAACCAGACAAACCTCCGCACCGTAGCGCTTGGTAGCTTCCACTTTCGAAATCGGAGCCCCATCCGGCAAACAAATCAATGATTTTATTCCATGTTTTGTAGCTCCCAACGCTACTCCTTGCGCATGATTTCCTGCCGAACAGGCAATCACTCCCTTTGCCTTTTCTTCCTCCGTCAAACGAGAAATTTTATAACAGGCACCACGCAATTTAAAAGACCCGGTATATTGTAGATTCTCCGGCTTCAAATAAATCTGACTTTCAGGATTTATCTGAGGAGCATAAATCAAATCAGTTCTTCGTATTACATTTTTCAAGGCAAATGAAGCCCGATAAATACAATCCAATGTTAACATAATGATATTCTTTTATTATTTTCGTGTGCAAATGTACAAAAACATTGGATTTTAAAAGAATAATTCTGACAAATAAGAAGAAAAGCATCCAGATGGAAAATCCATCTGGATGCTTTTCTTTTCACAAATTATCATCAAATGACTTTAAGTCCATACCTTCATTTATAAACTTCCTCCGAAGTTCAGCCAAAATTTTTTGATAATGCTTGAAACAAGCCGATTTGCTGATTCCCCTCTTTTCACCCGCCTGACGAAAACTCAACTTACCATCAATTATATCGTTTATCAAACCTTGGTCATCTAACGAAAGTTCCAAAACCGCTTTTTCCTCTTTTTCATAATAGGATTCCAGCAGAAGAGGATTAGATGATTGAAGCTCTTCCTTCTCAATTAAGATAATCAAATCTTTATCAGAAGAAACTATTACCGGAGACCGTTGCTTTCTACGATAATAATCACGCACCACATTCATCGTAACAGTCAATGCCCATGACTCAAAATGCCCTCGTTCATCATAATGTGATAAAGACAAGGCTTCACAAATTTTCAATAAGGCCTCTTGTTGCAGGTTAGACACATCATCCGGATTTCGGACATGAGAACTCACATAAGTTTCCACAATATGCATGCATTGCCGGAAAAGAATCTTTCTTCTCCGTTCTTCTTCACTTGGCTCCCCTGAAGCATCTTCACCGGAACCGGAAAAATGAGTGTAATTTTTCATTTCTCTTAAATTTAAACCTTACCTTTTCATTGTCATAAAAAAGTAAGAAAGTTAACTATTCGTTTCATTCCAAATAATAGATTTAACAAACAATACAAGAAAACCTAAGGCTAATCAATCATTTATAAATCTTTTATTTTGATAACAAATATAAGACATTAATTTGTATATACAACAATTTTTACAGAATATTTTGCATATAAAATTATGATTCGACAAATAAAAAAGGCATCAAAAAGAAACATTCCTTTCTTTTTGATGCCTTTTCTTATGCTAAACTCTATTAATCAAGCTTCAATACCGCTAGAAATGCCTTCTGCGGTACTTCTACCGTACCAATCTGTTTCATACGTTTTTTCCCTCGTTTCTGTTTTTCCAACAGCTTACGCTTACGGCTCACGTCACCTCCGTAACATTTGGCCGTTACATCCTTGCGGACTGCCTTAATGGTTTCACGCGCAATAATCTTGGCACCGATAGCCGCCTGAATGGCAATTTCAAACTGCTGACGAGGTATCAACTCCTTCAATTTCTCACACATCCGGCGACCCAAATCGTAGGCATTGTCAAAATGAGTCAGCGTAGAAAGGGCATCCACTGATTCTCCATTCAGCAGGATATCCAGTTTCACCAGCTTGGAAGGACGGAAACCCGACTGATGGTAGTCGAACGAAGCATACCCCTTGGAAATACTCTTCAGTTTATCGTAGAAATCAATCACAATTTCTCCCAACGGCATCTTGTAATGCAGTTCCACACGGTTACCGGAAATATAATCCTGTTTTACCAACTCGCCACGCTTGCCCAAGCAAAGCGTCATAATCGGACCGATATAGTCGGTCGAAGTAATGATGGAAGCGTCAATATAAGGTTCTTCAATGTGATCAATTAAAGTAGGATCCGGCATACCGCCCGGATTGTGTACTTCCTGCACCCCACCCTGCTTGTCGTATACCATATAAGATACGTTCGGCACCGTAGTAATGACATTCATATCAAATTCCCGGTCCAGACGCTCCTGCACAATCTCCATATGAAGCAACCCCAAGAAACCGCATCGGAATCCGAATCCCAATGCCAGAGACGATTCCGGCTGGAAAGTCAGAGACGCATCGTTCAGCTGAAGTTTCTCCAATGAAGCACGCAGATTCTCATAATCTTCCGCTTCTATCGGATACACTCCGGCAAACACCATCGGTTTCACTTCCTCAAATCCGTCAATAGCCTTGTCGCACGGACGGTCGATATGCGTAATGGTATCGCCCACCTTCACTTCCCGTGAAGTCTTGATACCCGAAATGATATAGCCTACATCACCGGTACGAAGTTCTTTCCGTGGCACCATGTCCATCTTCAACACTCCCACCTCGTCTGCCACATATTCTTTTCCCGTATTGAAGAATTTCACCTTGTCGCCGGTCCGGATGATACCGTTCTCCACCTTGAAATACGCGATGATCCCTCGGAAGGAATTGAAAACGGAGTCGAAAATCAACGCCTGCAACGGAGCGTTCTCATCTCCCTGAGGAGCCGGAATCCGCTCTATTACCGCCTGCAAGATTTCTTCGACTCCCAATCCCGTCTTACCGGAAGCACGGATAATCTCTTCGCGCTTGCATCCCAGCAAGTCGACAATCTCATCCTCCACTTCTTCCGGCATCGCACTGGCCATATCACATTTGTTCATCACCGGAATGATTTCCAAGTCATGTTCCAACGCCATATACAAGTTTGAGATGGTCTGTGCCTGCACACCCTGCGAAGCATCCACTACCAACAAGGCACCTTCACACGCCGCAATGGAACGGGACACTTCATAAGAAAAGTCCACATGCCCCGGAGTATCAATCAAGTTCAGAATGTATTTTTCACCTTTATAAGTATACTCCATCTGAATGGCATGGCTCTTGATGGTAATTCCACGCTCGCGTTCCAAATCCATATCATCCAGCATCTGTCCTTCCGTAATCTTGATGGTCTGCGTATATTCCAGCAAGCGGTCGGCCAAAGTGGACTTTCCATGGTCAATGTGTGCAATAATGCAAAAGTTTCGGATATTCTTCATATATAATATTACAACTTATCAAAATTATTGTGCAAAGATAGGCAAAAAAAGAGATTTTTGTGTATGTTTGCCATTGAAACTAATCATAAAACATCATTCACACGTATGAAAAAGACATGGATTATTCTTATCGCAGTAGTCGCTGTCATAGTCATTTACTGCGTTACCTCGTATAACTCTTTAGTGACTCAGGAAGAAACCGTAGGTACTGCATGGAGCAACGTAGAGAACCAGTACCAGCGTCGTTCCGACCTGATTCCGAACCTGGTCAATACCGTCAAGGGATATGCGGCTCATGAAAAAGAGACCTTCGACGCCGTAGTTTCCGCCAGAGCGAAAGCTACCCAGATGACCATCGACATCGATGATCTGACTCCGGAAAAAATTGAAGCTTATCAAAAAGCCCAAGGTGCCGTAGGCAGTGCGTTGAGTCGTCTGCTTGCTGTGACAGAAAACTATCCGGAGCTGAAAGCCAATGAAAACTTCAAGGAGCTGCAAGCCCAATTGGAAGGAACCGAAAACCGTATCAGCGTAGAACGCCGCAAATTCAATGAAACGGCCCGCGAATACAACACGAGCATCCGCCGTTTCCCGAAAAACATCGTAGCCGGCCTGTTCGGATTTGAAAAACGTCCTTATTTCGAAGCCGAAGAAGGCAGTGAGAAAGCTCCGGAAGTTAAGTTCTAAACCGGACTTACACATGAAACGCTATTTCTTACTGGGAATATTCTTCCTGCTGACTGTCTCCCTCTGCCCCTTACAGGCGGAAGGCTACAAGGTAGAAGAGATCCCCTTGGTACATTTGCAAAACCGGACACGATATGTCAGCAACCCCGATGGGGTATTAAGTGAGGCCGCCGTAGCCGCCATGGACACCACTCTTTTTGCCTTGGAGCAAAAGACCGGTATCCAAACTTTGGTCGTGGCTGTCCGTCAGATAGAAGGAGGCGACTGCTTTGACTTCGCTTACCAGTTAGGTGAGAAAAACGGCGTCGGCCAGAAAGGAAAAGACAACGGACTGGTCATCCTGCTGGTCACCGAAGAACGGTGCATCCAGTTTGCTACCGGATACGGTCTGGAAGGTATCCTTCCCGATGCCATTTGCAAACGTATCCAAACCCGCTACATGAATCCTTACCTGAGTAAAGGTAACTGGGATGCCGGGATGGTGGCAGGCGTGCAAGCTGTACGCCAGATACTGGACAAGAGTTCCGGTTCCCCCACTCCTCCCGAAGGAGAATCCGACAACCTTTTGCTCTTCCTTGGATTGGGATGCTGTTTCATTCTGGTACCGGCCTTGCTTTGGTATTCGGTACGCCAGCGGAACAAATGCCCCAATTGCCACAAACATACCCTGAAGCAAGTTTCCGTCCATACCATTTCCCGTGTAGGAGGAGTACGTACTGAAGAAGTAACCTATCTGTGCAGCCATTGCGGCCATGTGCGCCACGTCCAGCGGAAAGTGAACGACGACGATTTCCACCATCGGGGCGGTAACGGAGGACCTTTCCTGGGCGGACCATTCTTTGGCGGCGGATTCGGAAGAGGCGGAGGCTTTGGAGGCGGCTTCGGTGGCGGAAGTTTCGGAGGAGGAAGCTTTGGCGGCGGAGGTGCCGGAAGCAAATTCTGATTACAATCACAATTATACTATACAACCATGTACAACAACACTTTTGGAAACATCTTCCGTCTCACCAGCTTCGGTGAATCACACGGAAAAGCTATAGGCGGCGTCATCGACGGATTTCCCGCAGGCATCGCCATCGATATGGATTTCATTCAACAGGAACTGGCCCGTCGCCGACCGGGACAATCGGCCCTCACCACGGCCCGCAAAGAGGCCGATGAGGTGGAATTCCTTTCCGGCATTTACGAAGGCGTATCGACAGGATGCCCCATCGGATTTGTCGTATGGAACACCAACCAGCATTCCAACGATTACGACAACATGAAGGACGTGTTCCGTCCTTCGCATGCCGATTTCACCTATACGCAGAAATACGGCATACGTGACCATCGGGGAGGCGGACGTTCGTCTGCCCGTGAAACCATCACCCGCGTAGTGGGAGGGGCACTGGCTAAACTGGCCCTGAAACCACTGGGCATCCACATTACTGCCTTCACCTCACAGGTTGGCACCTTGAAGCTCGACAAAGATTATACGACGTATGACCTGAGCACCATCGAAAACAACCCCGTGCGCTGCCCCGACCAGGAACTGGCACAGCAAATGGCAGACTATATTTACAAGACCAAAGGCGAAGGCGATACCATCGGTGGCGTCATCAGCTGTGTCATTCAGGGATGCCCCATCGGACTGGGACAGCCGGTCTACGGCAAGCTGCATGCCGCTTTGGGCAATGCCATGCTCAGCATCAATGCCGTCAAAGGATTTGAATACGGACAGGGCTTCGGACACATGGAAATGAAAGGCAGCCAGCAGAACGATATTTTCTATCGCGACGGCGACAAAATCGGCTTCCGTACCAACCGCTCCGGAGGTATCCAGGGAGGTATCAGCAACGGACAGGACATTTACTTCCGGGTTGCCTTTAAACCGGTTGCTACCGTACTGATGGAACAGCCCACAGTCGACATTCACGGCAATGAAACCATTTTGAAAGCCCGAGGCCGTCACGACCCTTGCGTCCTGCCGCGTGCAGTCCCCATCGTAGAAGCTATGGCAGCCATGACCATCCTCGATTATTACTTGCTCAACAAGACAACCCATCTATAAATAAAAACCTCATGGAAATCAAACAATACATACAAGCAAACGAAGCCCGGTTCCTCGACGAACTGTTCAGCCTCATCCGTATCCCCAGCATCAGTGCCTTGCCCGCACACAAGGAAGACATGCTGGCCTGTGCCGAACGCTGGCGCCAACTGCTGCTCGAAGCAGGAGCCGACGAAGCCATGGTAATGCCCTCGGAAGGACATCCGCTGGTGTACGCCGAAAAACGTGTCAGTCCCGATGCCCCCACCGTACTGGTATATGCCCACTACGACGTGATGCCGGCCGAACCGTTGGAATTGTGGAAAACCCCACCTTTTGAACCGGAAGTACGCGACGGACATATCTGGGCCCGCGGAGCCGACGACGACAAAGGGCAGTCGATGATTCAAGTCAAAGCCTTCGAATACCTCGTACGCGAAGGCCTGCTTCACCATAATGTGAAATTCATCTTTGAAGGAGAAGAAGAGATCGGTTCTCCCAGCCTGAATGCCTTCCTGAAAGCGCACAAGGAACTGCTGAAAGCCGATGTTATCCTGGTATCCGATACCAGCATGTTAGGTGCAGACCTTCCCTCCCTCACCACCGGACTGAGAGGCCTGGCTTACTGGGAAATCGAGGTGACCGGTCCGAACCGCGACCTTCATTCCGGCCATTTTGGCGGTGCCGTAGCCAACCCCATCAATGTACTCTGCGACCTGCTTTCGAAAGTCATTGATGCCGACGGACGCATCACCATTCCTCATTTCTATGATGATGTAGAAGAAGTGCCGGCTGCCGAACGCGCCATGATTGCCCAGATTCCGTTCGATGAAAAGAAATACATGGAAGCCATCGGGGTGAAAGCCCTGAAAGGCGAAAAAGGCTATTCTACGCTGGAACGCAACAGCTGCCGCCCGTCATTCGATATCTGCGGTATCTGGGGAGGATATACCGGTGAAGGCTCCAAGACCGTATTGCCTTCCAAAGCCTACGCCAAAGTATCCAGCCGTCTGGTACCCCACCAGCAGCATGAAAAAATATCCCAGCTGTTTGTAGACTATCTTACCCAGCAGGCCCCCGACTATGTACAGGTGAAAGTCACTCCGATGCATGGCGGTGAAGGCTATGTCTGCCCCATCCACCATCCAGCCTATCAGGCAGCCGAAAAAGGATTTGAAAAAGCCTTCGGCAAGAAACCGTTGGCCGTTCGCCGTGGAGGAAGTATCCCTATCATCAGCGATTTCGAACAGATACTCGGCATCAAGACCATCCTGATGGGATTCGGACTGGAGAGCGATGCCATTCATTCCCCGAATGAAAACTTCTCGCTCGATATTTTCAGAAAAGGAATAGAGGCAGTAGTGGAATTCCACTTGCAATATAAATAACAAAAAAGGGTGACTTCAGGTCACCCTTTTTCGTTTTATTCCTCCACCGTCAGTTCCAGCAATACCGGAAGATGATCACTGTATCCTCCATGATACCGTCTTCCTTTGTACGTACGGAAAGGCATCTCCCCTCCATACACATTGTCTTCTTCCAACAAGAAAGGGAAACGCAGGATAGCAGCCTTTTCCTTTGAAGTTCGGGTACGTGCATCCGGTTGCAGCAAACCACCGTTTACCACCATCTGGTCCAGTACGCCCCACTCCCCTTTGTAACGGTAAGTCCCGTCCGGCTGATTTTCCATCAGATTATACAAGGCACCCTGTTCCGGATGTTCATCCAGCACAGATACCCGAAGCCCTTCCTGCAACGACTTACCATCAGGGTAATCATTAAAATCTCCCATAATAATCAAACGGGGGTTCTGGCGCTTAGCCATCACCGAATCGGCCGCCTGGCGAACCCTGCGAGCCACCCACAAACGGTACGAGTCTGTTTTCTGGGCTCCTCCCACACGTGAGGGGAGATGACAGACAAACACATCCAAGGTGTCCCCGCTGGCCACACGCCCCGAAGCATATAGGATATCCCGTGTAGGCCGCATTCCCAACGAGTCGGAAGGAATGCGAATTTTCTGTGAAGTCAGCAAACGAAACGAAGCAGGCTGATACAACAGCGCCACATCAATGCCACGTTCATCGGGCGAAGAAGTCATCACATATTTATATCCCACCTCCCGAAGAGAGGAATAACGGGTCAGACTTTTCAGACAGAAATCATTCTCCACCTCACACAAACCGACCAAATCGGGCACCTGCTCTTTCCCGGCTGCCAGAATCACTTTTCCAATCTTATCCAACTTGTCCTGGAAACGAGAATATGTCCAATTCCGTACACTACCCGGCAAGAACTCCGTATCCTGCTTCAACGAATCATGACGGCAATCGAACAAGTTCTCCACGTTGTATTCCATCACCCGGAATGTCTGCTGTGCCAGGAGCGGTGTGGCCCACAAGCCACACACCATCCCCAGCAAACTATAAATCATTTTTCTCATACACAAACCGGAATATGAACCAACACATCCAGCAAGTGACGCCAGAACTTATCTACCGTAGGAATCAGCATACGCTCGTCGGGTGAATGTACTCCACGCAAAGTCGGTCCGAAAGAAACCATATCCAACGACGGGTATTTCTCCAGGAACAAGCCACATTCCAGTCCCGCATGGATAGCCTTCACCTTCGGTTCCACTCCAAACAGACGTTTGTAGCTTTCCACTGCCACTTTCAAGATAGCAGACGACGGATTCGGTTTCCAGCCCGGATAACCGTCCCCAGTGACGCAAGTTGCCCCACCCAGTTCAAAAGCCGCACGTACCATCTGCGACATATCCTCGCGAGAAGAAAGAATAGAGCTACGCTGGCTGGTTACTACCACAATCTTGCCGTCGCGCATCTTCACAGAGGCTAAGTTGGAAGAAGTTTCCACCAGTCCCTCAATATCCTGACTCATGGCATATACTCCGTGATGTACGGCATACAATGAAAGCAGGAAGCGCTTCATCGCTTCTTTTTCCATCACTTCCGCACAAGGCGTTTCCGATTCCAGTTCCATGACCAGGTTCGGTTCCGTAACCGAAAACTCATTCTCTACATCTGCCAGGAACATATTCAGGGCTACCCGAACATTTTCCTTGTCGGCCATCGGCACCGCACATACAGCATGTGCCTCACGCGGAATGGCATTGTGCAGATTACCTCCGTCAATCAGGCTCAGACGCAAATCATACTGTTTCATCAGAATCACCAGGAAACGGTCGAGCAACTTGTTGGCATTGGCCCGGTTCTTGTTGATGTCATCCCCAGAATGACCGCCAGTCAATCCTTTGATGGTCACCCGGAAGAAGAAATAACCTTCCGGAACCGCCGTCATCGGGCACGGGAATTCAGCCGTAGTACCGGCTCCTCCGGCACATCCGATAAACAGTTCTCCTTCATCTTCTGAATCCAGGTTAATCAGGATGTCCCCGCTCATAAAACCTTCCTTCAAGGCAAATGCCCCAGTCAGTCCGGTTTCCTCGTCCACGGTAAACAAACATTCCAGCGGTCCATGCTGGATATCCTTTGATGCCAGTACCGCCAGTTCCGTAGCCATTCCGATGCCGTTGTCCGCACCCAGCGTGGTACCTTTCGCTCTCAGCCATTCTCCGTCGATATACGTTTCAATCGGGTCTGTTTCAAAATTATGTACGGTCTGGTTGTTTTTCTCACACACCATGTCCATGTGCGACTGCAACACTACCTTCTTCAGGCGTTCCATACCCGCCGTAGCCGGTTTACAGATCAGCACATTGCCTGCTTCATCCACCTTATGCTCCAACCCTTGTGCCTGAGCAAAATCCACCAGGAACTTCCGAATCTTCTCTTCTTTTTTTGAAGGACGCGGCACACGACAGATTTCCTCAAAATAATGGAACACCGATGCCGGCTGTAAATCTTTCTTTTCCATAAAAGTATTTCTATAAAACGATTAAAAATTGTATGCAAACAAAAGTTAAATCAGACAAATTCCCCTGCATAAAAGGCATTTTTAAAGACAAAAGCCCGAGGAATCATGACAAAAACTATATCTTTGCACCACAAAATTAATAGAAATGCTCAAGACTCTCCTGATAACTTTGTTAATAGTTGCTATCTGTATAGCGCTATTATCAGTAAAGATACTTTTCAAAAAGAACGGACGCTTCCCCAACACTCATGTAAGCGGAAGCAAAGCCATGCGCAAAAGAGGTATCGGATGCGTACAATCACAAGACCGTGCCGCCCAGCACCTCAATCCTCATGCTATTCCGGAGAGGCAGTCGGCGCAAACTGATGCTGAATAAAAAGCTAATAATTAACTAAAAACGATTATCAATATCATTATGAAAAAAACGAATGTTTTGAAAGGACTCCTGGCACTTGCCGTAGTACTCCTGTTCGCACAATGTACAGAAAAAAAAGGGACTTCCACTGAAGCTTCTGCACCGGCAGTAGCAGGTACCAATATGAAAATAGCCTATGTAGAAGTAGATTCCCTGCTGACAAAATACCGCTTCTGGAACGACCTGAACGAACTGATGATTCAGAAAGAAGAAAACATCCGTACCACTCTGAACGAAAAAGCAAAGGAACTGGACGGAGAAATGAGAGAGTTCCAGCGTAAATTGGAAAACAACGGATTTGCCAGCCGCGAACGTGCAGAACAGGAAAATGCCCGTCTGTTGCAGAAACAGCGCGACTTGCAGCAGTTGCAGGAAAAGCTTTATGCAGACCTTCAGGCAGAAAACCAGAAGAACAGCCTGCAGCTCCGCGACTCTATCAATTCATTCTTGAAAGTATACAACCAGAAGAAAGGCTACAGCCTGATTATCAGTAACACCCAGCTGGACAACCTGCTGTATGCTGACAAATCACTGGATATCACACAGGAAATTGTAGACGGCTTGAACGCACGCTACAACCCGAGCACCAAGAAATAAATTTCTTATCATTTTATCATACAAAAAAGTCCGGCCTTTTCGACCGGACTTTTTTTATGGCGACTTATCGCCTGTGGTTACATCTCATTCAGCAACGCATTCATTTCTTTCACCATCAAGGCAGGCGATTTCTTGTTCGTCTTAATCCAACCTTCCGGTGTAAATTCCGACAGCTTGGCGTTCAGTTTCTTCAGTTTTCCGGTAGCCCCCTTGGCTTCCAGTTCCTTCCGCAGCACATAGATTTTCTCGCAATCCTGCAAGCCCTCTACCAGGCGTTCAAAACGGATACTGCTGCGCGGACCCGGATAGATGCTGTACGTATCCCCAGCCGCCCATGTACGGAAACGGGAGTCACGCAACGGGTCCATCGGCCAGCTGTTCACCGCCCAACGCAAATAACCGTCATATCCGCCTGCCACAGCATGCAACGCCGTCCATGCGGCTTCCGCCGGTGCCGAGAAAGTAAACGTATTCGGGAACGCCTCCGTACAGCACGTGTACACCGTACTGATTTGTCCCTTGCGTTCGCGTTCCGCTTTCACCTCTGCCGGGAACTGGTTCCCGTAAGGAATACTGAGGTAATACAAATCGCCCTGAATCTCTTCGTGATAGTTTCCGGCCAGTGTAATCTTGAATTCCGGATCGGCTGCCTTGATTACCTTGATAGCCTCCTGCATGGCTTCCATCGGACGCTCGTCCATAGAGATAGCCGTCTTTTCAAACCAACCCTTTTCACGCAGGTGACGAGCGAAATCTTTCAGGAAGGTACCCCAGTATTCTGCGTATGCTTTATCTCCCGGTGCAGCCTTGATAAACTGTACCTGATTGGTAGCCTGGTCAAAATAGTCAAAGCTCAACGCCCACGGAATCATCGTGTAGCAGCTGATCAAGTCCTTGATACCTACTTCATTCATCATGAATTCCACCCACTTGTCGAACACCGTATAGTCGTACACCCACGTGCCGTCCAGCTTCTTCATCCGGAAAATCATGCTATGATAAGCGTCCTCCGTCTGCCCGGCCCAAGGCTTCTCCATGATACTGGCAGTAATGGAACGCTGCCCCGCATTGGCCAGCATCTTCATGACGGGACGCATGGCATCAAAATGTGCCTTGCTCCACAACGGCACCTGATAATATCGCGCCACGGCATACGGATTCTGCCACAAATCCAAGTGGAACACCCAGTCCTTGGGAGCCGGCAACGTGCGGTTCACCACCTCAATCTCAAACGGCAGTTTCATTGCCTCAAAATTCTTTCCGGAAACGGTCAGCGTACCTTTATATTTTCCCGGTCTTGCTTCCGCGGGCACCCACACGTTCAACCACACCGGCTGCGTGGTGCGCGCCTTCACTTCCCGCACCCGTACGATATCGAGCACATCGGCCACCATCGAAGAATCCCACTCCGCCTTATTCTCACGGATACCGCATCCTCCGCTTCCGTCCTTGTTCAATTCATCGGTCATCACGTAACGCACAAAATGGGTCCGTACTGCCGAAGCCGGAATCACCGAGTTCCCGTTTTTCAACTCACTGACGGTCATTTCCGCCCCTTCCAGGTCTTTCTGCGTCCACAATACCGCCTGCGCGTTCACTCGTTCTCCTTTCCACGCCTTCAGGCGAAGCGTACCGGTCTGCTTCGCATCCGGCACATCCAGCTTCTTGTAACGCACGTCCGTCGTACCCCAGCAGAACTGAACCGGAGCTTTCATCTTGTTCCATACTTCCACCCCGTCGTGAGGCTTCGTATCCGTCAGTTCCTCATAATCTCCCAAAGGGAATTTCTCTACCTGCTGCGAAAAGCAGGCCGGGCCGCATGCAAGCAGCACCGATAGAATCAGCATTTTTTTCATTTCTTATTATTTAGGTTAGTATACACTATCGAACCCATTTACATTATTCCCAGCTCCTTCGCCACTCGACAAGCCTCTATGGAACTCTTCACCTGAAGTTTTCGCAGGATTTCCTGCCGATGCCGGCTCACCGTATTGATGCTGATGGAAAGCAGGATGGCAATGTCCTTGCTCATCATCCCCTTAGCTATCAATCGGAGAATCTGTGTCTCCCGGTAAGACAGTATCTGCGAGTCATGCCGACGAGCCAGCTCCATCACCTCGCCCGTCAGGGAATTGACCACCACACTCTTTCCGGAAAACATCGGAAGCCAAGGCGTATACACGCACAAAGCCAGCCACAATCCGTTCTCCACAGGTGAAGACACATAAAACAACCGATGCAGCACAAACTGATAGTTCCCGGCCCCATCCTTCATGCGCAACTTACTGGCCAGATAGAACTCGGCCCGCTTCATCTTCGGCTGACGTCGCACGAAATGGAAGAAACGGAGCTCCTGCAAATATTTCTCGTGCAAATCGTCCGGATGCATCTGCTTCAGGATAGCCTCTTCCCAAATTGAATCAATCCGGTCTTCCGCGCCAGGCACCTGCTTCCATCCCAAAGTCTGAGAAAAATGCCCATAATACACATAGCTGATATTGGTATGCATGTCGCTCAATACCGCCACCGCATTCTCCATTTCCGCATAACCGGAAGCGATTTTCTTGTACTTTTCCAGCTCCGCCACCGGCAGCCCGTCTCCCTGCGGAACCAGACTCTGCGTCAAAAAACGGCTGTTCAATTTATCTACTATGTCCATGAAAATGGTTATTAATCATCATTGTGCATTCGTTTCCAACGCACTACATTTGCAAAGATAACGAGGAAAAATGATTATTAACGAATCACTCGGAAAACTTTTCACCAATTTAGGAACCTAAATTAATTTCATCTGATATGAAAAAACAACTCATCTTGGGCCTGGCACTCGGCGCATCGCTTCAAGCAGGAATGGCCCAGACACTGGAAAAAATGCAATGGTTCAACGAACCTGAACAATGGAAAATTGAAAATCAAGCCCTGACCATGTTTGTCACCCCGCAGAGTGACTACTGGCGGATTTCACACTATGGCTTTACCGTAGACGACGCTCCTTTCTATTACACCACCTACGGAGGAGAATTTGAAGTGAAGGTAAAAGTGACCGGCGACTACAAGACCCGTTTCGACCAGGCCGGACTGATGCTGCGCATTGACCATGAAAACTACATCAAGACAGGCATTGAGTTTGTGGACGGCAAGTTCAACCTAAGTACGGTCGTCACCCATAAGACTTCCGACTGGAGCGTCATCACGCTGGACAAGCCGGTACCTTACATATGGATCAAGGCTGTCAGACGGTTGGATGCCGTGGAAATCTTCTATTCCTTCGACGACAAGGAATATGTCATGATGCGCAACGCCTGGTTGCAGGATCACGTTCCTGTCATGGTAGGTCTCATGGCGGCCAGCCCGGACGGAAACGGCTTCAATGCCACCTTCGAAAACTTCAAGGTAAAGCACCTGCCTGACCTCCGCCGACAGGAATGGCTGAAAAAGAATGCGGAATAAGAAATGAAAAGAGGTTGCATTCCCAGTTGAAGCAACCTCTTTTATCATTTATGACGGAATCTTTTATCACAATCCCTACATATATAATTGGCCTTTGAAATCTTTCCGAATATACAATGACTCTTTCATCTTATAATTTGCTTTTACGCTAAAAAACTGATATTTAGACAAAAAACAAAATTTACCTCTAAATTTTTGTCCCTATTTTTTAGGTTAGCTTTTTACCTCCTCATTAATATTCCATAATATTATGATTCCACAGGTTATTTATATAATTATCCTTATCGAAATTTTTATATAAATTATCCACTTCTGTTTGTATTATTTTATCATTTGTACTTTTCAAGTGGTCTGGTAATAAAGATTTTACTTCATCCATATCCATCATCTTACCATCTATGAAATAACGTATGACAAGATTAGACATGAAATCTTTCAAGTTGCATGCAGCTGATTTCAATAATTTTGCGTTCTTATCCAATGCGCGGTCATAATATTCAAGGGCTTTTTGAGGGAAACCTGTCTTTTCATACAGCATACCTGTCAAAAATAACGTGTGGTAAGTGCAGAATTCTTTTTCGCATAATGAAGAAAACAAGTTCAATGATTCTTCTTTTTTCCCTATACGGAATAATATCTCACCTTTCCATAAATAAGAGTATGATATATTCGGATTAATGACTATTGCTCTGTCAATATAAGTGAGAGCTTTTGTCAAGGAATCCACATCGTTCTCATAAAGAAGCACGTAATGTAATGCAGAATTGTACAATGAAGATACTTCAGGAGTTTTCTTCAGTAGCGATAGGTCGTCCGAACTAAAGTTTTGCCCATGTATTCCAATAGAAAACATTATAAAGCAAAATGAAATCAATATATTTTTCATATTTCTTTTTATCAATTTATCTTTTTATAACTTCTGCTTTGACACTATTATTTTTTCCATAATAAGGATCTTTTTCTATTTTTCTCCCTAACTTTGAAACAAAGGTTGATTTTCTATAAGAAACAGCGTCTTTTTTCGCCATTTCAAACCATAATTTAATGTTTGTAATATTCATATCTTAAACTATAAATATGCAGAATCCCAGTGTCAGTATCAATCCCATCAGACTGCCGGTTCCAAATTGTCACCCATAATACCGGTTATTTACTATAAATTATTTTACAATAAAAGGGATGTTACATACCATGGCTACGACCTTTCCACCAACTTTTGCCGGCTTCCATTTTGGCATCATGTTTACCACTCGCAATGCCTCGTCATCGATTTCCTTGCCCAAACTTTTCATTATTTCGGCATCACGTATAGTGCCGTCGTCTTCCACTACGAAGTTCACCAAAACAATACCCGGTTTGCTATTGGCTGGTTTTCTGAAATTTCTACTGACGAACTCAATCATTGCATCGTGTCCGCCCGGATATTCTGCCAGTTCATCAACCACGTAGTAAACTCCGTCCTCCCGCTTTTGCGGCATAGAAGGTTTTCTCTGGTTCAATGGCCGACTACCGTTCTTTATAAATACATCCTTATATTTTTTGAAGGAACCAACCGCATCAAGGAATACTGTGATTGACTTCCTTTGTTCATCTGTGAATGAAGTCGGTATGGCGGATATAACCTCACTGGCCGGTGTGTCTATTCCATAAATACAATATTTCAGGAAATAGTTGTCGAGAAAAGAACCAACGGCAGGATTCTTTTTCATCTGAATTTCACACGTTTCCAATGCTTTTTTATAAAAAGCCAGAGCTTCTTCCGACTGTCCTTGCTCTTCCAGTGCTTTAGCTTTTAAAAGATAGAATCCATGCTGTTCCGGATTGTATTTTATCGCCTCGTCAAGGGCCTTTATAGTTTTATCATATTCTTCTTCAGACAATAATAAATTTACTTTATTTCCATAGGCTGTAATATAAGATTGATCCAAAGCGATAGCTTTATCTAACAAGTTCAACACCTCCGCTATCGAGTCTTTGTTTGAAAGGTTCCGCAACATGATTTCCGTAGCTCTATTATTCAAGTCAATAGCTTCCTGGGAATATTTCTTCTGTTGGGCCGAAACCGAAATAAATGAGAAGAAAAGAGCAGTAATTAAAAGTTGTTTTTTCATAAACTATGTAGTCATTTAAGATTCATATTTTACATCTATTTCTTATTTCACTCGCGCAATGATTCCTGTAAGGTTTGGACAGAACATGAGTTAAGCATTACATGCTCTGCCGCATTCTTTATCAAGGTTTCATTTATTTCCATCCTTTTAAAATCTTATTGTCACTTATATCTGAAAGGGATTGTAAATAAGCAAGGAACGCTCTTTCCCTTGTGTATCGCAGCTTTCCAGTGAGGCATTAGTGATACCACCCTGAGGGCCTCTTTGTCAGCTGTTTCATCATAACTTTTATCTATTGTGGATGATTTGATATTGCCGTCTGTGTCTATTACCACCTTTACGGTTATATAGACGTTTTTACCTGAGTATGATTCAGGCAACTTGAAATTCTTTTTTATGAATTCCAACATTTCGTTTACTCCTCCGGGATATTCCGGAAACTGTTCCGCCACAAAATAGACTCCGTCCTCCCGTTGAATCTGCATCTTCACTTCTTCAGGTTTATGTGATTTATAGTATAAAGGAAAACGATTGTCTTCAAATATGGCCTTACCATTGGAAAGTATAAATGCCTGCTCCATATAGTTCATTATAACCGGATATTTTTCCTTGAACATTAATTCATAATTTTCTAATTTCCTGTATATTTCCACATTCTCATCAGTACATAGCAGACTGTTGAAAAGGGAATACCAGAAAGGGAAATATGCCGTATAGTATTTCTTGCTGAGACGTTCCATCATCAACTCAGGGTTTTCTTCAAGTTTCTTTTTTATTACAAGCTATTATAAAAGAGTAAAATATATAACTCCTTATTAGGGAATCATAGACTTAAGGTAATAATTTTATTCTTATCTTTTATTGTTTGATAATAAAGAGTCTTACCATCCGGTGATAAACGCATTTTGTTTAAACGATTCTCTCCATCATTGGTGATTAATTTTACTGATTTGGAGTTGGTTAAATCAACCTTAAATACTCCATTCTTTCCAGCAACAATAAAACAATCTTTATTAGGAGTACTTTCTATCAAATATGGGTCGGTCACAATATTATCAAATTTATATGTGATGTCTTCTTCCTTATTCAGACCATCATAACATAAGATATGAAATTTATCATTACTGGCCTTTTTACATATTGTATAATAAGCATTCCCTTTAGGGTCGATATCAATTGATATTATTATACCTCTCTTTTCATTGGTTTTTGTAATAGAGCTACGCTCAGTTGGAGAAGAGTACATTGTTTCATCCGAACTGAAATATACTCTTTTACCATCAGCAGATGCTTTAACAGAAAAAATGACATCGTCAGGCAATCTGAAGAGATTCTTATATTTCTTATCTGTAAGATTGAATGAAACCATGTTTTTTTCTTTACCGAAAACAATAACATTGTCTGACAGAAAATCCACTCCAGAGGAAGCGTCAAACTCACTATAGTCTTTAAGACTGTTCTTATAAATAGGAGTGACTCTTCCTGTTTCTAAATCTTTAATGAAAACAGTAGAGGTAGCATCGGATGACAATTGTTTATAAACCATCATTTTCCCATCATGAGAAATGTTAAAATCAATGATTACATTGGATTTTACGGTAAAAGGGTTTTGTGCCATTAATGTCGTTGTAAACAAAAATAGTACACACAATGTAGTTTTTAAAGCTTTCATATTAGTTCACAATTTTAATTTGATATTAATTTACAATATTATATGACAATCTATTTTTGCATAAAACCTGTTATAAACTGTTCTATAGTAAAATAAAGTCTCATATATTTAGCAGCATCGTAAGCCTGCTTAGTAATCACATAACCTTCATATGTTCTAATTCCACTTTCATAACGTGAGATTAAATCACTACATCTTTGAATAAGCCTTTCATCCGCAGCTCTAGAATCAGGACTTATAGTTCCACTAAATCCGTCTAAAGATAAACTTTGGTATTCTAAATCGTGTTGTTGAGCTATATAATCAGCAGCATGAGTTGGAGTTGGTAATGATTGTAAAGTTTCTTTTTTCGTTGGACCTATATAATGACTTCCAAACCAACCGTCAGTTGACGTATTATTTTCTATCATGCCATTTTCAGATATATAACCATAATCTATCCACATCTCCTCCAGTCCAATTACCGCTTAAATACTTATATTGAAATTCCTCAAAAGTGTATGTACAACCGCTCCCTCCAATATAAATTCTTTGTTCTTTTTCATTTACGCTTCATTTATTTCCATCCTATTGAAATCTTATTGTCACTTATATCTGAAAGGGATTGTAAACAAGCAGGGAACGTTCTTTCCCTTGTGTATCGCAGCTTTCCAGCGGGGCATTAGTGATACCACCCTGAGGGCCTCTTTGTCCGCTGTTTCATCATAACTTTTATCTATTGTGGATGATTTGATATTGCCGTCTGTGTCTATTACCACCTTTACGGTTATATAGACGTTTTTACCTGAGTATGATTCAGGCAACTTGAAATTCTTTTTTATGAATTCCAACATTTCGTTTACTCCTCCGGGATATTCCGGAAACTGTTCCGCCACAAAATAGACTCCGTCCTCCCGTTGAATCTGCATCTTCACTTCTTCAGGTTTATGTGATTTATAGTATAAAGGAAAACGATTGTCTTCAAATATGGCCTTACCATTGGAAAGTATAAATGCCTGCTCCATATAGTTCATTATAACCGGATATTTTTCCTTGAACATTAATTCATAATTTTCTAATTTCCTGTATATTTCCACATTCTCATCAGTACATAGCAGACTGTTGAAAAGGGAATACCAGAAAGGGAAATATGCCGTATAGTATTTCTTGCTGAGACGTTCCATCATCAACTCAGGGTTTTCTTCAAGTTTCTTTTTTATAAGATGATGAAGATTACCTCCTATATCATCTACTACTTCACTACCGCCAATGCAAAGAGTTATCAGCCTGTCGTAAAACAAGCTGTCGGGTATCTTGTCTAATTTATACAAACCTTCGTACATGTGTTTCCTGAAACTTGATTTAAGATTATCAAACGAAGGGATATTACCATAAGTAAGCCAGAGTTCATGCCAGGTTATAGGGAAAGTATTGAAGAAATCACGTTGAGTCTCTGCAGTATACCCTGATTTTACCATTAAAGCGAATGTACGGTTCACCTTTGCTGTATCTACAGGAAAACTGAATACTGTGATAAAACAGAATGACAGCAGCGATAATAATACAAGTCTTTTCATAATATGTCATTTACGGTTATTTTTCAAGTATATATTTTCCAAATCCTGTTCAGATTTAAAATCATACAAAGCCATATTCCTTAAACGGAAGTAACTTACATAAGCATCCTTCATGGCTGAATAATACTACTGCATGGTCTCATTCTGCTTCTGGCGTGCGGAGGTAAGCTTATATACGAAAAGTCCTCCCAAAGCAAAGCCCTTTACCACCACGGCGTACTGCTCGCAGGTCAGAAGGTACGAAGCTTCCGCCAACTCCCTAAACATACCGAATGATTATAAGTCATGCAATAATACCATCAGACTACAGATATTTGTTTGATGCGAAATTAAGGCAAACTATCCATTAAACCATTGGTAATCCATAGAAATAAGCTTGTAAGATAGATTTGTATATATCTGATTATCAAATACTATACAGTATAAATACTTGTAATATAAGACAAAGCAATTATAAGTCTAGTTTTTCAACTAAAAACAAGACAATATCCCCACCTTCAGGAATACCAATTTTTTTTCTAATATTAGTTTTGTACTTATGTACTGAAAAGACACTATTCATCCAAATGGCAGCAATCTCTTCTGTCTTGAATCCAGAAACAAGCATGCAACACAACTGGACTTCTTTGTCATTCAGCATAGGATATTTCTGAATAAGTTTTGAATAGAACCCATCAAAAGATAGATCTATATGATTATAAAACTGTTCCCACTGTGTACCTAGCAAATAATTCTCATCTATTATATGATACTTTTCCAAATCTTTAAGAAATCTTGCACTCTGCACTTGCTGTGTTGAGCGCAAAATTGCTATCTTCTTTGCTATCTCAAAATCACGCAAAATAAACTCTTTGACTTCATTTTTTACATTTCTAAGGTTATCCAAAGAATTAATCTGCTGTTGCAAAGCGAGAATCTTATAAACTTGCTTTTTCCGGATCTGTATATATATCACCAAAGATACGCATAATACTACAAGAAGTCCTACCAGAATGTATTTATAAATGGCTATCTGTCTATGAATAGTTTGTTTCTCACAAATATTTGTATAGGCCTGTATCGCCTTATCCAATGATTCTCCATTCAGGCAATCAAATGCCATTTCATATTTCTCCTTTAGCTTGTTAAGGCATTTTATTTGTTCGCCTGCATCATGATTTAACCGAGCAAACTCTGCACATAACGTATAGAATTCTATTTCTGCAAAGGCATTTCCTCCATTTATACTATTCTCTATCGCCAGAGACTTATATTTTTCTGCATTTAACAAGTCCTTTTTACGATAATAACAATATGTCAAAATTGCGAAACATGTGAATTTATGTTCAATGGATGTTTCCTCAACTACAGCTTCTTTCAGCTTTTCTATGCAAGCATCCCAATGTTGCATTTTGTATAAGGCAATTCCCTGCAGACGTTTTATTTCACTTAAAAATATATTCTTCTTACCAAGATGTTTTTCTATTTCATTCAATTTTTCGTATGAGACTTTATATTGATCTAAATATAGAAAGCTTTTGGCAACTTGTATTTGAGTTGATATACTCATATCTTGAAAATTTACATCCTTTATGCATTGATTGGCAAGAGTCTGGTATTTAATAAAATTCAAGGTATTAAATTGCCTGATATACATTTCACCGAGATAGCTGTAAAGATAAAAAAGCCATTCCTGGTCATATTCTTGTCTAGCAATATTTATTGCGGTTTCTATGGTATGGACTTCTTTTGTTATATCATTTTCTTTTTTATAGGTTTCCGCAAGAAGATATAAAGTTTCAAGGTATGGCTGAATCATTTTTTCTTTCTTAAAAATCTGAATGCACCTTTCCAACACACTCTTTGATGGATAATAATTATTATCCGTATAACTGAGTGTGATTGCAGCTAATATAAAATGAACCGCATCTCTTTTATTCTTTACGCAATTCATGTTTATCGTATCTAACTTTAACAAATAGGATTGTGGATCATTTTCTATCTGAAAAATTATATCATCAAAATTTCTACTTTCCGAATATCCAGAATTACAAGAACCAAGCAATAACAAGGAAATACATGCTATTACACCCATATAGTGATTCAGTTTCATATTCATATTATTTTGCATTGTTATATCATGCAACTAAATGGATTAGATGTTAAAGTCTCATTTTACAACAGACATTTGTCAAAAGACATAGCTGTATTCAACCTGTATATATTAAACTTGCAATTCGCATCATTGTTTGTTACACAGGAAGATGCCCACAAATATATTGATAAATGGCATTGAACAATGATAAAAAAGGGGAAATATACAGATTATATTCTTTTTTTAGCTAGGTTGTCATAACAAAACAGTACGATGGATATAGAAACAGTTTATTTTATTTTATCTTCGTGAATTGAATAACTCCACTTGCGAAGACATTGTTTGTATTTTTTGTTTTGGGTAGTCACCCCATTTGCCTGTAAGGCAGGTACTTTCTCTAATTTATGATTTTCATCAAACTGAAATTCCGCCACATTCAATCTGGCTTTTACACTGCGAATCACTTTCTTTTCATCCTCATTCCCGTCAACCCATTGCACACTAAAACCTTCAAAAACGGAATATTGCGAATACAATGCTTCGTATAAATAAGTAGATCTCTTTTCCGGGTTCACTTTACGTTTTCAAATAAGTTAGTGAAATTTATTTAGTATATCACCTTTGAACATTACTATGCTATAACTGATAAACAAGGAAAGCATCCACAAATTCAATCACCAAATTTGGTTATTATTCTTAATTGATGTATTTTTGTATCAGAACATAAAGGAAACCAGTATGTATGAAGAATATATCACAGCCAAAATGACACCGGCAGGAAAAGTGCTGGAGCATATTTTGAGGAAAGCAAAAATCACTCAAAAGGAACTATCCACCGAGACTGGTATATATCCACAAAGAATCAATGAATTAATTAAAGGAAAGCGAGATTTCACTATCGAGCAGTCTCTAAACATAGAAAAAGCATTAGGAATAGGCATTGAAGGCTATTTTTACATCATACAAGCCAATTATCAAGTCTATGCCTATATTACAGAAAAAGAACGGTCCCAGCATCCGGACTTATCAAAATTCAGCACAGCTTTATTCTGGGATACAAGAATAGAAAAAATCAACTGGATAAAAAACAAAGAATGGGTCATTCAACGCATATTTGAATATGGCAACCAGCAGGAAATTGAGGAAGCCATCAGATTTTATGGAAAGGATACATTAAAAGCGATATTACCCACCATAAACAGTGAATGGAAAAAGGAAACGAGGGAAAGGAACTTTAAAGAATTTGCGCAATGAAACTGCATTATGAAACTGTATCCCCACTTTTAGTTAACTGTCTGAAGAAAATATCAGAATCAGATATTTTCAAAGATTTTAGTTTAGTGGGCGGAACATGTCTTAGTCTCCAACGAGGGCACAGACGCTCCATAGACATAGATTTGTTTACAGACATAGATTATGGAAGCATGAATACAGCAGCAATGAAAGTTTTCTTGAAAGAGAATTTTCCTTATACGGAAAATCTAGACACCTTGGACCAACCAGCCTTGGGATACTCCGTCCGCATTGGAGAATCCCCAACTGCTTGCATAAAAGTAGACTTCTTCTATACGGAAAACTTTATTTTTCCCATCAAAAGCATAGATGGAATCAGACTTGCAGACATAAGAGAAATCGCCGCAATGAAAATAAAAGCGATTACTCAAGACGAACCCAGGCAAAAGGACTTTTGGGACATCTATGAACTTTCCAACACATTCAGTCTGAAAGAAATGATTGAGTGGGCCACCACACGTGATGAATGGAGCTTTACAGAAAAAGAGGTTGAAGCCGGATTCAAAAAAATATCCAACATCAAAGAATGTCCGGAAGGGATAGATTGCTTTAGAGGATACGCATGGGAACTTATCAGTATGGATCTGAAAATGGATGCAGAAGAATACTTCAAACAAAAGTCTACATAATTTTTGAAGTTTTTCATTCTCCTACGAATAATTGCTTTTTCACATAAATAGGTAGTGTAAAACAAACTGTGTCACGAGTTATTCCAACATAACAAAATGTCAATTCCCCTCCTTCCTCATTCAAATTTTCTAATTCAGTCGCTCCAACCCCCATGCTTCCCTTTTTCCCAAGGAAAAGTATCTATACAAATCTAAAAAGAAACGGAATTCAGGAAAACAACAAACACCATCACACAAATAAGAAAGAACCCACGCACATCCTCCACAAAACACGAGCAAACACGTACAAAAAGGAACTCCCATTTTCACACTCCAATCCCCCCATTCCACAAAAAAATCTCCTCAAAAGTCTTCACCCACGCCCCCTCTCCAGAAGCCCCCAAAACCACTTTCCCAAAACGCAAGTACATTTGCCCTCAAACGCCCTTGCGTTTTCCTTCAAACGTCAAAGAGTTTTTCCTGAAACGCTTCGGGGTTTTCGTCCAAACCCTTCGGCATTTTGGTTCCAAATCCGGCTTTTCAGGCCAATTTCCCCGCATTTTCTTCTCCAGATTCATCCGAATACCCGTTTTCAGACAGGAAACACCCCCTCTACAAGCCTTCTGAGAAGGGTAACTCAAGATTATACACGAAAAAATGCGAAAATCCGTTCTTCAGAAAGAAAGCAGAATTTCGCATTTTAAATCTTATACTCAGCTAAAAGCAGAAGATAAAGGCAAAGTGATTTTTCCGTTCAATACATCTCCCAGTACTTTTCACACTCGTGAAGGTAGTCCGTTTCCGGATGGGTACCGAACACCAGCGCATAGAAGGAAGTACCCCGCAAACGAGCACGATGGATGTCGGCCAACAGCGCGTCATCGGGAGGGGGCATCTCGAAATCGGAAATCAGCACTACGTCGGCCCGATGCCAGCCGTGGGTACGCAGCATCATCAGCGCTTCGGCAAAGGCCGGACGCACATCGGTACCTCCGTCGAAGCGACGTTGCAGGAAGTCCACCAGCACAGGGAAATCGGTCTTCAAATCGCGCACCAAGAGGGCTTGGATGTCTTCCGAGAAATTGATGACGTAACATTTCCGCGAGGTGGCTTCCGTCAGTCGGGCAATGGCCAGCACGGCCGACTTGGCCAGGCGTTCGCGGCCTTCGCGCATGGAACCGGAGGTGTCCACACAAATGATGTAGGGGCCCTGGGCACTGACTTTCTTTTTCTCCGGCGAACGGTCGGAACGGTCCTCGCGGGAATAGGAGTCGAACTGTTGCAGGCGTTTTTCCACATAGCGCTGCATGAAGAAGGGATAGAGCACTTCGTCCGTGAGGTAGCAATACTCCACGGGCAGCAGACTGTTGAGGTCGTCGCCCAAGGTCACTCCTTCCACGTCGCTTTGGGCGGCATGATGAATCAGGCTGTCGGCCCGGAGTCCCGACAGGGAGTCGAAACTTTCTTTCCGTCCGCCCACGTTCTTTCCCAGGCAGCGCACCAGCTCGCGTATCTGGCGGTTCTGCTCCATGGCTTTTTCGTAGGGCACCACTTTCTGATAGAGTTCCGGATGGTTCCGCAACAGCCATTTCACGCGCGAACCCCGGAGGTTGCCCTCCGTTTTCAGGCCGAACGACTTGTCCAACAGGGCGAACCCGTCGCACAGGCGGAAAAGGTGCTGGTACTGGTAGTCGTATTCCTTCACCGAGAGCAGGTGGTGCCACTTGTCCAAGAAGAGTTCCTGCAAGGCCGCACGTTCCTCGCTCCCTTCGAGAAGCTGGGACAGGCGACCGATGTAATAGGACACATCGAGTTCGGCCAAGGTATAGCGCTTGCGAAAAGCCGTTTCCATCCGTTGCAGGAAGGTCAGGAAATCGGCTGACGAGAGAGTTTCGTTGGCATAGAAGACTTCCCATTCGGGGGTATAGCGGGAATAGAATTCCTGAAGCGAGGGCACCGTCTTGCGGTAATAGTCCCACACACATTCTTCCAGCTCGCTCTCCAGCACCGTCCGCCCCTGAAGGTATTCTTCCATCCGCGCCCGGCTCCGCTCACGAAGTTGCTCCAAATAAGCTGTTTTCAGGTCTTTCAGACGGATATTCCTCGTTCTCTTTCCGGTATGCATGTTTCATTTCCTCCAATTCATTCCGATAGCGGAACAGGGCTTTCGTCGGCTCGCCCAGTATCCGGCTCATGGCTTCTTTTTCTTTTCGTCCGACAAACAGATGGCTTGCGCAATAGTCGGCCTCTTCTTTCACCCAGTCGCCGCAATGGGCTTCCACATGGCCGAGCTGCTGTTCCAGCCGACTGAAGCGGGCCGGAAGGTCTTCGTGCGACTGTACTTCCATGGCGGGCAGGGCGGTACAGTCGGGTGTACACAGCAAGGGGTATTCATAATCGTTGATGAACACCGAACGGCGGCCCCGACGGAGGGTGTAGACTTTCGAGGGGGATACCTTGCCGCGCATCGAGGGGTCGTATTTCTTCAGCACGTAACAGTCGGTCTTGTACTTGTCCTTATGCAGGTAGAACTGCTTGCCGGTATCGTCCAGCTGCTGGTAGTCGGAAGCGAAGAGGAGCAACCGTCCGGCCAAGCGCACGCGCTCCACCTGGTAATAATAGGAGTCGACCAGTTGCAGTCCGGCATCGGCCCGTTCGCGCAGGGCTCCTGCCGAATCGAGTTCTTTCTTCAGGGCTTGCAGGTCGGCTTCAATGCCGGAGAGGTTCAGCACATAGCCGCGCACGCTCTCGCCTACCGCGGTCAGCACGGCATCGCGCACCCAGTCTATCTGTCCGGTCTCGTTCCACAGACAATGTACCATCAGCAGGCAGTCGGACAGGCGCACCTCGGTGTTTCCTTGCAGGAAGGCAGAAGCCCGCAACAGGCGTACGATTTTCTTCCAACGGCGGTCGGACACGTACAGGGCGGGCGAAGCGGGTACATCGGCATTTTCCAGCTGACGGTTGTAGTCTTCCAGCTTGTCCTTGAGGGAATGAATCACTTCCAGCACGGAATAGTGCAGACCGACGGCCTTCATCTGTTCCTGCCACTGGCGGTATTCTTCGTCGCTCACGGCCAGTTGCTCGTCCACCTCCGGCTCGCGTTCATCGGCGGTCAGAATCATCTGATCGAATTCAGACAGGTCTTCAATGCCACCCACCAGCTTGCGCACCAGGAAACGGTCGTACAGAGCTTCCAGTCCTTGCCCCGAAGCGGGAAGTTCGTTCGAGGCGGCAATCAGTCCTTTCATGGGCACCTGCACGGAGAACTGTCCGTTGCGGTAGATTTTCTCGTTGATGACAGTCAGCAGGGCATTCTGTATGGCGGGACCGGCTTTCCAGATTTCATCTAAAAAGACCACAGTGGCGGTGGGCAGATAGCCTTCGGTCATGCGCTCGTAGGTGTCCTCGTTTTTCAGCTTGGCGATGGACACGGGACCGAAAATCTCGTCGGGGGTACTGAAACGCGACATGAGGTATTCGAACGCGGTACCTCCGCGGAACATGAGTTTCAGCCGACGGGCCACCATACTCTTGGCTACTCCCGGAGGGCCCAGCAGGAAGATGCTCTCTCCGGCCACGGCCGACAGCAGTGCCAGGGCCATGACTTCTTCCTTGCCGTACACCCGCTCATTCAGGGTTTCCAGCAGTTTCTCAATGCGGTTTCTCAATGCTTCCATTTGACGTAGAGTGAGGGGAAAAACTTATGGTGCTGCGACAGCACGTTGAGGGTCTGGAGCACCACCGACAGCACAATCAGTCCCAGCCCCAAGTAGAAACTGAAATTCAAATCCTTGGCCTCCTGGAAAATAATCATGGCACCGATGATGCTGTATATCGGTTCGAGGTTGTAGCTCAGATTGACCGTAAAGGCGGAAATGACCTTGAGCACCTGAATCTGGAGGATATAGAGTCCAACGGTACAGACCGACGCCAGACAGAGCAGGTAAACCAAGTCTTTCGTACCGGGCAGAATGGAGGCCACGGGAAAATAATGGAGGTAGAAAGGCAGGATACACGACAGGCCCAGGAAACCGCCCAGCATCTCGTACATCAGCATGGTGCTGGAGGTGTAGTTCACAGCCACTTTCTTGTTGACAATGGTAAACAGCGAAGCCAGGGCCGACGAGATAACGCCCATGCAGATACCGGTCCGATAGCGGGTGTCGAAATGGAAAATCAGCACGATGCCCCCCACGGCCACCAGGCTGAACAGAATCTCCCGCAAGGAAATGCGGTGACGATTGATGAGGGGCTCAAAGATGGCGGTAAAGAGGCTCATCAACGACAGGCAGACCACACCGATGGACACGTTGGAGGCCTTGATGCTTCCATAGAAGAAAATCCAGTGGCTGGCCAGCAGCAGTCCCACGGAGGCAATCTTTGCCACATCGCCGAAAGAAACCTTCCGCAGTTTCTTCAAGCACGAAAGCAGCAGAAAGAACATCACGGAGGCAAACATCATCCGGTACCATACGAGCAGTCCTTCGTTCAAGGAAATCAGTCGTCCGAACACGCCCGTCCCTCCGGCAATGAGAATGGAAAGATGCAGTTTTATAAATGCTTCCTTCATAATGACAGAATCTAATGTGATAACTATACAAGAAAGCGAAGAACTCCTCGCGCATGACCGGCGGAATTCTTCGCTTCTTATGTGGATTTACTGAATAATCGTCAGCTGATTACAGCGGCATGTTGCCGTGTTTCTTCGGCGGATTGCTTTGGCTCTTGTTCTGAGTCATTTCCAATGCCTGAATCAGTTTGTAACGGGTATCTTTCGGCAGGATGATTTCATCGATGTAACCCTGCTCGGCAGCGCGGTAAGGATTGGAGAATTTTTCCTTGTATTCTTCCACTGCCTTGGCTTTCTCTTCCGGAGTAGCCTTGCGGTACAGGATGTTTACGGCACCGTCGGCACCCATTACGGCGATTTCGGCTGTCGGGTAAGAGAAGTTCACATCGGCACCAATCGGCTTGCTGTTCATCACGATGTAAGCACCTCCGTAAGCTTTACGGGTAATGACGGTAATCTTAGGCACAGTAGCTTCTGCGTAAGCATACACAATCTTCGCGCCGTGACGGATGATACCGTTGTGTTCCTGTGTACATCCCGGCAGGAAGCCCGGTACGTCTTCGAATGTCACGATAGGAATGTTGAAGCAGTCGCAGAAACGGATGAAGCGGGAAGCCTTGTCAGAGGCATCGATGTCGAGCACACCGGCCAGGTAAGCAGGCTGGTTAGCCACGATACCTACGGAACGTCCGCCCAGACGGGCAAATCCGACCACGATGTTCTTGGCAAAGTGAGGCATCACTTCAAAGAAGTACTGGTTGTCGACCACCGGCTCGATGATGTTCTTGATATCGTACGGCATGTTCGGGTCGTCCGGAATGACGCTCATCAGTGATTCATCGGCACGACGGATGTCGTCGTTGCAAGGAATCATCGGGGCATCTTCCATGTTGTTGGAAGGAAGGAAGCTCAACAGTTCGCGGATGCTCATCAGGGTTTCTTCTTCGGTGTCGCAGAGGAAGTGTGTCACACCGCTCTTGCTGCTGTGAGTATAGGCACCACCCAGTTCTTCCTTGTCCACTTCTTCGTGGGTCACGGCTTTCACTACGTCCGGACCGGTGATGAACATGTGACTCTTTTCCTTCACCATGAAGATGAAGTCAGTCAGGGCCGGAGAATAGCAGGCACCTCCCGCACACGGACCTAAGATGGCCGAAATCTGCGGAATCACACCCGAAGCAATGGTGTTCTGATAGAAGATGGAAGCGTAACCAGAGATACTGCCTACACCTTCCTGAATACGGGCACCACCCGAGTCGTTCAAGGCAATGACCGGAGCACCGTTCTTCAGGGCCAGCTCCTGTACCTTCACGATTTTCTGAGCACCGGTTGCACTCAGCGTACCGCCATACACGGTGAAGTCGTATGCATATACATAGACCAGACGGCCGTCAATCTTACCGTATCCACATACGATACCGTCGCCCGGGATATGTTTCTTGTCCATGCCAAAGTCTGTGCAATGGTGGATTACGAACTTGTCGATTTCATTGAACGTACCCTTGTCGAGCAACATGTCGATACGTTCGCGGGCTGTCATGTGACCGTTGGCGTGCTGTTTTTCCACACGTTCTACGCCACCGCCCTGAGAAGCCAGCTTGTCCAGCTCCTCAAATTTCTTATATTGTTCTGCTGTTGTCATTGTTCGTCTTCTTTAATTACATCCAACGTCATTATTACCTGATTGCTGTTGACGGAGTCTCCTTCGTTCACAAGGATTTCCTTCACCACGCATTCACTGTTCACTTTGTAGTTGCTCTGCATCTTCATGGCTTCAATCACTACCACGATATCACCAGCCTGCAGACGGTCGCCCACCTTTACCGGAATCTTGACTACCTTACCCGGCATCGGAGAAACAATCTTGTCCTGCTGCTTCTCTTCGGCACCCTTGCGCATGCGCAGGTACTTGGCCTGTGAGTCGATGATGTCGATGTTGTATGACTGGTAATGTGCATTGACGGTGTAGCTCTTTCCGCCTTCCTTACGAATCAGTTCGGCGTTGTACGACTTTCCTTCGTGCAGAATGGAACAACTTCCGTTTTCGGCCATCACGATGTCCACATCGTAAGGCACTCCGTCGATGGTCAGCTGTACCTTATTGCCTTCCTTGCTGACCAAGGTTACGTCTGCAACTCTGTCTCCTATATGTATTTCCATAATCTTCTACTTTAATAAATACGTTTAGATTCGCAATACACCTTTCTTCAGGCCGAATTCACGCCAGCGGCTGATCGGACGGTTATCGCTGGAAGCCGACTTGTTTTCTTCCAGGTTCATCAGGTAGTCGATGTAAGCGGCAATCATGGCAATGTTCTCGGTTTCTTCCTCTTTCTGTCCGGCCCATTTACGCAGCATTTCCTGGTGCTTCGGGATGAACAGCGTATTGTAATGACCTTCTACGAAGTCGGGCACATTCATGATGTGACGCAAATAACCGATGTTGGTCTTCAGGCCGGTAATCTTGTATTCGTACAACACACGGCGCATACGTTCGATGGCAAACTCACGGGTAGTAGCCCACACAATCAGCTTACCGATCATCGGGTCATAATAGATAGGAATTTCGTAGCTTTCGTACACATAGCTGTCGATACGTACACCGATGCCGTTCGGTTCCATCAGCTGACGGATGACACCCGGAGAAGGCATGAAGTTGTTTTCAGAGTCCTCGGCACAGATACGGCATTCAATAGCGTGTCCACGCTGCTTCAGGTCTTCCTGCTTGAAGTGCAGCGGTTCGTTGTTCGCGATGCGAAGCTGTTCCTTTACCAGGTCCACGCCTACCACTTCTTCCGTAATCGGATGCTCTACCTGCAAACGGGTATTCATTTCCAGAAAGTAGAAATTGCGATGCTTGTCGACCAGGAATTCGATAGTACCGGCTCCTTTGTAATGCACAGCCTTAGCCGCAGCCACAGCTGCCTCACCCATTTTCTGACGCAATTCAGGAGTCACGAAAGGAGAAGGAGTTTCTTCCACGATTTTCTGGTTACGGCGCTGAATAGAACATTCACGCTCAAAAAGATGCACGGCATTTCCGAAATTATCACCCAGAATCTGGAATTCGATATGATGAGGTTCTTCTACAAATTTTTCCAGATAGACGGTATCGTCACCAAAAGAAGACATAGATTCCGAACGGGCTGTATTGTAAGCTTCTTCCACTTCCCCTTCGTTGTGGATAAGACGCATACCTTTACCTCCACCACCCATGGAAGCTTTCAACATGACCGGATAGCCTATCTGATTACAGATTTCCTTGGCTTCTTCCACACTCTGCAACGGTTGTTCAGTTCCCGGAACGACCGGTACACCGGCTGCAATCATGTGCTTACGAGCTGAAATCTTGTCTCCCATGGCATCCATCGTTTCCGGATCCGGACCGATAAAGATAATACCTTCCTGACGGCAACGACGTGCAAACTCTGAATTTTCAGACAGGAATCCATATCCCGGATGAATAGCATCCACTCCATGACGTTTGGCCGCCATGATAATCTTATCTATGTTCAGATAACTTTCGCGCGATGCAGCAGGACCAATCAGACAAGCTTCATCCGCATAAAGTACGTGGCGAGCCGCTCTGTCGGCTTCGGAAAAAACTGCGACGGTACGAATGCCCATTTCACGGCAAGAACGCATCACGCGCACAGCAATTTCACCACGGTTAGCGATCAATACTTTGTGTATCATGCTTTATGTTTTAATTATGATTTCTATGATACCGGGTCGTTCTCACACCACCCAATTAGCTGATTATCCACACGCTGAAAAAATCATTCGTGCACAGATAACCTAAAAACTGTGCAAAAATAGCAAAAAAAGAGACACCTTTCCAATGAATGCCTCTTTTTTTGCCAAAACGCTACCTTTTCCCCACAAAATACCTACAAATGAGGAAATAATTATGCTCAAACAGACTATAACGTAAAGTCGAGTTTACAAAACAACGGAATACAGAATATGTATTTTTATTCTTAAAATATTTTATAAATTCTCATTTTGCAGGTCTGGGACAGCCTAAACCCACCGGTCTATCGAGTCTGACGGACCGTATAAATCACCTTTCCGTCTTTATTGATCATGTGCAGACACAATTCTTTCTTATCGGCCGAAACCAAAGAGAAACCGGATTCACCGCTACAGAATTGGGTTCCGTCGACGGCTTTCACCTTACGGCTTAACGAACCGGAAGAGTTTACCACGTAATCGATGGCACTTCCCGGCTTGCGGATGTGCTGGAAGTTATGAATATGACCGCACAGATACATATTTACATTTTTATGCTTGCGCAAAATGGTGTCTACTCTTTTTTCCATGTCCAGACGTTCGGCATCGCTCTTGTCGGTATCGGCAAAAATCGGATGATGCCCCACAACCAGCACCCAGTCTTCCTTAGCTGCGGTCAGCACAGAATCCATCCATGCCAGCTGCTTGTCCATGTCCTGCCGACAGGCATCCGGATATTTCTCCACATCTTTCCGATATTTGTCCAGCAAGGGAGCAGTATCAATCATGACCAAGCGCACGGTCACATCGTCATTCTCCAACACCTTCGTGTAATAACGGGCCGGTATTTCCCAACGGGCACTCACCTGCGCATAATCCAATACCGCCTGGGTATTTCCACGGTATTCATGGTTTCCCATGACCGGATACCAAGGAATCATCAACTCCGGATGACTGTATATCAGTTCGTAATTGGTCATCCACAACGGATCGTTCACGCTGCGGACACCTTCAAAATGGTGCACATCGCCTGCAGCTACTATAGCTTCGATATCTACATTCTCCGCCAGCTGCCCCATCAGTTCGGCAATAGGCTTCTGGTCGTAATAACCGTTACGTCCCAAGTCATTGGCCAGCAGAAAGTTTACCGGCTTTTCCAATGCCTTCCATGCAGAAGCATCCTGCGCAAACGCCACCAATACAGACAAGGACAAACAGCAGGTCCAAAATAGTTTTTTCAGTGAAATCATAAATCAAGCAAATTAAATGAATTGAGATTTTCAAAGAATAAGCCCGAAACAGGCTGTCCGGACTTATTCAATTGAGGAAAACGCAGTCACTCTGACTGCCTTAACAAAACCTAGAAAAGGAAATTATTATTTTGCGCCATAGGCACCGAAACGAGCTTCTACTTTCGGAGATGTATATGTCTGACCGTTTACACTCAGACCTTCTGTTCCAAAATATGGAGCCAGTGCCGCATCGCTTCCGTCATATGCGCCTGTCAGTACCGGAGAACCAGTCTGTACGTGGAAGTCCCAAGCCTCATCGTACACGTAATCTGTCAAAGCCACGTCGTTAATCGGGAAGTTGACAAATTTCGGATCATTAGCCGCACATTCTTCAGCAGTCTTTGTTATCACGCTGTGTACATCGACTACACCTTCATTATAATTTTTATGTGCATATGCATATCCAGCCCAAGAATAAGCTACTCCTGACTCTTCTTCAAACACTACATCACTTTTCTGTGTTCCAGAAGCATAATAATTGTAATCGATGACAGAACTGCTATTGTATCCTCCATCCACTTTATTAGCATCCTTATAATTCGGAGTCATGGCTCTGAACTTGCAGTTTACCATCAGGTTATTGAAGACATTTGCCAAGGCATTCTTTTCTACATATACGCAACCGCCTTTTTCACCGTCACGACGCCATCCGGCATTGATAATGGTATTGTTGTACGCCTGGATTTTGGCCATAGCACGGTCTTCGCTCTGACCAGAACTGGACAGTTTCAAACCATTGGTATTCGGACTGAACATCACGTTGTCGGCTACATCGACCACGCAACCGGCTTTCACGTTTACAGCTTCTGCTCCGTCATATCCGTTGGCGGCAAAAATATTATGGGCAATAATAGCATTTCCTCCCATCAAATAAATACCATCTGACCAACCGTTACGCAAAATGGAGTTTGTAATCACATAATGTCCGTTAATATTGTCAGTTGTTATCTGAGGATAAGCATCGTCTCCTGCAGTGTACATACCTGAACTAGCAGCTGGAGAACCTTCCACCACCTGGCCTCCTGTATATTCTATGACTGTATGGTCTATCAGCATTTCCCCGCAAGTAGAGGTGGCCACAATACCTCCCCACATTCCTTTCAAAGCGTTCTCTTTCGTACGTTCATCTTCCGCAATTGAGAACAAGATAGGTTTCTCAGCCGTTCCTTCGCAATACAAGTTTCCATTTACGGTAAATTCTACGGGTACATGATTGGCTCCCACCCCATCAGTGCTTACAATAATCTGTACACCTTCTTTAATCACCAGACTCTTTCCTTCCGGCACTGTATAATGATCCGTAAGCTTTACAATAGTATCAGCAGGCCAAACAATGACATTGTCATTGGTTTCCTCATTGTTTCCACCATTGTTTTCATCATTTCCATCCGTATTCTCGGTACCGTCACCATTAGCAATAGGATCTTCTTCCGTACAAGCGGTCATAAAAGACAACGCTACCAAAGCTGTACTTGCCAGCAAATAATTTTTCAGTCTCATTACGTAATAAATTTAGTTACTAGTTAAATATTTATATTTGATTATAGTTTATATCTGATTCCCAGCATGAACGACTGTCCATGCCATTCTTTCCGTTCAATCACATTGCCGTTCTTACGTTCATAGTCCACATTTTCTGTATGCGGTCCCTTTTGAATGAATCGCAACAAAGGAGTGTCCAGCAGATTGGACGCTTTGGCAAAAATACTGATGCCGTTCTTGAAGCTCTTTTCCACAGATGCATCCAGTTGCATGTAGCCGTCTTCCCAAATATCATCGTTATACCAGTTGGAAATGTCACTTAAACGCTTTCCGGTGTAACTTCCGGCAATCTGTCCTTCCCAGCCATATTTGGTGCTTTTAAAAAGTAACGATAAATTCGCCACATGGGCCGCCTGCCCGAACAACGGACGGGTTTGCGAAACGCTCTTCACATCATTGCCGTCCATGATACGCTTCTCGGTCGTAATTGTAGAGTGAGTGTACGTATAATTGGCCTTGATGCCGAACCAGTTGAAGTATTTCATGATGTCCACTTCCACACCCAGGTTGGTCGCATCGCCGAAGTTCATCGGCTTGTAGTAGGTATCCTGTCCCTCGTTGAGCAAACCATATTCAATCGGATTCTGCAACCGTTTGTAGAACATGCCCACCATAAACTGTTCGGATGATTTCGGGAAATATTCATAGCGCAGGTCGATGTTGTCGGCCACGGTATGTTTCAAATCCGGATTACCTTTCTCCTTGTAATCTTCATTTATGATGCTGTAAGGCACAATTTCAAAGAAGCTGGGGCGGTTGATAGACCGTGCATACGATAAACGCAGGTTGGCATTCTTATGTACTCCATATTTTGCATGAAAACTGGGCAGCACATCCGTATATTTCTGGTTTCCTTCCGGATTCACATTTTCAGTCGGGAACTTCAATACATATCCTTGATTGGTGTGTTCCACACGTACTCCCGCAATGAATTCCCATTTCCGATAGGTATATTTCACCATTCCGTAGCCTGCGCCAATCTTTTCGGAAGCATCGTAGTTCAACGGGTCACTGATGTTACCGTATTTCAAGGGAGTAAACAAAATCTCATCGTAGTTATTCCAGTCTTCCCCCTGATATTGCGGGTCCTTCACTCCCGTTGCCGAGTTGAAGGTGTATTCATTGAAGAAACTGTCACGCTTCTTGTCGCGGTACATACCTCCGACAGAGAAATCAAAGACAGAACCACCGTCCAATTTCAGTTTGTACATCAAGTCCACATATCCCGCCTTATCTTTATCTGAATTGTGTTCCCAACGCCGGGTTGCCGCCCCAGAAGTCTGTACGTGGGTGCCCTGCAAGAAAATTTCCGCATTGTCCGGAGTCTCACTGTAGGCTTTCGAAATCACAGCCGACCAGTTCAGGCGAAGTGCCCCATCGTCCAAAAAGGAATGTTCGCCTTTTAAGGTAGAATTGATGATATACTGGTGATTCCACTTCATACGTACGGCTCCTTCCTTGTCGTCATGCCCGTCGCGCACTTCCGCCTCACGCATATCCATGTAGCCGTTGTACCAGGTCAGCTTATGATGTTCGTTAATGAAATAATCCAGTTTGGCATGCGCCCCGATACGGGTCTGCTGGGAAGAATAATTACGATACTCAATGCCGTTGTGAGTGGTGCCCGGCTGATAATACAACTGGCTTTCCTTACCACGATAGGTATTCAGGAAACTTCCGGCCAGCATCACACCCAGTTTGTTCTGAAAGAAACGGTCGCCATAAGAAATTCCGGCAGTCAGATCCGGCAAGGGCTTTTTCCAACTCATCCGTAAGTTATCTGTCGTAAAATTATCCATGGTCACCCGGTTGTCTTCCGGCATCCCCATCTGTTCATACGGCGACTGTTTGACGATGGCCCCGTGGTTGAACGACTGGAAGTCACGGCCGAAATACATGGCATTGTAACCGGTCGACAAATTCACGGTAAACTGCCGTTCCGTAGGCGCATCCTTCATAATCAGGTTGACCGCTCCTCCGATTCCATCGCCTTCCATATTGGCAGTCAATGATTTGGTTACCTCCAGACGATCGAGCATCTCCGACGGGAAAATATCCAGCGGCACGAAACGGTTCTTGTTGTCCGGACTCGGAATCTTCACCCCATTAATCAAGGTATAATTGTAACGCTTGTCCATACCACGCAGAATCGCATACTGACCTTCTCCACTGCTGTTTCGTTCGATGGTCACACCCGACATACGCTGAATCACATTTGCTACGGTGATATCCGGTGAAAGCTCGATGGCCTTGGCACTCATCACGTTGACCACATTCATGGCCTGACGTTCAATGCCGCGTGCGCCCGCTTCCGTTCTTCCCGGATTGGAAGCCACCACCACGACTTCATCCAATGCCACATCATCGGTTTTCAATGGAATCACGATTTCTTTCTTGTCCGGGGTGACAGTCACCTCATATTTCTTGTACCCCACATAAGAACACACCAATGTATATTTATCCCGATTGACAGACAGATTAAAACTGCCGTCCAGTCCGGTAACCGCCCCCTTTCCGGGCTCTTCCTTTACCATGACCGATGCACCGATAATTTCCTCTCCTGTCTGTGCATCCTTAATCTTTCCTTTTACCACACTGGCCTGCACACTTGCAGACATCAGTGACAACAACGCCAAAACGATACTTGCTTTCATTTCCTTTTCTTATTTGCCGCAAAAGTATCCTATCCTATTTTCATCCTTATTGCATAGAAATTTCTTTTTTGTTACATTTAGGCAAGAGATACGTGCATAAAAAAGAGGTATCCCTTTCAAAAAGAAATACCTCTTCTATATAATATGATAATAACTTCGGATTACTTCACCTCTGCCGGAAGCCGGATGCCGTCCACCACTTTTTTCCAATAACTCCGTACGTCTTTCCAAGCATAATAAGGAGCTCTCTCACTGGGAAGCGGCAATTTCACCTCACGTTCGTTCAACAGTACCTTGACCAGCACCTCTTTCACCCCTTTCTTTTGGTAAAATATCAGTTGTACATTTCCACACATCGGAATGATGCGATAGGTACGGTACGTATCTGCAATGCGCTGCCAGTCCGCCGTGGAAGTCTGCAAGTCATTGATGCCCATCAGTACCGCCAAAGGAGCCAAGTTCGTGTCATGTCCATAACGCAACGTCACCCCATTCTTTCGGGAAGCAATCACGGTATCGGCCGTTTCAATGAAATTCTTCAACAGATTTTTTTCGAGCTTGTACATGCAGTCGTCACTCAATGGGGAAGCTCCTTTCTCATAGTACCATTCAAAGTTGTTGCGCTGCCACAAGTCATACCGTTCCTGCGGAGTGAACAGGAAAGACAAATCGGACTGACGGTCGCTACTCTGGCTGATGCCGTGCAATTCAAACAAATCGGTCATCAACTTCACCGACTGGATATGAGCCTCTACGTAAGAAGAATCACAAAACAGCTGTTTCATCAAACGTGCCGGATGCACATACACGCTATCTGCCACACGATACACCGAATCACTGTTCTCCAGATGCTGCGCTTCATACAAAGGATTCTTGTACTTTATATAATAGGCATCTGCCTCACTGGCCTGCGTGGTGATGTACAGCTTGGGGTTCAACCCCTTCAATTCCACACAACCCGCTGCCATGGAAAGAAAGGCACGTGTCTTATAGGTAGAACGTGCATCCACATGCACGCCGTCGGCAAACACCTCCGGATAATGCTGGTACATCCGGTCTATCAGCTCCCGATGTTGCCGCGCCCCTTTCGGCGTCAGCTCGCCATAACGGGCTTCCGCTTCCTGCGCCAAGGCAGCCACCACTTTCAAAGCCCGCTTTCCGTCTGCGGTCAACACTCCGGCCTCATCCGCTGCAAGGAGAAGCGACAAAGGCTGGATATATTTCTTTTCCTTCGTCAGATAACGCGAGCCATGACGGGCAAACATCGATATATAAAAAGGAGTATAACCCGCGGGAGCAGGTGTAAGCTGCACATTGGGTGCCTCATAGGCATAGTATTTCCCTCCCGCCAGTGCCGGATTCTCATCAATCTCTTCACGTGCCGTCTGCCCCTGCATGCACAAAGGGAAAACCAGAAACGGCAGTATCCATCCTGTTTTTCTCATAAGCCTTTTTTAGTTTGAGGCATAAAAATAGCCGTTTATTCCTCTCAGTCCTTTCCTTCCAGCCCGAAAAAGAATCACCCCAAGCTTACTGAAACAAAAATGCAATCACACTGTCACCCGATTGAGATAACCGGGACCTACTGGGCCTTTTCGCCCTCCATACTGACAATTTCCTGCAAAATGCCGACGGCATCTTGCACGTTGGTCACCTTGGAAACCACCATGCTGCGGCGGCCGTTCTGTTCCCGCAAATTGCAGTAACGAGGGTTCTTTGACATGTAGGCAATAATCTTTCCGAAAGCTATACTCTGATAATACGGGCTGTCCAGGTTGCTGACAAAAAAGAGAGTCATGCGCTGGGCCTTCAATACCACTTTCTCCACGCCTAAGCGCTTGGCCAGCCGCCTCAACGGCACAATACGCAACAATTCTTCTCCTTCGGGAGGAATCTTGCCAAAGCGGTCGAGCAGCCGGGCTCTGAACGCCTCCACATCCTTGTCCAGTTCCAGCTTGTCCAGCTCCCGATACAACAGCATACGCTCACTGCTGCTTGGAATGTATTCATTCGGGAACAGCAACTCCAGGTCACTTTCCACCGTACATTCATCCACGAACTCTTCGCCGCTGATTTTCTCTTCGCCGGCCTTGATTTCATCCGCATACAAGTCGGCAAACTCTTCGTTCTTCAGCTCGGTCACCGCCTCGTTCAGAATCTTCTGATAAGTTTCATAGCCTAAGTCGGCAATGAAGCCGCTCTGTTCGGCTCCCAGCATGTTACCGGCTCCACGGATGTCCAAATCCTGCATGGCAATGTGAATGCCGCTTCCCAAATCGCTGAAATTCTCGATGGCCTGCAAACGACGTTTGGCTTCGGGAGTCAAAGACGACAACGGAGGAGCCAGCAAGTAGCAGAAAGCTTTCTTGTTGCTTCGTCCCACACGGCCACGCATCTGATGCAAGTCGCTCAAGCCGAAGTTCTGTGCCTGGTTGATGATGATGGTATTGGCATTCGGAATATCGATGCCACTCTCAATGATGGTGGTCGCCAGCAATACATCGTAGTCGTAGTTGACAAAGTCGAAGATAATCTTTTCCAGTTCCTCCGGCTGCATCTGCCCGTGTCCGATGCACACCCGACAATCCGGGATGTTCCGCTGGATCATGGCCTTCAGTTCCGCCAGGTTCTGAATGCGGTTGTTCACGAAAAAGACCTGTCCGTTACGACTCATCTCAAAGTTGATGGCCTCGGTAATAATTTCCTCATTAAACGTGTGCACCTCTGTCTGAATCGGATAACGGTTGGGCGGCGGAGTTTGGATGACCGACAAATCACGGGCTCCCATCAGGGAGAACTGAAGCGTACGCGGAATCGGCGTGGCCGTCATGGTCAAGGTATCCACGTTCACCTTTATCTGACGAAGCTTTTCTTTCACGCTCACCCCGAACTTCTGCTCCTCATCGATAATCAGCAGTCCCAGATCCTTGAATTTTACGCTCTTCCCGATAATCTTGTGCGTACCAATCAGGATATTGATGCTTCCTTCGGCCAACTCCTTCAAGATGCGGCTGGTATCTTTGGCCGTACGCGCACGACTCAGGTATTCCACCTTACAAGGCATCCCCTCCAGACGTTTCTTGAAGGTCTGGTAGTGCTGGAAAGCCAACACCGTAGTCGGTACCAGTACCGCTACCTGCTTGTTGTCGGCCACCGCCTTGAAAGCCGCCCGAATGGCCACTTCCGTCTTTCCAAAGCCCACATCGCCGCACACCAGACGGTCCATCGGCTTGTCGCTCTCCATGTCCGCCTTCACTTCCTGCGTCGCCTTCAGCTGGTCGGGCGTATCCTCGTACAGGAAGCTGGCCTCCAGTTCGTGCTGCAAGAAGCTGTCGGGGCTGTATTTAAATCCTTTTTCCTGTTTACGCTGTGAATACAGTTTGATCAAGTCGCGGGCAATGTCCTTGATTTTGGTCTTGGTCCGTTCCTTGATTTTCTCCCAGGCACCGGTTCCCAGCTTGCTGATACGCGGCTGTTCACCTTCCTTGCCCTTGTATTTGGAAATCTTATGCAGCGAATGGATGGACACAAACACCACGTCGTCATTCTGATACACCAGTTTGATGACCTCCTGCGTGGTGTTCCCGTTCGGAATACGTACCAGTCCCGCAAAACGGCCGATACCGTGGTCGATATGTACCACATAGTCTCCCAGCTCAAACGTATTCAGTTCTTTCAGTGACAAAGCCACCTTTCCGCTACGGGCCTTGTCGCTGCGCAGGTTGTATTTGTGGAAACGGTCGAATATCTGATGGTCTGTAAAGATACACATCCGAAGGGTGTGGTCCACAAAGCCTTCATGCAACGTACGGTCCACCGGTTCAAACGTAATCTGGTCGCCTCTTTCCTGAAAAATATCCTTCAACCGTTCCGTCTGCTTGGCGCTGTCGGAACAGATATACAAGCGGTATCCTCTTTGCAGGAAATCCGTGAAAGAGCTGGACACCAAGTCAAAATTCTTATGGAAGATAGGCTGCACAGACGTTTCAAAGGTAATCCGTGCCTCCGGAGTACCGACTGCCTTGTGTCCGAAATCAATCCGAAAAAATTCGAGGGCCCGCACCGTGAACTCAGCCCCGTCAATCAGTTTCTTGGGAAGTTCCAGCAATTCGGTCTGCTCCTCCCCTTCGTAGGCTTTCAATGCCTGTGGCGACACGGTTTCATCGTGTACCGCCTGAATGCGCTCACGCACCCACAGCAAATCCTTTACCCAAAGGATGGCTTCCTTCGACATAAAATCCAGGAAACAAATCTCCGAACTCTCCGAGGCCGACAATTCTGGTACGATGCTGACCGAATCTTTCTTCTCTTTCGACAGCTGAGTCTCTACCTCAAACGTACGGATACTGTCAATCTCATCACCGAAAAAGTCGATTCGGTATGGATATTCCGAAGCAAAGGAATACACGTCCAGGATACTGCCTCGCAAGGCAAACTGTCCCGGTTCGTACACATAGTCCACGTGCTCAAAGCCGCAACCGGACAGTTTCTCCATGAGTTTTCCCGTATCCTCCTGCTGCCCCACCTTCAGCGTCAGGGTGGACTCGGAAAGCTGGTTGCGGGAAACCACTTTCTCGGCCAGCGCCTCCGGATAAGTGACCACCGTCACCGGCTCCTGCCGCTCCAGACGGCTCAACACCTCGGTACGGAGAATCTCGTTGGCCGCATCTTTCTGACCATATTTAATGGCCCGACGGTAAGAAGAGGGGAAAAACAAAATATCGGCATCGCCGTTCGCCTGCACCATGTCATGGTAAAAATACCCGGCTTCTTCCAGGTCGTTCAGAATGAACACATGAATGCCCGGCACCGACTTGATGCATACCGAAGCGAACAAGGAAGCGCACGACCCGTGCATGCCTTCTAAAAATACATTTCTTACACTCTTATCCTTACACAAAGAAGCCAAACCCGTGACGTTCGGATGTTTGGCATAAATATCTTGCAGTTCTTTTATACTCATCTTTCACTCCATAAGACGTTGCAAAAATAGCAAATCTTGCCTGAATATGCACACAAAAAAGGCAAAGAATGGCACAAAGGCTCACCCGTCAGAACTTAAAGCTGACACTTCCGTAGGGTAGAAAATTGCTGCGCCAATGCACGGAATAAAAGTTCAGGATGTCCTCTTCCGAAGGATTTCCCACCAGATTATAGACTCCCAGACGCAGCAGAAACAGCTTTTCGCCGAACGATTTCCGGTAGGAGTATCCCACGTCCACCCGATAGTTGAGCGGCTCCCGTCTTTTCCGGAATTCTCCAGCAGGCAACAACTCGAAATTCTCATCCAGCTGCATGACCTTTCCTGAACGCAACATGCCGCCCACGGACAAGGACGAGCGTTTCGTCCACTGATAAGAAACAGCACCTGCCAGCTGGTGAGGCACATCATACAGCGAAGGCATCTTGCCCCTTTCCGGCATCTCGCCAAACCATTCCTTGCTCCGGGAATACGCATACGAGAGCTGCAGGTTCCATCGTTTCCAACGCTGGTAGAAATACCCTTTCACCCCGTAGCTCTCTCCTTTTCCTGTCATGAGGTACTGCGACCACTCCTCTCCTTCCAGCCACGTATCCGGACGCAGGGCCAGCACATTCCTTCTCGTCTTGTAGAAAGCCGAGAGCTCCAGTTGTCCGCCTTCCAGAAAATGTTTCCATCCCACCTCATAATGCTCGGACGAACGGGGCTTGAACCCGTCAATGCTGGGCATCCGGAAATCGGTCGGCAAGGCAAAGCTGTCAAAACGGAGGAAATGATAGAACTGCTCCATCTTCGAGAAATTCACATACAGCAGATTCTCCTCCGACGGGAAATATTTTACCGACAACCGGGGCTGGATGCTGTAATACGAACGGCTGTGCTGCGGATAATAGCCTACGCCATGCACACCCACCTGCACGGAAAACTCAGGAGAGATACGCAACAAGTTGTCATAATACACCGAGACCTGGCTCACGGGCTCATGACGCACCGCCAAGTCTTCCCGCTGGGAGACCAGGTCATAAATCTCATACGCATATTTCACTCCCCAACGGGCATGATATAGATTCTCATACGCATAGCTGAAATCGGTGGCGGCATTCAGCGACTTGATGCCGCTATGCACATAACTTTCCGCCTCATAACCTATTTCTCCCATATAGGCTCGGTTGGTGTGTGCCGAATAAAAGACAGACGTCGTATTTCCCAGGTTGCCTTTTTGCGTGGCATACGAAAGCTGATAGGCCTGATTATCCCAGCGCAGCACCGAGGCATCTTCTCCATTCTCTTTGATGGGCAGATGATAATCGTCACGTGCCCCGTAGGCCAGGAAACTCAAGTTACTGACCGGAGAAAAGCTATACGAAAGTTTGGCATTGTAATCGTACATGGAATGGTTCAAGCGGTTGTCTTCCGACAACAGGCCGTCAAAAAAGTCCAGCCAGCTGCGCCGTGCACTCACCATATACGACAGTTTGTTTTTAAGGATCGGTCCTTCCAGCATCACCGAAGCTGCCGGCATATCCAGCGTCAGCGTACGCACATGTTCCTCTTTATTGCCTTCTTTCAGATTGACTTCCGTCACCGAGGAAATCCGGCCCTCCAGCCGGGTTGGGAAAAAACCCTTATGAAACACCATGTTTTTCACCGCATCGCCATTAAAGACGGGCAGCAGCGAGTTGAGATGCCCCGGATGGAAGATAGGTATGCCGTCCAGCAGCAGCTGGTTCTCATCGTAACCTCCCCCGTCGACCATCAAATTATTGCCCGCCAGAGAAGAAGTGACTCCCGGCAGAATCCAGATTTGGGCGAACAAGTCATTTCCGCTAAAAGAAAGCAGATTGGAAGGCGTCAGTTCCGTCAGCTCATTTTCCCGTTTTCCGGACTCTACCGTCACCTCCTCTATCTCAAAGAGCAAGGGTTTCAGTTGCGTACGGACAAAGCAGTCCCTACTCACCCTGACCGCACGAGTCTGAGGCGTATATCCCATATAAGAAGTTTTCAAGGTGTACGTGCCTTCCGGTACATACAGGCGGAAGACACCGTTGTCATTCGAAATCGCATTCCATTGCTTACCCGATTTGTCTTCCAAAGTCACCACAGCCCCGTACAACCGTTCTCCACTCCCCTCTTCACACACCGTGCCGCGGACATAATAATTTTCTATCCGCTGCGCCTGAATCACCAGTTTCCGGGGAGGTACGAAGGCGGTATGCACCCGGTAGTCCGAGAGAATTTCGTCCAGCAGTTCCTGTATGGTTCTTTTCCCGCTCCGGGTCACCCGACACACTTCCTCCAGATCGATTTGTGCCGCATTGTACGACAAGACGAGGCCTGTCTGTTTCTCAATCCATCCAAACCACTGCAATACGGTAGCGGAAGAGGCAGGAACCTGCATCCACTCTTCCGCTACCGTATGGTCTGATTTGACTTCCTGTCCCCTCACCTGCAGGAATCCGAGCACGCTCATCATTCCCCAGAGGAGCAACAGTCCTCTACTTTTCATAAAGCCTGTAATGTTTTCCTTCTACCAATGTTTCATACTTGCATCCACAAAGGAAAGCCAGTTCTCCGGCAATATCCGTTTCCGTCAATTGGATGCGGGTCGTAATCAGGTTCTTTTCCAATCCTTTCTCCAGGTCAATCCGGATACCCGTCTGTTCGGCAATCACTTTGACCACCTCCGTAATCGGAGTTCTCTCAAACACCAGCTCCTGCCTGTCTGCGCCAAACAACTCCTGCGGACGGGCAATCGTGTCTGCCTGCAGCACACCGTTCTTCAGTTCGGCTTTCTCGTTGGCCTCAATCACCACTTCCTGACGGGAAGCTTCCACCCGTACCCTTCCGGTCTTCACAAAGACTCCGGCCTTTTCTTTCCGGGCCACGTCGACCAGAAACGAAGTGCCCAGCACTTCCACGTTCAACAAGTCCGTCTCTACCTTAAAAGGTATCCCGTGCATCTTTTTCACCTGAAAGAAAGCCTTGCCCTGCAGTTTAGCCTGACGCCCTTCTTTCTTATCCGCAAAACGATAAGCCAAAGTAGCATTCGGATACAGGATAACTTCCGAACTGTCGGGCAGAAGAATCTGTTTTTCCGTCGTGCCGGCATTGGCGTAGCGGATGAAATTGTCTTCCGCACCCGAACGGAAAAAATAGAAAGTCCCGATTCCCAACAAAAGCAGCAAGCACGCAGCCGCCGACCACACGAAGGTCATCTTCCGCCGGAAGGCCACCGTCTTTGGACGTTCCTTCAACTGAGGCTCGATTTTCTGCCAGGCTTTCTCGGCATCAAAACGGATATCCTCTGCGGTCTTTACCGGTGTCTCCATCAGTTTTCGCATTCGCTCAAACTCCTGACTGTTCGCCGTCCTCCACTTATCCAGAGCCTTCTGCTGAACAGGAGTCAACGATTCATGCGCAAAATAACGGGCCAGCAATTCATTTATATCTTCTTCCTTGTTCATACTCATTTACGATTTAGAATCATGGATAAAATGGAAACCACGACCGTAGCCAGCAGAAAACCATGTTCAGCCACATAGACACGCAGCAACTTGATGGCCTTTGTCATCTGATTCTCCACGGTTTTCTCCGACACAGCCAGTTTTCCGGCTATTTCACGATACTTCAAGCCCTGAAGCTTGGCCAATAAGAAAATCTCCTTACATTTGGGAGGCAAGGTAGCCAATGCCGCCTGCAAAAGATCTTCGGGAGAGCGTTCTCCCTCTTCCGGCATATCATCCGGCAGACAGCTGGCAGAAGCCGGATGGTCGTCAATCGACACCGTATCTTCCCTCCGTTTGCGAAGAAAGGAGATGCAGCTATTCTTTACGGAAGTGGTCAGGTAGGCCGCAAACTCTTTTTCCGGCATGTCGTCCAATTGCTTGTTCCACACATTGATAAAGAGTTCCTGCACAATGTCTTCCGCATCATCCGCGTCAGAAACATATCCATAGGCTATATGGCATAGCCTTGAATAATGTTCCTGAAAACGGGATTTGAATATGTCCTTTCTATTGGCTTTCATTCTCGTGATTCAGTCAATATACTGTTTAAGGTTAAAATTTCAAGCTTACACCTGCTGTCACAAAGCCTTTGTGCCCCAGTCCGGCTTCCACAAAACCTCCCACACGGTCGTTACCTACTCTCAACGCAATCGGATTCACCTGATAGGCAAAAGAGGTGCTCAGGTCGGCTTTCTTCACTGCCATCTTTCCGGCATCGGTCAATGCGTTTTCCTTGTGACGGCACAAGTTTACACCGGCAGCCGCAGAACCATACAATTCCACCAAGCCTCTTTTAAAGTACACGAACTCTGCCGCCGGAAGTACCAGGAAGTTCACGTTGCTTTCTTTCAGAGAAGGATTTGTTTCTCCCGCCAAAGTCAGCTTGCTGTTCGACTTGGAGAATCCCAAATCAGCACCCACTCTGAAACGTCCAAGCGAGTAACGGTAACCCAAGCCATACACCAGACTATAATTTGAATCCGTACGCTTGCTGCCAGTCACTGCATCCAGCAATCCCATGCCCAATACGTCGACCGAACCTTGTGTCAGACCGTCACTCACTGACAGACGGATGTCATGTCGGTTTTCAGACGGTGTGAAATTCTTACTATGTTCTTGTCCTCTTACCAGGTTTACACTTGCCAACACACACAAAGATAATGCAATAAATTTAAATTTCATAAGTTCCAGTTTTTTTAATCATTAAATAATATGCAATTCTTATTCAAATCCTATCCTTGAAAAGTCTTGCGTTTAGTTTTTCTGTTGTTCCACTTAGCTAGGTGATTTCGTCTTCATAACGCAGCCTGGAAAGAAAACCCCTATCCGGAAAAGAAAAAAAATTCCTTTTTCCGGAGAAAAAGTGCCGAACACGCCCATAACACACTCAATATCAGATGGAAATAAATTCTCAAAAAAGTACCGTTTTTTCTTTTATCACCCCTCAAAAAGCGAAAAACAAGAAATAATTATTACTTTTGTCTCAAAAGGACAGAGACAGAAAAGAAATCATGCACAAGGAAATCATTCAACTTTTAAACGAGAAAAGATTAAAAGAAGCTTTTGCCCAAATCAAGGAAGCTGCCGAGACACTCAACAACTGGGAACTGAAGTCGCAGATTGAAGCCCAGCAGACCACCTATCACTATATGCTTCAATATACGGAGATGGGGACGCAAGACCCTCAGCGTGAAGCCATCTACCAGCAACTGCTATGCAAGGGATATGAACTGACCGACAAAACATATTTCCTGAAAGAGCAGGAAAAGGCCTACGGCTACTTTGCCGACAAATTCCGGAAATTTGCCCAGACACCGGCCCATTCCTTCAAAGAAATCGGTTTCATGTTGGAAGCAGCCAAGCAGCCTTCCTTCACTCCGCAGACTCCGGAGGAAGAGAACCAAGTGCTGCAGAACTATACCCTGCACCAGAACACCGTCGACGAACTGTTCAACAAGATATGGGTTTCCACCCAATGGAGTGAAGAGGAACTTCAGGAGGCCCGCGAGCTGTTGTCCAGTTCCTCTATGGCTGCCAACGACCGGGCAGTGATGGTCAGCGCCATCACATTGAGCCTGCTGCAACTTTTCGACCAGCGGAAATTCCTGCTGCTGCTCTTTGCCTATCAGCAAGATCCGGAACCGACTGTCACGCAACGGGCTTTGACGGGTATCGCCCTGGCCACTTATTTTCAGTCGGACCGTGTGCGCCTGTATCCGGAACTGGTTTCTGCCTTGAAACTGATGGAAGACGATGCCACCGTCCTGAAGCAGTTGCACGACATACAGATTATTTTCCTTCTTTCCCGCGAAACGGAGAAAATCGATAAAAAGATGAGAGAGGAAATCATTCCTCACATCATGCGCAACCCGAAACTTCGCGATCCGGAACTGAAAGTCATCGATATGGAAGACTTGGAAGACCTGAATCCGGAATGGAAAAAAGACATGGAGCAGATGAACCAGCAAATACACGAACTCGGGGAACTGCAGATGGAAGGTGCCGATACCTACATGATGGCTTTCTCCCAACTGAAGACCTTCCCGTTCTTCCAGGAAGCGGCACATTGGTTCTATCTGTTCAGCCTGAAAGTGCCCGACTTGTACAAAATCTACAAAGGGACTCCCCTCAATGAAAAGTCCCTGTTAGGCTTGATGGTCAACTCTCCGGCATTCTGTGACTCCGACAAATTCTCCTTCTGCCTGGCCTTGCAGTCACTGCCTCAGGACCAGCAGACCCTCATGCGTTCCAAGCTGAGCGGAGACGAGATAATGCCCTCCCAGAACGAGCTGAACCAGATGCTGGAAGAACAAAAGCTCAATGCCCTCCAGCGGCAATACATCCACAACCTGTACCGGTTCTACAAGCTGTGGAGATTCAAACAGGAGATGCACGACATCTTCAAGGACCAGCTGGATTTCTGGAACAACGACCTGTTGCGCCCCTTGCTCCTGAAAGGGGAATATCACGGACAGATTGCCGGCTACCTGTTCTCCAAAGGCTACATGACGGAAGCGGCCCACCTGTATGAAACCTTGGCCGAAAAAGATCCGGCCCACGCCGAGACCTGGCAGAAATTAGGATTCGCCTATCAGAAATACAAGAACTACGAGAAGGCCATCCGGGCTTATCTACAGGCAGATGCCTTGAAAGCCAACCATACATGGACCCTCAAGCAACTGGCGCAATGTTACAAGCTGTCGGGAGAGTATGCGCAGGCGGCTACCTTCTACCGGAAAGTACTGGAGACCGACCCTGACAACCTGCACCTCCTGATGCAGACCGGACAATGCCTTACAGCACTCAAGAACTATCCGGAAGCCATTAAGGTATTCTACAAGGTGGAATTCATGGAAACTCATCCGGAGAAAGCACGCCGGGCCATCGGCTGGTGCTATTTCATGTCCGGAAAATACGAAGAGGCACTCCGAATCTACGAGAAACTGCTTGCACTGGAAACTCCGCAGGTGAACGACTGGCTGAACTCCGGACACGTCTACCTGGCCATGGGAAACATCCCCCAGGCACTCACCCATTATCGGAAGGCTCAGGACGGATGTGAATCGGAAGAGGACTTCATCGCCTTGTTCCTGGCCGACAAAGCGGCCTTGGAATCACAAAAGGTGGCGGAAAGTCAGATTTACTTGATTGCGGATATTCTGCGAAAAGCATAAGACTGATGCCCGAGAGTAAAAAATGGTATCTGTGTAGATAGACCAAGCAGATGCTGTGCATAAGAACCCGTTGGAACCATCCTTGCGCGGTTTCTTTGTGCCAGACTTCTTCATCCATTTGAGAGTAGCAATAGATTCCCTGTATTCTCTTGCTACTTTTCTTTTTTATAGTGCCAAATTTGGAGATTGGTTTAAATATTGTAATTTTACGCCCATCGGGATAGGGGGCTGCTCTTTGGCACTGGCTGTTCCCCGACCGATGAGTTTTCTATAGAAAAATAATGCGTGACACAGTTATTTTACATCCCCTATTTATCAATTAGTATGATTCAAAAAATATATAAATATGCATCACTCTTTTTTAGGGACTTTTTTGCATTGTTCGGAATGATGTCAATGTACTATATGCTCACAGAAACTTCAACAAAAAGTATTATCAAACCTTGTTTGTTTTATGCTTTTACTGTGGCTATTACTAATCTGATAAGGACCATATTTAGAGATAAGAATAAAAAAGACCAATAAGCTTCAAACCTTATTTTGGGGTAAAACTGGTATTGAACCTTTCATACAGTAATAGCGACTGTCATTATGAACCTAATAGTTACAGTCGCTATTGTTTTGTTGGACCTATATGTTGCAGTCAATTTTCAACCGATGAGGCATTGTTGTCCCACTTACCCAGTAACCATCCACTGAACTCAATTCTAATTTATTGGGTTTCATGATTATATATTTTCTTATTTTGTTTTCGTTATATACTTCTGATTGGGAGAATTCTTACTTTCTGAAGATGTCATTTCCAGCAGTTCGCCAAGTATCGGATCAATATACACACGCTTCATCCTGTTCCTATCCGCATATCCCAAATAATTGGCTATTTCCTGCAAGGTACGTGCTTCATGGCAGAAAGCTATTAATGTATCTCGTATTTCCTGTTTTTTCTGCTCTCTTGATCTTACTCCCCGAGTTTTACTCCTTGAGTTTTTTACTCCTTGAGTTTTACTCCTTGAGTATTTTACTCCTTTACTATAATCAGAATTAATGGAGTAAGAAGTCCATCGCCCTCTGTTGCTGGATATGAGCATTTCTTTGTCGACCAGCGCATAAAGAATTCTTCCTACTTCCAAAGAATTTTTACCCAATAATTGCTGTATGCGATAATTAGATATATTATCTTCCGTAATAGCTGTAGCCAAAACCAGTTGACATTCTTTGTCAAGCCTGCTGTACTCACTACCATAAATCTCATTCAACGCATGATGACATTCTTCCGGAATAAGAGATACCATAGAGAGGGTCAATTCAACAAGATGCAAATCAGTCCGCTCTACCAAAAACGGCTTACGCCAATTTTCCTTTTTCCATGCGTTCAGGATAGTTGGAAATCCAGAACCGATGTTATCACCAAAACCAATCATTCTCAACATGGATTGCATATTCGGATTTCTTGCCTTAGAATTACCGCCAGCATAAATATCCATAACAGGTATTTTAAGTGTGCCTGGATTGGAAAAGACAAAACAATCATCGTGTTTCTCCACTTTAAGTACACCTGTCACCATATAATCTGCATGAATAACAAGATTTGTCAATGCTTCACGAATAGCTTTATGCACAGAAGTATCATCTATACGTTCCATACCTTCCAGCCTGAAAGGACGTTTTATATCACTTACCAGTTTAGCCTGTACACGCATGAAGAAATTATACAGATTATTCTCCCAGCGTCCGTCGTACGTCAACCGATCGCTCCATCGGCTGTCTGGTTGCAAATTGGTCATATCAAGATAATCCATACGGATATTGTCAAACCGTTCCCTTATAGAAAGTCCTTTACCAAACATCAGTAAGCCAGCTAAAGTCAGCCCTTCTCTGCGTGTATTTCTATCAACGATGTATCCACCCATATTTAGAAGAAATTCTCTATCGGAATAATCATTCCACACATGATCTGGATTCGCTGTCCGAAACCGGTTTCTATAGGCTGCAAGAGTAGGTTCATCAATATCATCCATCGTATAATTTTCCATCAATACAGAATCATTGCCACTATCGTTTGCATCGCGAATCATCGCTTTCACATCGTCTCCCGTACAATGGTAATCTCCTTCATAATTCCGTTTGAAAGCCCCATTCATCATATTCCCATTAATATAAATGGGGCGTTGCCGATAATCTGCCTGCGGTACATGAATACATAACAAATTACAGTCCGCATAAGGTATGATTTCTACATCCTCATCCGTCAAAATATTACGGTTTACTTTATTGCTGTTTAAGGTATCAAAGAATTCCTTCTTCATTTTCTGTGGATTGGCAATTCCTGTAATTTCAAACCTTTTCTCCGGACCTGTTTCATCCAGACATTCCTTTATCCCAAGCAAAATAGTTCCTCCTATGGTATTGGCAAATGAAGAATAGGTTTCCCAAACCGATTTAGGTAACTGTCCTTCAGCTTTTTTACACTCAAAAGTAATCCGTTCTCCGAGTTGTAACAATATATTTATATCATTAGCATCCATGTACACCTTTCATTTATGTTCACCTAACTGCAAATGTAATTCATTTAAAACTATTCTTAATGATTTAACCTCAGTATTCAATTCCATTTGTCGGTTAAACTTATTCTCCGCCTTTATCTTCTTTTGCAAAGCAGACATATACTTTTGAATATGTTCTATTTGATTCCGCAAATTAACCAGCTCTTTATACTCCTCCTTCACAAAAGCAGATAATCCTGAAATTCGGCTGAGAATACCGTTGTAAACGGCATCCATTGACTGTCTCTGAATACACAACGCATTGTTATTTATCTGAATATTGTGTTTCAATTCACCAACCCCACATTTCCTTACATGGGACAAAGGTACGCCTTTTTCCAATATTAAACGTACTACTTCTTTCTTTAGTTTAACCATAGGACGGCAATGTGGCTGTTGCTCCAGTCCAGCTAACGATAATAAGCCTTTCTTCGTAACTGTACTTCATAAAAAATGCCCCAAAAGTTTTGTGTCTAACTTTGGGGCGCAATTCACTCGATGAAATACTTGCAAACAAAATTGTTTTCAGCCATTCTTTCTTGGCAGTATTAACACTCTTTGCCTATTTCATCCAACAAGTCACTATATGAAGTCACTTTATGATACTTTACCTTGGCTGTAGAGATAGAGTTATACAACTTCTCGGCACACTCTATCTTTGCTTTTTCTATCCCCCTTATCTCCATAGAGCCCATCGCCCCTTAGTTTCGGCAATAAGCCAAAAACTCCTGTACCCGGCTCACACCTCGATTTTCATAATCTTCATAGCCTCGGCTATAATGGGATTACGGTAAGCATTCACATTCATTTTGAAGAAACCAATCCGATAAAGTTCATTCCCTTACCAGACTGGTTTCTATTTTTTTGATATAAGCCAACGCCGCACCTATCGCTGTCTGGTATTCGGCATATTCCGGAATGATGAAACGCACATTGTACATCTGCCCGATGGTTTCAAATACCGGACGGCACTGGGGAAGCTGTGTCAGGTTGCCTATCAGCACGAAATCGCGGATTCCCATCTCCATAGCCGACAGCACGGCTGCCTGCCCGATAGACTGCAACACCATGTGCATCAAGCCCAAGGCCAGGTCTTCCGGTGAGGCATTGTTGTCCAGTTTGCCCAGCAAGGAAGCCGTCGCATCCAAGGGAAGGCCGGGCAGGGGCGTCCGGCAAATGTCCTGAATCTGCAAGTCCACGTTCCGCAAATCACCTTTCTCTGCCAGTTCCGACACCCACAGAATGTCCTGCGTATGCAGCAACAGACGCGACAAACCCATCAAGGTACCGCCTCCGATGCCGATACCGCCCACGTGACGAATCTCCTCATTCTCCACCCGCACGAAGGAAGTGCCTGTACCCATGCTCACCACCATCAGCTTGTCCAGCCCGGTGGCATACTGCGCACTCAGTCCGTTGGCGATAAACTCATCCGTACGGGCAGTGGGCAACCCGTACAAAGGTTGCTGGATGTATGAACTTCCCACTCCGGTCAGCATCACCTGCTCCACCTCCGAGAGCGGAATGGAGTGGTCGTATATGTATTTGCCAAAAGCCCCGAACAAGGAAGTGACCGGGTCTGCCGCTTTCACAAACATGGGATGGCTGATGCACCCGTTTTTCACACCGACAATCTTGGTGGTGCTTCCTCCTACATCGATTCCTATAATCATAACTTTAGTTCCAAATCTTAATTTTCACAATATGGGCGCAAGTCTACAAACTTTTTTCGTGAAAACAGGTACGTCGTCTTCTTTTTTTAATAAAAAATTAGATTAAATTCTCATGGACTTTCTCCTTTAAAGAACGTGAAAATCCTTTGTTCATCTCTCATACAAAATCCGAAAAAACGCACTTGCGTTTCAGGCAAAACGTACTTGTCTTCCAACTCAAACGTACTTGCGTTTGAGTCTAAACGTCCTTGTGTTTCAGGCAAAACGCACTTGCGTTTCAAGACAGCCAGAACCCCCAAATCCATCCCAACCTTGACGGGTTGACGGGTTGGCACCGGTTTTCTAAACTTCCTATATACGGGTGTGGAAAAATATAAAAGTTGTATTTTTCCACACCCGTATATATAGAAGTTATAAAAATGCCTGACAACCCGTCAACCCCGACAAGCCGGCCCTCCCCAAGCAGGGAGGTCCTCCTCCAAAAACAGGTCTCCTGTAAAGAAAAAAACCTGCCAAGAAAAGGAATCCATATTTTATGCGTATATTTGCACGACATAATAGAAATACCATGCAGACAAGTGACAGTATTGTGATAATTCCTACTTACAACGAGAAGGAAAACATCGAAAATATCATCCGGGCGGTATTCGGACTGGAAAAATGCTTCCACATCCTGGTCATCGAAGACAACTCACCCGACGGCACGGCCGACATCGTTCGCCGGCTGCAAAACGAGTTCCCCGAACGCCTGTTCATGATTGAACGGAAAGGCAAGCTCGGACTGGGCACCGCGTATATCACCGGATTCAAATGGGCCATCGAACACGGATACGACTATGTGTTCGAGATGGATGCCGACTTCAGCCATAACCCCAACGACCTGCCCCGGCTCTACAAGGCCTGTCACGACGACGGTGCCGATGTGTCCATCGGTTCACGCTACGTGAGCGGGGTCAATGTGGTCAACTGGCCGATGGGCCGGGTACTGATGTCGTACTTTGCCTCCAAATACGTGCAATTCATCACCGGTCTGCCCATTCACGACACCACTGCCGGCTTTGTCTGCTACCGCCGGAAAGTGCTTGAAACCATTCATCTGGATCATATCCGCTTCAAAGGCTATGCGTTTCAGATTGAAATGAAGTTCACGGCCTACAAATGCGGTTTTCACATTACCGAAGTGCCTGTCATCTTCATCAACCGCGAGTTGGGTACTTCCAAGATGAACAGCAGCATTTTCGGAGAAGCCGTATTCGGTGTCATCCAGCTGAAATGGGACAGCTGGTTCAAGAAATACCCCAAGAACTCTAATTGAAAACAGTGCTTATGAAACGTACGTGGATACATCATGCAATCATTGTAAACGAGGGACGGCGCTTTGCCGGGTCCGTAGTGGTGGAAGGAGAAAAGATTCAGGAAATCATCGAAGGAGACGGAAAACCTGCTGCCGACTGTGACGAACAGATTGACGCAGAGGGATGCTTCCTGCTGCCGGGAGTGATAGACGACCATGTACATTTCCGCGACCCGGGACTGACGCAGAAGGCGGATATGGCTTCTGAAACAGCTGCTGCCGCTGCCGGAGGAGTGACGGCCTTCATGGATATGCCGAACTGCAATCCGCAGACCACTACCTTAGAAGCACTGGACAACAAGTTTCAGGATGCCGCTACCAAGTGCATCGTGAACTACTCGTTCTACTTCGGAGCGACCAACAACAACACGCACCTGCTCAAGGAACTGGACAAGACCCGGGTGTGTGGCGTGAAGCTCTTCATGGGGGCCAGCACGGGCAACATGCTGGTAGACCGCATGGAGGCACTGAAAAAGATATTTTCGGAAGCGGGTATGCTGATTGCCACGCATTGCGAGGACCAGAATACCATCCGTCAAAATACCGAACACTATAAACAATTATACGGAGAGGACCTCGACATCTCTTTCCACCCGCTGATAAGGGATGAGGAGGCTTGCTATCGTTCTTCCTCACTGGCCGTAGCGCTGGCCAAGGAAACGGGGGCCCGTCTGCACATTCTGCACATCAGTACGGCACGTGAACTGGGTCTGTTTGAAGACCGTCCGCTGACTGAAAAGAAGATTACAGCAGAAGCCTGCGTATCGCATCTGATGTTCTGCGACGAGGACTATGCCCGCCTGGGCGCCCGCATCAAGTGCAACCCGAGCATCAAGACGAAAGCCGACCGCGATGCCCTGCGAAAGGCACTGACCACGAACCTGATTGACGTAATTGCCACCGACCATGCACCTCACTTGCTGTCGGAGAAACAAGGCGGTGCGCTGAAAGCGGTATCCGGCATGCCTACCCTGCAGTTCTCACTGGTGAGCATCTACGAACTGGTGCACGAAGGCTTGCTTTCAATGGAGCAGCTGGTACAGAAAATGTGCCACGCCCCTGCCCAGCTTTTCCAAATCAGCCAGAGAGGTTTCATCCGTCCGGGCTATCAGGCCGACCTGGTGCTGCTGAATCCGCACAAGGAATGGACCGTCACGCCCGACTGCATTGAAAGCAAATGTGGCTGGAGCCCGATGGAAGGGCGCACGTTCCACGGGAAAGTAGAGAAAACATTTGTCAACGGGGCCGTGGTTTATGAGAATGGAAAAGTGGACAAAGCTCACCGCGGACAAGCCCTGAAGTTTGAACGATAAGAAAAGCCGTATGAAAACAGACATCACCACCGTCCAATACGACATACACGACCTGGCCGAGTACATCAACTGGATCTATTTTTTCCACGCGTGGGGATTCCAGCCTCGCTTTGCCACCATTGCCGACATTCATGGCTGTGATGCCTGCCGGGCCGGCTGGCTGGCTTCATTTCCGGAAGCCGACCGTGCCAAAGCTGCCGAAGCCATGCAATTGCATAAGGAGGCTGTGCGCATGCTCAACCACATCGACGGGAAATATCGCGTCTATGCCATCTACCGCCTCATGGAGGCCAATGCCGACGGCGACAACCTGATCTTGGATGGAACTTTTTTCCCCTTGCTCCGCCAGCAGACCCGTGTACGTCCCGACGACCCGTTTCTTTGCCTGAGCGACTTTGTACGCCCGCTTTCATCGGGTATCAAGGATACGGTGGGGGGATTTGCCACCACCATCGACCCGGCCATGGAAGAAGAGTTCCTGCACGATGATTACCAGGCTCTGCTCATCAAGACGCTGGGAGAACGTCTGGCGGAAGCGGCTGCCGAAAAGATACACGAAACCGTGCGCAAGGAGGTCTGGGGCTATGCCAAAGACGAGCACCTGACCATGAAACAGCTTCTGAACGAAGATTATCAGGGCATCCGTCCTGCCGTGGGCTATCCCTCCCTGCCGGATATTTCGGTCAGCTTCCTGCTCGACCGCCTCATCGACATGAAACGCATCGGCATTCATCTCACCGAAAACGGGATGATGCAGCCGCATGCATCGGTATGCGGACTGATGTTCGCGCATCCGGCTTCCCGCTATTTTGCCGTGGGAAAAATCGACGAGGAACAGCTCATGGATTATGCCGCACGACGGGAAATGAGTCCCGATGTGTTGCGGAAATACCTGGCCGCCAACTTACAATCCTAACCTATTCAAATCCAGCTATATGATTCTACTAAGAGTTTCACTTCTGTTTCTGGCCTTGTTCCTCCTGCCCGACTGGTACATCTGCAAGACCTATCTGTCGGATGGATCGTACCGGAAATGGAAGAAAAAATTCTGGTGGCCTACCCTCGTCCTGATTGCCGTGCTGATTGTATTCCTTATCGGGCACAACTCACTGCATGACTATTTCGGCACGTACCTGATTGTGGCCTTGTGTGTCACCATCCCGAAAACGATATTCATGCTGGTCAGCATTTTACTGAGGCTGCTCCAGAAACTTTTCCGTTGCCACCTGCCTCACGGCAGCATTTCCTTGGTGCCTGCGGTACTCATCTTGGGATACATCTTGTTCGGGGCCATCAAAGGCAAGGAATATTTTCAGGTGAAGGAGGTGACGTTCTGTTCGCCCGACCTTCCGGAGGCTTTCGACGGCTACCGCATCCTGCAACTCTCGGACATCCATTCCGGAAGCTGGAAAGGGAACGGCAAAGCGCTCCAAAAAGCCATCGACCTCTGCAACCAACAGAAGGCCGACCTGGCCGTATTCACCGGCGACCTGGTGAACAGCCGGGCCGATGAACTGTTGGAGTTCATGCCGATATTCTCCCAGCTGAAAGCGCCCGACGGCGTGTATTCCGTCTTGGGAAACCACGATTACGGGACGTATGTCCGATGGGAAAACGAACAGGCCCGTCTGGCCAATGTGGACAGCCTGATTGCCCGTGAAGGCCGTATGGGCTGGAACATGCTGCTGAATGATTCGCACATTATCTACAAAGGGAAAGACTCTCTCGCCTTGGCAGGAGTGGAAAACAGCGGTAAACCTCCCTTCCCTGACCGGGGCGACCTGCCGAAAGCCCTGAAAGGAACCGACGGCATGTTTACGGTGCTGCTGAGCCACGACCCGACCCACTGGCGGCGAAAAGTATTGCCTGACACCTCCGTACAGCTGACTTTGTCGGGACACACCCACGACATGCAGATCAGCCTGTTCGGGTTCTCCGTGTCCCGGTTCATCTATCCGGAACACCGAGGACTGTATCTGGAAGGCCCTCGCGGACTGTATGTCAACATCGGACTGGGCTATGTGCTCTTCCCCATGCGGTTGGGAGCCTGGCCGGAGATTACGGTCATCACCTTGAAAAAAGCATATTCAACTAACCCTCAAAATAACTCTATCAAATTATGAGATTCTTATACATCATTTACCAAATCTGTATCGGACTACCCATTTTTATCGTATTAACCATTCTGACCGCACTGACCACCATGTTGGGATGCTGGCTCGGCAACGGCCATTTCTGGGGATATTATCCTGGCAAGATATGGTCGCAGCTTACCTGTTTCCTGTTTTTAATCCCCGTCAAGGTAGAAGGCCATCAGCATATCGACCACAAGACCTCGTACGTGTTTCTGGCCAACCACCAGGGAGCTTTCGATATTTTTCTGATTTACGGATTCTTGGGACGGAACTTCAAGTGGATGATGAAGAAAAGCTTGCGCAACATTCCTTTCGTGGGAAAGGCTTGTGAATCGGCCGGCTTCATCTTCGTCGACAAATCCAGTCCGCGAAAAGTGTACGAGACCATCAAACGGGCGGAAAAGATTTTGCAGGGAGGTACTTCGCTTGTGGTATTCCCGGAAGGAAGAAGAACTTTCACAGGACACATGAATGAATTCAAGAAAGGTGCTTTCCTGATAGCCGACCAGCTGCAAATGCCCGTAGTACCCATGACCATCAGCGGTTCGTTCGACGTGCTGCCCCGCACCGGCAAACTGCTTTCCTGGCATCCGCTGAAACTGACCATCCATGAACCTATCTATCCACAAGGCAAAGGACAGGAAAACCTGACCCTGCTGATGGAAGAGTCTTATCAGGCTATTGAAAAGGATTTGCCGGAAAAATACAAAGGGGAAAAATAAGAAAAAGAAGAAAAAAATATCGGGTAGTAAGAAACTCTCTTTCTACCCGATTGTTTTTTTAATGAAGAGGGGCATGCGACATATTCTCACGCGCCACCGACACATACTCTTGTACCATGTAATTATTCTTGAAAGAGTCGGGAGCCCCGTCTATAATCTCTTGCATAAGCGGTGTCAAAAAGGGATAAGGCAGACTGTTGCCCAACATCAGAAAGACACCCGGACCCAGCACATTTTCATAATTGTCCTGGATGAAAGTCTTTGCCAGCTGGTTCATCTCCTCCGACAGCTGGTCCCGTTTTTTCTGGATTTCTTCATGAACGGTCTGCAAGTCTTTTCCGTCCATAATCATACGGCTTTCTTCATGTTCCACTTCGTACGCACGATCATCCAACGAATTTTTCTGCATCACGAAATCATTGAAACAATCATTCAGTGGAGTCCCCTTAATCGTAATCCCCGCATTGTCAATCTGTATGGCAATATGTCCTGGTTCTATCACCAAAGGCATAATGCAGTCATCATCCATATACAAAGAGGCCAGTACCGTAGAATCCACTTTTCCCTGCATCTCGAATAAGCCATGAATCACTTCAGCCGAGTCAATGTTGACCAATTTATCACCCACCGGGATTTTTATAAAAAGCATTTTGCCGTCCAACACTGAAACTGATGAAGTACCTTCTATCTTATATTTCTTACTGCAAGAGGTGCAAAGCATTGCACACAACAGAAAAAAATAAAGTTTATACATGCTACATCCTTTTAAATTTGTGGACAAAGGTATAATCTTTCAAGGATGAGCCGAAATAAATTATCAAAATTTATACTAAGATAGTGGTTTATTACCTTTTAATCCAACCACATGAAAATGATGTGCGTTTTTTTTGCTATTTTTGTACTCTTGAATTAACAATCATCACAATATGAAAAAACTAAAAGTACTCGCACTCGCACTTATTTGTGCCGTCTTCTCTCCGGCGAAAGCCGATGAAGGGATGTGGTTGCTCCAACTCATGCAGGAGCAGAACCTTGCCGACCGAATGAAAGCGCAAGGCTTGAAAATGGATATCGCGGCCATCTACAACCCGGACCAGATTACCTTAAAGGATGCAGTGGGAATTTTCGGACGTGGATGCACGGGCGAAATCATTTCTCCTAACGGACTGATTCTGACCAACCATCACTGTGGCTACGATGCCATCCAACAACATAGTTCCGTGGAACATGATTACCTGACCGACGGATTCTGGGCAAAGAGTTACCAGGAAGAACTGCCGACTCCGGGATTGACCTTCAAGTTTGTGGACCGCATCGTAGATGTGACTGACAAAGTAAACGAAGACATCCAGAAAGGAAAAATCAGCGAAACGGAATCCTTTGGGAGCAAATACCTCAAAAAACTGGCAGATGAAGAATTGAAAAAGAGCGACCTGAAAGGGAAACCGGGCATTTCTACCCTGGCACTTCCTTTCTATGCAGGAAACAAATTCTACCTGTTCTTCATTAAAACCTACAGTGACGTCCGTATGGTAGCCGCTCCCCCTTCATCCATCGGTAAGTTCGGTGGAGAAACCGACAACTGGATGTGGCCACGTCACACCGGCGACTTCTCCATGTTCCGTATCTATGCTGACAAAGACGGAAACCCGGCTGAATACAGCAAGGACAATATGCCTTTGAAAGTGAAGAAACACCTGACCATCTCTCTGAAGGGATTGCAGGAAGGCGACTATGCCATGATTATGGGATTCCCCGGAAGCACCAGCCGTTACCTGACCGAAAGCGAAGTACGTCTGCGCATGGAAGGTACCAACATTCCGCGTATCACCGTACGTGAAGCCCGTCAGGATATTCTCCGCAAGGAAATGGCTGCCAGCGACAAGGTACGTATCCAGTATGCCAGCAAGTTTGCCGGTTCCAGCAACTACTGGAAAAACTCCATCGGTATGAACAAGGCCATCGTAGACAACCACGTGTTGGAAGCAAAGGCTGAACAGGAAGCTAAATTCGCTGCTTTTGCCAAAGAAAAACAGAATGCAGACTATGAAGCAGTGGTCGGAAAAATTGATGACTACGTAAAACGTGTGACTCCGCTCCGCACCCAGCTGACTTATTTCACCGAAACTTTCAGAGGTGGCATTGAATTTACACGCAGCTCCAAGATGGAAGCCTTGAAGGATTTGGCTGCCGCACTGAAAAAGAACAAGAAAAAAGACATCGACACAGCTATTGCTACTCTGAAGGAAGCCTACGCCGATATCCACAACAAGGATTACGACCATGAAGTAGACCGGAAAGTGGCAAAAGTCCTGATTCCGCTGTATGCCGAAAAAGTACCGGCAGAAGCCTTGCCTGACTTCTATCAGACCATCGAGACGACCTTCAAAGGCGATTATGATGCCTACGTAGATGCCCTCTACGACAACAGTATCTTTGCCAACGAAAAGAACTTCAATGCCTTCATCGAACATCCGACTGCAGAAGCCATCCAGAACGATTTGTCGGCTGAATATGCCAATGCCGTCAACAAGAAATACAAGGAACTGGCCGACCAGCTGGACAAAGCAAACGGCGACATCGACCTGCTGCACAAAACCTATGTACGCGGTCTTTGCGAAATGTACGCACCGACTCCGAAAGCGCCGGATGCCAACTTCACTCTCCGTCTGACTTACGGTAACGTAAAATCTTACGACCCGAAAGACGGTGTACACTACAAATACTACACCACCCTGAAAGGTGTGATGGAAAAAGAAGACCCGAACAATCCGGAATTCGTGGTACCGGCCAAACTGAAAGAGCTGTACGCCACCAAGAACTACGGACGTTATGCCTTGCCGAACGGCGAAATGCCAACCTGCTTCCTGACCACCAACGACATTACCGGCGGTAACTCAGGTTCTCCGGTGATGAACGGTAACGGAGAGCTGATTGGAGCGGCCTTCGACGGCAACTGGGAATCTCTTTCCGGCGACATCAACTTCGACAACAACCTCCAGCGCTGCATTGCCGTAGACATCCGCTACGTACTGTTCATTGTAGAAAAGTTGGGTGGTTGCAAGAACCTGATTGACGAAATGACCATCGTAGAATAATGAAAAATAAGTTTTTACTCACTTTATTTGCCACATTCACCCTCGCCGCTCATGCGGACGAGGGTATGTGGATGCTGACCGACCTGAAGCAGCAGAATGCGGCTGTGATGCAGGACCTGGGACTGGATATCGCCATCGACAAGGTGTATTGTCCCGACAATGTCAGCCTGAAAGATGCGGTAGTTCACTTTGGCGGGGGATGCACCGGAGAAGTCATCTCTTCCGAAGGACTGGTACTGACCAACCACCACTGTGGATACGGGTATATCCAACAGCACAGCTCGGTGGAACATGACTACCTGACCGACGGTTTCTGGGCCATGACCCGGGAACAGGAACTTCCTTGCGAAGGACTGAACGTGACCTTCATCGACCGGATACTCGACGTGACGGAATATGTGCAGAAACAGCTGAAGAAGTCGAAAGACCCGGACGGAACGAATTATCTTTCCCCGTCTTTCCTGGCGGGAGTAGCTGAAAAGTTTGCCAAGAAAGAACACATCCGTACCGACGAATTCACTACCCTAGAGCTGAAACCGTTCTACGGTTCCAACAAATACTACCTGTTTGTCAAGACTTCCTACAAGGATGTACGCATGGTGGGAGCTCCTCCCTCTTCCATCGGAAAGTTCGGAGCGGACACCGACAACTGGATGTGGCCGCGTCACTGCGGAGACTTCTCTATCTTCCGTATCTATGCCAACAAGGACGGCAAACCGGCTGAATACAGTGCAGACAACGTGCCGCTGAAAGTGAAGAAACACATCGCCATCAACCTGAAAGGGGTGAAAGAAGGTGACTTCACTTTCGTGATGGGATTTCCGGGACGTAACTGGCGTTACATGATCAGCGACGAAGTGGAAGAACGTATGCAGACTACCAACTTCATGCGCGACACCATCCGCGGCGTACGCTTGCGGGTGTTGGGCGAAGAAATGGCCAAGGACGCGCACACGCGCATCCAGTATGCGGCCAAGTATGCATCATCGGCCAACTACTGGAAGAACGCCATCGGCATGAACGAAGGACTGGTACGTCTGAAGGTGCTCGACCGCAAGAAACGGGAACAGCAGCAACTGCTGGCCTTCGGCGACTCCATCGGCAACGACAGCTACCGGAAAGCTTACGAGACCATCAAGCAGATTGTGGCACAGCGTCATGAGGCAATCTATCACCAACAAGCCATCTACGAGGCCCTGATGTTAGGTACGGAATTCTTCAAGGTGCCGGATACGGAAGCACTGAAAGCAGCCTTGGAAAGCCAGAAACAGAAAGACATTGACGAAGCTGTGGCCGACCTGAGAGAAGCCGGAAAGAAGTTCTTCAACAAGGACTACAATCCGGAAGTGGACCGCAAGGTATCCAAACAGCTCATCGCCTTGTATGCCCGACTGATTCCGGCGGCCCAACGGATTGACATTTTCCAGACCATCGACAAGGACTTCCAGGGAAATACGGATGCTTTTGTAGACGCTTGCTTTAACCAGTCTATCTTCAGAAGCCCGGAAGCACTGGAAGCTTTCTTGGCACATCCGGATGCAGCCCAACTGGAGAATGACCTGATGGTGAAATACGCTGCATCCGTACGCGACGGTTACCAGGCGACAAGCGATGCCATGCAGGAAGAGACCAATGCCTACAATGCGGCCCACAAGACTTGGGTGGCAGGTATGCTGCAACTGAAAAAGGCACACGGACAGCCTATCTATCCGGATGCCAACTCGACCCTGCGTCTGACTTACGGCAAAATCGGTTCTTACGAACCGGCCGACGGAAAAGAATACCTGTATTATACGACCCTGAAAGGGGTGATGGAAAAAGAAGACCCGAACAATCCGGAATTTGTGGTACCGGCCAAACTGAAGGAACTATATGAAAAGAAAGACTTCGGTCCTTACGCCATGCCCGACGGACGCATGCCGGTCTGCTTTGCCACTGCTACCGACAACACGGGCGGTAACTCAGGTTCTCCGGTCTTCAATGCGAAAGGAGAACTCATCGGTACGGCATTCGACCGCAACTACGAAGGCTTGACAGGCGACATCGCCTACAATCCTCAACTGCAACGGGCCGCTTGCGTGGACATCCGCTACACCTTGTTCATCATCGACAAGTTTGCGGGTGCAGGCCACTTGCTCAAAGAAATGACCATTATCCGATAACCCTATCCACAAAAAAAGCCAGACTTTCCTGTCTGGCTTTTTTTGTATTAAGCTTGTGCGTCACTTTCTTCTTCGAGAATCTTCTTGATTTCCGCATCGGCTTTATACAATTTGTTCTTACAGAACTTTATCAGCTTCTGCGCCTCCTGCAGATACTCACCCAATTGGTCAATATCCAGTTCGTTGCTCTCAATGCGGGCCACGATTTCCTCCAGGCGCTTCATGGCCTCTGAGTAGGTTTCTTTCTTTGCTGCCATATCATTGTTTCATTTGATTACTTTACTTCTGAATTGCCCCTTTGCCAGACGGGTTTCCACTTCATCCCCCGGTTTCAGCAAGGAAGCGTCTGTCACTGCTTTTCCGTTCAGCAAGGTAAGGCTGTAGCCTTTCTTCAGCAAGACTTCCGGCGAAGCGGAAGACACCCGTTGCGCCAACAGTTCCAGCCGATGCGTTTCGCGCTGCACCCGGTTCTGCAAGGCAGAAAGTACACGGGGCATCAGCTGCAAACGGTAGTTTTCCTGCAACAAACGCGACTGCCAGGCCGTCTTTATCCGGTTCTGAAAACGTTCCTGCCGGAAGTTTTCCCGCTGCAACCGCATCTGTACCTGTCCGGGAATCCGGGTCACAAAAGCTTCCAGCCGTTGTTTCTCCTGCTGCAACAAGCGGGGAACTTCCTCATAAATAATTTCTTCGTATCCTTCCAGCTCCTGAGCCGTCTGCCGCAGGTGATTAATCAGGAACTCGGCGGCGGCCGTCGGAGTCTTCACCCGGGTATGAGCAATCAAGTCCAATACGGTATCGTCGCGTTCATGCCCGATTCCGGTAATAATGGGAAGCGGGAACTGTGCACAGTTTGCTGCCAGTTCGTAAGTGTCGAAGCCGGAAAGGTCGGAAGTGGCTCCTCCCCCTCGGATGATAACCACCACATCCCAAAGGTCGCGCGTGGCATTGATACGGTCGAGGGCCTGAATGATGGACTGCTCCACCTGCTCTCCCTGCATGACCGCCTGAAAAAGACAAGGATAAAACACGAAGCCGAAGGCATTGTGCTGCAACTGGTTGCAGAAATCGCCATAACCGGCCGCCGTAGCCGATGAAATCACGGCAATGCGTTGCGTCAGCACCGGCAGTTCCAGTTCTTTATTGAGTGTCAGGATGCCTTCTTCGTCCAGCTGACGCAGAATCTCCTTGCGGCGGCGTACCATATCGCCCAACGTGTACGTCGGGTCGATGTTGACCACCGTCAGCGAATAGCCGTACAGCTCATGGAAATCGACCGTCACCTTGACCAGCACCTTCAGTCCGGAGACAAAAGCCTGACCGGTTTCCCGCTCAAAATACGCCCGCAACCGACTGAACACATTCGCCCATATAATACCCCGGGCCTTGGCCAGCAGGGCATTGCCCGTCGCGTCTTTCTGCACGAACTCCAGGTAGCAATGACCGGAATAATTTACGCGTACATCGCTCAGTTCCGCCTGCACCCAATATTCATCCGGCAAGCAGGAAGTGATGCTCCTCCTGACCAGTGAATTCAGTTCCAGCAAAGACAAAGGCTTATTTTCCATTACCGTCCGTTTTCAATTTCAATCCTAACTGATAGGCTTTCCACATATCGGTCACGCCATAACCGTAAATATTGTCCGGATAGGCATTACGGTCGCTGGACTCGTGCACAATCTCAATCAGCTGACGGACCGTCAACCACGGACAAGCCTGCCACAGACAAGCCGCCAGTCCGCAAAATGTAGGAGAAGCAAACGACGTACCGTTGGCAAAAGAGGTACCGCCATCCACGCCTACCACAGCCGAATGTACGCCTACCGCCATGACATCCGGTTTGATACGTCCGTCGGCCGTATCACCGATGGAAGAGAAAGGCGCGTTTACCCCCATATTGTCTATCGCTCCGATGGTCAGAATGCCGTCTGCATCTGCCGGAGGCGTAATCTTTTTCCAGGTATCCATGCCTGAGTTTCCGGCACTGCACACCACCAATAATCCTTTCTTCGCCGCATACGAGGCCGAAGAAGCCATCAGGGAAGTACGTCCGTCCAGTTCACGGTATGTATAGTTATCTACCGGGTCATCAAAAGAATAATATCCCAGCGATGTATTCACGATATCCACGCCCACGCTGTCGGCAAACTCGACCGCCGCCGCCCAGTAATCTTCTTCTACCGGCTGTTCCGTGTCATTGTCCTCACTCCGCAACAACCAGTAGCTGGCTTCCGGGGCCGTACCGACCATTACGTGCGGCATATCGGCTGCCATGCACGAAAGTACCTTCATCCCGTGATTGTGTTCGCCATAAATATCCGAGTTCGGATTCACAAAATCATGCGTACCTAAAATGGACGTTTTACGGAAGATTTTCATGGCATCCACATTGAAGAACCCGGCATCAATCACAGCAATCTGCATGCCTTGGCCCCTGAAACCCGCCAGGTGCAAGCTGTCTCCATTGTGTATTTTAATCTGTTCGGAGGCCAGACCATAATAATCGTCCTGCTTTTTCCATTGGTTCTTTACCAACTCCTTCCGCCCTGTTCCCCGGGCAGGAATGGAATCGGGAGAGGTCCAGACCTTTTTCACCGAACGTACAAAAGAATTATCCAGGAAACGGAGAGCCACCGACTCATCCGGCACCTCCATCAGTACCGTATTGTTCCATTTGCTGGACGACACATACTGTCCACCTTGCTCCTTCAAACGGTCGATGTACACCTGGCATACAGGCAAGTCTGTGGAATCGACCGCCAGTCCCTGATGTGCCCGACGCGCCAATGCCCGTGACGACAAAAAAGTCTCCGGATGTGCCAACGAATAAGTGGTCTTTTTCTTGTCCGTAAGCTGAACCCGATATTTATACATAGTCTCTGCTGAAGCGCTCCCCAAGCAGGCCAACAGGCAAAGGAATACTCCTACTCTATTCACATTCATCCACATAGCTCTTATTTTTGGAGCGCAAAGATACACAAAGTTTTCCCTGATTCCGGAAAAAAACTTACCTTTGCCCTATTTTTTAGGGAATCTAAAGATTTCTGGATAACAATTAATAAGAAAAAGAATAAGAGAGTATGACGTCACAAAAAGGAACAGCCACCGAGTTGGGAACAGAAAGAATCGGGAAACTATTGATGCAATATGCCATCCCAGCCATCATTGCCATGACTGCCTCCTCCCTCTACAACATGGTAGACAGTATCTTCATCGGACACGGAGTCGGACCGTTGGCCATCTCCGGACTGGCCATCACCTTTCCGCTGATGAACCTGGCCGCCGCCTTCGGCTCACTGGTAGGAGTCGGTGCCTCCACCCTCATTTCTGTCAAACTAGGACAGAAGGATTATACTACCGCCCAGCAGATTCTGGGAAATGTGGTTTCACTCAATCTGCTCATCGGGCTGCTGTTTACCCTTGTCAGCCTGCTGTTTCTGGACCCGATTCTGTATTTCTTCGGAGCCAGCGATGCGACCCTTCCTTACGCCAGAGACTACATGATTACCATCCTTCTGGGGAATGTCATTACCCACATGTACCTGGGACTGAACTCCGTGTTGCGCTCGGCCGGACATCCGCAGAAGGCCATGGCGGCCACCATCCTGACCGTGGTCATCAATACGCTGCTGGACCCGCTGTTCATCTATACCTTCCACATGGGAATCCGCGGTGCTGCCATTGCCACGGTACTGGCACAGGTTATTTCCTTATGCTGGCTTATCAAAATTTTCTGTAACAAGGATGAACTCCTGCATCTGAAAAAAGGGATTTATCGGCTCAGAATGACGCTGGTGGAAAACATTATCGGCATCGGACTGGCTCCCTTCTTCATGAACTTAGCTTCCTGCTTCATCGTTATCCTCATCAACAAAGGATTGAAGCTGTACGACGGGGATTTGGCCATCGGAGCTTTCGGTATCGTCAACCGCATCGTGTTCCTGTTTGTCATGATTGTGATGGGACTGAACCAAGGCATGCAACCCATTGCCGGCTATAATTTCGGAGCCCAGCACTACCATCGGGTGAACCAAGTCATGAAATATACCGTCATTGCCGCCACCATTGTGACCACTACCGGCTTCCTCGTGGGAGAACTGATGCCGGAACTGGCTGTATCAGCCTTTACGACGGATGCGCAGCTCATCCAGCTGAGTGCAAATGGCTTGCAGGTGGTCGTCCTCTTTTTCCCCATCATCGGTTTTCAGATGGTGACCTCCAACTTCTTCCAGAGCATCGGAATGGCCAAGAAAGCCATCATCCTTTCCCTGAGCCGGCAGGTGTTGATTCTGATTCCCTGTCTGCTGATTCTGCCTCTCTTCTGGGGCGTAAAAGGCGTGTGGTACAGCATGCCGATTTCGGATATCACCGCCAGTATCATTGCAGGCACCATGCTCTACGCCCAGTTCAAACACTTCAAGCAACAACATGCGGCACAGTCCAACCGCTGACGAAAATAAAAGATAAAAAAGTCGCATTTTTCCATAGAATGATTTATATTTGCTTTATATCAAACTAAAGGAATTACACTATGGACGGACATTATGTGATTAATCTCGGACGCCAGCTCGGAAGCGGCGGAAAAGAAATTGGCGAAAAACTGGCAAATGATCTGGGCATTGCCTTTTACGATAAAGAACTGATCAACTTAGCTTCTGAAGAGAGCGGACTCTGCAGGGAATTCTTTGAGAAAGCCGATGAAAAAGCCTCACAGACCATTTTGGGAGGATTGTTCGGCACCCGTTTTCCTTTTGTAACAGAAGGAGCCTATCCCTATAATTCCTACCTGAGCAACGATTCGCTGTTCAAGATTCAGAGCGACGTCATCCGCCAGCTGGCTGAAAAGCAATCGTGCCTGTTTGTCGGACGCTGCGCCGACTACATTCTCCGTGACCATCCCCGTTGCGCCAACGTCTTTGTGTCAGCCTCTCCCGAAGCCCGCATCGAACGCTTGATGAAACTGCATCACATCAGCGCCGAAGATGCCGAGGACTTGATGGAAAAAGCGGACAAGAAACGCTCGGCTTACTATAACTATTACAGTTACAAGACATGGGGAGCCGCAGCCACTTACCACTTGTGCATCGACTCCTCCGTATTGGGCATTGACGGCACCGTGGAATTCATCAAGAACTTTGTCAAACTGAAACTTCATCTTTAAACAGAATAAGACATCCTCAAAAAAGGAAGGGACTGTTCCACTGAAAAACGAACAGTCCCTTCCTTTTTTCCATCTGCCCAACCGCTACAATCCCCATAATTGTAAAAGCTGAGTTTATGATATGCTTATCCACTCAGTACTTCCCTTGAAGTACTGGAGTACTCCGCTGAAAGTACTGGAGTACTCCTTAGGCAGTACTAAAGTACTTCTTTGGAAGTACTGAGAACTTCCCTTATCTTCGTCTGCTTTCGAACAATTACTGCTTCATCAGGTAAGCCTTGAAAGCGGCAAAGTCTTTCGACATCGGCACACTCTGCTTGGTTCCTTTCATGAAAGCCTGCAACTTTTCCGGAATCTTGACCTTCACACCGATGATACTTTCCACCGTCTGCAGGAATTTGGCCGGATGAGCGGTCTCCAGGAACACGCCTACTTCACCCTCTTTCAATTCTTCAGCCAAGGCACGGTAACCGCAAGCGCCGTGAGGGTCGAGCAGATAACCAGTCTCTTCGTATACTTTCTGCACCGTTTCGCGAATCTGGTCATCGGTGTAAGTCTCTCCGCTGATTTCGGAAGCGATGGCCTCATGACTGCCGTCGTACAAATCCAACACACGGGCAAAGTTACTTGGATCGCCCACATCCATCGCATTGGCAATCGTAGCCACAGAAGGACGCGGATTATATTTTCCCGTCTTCAGGTATTGATAGAATATGTCGTTCCGGTTGTTGGCAGCAATGAAACGCTTCACGGGCAATCCCATGCGCTTGCCGAACAGACCGGCGGTGATATTGCCGAAGTTGCCACTCGGTACACAGACTACCAAGTTGTCCGCCTTTCCGATTTTCTTCATCTGCGCATAGGCATAGAAATAATAAAATGCCTGAGGCAAGAAGCGGGCCACATTAATGGAGTTGGCGGAAGTGAGCTGCATGTGTTCGTTCAATTCCTTATCCATGAACGCACTCTTCACCAGTGCCTGGCAATCATCGAACGTACCGTCCACCTCAATGGCCGTAATATTATGTCCGAGAGTAGTAAACTGCTTTTCCTGAATCTCACTGACTTTTCCTTTCGGATAGAGCACATAAACATGAATCCCTTCTACTCCCAAGAAACCGTTGGCCACGGCACTTCCCGTATCGCCCGAAGTGGCCACCAGCACATTGACCTGATTTTTCCCTTCCTTGCGGATGAAATAGCCCAACAGACGCGCCATAAAACGGCCGCCTACATCCTTGAACGCCAGCGTCGGTCCATGAAACAATTCCAAAGAATAAATATTGTCTTTCACCTTCACTGCCGGCACATCAAAATTCAAGGTATCATATACAATCTGTTTCAGAGTCTCCGCAGGCACATCTTCTCCAAAGAAGGCATCGGCCACCTTATAAGCTATCTCAGGGAAAGAAAGCGTATCAATCTCGTCAAAAAAAGACTGCGGCAATGCCTTTATCTCGCGAGGCATATACAAGCCCTTATCAGAAGCCAGTCCCTTCACTACGGCCTCTTCCAAAGTAGCGTCCAGCGCTTTTCCATTTGTACTGTAATACTTCATATTGCAATTTGTTACTGAATATTCATAAATAAATTCATAAACTCGTCTTTTTCCATCAGGCCGTATCCGCCCTCCTTACAGCTTATTTCATCGTACGTCTGCACAGAATCGGGCACCATGCCCGGATAATAAATCAAAAACGGTACAGGTTCATTGGTATGCGTCCGCAACTCGCAAGGCGTAGGATGGTCTGGAAGAACTGCCATGGCGACAGGTTCATCCCATTGTTTCACGGCCTCATATATCGGTCCCACAATCCGACGGTCCAGGTTTTCAATCGTTTGCAATTTCAACGGCACATCGCCTTCATGTCCGGCCTCATCGCTGGCCTCCACATGCAGATACACAAAATCATCGGTCTTCAGCGCCTCGATGGCTGCCTGCGCCTTTCCTTCGTAATTGGTATTGTACAGTCCGGTAGCCCCTTCCACGTCGATGCAGCGCAAACCGGCATAACGGCCGATGCCCCGAATCAAATCGACCGCCGTAATCACCGCTCCTTTATGGATGGACGGATATTTCTCGGCCAAGGGTTCCATCTGCGGACGGTATCCCGGACTCCAGGGCCAGATGCTGTTGGCCGGGTCTTTTCCTTCCGCTACCCGTTTCAGGTTGACCGGATGAGTGGGCAGCAGCTGTTGTGACTTCAAAATCAGGTCGTTCAACAAATCGGCCGTTTCTTGCGCTTCCGGGCACAGCGCTTTCACCATATTCGGGCGAAAAGGCTGCAACGGAATGTCATGCGGAGGCACACAGGCCAGCCGTTTGTCACCTCCCTTTATCACCAGCAGATGACGGTACTGCACTCCGGTATAAAAATGAATGCGGTCGGACCCCAGTTTCTCGTCCAGAAAACGAATCAGTTCATCAGCTTCCTCGGTAGTGATATGTCCGGCAGAATGGTTCTTCAACGTATCTCCTTCCACACAGATGATGTTGCACCGCATGGCCATGTCTCCCTCCTGAAGATCTACCCCAATGCTGGCGGCTTCCAGCACGCCACGGCCTTCGTACACGGTCGGCAGGTCATATCCCATTACCGACATATTGGCCACCTCACTTCCGGGGTGAAACCCGTCGGCTACGGTCTTCAACATACCCGTACGTCCCATACGTGCCAGTTGATCCATGTAAGGAGTCTGTGCATACTGCAATAAAGTCTTTCCCCCCAGCGAAGGCACCGCCCAGTCGGCCATGCCGTCGCCTAATATAATGAGATGTTTCATAATGGTCCGATTTAAATATTGGCAATACTCATAATGTCTGCAAACACACCCGCGGCCGTCACACTGGCACCTGCGCCATATCCCTGAATCAACATCGGGTATTCATTGTAGCGTTCGGTGGTCAGCAGAATGATGTTGTTGGTACCGGCCAGATTATAGAACGGATGGTTGCTGTCCACTTCCTGCAAGGCCACTTTTCCATGTCCGTTTTCCAGCGTGGCCACGAAACGCCAGCGTTTTCCTTCCCGTTCCACCTCGCGGCGACGCTCTTCAAACTCTTTGTCGAGTTTCGGAATGTTCTTCCAAAAATCATCCAGCGTACCTTCAAAATATTTGTCCGGGATAAACAAGTGAGTTTCCACATCTTCCTGATTCAAGCGATAACCTGCCTCACGGGCCAGAATCACCAGTTTCCGAATCACGTCCTTTCCGCTCAAGTCGATACGCGGATCGGGCTCTGAATAGCCGTCTTCCTTGGCCTGACGGATGGTAGCACTCAACGGCATGTCGGCACTGATGCGGTTGAAGATATAGTTCAACGTGCCGCTTACCACCGCTTCAATCTTCAGTATCTTGTCTCCACTGTTTATCAAATCGTTAATCGTATTGATGACAGGCAGTCCGGCTCCTACGTTGGTTTCAAACAGGAACTTGACTCCTCGCTGACGGGCTATCCGTTTCAGTTCCGCATAGATGTCGTAATCCGAAGAAGCCGCAATCTTGTTGGCAGCTACGACCGACACGTTATGACTCAGCAAGTCCTTGTAAAGTGCTGCAATGTCCGGACTGGCCGTACAATCCACAAATACGGAATTGAAGATATTCATGCCCACAATCTCATCCCGAAGTACCTGAGGAGAAGAAACGATTCCTTTCTCATTCAATTCGTCCCGGAAATGCTCCAAGTCGATTCCCGCACGGGTAAACAAAGCCTTGTGTCCGTTGGCAATTCCCACCACGTGCAACTTCAAGCCCCGTTCCTGTTTCAATTTTTCCTGCTGTCCATGTATCTGTTCAATCAGGCTGGAACCGACCGTTCCCGTTCCGCAGATAAACAGGTTCAGCACCTGGTATTCGGACAGGAAGAACGAGTCGTGAATCACGTTCAGCGTCTTGCGCAGAGAAGCACCATCTACTACGAAAGAAATATTGGTTTCCGATGCGCCCTGTGCACAAGCAATGACATTGATACCGTTCCGTCCCAACGTACCGAACAGTTTTCCGGCAATGCCCGGGGTATGCTTCATGTTCTCCCCCACGATGGCTACCGTAGCCAGATTGCCTTCTGCCTTCATCGGAGAGATTTCGCCCATTTCAATTTCCTTGGCAAATTCCTCATTCAGTACCTCACAAGCCAAATCTGCGTCTTCGTTTCTCACACCGATGGAGGTAGAGTTCTCGGAAGAAGCCTGCGATACGAGGAACACGCTGATGCCGTTCTCTGCCAGGGTTTTGAAAATACGGTGGTTGACTCCAATCACCCCCACCATACCCAGACCGGTCATGGTAATCAGGCAAGTATCGTTGATGGACGAAATACCCTTGATAGGCTTGGAAGAATGGTCGGCATCCTGCTTGACGATGGTACCCGGAGCCTCCGGATTGAACGTATTCTTAATCAGAATTGGAATATTCTTGTGACATACCGGATAAATGGTCGGCGGATACACCACCTTCGCACCAAAGTTGCACAACTCCATGGCCTCCACATAACTCAACTCTGTAATAGGGTAAGCCGTACTGATGACCCTGGGATCCGCTGTCATAAAGCCATCCACATCCGTCCAGATTTCCAGAATATCCGCATCCAATGCGGCCGCAATGATAGAAGCCGTGTAATCCGAACCACCCCGTCCCAGGTTGGTGACCTCACCGGTATTCTTGTCGGTCGAAATAAAGCCCGGCACCACGGATACGTCCGGTATTTCACTGAACGTCTCACGCACCAGCTGATTGGTCAGTTCCGAATCCAGGATATGCTTGTTATGTTTCTTTTCTGTCTTGATAAACGTGCGGGAATCAAACCACATGGCTCCTTGAATCAAAGTAGCCACGATGATGGAAGAAAGCCGTTCTCCATAGCTGACAATCGTAGCCGACGTTTTGGGAGAAAGGTCCCGAATCAAATAAATGCCCTGAAAAATATCCTTCAATTCACTCAGCAGTTCATTGACCAGGTCCAGGAGCAGTTCACGACCCCGCCCCGCAGGAATGACCGTGTACACCATTTCAATATGGCGGTTCACAATCTCCTTCATTTCCTTTTCATAAGCATCATCGCCCGAAGCCGCCATTTTCGAGGTACAAATCAATTTGTCGGTAATTCCTCCCAAGGCAGAAACCACTACAATCACTTTGTCATCTACTGCTTCTACAATGCGCTTTACGCTTAACATGCTATTGACGGAACCTACGGATGTGCCGCCGAATTTCAATACTTTCATAGGTTTATATCATTTTTATCACCGGAGTCCCGATTGTCCGGTTTATTCCCGTGAAAACGAAGTCCTTGCACTCATTCCACACGGAAACAAATACATTAAATTAAAATTGAATGAATAAAATAATTGAGATGTCTGCATCCGCAGACGTGTATCACGTAGAAACACCAAACATACTATCCTTTACCCCCGAGGGGTCATCCCTGTGGCAGAAGTGATGAAAGGCATGTACCCGTGCCCCATCAACAAGATGATATGAAGACAGCGTTCAGTCATAGATTATTGTTTTTCTGTCGGCAAATATAACAACATTTTTCTACAAACGCACATTTAAATGATATTTTTTTGGCAGGGTCATAAATAAGCGTAAGATTTCGTACCTTTGTCTGGAATTATCGTGACAAATATGGCAAAAGAAAAAACAGTCTATGTCTGCACGAATTGCGGACAAGAATCCCCCAAATGGGCCGGAAAATGTCCCTCCTGCGGACAGTGGAACACCTTCGTGGAAGAAGTGGTACGGAAAGAAACTCCAGTGGCCAAGCACGTGGCACATGGCATTGAATCAGTCCGTTCCAAACCCCAGCCGCTAAAAGAAATCGCCTCGGACGAAGAACAGCGCATCGATATGGGGGATGAAGAACTTAACCGGGTCTTGGGAGGAGGACTGGTGCAAGGCTCTCTGACCTTGATTGGCGGCGAACCCGGCATTGGAAAATCTACCCTGGTCCTGCAAACCGTACTCCGCCTCGCCCATAAAAGAATCCTGTATGTATCGGGAGAGGAAAGTGCCCGCCAGCTCAAACTCCGGGCTGTCCGCATCCCCCATCCCGAAAACGACAACCTGCTGATTGCGTGTGAGACCTCGCTGGAACAGATTTTTACCCACATCAAGAATGCGGCCCCCGACCTGGTCATCATCGACTCTATCCAGACTATCTCGACGGAAAACATTGATTCTTCTCCCGGCAGCATCGTACAGGTAAGGGAGTGTACGGCTTCTCTGCTGAAATTTGCCAAAGAAACCGGCACTCCGGTCATTCTCATCGGTCACATCAACAAGGAGGGCAGCATCGCCGGGCCAAAGGTACTGGAACACATTGTGGATACGGTGCTGCAATTTGAAGGCGACCAGCACTACATGTACCGCATCCTGCGCAGCATCAAGAACCGTTTTGGAAGTACCGCCGAACTGGGCATCTACGAGATGCGTCAGGACGGACTACGGCAAGTGAGCAACCCTTCGGAACTCCTGCTCACCCAAGACCATGAGGGGATGAGCGGGGTAGCCATTGCCGGAGCCGTGGAAGGGGTACGTCCTTTCCTGATTGAGGTACAGGCCCTGGTCAGCACGGCTGCCTACGGTATGCCGCAACGTTCGGCCACCGGTTTCGACCTCCGGCGCATGAACATGTTGTTGGCGGTACTGGAAAAGCGGGTCGGTTTCAAACTGGCACAGAAAGACGTGTTCCTGAACATTGCCGGAGGACTGAAAGTCAACGACCCGGCCATCGACCTGGCCGTCATCAGCGCCATTCTTTCCAGCAACATGGATGCGGAAATTGAAACGGGTGTATGTATGGCAGGCGAAGTGGGACTGAGTGGCGAAATCCGTCCGGTCAACCGCATCGAGCAACGCATCAGCGAAGCCGAGAAATTAGGATTCCAACGGATGCTGATACCCAAACACAACCTTTCGGGCATCGACCGCAAGAAAATCAAAATAGAACTTGTACCGGTCAGAAAAGTGGAAGAAGCTTTCCGGGAATTGTTCGGATAAGTTTCTTTTACCTTATCAAAAATCACCACAACCGATACATTTTTTACAGGGCCTTTTGTAAGGATACCCCAATTTATGTATGTTTGCAATAACATTATTACCTAAACACCTAAATAATATTCATGAAACATTATCTATTTCCCTTATTCTGCATGGTCTGGGGTGCCACACCTATGCTGGCCCAGACCGATGCCAGTCTGCTGCAACCCAAAGTGCAGGAGTTTGAACTGAGCAAAAACGAACAGACCGTGGCCGTGCCGTCCTCTTATCAGCTCGTGCTGACCGAAGGCAGCTGTCCGCATGCCGCCGAGGCCCTGAAACAGCTTCTGCCCAACAAGCAGAAAAAGACCGCATTCAAGATTATTCTCGGCAAGAAAGGCGATAAAGCCGTCAAGAAATATGCCAAAAAAATTCCTTCACACAAAGAAGGCTATTATATAGAGGTGGACGATAATTGCATCGTGATTGCCGGTGCGGATGCACGAGGTGCCTTCTACGGCGTGCAGACCCTCGCACAGATGGTACGTCAGGGAGATTTGAGCCTCTGCACCATTGAAGACTATCCCGACATTGCCTTCCGTGGGGTGGTAGAGGGCTTCTACGGAACACCCTGGAGCCACGAAGCCCGTATACGCCAACTGGCGTTCTACGGCCGAAACAAGATGAATACCTATATCTACGGCCCGAAAGACGACCCGTATCACTCCTCCCCCAACTGGCGCAAGCCTTATCCGGAAAAGGAAGCGGCTCAGATTCATGCACTCATCGAGCAGGCTGCCCGAAACGAGGTGAATTTCGTATGGGCTATCCATCCGGGAAAAGACATCAAATGGACAGAAGCCGACCGCGATGCCCTGATTCAGAAATTTGAAGCCATGTACCAGTTGGGCGTGCGTTCCTTTGCCGTGTTCTTCGACGATATTTCGGGCGACGGTACAGACCCGGTGCGTCAGGCTGAGCTGCTGAATTACATCGATACCCACTTTATCCAGCAAAAACACGACGTGACCCCTCTGGTGATGTGCCCTACGGAATACAACAAAAGCTGGTCGGACGTGAAAGGCGGGTACCTGACTACTTTGGGTAAGATGCTCAACCCCAGCATCCAAATCATGTGGACCGGCGACCGGGTGATTGCCTGCATCGACAAACCGACGCTGGACTGGATCAACCCGCTCATCCAGCGCAAAGCCTATATCTGGTGGAACTTCCCGGTGAACGACTATGTACGCGACCATCTGCTGTTAGGACCGGTGTATGGCAATGCCAAGGGAATCCAGGACGAAATGTCCGGTTTCGTGTCCAACCCGATGGAACACGCAGAATCTTCCAAAATATCCTTGTACAGCGTGGCCGACTACACCTGGAACCTGGACACCTACGACAGCATTCAGTCGTGGAAACACGCCATACAGGACCTGCTGCCCCAGAAAGCCGCCTATCTGGAGACCTTTGCCACACACTGTTCGGACTTGGGAGCGAACGGACATGGCTTCCGTCGTGACGAGAGTGTCCCCCTACAGCCGATGCTGAAAGCGCTGGCACAAGATATGAATGCCCCCGAGGCCGTCGACAGTGTACTTCGGGAATGTATGCGTCTGGAAACGGCCTGCGATGTACTTTTGGCCGACAACGAGAACCCGGCCCTCATCCACGAGATGCGCCCCTGGCTGAAACAAGGCAAGCTGCTCGGCGAATACGGCCAGTGTGTACTGCAAATGGTCAAAGCCCTGAATGGAAAAGATGCTGCCTTCATGACCTACTACGACCGCGCCCGTGCTTTGCAAACCCTGATGTACGAACTGGATATGACCGAAAACCAGAACCCGTATCAGCCGGGAGTGAAAGTGGGAAGCCTCATCCTGCTGCCGACGCTGAACCAGGTATACACGCAGGTAACCAGTACCTATAACGCACAGCACAAGACTCACCTGGAAACCAAGGCCGAATACAATCCTTACGCGCTGACCAGCGACGTGCCTCAGCTGAAGACTCAGGTGGTACGTGCCCGCCATCAGTACGTGAATGTGTCCCCGTCTAACGAGGTCATCAAATGGCCGGCTGGTGCCATGCTGCAGATTGCCGTAGACCAGCCGGTACGCTTCGAGGCACTGACCATGGACTTAGGCACTCCGGGAGTCGCTTCACAATTCACGCTGGAAGTAAGCAGTAACGGTCAGGACTGGAAGTCCGTTTCTCTGTCACAGTCCGCCGAAAAGACAGAAATCACGGCCTCCATCCCGACGGATACTTCCTTGAAATATGTCCGCCTGACGAACAAATCCAAGCAGGAGACACAGGTTTATTTCAAGAAGTTTACCTTGAAAGTACAGAAATAAAAAACGGAAAATCATTCAGAATCGCTGCATTGGCATTCCATCGCTCAGAGGAGCCGATGCAGCGATTTATATTTTGCCCACATTGCCCCCCGTCAGGGCATAAAAAAACCCGTACCAATGAAAGTACGGGTCTTTTTTATATCCAACGAATGATAGCGAATTACTTCTGCGGAGCAGTTTCATAAGGTACCATCTTTTCCAGATTGGCATTGGCCTTTTCAGGTTCTACACTTGCAGCTTTCTGGAACCATCCCTTGGCTTCTTCGGTATGGCCAGCCAACCAAGCCAACACACCCAAGTTGTTGTAAGCACGCGGATCTTCTTTCACTTTGTCCATGTAAGACGCAGCTTTCTTGAAATCTCCGCTGATGATGTTGGCAGAAGCCGCATTGATATTGGCAATCACATCTTCCGGATACGTATTGGCTGCAATTTCATAGACTTCCTTATATTCCTTCGTGCCCGGCTGGTACATCGCTGCCACCCGATACATTTCCTGCAAGCTCAGCAGTTTAGGATTCGTATAAATCAAACGGGCCGCTTCAGAGTTCAGCACCTCTCTCACTTCATAGTCTACCGATACACTCAAGCGACGCAAGCGAGGATAATACTGATTCATCATAGTACGGTAAGTAGCTGTACCCAAAGTCGTTTTCAGGCGAGCCTCACGCACATCCAGATTGTCATATTTCTGAATGACTGCCAAAGCTTTATCTGCATACGCAGGCTTGTCTTCTTCCAACATTTTCACCAGGCTGTCCCAATCTTCTCCGGCAGAAGTCACATGCAGCACTTCCTGCGGGAATTTATATCCGCCTTTCAGGTTCAAGGCGAAAGATTCCGCACGCTGGGATGCCACTCTGTCGTTGGTACGGACAGAACCATCCGGTGAAGAATAACCGCACACATTGATGGACTTGAAAGTCACCAAGTCACCGTCTTCCAACGGCTCCAGAATTTCTTTCAGTTTCTGCAACTCACTCCGGTTGTTCTTATAATCCGCATCGAAGGCTGTCTTTCCTACCGGGAATTCAATGAACAAAGTGCTTTGTTCTGAACGTACCTTCAACGGTTCTTCCTTCGGAGTCAGCAATGAAACCATCTCCTTGCAAGGTTCACAAACCTCAAATTCTGTCGGCAAGGCAGGAGTCTTTACCGCCATATCCGGTTCAATCACCTTGATATTGAGCAAATCGACTTCGCAGCATTCCTTTCCTTCCTGCAGCAGAATCATGGAAGCATGGTCCATCCACGGCTGATAAGGTACGGCAGCTTTGTAGCGCACCACATCTTCGCGATTATCCTGACGTCCGTGAATCACCACATACGGATTGTCGTATCCGAAACGACGGGCCATCTTACGCTCCGAACGACGCATCTTATAATCTCCATTCTTTCCTGTCACAATGACCGGAGGCATGGCATAATAATTTTTCCCTTCACGAAGCACCGGCGTAAAGGCATAAGTCTGTTCACTATTCACACGTACATCGGCTACATCCATAGAAAATTCCATGGTCAGTGTATCATTCTTCAAAGTCAATGCCGGACGGGTGTACTTGATATCACTTGCCATCGCACTAAAAGGCAACATACCCAGCAAGCACATATATACTAATTTTCTCATATCTACTTTTTAATTTTCAATTATAATGACTGTACTTCTACACAATGGTATTTGGTCTTATGTTTCGGACCGAATGTGAAATTGATACCCAAATTCACGTTGGCTGAGAAACGGTTGATGGGAATGCAATATTTCGGCGTATATTTTCCCATTGGCACATCGGCTGCCACAAAGAAGTTGAAGCCTCTCGGATGGAAATTCAGCATCAGTCCCGTGCTGGAACCGAAATTAGAAAGTGCATAGTTCAAAGAAGCTTCAAACCAAGTCAAAGGAGACACATTGGCAGAAATACGTGCTTCTGTCCAAGAGTGACGTCCCTGGAAACGAGTAGAAGACAAAAGACCAAACTTCAAGCGGTCATAAGCCGGCAAAGTATATTGTGCACCCAAGTTCAAAGTGGCAGCCAAGGCTGTGGTACGTTTCAAGCCTTCCCCTTCCTTCGTGAACTTCGCCATCTGTTCCAAATCATCTACCACACGGTCGGCCTGGTTATCGATAGAGTTCGGATCGTTGTCGCCCAAGTCTGATTTCACCGGAATTTCGTTGAAACCATCGAACTCAAAGCTGTTGTTCATGGTAGCCTTCAAGGTATTTTTCCAACGAATATATCCTAAATCCAATACGGCAGCCGAAAAGGTCCAGTCATCATTCAAACGATAGGTAGCACCAAAATCAAAAGCCAGACCAAATCCTGTAGGACCCATTTTTTTCGTGTCGAAATCGAAGTCATCATACGAAAGCAACTGCTCTGACCCCGGTTTCAACTGGTTCGTACGGTTTCCATTGTCATCGAGCACATAATCACTTTCATCATAGCGACCTGTTTCACCGCGTGTCGGGGCAATCAACCCTTTGGCAGAAAGATAAGCCTGTGCACCCGACGGAGTGATTTTCCAGGCATCCGGAGTAGCATCAATGTCCAGACGGTCAATCTTCACCGTGGCCTTTGCCAACCCAACCAGGAATTTCATTTTCGCACCCACTGTCCATTGCTCGTTGATCTGACGGGCATGTCCAAAGGCAATTTCCGCATAATTGGTAGAGACAATACTCAAATCATTCACACTGTAATGAGTACCTTCCGGTGCATCCACTCCGTTCTTCATAAACTTAAACAACTGGTCAGGAGCAGACAAATTGGTATTACTTTTAATGGAAAGTCCGAAAGTATTGAAACCTCCCCATGCATAAAAGCCAGTAGACAAGATGTTCTCGTTCACATTAAAACCCATTTTAATCCGATTAGGCAATCCGTTCAGGAAGTCCTGACGACTTACATCTCCATGCATAAAGGTCATCAGGTCACCATTCGGTTTTACGAACAGGAAATCACCGACTCCTGCCGTACCTTGGGCACCGACTGACAGATTGCCCAATCCCGGAAAACCTACATATCCTCTTTCTCCCATAAATGCCGGATTCAGTTCGTGACGATAAGTAGCTCCCTCCAAGAAATAAGCGGAACGATTAATCTGGGGCTGTGCCACTGCTTCACTTACACATACAAAAGCCGCAAATCCGGACAATATCGTATATAAAATATTTTTCTTCATCTGTTTTGTTTTTTCTCGTTCATTATTAGTTCAAATCCACATTCACACCACCCGGGACTGACAATTTCACACTTGTCACTTTCAGCCATTGCGTATCTTTCAAAGGTATACCCGTTTTTTCACCTGCCACTGCGACTATTTTAAAACAGATTTTTTCCACCTTTGTCAGAAAGTGTGTGTCTTCTGAAGTTAAACTTAATACCAGTTCACTGGTTGTCGGGGTTTCGCCATCCACACTTGCTGTTACGTACTGTTTATCTTCTTCAATTGTTTTCTTGACAGCCGTCAATTCATGCCCATAAATATCCTTAATCTGTACATTTTCAGCTTTTAATTGTAATTTCAAAGGAATAGCATTGTCTACCGATAACACAATCTTGGCATTTTTCAGACTTAACTTATCCAAGTCATTCAAGTCTTTATTCAAATCCTTGATAGAGTCACTATATACAATATTCAATCCCTGTTCAAAGCTCAGCGGCACATCTACCTCATAGCTGGCTGTCAACTGATAGTCCTGGCCCAGCTCCACATTATAGTAGTTGGTGTTTGTCACAGCCGGTTTCAAAGAAACATCGATGTCATCCGGAATAATTTCCAGCACATTATTCATGTCGGAAACAACCACATTACTTGTCATCCCTGCTACTGAACTCGTTTCGGTACGTGAAAGGGCAATGACATTCTCACCCGGATTCAAAGTAACCGCCGTTTTACCATAACCGGCACCGACTTTTACTTCATGGCCTTCAATCGTGGCATTGTTTTTCTTCGGAGTCAGTACTGCGTCCACTTCTACCGGCGTTTCCAATGGGTTGGTTGCTTTCAGCACAATCACCGGATTGGTAATGTCCAGACGAGTTTCCTCATCCTGCAAGAAATCAGGCAAATCATTGAACTCTATCTGAGTTTTTTCCGCTTCTATCTTGGGCTGGATAACTCCAGTCACACAATCGGTAGCCATTTCACCTAACGTCACATGCAAAGTCAGCGACAAATCTCCCGAACCGCTTATTCCGGAAGTGACTACATTTCCATTCATCGACACATCTCCTTCAATAGTCAAGCTTCTATTTGCATCCGGTTCGAGTCCTTCACCTGCCTTCTCACCAAATGTATAACCGACTACTTCCAGCTGTTTAGGCGTCAAAGCTCCATTCAGCGTTAACTTATTTCCTGCTTCAACCTCTCCTTCTTTGAAGGTCAAAAAGGCAGGAAGTTGAATAACCAAGTCTTTAGCGTCTACTTTACTATAAGTCAATCCGTTTCCTTCCAAATCAAAAGTCAAATTCAGAATGGCTGGAGTGTTGGTACTCAGTGAACCTAATTCTTTCAATGCTTCATCAATGTCATCCGCAGTAGCCGTTAATGTATTAGAGGTTTTTATATTTGCGGTAACAGAGGAAGACTGACCTACCACAAAATTCTCTACAATTGGCTGCGACAAATCCGTTTCGGCCCCCGTAATCATCACCTTATTTACTGTAGTAGGATTGACTTTAATAACATCCTGCTTTGTCAGATGGTATATATGCGTAGCCACATCCGGCTGCAAGATATCCCCTTCTTCCACTTCAATGATTTTACTCAGGAAAGCCGTATCTGTACTTCCTACAGGAACTGCAAGATGCTCTCCCCCCACATTAATTGTCAGGTCAATGTCCTTGTCGAGATCATACTTGTTATCTACACACGATACATTCCATAACGAGAATGACAACAAAAATCCCCATAATGGGTAAATTCTTTTTACCTTACATTTCATCATAATGTTATTTAATAAAATTCAACAGTCGTACATATTAACACTTTATCACTTACAAAAGTTGAGAGAAATCGACCACAAATATAGAAAATTTTACAATACGTTTTATCACAATTTTTAAATCTATATAAGATTCAGGCCTCTAAAGCGATTGGAGAAACCAAACAGAAGCTCTATCTTTGCAAAAAAGTTACAAGTAATATGACGCACGAATATCAACTCCGCATTCTGCCCGAACAGGCAGCCAGCGAACAGTCGCTCAAACAATATATCAGCCGGGAAAAAGGGCTGGATCTCCGTACCATCAATGCCATCCGTACACTGAAACGTAGCATCGATGCCCGCCAGCGTACCATTTACATCAATCTGACCGTCCGCGTTTTCGTCAACGAAACTCCTTCGGAAGAAGAATTTGAACGTACGAATTATCCTAATGTAGAAGGACGTCCGGCTGTCATTGTGGTAGGGGCAGGCCCCGGAGGTTTGTTCGCCGCCCTGAAACTGATAGAACTGGGACTACGCCCCATCGTGGTGGAACGCGGAAAGAATGTGCGTGAGCGAAAAGAAGACTTGGCCCGTATCAGCCGGGAACACAAAGTAGACGCTGAATCCAACTACAGTTTTGGAGAAGGAGGGGCAGGAGCCTACTCCGACGGAAAACTTTATACCCGCAGCAAGAAACGGGGAAGTGTAGAGAAAATCTTGAATGTGTTCTGCCAGCACGGAGCCAGTTCGACCATCCTGTCGGATGCGCATCCGCACATCGGAACCGACAAACTGCCCAGAGTCATTGAAAACATGCGAAACACCATTCTGGCCTGTGGCGGAGAAGTCCACTTCCAGACCCGCATGGACGCGCTGCTGATTGAAGGGCAGAAAGTGAAAGGCATTGAAACTCACGATGGAAAGACTTTCTTAGGACCGGTGATTTTGGCTACGGGACATTCTGCCAGAGATGTGTACCGCTGGCTGTATGCCCACGGTGTACAGCTGGAAACCAAAGGGATTGCCATCGGCGTGCGACTGGAACATCCCTCCATGCTGATTGACCAGATACAATATCATAACAAGAACGGACGGGGAAAATACCTGCCCGCTGCCGAATACAGCTTCGTACAACAGGTAGACGGACGAGGAGTATACAGCTTCTGCATGTGCCCGGGAGGTTTCGTAGTCCCGGCAGCCAGTGGCCCCCACCAGTTAGTGGTGAACGGGATGAGCCCAAGCAACCGCGGCACCAAATGGAGCAACTCGGGCATGGTGGTCGAAACCCATCCAGAAGACTTATTACGACCCGAGATGCAATTGCAGGCAGACCCTCTTCCCCACTCCAATGAATCGCTCACCGAAGAACTGATACTCCGCGACGGAAAACTGCCGGAAGGAACCGTACATACGCTGGCCATGATGCGTTTCCAGGAAAAACTGGAACAAATCTGCTGGCAACAAGGCAACATGCGACAGACGGCTCCCGCACAGCGTATGGCCGACTTTACCCAGAAAAAACTGAGTTATGACTTGCCTGTAACCTCTTACAGCCCGGGACTGGTATCCTCTCCCCTCCATTTCTGGATGCCGCCTTTCCTAAGCGAACGCCTGAGCAAAGGCTTCCAGCTTTTCGGCAAAAGTTCCCGCGGTTTCCTCACGAACGAGGCCGTCATGATTGCCATAGAAACCCGCACCTCTTCGCCCGTACGCATCGTACGTGACAAGGATACCCTGCAACACCTCACTGTGGAAGGATTGTTCCCTTGCGGAGAAGGAGCCGGCTATGCCGGAGGAATCGTTTCGGCCGGCATTGATGGAGAACGTTGCGCGGAAGCTGTGGCCCATTACCTGAATCGTTAACTTTCCCCATTATGCACCAACCGGAAATAGCCATTATCGAACCCAATACGCTGACCGCTCTCGGCCTGCGCACCATTTTAGAAGAGCTGATTCCCGAAGCAATCATCCGCACGTTCTCGTCTTTCGAACAACTCATCGACGACACGCCGGATATGTATGCCCATTATTTCGTGTCGGCTCAAGTCTATTTTGAGCATACGGCCTTCTTTTTGGAACGGAGGCCCAAATGCATCGTCCTTTCTGCCGGAGAACCGACCCTGCTGACGGGAATTCCCAGTCTCAACATTCTCCTGCCACAGGAGCAGCTGGTGAAAACCATCATGATGACCCGGAAAAAAGGACACGAGCTGACGCATCATCCCGTACCTGCCACACCGGCCGATACGGAGCATGAGCTGACAGCCCGTGAGATAGAGGTGCTCCGACTGGTGACCAAGGGACTCATCAACAAGGAAATTGCCGACAAGCTGCACATCAGTCTGACTACGGTGATTTCTCACCGGAAAAACATCACCGAAAAATTAGGCATCAAATCCGTATCCGGCCTGACCATCTATGCGGTCATGCACGGATACGTGGAAGCCGATCAGGTGTGAATCACTTGAACAGTTCCGGAAGCAGGTGGTTCAGGTATTTCCGCCAGTTACGCCATTCATGACCGCCGTCGGTTTCCATATACTCGTACTTGTATCCGTGCTTGTCGAGCAACTGACGGTATTTCACATTATCCTGATACAGGAAATCTCCGTTGCCGATGGCAATGAAATACAAATTGGGAGCCTCGGTAAACTGAGCGGCCAGTTTATCTTCCAGATTCTCATAAATAGATGCGTTTTCACCCTTTGCCTGCCGGTTGATGGCCGCAGAGAACAATCCCACATAACCGAACTTATCCGGATAATTGGCTGAGATATACAACGAATGGAATCCTCCCATTGACAATCCGGCAATGGCCCGGTGTGCCTTGTCGTTCACCGTACGGTAATGACTTTCCACATAGTTCATGATATCCGGGAAGGCTTTTTCAAACGAACCCTCCATGGTCTTTGAATTCATGAACGAAGGCTTGTACATGCTGTTCGGATATTCTCCGGGCACAGCTTCCTGAGCGCCGTTTCCATTCGGCATCACCACAATCATCGGCTGAGCCTTTCCCTGTGCAATCAGGTTGTCCAGAATCTGCACGGCACGTCCCAGCTCACTCCATGCATTCTCATCACCACCGGCTCCGTGCAACAGATACAGCACCGGATAACTTTCCTTACTGTCTTCATAGCCTGCCGGAGTATAGACCGTCATCCGGCGACGTTCCATCCCCAGCGTGGGACTCGGATACCACACCTTTGCTACGGTTCCATGAGGCACTTCGCGCACCAGGTAATTCTGTGACAAATCCCCGTCAACCAAGAAATAGTTGGTATAGGTGGCAATGTCACGTAACATGTATACGTTATTGGGATCCAGCATACGCATTCCGTCTACATAGTAACAATAAGTATGCAGCTCGGGATTCGGCATCGAAGTGGTATACGACCATACCCCGTTCGCATCCTTCTGCATCGGGATTCTGCCGGCTACTTCCATTTCGCCCAACGGAGTCTGCTGACGTTGCTTTTCAAAGAAATCGGCCTCCACACAGACTTCTTTCGCATTCGGGGCCCACAAACGGAAAGTCACGGTCTGGTTCTTTACTTCGGGCGAAACCAAATTACCCGTATTGACAGCCACAGTTTCCTGTGCCCAAACGCCAAGTGTGAATACACACATCGCCGCCAAACTCAAAAATCTTCTCATACCTTTTACCTTATTATATATAGCTTCTTTACGAAACACAAAATTAGCAAAATCCTCATTTATTAGGATTGACCGTCCCGACAAATTGGCGTTACTTTGCACCCGTTAACTAAACTATATTACAGCAGAATGAAAAAAAATACCGCTATCGCTTTTCTATGGGCCGTCTCAGCACCCTGTGTATGGGCCGGAACTTCTCCTGTGGATGCCTTGCCCAAAGATACGACCAAGGTCATCGACATTGAAGAAGTAGTCATCATTGCCACACCGAAGGAAAACAACCGTCTGCGCCAGCAGGCCGCTTCGTCTACCTCGTTTTCACAAAGTGCCTTGCGCAACAACTCGGTCACTTCCGTAAAATCCCTGTCGGCTCTGGTTCCGAATCTGTTCATTCCTGACTACGGTTCCAAACTGACCACTTCCGTCTATATCCGCGGTATCGGTTCTCGTATCAATACGCCGGCGGTAGGTCTCTACGTCGACAACATTCCTTTCATCGACAAGTCGGCTTTCGACTTCAACTACTCGGACATCGAGCGTATCGACGTCATGCGCGGACCGCAGGGTACCCTCTACGGACGAAACACCATGGGCGGACTCATCCGTGTGTTCACCAAATCGCCTTTCACCTATCAGGGCACAGACCTTCGTCTGGGCGCGGCCACTTACAACAACTACAACGCGTCGCTCACCCACTACCACCGCATCTCCAGCCAGTTTGCTTTCAGTGTAGGGATGTTCTACGACCACAAAGGCGGATTCTTCAAGAATGACTTCAACGGCAAACGCATTGATACGGACAATGAATTCGGCGGACGTATCCGTGCCATCTACCTGCCCACCGATAATCTGAAACTCGACTTCACCGTGAACTACGAATACACCAACCAGGGCGGCTATCCGTATGAATACACCGGAAAGGTAAGCGGCGAAGAAGACCGTGCGCAATACATCGGACGCATCTCCTACGACAATGCCTGCGGCTACAAGCGCAACCTGCTGAACAGTGGATTAAACTTAGAATATCAGGCCGACAACTTCATTCTGAGCAGTGTGACGGGATTCCAATACCTGCGCGACCACATGGACCTGGACCAGGACTTCACGGAACAGAACATCTATACCATGATGCAGAAACAGAACTCCAAGACGCTGAGCGAGGAAATTGTCCTGAAGTCCAAGCCTGGACGCCGCTGGCAGTGGACCACCGGAGTGAGCGGTTTCTACCAATGGCTGGATACGGAAGCGCCTGTCACTTTCCAGAAGGACGGAGTCAATTGGCTGAACAACACCATCAACACCAATGCCAACAAATACATGCCGACCATATCGGCCGGTCCGATGACCATGAAAATGACTTTCAATGACATCATCAACGGCGAACAGCTGGTTATTCCGGGACAGTTCGGCACGCCTATCCTGAATGCAGCCGTTTTCCATCAGTCCACTTTCAACGACCTCTTCGGTCTGGAAGGACTTTCACTGACCGCCGGTCTCCGTATGGACTATGAAAGCCTGAAGCTAAATTATTACAGCGGTTGCCAGTTTACCCATACCTACTCACTGAGCGGCACACTGACTCCTGGCAACAAAGTCATTCCGATGGTACCGGCACAAGATTTCAACGTGAACAACAGTTACAACGGAAAGCTGTCGCACGACTACATCCAGCTGTTGCCCAAGTTTGCCCTGCAATACAACTTTGATTCACGCAACAACATTTATGCCAGCGTAAGCAAAGGTTACCGCTCGGGAGGATACAACATCCAGATGTTCTCCGACCTGCTGCAAAACGACATGCAGGCAAGCATGATGAAAGATGTGGCCAATGTAACGATTCCTATCGTCAATAACGTGCCCATGCTGAGCGACGACAAGAAGCAGATGATTGCAAACATGCTGAACGGTATGGCCCAGACTTCTCAAACCGATGTGAAAGCAGCCACTCTCTACAAGCCAGAATATTCATGGAACTACGAAATCGGTTCGCACCTCACCCTGCTGAACGGCAAACTGCAAGCCGACCTTTCTGCCTTCTACATGGATACCCGCGACCAGCAATTGTCGCGCTTCGCCGAAAGCGGCTTGGGACGCATCACGGTCAATGCCGGTAAGAGCCGGAGCCTGGGAGCCGAAGCCAGCCTGCGTGCCCAGCTCACCGACAAGTTCAGCCTGAACGGAAACTACGGTTATACTTATGCCACTTTCACCGACTATGTGGTGAGCGAAACGGAAAACTACAACGGCAATTATGTACCGTTCGTGCCCAAGCATACCTTTACCGTAGGCGGACAGTACATCTTCCCGTTCCGTAAGAATGCCATTCTGGACAACATCACCCTCGATGCCAACTACCGGGCGGCAGGCCGCATCTACTGGACAGAGCAGAACAACGCCAGCCAGGCCCTCTACGGCACACTGAACGGACGCCTCAGCCTGAACAAAGGAAACGGGCAAATCGGTATCTGGGTGAACAACGCCCTGAACAAGGATTACCAGGCGTTCTACTTCGAAACCATGAGCCGAGGCTTTGCCCAAAAGGGACGCCCCGTACAAGTGGGCATCGACATACGGTGCCGATTCTGACACAAAATCATAATCGACTGATTTATAACTATTAAAAAATTACACAACCACATATAAAAAAACGCCTTTGCGTTTCATCTGAAACGTAAGGGCGTTTTACTTGAAACGCAAGTGCGTTTAAAACAAAACGCAAGTACATTTGACTCCAAACGTACTTGCGTTTTTTCACGAGACATTTCAGGTCCCTAAAAGTCCTCTAAAATCCTCCGAATTCACTTCCAATATCCCTTATTTTTTCCGCGGAAGCATCTCAATCGTAGGAGGTTCATAATTACTGATGGGCAACTTCACCTTTTTCAATTCCTTCAAGGTAAATACCGGAGACTCCACCCCTTTGGGATAGGGTCGCTTGGAGAAGGTACGGAAATACTCCAGACAAGCATCTTTCCACCACACGGCATCGTGTGCCTGAATGTCCAGCCGTTCAGCTACTGCCTGATAGCGTTCCGCATCCACATACGGCTGCATCTCCTTCCACACCCGCTGGAACGCACGCACATCGTCTACCCCTTTCTGGTACTTGTAACAGAGTTCATCCCACAAGGAACGTCCTGAACGAAGTTTTTGATTCCACTTTACATGATGGAACCAAAGCAGATATTCCTCCGGACATTGCTCCAGCGAATCGAACACCCGGGCCAACGAATCCGGATACTGTGACACGGCATTACTTCCCGTACGGCTCCGGTCGAAACCCAATCCCTCCTTGTCCGCCTGATGGTAATACGAAGGCAGCCAATCAGCACGTGCCCCAGGCACCTCACACCAAGGTTCCGGACCGTAATGATGTCCCCAGGCAAAAATGTGGTGCAAGCCCAGCGGCATCATGTAATCGACCACTGCCTCCCGGCTCTCCATCATGACCTGCGTCATGGGGTCCACAAACCGCCGGTCGGTCGTGAAAGTCTGTGCCAGCCATTCACGGGCAATCTCTTCCGCCGACAGGTCCGGATTCCAAGCCAACCGCCCGTAAGCATACCAGTTGGCCTGCGCGAAATCATGTCCGCACCAGTTTACATCATCGCCCACATTCACCACACCCGCTACCCCCTTCAGGGAAGAAGGCTGCACATAGCGGTAAAACTCTTTCCACATCGTGCCCAGATAAGCCAAGTGGTTGGAATGTCCCAAGTACTCCTGGGTAATCTGAAACTCCACCATCAAGGGCGTATGCGGCATGGCCCCGAAGAGCGGACTGTAAGGTTCCCGCGGCTGAAAGTCAATCGGTCCGTTTTTCACCTGCACCATCACATTATCCCGGAACCGGCCGTCCAGCGGCTGAAATTCCAGGTAAGCCTGTTTGGCCCGATCGGCATCTGACGGGCTGTAGACAAAAGCCCGCCACATCACGATTCCCCCGTAGGGCTTCAAAGCCTCCGCCAGCATGTTCGCCCCCTCGGCATGCGTACGCCCGTAATCACACGGACCGGGCTGTCCTTCCGAATTGGCCTTTACCAGAAAACCGCCAAAGTCAGGAATCAACCCATAAATTTCACGTACCTTCTCTTTCCACCAACGGGCTACCTCCTCGTCCAGCGGGTCGGCCGTAGACAAGCCTCCCAACTTCATCGGAGAAGCAAAATTGACCGAAAGGTACACTTTGATGCCATAAGGACGGAACACATCGGCCAACTTCCGCACCTTTTGCAGGTAATCTGCGGAGAGAATCTCGGGCGAAGCATTCACATTGTTCAGCACAGTCCCGTTGATACCCACCGAAGCATTGGCACGGGCATATTCCCGATAACGGGCCGACACGGAATCAGTCAGTTCCTCCCATTTCCACAAAGAACGTCCCGCATAACCACGCTCAATCGTGCCGTCCAGATTGTCCCAATGGTTCAGCACACGGATGTCAAAGGCCGGCTTTTCCTGAATATCCAACTGGGTACAATCCGCTCCCTCAGCCTGTAAGCGCAACAGATGGTAGGTCGCGTACAGCAATCCCTGTTCCGTAGCGGCTCCCAACACCGTCTTTCCCTCGGAAGTACGTATGGTATATCCCTCTTTGCCCAGCCGACGATGTGTCTCATCGGCACAGAGCTGCAAATCCACTTCTCCTCCCTGCCACAAGGCGGCCAGTTCCTCACGCGCCACCGTAAGCGTAGGGGAAGTCACTAAACAACAGACAGACGCTTGATTCACAGGCGTCTGTCGTAACCAAAGTCTGCTCCCGTCTTCGGCCCACAACGTCAGGGCCAAAGACAGGAAACAGATACCACTCCAAAATCGTTTATTCATCCGCACTGCCTTTTACGGTTTGAATCTTACCGTTCTCGTCATATTCCAGTTCGACCACCTTCAGGCTGCGAAGCCAGGTCTTTCCACCAGAAGGCACACAGTCGTGATGGAACAGATACCATTTTCCCTTATATTCCGCAATGGAATGATGCGTAGTCCATCCCACCACGGGTGTCAGAATCACTCCTTGATACACAAACGGACCATAAGGACTGTCACCTACGGCGTAACACAGCAAGTGTGTGTCACCGGTAGAATAAGAGAAATAATATTTCCCATTGTACTTGTGTACCCAGGAAGCCTCAAAGAAGCGGTGCGGGTCGCCTGCGGTCAGCGGTTTGCCGTCTTCCCCCAACACAATCACCGGACGCGGTTCTTCTGCAAAACCGAGCATATCATCCGACAATTTTACCACCCGGCTCGGCAAAGCCGGTTCATCGGCTTCCGGAAGGAACGGGTGCTCAATGGCCTTATTGTCCCGATAGCGTTGCAGTTGTCCGCCCCAGATACCGCCAAAATACATGTAATAACTGCCATCCTCATCCTGAAGCACTGCGGCATCAATGCTGTAACTACCCCGAATCGGGTCGGGCTGAGGAATGAACGGACCTTCCGGCTTGTCACCGATGGCTACTCCCATCCGGAAGATATCGTTCCGGTCCTTCAACGGGAAATACAAGTAATACTTTCCATTCTTGCAGGCAATGTCACAATCCCAAAGCTGGCGTCCGGCCCAAGGTATATCAGCTACCTTCAAAGCTACTCCGTGGTCCACGATTTCGCCATGCATCACATCGTCGGTAGAAAGCACATGATAATCATTCATGTCAAAATGGTCGCCGTTGTCATTTTCCGGAATGCCGGATTCACGGTCATGTGAAGGATATATATACAAACGGCCATTGAATACATGTACTGAAGGGTCTGCCATATAATCGGCAGGAAACAGATATCTTTCTTCTTTTTTCATTTTATGATGGTTTGTGAGACCGCCCGAAAGCAGTCTCCGGTTAAACATTTACTTTTTTGCGAGCGCTGCCGTATCCGGAGTCTCTTCTATCATTTTCCGTACAAAATCTTTCGGCTGGTAATTCCGGTCGAACAGCAGCGGATAGTCTTTTCTGCCCCGGATAGGAAAATCATTTTTCCAGGAATCTCCGTCCGTCACTCCCCAAGCAGTCACCCGTTCCACGATGTCGGCATGCTTTTCAAACAGCTGGAAGAACTGTTGCATTCTTTCATTCCAAACCTGACTGACAGAATCTGGCAAAGCTTCCGGATAAGGGTTCAGTGCCTTCTTGAAAGCTACCGTATCCGATACATTGGCACTTCGCATAGCCGTAGGCAACGCGCTCATATCCCATTCCGTAATCATCACCTTGACACCAGTAGCGGCAAAGGCCAGCATGCTTTTCTCAAACTGACGGATGTCCGGATAATCCATCCCCATGTGTCCCTGCATGCCTACCGCATCGATACGCAAACCTTTTTCTTTCAGCGAACGAACCAGTTTCACCACTCCGTCACGACGTCCCGGCACATCCATCCCGTAGTCATTGTAATACAGCTCTGCGTCCGGATCGGCTTCGTGTGCATACTGAAAAGCCAAGGGAATGAACTCTTCTCCCAAAATCTCATAGAACTTGCTTTTGCGGTAAGAACCGTCTTCCACGATGGCCTCGTTCACCACATCCCATCCTTTAATCTTTCCCTTGTAGCGTCCGACCACCGTCTGGATATGGGTTTTCATACGCTGTTTCAGCACTTCAGGAGAAACATTCTTTCCTTTGTCGTCCACACAAAACCATTCGGGGAGCTGTGAGTGCCATATCAGGCAATGTCCCGTCACCGTCAGTCCGTTGTCGAGTCCCAACTGTACCAGACGGTCGGCATCCTCAAAATGAAACTCCCCTTCCTTCGGCTGGACTTCCTCACATTTCATGCAATTCTCTGCTACGATGGCATTGAAATGCTGTTTCACAATCTTCAAGGCAGAAGTATCCATCCCTGAAGACTGACGTACATTAAGGGCTACCCCCACCAAGAATTTATCCCCAACCACCTCTTTCAATGATTTTTCCGAAACGGCCATCTGGGAAGCATTTCCTCCACATGCCATCAAAAAAAGACTGCATAATAGCGCAGATACAATGTGTTTGCTCTTCATTTCCTTTGTATTTCCTAATTAATAATCATTTTTACTTCTGCGTTCGCTCAGTTCTGCCTGCATTTTCTCATTGTATTCCTTACTGATAGGATAGAAAAACAACGCCACCACTCCCACCAGGAAGAAAGCGGCAGGAATCAGACTGGAAGACAGGATGATACCCTGCACAGCCGTATCACTCTGTGCGACACCTGAACCGGAAATGTACCCAAATCCGGACAATAAGAACCCCAGTACGGCCCCTCCGATGCCCAGTCCCGCTTTCAAGGCAAATACCACACCCGAAAAAATAAATCCCGTGGCACGACGATAATGGATATACTCAGAGTGGTCGGCCACATCGGCAATCATGGCCCAAAGCAAAGGTACCGTAGGCGCATAAGCCAGACTCTTCAGGAAGTTCAGCACGAACATCATACCCACATTGTCTTTAGCAGGGAGATAGAACATGGCTGTAAAAATAGCTGTCAGCGAAAGGCACACAATAAACGTACGCTTCTTACCGTATTTGTTAGCTAAAAATTCGGATAAGAAAATCACTCCAAAGAACTGAACCAGTGCCCCTACCATATTGAAGACGCCAAAGCCTACTTCGTATGCCTTATCCGGTGAGGTCACAATCAATCCAAAGGCATTGAGCACATGATAGCCGACAGAGTTTCCAGGTTCTGCTGCCACCAGCCCGATATTATCCAGGAAAGCAAACAGCGCTGCCTTGTCTACATAGTTCTCAAAATAATAGTTCATGGCACTTCCCCACATAGCCAGTGTGATGAAGACGAACAACGTCAGGATAAACATGGCACGCCAAGGCACACTGCTCAACACGTCTTTGATATCCTGACGGGTATCATTCTTTTGGTTGGCCGGTGGAGTGATACGTTCCCTTGCCGAGAAGAATACAATCAAAAGGAAAATAAAACCGACTGCCGCAAACAGGGAAATCGTGCAAAGCCACCCATGCGCCTTGTCTCCCCCATCGGAAAACTTGCTCACCAACGGCAAAGTAAGTCCCTGTACCACAAACTGGGCAATAGTAGAAAAGACAAAACGCACGGAAGTAATGCTGGTACGTTCCTTAATGTCCGACGACATCACTCCGCCCAAAGAAGAATAAGGCGTATTGTTAAAAGAATACATTGTCATCAACAGAGTATAAGAGATAGTCGCATACAGCGCCACCAATCCTTTTTCCTCAATCCCTGGATTATAAAAGGCCAACACATAAAATACCATGAACGGAAGAGCTGTCCACAACACCCAAGGACGATACTTTCCCCATCGGGTTTGGGTACGGTCGGATAAAATTCCCACGGTAGGGTCTACAAAAGCATCTACGATACGTGCCACCAACATTACGGTACCCGCAATTGCTCCTTCCAGCCCAAACACATCCGTATAGAATTTGGTCTGATAAATCATCATCATCTGGAACACCAGATTCGCAGAGCAATCGCCCAGTCCATAGCCTACTTTCTCAGCCATGGACACTTTCTGACTTAGAATATTACTCATTTTTACTTATTTTGTTTTTCATTCTGTATTACTGCTTCCACCAAGCGAGTAGCCGGCGTTTTCTTATCCAGCGGATGAATGTCATTCCATTCACCCGTATCACTATTTTTAATTAAGGTTACATAGGGACTTTCCTGTGCCGCTTTTGCCTGCTGCTTTCTCAATTCTGCCCAAGCTGCGCGTCCAGGATCGTTCGGTGCCAGAAAATCGGCCAATTCCACCACATAGAAAGGTAAGTTTTCATCTTGAAAAAGGGTTCTCCAGTCTGCAATCATTGCCGTAAGCAAGGAAGAATATTCCCTCCAGCGGTCCACGTTCGATTCGCCCTGATACCATACCACCCCTTTAAACACATAATGCTGCAACGGATGAATCATACCGTTGTACAAGCCCACCGGTGCATAATGGAAGGCAATAGAAGAAGGAGACGGAGGCATCACCGTACCAATTTTATGTTTCCATCTACCCTCCAGATTTATTTCCTGATTGCCGCAAAGCAATTTATAGGGTTTTTCTTTGACAAAGGAAGGACAGGAACCGTAGCTGAACAAACGTACGGTCAGCTGGTTTTTCCCCTTTTTCAGGAACTTGGCCGGTACCTGATAAATCCTCGGCGGATACTGATAGGAAACAGCCCCCACAAAATGTCCGTTCACATACACAGAGTCAGCATCCACCATACAACCTAACCGCAATACTACGTCTTTTCCTGCCCATCCATCGGGCACTACAAACTCTTTTCGGAACCAATGGGTCCCATTCAATGGACGACCGTTACGAAGTGCCCAGTTATCTGAAAACATATCTACCCATTCCCAATCCGTATCATTGTATGACTCGGCATACCAAGGAATCTCCCCATGCAGTCCGGCATCCGACCGATACAATTGCTTGTTCCATGCCGACTGATGCAGCTGTTCGGTTTTCTTTATTTGATCTACCAGGGCGACATCTTCATATAAGGTTTTCTGATTGACATACGCTGGAAAGTCCTTTAATCCATTCTCACTGATCCATGCTTCAATGGGTGTACCTCCCCAACTGGAATTAATAATACCTACCGGCACTCCCGTCTTTTCCTCCAGGAGTTTAGAAAAGAAATAACAAAGGGCAGAGAAACTCTGTACATATTCCTGAGTCATCGGTTGCCATTTCACCGCTTGCAAATCGTTCAGCGGATGGGAAAAGTCATACGCATACGGGACCTTTACATATCGAATGGAAGAATTCTCATATTGTGTAATTTCTTGCGCATATTTATCCATCACCCGATTCACTGTCAATTCCATATTCGACTGTCCGGAACACAAGAAAACGTCTCCTACCAGAATCTCTTTCAACGTAATGTCATTAATCGACATCGAATAAGGTCCTCCCGCTTTCAAGGCTGTCAACCCAATCGTCCAATTTCCGGTCTCATCCGCTACCGTGTGATATTGCTTTTTCATGAAAGTCAGATTCACCTTTTCTCCCGGACAGGCTGTGCCCCATATTTTCAAAGGGACTTCCCGTTGCAACACCATTCCATCGGAAACCAACGCAGGCAAAGTAACTTTGGCCGATAAGCTAAAACTACAACAAGCATACAAGAGAAGAGCTCCCAATACCCTACCAAAATAAGTCTGTGTTTTCATATATTATATTTTGTATTTTTCATTGATCTCTACCATTACAAAAGTAACAAAAGCCTATAGAATTGGCTCTCACACAGGATACCAACCTCTTATCTATTGTTACACCATCCTTATCTGCTGTAACAAAAACTTTAGGAAATGTTACATCACAAAAGGAAATTCCTCCCCAGAAGCTTTTCTATAATTTTCCAGGCATCTTTTACAAGAACTCACTTCGACCCCTTAGAATCTATTTTCAAAAGCCTGAAAAATCCCCGTTTTTTTTATTGACAACTAAGAAAAAAGAACTTACTTTGTATCAAATAAAGGTATTTTAATTCAATTTCAGTCCTACAAACCACACTCATAATGAGAAACAAGACATTCATTATAGCTATTATTTGCAGCCTATTGCCCCTCCTCTGTAAAGGGCAATTCTGTAAGCTGTATACTACTCATGGGGAAATCTCCAGCAGTATGATCAACAATATATATCAGGATCAAAAAGGATATATATGGGTAACAACAGAGGATGGATTGAATAAATTTGACGGAGCCAAATTTACCAACTACCGCTCTCATAGAAAAGACTCCACGTCCTTATTAGGGAACCACGTATATAAAGTGTTCCAGGATTCCAAAGGGAATCTGTACATTCTTTCGACCAAAGGACTGCAAATCTATGACTACCGGTCGGACACGTTCAAAACCATCAAGAAATCAAGTTCGTCCTATAATAACAAAAGTATCACAGAACTTCGCAACGGAAATATTCTGATTGGAACCAGCGGATATGGAATAAAAAACTTGTCGACTGACTCAAAAGGAAACTTTCAGATTAAAGACTGGAATATTCCTCTGCCCGGATATACCATCAATGAAATCAAAGAGGACAAGAATGGAAATATCTGGATTTGCACAGAATACCATGGTGTCATTCGGATTGATAAAAACGGAAAGAGATACGATTATTCGCTTGGTACACACAACGGCAACCAGTTTATTAATTGCTGTGCAGAAGACTCCTACGGCAATGTCTATATAGGTACCACCGGACGCGGCGCATTCGTCTATCGAAAGGCGGACGATACGTTCCAGCAAATCTTCAAATCCAAGTTTCCCATCAAAGACCTGAAACAAAAGGGAAGCCTCATGCTGATTGGCATTGACGGAGAGGGAATTGTTTCTTATGACATTTTAGGAAAAAACATTGCGGATACAGATTTTTATATAGACAATGTAAACCTAAAAAGAAGTAAAGTACACTCCCTCCTGATAGACAACAGTACTAATCTCTGGGTAGGCATTTACCAGAAAGGCGTAGCTTTTATTCCTTTACAAGCCAATATGTTCGGGTATATCGGAAGTTATTCATCTCTTCGGAATTACATCGGAAACAACTGCATCACGGCTTTATGCGACTATGATGAGGGGAAACTCGTTGTGGGAACAGATAACGACGGAATCTACCAGCTGAATAACCAATATAATTTTATCCGACACCTGACTCCTGAATCAAATCCTGACATACCTCCCACGGTGATGTGCCTGTTCAAAGATTCCCACAAGAATGTATGGATAGGTTCTTATCTGAGCGGACTTTCTTTCATGGACCCCAAAGGGGACAAATTTACCAAAGTGTCTTTGAAAGACAAAAACGGAAATGAAATCAAACGCGTATATTGCCTAGCTGAAGACGAACATAAAAGATTATGGATTGGCACAATGGGAACAGGACTCTATTTCACTGATTTACATGCTCCCATTCAGAAAAACATCAACGTGTATAATACTCAGGACATGCAAGATATCAATCAATGGATTGATGCACTTTATTATGCCCAGAATGGGAGGTTATACATTGGCACTTATGATGGAATAAAATGCATAGATACTCAAAACTTGAAAGTTGTAGGCCAAGAGAAGGCATTGATTGGACTGGTAGTCTATTCCATTATAGAAGATCACGAACATCGTATCTGGGCCGGTACATCTGATGGAATTACGGTCATGGACAAAGATTTGAATATCCTCGAACAATTCACCATCCAAAACGGCTTGCCCAACAACCATATCTCATCCATCGTAGTTGATAAAAACAACGACATTTGGGTCAGCACCAATCAAGGTCTTGCCAAATACAACCCACAAAAGAAATCTTTCATCCCGTTTTATGCTTCCGACGGCTTATACAACAATGAATTCTCCAGAAATGCGTTCTGCCAATACCCCGACGGTAAAATCCTGTTTGGAGGAACCAACGGAATCATTTTCTTCAATCCGGACGATATCAAGATTCAGAAATTCCAAGGGAAAATCCGAATTACCGGATTCTATCTACACGATAAGCCTATAAATGAACTTACGAAATCTGGAAATTACCATGTGATTGACAATGACATATTAAATGCAAAAGAAATCAACTTGGCACATTACGACAATTCTTTCTACATTGAATTTGCCACCGATAATTTTATGGCTCCCCAAAGCTTCATGTATTCCATGAACAATGGCACCTGGAACTCCCTGCCCAAAGGCACGTCCCGTGTCTCATTCAGCAATCTTCCGGCAGGAAAATATGAGTTCAAGATTAAGGCAATCAACGGCACTACCGAATCTGAAGTAAAAACCATACTTATTAATATCCATCCGGCTTGGTATAATTCTGGCATAGCATGGATAATTTATATCATTGTGGCAGGCGGTATAGCGACCGTTTTCATACACCAGGCGAAAGAAAAATACAGAGTAAGACAAGAGATGCTGAAGCACAAGCACTTGGAAGAAATAAACGAGGCGAAGCTCCAGTTCTTCATCAACATCTCACACGAAATCAGGACTCCGATGTCGCTGATTATAAGTCCGCTGCAAAAATTAATCTCTACCGACAACGATACCGAAAGACAAAAAAGCTACTCACTGATTGAACGAAACGCGCAACGCATATTGAATCTGATTAACCAGCTGATGGACATCCGGAAGATAGACAAGAACCAGATGAAGCTCAGCTTTACGGAAGTGGATCTCATAGGCTTCATCCATAATATAAAAGACACATTCGACTATCAAGCTGCCAGCAAGCACGCACAGTTGAATCTGATTACCCAACTGGATGACCTGAAGGTGTGGATTGACCCGAATAACTTTGATAAAGTCATTTTTAACCTGCTATCCAATGCACTTAAACATATTCAGAATGAAGGGAAAATCAATATCTACATCAATGCAGTCCACAACGACAAGGAGGAGGCTCCATTAAACAACTGCGCTGAAATTATCATTGAAGATAATGGTACGGGCATCAAGGAAAGCGAAATGTCCCGCATTTTTGAACGCTTCTACCAAATCAGTGATGACCGGTCGCGCAGCAAAGGAACCGGCATCGGCTTGCATCTGTCCATGTCGCTCGTAAAAATGCATCATGGCACCATTACAGTCAAGAATAATGACAACCAGCCGGGATGCAGCTTTATCATACATATTCCATTAGGATGTGCACATCTCTCACCGGAAGACATTGCTCCCGAGACTCCAGAGAATGCAGCTTTCACTCCATCGGACAATAATGCATTCCAACATATTCCATTACACTTTGAAGAAAACGAAAACGGAGAGGATAATGGCAAAAAACTACCACGAAAAAAACACTCTGTCCTCATTGTGGAAGATGAAGACGATATTCGCAATTATTTGATTACTGAATTGAGCAATTATTTCCGAGTGCTAAGTTGCAGTAATGGGAAAGAAGCATTGGAACTCATTATGTCACACATGCCTAACCTGGTGCTCAGCGATATCATGATGCCGGAAATAAACGGAATCACTCTGCTCAAAAAGCTGAAACAGAACATCAAGACCAATCATATCCCGGTTATTCTTCTAACGGCCAAGAACAGTGAAAAAGATTACATTGAAGGGCTCTCATTGGGAGCTGATGCTTATATTGCCAAACCGTTCAACCTGGAAATTCTGATTATGACCATCGAAAATCTAATCAAAAACCGGGAGGTCTTACGCAATAACTTCAGCGGAAAACAAGAACAAGATGGACAGATTGAAGTCATTCAGCCACAATCGGCAGATGAAAAACTGATGAAAAAAGTGATGAAGGCCATCAACGACAACCTGAACAATCCAGACCTGAATGCAGAAATGATTGCTGCAGAAGTTGGAATTAGCCGTGTGCACTTATACAGAAAATTGAAAGAAATTACAAACCAGTCCACACGAGATTTCATCCGGAATATCCGATTGAAACAGGCGGAGATTCTGCTCAAATCAGAAAAGAATTACAGCATCTCTGAAATATCCCAGCTGGTAGGATTCAACAACACCACTTATTTCTCAAACGCATTCAAAGAATTATATGGTGTTTCTCCAAGCAAATACATGGAACACTGCAAGCAAAACGAGACCGAAGAGAATGCCACACAGGAATCAGAATAACCGACAGCCAGATAGCCTCTCTCACCGAGAGGTCTATCTGGTTGCAATCAAACTACATAAAACAACATGGAACAACTGCTTCCAGAGACACACGCCATTTTGCGTCCTCTCCCCGGCAACAGATAACTTTTATTTCTCGGCTTTCAGAATTTGAAGCATGGCCTGCCCATATCTCTTGCCCAGTTCCCGATAACCGGCCGCACTGAAATGCAATCGGTCGGATACCGCCTCACATCCTTCAGATGAAATGACATGCGCAGAGGGAATCGTTTCCGGCAATTTCTGAATCACCGGATTCATTGAGGCACAAGCTCCTCCCTGCCCTTCCGACACAAGCTCACCCACCAACAGAGGCAGCGAATCGGGTTTCAGATTAAGGTCTGAAAGAATACTGTCATACACTTTCTTGATTTTTAACGGCCACTCCGGATCTCCGGTATTGGACTCTCCCTGATGGAGGAGAATCCCTTTTATCACCCCACAGCGGGAAGCCTGCCTGGCCAGTTCAATTAACCTGGCATAAGGATTGCCATCATATTCGGCCACCATGTTCTTCAGCCAGTCTGGAGAAGTCTCCACATATGAAGTATAATTGTCTTTATCGAACAATTCAATTTTGCAACCTCCTACAGCCACATTGATTACCCCTACTTCTACGTTGGAAGGAAGACTGTCGACCAACGTACGACCGAAATAATCGGCTGGCGTCAGGCCGGTACTGCATCTGGCCAAAGGCGGAACTGCCGTATACCACTCTCCTTTTTTTCGTCCCAAATCCGGACAATCTACGGCCTGAAGCACTTTAAAACGAGGATTCACATTTACCGTATCACAAGCTTCTATTTTGGCATTCCCTTCCATATTGGACTGCCCCAGACACAAATAAATATAGAAGTTTTCATTCACCTTACTTCCTTCCGCTGGTTCCTGAGCCACTACTGCCCCCAAAGACAGAAGCATCCACGACGTAACCGTCGCAAACATTCTTTTCATTTCCATCATTCAAAAAATTAGATTCAACTTTCAATTCCATATCTTACTTTCTCAGAACACGACCTTCAACTCTTGCCCCTTATAAACGACAGACTTTTCAGCCACTTCAACCCTTCCGTTTGCTGATGGAGTGACTTTCACAATCTTCATCTTCCGGGCCGTATCCATCCCTTCATACTTGCCGGTCCGTTTTCCAATCACTAAAGTGGAACGACTTTCATCCCAATCCAATCGGATACAAGAATATTCGCCTTTTTCGTACGCGTAATTCGTCCCTTCATCTTCATACAATTGGTACGTACCGTCTTTACCTGCATACGCCCGTATCTCCAGTTCCGATTTCAAGGCGGTCTTCGCATCGTCTGCGTATCCTGAAGCCAAAGGCAGAATGGTACCCGCCTTCACAAATACAGGAATATAGTCTGGAGAGATCTGAGTCTGAACCCATCCTGAGGATAAATGTCGGTTGTCATAGAAATCATACCATCCCCCTTGAACGGCAGGCAAGTACGTCTTCCAAGTAACAGGTCCCTCTTCCACTATTGGAGAAACCAGCAAGGAACGACCGAACATATATTGATATTTCAAGGATAAGGCCTGCGTATCCTTCGGAAAATCCATTACCAAGGGACGCAGCATCGTACCATTTTCCCGCGAAACCCATGCAGATTCTGAATAAATATAGGGCAGAAGGCGATAACGCAAGGTCAAAGACTTACGCGCCATTTCTGTCACTTTCTCTCCGTAGTTCCAGAACTCCGTATCGGTCATATACCCATGTACACGCATCAAAGGTAGAAAGACCGAGGTCTGAAGCCACCGGGAGAAACGTTCGTGAAAATGCACATCCGTATACTGTGCCTCGCCCGGACGGAAGAATCCTCCGGCATCGTACGTCCACCAAGGCAAACCGCAGACTGAAATCCCTAAACCAGCCACAATCTGACGACGGAATGTATCCCAATCGTTTCCGACATCTCCCGACCAAGTGGCCACTCCATATCGCTGAATTCCCGGGAAGCCGCTACGGGTAAGCAAAACCGTTCGGGAACTGAAGTCACCCTGTTTCCCTCGACTGGTAGAAAGGTTTCGCAGACCTTCATATACCGTTTTATTGACAACCAGAGGATAAACATTCCGAAATACTTCACCAGGATAACTGGAATGATTTACCCGACGTCCTACCAAATCATCGTTCTCCGGTTCCGTGGCATCCAGCCACCAAGCATCTATCCCTATCGGAAGAACCAGACTATCCCGGAAATTCTGCCAATAGAAAGAAGCAGCCTCCGGATTAAAGAAATCAATCCAGGGAGTGCCCGGAATATAATAGTCTTTCTCAGCCATTCTTTTTCCCAACACGGAATTCTGATCCACCTTCGACCAGACTGAAAGCATCAGTCTCATATCCATCCGATGAAGACTATCCACCATTTCTCGGGGAGAAGGATAATCCGTCTCGTCAAAACGCATGGCATTCCAGCCGTATTTTCCCCAATACTGCCAGTCCTGTACCATCAAATCGACCGGTAACTTTTCTTTCCGAAACCGGGAAGCTGTTTCCAGCAGTTCTTTTTGAGAATGGAAGCGTTCCCGGCAATGAATGTATCCCAAGGCCCATACGGGCAACATGGGTACCTTTCCCGTGACTTCCCGATAAGAGGCAATCACTTCGTCGGCCGTCCCGGCAAAAAACGTATAATCAATTCCATTGGAAACCGGAGAACGGAACGTCGTGGTAGCATCCACCTTCCGGAAAAACAATTTAGGCGTATCTTCTTTGGTCAGTTCCGCCCGTAAACTATGCTCTCCTGCTTTCAAGTCAACCAATACAGAGGCTGTAGGCGGAAGCCACAGGTTATTCTGATCTATCACCGTACGACCGTCAATGACCAGATTATGCTTGCGGGCCATGGTACTTCCTACGTCCAGCATCAAAGCATATTGCCCGTCGGATGCCACTTTCAGACTACCTGCAAAGACATTACTTTCACGTACTTCTTCCTTCCCTCCTTCGGTGGAAGTCACATTCACGGTCACCTTATCTCCCAACACACCCGTCTTTTGGAATGCAACCACAGAAGAAGCCGGGTTAAAGTCTGTCAGGCCGTAATTGTTCCACAAAAGTCCATACCCTCTGTTCGACATCACAAACGGAATGGCAATCTGCGTATTGACCTGAGTCAGTCTGCGGGTCAGCCCGCGTACGTTCAGATACCCGTCCTGAAACTGCCCCAATCCATAAAGATATTCATCGGAAGGAGAATGAAAAATCTGTGTGGAAACATACGTTTTTTCTCCTTGCACAGTGGACGGCTGAATCTGGCTACCTTCTTCTCCCAAGATTTCTTTTCCATCGGCTGAGAGGAAAGAAACCCGTCCGTCGGATACAGCCACTTGCACCTTCAATCCTTTAAGCGACAGAAGATAAGTATCTTTTCCCTTTTTGAGCGTATAAGACGGGGCTTCAGTCTGCAGATAAACCAGCTCTGGCACCTGGTGAGCGATTCCCTTGCTTCGAATCACTCTGACTGCTCCGTCATTCAGTGGAATGAGCTTTAAACTTGTATCCGCAGAACGGAACACTACCTGCCCTACCTTTTCTTCTTCTAAGGTCCATTCGGATGCCTGACGGACAGACAAGAGGCCGGGAACATTCCCGGCCAAACTTTGTCCTTTCCATCCTATACAAACAAAAAAGAATAATAAAAGCCAATAAAACCTCCTCATAATAAGTCGTTGCTGCATAGTTAGTAATTCAGCTTCCAATAATCGAAATACGCCAGATCTTTGGGAGCATCTCCTCTAAAGACAAAATAAAGATCATGCACTCCTGTCACTTGCGGAATTTGTGCTTCCACCATCCGCCAACGGTCGCTTCCCCCCGTCCGCGGCACCTTTATCTTTACCAACACCTGTCCGTCCAATCCGTCAAGATGTACTTCCATCGTAATCTCCGCATTGTGAGTAGTAGACAAACGGGCAGTAAAACGAGAAGGAGCCTTTTCACCAAAATCAACAGAACGAACTTTTGTATAAGCTCCATCGGCCAAAGCTGTAATAAACACTCCCACTTGAGGATTATAGGAACTCTTCATTTTTTCCGACCACGCAATGGTTTCGGCTTCCACCTTCCGGTATGGACAAAGAGGCTTCAAACTGTTTGTCACACCCTCTTTCACCATTTTTACACACGGAATCTTTCCATCTGCCTGGAAATCCAGTTCTCTGACACACACAGAACGGGTAAAGCCACTTCCTCCCGGAAGAGCAGCATTATGATAGAATAAATACGTTTTTCCTCTGAAGTCAGCAATACCCGGATGGTTCGTAAAACTTCCCCCTTCGGTAGCCATCAACGTACCTCCGTACTTCCATGGTCCTTCCGGACTTTTCGACGTAGCATAAGCCAAATGCTCAGGCAGAGGTCCTCCCGCATAGAAAAGATAATACAAACCCTTCCGCTTATACAACCACGGAGCTTCCTCATACAAGGTAGGACGCTGCGGATCGCCCTCCCTGAGTCCAAACGCCTCCGGCTTCATCGGAACCGCATGTATTCCTCCTTCATAAGAAATCATGTCCTCATTCAACTTCACATAATAACAATTGGGATTTCCCCAATACAAATAAGCCTGTCCGTCATCATCGATAAAGACAGTAGGATCGATATTACCATATTCAGCCCGCACGAGCGGAGCTCCCAACGGATCATAGAAGGGTCCATAAGGACTATCAGCCACTGCTACTCCAATGGCAGTTTCTCCTTTATGGTCTGTCACCGGCACATACATGTAAAATTTGCCATTCCGTTCCATACACTGAGCTGCCCAAGCATCTCCTCCGGCCCACTCAAATGTTTTAAATGACAAAGGCATAGGATGTTCTGTCCAGTTCACCATGTCGTCTGTAGAATAGAGTTTCCAGTCATTCATGGTAAACCAAGTAGACCCGCCTTCATCGTGACTGGTATAAAGATACAACCGGTCATTATATACCAGAGGGGCCGGATCGGCTGTATACGAGGTCTGAATAATAGGATTTTGCGCATTCAATGTCAAACCGGACAAAAAAGCGATTCCAGTCATGATATTACGCCATTGATTCTTACAACTGATTGTTTCCATAGAAATATCCATTTAAAAGTTTGTTTATATTTTTCACGATTAGTTTCTAAATCTCCAATAATCCAACTCAAATAAGTCCTTCTTGTTCTCTCCTTCAAAGCTAAGGTACAAATCATGTACTCCACTGACCGCATTGACCTCACAAGAATAAAGTTGATAATTGGAAGTCCCATTTCCCTGTGGGATAGTCACGTTTCCCACAATTTTTCCATCCGGAGCATCCAAACGAATCTTCAGATTTCCTCCCACAAGAGGCAATGCAGAAATCTCAAAGCGGCGGGCCTTATTCTTGCCGAAATCGACTCCACGTACACAAATATATTCGCCATTATTGACATTCACCACAGAAAGGCCCTGCATCCCATTAGGAGCTGTTTGCAATCCATACCCCCATCCCATTGTTTCGGCTTCCACTCTACGGAACGGATTGAAAGTGACTATCTGTTCCAGTTTGGTATCCGCCCAATATGGTACTTCCTGAATGGTTCCATCCGTGTTATAATGCATCTCAGCCACTGCCACCGAACGACGTTCATAGTGGGTGTCGGTTTCCAGCTTCAATAAATCATAATTCAAGCCAAAGACATACGACTTTCCTTTATAATCCATAATACCTGGATGATTTCCACGGGTCCTATCCGTAGGACGCATGATGTATCCCCTGGTTTTCCACGGACCTGTAGGACTGTCGCTCATAGCATATCCAATACCTTCCGGACAGCAAGTAGAAGCAAAAGCCAAATAATAGTGCCCGTTGCGTTTATAAAACCAAGGACCTTCCTGATAATGCTCCGGAGTTTCCTTCAATTTCACAATATCTCCGGAATACGAAATCATATCCTCATTCAATTTCACATAATAACAGTTCGGATTTCCCCAATACATATAAGCCTGTCCGTCATCGTCAATAAACACTGTCGGATCAATGTCATCCCAATGTTCCTTCTGCCAGACCAAAGGCTTGCCCAACGGATCCTTGAACGGTCCGTAAGGACTATCGGCCACCAGTACACCAATGCCATTCCCATGAATCGGACAATACATATAGAATTTTCCGTTACGCTCCACTACCTGTTCTGCCCAAGCCCCGTTGTCACGTTTTGTCCAGCCGAAATCTTTGAGCGAAGCCACTGCTCCATGGTCGGTCCAGTTAACCATATCTGTAGAGGTATACAACAACCAGTCCTGCATCTTAAATCCTTCCGCATCATTCTCATCATGAGTTGTATAAAGAAACACCGTATCATTGTATACCATCGGTGCTGGGTCGGCCGTATACTTTGTCTGAATAATTGGTCGTTGGGCATTGACATTCAAGCAATTCAATAGCCCATAACTTCCACATAACAATAAAATCTTACCAATATTCATAATATTCAAAATTTAAGTTCCAACAAATTCACCTTTATTTTACTTGCGAGGTACCCCGCTTACACCAGAAGACGTCAATTCAATCGGTTGAATTGTGCCATCCTCGTTAAAATAAAGATATTCTACACATACATGGCGACGACAATCTCCTCCCGGCTGGCCATCCAAAGAATAAGAACCGTCATGATAGAAAAAATACCATTGTCCGTTCAATTCCACTACCGACGGATGGATGGTAAAACCAAAATTCGCCGGCCCAGTAATGAAACCACGATAAGTCCATGGCCCCTTTATATCCTCAGCTGTAGAATAACAAATTTGTTCAGGCTGTGTACCCGGGGCATCTGCCGCATAAATATTATAATACAAGTTCTTCCGCTTGAAAAGCCAAGGTCCCTCCGAATAATTCCGATAAGGTACCTTTCGGATTTCACCGTCCAGCTCAATCATATTCTTCTTCAACTTCACCATGTAACAGTCTCCGTTTCCCCAGGCCATCCAAGGAGTTCCATCCTCGTCTATCCACACCGTAGGATCAATGTCCGCATTCGCACGATGCGAGTCACACGTCATGGAATCTGTAATGAGGGGCGTTCCGTCAGTACGTGCAGGTTTAAAAGGCCCCAAGGGGCTATCTCCCACTGCCACATCAATTTTATGTGCGCCATTTTCTTTCTGATCAAGCGTCACATAAAAATAAAACTTTCCGTGATGCTCCACCACCTGGGCTGCCCACGCTCCGTTCGGATTGGAATCAGGGAAATCATCCGCACGCAATACCATTCCATGAGGCGTCCAATGTTTCATGTCTTTACTGGAATAGCACATCCATCCCGGCATATTGAACCAGCCGCCGACACCTGCTTTATCTACTCCCACATATGCATACGCCTTATTCTTGTAGACCGTCACAGCCGGATCGGCAGTAAACTCATCCCGGAACAAAGGATTCTGACCGGGCTCATACGGACGCTCCATCCCTTTTATGGATACCTCATCAATATACCCGTCTAATACCTGCAAACTATTGGGATACCCTCCGGGGAATCCACGTCCTACAATCCACATGCCGGCATTATGCCGTACAGCTAATCCTTTATAGGAAGTGTTCGCAGTTTTATAGCCCTCCTCTACAGATGACTTTACTCCCAACGTCAAAACGGTAGCGTCACTTGTCTTTTCATACTCCGCAGAAGCATACAAATCATACCATATTCCCGCCTTGACATCATCACCTGCGGTCATACGGACCGTTTCTCCCTTGTCTGTAGCTACCTCCACAAAGAACTTCTTTTCCATGGAATCAAAACCGATAGATATATCCCCTGTCAAAGTACCCTTTTTCCCTTCTTTACAAAGAAAAACCTGTTCCGTCCCAAGTTGATTACATTTAAGGCTCAAACTGATATTCCACCCGTATTGAAGGTCAGAAAAAGGTAAAAATGCATTAAACGGAACCTTGAATTCACTGTTGTTCAGTTTAAGCGAAGTACTGTTAGCCTTCCCTCCTCGTTCTTGAAAAGGTACGTCTTTGCTGAAAAGTTCCGACACCTTTGCTCCCGGCCTCAGCTGAAGCGCATTTCCATTTTGAGAATTATCCACCACAAATGCAGGGGCAATGGAATCAGGATGTAATTCTGTTCCCAATTCAAAACTCCAGTATGAAAGCTGTTTATAGCCCTCATTCACTCCTAAGGCAGTCAGAGGACACAGGGTGATACATAGCCCTCCTACAATATTTTGTATATACGTTTTCATAGATTCATCATTATCATGACTTCCTTATCTACTATTATTTCCGAATAATCACCACCCCTCCGTTTTTAGGAATAGAAAGATTGACAATCTGTTTCTTGCTGATAACCTGCTCCTTGACTGAGCCAGCCAGTTTATCATTATCTTCATACAAATTGACAACCTCTCCTGCCGCAAACAAGGTAGACACATCAAGTTTCAACTTAATGGTTTTATCCTGTGCATTGATACCGGCTACATACCATTTACCGGCATGTTTACGTGCCATCACAATATACTTGCCTGGATAGCCGTCTATAAATTTCACTTCATCCCATGTGGTCGGTACTTTCTTCATGAAATCAATGGCCCAAGCCGGCGCATCCGTCAGGTTATTCGGTGCCAATGCAAAGTGCTGTACCGGACTCTGGAACAATACTGCCGTAGCCAGCGCAAATACATCGGAGGTCACTCTCATCCGTCCACCCGGCTCATTTTTCGCATTATAATACTTGTTCAGTGTACTTCCTCCAAAGTCCATGCTTCCAATCGTGTTGCGCACAAACGGATGGATACATGCATTGAATGCTTCTGCATCGCAGCTTCCCTGAGAGAAATTCATGTTCTCACTGGCCAATACGGCTTCACTGGCCGCATAATTAGGATACATACGTTCCCATCCACGCGGAATGGTACATCCATGGAAAATGACCAAGAGTCCATTATCGTTTGCATCGGCCAAAATATCTTCGTAAAGCTGCATGGTAACCTGCTTGTCACTACCCACAAAGTCAACCTTGATTCCCTTGATACCAATACGCTGCATCCACTTCATCTCTTTCCGACGGGCGATAATGTTATTCATCTTTCCACGAGGACCTTGAGGCGCATCATTCCAGTATCCGTTGGAGTTATACCACAAATACAGTCCTACATTCTTCTGTTTGGCATAAGCTGCCAGCTCTTCTATTTTGTCATAGCCCACCTGCGTATCCCAAAGCGCATCGACCAGCACTGTACGGTACCCCATCGCGGCACAGAAATCTACGTAACGCTTTTGGTCGTCCATGTTCATACTGGCATCGCCCGCAATAATCCAGCTCCAGGTGCCGCAACCATATTCAGCCGCATAGTCTTTCGACGGTTCATACAACGGTTCTACTACATCAAACGGCACGGTCGTTTCTACAATTGGAGCCAAAGTGGAACCCAACGTAATAGTACGCCAAGGAGTCTTGCCCGGAAGAGCGATTCCTGGAGAGGTAGTACCATTACCATTAAATTCACCTTCCTGTGGAAAACCAATGGTATATAATCCCCCTTCGTGCCCTATCAGGCGACTGCCACAATAATAGCTGCTTACTCCAGTTTCCGAGATTAAAATCCATCCTTTGTCTGAATTCTTAAACAAGCAAGGAAAAGTATATCCTTCTCCCCAACCATTCTTCCCCATCGCATCATCTACTGTATAGGGTGTCTCATAACTGGGAGAAGTTCGGGCAAAACCACCCATCGGCCCACTTTGCGGACACAAGAAGGTAGTCGTTCCTTCCGGCAACACAAAACCCGTAGCTTCCTGCTGCACGACACAACACAAGATATCCTTCTTAGGATACACAGTATATCTGAAAGCCACGTCATTGTTACTTACTCGAAATTCCACATCAAAAACCTTCTGTCCTTCTTTGGTAAATGGAATGACAGCCGATTCAGCAGAATAGTCAACTTTACTTTTCTTGATATTCGGCAAGCGATAATTTTTCCGGATAGAAGCTTCCTTTATCTCCTTTCCCAATGACAAAGAAGACGTGAAATCACCAATTGTCGTTTTCATTCCCAGCGGAGACTTCTTGATAAAAGCCACTCCATCATAGAATACCTGATAAGAAGGCATTCCACCTTCATCCGATACAACCACCTTCATACGTCCATCAGGACTTAACACATCCTTTTCACTCGCATATAGCCCTGTGATACAAATTATTGCCGCAAAAGACGATAACAATACACGTTTTATCATAGATATTCGTTTTTATAGCACATATTATTCCGTTAGCAGACGAAGCATAAAGATACCACCTGCCACACTGTTTTTCTCACACTTAAACATGACTTCAATCTGACTCTTTCCTTTTACCAGAGCTTCGGGCAATTTGTATTCCACATCCACAAACTCTTCCTTGTTCCATTTGCCCACGATATTCTCAGTTGCCACAACCGTACCATCGACCACAATTTCAAATTTCCGGTTACCTTGTTCGTTACCCCAATAAGTAGCCATGAGTGAAAGAGGCTGTTTGCCGTTGGTAGAAAGTGTGTATTTAAAATACCCTCCATTGCGGGCATCTCTCCACTTCTTACCTTTCAACAATCCGGTCTCAGAATTTTCCTTCACCATCTTATGGTCCACTTCAGGCTGCTGCTCACCAACACTTACCGCATCTACCGTACGAGCATCCAGAGCCATCAACCGTTTTTCCTCTTCTTGTGTACGTTTCGTATATGCCGCATATCCATCCGCTGTCATGCATAGCCAGTACATCATGTATCGGCAGTCATGGATGCGAGAGAAGGGTTCCAACACCAAACCATCAAACTTCGAATCATTGAATATGCCCGACAACTTATAACGTAAAGTCTGACCTTCGATGGGTTTCAGCCCATTCAGATAATCGGTCACCTCTTCTTTACTTCCAATCAGAACCGGAGTCTCGCTCAGCGGCACCAGTTTCCCGGAAGCAATGTGTCCCCAACGGCCATCATCTGCAATCAATCCATCCAGATTATCAGTACCCACTGAGGCTCCCATCAAAATAGGACCACGCATGATGGCTACAAAATCATTTTCTCCTTGAAGCGTTTCCAAACGCATTTTCATAGGCAAGGACACTTCTACCTTATCCCCATCCTTCCATTTACGGTCGATACAGATATAAGAAGAACCGTCTGTCTTCTCCGAAGCTTCCACTACCTTTCCATTGCATTTCACTTCATATCCTTCTGTCACCCATGCCGGACGTCTTACCAACAACTTGAAATGACGAGACTTTCCGCCCTTCAATCCAATTGTAAATTGAGAAGTTTCCGCATCGGGGAATTGGGTTTCCTGCGTAATAGTAACCTTCTCCTGCTCCCAGTTCAACCGTGAAGGAATGAAAAGATTGACAAACAACGAATCAGAAGCATGCGTATAGATAAACTCCCCATACTTACCATGATTCTCCATTCCGGTTCCTACGCAACACCACATGGCACTGTTGGGCTTTGAATACACCCGATAATGTGCCGGACGAGCTGAAGTAAAGTACACATAACCGCCATGCTCCGGATGCTGGGTAGACAAAATATGATTGTATAGTGCTCTCTCATAAAAATCTGCATAAGCCGCATTTCCTGTCATTCGGAACAAACCTTCCGTTAGTTTCAACATGTTATAGGTGTTACATGATTCCGGACCTTCCCGCACTTCTACATGACTTCTGAAATCGTCCATGGCCGAAAAATACTCCCGACGACTATTCCCGCCCAACGCCAGCGAACGCTTGCAGGCTACAATGTTCCAGAAGAAACCGGCTGCATCCAAGTATTGATTATCTCCACACACTTCTGCAATGCGCTGATAGCCGATGACTTTCGGAATTTGTGTATTTGCATGTATATTGTCCAGATTATCCTTGTGCGCCGCCATGCTGTCGAACAACCAGCGATGAGAGAAACGTTTGGCCGTAGTCAAATATTTCTTATTTCCGGTAATCTGGTAGGCATCGGCAAAAATTTCATCCATTCCTCCAAACTCATTGCCCAACATCTGTTCCATCTGATCATCTGAAAGTCCTTCCGTAACGGAAATTCCCCAGTCACACAGTTTCAAGAACATATCCAATGCTTCTTGATTTCCCGTATACATCCAGGCATCTCTCAATCCGGCAAAAATCTTATGTACATTATACCATGGGGCCCAATATTTCCAGATAGACTCTACTTTTCCGTTTTTAATATCCGTCCACAGTGCTTTTCCATTAGGAACACCCCCGATATAGCCGCCTCCATTACTGTCCTGACAACGCTTCAACTCACTCAGCATGTACTCCATCCGCTTTTTGCACTCTTCGTTGCCAGTCGCTGCATAATTCATTGCCATAGCCGACAAATAATGCCCTCCTACATGTCCGTCCAAACCAGCCCAGTTAGGAAATGGCTCTGCTTTTACGGGCAGCCCGGCTTCTTTCAAGAAAGGAGCCAGGAGGCGGTCTACATCATATTCCATCAAAACCTTGAGGTTTAATTCCTGGGCATGCTTAAACGGTCCGTCGAGTAATTCCACATCTCCTAACGGGAAAGTATTCTTGTATAGTCTATCTTGAGCCTGAATATCTTGAACGATGCCATTCAGCATCATCAGACCTACACATCCTGCAATCAAATTCAGTTTCATCATCCAAGTCTTTATTTAAGTTTAAAGTCTACCATCATTTCTTTATGTGCTTATAATCGAAGAAGTCTACATCTACAAAACCTCCCAAACTCTTCGTGGCATAATTAAACAAGGCAAATTTGGTTCCCATAAAGAAACGACGATAGTCAAAAATCATTTTAAAGTCAGTACCGATTTTCTTCCAGTTCTTATTATCGTAACTATAATAAAAACAAGCCATGTCTTTATTCAACCGGAAATCTCCATCCAGACGAAGATATATCACATCCGATGTCAACTCTACTTTCTGAATTTCCTTCCGGTCAATACTTGTCACTGCCTTGCTCGTTTCATCCAGTTGAACACTTTCCATTTTCATGGTCAGATACTTCCGGTTTCCTTCACAAGTCACGGCCAAGATGCCCGCATCTCCATTAAAGGCACTCAGTCCGGCTACATCTCCTTCCTTCATACCTGAAAGATCCATACAAACCACTCCGGAACATTTCGGCCCTTCCATACGCTGTGTCAACGTATTGGGAGCCAAAAACAAATTATCAACCACCCGTCCGGTTTTCAACCGCAAATATCCCTTGCGTTCAGTCAATGACCAGCAGTCATTCATCGGATTGTGATTCCACTGCCAATTCAACTTCAATTTATCTCCACTAAAATCATCACTGACTACCAGCTCTTCGGCAGCATATCCCTGTACTGGTTTGGTCATCGTAGCCGGCACATGTCCGTTTTCGTCACCCAGCATCGGCCAACCGTCCACCCAGCGGCAAGGCATTACGGTCAATACGCGACCTACTCCATTACGGTCTTGGAAAATGACCCCATACCAGTTTCCTTTTCCATCATCCACAATCGTACCTTGTGCCACATACGGGAATCCGGCAAACGCATCTTCCAATATCACTTTTTTCTCATAAGGCCCGGTTATCTTATCCGCCCGATAGCATACTTGCCGACGGTTACCTCCCTGAGGCCATGAAATCATCAGCAAATAATACTTTCCATCGTGTTTAATCACCCTACTGCCTTCCAGCAAGGCATTTTCCTCTTTATCTCTTTCGAATATCTTCATATCGACCCCACCCGGCATGACACCGCTCAAATCCGGCTTCAACTCACGCAATTGTCCGGTTCCATAAAAGATATAAGCCTTTCCGTCGTCGTCAAAGAACAAAGAGGCATCATGGAAATGAGGAATACGTGACAAAAGTTTCCATCCTTTTTTCGGATCGGAGGTAGTATATACATATCCTTTATAAGAAGTATCATTCGGAGAAAAATACGCATAATACATTCCGTTATGATAGCGTAAGGAAGTAGCCCACTGTCCACGGCCATATACCGTTCCATCCTTCAAATCATAAGCAGGTTTTTCGTCCAACCGGTCATACAGATAGCTGACAATTTTCCAGTTCACCAAATCTTTAGAGTGCATGATGGGTGCTCCAGGAACCAGATGCATGGTTGTACTCACCATGTAGAAGTCGTCGCCCACACGTATGACGTCCGGATCGGGCACATCCGCCCAAAATACCGGATTAGAAAAGGTTCCATCTCCATTATCTCCACACTGGGCATTGACCGGACCGGACCACATACCTCCCACAGCCATTAACAGACAAGCTAACAAAAAGTGTTTTTTCATGATTATTAAGTTATTACAAATGATTCGCCTATATTTATTTTGCGTAAACCATATACCGCTTTCCCGGAATGGTTTTCAAATCGTATTCATATACCTTCTTCAATTCAGGTTGTTCCGGATGCGTCAATTTCTTTGAAATCAACGGTGCAGCTATTTCTGCCTGCCTCAACAAGTCATTCGGACAATCATCCGAAGCCTTCTTCAAACCTTTTCCTTTCAGAGGAACATAAGACCGTAAACGAATCACTCCCCCAATCCGGGAATAGACTACCGCCTGAGTAAGATTCGTATTCTTCCAGTCCATATCCACCACGAAGCCTCCACGGGCCACCAGACCTTTTACACTTCCCTCCTGCCATTCATCAGGTATGGCGGGCAACAGATGTACAGCCCCATCATGACTTTGCAACAGCATTTCAGCCACTCCAGCCGTAAAACCGAAGTTCCCGTCTATCTGAAAAGGTGGATGCGCATCCAGCATATTCGGATATGTACGTCCTAAAGGATATTGACCGGCCAGACTGTCACAGGGTAACAAAGAAAGCATATTCCGGATGATGCGATACGCATGATTGCCATCCAACATACGTGCCCAGAAATTGATTTTCCAGCCAATACTCCATCCGGTTGCCATATCGCCTCTCTGTATCAAGGTATTCTTTGCAGCCTGAAACAATTCCGGACTCCGATAAGGAGATACCTGATTGCTTGGATACAAACCATACAGATGAGAGATATGCCGATGCTGGTCTTTCGGATCATCCACATCCTCCAGCCACTCCTGCAACTGATTGTACTGTCCAATCTGCATCGGAGGTAACTGGCTTATCAAGTGCTGAAGAGAGTCACAATAGGCCTTGCTTTCTCCCAATATCTGTGCCGCACGCAGCGTATTGCTCAATGCATCAAAAGCAATCTGGTTGTCCATCGTACATCCAGCTACAATGGATACCCCGTTCGGTCCATGCTCTGGAGAAACAGAAGGAGCTGTCACCATCCAACCATAGCGGGGATGCCTGGTCATGAATGACAAAAGAAAATCGGCCGTACCTTTCAACACCGGATAATACTCCCGAAGAAAATCCTTATCTCCGGAATACAGATAATGCTGCCAAAGATGCTGGGCCACCCATGCTCCTCCATTGGGCCACATACCTGCATCTGCGAAATCTACCGGTCCGGCCGCCCGCCAAAGATCCGTATTATGGTGGGCCACCCATCCTTTGGCCCCATACAACACACGAGCCGTTTCCTTACCAGTCACAGAAAGATCACGTGCCATCTCGAAGAACGGACGATGCGTTTCCGTCAGGTTTGTCACTTCTGCCGGCCAGTAATTCATCTCCGCATTGATGTTGATGGTGTACTTGCTGTCCCAAGGTGCATATAAATCCTTGTTCCATATACCCTGTAAATTCGTCGGCTGGCTACCTGGCTGCGAGGACGATATCAACAGATAACGCCCATACTGGAACATCAATGCAGCCAGCGAACAATCTTCTACCTTATTGAATTCGTTGATACGTATGTCTGTTTCTCTCTTCGAAAATTCTGAAGAAGGCAAACTCAGGCACACCCTTCCAAACTGCTTGGAATAGGCTTCCTTATGTTCCTTATACAATACTTTATTCGGTTTGGACCAAGCACCTTCGATGGCACGACGCACTTTGGCGTATGCATCTCCCGACACATCCCGATAATTGACAAAATTGGTTGCCGCACTCAGGAAGATGGTAGCCGACGATGCATTCTTTACCGAAAGATGTCCATCCTTGCATTCCACCTTTCCATCCGACTTTACCCGCATCATCACTACTGCATGAAGTGCGGCTGGAATGCCTTCATGCTCCTCACCATTACAGTACATGACAAGGTATTCCCCTTCACTTTTCACCTCTGAAGCCAACGGACAAGCATATCTCAAGTCAACTCCCAATTTTTGGGTATCCTCCCCCGCAGCCAGTTCTATCACCATGACATTGTCGGCAAAGGAAGTAAACACCCGACGGGTATATTCCACTCCCCCACAACGGAAACGTACAGAAGCCGTCGCATCCTCTAAATTCAAGTCACGAGAATAAGAATCCACCTCTCCCTCGCAATTAAAATCCATCCGCAAACTACCCAAGGTCAGGTAACGCATGCCATGCTGGGAAGTCATGAACTTTGCATCCAACAGACTTCTGGCCTCTGAGTTTTTCCCTTCAAAAATCAGTCTTCTCACCTCATTCAGATAGGCTGATGCCCCTTCCCGGTTATTACTATACGGTCCACCGGCCCAGAAAGTTTCTTCATTCAATTGGATTTCCTCGTGTGCAACTCCTCCAAACACCATTCCTCCGATATGAGAATTACCTACAGGCAATGCTTCCCACCAGTTACGTGCCGGAGCCGAATACCACAATTTCAAATTCTCTGCCTCCGCCGCCATCAATCCAACGACAGAAGCTATCAGAAGCAGACATATGCACAGAACTTTTCTCATAGATGCCTATTCTTAACCCATTATTTATCGAAAGTCCTTGACACAAACGGCAGACACATATACAAAGCAGAATGCCAGTATTCCCAATCATGTCCACCGTCTCTTACCCTGAACTGACAGGAAATGCCTGCCTTGCGCATCGCCTGAAAGAACTCAATGTTCCGGTCGAGCAGGAAATCATCATCTCCACAATCGACAAACCATCTCACTGACTTTAATGCCTGAATTGTATTCGCATCTGCCTCAGACACGCGCTTGATGCAGCTGCGGTCTATCACAGCCCGTGTCAGAATGGCCAGCTTGCTGTCAGGATTCTCAAAGCGAGCCGCTCCTTCTTCCGGAATAGACATCAGCGCGCTCATGGCATAGACAGAGGCAAACTTATCAGCATGCCACAAGCCATAACCAGTGGCCCCGCCGCCTCCCATAGACAATCCGGCTACCGCACGATTTTCCTTATTCCCGATAATATTGTATTTACTTTCCACATAAGGCAAGAATTCTTCAAAAAAGAAATCTTCATAAAGCCATCCCGGCATGTTGAAAAAACCATTCCATACTTCTTTGTAGATATCCCCTCCCGCATTGGGCATGACAATAATCATCTCACTGGCCTCCTGTGCATAAATCAAACGGTCGGCCACTTCCTGTACATGTCCGCGCCATACCCAATCCTGATTGGTCTGAGACATGCCATGAAACAGATAAAGTACCGGATATTTCTTACCAGGTATTTCCCCATAAGAAGGAGGAAGATAAATAGAGCATACCCTTTCTGTATTCAACTTTTTACTAAAAATCGTATCATTTACTACCCTGCTACGCGAAAACAATGAGACAGGAATCAAGGCTAAAACCAATAAAAAAATAATAAAAGAATGTTTATCCATAGACATAAAATTTAATCTACACAAAAATAACTCACATATAGATAAATTACAAGAATTTACGTTACCAGTCCTTTTGTCTATGTTACACACCCTACATATTGTATTTACAAAGCGTACATTTTACCTATGCTCACATTACATTTTTTTCGATACACCGCTGAATGACAAGATTTTATAGAGATTACATTCAAATTACACAAAAAATACCACATCGTAACATACAATAAGAAATCTGCAACATACCGTCACATCCTCCCCATACAAAACACGTACATTTGCATTTAGAGATTACACTTCATTTAACCACAAAATCATTCATTTAATTACAAGTTTAATTTTTTATCATGAAAAATCAATTTAAACTACTTACACTAGGGACATTAGGTCTCCTAGCTACCTCCTGTAGCAGTAAGGTGACCATGCCAGAGTCTGGAGTACCCATTTTCAGTCAATTCACCTACACAGGAAAAGATGCGGTATACGAAAAAAATCCGCTCAATGAAGGCGAGTTCTACAATCCAATACTGCAGGGCTGCTACCCTGACCCCAGTATCTGTAAAAAAGGTACCGACTACTACTTGGTATGCTCTTCTTTTGCCATCAACCCAGGAGTGCCCATTTTCCATTCTACTGACCTGGTAAACTGGAAACAGATAGGTCATGTGCTCGACCGTCCCTCACAACTCAAAGTGGAAGATTCTGGTATCAGTGCCGGCATATATGCACCGACCATACGATACAATCCGTACAATGATACCTTCTATATGATTACCACCCAGTTCTCAGGAGGTATGGGAAATATGGTGGTAAAGACCAAAGACCCCATGAAAGGATGGAGTGACCCAATCAAACTGAATTTCGAAGGTATTGACCCGGATATATTCTTCGACGACAATGGAAAAGCCTACGTCACCCACAACGATGCTCCTGAAAAGCCGTTATACGAAGGACACAGAGTCATCAAAGTGTGGGAATATGACCTGGAAAAAGACCAGATAATCCCTGGAACAGATAAGGTTGTAGTCAACGGAGGAGTAGATTTGTCAAAGAAACCCATCTGGATAGAAGCTCCTCATCTCTATAAAAAAGGCGGGAAATACTACCTCATGTGTGCAGAAGGAGGTACAGGCGGCTGGCACAGTGAAGTGATCTTCATCAGCAATAATCCGCAAGGACCGTTCAAACCAGCTCCGGAGAATCCGATTCTTTCACAAAGACATCTTCCGGCAGAACGCCCGTTCAAAGTAGACTGGGCCGGTCATGCCGATTTGGTAGAAGGTCCTGACGGACAATATTACGGTGTTTTCTTGGCTATCCGTCCCAATGAAGCCAACCGAGTAAATACCGGACGGGAAACCTTCATGCTGCCTGTTGACTGGAGTGGTACTTTCCCTGTATTTAAAGGCGGCCTGGAACCTATCCAACCCAAACTGACCATGCCAGAAGGCGTGAAGAATGAAACAGGAAAGAACGGTTATTTCCCCAACGGAAACTTCACTTATACAGAAACCTTTACGCAAAGCCCGCTGGATTACCGCTGGGTAGGAGTCAGAGGAGCCAAAGAAGGATTCATCTCTACCACAGAAGACGGACTGAAAATAACACCTTACGAAACCAATATCAAGGCTGTAGCTCCTACTTCCACTCTTTTCTATCGTCAGCAGCACATCAATTTCACCGTCACTACGACCCTGAAATATGTTCCTCGCACAGAAAAAGACCTTGCCGGAATCACCTGTTACCAAAGTGAAAAGTTCAACTACGTATTCGGACTGACCAAGAAAGGGGAAGAAAACTATATCGTCCTGCAACGGACTGAGAACGGAAACTCTTCCACGCTTGCCAGTGAAAAAATTGAAAAGGATACTCCTGTCAACTTGCGGGTAAATGCTGAAGGCGACAACTATACATTCAGCTATTCCGTAAAAGACGACAACTATCAGACCGTAGGAGGAACCGTTTCCGGAGATATCCTCTCGACCAACGTAGCCGGAGGATTTACGGGTGCCATAATCGGATTATATGCCACCACATCCAATGATGCGGAAGCGCTATAATATGTATTCATTTTACTTTTCCAATCAAAAAAAATCAGCCCACTGACCGACAAAGGTTGGTGGGCTGATTTTTTTAATCAAATACAAAACACGGCTCAATCACTGTGGAAAGATTATCCGGTAACGTCCGCTCAGATGCATAAAGGCAAACAAGCGCAACAAACCATCATAATATTTATCCAAGTAACCATCTTCATAAGGCTCATGCTTTGCCTCCCATAGTTGCTTTACAAATTCATAACATTTTACATCTGTACACACCAATGATACAGCAGCAGAAGTAGCCACAAGTCCTAAAGAATGACGAAGCTGTTTATATTCACCAGCCTGCAAGACCTCTTTTACCGGACTTCCATCTACATTATACTGATCTTTAAAATCATAAAGCCCCTGACTATACAGAAAGTTCTGTATTTTATTGCCATATTCCTGCTGCCATTCTTTGTCGGCACATGCCCATGAATAATCCAGGGCAATGTTCATAGGCACACGCCATGAATCAAAACGAAACGCATCCCCAATGATTCCACCTGAATTGAGCAAAGAGCCGTCATAGTTATTATAATCAGGATTCAATCCTGTCACCGGATGAATGCTTTTATGCAAATACTCACGGCTTTTCTGGGCACATTCTCTCCAAAAGCGACTTCTCCCATCATTAGCCCATCTGGCCCACACTTCATAAAAGGCTGGCAAATGATAAGACGGGTCTGTAAATCTCGCTCCAAAACCTGTAGGAGTAAAAGTAATCAGCTTTTGCTCCACATTGATAAAAGGAGTCACTGCGTCCATTCCGGTCTTTTGCATGGAACAATCCAAGATATTCTGTGCTTCCGCCAGATAATTGATACCCGAACTGTTTCCCCATCTGTTAGAAGCAAAGATCAAGGATGTCACATAATATAACTCCCCGTCGGATGCCGGACCCTCAGAGTTACGAGTTCCATCCGTCTGACAACTCCACGCAAAATAACCTTTCAACCTCCCATCCTGATGCTGCATATATTTTTTACACCAACGCCACAAACGGTCAAATATGTCTTTCCGGTCAAACTGGACAGCTATCATCATACCATAGGACATCCCTTCCGTACGCACATCATGATTTTTAATATCACTAATATACGCCATAGAGTCGCCTACCTCAAAATAGACCTTGTTTTCCCCATAAAATACCTCATTGAAAACCTCATTCAGTTTTGCATCTATTTCAGTCTGAGAATATCCCATCTCCGCAAAGAAATTCCGATATTGATGAGTTTCAAAAGCTCCGGCAGACCATGGGACCGCATCAAAGCCTAACCAATCAATCTCCACAGCCCCTCCCTGCTGGAGCATAAGCCGTACGTCCTGTATTCCCTTTGGTACATCACGCACAGATTCCCTTATAATACACCAATCCTTACATGTCGGAACTTTGATTTGCGCCACTTCCTTATCTGCGACCTCCACTGTCAGCGTTCCGCCATAGAGAGACTTTACCCGCATCTTCACTTCCTGTACTGGCTGGGTTCCGAAATCCACCTGATTATAACGGACCCAAGATTTCACTTTTGCCAGTTCACATTTCCATCCTTCAAATCTATTCTTTTCATCCACAAATGAAATCCCCACTCCTTTCTTACTGGCTTCACTATACCGGTCTATCTGTATTTTCATACGTGCATTTGTCACGCCTACTCCTCTTAATGTAGGCTTCACCTTCCGGATGGTCCCATCTGCATTAAAGCACAAAGTATCAATCCGGACCGAACGGCGTTTGTCTGCTTCCGGCGAGAAATCGTTATGATGATAAAAAAGGTACCACTGGCCTTTGTATTCCACCACTGAATGATGATTGGTCCAGCATCCCGTAGGAGATTCATCCATCATGATTCCTTTGAAATCAAACGGCCCCATAGGTGAATCTCCCATTGCATAGGCCAAAGTTTCCGTCTTATCCTTTACCCACGGGAAAGTCAGATAATACTTGCCATTTCTTTCAAAAACAAATGGTCCTTCCTTAAAGCCCTCTGGAAGGCCTTCTATCAAGACCGGTTCGGAAGCCAGCTCCCGCATATTATCTTTCAGTTTTGCCATACGCAACCCATTTCCAGCCCAATAAATATAGGCACTTCCATCCTTATCCACCATCACACAAGGATCGATACCTTGAATTCCACTTATCGGCTTCCAATCAGGCATAAATGGTCCCGACGGATTATCGGCTACTGCCACTCCCACAGAAAATCCTTTTGCATTTTTCGCCTTAGCCGGAAAATAAAAATAATACTTTCCTCCTTTAAAGGCACAATCAGGTGCCCACATGGAATAAGATTCACGTTCCACCCAAGGCACATTATCCTGCGATAGAATCACCCCATGGTCCATCCAGTTTACTAAATCTTCTGACGAATATACATGATAGTCTTCCATACAAAACCAATCTTTAAGACGGGCTACCGGACTTTCTATATCATGTGACGGATACAAATATATTTTCCCGTCAAAAACCCGCGCAGTCGGATCGGCTGAGAATGAATGATTAATGATCGGATTTTGCGAGTAGACTGCCAATGCAGACGCAAACAAAACAAGTACACAGAAATATAGATGCCTCATAAATATCAGTATTAGATATAACAAAAAGATAAAAAAAGCTGCCCCAAACTACATGGAGCAGCTTCTCATATTCAACAAAAAATGAAATTAGTTAGCAGAATTACCATGCATATTCGTATTGGTAGAAAGTTCTGTTGAAGGTATTGGCACACGTAAATGACGAGAATAATCAAACGTCTGAGTACCAGTCAAGTTAGTCTGTTCAACCTGAAGAGCATTTTTATTCTTCAAGTTATTCAACATGATACTCTGATCCGGATCATTCGGATTATTGTACCATCTCATCAAGTTGAAGAATCTCCAGCCTTCCCAATACAACTCTACAGAATATTCATGTTTCAGAATTCGGCGTACGGTATTCAGTTCCATACCTTCACAAATGACATTACCATTTGTTCCAACCACTCTACCTACAACCGGAGGATCCTGCAACAATTCATCGACAGTAGGCAATGTACCACCTTTCAAATAATCTTTACCTGCATCAGCCTCAGTCGTATTGAACGCTTCGGTATTGTTATTCGCACGATCACGCACCATCTGAATGTATTTTTTAGCTGTTGCCTCATCGTTGTCAGCCTCCAGACAGCACTCTGCATACATCAACAGAATATCTGAATAACGAATAAGACGGTCATTAATACCACTCTGTTCTTTACTTCTCACCTGGTCAAGGCTATACTTACGGCAACCAAACCATTTTCCTTTCCATTCATCAAATGTATCGCCTGAGAACAAAACCTCATAAGGAATCCAGTTACCAGACTTACCTAAGAAATTACAACCACCTGGAATATACATACCCAGATAAGCACGAGGATCAATAATATTGTCATTCTCATCACGCTCAAACTCATTGTACAGGGCCAAAGAAGGCTGTCCATTCCACCATCTGGCAGACTCAGTAGAGTTAGGTGCACTCATTTCCAATTCACGGATTGTATTTTGTCCGGTTACAACCCAGTCATTTAAGTCACCATTGGCTGCAGGGTTAAAACCGTCTGTTTCTACACTCTGACAGAATTGTACCTCAAACAACGATTCCGAATTGTTTTCATTATCTTCTGTGGCATTGTCACGATAATTATCCACCAATGAATATTTACCGGAATTAATAATCTGCCACAACACGTCTTTAGCCAAAGCCCATTCTGCATCTCCCGCCTTTGCTGTGCCATCCAATATCGGACGAGCCATATACGTCTTTGCCAAAAAGGCAAGTGCAGAACCTTTGGTAGCACGACCTTCATTCTCTGTTCCTTCGTATGACCAGTCGGTAAGCAACTCTGATGCATCTTGGAAGTCTTTTATCATACGCTGATAAATAGCACCTGGTTCAGCAGGAGCCAACATATAATCCCCTTCACCGGTAGTCACATAATCACGGTCAGGAATTTCATCTCCCCAGAAATACACCAGATAGAACCGGCTCAATCCACGCAAAAAGATGGCTTCTCCTTTTAACCGGTTATATAACTTCTTGTCATCTTCATTGTTCAAATCAAAAGCTCCATCCTGATTTGCTTCCAGTTTTTCAAGCGCTAAATTAGCCGCATACTGCAATACATACAAATCCTGGTAACAAGTTGATACACTACCCAGGTCTGCGTTCACGTTATACTGAGACAATCTCGCTGTTTCAGGTTCACCAGCAGCCGCTCCACTTGTAAACACATATTCATCACTACGTGCATTCAGCATGAATGGCATCCAACGAGCCCATCCACCAGCTCTTTGAAGAATGTTATACGCTCCATTTACCGCATAAGTCAAATGCTCTTTTGTATTATAATATGTAGCTTCGTTTTCTGCGGAAGGATTATTAAAATCCATGTCAGGCTCACATGAACTCATTGTCATTAATAATGAGCCTAAACAAATACCCATATATGTTTTAAGATGTTTCATAATTTTCCGATATTTCATTGTTATTTAAAATGTCAACTGTAAACCAGCAAAGAATTCACGGTTAGCCCAATAGGTATCTCCAGAGTAGTAATAGGCTCCATCTACACCACGATTCAAAGTTGAACCATTGTTAGGTACCTGCGGGTCAAACATTGAATATCCTGTAATAGTGAACGGATTCTTTACACCTAAATACAAACGTAAAGATTCAATGTGAGCTTTCGATATCAGAGCTTTGTCAAAAGTATAACCCAATGTAATACGGTTACAACGGAAGTAAGAACCATTTTCAATAAAATAGTCGGATGCCATTGTGTGATTACCATTCGGGTCATTCAGTACGGCACGGGGAACATCAGTATTCACATTGGCCGGCAATGTAATAGTCTCACCACCTGCAGTTGTAAAGGTCACATCTTCCGCACGGAAACGATTGTTCATATCTGCCATCTGATTCTTTGCAGCATAACCACCCATCAATTCTGTCTTCCAGTTATTATAAATCTGGTTTCCAAAGTCACCTTGCCACAACATTGAAAAATCAAATCCTTTATATTCTGCCGTAATATTCAAACCAAAAGAGCAATTCGGTAAAGAAGAACCGATAAATGTCTTATCGTCATCTGTAATTTGTCCGTCGCCATTCAAATCCACGTATTTCAAATCTCCGGCTGCAGCAGAAGGTTGAAGACGTTCTCCCTTGCTATTTACATAGTTAGCAGCCTCTTCATCTGTACGGAACAAACCATCTGTCTTATATCCCCAGAATTGAGCTACCGGCTGTCCAACTACCGTCATTGTTACATTACCCGTACTACAAGCACCACCGGCAAGTGAAGCATTGTCACCCAAACTTGTTACTTCATTCCGATAAAGAGAGAAATTAGGAGAAATAGTCAATTTCACATCCCCAATCTGCTCACGATAAGTAGCTGAAAGTTCGATACCCCAGTTCTTCATGCTACCCACATTAGAATACATGGTATTGATATTACCTGTTGATTTAGGCAACTGTACGGCAAGCAACATATCGGTTGTCTTACGATTATAATAATCGAATACCAAGCTGAATTTATTATTAAACATATCAAGGTCGAAACCTACACCTGCATCTCTGGTTGTTTCCCATGATAAATCTGGATTAGCAAAATTTTCAATCAATGGGGCAGATGCATTAGAAGCAGTTCCCTCAGGATTAATCTGGTTAGGACCAAAAGTATAATATCTGTTGTCGGTTACCACTACTGACTGATAATCATACCGTCCAACCGCATTGGCACTACCAATCCAACCCAATGTGGCACGAAGTTTCAAGTTGTTCAACCAACTGGAAGTGGCATCTTTCATCCAAGATTCCTCGCTTACTCTCCAACCTACAGAGAATGATGGGAAATATCCCCAACGATTGCCTTTCTTGAATTTAGAAGATTCATCTGCACGGAAATTGGCGGTAATCATATATTTGCTGTTGTATGAATACATCACTCTGGCCAGATAAGAAAAATAAGCTTCGTTATACTGTGAACTCGTGATGTTCTGACTATCTGGGAAACGACTTTCCGGACCGAAATCTGCATATTCATTGCTACGACCAGAAATACCCGTAGACCATCCGTCAAATTTTTCTGATACCACACCTAAAACGCCCGACAAAGTGTGTACGTCATTAAAGGTCTTATCGAAAGTCAACAAGTTTTCAATAATCTCATGTCCACTTCCTCCTTTTGTTGTACTTTGTGAATTATATGCCTGTCTTCCATTAGCGGTTCCAAGATCATGTTCCGGAATGAGAGTGGCATCATTGTTTCTGGCAAATGAATAGGTATAAGTCAAACGGTATTTCAACCAGTCAAAAATCTTTATTTCTCCAAAAATACTTCCCAATGCACTGATGGATCGATTGCGAAGCTTTTCATTTCTTAAGAACCAGATCTGGTTGACCAAGTCATTTCCATCACGTCCATTGTTACCAGTCAAGAAGAAACTACCATCTTCATTATACACTGGAAGGTTGGAAGGAGTCTGTAAAGTATTCATCAAAGAGGCACCCGTAAATCCATTTGTTCTGCTATAATTGGCAAATATACGACCACCGTAAGTAAAACGTCCCACAGTTCCTTCTACATTGGCATAGATGTTATCCACTTTCACATCTTCCGTATGCATCTTATCATCATTGTCTGCATGTGTGGCACCAATACGATAGCTGGCATATTTACTACCTCCACTTACTGACAAGTCATATTTCTGATAGTTTGTATTGCTAAAATATTCATCCCACCAGTCTGTGCTACCAAGCGGACTACTTGGATTTGCTACACCTGTCGGAACTGTTTTATTCCATGTGCCATTGGCAATTGCATTCACATCGGAGGAATTATAATAAAGTTCATTTACATAAACGGCATAGTCATAAGGATTCAACATGTCTACCTTACTTGTATTTGAACCAAAACCGGCATATGCATTAAAACTTACTTTCGGTTTTCCTTCAGCTCCCTTTTTCGTAGTGACCACAATTACACCATTTGCACCACGCACACCGTAGATAGCACACGAAGCCGCATCCTTCAACACCTGAATAGACTCAATTTCATTATCATTCGGAATATTACCAGAGGCGTCAATGATACCATCTACTACCCACAACGGGTCTGTACTACCTGTAATAGAAGAAGTACCACGAATACGAATCTTACCACCTGATACATTCACACCTGCCGTACTTCCCTGCAAAGCATCTGTAATTCCACCCGGAGACTTCAAAACTTCCTTTGGGCTTAAAGTGGCAATTGCTGAAGTCAAATCTTCTTTTTTCTGAGTACCATATCCTACTACTACGACATCATCCAGTAATTGGGTGTCTTCTTTCAATGTAACAGTCAGGTCTGTTCTGCCAGCAACCGAAATTTCCTGACTTTTATATCCTACAAAAGATACCACAATCACTGAATTAGAAGGTACATTCAATGTAAATCCCCCTTCAAAATCTGTAATTGTACCATTAGTCGTACCTTTCTGAAGCACACTCGCTCCAATAACCGACTCCCCAGTTCCATCTTTAACGACTCCTTTTACGGTAATATTTTGAGACAAAGCCCATAAAGGAATCATACAAAACAATATGAATAGCCATGTCAGGCGTAAATTAAAAGAGTTTTTCATTATAGTTGTATGTTTAAAAGTTAATAAATTTCTTTCTTACTTACCAAGTAATAAATCTTCCATTATTATTACTTCATCCTCCATTATTCCTTGTTGTGTCCATACGCATTTCATTTAAGATTACACAATTACAAATCATTTAACATGTTGCAAATGTAATCCTTAATAAATGAAAGAAATTATACCATATTACAAACACGCATATTATATGTTACATCCTACTCACGCATGTAACATTTTCTTTATGTCATGATACATTTAGGCTATAAAACATAAAAAAGGCCTTTTCAAGACCATAAAAAACGCCTTTACGTTTCATCTGAAACGCAAGGACGTTTTACTTGAAACGCAAGTGCGTTTAAAACAAAACGCAAGTACATTTGATGCCAAACGTACTTGCGTTTTTTCACGAGACATTATATGCCCCTAAAAGCCCTCAAAAATCCTCAAAATCCCGGAAGGTATTCTTTCAATGCCTCCACATATTCCGCCATGGCCTCCCTGCCTTTCGGAGTCATCCGGCAAACGGTACGAGGCTTCTTGCCCACAAAGCTTTTCTCTACTTCGATGTAACCGACCTCACTCAGTTTGTCGAGCTGTACACTGAGGTTGCCAGCTGTGGCCTGGGTCTGCTCTTTCAGATATACGAACTCAGCTTCCTCCACCGACAAAAGAATCGACATCACCGCCAGACGCAACTGGGAATGGAGCAATGGGTTCAACTCCTTCAACATACCTGACGCGCTTTACGGTTCAGATAATGGCCGGGCAAAACCATCATCACCAGAAACGACAATCCGAAATACAGATTCCAGTCGACCGTAGAAGACTGGTGGATGGTATAGGCCATCAGCATATAGATGGCAAAACAGAAAGCCACCAGCGGACACCACGTCACCAAGCGGCTACGGATAACCACACCGGTAATGGAAACCCCAATACCGCAATAAAGCAGGGACAGAGGAAGCATCAGTGAAAAATCCACCCTTCCATAATAAAAGGTCAGCAGGCACATGATAAACACCGTCAGCACAAACAGACTGCCTATCACTTTCCAGACCTGCATAATGGCACGGTCCGTATAAGTAATCACCTCTGCGACCTGCCGACGCTGTTCCCAAAGCATGAAGCCCCAGAACAAAAACATAGTGAACCAACCAAAGTTCCAGCGAGCATCACCCGTGTAGTACACCAACAAGAACAACAAGACTGAAAGGGCGGTAGTGAAATAGCCCCAGTAAAGAAACTGGTTACCACTGCCCACCTCCAGATTTTTCCGTGTGGAATGAATCATCTGCGAAATCAGTTCCAGACTTTCCCGTTCCGATAATTTCTTTTCTTCCATAAGGCACTCATTTTAGAGGTTTCAAACTAAATATAGTTTATTTTATAAACCATAAACTGATAAATAAAAGCAAGGAGGCGCGCTTCTCTCTTGCTTTCACCACAAAGATAAATAAGTTTATTTTATAAACCAAACAAATCAAGAAAAAAATAGATAAAAAAAAGCCGCTCCAGTCTTCTCGACTGAAACGGCCTTCAGGTAGATTATAAAGGTATAGTCTTATTTCTTCAAGTCATTCGCATTCGTCAACAACTTGCCCTGATATTCTCCGGTCAAGGTCTTCAGGAATGCCACAATCTGTTTCACTTCCTGCTGTGACAGGTTCACACCGACTTCATATTTAGCCATAGCTACCACCGCATCTTCCAGTGTAGCCTGAGTAGCATCATGGAAATAAGGCGCAGTCAATGCCACGTTACGCAAACCGGGCACTTTAAAGCGGTGACGGTCTCTTTCGTTCTTGGTTTCCTTGTAACGGCCGTTGTCTTCTACGGTCAGTTCTGTACCACGGTCAGCAAAGTAGTCAGCTTTGATTCCCATCAGTTCATACGACTGTCCACCCATGTTTTCGCCAACATGGCAAGTAGCACAGTTGTATTTCTTGAACAAATCGTATCCAGCCACTTCTTCGGCATTCATGGCTGTCTTATCGCCTTTCAGATACTTGTCGAAACGAGAATTCGGAGTCAGCAAGGTTCTTTCAAACTCCTGAATGGCATTCGTAATGTTGGCCTCGTTAATACCGTCAGGATATACTTCCGTAAATGCCTTGCTGAATGCGGCGTCTGCTTTCAACTTATCACAGATTTCATCGAACGACTTGCAAGCCATTTCTACCGGATTCAAAGGAGGTCCGGCTGCCTGGTCGGCCAACGTAGCCGCACGTCCGTCCCAGAACTGCACAAAGTTATACAATGCATTGTAAACAGTCGGAGCATTTACCCCTCCGTGCTGTCCACCGACACCTTCTGAGAAAGCTTTGTTGTCCACACCACCGGTATTCAATCCGTGGCAAGAAGAACAAGACACAGTGTTATCGGCCGACAGACGTACGTCATGGAACAACATCTTACCCAATATCACCTTACGCATATCCACCGGCACGGAATCCTGTACCGGACGAACAGCCTCGTTCGCCCACTGCTTATCGGCCAACAGATTCGGATAGGAAGCCGCACGTTGAGATTTCACCCAAGCAAGTACCATCTGTGTCTCCGTATCAGTCAGCGAAGAACCCCAGTGAACAAGATAATACTTGGCCAACGGCATCGTACCATCGGCAATCACTTTTTCCACCTTGGCCAGATCCACTTCATTGATTTTTTCGCCCTTCTTCAATGCCTCTACCATCGGAGTCATGTCAAAAGAACGATAGCCCAGGCGGACATCTTCTTTCACCAGTTTGCCTGCTATCGGGAAGCCCGCATAGAAAGGCAACTTCGGATTGGCTGAATGGCAAGCCATACAGCCGCTACTTTCAATGATTTCTTCCATTTGCGCATTACTTTCCAGGTTGGCTGAAGGTGCTCTATTCACCAACCGGTACACTACGCATAGTACGATGACTACCACCAGTACGGAAAGAATAATCTTCGAACTTTTTTTCATAAAAGAATAAATTTTAAAATTAAACAACCAAATATATTATCACAAATAAGACTATGAACGGGAATACAAGTGTACACTTTGCCGGGCTGCCGGAAGGTAATTCACCCCGTACCAGCACATCTGGAGTGACAGGAAAGAAACAATCAGTATCCAGTAAAGCGTACGGGCAGAAGCACTTCTGAACAAACGCAGGTGTACATACAGCAGGTAACCGGTCCAAGTCACTGCCGCCCAAGTTTCTTTCGGGTCCCAGCTCCAGTAATGCCCCCAGGCCGCCTTTGCCCAAATGGCCCCGGTAAGCATCCCCACCGTCAGAAAAGCCAGTCCGGTATACACCAGCTTATCGGCCGCTTCCAAATAATTGGACCGATGCTTGAAAAGTCCCATACACGACAGGATGAAGGCGCATCCCAGCACAGAATAAGAAAACATATAGATGGTGACATGGGGAATAAACCACGGACTCTGCAAGGCAGGCATGAGCGACTGGTCATGAATCTCCGGTTTCAGGATATTGACAAGGGCAAAGACTGCCCCCACCACCGTGGAGAAGCACAAAATCCAAGGATATTTCCAACGAATATAGGTCAACAAGCCGGATACGCCCATAAAAAAGGAATACCACAAACGGGTCTCACCCATGGTGCGCAAAGGAGGACGCTGCAAGTATATCCAGAATCCGGCAATAAACACTCCAAAGACCAGAATGCCCAACAATGTCAGCAAGATGGCCCAACGGCTCCGTTCCCTGGAGAACAAAGCAAATGCCGCACCGCTTGCCCACAAAACAATCGCCGACAGGGCAAACCATTCAAAATTATTCCACGTAATCATTTAAGCAAAGCATTAGTTTTTTAAGTCTAGTCATCGAATTTCTTAGTATGAAGCCCTTCTTTGCCTGCCAGGCCCAGCCAAGAACAACAGGCAACTCCCGCACAACATCATTACAATGCCCAGCCACATAAGATATTTCAAAGGCTCACGCACAATCTGAACCACACAATACTGCGGTTCGGGTGACCGTACATCGTAGGAAGTCAGATAATAATCATCCATCCAATTGGCCGCATAAGGATGATTCACTTCCAAATGAGCCTGTTTCCCATCTATCGTGACCTCGGCAAAGAAATGACGAGGAGCTCCATTAGGATAATGCTCTACCGTAAAATCTGTCAATTGCAATTTTTGAGGCAGATAAACCTTAGCCCCCTGCTCCGTAAAGGCTTCATTGGTAGGCGAAGTCCGGAATACGGGAATACGCAAGGTCTGTTCTTCGGCACTGCCAATGAATCCAGCGAAAAGAGCCAGCCACAATCCCGCATGATTGAGCACAAAACGCCACCGGTTCCGCCCCGGAAGGAAGCATCTCCTCAAGGTAACCATTCCCAAATGAGTGAGCAACACGAACAGACTCATCACAAAAATCCAGGAAGAGGTAAAATGGTAACATCCCAAACGGGAAAGCACGCCCGATTTTTCCGCCATTTCCTGTGCAGAAAGTTGAGGAAACAATCCGATTACCAGACAACCGGCCAAAAACCAGCCCAATGTCCAGCAAGTACACCGCGGGGAAAGCCATAGTCTGACGGCCTCGGAAGAACGCTTCTCCTTATATGCATACCATATCCCTCCTATCCAAAGTAAGGCCAAAAGGAGATCCAGTGGAAAGGTAAAAAAGGCAAACGGGAAATTGCCAAAAGCACATTGAACCACCACTGAAAACAGTAATAATAAAACGAATAGTAAGTCAGTCTTTAAGTTCATACATCCATGATTCATGAAACTATTGCAAAGATAAGAACTTAATTGAATATTACAACAAAATTGTAAATATAACAAACCTATTTCCTCTTAAAAAAAGAAACAGGTTTGCCAATTCCTTATTTTTCCCGACGCATCTGATGACCGTACACCACAATGACCAGAAAACAAATCAGAGGGAGTACGAAAGATACATTCACTGCCGGCAGCCCCAGCAAGGTCTTGCAGTCTATCAAAGAAGCCTGTAAGGGAGGCAAAACCGATCCTCCCAGAATAGCCATAATCAATCCGGCAGCCCCGAACTTCGCATCATCACCCATACCCTTCAGAGCAATACCGTAGATAGTGGGAAACATCAGGGACATACAGGCAGAAACTCCTACCAGGCAATACATGCCATAGATATTCTGCAAGAAAATCACTCCTAAAATGCACAAGGAAGCCCCAATGGCAAGCACCTTCAGCAACTTACCCGGATTGACATATTTCAGCATCAAGGTACAAACAAAACGACTGATACAAAAAATCACCATAGCGATAATATTGTATTTCTGCGACAAAACCTCAGCTGCCTGTTCTTCCATACCTTGCGACATAAACAAACGGGTACCATACTGAATGATAAAAGTCCAGCACATAATCTGCGCTCCTACATAGAAGAACTGTGTCACTACCCCATAACGATAGCGTTTGACGGCATACAGACGCTTCAAGGTAGGCACAAAATCAATGGAATGAGACTGGTCGGCATTCTTGGGCATACGGGTCAGGCGAATGACAAGAAGCATAATCAGTATCACCACTCCAATAGACAAATAAGGGGTGATGAGTATAGTCAGGTCTGAATCGCGAATCGCCTCAAATTCTGCCTGACTAAGCCGGGCACGCCCGGCGGTGTCCAGCGGATGAAGCTGGTTCTGGATAAAGTTCATGGCCACAAACATCCCCATCAAAGAGCCTATGGGATTGAAGGCCTGTGCCAGATTCAAGCGGCGGGTAGCGGTTTCCTCCGTTCCCATCGACAGAATATAAGGATTGCAACTGGTTTCCAAGAAAGACAGTCCGCATGTCATAATGAAATAAGCCAGCAAAAAAGGATAATAGTTGCCGGTCAGTTTGGCTGGGAAAAAAGACAAGGCACCCAAGGCATACAGCCCCAGACCCAGCATGACTCCCGCCTTGTAGGAATACTTGCGGATAAACATCGCCGCCGGGAAAGCCATGGCAAAATATCCGCCGTAAAAAGCGACTTGCACCAAGGTTCCGTCGGTCACGCTCATCCTGAATATTTTGGAAAAAGCCTTGACCATAGGATTGGTAATGTCATTGGCAAAGCCCCACAAGGCAAAACAAAAGGTAATCAGAATGAAGGGAATCAGGAAATTCACCCCATCCTTCTTTAATATAGATTGGTTATTCGATGTATTACTCATGGTATCAGATTTTAATAAAGTCAGCAGGTGACCATTCGGTTACTTGATTTGTTGCATGATATTTCCGATGGCAGTCGCTTCCACCGGTCCTTCTACTACGGGAATGCCAATGGCCTCTTCCGTCAACCAGTTCAGGTATTTGTTCTGACTTCCTCCACCTATGACATACAGTTTTGTGACCGGCTCCGGCAAAAGCCGGTTCAAAGCTTCCACCCCCACCTTATAGCGTAAAGCCAGCGAACGAAGCACACATTTCACAAACTCTCCCTGGGTGACAGGGGGCTTCTGACCCTGAGCCACGCAATAAGTGGTAATGGCATCTGCCATACTTACCGGACACTGGAAAGCTGCTGCATCCACATCAATCAACGCCTCCGTTTCCGCACCTTCCGCAGCCGGCAACAAGGTGGTATAGGCTACATCTCTCCCTTCATCCTTCCATTCCTGCATCAGCTTCTGAAGTATCCACAGCCCAGTGATGTTCTGCAAGAAACAAATCTGTCCGTCTCTTCCCCCCTCATTGGTAAATCCTGCCAGCCGGGCGGCTTCCGTCAGAATCGGTTCATTGTTCATGACTCCCAGCAAAGACCAGGTACCCGAGCTCAGGAATGCCACTTTCTTTCCATCCACAGACGAAGGAACCACACTGGCTGCACTGGCCGTGTCGTGTGAAGCCACGGCTATTACTTCCACCTCATAATCTATTCCTATCTGTTCCTTGATTTCCTGTTTCAGAAAACCCCGTGAGGTACCTGGCATAACCACTTCGCCGAAAAGATGCTCTGGAAGCCCCAGTCCACGAATCAGCTTGAAATTCCACGTACGTGCCTTGGCGTCCAGCAGTTCCGAGGTAGAGGCAATGCTATATTCATTGTTGGCTACCCCTGTGAGATAATAGCTGAACAAATCAGGCATGAACAACAACTTATCGGCCACTTTCAGCTGGACATTATCTTCCTTCTGTAGGGCATACAGCTGGAATAAGGTGTTGATAGCCATTACCTGTGTACCCGATTCCGCATAATGTGCCGCTACATCCACTTTCGAAAAGAACTCCTCAGGCATACCATCTGTACGGTTGTCACGGTAGCAGACCGGATTTCCTAACAGATTTCCCTGCTGGTCTATCAATCCGAAATCCACTCCCCAGGTATCAATACCGATACTCTTCAGGACATACCCTTTCTCCACTGCCTTGCGGATGCCCGTCTTCATCTCCTCAAACAAGGAAAGGAAATCCCAGTAAATATGGCCCCCCATCCGCACCTGACGATTGGGAAAACGATACACCGTATCCAGCTGGAGTTCCTCACCGGAAAGGTAGCCGGCGATTACTCTGCCGCTACCTCCTCCGAAATCAATCGCTAAATATGCTTCTTTCATTTGGTCTTCTTTCCTAAAATATAGGTATCAAGGTCATCAATCTCTTCCGGTGTCAACGTCTTGTACTTTCCCCCGGAAAGCACGATGATACGGCATGCCATTTCAAAGAACATCGCTCTCTCAAAAGCCTGGTCAAAGTCTTTTCCGCAGACCACTTGTCCATGTTTCTGCAACAACACCGAATTATGCGACTTCATGGCTGCAATCACCGCCTCAGCCAGTTCTTTGGAACCCGGACGAAAATACGGAATGACTGGAATTTCCGCACCGACATGGCACGGCACTTCTGCCGTCACATTGAAATCTTTCGGGGTGTCTTCCATGCATGACACCACCGTGGCATAGGGAGACTGAAAATGAAGTACCACATTTACCTCCGGACGTTCTCTCAACACTCCCAAATGGAACACACTTTCCATGGAAGGTTTCACGCCATTCAACACTTCGCCTGTATCCAAACGGCACACAGCCACCTTATCCTTTGTCAAGGACGGAACCCACGAGCCTGTGCCAGACACCAGCACTTCTTCGCCTACGCGCCATGAAAGGTTACCACTGCTGCACACCGTCAATCCGGCATCACCTACCCGATGCGCCTGTTTCAAAAATTCTTCAATATGTTCGTTTGTAATCATAATTTTCTCAAGAATGGAAATAAAGCCGGAACCAACGGGTTTTCCCATCCGTTCCGGCAAGGTAATTAAAATATGAGTTATTTATAAATAGGACCGTAATTCTGGCAAGCCCGGTAGTCGGCTCCTTCCTTATCCATACCGAACGCATTCCATGCCGCCGGACGGAAAATCTTATCGTCTTCCACATTGTGCATGCAGACCGGAATACGCAGGATAGAGGCCAGCGTAATCAAATCCTGACCAATGTGTCCGTAGCTGATGGCTCCATGATTGGCACCCCAATTGTTCATGACAGAGTATACATCCTTGAAAGCTGGTTTGTCGCACAGGCGAGGCACAAACCAAGTGGTCGGCCATGTACGGTCAGTTCGTTCATCCAGTAACTTGTGGATTTCCGGATCGATTTCCACCGTCCATCCTTCAGCGATCTGAAGCACCGGACCCAGTCCTTTAACCAAGTTCAAACGGCTCATGGTAACAGGCATACCTCCCTTAGATAAGAAATTGGAAGAGAAACCACCTCCACGGAAATAATCTCTGTTGGCCGGATACCAAGTGGTTGCTTCCAGACATTTCTCCACTTCGCCTTCCGTGATTTCCCAAGATGGTTTCATCGCCGGATGACCATCGGAGTCGGTCTGCTGTCCTGTTCCATCCAAGGTAGTCGCTCCGGAATTAATCAAATGGATGATACCATTCTTTGCCAATCCGGTCAGTTCCTTTCCTGTAACCCGTTTCACGGCTTCCGGACTCCAATAAGTACGCACGTCAGAGAAAATCTGTGCACGATTAGTCAACAAATGACCGAAAAGCATGGCTACTCCGTTGCAGGCATCATTTTCAGTGGCCACCACGTAGGCCTCACGGATACCGTTCCAGTCAAAGGACGTATTCAACAAAGCTTCCGAGAAATCCCCATTCGGATAGAAATCGGTCCACTGACGCTGTCCCTGGAAACCAGCTGCAATGGCATTGTGTCCCAGTGCCTCTTCCTTGAATCCCATTTCCCTCAACTTCGGATTACCGGTCATCAAATCACGCATAATAAGGGTCATCTTCACAATGAATTCCCAGTCGGCATCCTTCTCTGCACGTGTCTTGACCTTGGCTTCTACATTAAAGTCTTTCCCTTCATTCTTCTTGCAGTATTTCTCGGTCCATGCCATTGCCTTGGCATATTCTTCCTTATCGTAAATTCCTTCGGTCATACGGCGGATTATCTCGGTCAAATCGACCGACTCACAACGCATGCCTAAGTATTCCTGGAAGAAATCCGGATTGACAATTGAACCGGCAATACCCATGGATACGCTACCCATGGAAAGATAAGATTTGCCTCTCATAGTTGCTACTGCCTGAGCCGCACGGGCAAAACGCAAAATCTTTTCTGCCACATCGGCCGGAATGGTATTGTCTTCAATATCCTGTACGTCATGCCCGTAAATACCGAACGCCGGCAGTCCTTTCTGTGCATGCCCAGCCAATACCGCAGCCAGATACACAGCTCCCGGTCTCTCCGTACCGTTGAAGCCCCACACAGCCTTCGGATAGTAAGGATTCATATCCATCGTTTCAGCTCCATAACACCAGCAGGAAGTCACTGTAATGGTAGCTCCTACACCTTCCCGTTCAAACTTCTCGGCACAAGCCGCACTTTCAGCCACACGACCGATGGTAGAATCGGCAATCACGCATTCCACCGGACTTCCGTCACCGTTTTTCAAATTAGAAGATATCAGTTCGGCTACAGCTTTCGCCAGATTCATCGTTTTTTCTTCAAGGCTTTCACGAACACCACCCTGACGTCCGTCAATTGTGGGACGAATCCCAATTTTGGGGTACTTTTTCATTGTTTAGATTCTTTACAAAGTTAAACTTCTATTTATATCTGTCTCTTTCAATTATCCATACTGAACTGTGCTGAAACAGCCGTGCAAAAAACGCTGTTCCTCCTCCATTTCAAACAGAGTGCCGAAGATGCACTTCCGTAGGGAGGAACTCCTGCACCGGCTCACCTGTCAAAATAAAACGGGCAGCCTTCCGACCCATTTCTTCCCAGTCAATACTAAGCGCCGTGATTCCGTCATCAATTACCTCATAGGCTGGCGTGTCATTATAGGCAATCAATCCAAAATCGACTCCACATTTCAACCCTTCCTCCCTGCTCCCCTTGATGACGTTTACCACATCTGTCTGCCGGATGACGATATACACCACACCTTTTTCTATCTGCTGAATCTCTTCGTCATTCACCACCTCCGCCACCATATGGTTGTCACGGCAATAGGCCTCAAAACTCCACACAGAAGTCTGAGGATGCTTAGACTCCTGAGGCAACTGAAACACCATCTTGCGATAACGCTTCAAACGTTCCGTCAATTCAGACAAAGACCTATAAAATGCCTCATCAAAATCCTGGCAGATGTAAGAACGGTTTCCTTTCTCAAACTTGCCAAAATCGAGTAACAGAAGCCGTGAAGACGGGATTTTGTCAAACAAGGGAGAAAATGTCTCATTATCAAAATTCATGACGACATAATAGTTGTATCTCCCGATAGCCTCCTGCAAAATGGTATTGAATATATGCTCATTATACTGATGAAACCAGAGATCTACCTTATAAGACACAGAAAGTTTCTTGGTAAAACTATTATATAAGGTATTCTTAAAAGGAGAATATTCATCCAACAGCAGAAAGATTTTCTCTTGCCGGTTAATGACATAATATCCTTTTCCCGGAGTGGAATCGATCAACCTCCGCTCACGCAAAGCCGCAAAGGCCTTGAAAACGGTGTCACGCGATACATGATAAGTTCTGCTTAACGCATTGATAGAAGGCAGACTTGTATCCGTACGATATTTCCCTACCAGAATATCTTGCTCAATCATATCTGATAGTTGTTTTACCTTGGTAGACTGCTGTCCGAATTTTACATTCTTTTCCATATCAATGTATTATCTGTGCTGAACCATACTGATACAAAGAAAAAGATTTTGTAGAAGACCGCCAAAGAATGCTTTATGTTTAAAAACAGATTGAAGAAAAAAAGCAACAAAAAAAATGGTTTCAAGAAATTTTCTTGAAACCATCCTTTGTACACCCTCAGGGATTCGAACCCTGGACCCACTGATTAAGAGTCAGTTGCTCTACCAACTGAGCTAAGAGTGCATTCAAACTTTCTAGAGGTTCCTGGCGGATTCGAACCGCCGTGCACGGTTTTGCAGACCGCTGACTAAGCCACTCATCCAAGGAACCGAATGTGCTCTCTTTTTTGCTAATTTGCGAGGTTCCTGGCGGATTCGAACCGCCGTACACGGTTTTGCAGACCGCTGACTAAGCCACTCATCCAAGGAACCAAGATGTTCGCTGCACCTGTTTTTCTCAAATGCGTTGCAAAGGTACAACTATTTTTCAAACTTACAATACCTGAAGAAAGGAATTTGTATTTTTCTTTACAAAAAGCACCCCAACCCTCTCTTTCACCTTAATGATAATAAGCAGAAACTTTGAGTTCTCACAAAAAACTTTTTTCTTTGCAGACAACTAACTATAAAACATGCAACCATGAAAGGTATTGTTCTTGCAGGAGGATCGGGCACCCGACTCTACCCTATCACCAAAGGAGTTTCCAAACAACTTCTTCCAGTTTTCGACAAACCCATGATTTATTATCCGATATCGGTCCTGATGCTGGCGGGAATCCGCGACATTCTGATTATTTCTACTCCAAACGACCTTCCAAGCTTTCGCCGGCTACTGGGCGATGGAAGCGATTTCGGAGTTCACTTTGAATATGCCGAACAACCTTCACCCGACGGACTGGCACAGGCTTTTCTGATTGGAGAAAAATTTATTGGAAAGGAGGCGGTCTGCCTGGTCTTGGGCGATAACATTTTCCATGGAAACAGTTTCACGGTCATGCTGAAAGAGGCTGTCCGTACGGCCGAACAAGAAGGAAAAGCCACCGTCTTCGGCTATTGGGTCAGTGACCCGGAACGCTATGGAGTGGCAGAATTCGACAAGGAAGGCAATTGCCTCTCCATTGAGGAAAAGCCTCAGTATCCCAAATCCAACTATGCGGTGACTGGACTCTATTTCTATCCGAACAAAGTGGTGGAAGTGGCCAAACAAATCAAGCCTTCCGCCCGCGGTGAATTGGAAATCACTTCGGTGAACCAGCGTTTCCTGTCCGACGGAGAACTGAAGGTACAAACCCTTGGAAGAGGATTTGCCTGGCTGGATACCGGCACGCACGACTCGCTGGCAGAAGCTTCCACCTATATCGAAGTGATTGAAAAACGTCAGGGACTGAAAGTGGCCTGCCTGGAAGGCATTGCCCTGCGTCAGGGATGGATTACTCCCGAAAAGATGCGTGAACTGGCTCAACCCATGCTGAAAAACCAATACGGGCAATACTTACTGAAAGTCATCGACGAACTGCAAAAGAACAATCGATAAATGATATTAATCATTCAAACATGGAAGTAATACATACGGCAATCGACGGGGTAGTCATCATCGAACCCCGTCTGTTTAAAGATGAAAGAGGATATTTTTTTGAGTCATTCTCCCAAAGAGATTTTGACAGGCAGGTACGCCCCATCCATTTCGTACAAGACAATGAAAGCAAATCGAGCTACGGAGTGCTGCGCGGACTGCATTTTCAGAAACCACCGTTTGCACAAAGCAAGCTGGTACGCGTCATCAAAGGTTCTGTACTCGACGTGGCGGTGGACATACGCAAAGGTTCTCCCACTTTCGGGCAGCATGTGGCTGTAGAACTGACCGAAGACAATCACCGGCAGTTTTTCATTCCCCGCGGCTTTGCCCACGGATTCAGCGTACTGAGCGACGAAGTCATCTTCCAATACAAGTGCGACAATTTCTATGCCCCCCAGAGTGAAGGGGCCATTGCCTGGAATGACCCGGCTTTAAAGATTGACTGGAAGATACCCACCGAAAAAGTCATCCTTTCGGAGAAAGACAAGCACCATCCGTTGCTGGCAGAAGCCGACTGGTTGTTCGACTACCACGAAGACCTTTACAAAGAATAAGACACAAAAATCCCCGGATAACGAGATTGCCATCCGGGGATTTTTTATCAATTATTATCTTGTGCGTTCTTTTTCATACGCAATTCATACAAATCATTCCGGCGGTCACGCAGGTTACGCACACTACCATAGGTGTGAAGTTCATTCAATAAGTCCAAATCCACATCGGAAACCAAAATCATTTCCGTATTCGGAGTAGCTTCCGCACGTTTTCCGTCGGTCGGGAAAGCAAAGTCGCACGGCGTAAAGACGCCTGACTGTGCATACTGGATATCCATGTTGTGTACACGAGGCAGGTTGCCCACACTACCGGCAATCACCACGAAACATTCATTTTCAATGGCACGTGCCTGTGCGCAGACCCGTACACGTGAATAACCGTTCTGTGTATCGGTCAGGAACGGCACAAACAGAATCTGCATGCCCTGATCGGCCATCAGTCGGGAAAGTTCCGGGAATTCCACATCGTAACAAATCAGCACACCGATTTTGGCACAGTCGGTGTCAAAGGTCTGCACTTTCTTACCGCCACTCAATCCCCAGCTCTTCACTTCATCGGGAGTTACGTGAATCTTCTCATACATTTCGTAAGTTCCGTCACGACGGCAAAGGAATCCCACATTATAGAGTCCACCGTCGTCCTTCACGTAAGGCATACTACCTGTGATGATATTGATGTTGTGCTTGATGGCCAGGTTAATGAAACGGTCTCTGATATCTTCCGTATATTGAGCCAAAGCACGGATAGACTGGGCCTCTCCCATATTGTTGAATTTGGCCATCAACGGGGCATTGAAATATTCCGGGAACAGGACGAAGTCGCTCTTATATCCGGCCACTGCATCGATGAAGAACTCTACCTGTTCAAACACATCGTCCAATGTCTGATAGGAACGCATCTGCCACTGTACCAGACCCACCCGCACTGTGGTCTTCTTGTCAATGTAAGAATCTGTAGGCGGCTGATAATAGATGTTATCCCACTGCAACAACGTAGCGCAGTGCTTGGATTCCTCATCGTTCGGCAGGTAATTACGCATCACACGACGTACGTGGAAATCATTAGAAAGCTGGAAGGTCAGCACCGGATCGTAAATTTCGCGCGAACGGACCTTCTCGATGTATTCCTTCGGACGCATCTGATCAGCGTACTTGTAGTAGTTCGGAATACGTCCACCGAACATGATGGCTTTCAGGTTCAACTTTTCGCACAACTCCTTGCGATATTCATACATTCGGCGGGCCAGACGCAGACCCCGGTATTCCGGATGGATAAACACTTCAATACCATAAAGGATATTTCCTTTCGGGTTGTGTGTGCTGAAAGTCTCATCTCCTGTCACCTTCGCATACGTGTGGTCTCCCTTGACCAAATCATAATCCACGATGATGGAAAGTGCACATCCCACAATCTTGTCATCTACGACGGTTACAATCTGCCCTTCCGGGAAAATACGAATCAGTTTTTCTATTTGTGCATGTGTCCAGAACACATCTTTGTCTGCATAAACGCGAGTAAAAGACTGGGCCAGCTGGGCATAGTCTTCAATCTGCAAATTTCGAAGCTCTACCTTGTTAATCTTCTTTTGAGTCGGTTCCATAATTTAACTAATTTTGTCCGTTATTTTTCTCGGGCACAAAAGTAATCATTTCCTCAGGTAGGGTGTATCGCTTATTCAGGATTATTATACTATCTTTGTGACAAAAACCAAGCCTCATGAAAAAAATTAAACTAGGACTCCTTGCCCGCATCATCCTAGCTATCGCTCTGGGTATTGGTGCTGGAACAGTTTCACCGGCACTTCCGGTACGCATTTTTGTGACATTCAATGCGCTTTTCAGCCAGTTTCTGAACTTCATCATTCCTCTGATTATTGTAGGACTGGTTACTCCGGCCATTGCCGACATCGGGAAAGGAGCCGGGAAAATGCTGGTAGCCACCGTGTTGCTGGCTTACGGAGCCACCCTGTTTTCCGGATTTCTCTCGTTCGGCGTAGGGGAAACCTTTTTCCCCAGCCTCATCACCCGGAACATACCTTTGTCCGAAATCAGTGAGGCACACGGCGTCACTCCTTTCTTTACCGTGGCCATACCGGAACCGCTCAATGTCATGACGGCCTTGGTGATGGCCTTTACCCTCGGACTCGGACTGGCCCACCTGGATACGACCTACCTGAAAAATGTCTGTAACGATTTCAAGAAAATCATCGTCAAGACCATACAAGCCGTGATACTGCCCCTGTTGCCGATTTATATCTTCGGCATTTTCTTCAACATGACTCACTCCGGACAAGTGTTCCACGTACTGGCAGTGTTTATCAAGATTATCGGCATCATCTTCCTGCTGCACATTTTCCTGCTGATTTTCCAATACTGCATCGCGGGACTGTTTGTACGCAAGAATCCGTTCCGCCTGTTAGCAAGGATGATGCCGGCCTATTTCACCGCACTGGGTACCCAGTCATCGGCAGCCACCATTCCTGTGACCCTAAAACAGACGATACTGAATGGCGTGCACGAAGGAATTGCCGGTTTTGTCATTCCGTTGTGTGCCACCATCCACCTTTCGGGAAGTACCATGAAGATTGTGGCTTGTGCCTTGGCCCTGATGATGATGCAGGGTATTCCTTACGACTTCCAAATGTTTGCCGGATTTATCTTTATGTTAGGAATCACCATGGTAGCCGCTCCGGGTGTACCGGGAGGAGCCATTATGGCCTCGCTCGGCATCTTGTCGTCCATGCTGGGATTTGATGAGAATGCACAAGCTCTGATGATTGCCCTCTATATCGCCATGGACAGTTTTGGTACGGCCTGCAACGTAACGGGCGACGGAGCCTTGGCTCTTCTTATCGACAAGTGGTTCGGGAATTCAACGACGAATACGTCTAGTACATCTCATCAAGACTGAACGTAAGGCTACGTTCTACAAATTAGCGACTTACGAAGAACAGGTAGTCGCTTTATCACATGACCCAAAGCTATAACTGTGGTTATAATTCCGATTTTATAATGCCATAATCCAAGTGGAGAGTTTGCCCCATTTATACCCAATAGTGCAAGACCTGTAACGGATAGCAATAAAAATATGACAGACAGGAAAGCTGTAACTTTACTCTTTCTATCTATTCCCTTTTTTATAACTCTTTTATACCATCCCCGATGCGTGGACACGTGGAATATGATGGTAACAAGAAACAAGATACTTCCCAAGACATGAAACACAGCCCAGTTATGCCAGATTTCATGACTGCCACCATGTCCGGCCACATGCAGACCAAATCCTGAAATGGCAGACACGATAAATACAACTATCAATATCCAGTCAATTACAAAAATTCTTTTCATACATTTCCGTTTTTATTACGTGACAAAGATCACTACTTTACTGGAAATGAACGATAACAATTGTAAAGAAATGGAGTTTAACGACGATTTCTAATACGAGACAGTGAAACAGATGTAATACCAAGATAAGAAGCTATATAATGTAATGGTACCCGTTGGACAATATTAGGATACTCCTTCAACAATTCTTCGTATCTCTGTTGTGGCGTATTCTTGATACGGGACAAAAACAGGTGCTGGTAAAAGCTGAACCGTTCTATAATTTTCTCTTCATATAGCAGTCTCAAGGCAGGATTACTTTCTATTTTGTGATAGAAATCTTCTTTTTTAATTGACACGACTTCAGACGGCTCAATGCTTTCTAATGAAAACAAGCTGGGGGTACCTTTATACAGACTATCAAATGAGGCTACAAAATCACCTTCGAAAAAAAATTGAAAGGTTATATCCTTTCCTTCATTGTAGAAAAATAATCTTAGACATCCTTTACGGATAAAGTATATCTCATCCGCAATCTTACCCTCTTCCAATAATACCGTTTTAGACGGAATGGATAGCGCTTCAATTTCTTTTACATTAAAGAATATATTATCTGACATTTCTTTCATTAAACCCGCTTTATAAATCCGACCCAACGACCATCTTGTTCAAGTCCATATAAGAAAACATGCTGAAAATAGACAGGAAGATGCTCTCTGCAGTACAAAAAATCTTCTTGCGCCAGAAAATCGTATGTGCCCGACACATCACTTTCCCCAATATCCACAAGGTTCAGACAATCCGTTTTTTGACCTCTCTAATCATATCATGCTTCATTACATGAAGTTTCAATTTATGTGACTTACCACGATGCCAAATATACCGAATATTTGACATTGTACAATTGGGATACAACAAATATCAGATCAAGAACCGAAAAAAACGACAAGATTTATTTATCATAACATAATTTTCCGTAAGTTTGTTATCCGCTCAAGCTAAAAAACATACTTATGAAAAGAAATCCTTACAAAGAAGCTCCGGCCAGTTTTTCCATCTGCTTACATACTGACTGTCCCTGCGCTTCCAATTGCCTGCGCCAGCTGGCCTATCCGGTACTGCTGGAACGGGAGGCATTCCTGCACCTGGCCAATCCCGCACGATGCACCAAAGACACTTCCTGCCCGTATTACCGCGATGCCACTCCGGTGACCTACATGCGCGGTTTTACCCACATGAAAAAGCGGATGTATCCCGACCAATATCAGAAATTCATGAATATCCTGATTGCCCACTTCGGACGAAATCCTTATTTTGAAAGAAGAAGAGGGGAAAGAAAACTAAATCTCCAAGAACAGGAAATCATCCGCAAGGCCCTGAAGCAGGCTGGAGTGACAAACAACCTGGAATTTGACCAGCAAGAAACCGGATTCAACTGGTACGACTAGCCAGTACTTCCCCGAAAGTACTGCAGTACTGCCTAAGGAGTACTACAGTACTGCCAAGGAAGTACTGCGGTACTTCTTAGACAGTACTCGCAAAGCATAACAATCTATTTATCAACCGAATAAAAAATACAAAAAAAAAGACCTGCCAACGTAAAAAAACGAAACAGGCCTCTTTGGTAATTTATTTCATGCCACGTGCCTTGAAAATCCGCTCCTTGGCATCATTGATACGCTGGAGCTTTTCTTCTGCAGCCTTTCGGATATCTTCTCCCAATGTGGCTACCCGGTCGGGATGGTGTTTCAGCACGAGACTACGATAAGCCTTGCGCACTTCCTCATCCGAAGCCGTAGGTTCGATTTCCAGCACCTTGTAGGCATCTTCCAGTGAATCGCCTTTCAGGTTCAGCATGGAGTCTACTTCCTGTATGGAAAGCTGCATGGACTGTGCCACTTCTTTCAATGCATCCACTTCGGCCTGACACACATTGCCGTCACTCTGGGCAATCTTCACCAAGAAATCGAGTAACTGCAAACGCTGTTCGTAAGCCAGGTTGGCCGCAATCTGTGCCCCACATTCCCGGATGGTACGACGAAACGCAGAAGGGTCATTCCGTTCCATCTGCTTGCGCTGTTCAAACAGGTTCAGCAAGATACGTTCACCTTCTTCCACCGCATTGGCGCCAAAATTAACTCGTAGGAACTGACGGACGAATTCCATTTCACTGTGCATGATACGACCGTCCGCACGGATGATATACGAGGCCATGACCAGCATAGAAAACAAAAAGCTATTGCGCTGACCGGCATAAATATCCTCCTGCGTATAAGTTCCAGCAGTTTCCCCCATTTCATTCTGTGCAGTCACACTCTTGTCAAACAAGGAGCCGATGGCAAATCCTGCCAAAGCTCCCAAGGGGCCCATGGCCATGAATCCCATGATTCCCCCAATCCATTTTCCGTATCCCATAAACGAATGCTATTATTCTATCTTCTTAAAACAATGTACAAACCTCGGCCTGACTCACTTTGATCAAATCGGCCGGAGCCAGTTTCACCTGCAGCCCTCTCACTCCTGCACTGACATAAATATAAGGAAAGTCCGTGCAAGTGTGGTGGATATACGTCGGGAAATGTTTCTTCATCCCTATCGGAGAACATCCTCCCCGAATGTATCCGGTCAACGGAAGCAACTCCTTTACCGGAATCAAGTCACATTTCTTGTTGCCGGAAACCTTGGCCGCCAGCTTCAGGTCAATCTCGTGTTCTCCCGGAACCACGCAGACAAAATAGCCCGACTTGTCTCCATGCAGCACCAGCGTCTTGAATACTTGTTCAATATTCTCACCCAATGTGGCAGCCACATGCACGCAACTCAAGTCGTTTTCATCCACCTCATAGGGAACCAGTTCGTATTTCACCTTATCCCGATCCAGCAGGCGGGCTGCATTGGTTTTTGCAATCTTATCTTTTGCCATTTTTTATCGCTCCTTTCAGTTCTTCTTTTAAAAATCCTGATGTATATCCTTTTCCCGAAGCGGCTACTTCTTCCGGAGTTCCGCAGACCAGCAACTGGCCTCCTCCTTTTCCACCTTCGGGACCCATATCAATAATATAATCTGCCATCTTGATGACATCCAGATTGTGTTCTATCACGATGACGGTATTTCCCTTGTCTACCAAACGGTTCAATACGTTCATCAATACCCGGATATCCTCAAAGTGCAATCCGGTGGTCGGTTCGTCCAAAATATATACGGTCTTTCCCGTATCTCTCTTCGACAACTCCGTAGCCAGTTTCACGCGCTGACTTTCGCCTCCCGACAAAGTGGTGGAAGGTTGCCCCAACTTGATATAACCGAGTCCTACCTCCTGCAGCACCTTGATTTTATTCAGAATCTGCGGTACATTCTCAAAGAATTCTACCGCACGGTTGATGGTCATATCCAGCACGTCGGCGATGGATTTTCCCTTGTAACGCACTTCCAGTGTTTCGCGGTTGTAACGCTTGCCGTGACACACCTCACACGGAACCAGCACATCCGGCAGGAAATTCATCTCGATGGTCTTATACCCGTTTCCACCACAAGCCTCACAGCGTCCGCCGGACACATTGAACGAGAAGCGTCCGGCCTTATAACCTCGGATTTTTGCTTCCGGAAGGCCGACAAACAAGTTACGGATATCGGAAAACACGCCCGTATACGTCGCCGGATTGGAACGAGGCGTACGGCCCAGCGGAGACTGGTCTACATTCACTACCTTATCAATGTACTCCAACCCTTCCACACTGTCATACGGCAAGGGGTCTTGCAACGAACGGTAGAAATGCTGGGAGAGAATCGGCTGCAACGTATCGTTGACCAACGTAGACTTTCCACTACCGGAAACACCCGTCACGCAAATCAGCTTGCCCAACGGAAACTCCACATCATCGCCTTTCAGGTTGTTGCCACGGGCTCCCCGCAGAATCAAAGAATACCCGTTGCCTTTCCGACGTTCTGCGGGCACTTCGATGCACATCTTCCCGTTCAGGTATTGCGAAGTCAGGGTATTGGTTTTCAACATTTCCGCCGGAGTACCGGAAAAGACAACTTCTCCTCCTAACCGACCGGCTTTCGGCCCCATGTCTACGATGTAATCGGCTGCCAGCATCATATCCTTGTCATGCTCCACCACAATCACGGTATTGCCCAAGTCACGCAACTCTTTCAAAGAATTGATCAACCGGATATTGTCACGCTGATGCAATCCGATACTAGGTTCGTCCAAGATGTACAGCACATTCACTAACTGAGACCCAATCTGAGTAGCCAGACGGATACGCTGGCTTTCTCCTCCCGACAAGGTCACGGACGAACGGTTCAAGGACAAATAGTCCAAACCCACATCCAACAGAAACTTCAGACGGGTACGTATTTCTTTCAGAATTTCCGTGGCAATCAGCCGTTGCTTTTCTTCCAGGAAATCCTCTACATGGCACACCCAGTCATACAGCTCACTGATGTCCATGGTGGCCAGTTCGTAAATATTCTTGTCATGAATGCGGAAATGCAAGGCTTCCTTGTTCAGACGTGCCCCTTTACATTCCGGACACACATCTGTCTTGGCAAACTGTTCCGCCCATTTCTGTGCGGTAGCCGAAGCCTCCTTTTCCTGCATCATCTGGATATACTTGACAATACCTTCATACACCACGAAATAATCGGAAGTGGTATGAATCAGCGAACTCTTGATTTTCAGCCGCTCGTCGCATCCGTACAGAATCTCATTGATGGCATCTTGCGGTAATTCGCTCACCGGCGTTTTCAGGGTCGCTTCATAACGTTCCAGCAAAGCTTCCAGCTGCCAGAATATCATCACGTTCTTGTATTTTCCCAAAGGGGCCACCGCTCCCTCATACACGGACAACGAACGGTCGGGAATCACCTTGTCTTCATCAATCAGATTGACATAGCCCAATCCTTTGCAACGCGGACAAGCTCCTTGCGGTGAGTTGAAAGAAAAATTATGCGGAGCAGGTTCCTTGTAGGAAAGTCCCGTCACCGGACACATTAAACGCTTGCTGTAATGGCGTACACTCTCCGTCTGCGCATCCAGTATCATCAAAAGGCCATCTCCCTGTTGCATGGCCGTCGACACGCTCTGCTTCAGCCGGCTGTCTTCTTTGTCGGCCACCACCATTTTGTCAATCACCACTTCAATGTCGTGGTTTTTATAGCGGTCCAGCTTCATGCCGTGTACAATCTCCTTGATTTCCCCGTCTACCCGGACATAAAGATACCCTTTCTTGCGTACCTGCTCGAACAGTTCTTTGTAATGTCCTTTACGTGTCCGTACCAAAGGAGCTAAGATAAAGATACGTTTGCCCTTGTAGTCCCGGTGTATCAAATCCAAAATCTGCTCTTCGGTGTACTTCACCATTTTCTCACCCGACAAATACGAATAGGCCGTACCTGCCCGCGCAAACAACAGACGCAGATAATCATATATTTCGGTGGTCGTTCCTACCGTAGAACGAGGATTCTTGTTGGTGGTTTTCTGCTCGATGGAAATCACCGGACTCAGTCCCGTAATCTTGTCCACATCCGGACGTTCCATTCCTCCTAAGAAATTACGGGCATACGCTGAAAAGGTCTCAATGTAACGCCGCTGCCCCTCCACGAACAGTGTATCGAAAGCTAAGGAAGACTTTCCACTTCCGCTCAATCCGGTAATCACCGTCAGGCTGTCACGGGGTATTTCCACATCTATATTTTTCAGGTTGTGCACCCGGGCTCCTTGTACACAAATAGTTTCAGTTCCTTCAGTCATATTGTCCTTCAATGATATCTTTGCAAAGATAGAGATATTTACTTTTCCATTTTCATCCTACAATGCAATTTTTTTTGTACTTTTGCCACTCAACAAATCAGATAAATGACCATGAGATTCTTTCAGATAGTTTGTCTTTCACTGGCTTTGACATTGGGAAATGCCGGAAAACTTCTTCATGCACAAAACGGAAACAATTATTTTCTACATACAGTAAGCAAAGGCCAGAGCCTCTACTCCATTGCCAACATGTACCATGTCACCGTGGATGACATTGTCCGCCTGAACCCGGGAAGTGACAAACAAATCCGGGCGGGTGAGTCTCTGAAGATACCACAGGCAAACCACACTTCTTCCAGCGAAAACGGAACCTTCCATACCATACAAGCAGGCGAGACACTGTATCAGCTGACTGTGAAATACAATGTCAGCGCACAAGCCATCTGCGATGCCAATCCAGGACTAAGCGCCAGCAATTTCCGAATCGGCCAAGTTATTTCCATTCCAACAGGAAACCCGGAAGCCCCTGTTTCCCAACCGACAGCAACACCTCATCCTACTGCTACTCCAGCCACTTCCCAGAAAGACTGGAAAGAAATGCATAAGGTGGAACGCAAAGAGACTATCTTCAGCATCTGCCAAGAGTATGGAATAACCCAAGAAGACCTGCTGGCACTGAATCCAGAATTGAAAAACGGAAAACTGAAAAAAGGAATGTTCCTCTTTATCCCTTATCCTAAAGGTAGCCAGACAAACAAACAAACAGTTACCACGCCTGTTGCCACCCCGTCTAACGAAGAACTTTTCAGCCAAAGTAAAACGGCACATAAAAACCTAAAAACCATCCAGGCAGCTGTCATGCTTCCGTTTACAGCCGCCAACAATACCAAAGCTGAGGAACAGAGCCGGATGATAGAATATTACGAAGGATTTCTGCTGGCTGTAGACAGTCTGAAACGACAGGGAGTATCCATCAATTTATACACGTACGACACCAAAGGAAGCGAAAACACTATTTCCGGTATCCTGAACAAACCGGAGATGAAAGACATGGATATTATTTTCGGGCCTGTTCATACAGCCCAAATCGGACAATTATCCGATTTTGCCAAACGGCACAAAATACGTCTGGTAGTTCCTTTTGCTCCGAAAGTGGATCAGGTCTTCAATAACCCGATGATTTATCAGATAAACACTCCTCAGTCTTATTTCTATTCAGAAGTCTATGAACACTTCTTGCGAAAATTCAGTCAATCGAACATTATCTTCATTGACATAACTAACGGAGATAAAGAAAAGACAGAATTCATTAACGGACTGAAAAATGAATTGAAAGACAACCGAATGAAGTTTAAACAAATACAACTGGGGGCTACCCTCACACCCGAAAAAGTAATTGCAGCCATGGATACACTCCAGGAAAATATTTTCATTCCGACATCCGGACGCAGCAGCGCCCTGACCAGGATTATTCCCCAACTGAGCAATGTGTTGCGTGCACACCCTGCTTTCAACATGCATCTGTTCGGCTATCCGGAATGGCAAACTTACACACAGGAACATCTGGCCAGCTTCTATGAACTGGATACCTATTTCTATTCGTCTTTCTATACCAACAACCTGTTTCCAGAATCTGTACGCTTTACCCAAAACTACCGTCGCTGGTATAGCAAAGATATGGCCAATATTTTCCCAAAATATGGCATGCTGGGCTTTGATACTGGATATTTCTTCCTGAAAGGCCTTTCACAACTGGGTAACAAACTGGAAGAGAATCTGGATAAGGTCCATGTCACTCCTATTCAGACCGGATTCAAGTTTGAAAGGGTCAACAACTGGGGAGGATTCATCAACCAGAAAGTTTTTTTTGTGCACCTGACCAAAAACTACGAACTGATCAAACTTGATTTTGAATAAGATGAAAAGATACCGACAAATCCTATTTATATGCAGTCTGCTCTGCCTGCTTCCGCAACTCATTCATGCCCAGTTACAAGACGAGCGACACAATCTTGCGGTAGGAATCAACGGAGGAGTAAACCTGAATTCTGTCAGCTTCTCTCCCAGCATCAAACAGACAAGTTTCATAGCCCCGGAATTCGGACTTACCGTCCGTTACATTTCTGAAAAATACTTTAAGATGATTTGTGGCATACAAGGCGAAATCAATTTTTCCCAACGAGGATGGAAAGAAGTCATTGAAGACGGAAGTAATAACACTTACCACCGTGCCATGAATTATGTGGAGGTTCCTCTGTTGGCCCATCTTGCCTTCGGAAAAGACCAAGGTAATGGCGCCCGGTTCATTATCAACCTGGGCCCGCAAATCGGTTTTCTGATAAGTGAAAAAGAATTCTACAGCGACCTTTCCACTTGGGATACTTCCAACCGCCCGCAGGGAACCGTCGCACAATATGGGAAATTCGCCGACAAAAAATTCGATTATGGTATTGTAGGAGGCGGAGGCGTGGAAATACGTACCGATATCGGCCATTTCCTGCTGGAAGCCCGCTATTATTTCGGACTGAGCGACTTTTATAACAACAGTAAAAAAGACTATTTTTCACGTTCCGCACATTCTTATATCGGCGGACGTCTCACCTATTTATTTGACTTGAAAAAATAATCCGTATGATCAAACTGATATCTTGGAACGTGAACGGGCTACGTGCCTGCTGCGACAAAGGTTTCCGTGAAGTATTCAACCAGCTTGATGCCGATTTTTTCTGCCTGCAGGAAACAAAAATGCAGGAAGGACAACTTGACCTCTCTTTTGAAGGCTATAACTCCTACTGGAACTATGCCGAAAAAAAAGGATATTCAGGCACGGCTATTTTTACCCGTCACCAGCCCCTGCAAGTGACTTATGGACTTGGTATGGAAGACCACGACCATGAAGGGCGTGTCATCACCCTGGAAATGGAGAAATTCTTCCTGGTGACGGTTTATACCCCCAATTCGCAGGACGGCCTGAAACGCCTGGACTACCGCATGACTTGGGACGACGATTTCCGGTCCTACCTGAAAAAACTTGACCAGACCAAGCCAGTACTGGTGTGCGGTGACCTGAATGTGGCTCATAAAGAAATCGACTTGAAGAACCCCAAAACCAACCGGATGAATGCAGGTTTCACGGACCAAGAACGAGAGAAATTCCAACAGCTGCTGGATGCCGGATTCATCGACACGTTCCGCTTCTTCTATCCCGAACAGACAAACATCTATTCATGGTGGTCTTACCGCTTCAAGGCGCGTGAAAAGAACGCGGGGTGGCGTATCGATTATTTCCTGGCCTCAGCCAGCCTTTCCAACAAACTGAAAGGGGCAAAGATACATACTGAAATCTATGGTTCCGACCATTGTCCGGTGGAAGTAACGCTCGATATTTAAATATATATGAAGAACGAAGGATTTACCTTACAAAAGCGGTTGCGAAGCTTCAAGTTTGCCGGCAACGGCATCCGTCTGCTCATTGTCCACGAACACAATGCGTGGATTCATTGCTTTGCCGCCGTTTGCGTCACGATAGCCGGATGCTGGCTGGGACTCTCGACAACCGAATGGATTGCCGTAGTTTTTGCCATCGCCATGGTACTGGCAGCAGAAGCGGTCAACTCTTCCATTGAAGCACTGGCCGACCTGGTTTCTCCCGACTACAACGAAGCCATCAAACGCACCAAAGACCTGGCAGCCGGAGCCGTATTGATTCTGGCTATCGGGGCGGCCATTGTCGGACTTATTATCTTCGTACCTAAAATTCTCGCTTTGTGATGAAACAGCTTATACTTTTCCTGACAACCCTCTGCCTCGCGGTATCCCTTACGGCACAAGAACTTGAAATCAGCGGTCCACGGAAGGCAGTCCGTACATCCGGCGATGTCGGTGCCGTTTTGCTTCCAGTAGCCGGACTGACAGCCATCCTCATCCAAAAAGACTGGAAAGGATTGCAGCAAGGGGCCTTGGCCGGAATCACCACCTTGGGAGTGACCTACGCTCTGAAGTACGCGGTCAAGAAAGAGCGTCCCGACCACAGTGACAACCATTCGTTCCCTTCCATGCATACGTCTGTTTCTTTTGCCGCCGCTTCCTTCATCCAGCGACGTTACGGATGGAAATGGGGATTACCTGCCTACGTGGTGTCTACCTATGTGGGATGGAGCCGCGTATACGGGAAAAAACACGACTGGTGGGATGTAGCTGCAGGGGCAGTTATCGGTGCAGGAAGTTCCTACATCTTTACCCGACCATTTGCGCAAAAGCATGATCTGACTCTCAGCCCGGTAGCAGGCGACGGCTACTGCGGACTATATGCCTCACTGAAATTCTAAAAACTTCCTATTCCATCTTCTAAAAAATTCAGAAGAAAAATACTTTGCTTATATAATGATAAAGGCCATCTCAAATTTATTTGAGACAGCCTTTTCTATGTTTGTTCTTTCCAATGTCAATCGATCAATTGAAATAGTACAAGAAAGTAGCAATACCTTCCAGGGCCTTCTTCTTCTGGTCCTTGATTTCGATAGAAAACTTGATTTCGGCTTTTGCCACTCCACGCAGATTGACCAAAGAATACAGATTAGCCACCAGACGTACGCTCTGTCCAGACAATACCGCCTGTCCGAATTTCATTTTGTCCATTCCATAATTCACCATCATCTTCAGGTTGTTCACCTCAATAATCTGGTTCCATAAATAAGGGAGCAGTGACAATGTCAGGTAGCCGTGTACAATGGTACTCTTATAAGGGCTTTCCACCTTGGCACGTTCGGTATCTACATGAATCCACTGATGGTCCAATGTAGCATCAGCAAACTGATTGATACGTTCTTGCGGAATTTCCAGCCAGTCGGATACCCCAATCTGCTGACCTACCAACTTTTCAAACTCTTCATAAGAGTTAATAATTACTTTTTCCATACTTATCGTTATTCTTTAAATTGCATAAAATATAGACAAAGATAAGTATATTTTCTTATTTCTTCTGTTTTCTTACCAAAATAAACTAGACTATAATTCACGATAAATAGATTATTTCTCTGATTTTACTAGCCTCCAGATAGTCCTGGACGTCGAAAATCAGAATTTGACCAGACGTTTGGGAGAACCATGCCACGAACATCCCAAGCAGAATACTTCTTCCAAATTAAAGCCATCCAGTGACTCCTCCTCCTTTTTAGGCACCACCTCCCCTTCAGCAGTCACATATACCAGCCTTCGCTCTCCGACTTCATTTTTCACATACATTGCCGCAATCTTACATTGCGGACATACCATTTTCTTCATATTCTTTTCTATAAATTAATTTACTGCAAAGATAAAGGTTTCCAGCAAAAACGCCTGAAACCTGCCACATAACCTACCTCATCCCGCAACCCGGTTGTTATTATCATCTACCGTGTACAACATCGGACAAAAGCCCTTAACTTCGCAACCGATAACGAAAAAACAAAAAACTTATGTCACATGTTCATTCACACGCCCACGAACATCATCACGTCATAGAATCCGTGAGCACCACATTGATTGTCTGTATCCTGCTGAACCTGCTGTTCGTCATCGTAGAAGCAGGCATCGGATTTGCCTATCATTCACTGGGACTGCTTTCTGATGCCGGACACAACCTAAGCGATGTCTTCAGTCTGCTGCTTTCCCTTTTTGCCATCCGTATGGCCACCCGAAAAGGAAACAGACATTTCACTTACGGTTACAAAAAAAGTACGGTACTGGTTTCGCTGATCAACGCCGTCATCTTACTGATTGCGGTGGGAGGCATTCTAATTGAAAGTATCTATAAACTGCGAAGTGCAACTCCTATTTCCGGTGAAGCGATTTCCTGGACAGCTGGTGCCGGTATCTTAATAAATGGAGCCACCGCTCTTCTTCTGATGAAAGGTCAGAAAAACGATCTGAATATCAAGGGAGCCTTCCTGCACATGGCCATGGACACGCTGGTTTCTGTAGGCGTCGTCCTGTCGGGTATCCTCATCAATTTCACACAATGTTATATCCTCGATGCCTTCATTGGCATGGCCATCGCCCTCATCATATTGGTTTCTACTTGGAAACTGCTGAAAGAAAGTCTTTATTTATGCCTGGATGCCGTCCCTGAACATGTCCAGCTGGAAAAGTTGGAGACAGCCATCGGACAGACTCCCGGCGTAGCAAGCTGGCATCATCTGCATGTTTGGGCAGTCAGCACTACCGAAAACGCGGCCACCCTTCACATCGTGATCCACAGTCTGACAGATATGGAAGACACCAAGTATCGGTTAAAGCAACTGCTTGCCACTTATGGAATCTCCCATTCCACCATTGAATTCGAGACCTCTGACAGCCCCTGCTGTGACAACTCTGGGGAATGCTACAAACAGGCCAGCCGATAAAACAAAAAAATGCGCTGAAAGGAAAATCCTCTCAGCGCATTTTTTATTTTCGAAAGAATTATTTCAGCTTTACAAACAATTCCCCATCTACTTCACTGGTTTCAATTTTATCTTCTCTCAGCAACCAGCCTAATCCAAGGAACAAATCCTTATCAGCCTTCAATTTTGCTTCCTTTTTCAGTTGCTTCTGAGTTTTGCCTTCTGTTTCATTCAGTGCCTCCCAGATTTGTCCGGCAATGACACCTGCTTTTTCTTTTAACATAATCTTTTTTGCTTTTATAATTAAACATCTAACATTGACGTTTCTTATTCGCTGGCAAATTTAACAAAAAACAAGATAAATGCATAAAGAAAAACTAGAAACTTTCATTTTAGATTTGAGAAAACAACCGTTTATTACAATTTTCCTTCATTTTCCAAGAAATCACCCCAAATTTTCGCCGCAGTTTCCACCATACGAGGACATGGACGCTTGGCATAATACTGCGGAGTACGGGCTTCAGGAGTAGAAACTATAGGGTCTTTTTTAGAAAGTCCCAACAAATCAGCGCAACGAAGTGCCCCACATTCTTCCTTAAACTTTCCGGCCAGTTCCTGCACCAACTTGTAGTTGGCCGCTTTCCCTTCGCGGTCGGCTCCATCCTTGGCACATCGCTCCAACCCAGCCAACAAAAACATACCGCAGGCCGCTCCACAAGTTTCACGCATACGACCGATACCCCCTCCAAAGGAAGCCGCCATGTGCATCGCCTGCTCAAATGTAAATCCATACAAATCGGCATAGGCACCGACTACCGACTGCGAACAGTTATATCCTTCTTTAAACAGGCTGACCGCCTTCTCAACACGTTTTTCTTTCGTCATACTCACTTATTTTATTTAGATACCACATTGACCGGACGACCTTCTATGAAAGCCTTCAGGTTATTTACTGCCAAGTTCATCAAACGTACACGCGCCTCACTCGTAGCCCAAGCCTGATGAGGGGTGATATAACAATTACGTGCCTTGAGCAACGGATTATCAGCACGGGGCGGTTCGGAAGAAAGGACGTCCAAACCAGCTGCCGCAATCTTACTCCCATTCAAGGCATCAGCCAAATCCTGCTCGTTGACCAGTCCGCCGCGTCCCGTATTAATCAAAATGGCGGTCGGCTTCATCAGGCTCAGCTTGCGGGCATCCACCAGTTCACGGGTGTCTTCTGCCAACGGACAATGCAGGCTCACAATATCACATTTCCGGAACAGTTCATCCAATGAAGGACATTTATGCACATCCGAAGGAAGTTCCATGGCCGACTTACTGGTATAAGCATATACCTCCAGTCCGAAACTGACCGCAATGCGGGCCGTAGCACTTCCGGTGTGTCCAAAACCGATGATTCCCATTTTCTTTCCATCCAGCTCATGCAAGGGTGTATCCCAAAAGCAGAAATCAGCCTGTCCGTTCCACTTGCCGTTCCGTACTTCCTCGGCATAATGTCCTGTGCGTTGCACGATGTTCAGAATATGGGCAAAAGCCATCTGTGCCACCGACTTCGTGCTATACGACGGAATATTGGTCACGACTATTCCCCGACAGGAAGCTGCTTCGATGTCCACAATGTTATAGCCTGTAGCCAATACGCCGATATATTTCAAGTCGGGCAATTTTTCAATTGTAGCGGCATCCAATACGACCTTATTGGTAAACAACACCTCTGCCCCAGCCGCACGTTTCAACACTTCTTTGGGGGCTGTCCGTTCATATACGGTCAGTTCACCCAACGCCTTCAAATCCTCCCAAGACAAATCTCCTGGGTTCAATGTATATCCGTCTAATACGACAATCTTCATGTTTTATTCTCCTTAAATTATATGTTATTCTTTAAAACGTTCACCCCACAGTCCGACCATACGGTCTTTCATTTTCTGCTCCGACGGATTTTCCTGGGCATGCCACAGACGCTGTGTCCGGATTTCTTCCGGCAGGAAATCCTGTTGCACGAAGTTTCCTTTATATGCATGCGCATACTTGTAGTCTTTTCCATACCCCAGCTGTTTCATCAACTTGGTAGGAGCATTGCGCAAATGCAGCGGAACCGGCAGATTACCGGTATCACGCACCAGTTGCAATGCCGAATTGATGCCTTCGTATGCCGAATTGCTTTTCGGACTGGTAGCCAGATACACCGTCGCCTCCGCCAAAGGAATCCGCCCCTCGGGCCACCCGATTTTCATCACCGCGTCGAAAGCCGCATTAGCCAGCAGCAGCGCGTTGGGATTAGCCAGACCGATATCTTCCGAAGCCGAAATCACTAGCCGTCGGGCTATGAAGGCAGGATCTTCGCCTCCTTCCACCATCCGGGCCAGCCAGTACAAGGCACCATCCGGATCACTGCCTCGGATAGATTTGATAAAGGCAGATATAATGTCATAATGCATTTCTCCCTCCTTATCATACGCCAGCGGATTCTGTTGCAGGTTGGCCACCACCTTCTCGTCTGTAATGACCACCGGATCCTCTGCTTCCGATTCAATCACCAGTTCCAGGATGTTCAACAGCTTGCGGGCATCTCCTCCCGAATAACGGAGCATGGCATCCGTTTCCTTCAGTTCCACCTTCCGTTCCTTCAACACCGCGTCTTTTTCCAAAGCATGGTGTACCAGCTCCAGCAAATCGTCCTTTTCCAGCGGTTTCAGCACATAGAGCTGGCAACGCGACAGCAACGGCCGGATGACTTCGAATGAAGGATTTTCAGTGGTGGCTCCTATCAGGGTCACCGTCCCCGTTTCTACGGCTCCCAACAGTGAATCCTGCTGCGATTTACTGAACCGATGGATTTCGTCAATAAACAAAATAGGACTCTGCTGCGAGAAGAAGCGGTTGGTCTTGGCCTTTTCAATCACCTCACGCACTTCCTTCACTCCCGAAGTGACCGCACTCAGCGTATAAAAAGGAACTTCCAGCCGGTTGGCGATAATCTGTGCCAGCGTAGTTTTTCCCACTCCCGGAGGTCCCCACAAAATAAACGAAGAAATCCGTCCCGATTCAATCATTTTTCGCAACACGGCTCCCTCGCCTACCAGGTGTTTCTGACCAATATATTCATCCAGCGTCTTCGGACGCATCCTTTCAGCCAATGGTTGTGACATACACTATCAATTTAAATACCGTTTCAAAGATAGTGAAAGCTGAGCGCAGAGGCAAAAAGAAAACGTAGTTTTCTAATTTTGGCTATGCCGAAGCGCATCCTAAGCGCCTGTAAAGATAGTGAAACTTTCTCTCAAGGTGATACAGCAATCTACTCCCACACCTTGAAAAAAGAAGTGAAGAAATAAAAATGAAACAGAAATGTAAAGACAAAAAAAAAGGCGCTTTTCACAAAGGGCCTTTTTAAGTTTTCAATAGGTATTAGTTTTTTTTCTTAAGGTAAAAAGATTGTTTTCAGGATAACGGCACAAAGATGCGGCGTTTTTTTCAGGTAACCAAATAAAAAAACATGTCATAAAACACATTCTGCGTTTTTTTTCATTTTCTTTCGTTTGCCATTATTAACAACATACATCCGTGTACTCTTACAAAGATAAGCAAAATTAAGTAAAACGCATCCATTTGCAGAAATATTTTCCGCATTTATTCACACGGTGATTATTTTTACTAATTTTGCAACCATATAAAGAAAACATAAAACGTTTCCGTATGACAGAGATAAATACGACTGAAAATTCAGAAAAGAAGAGTCTGAATTTCATTGAACAAATTGTAGAGAAAGACTTACAGGAAGGTAAAAACGGCGGAAGAATACAGACCCGTTTTCCGCCTGAACCCAACGGATACCTGCACATCGGACATGCAAAGGCCATCTGTCTGGACTTTGGAATTGCCCAGCGCTATGGCGGTGTCTGCAACCTGCGTTTTGATGATACAAACCCCACCAAAGAAGACGTGGAATACGTGGAAGCCATCAAGGAAGACATCCAGTGGCTGGGATTCCAGTGGGGACACGAATATTATGCTTCCGACTATTTCCAGCAGCTTTGGGACTTCGCCATCCGTCTGATTAAAGAAGGAAAGGCGTATGTAGACGAGCAGACTTCGGAAGAAATCGCTGCCCAGAAAGGTACACCGACCCAACCCGGAACGGAAAGTCCTTACCGCAACCGTCCGATTGAAGAAAGCCTGGAACTGTTCCAGAAAATGAATGCGGGAGAAATTGAAGAAGGAAAGATGGTGTTGCGTGCCAAAATCGATATGGCCAACCCGAACATGCATTTCCGCGACCCGATCATCTATCGTGTCGTGAAAACTCCTCACCACCGTACAGGTGACAAATGGAAGGCTTATCCGATGTATGACTTTGCACACGGACAGAGCGACTATTTTGAAGGAGTAACCCACTCACTGTGTACACTGGAATTCGTGGTACACCGCCCGCTGTACGACTTGTTTGTCGACTGGGTAAAAGGAGGCAAGGACCTGAACGACAACCGTCCGCACCAGTATGAGTTCAACAAGCTGAACCTGAGCTACACCCTGATGAGTAAACGTAACCTGCTGACGCTGGTCAAGGAAGGTTTGGTAGACGGATGGGATGACCCCCGAATGCCGACCATCTGCGCATTCCGCCGCCGCGGTTACTCTCCGGAATCCATCCGCAAGTTCATCGACAAAATCGGTTATACCACTTACGACGCGCTGAACGATTTTGCTTTGCTGGAAAGTGCCGTACGTGAAGACCTGAACGTACGTTCCACCCGTGTGTCTGCCGTGCTGAATCCGGTGAAACTGATTCTGACCAACTATCCGGAAGGAAAAGTGGAAGAAATGGAAGCCATCAACAATCCGGAAGACTTGAGCGCCGGCACACATACCATTGAATTCAGTCGTGAACTCTGGATGGAACGCGATGACTTCATGGAAAATGCGCCGAAGAAATACTTCCGCATGACTCCGGGACAGGAAGTCCGCCTGAAAAACGCCTACATCGTGAAATGTACGGGCTGCAAGAAAGACGAAAACGGAAACGTAGTCGAAGTCTATGCAGAATACGACCCGAACACGAAGAGCGGTATGCCGGAAGCCAACCGCAAGGTGAAAGGTACCCTCCACTGGGTAAGCTGCAACCACTGCCTGAAAGCAGAAGTACGTTTGTACGACCGCCTGTGGAAGGTAGAAAATCCGCGCGACGAGATGGCTGCCATCCGCGAAGCCAAAGGTTGCTCCGCACTGGAAGCAATGCAGGAAATGATCAATCCGGATTCATTGAAGGTTCTGCACGAATGTTACGTCGAGAAATTCCTGGCCGATGCCAAACCGCTCGACTACCTGCAGTTCCAGCGTATCGGTTACTTCAACGTAGATAAGGATTCTACTCCGGAACACCTGGTGTTCAACCGTACCGTATCATTAAAAGATACATGGAGCAAGATCAACAAATAAAAATCCCTTTCAGAGTACGGGATAAAGCCGATTTTCTGGAAGATTTCTGACGATTTTTGTGGGGTATTTCCCCCCTCGAAAAAACGCCCTTGTGTTTGGATTAAAACGCAAGGGCGTTTTATTTCAAACGTAAGTGCGTTTAAAGGAAAACGCAAGTGCGTTTTAGTCCAAACGCCAAAGCGTTTTTTTGAAACGCAAAGGTGTCTTTTTTTCAGGCCAGAAAATCCCCTGCAAAGCCCTAAAATCAGCCATAAAAAAACCGCCGGACATTCATCCGACGGTAAAAGCATTGTGAAAATATCGAGTTAATGTTCCGAAGTCTTGGCCGAAAGTTTCTCCAGGAAATATACCAAGAAAAATCCAACCACCATCAGTACTACCGCTTCAGTCACATAGGCATTCGGAAGAATGTTATGTTCTACCAGCGGCTTCACTTCTCCATGACTGTCCACAAATGTTTCCACCACTTCTTTCCAAGGCCATACTTTGTTCAATGACCCCAGCATGAAACCGGTCAGCACTGCCAGCGTGATATTACGGAAATGGGCCAAGGCATACGACAAGATTCGTGAAAAGGAAGTGATTCCAATACAGGCACCTGCCGCAAAGACCACCATCACCACCACGTCCAGCGTCTTCACCGCATCCATGATGAAGAAATACTTTCCTAAGAGAACCAAGATAAAACTACCGGAAATGCCCGGAAGAATCATCGCACAAATGGCGATGGCCCCACACAGGAAAATAAACAACAAGTTCGACGGTGTCTCGGCCGGAGTGGCCACCGTGATATAAAACGCTATCACCACCCCTATTACAAAGGCAATCCAAGTTTTCCAGCTTTTCCACTCCTTGATGTCTTTCGATACAAACCAAGTGGAAGCCAGCACCAGCCCGAAAAAGAACGACCACACCAATATCGGATGGTCTACCAGCAGCCAAGTAATCAGCTTGGCCAGTGAAAACACACTGATACCGATTCCTGCCAACAGAAAAAACAAGAAGTTGCCATTGATTTTTTCCCAGAAAGCCCCCCATTTTCCAGTAAAGAACAATTTCAAGCTTTCCAAGTTGATGCTCTTAATTGAATTAATCAACTCATCATAAATACCTACAATGAAGGCAATGGTTCCTCCCGATACGCCGGGAACCACATCTGCAGCTCCCATCCCCATACCTTTTAACATCAGAACCACATAGTCTTTCAGTTTTCGTTTCATCAATTTATCTGTAAAAAGTTAGCGGATGCAAAGTAAACGAAAAAAACTGCTATACTACCATCCCCCGGAAACATTTTACGGTTTTTATTGTTACTTTTATAGCGATTATTAAAAAATAGATTGATTATGGCTACAACTTTATTTCAAGGAACTCCTGTCACACTGGCCGGAGAGTTTATACAGAAAGGAGCACAGGCTCCAGATTTTTCACTGGTCAAAGGCGACCTGAGTTCATTCACCCTGGCTGATGCTAAAGGCAAATATGTGGTATTGAACATCTTCCCGAGCATGGATACGGGTGTATGTGCCGCTTCTGTCCGCAAGTTCAACCAGCTGGCTGCAGGCATGGAAAATACACTGGTGCTGGCCATCTCCAAGGATTTGCCATTTGCACAAGGACGTTTCTGCACAGCTGAAGGCATCGAACGTGTCATTCCATTGTCAGATTACCGTTACACTTCTACTTTCGCTAAAGATTACGGTGTACTGATGACCGATGGACCTCTGTGCGGACTGCTGGCTCGCGCCGTGGTTATCCTGAATCCGGAAGGAAAGGTAATCTACACGCAGCTGGTTCCGGAAATCGTGGAAGAACCTGATTACGAAGCTGCACTGGCTGCCCTCAAATAAAAAAAAGAAAGCACCCACAATAAAGAAAGGGACCACTCGTTTCATTACGAATGGTCCCTTTCCTTGTATTATGACCGTATATGTTTATTCTGCAGAGAATTCCTTGATGCGCTGTTCTTCCGACAAACGGCAGACCAGCAACGTGTTGTTCTTTTCGGCCACGATATATCCGTCGAGTCCTTGCACCACTACTCTTTTTTCCTGAGTGGTATGTACCACGCAGTTGCGTGATTCGTACATCCGGATGTCAGGACCAATGCACACGTTATTATGGGCATCACGCTTGGAGTTTTCGTGGAGCGACCCCCACGTACCTAAATCACTCCAGCCGAAAGAAGCCGGGAAGACATAAATCTCATCCGCCTTCTCCATAATGGCATAGTCCACCGAGATATTCTCACAGGTAGGAAACAGTTCATTCACCATTTCCTGCTCCTTGTCGGTATAGAAATAAGGGAAAAGACGTTCAAAGATCTTCGCCATGACCGGCTGATACACACGGATGGCATTGACGATTGTATTGACATTCCATACAAAAATACCTGCATTCCAAAAATAATTTTTCCGCTGCAGATAACGTTCTGCCGTAGCCAAATCCGGTTTTTCACGAAAAGCATCTACCCGATAGATTTCCTTGTTCGAAGGGCAGGCCATCGACAAATCGGCTTCAATGTATCCGTAGCCTGTTTCCGGACGGGTTGCTTTCATTCCCAACGTCACAATGGCGTCTGAATCGGCCGTAAACTTCATGGCAGAAGTCACCACACGGTCAAATTCGCGCACATTCATCACGATATGGTCACTGGGAGTCACTACGATATTGGCTTTGGGGTTGCGGGCCTTGATTTTCCAACTCACATAAGCAATGCAAGGGGCTGTGTTCCGTCGGCAAGGCTCAAGCAGGATATGATCGGAAGATATTTCCGGCAATTGCTCTTTTACGATATCCGCATATTTTGCAGAGGTAACAACCCATATATTTTCAGGCAGACATACATCTTTAAAACGATCTACGGTCAGTTGGATGAGCGTACGTCCACAACCCAATACATCAATAAACTGTTTGGGCATTTCCGGACTGCTCATCGGCCAAAAGCGACTGCCTATGCCTCCAGCCATAATGACCACGTGATTATTCGTCGGATTCATAACAAACTTTTCTTGGTAACTTCGCAAAGTTAAATGTTTAATTTGAATATTTCCTATCTTTGTAAAAAATTATCTACTGGAAATGAGAACTTACCCATGCGTACTGACCATCGCCGGATCTGACTGCAGCGGCGGGGCAGGCATTCAAGCTGATATCAAAACCATCTCTGCACTGGGTGCCTATGCGGCCAGCGCCATCACTGCCATCACCGTACAAAACACCTGCGGCGTTACCGGCATCCACCCGGTTCCACCTTCCTACGTGAAGGGACAAATTGAAGCCGTCATGGATGACATCTGCCCGCAGGCCCTCAAGATTGGCATGATCAATGACACAAAAATAGTGGAAGTCATTGCTGAAATGCTTCAGAAATACCAACCTCAGTTTGTGGTGTTCGACCCCGTCATGGTATCGACCAGCGGCTGCAAACTGATGGAAGACGAAGCCATTGAAGCCATCACTACCCGACTGATTCCACTGGCTACCCTGATTACCCCCAACTTGAGCGAAGCAGAAATTTTAGCAGGACAAAAAATCCGTACCGTGGAGGAAATGCAACGACAGGCAAAAGAAATGTTGAAACTGGGATGCCGGGGGGTACTCATCAAAGGCGGACACCTGGAAGGCGGACGTATGTGCGATGTACTTCAAACCGTCGGCGAGGAAGCGCCTCATCTGTTTGCCGCCCCAAAGGTAGACAGCCGGAACACCCACGGTACGGGTTGTACGCTTTCCTCGGCCATTGCCACGTATCTGGCTTTAGGAGAGACAATTACCGATGCTGTGGAAAAAGCCAAACAATATGTTTACAAAGGCATTGAAGCAGGAAAAGACGTATGCATCGGCCATGGCCACGGTCCGCTGAATCACTTCTATTCGCCTGTACCAATGCACATTTTCGACAAAAACGGGTAATATGTCAAAAGAATCATTACCTTTGCAACCAATAACTTAAACCATAAAGAAAATATGAAAGCATTTGTATTTCCTGGACAAGGAGCTCAGTTTGTAGGAATGGGAAAAGACCTGTACGAAACGTCTCCACTTGCCAAAGAATTATTTGAGAAAGCCAATGATATTTTGGGTTACCGTATCACCGACATCATGTTCGAAGGTACAGACGAGGATTTGCGTCAGACAAAGGTAACTCAACCTGCTGTATTCCTTCACTCTGTCATCTCTGCCTTGTGCATGGGAGATGCCTTCCAGCCGGAAATGACTGCCGGACACTCTTTGGGTGAATTCTCTGCCTTGGTAGCAGCCGGAGCCTTGTCATTCGAAGACGGACTGAAACTGGTGTATGCACGTGCCATGGCCATGCAGAAAGCTTGCGAAGCCCATCCGTCTACCATGGCGGCCATCATTGCCCTGCCGGATGAAAAAGTAGAAGAAATCTGCGCTTCGGTTGCTGCAGAAGGAGAAGTCTGTGTGGCAGCCAACTACAACTGCCCGGGACAGATTGTGATTTCAGGAAGCATTGAAGGTATCAACAAGGCTTGTGAGCTGATGAAAGCGGCCGGTGCCAAGCGTGCCCTCCCGTTGAAAGTGGGTGGCGCTTTCCACTCTCCGCTCATGGACCCTGCCAAGGTTGAACTGGAAGCAGCTATCAACGCTACGGAGTTCCACACCCCGAAATGTCCGATCTACCAAAATGTAGACGCTCTTCCTCATACAGACCCGGCTGAAATCAAGAAGAACCTGGTGGCACAGCTCACTGCTTCTGTTCGTTGGACACAGACCGTACAGCACATGATTGCCGACGGAGCCGACGACTTCACTGAATGTGGTCCGGGCGCCGTACTGCAAGGACTGATCAAGAAAATCAACAAAGAAGTCAACGCACACGGAATTGCATAATCAGACAATCAGTCTGACTCAGGCACGAATTATACGAAACTGGCGGATACCTTTCATACATCCGTGCTAAACCGTATAATTCGTGCTTTTTCTTTTTATCAACCACAAAAAAGGACTCATTATGGAAACGACAAAAAAGATCATTATCTATCAGGTATTTACCCGACTGTTCGGTAACCAGAACAAGACTTGCCAGTCCGATGGGGACTTGGCCACCAACGGATGCGGAAAAATGAAAGATTTCACCAAACAAGCCTTGCACGAAATCAAGAAACTGGGAGCCACCCACATCTGGTACACCGGCCTGCTGGCCCATGCCTCTCAAACAGATTATACCGCATACGGAATTCCGAAAAATCATCCTTCCATCGTGAAAGGAAAAGCGGGTTCTCCTTATGCCATCCGCGATTACTATGATGTAGACCCTGATTTGGCCGAACACGTAGACAAACGAATGGAAGAATTCGATGATTTGGTGAAACGTACCCATGAATGTGGGCTGAAAATGATCATCGACTTTGTACCGAACCATGTAGCACGTCAGTATCATTCCATTGCCAAACCGCAAGGAGTAAAAGACTTGGGAGAAGATGATGACTGCACACAGGCATTCAATCCACAAAACAACTTCTACTACATACCAGACCAGAAACTGGGAGGAGAAATTGATTTCTACAATCCGGAAATGGGAACCTACGAGGAAATGCCAGCCAAGGCTACCGGGAACGACCGCTTTGACCCATGGCCCAACCGGAACGACTGGTATGAAACAGTCAAACTGAACTATGGCGTGGATTACATCAACCATACGGGAGGACATTTCGACCCGATTCCCGATACCTGGCATAAAATGGAACAGATACTAAACTACTGGGCCGAAAAAGGAATTGACGGTTTCCGTTGCGACATGGCGGAAATGGTTCCCTGCGAATTCTGGGGATGGGTGATTCCGCGCATTAAAGCCACTTATCCGCATATCATCTTTATTGCCGAGGTATATAATCCCAACGAATACCGGAACTACATTTACAACGGACATTTCGATTACTTGTATGACAAAGTGGGTCTTTACGACACACTGAGAAACATCACCTGTGGCTATGCCTCAGCTACCGGCATTACGCATTGTTGGCAAAGTGTGGACGACATTCAGGACCACATGCTGAACTTCTTGGAAAACCACGATGAACAACGTATCGCTTCCGGCTTCTTTGCCGAAGACCCGTTCAAGGCTATCCCGGCCTTCATCGTTTCGGCTTGTCTGCGGAAAAATCCGGTCATGGTCTATTTCGGTCAGGAACTGGGCGAAAAAGGCATGGACAGTGAAGGATTCAGCGGACGTGACGGACGAACCACCATCTTCGACTACTGGTGTGTGGACAGCATTTTCCGCTGGAACAACCACGGACGCTGGAATACGCATCTGCTGAATGACAGAGAAAAAGAATTACGCCATATTTATGAAACCATTCTGCATATCTGTCAGACCGAACCGGCCATCAGTGACGGCGACTTTTTCGATTTGATGTATGTCAACCTGAACGGATGGCAGATGAACGAACACAAACAGTATGCCTTCTTACGAAAATTTGCCAACGAAGTATTGCTGGTTATGGTAAACTTTGGAGATGCTCCCGCACAGATTGGGGTCAACATCCCTCCGCATGCTTTTGATTACCTGAAAATGACTCCCTCCCCGAAATACAAATGCAAGGATCTGCTCTCAGGGAAAGAGGAAACCATCTGCTTCTCTCCGGACAGTCCGGTCTGCACGGAACTTCCGGCCTACGGAGGAAAGATTCTGAAATTAAAAGTAAAATAACTCATTTCCTTGCTAAATGCATACCCAACCGCATAGTTTTGAGTTATTTTGTTTGGAAACTTGAAACAAAAAGGTATCTTTGCACAAATGAGCTAACTTTGTGCAAACAATAAATACGAGTATATGGAAAAAAGTTTTCTGGCCTTTATTGAGGACAGTATCAAAACAAATTGGGACATGGACGCCTTGACCGATTATAAAGGCGCCACCCTGCAATACAAGGACGTAGCACGTAAAATAGAAAAACTACATATCCTGCTGGAAGAAAGCGGTATCAAGCCGGGCGACAAAGTAGCCTTGTGCGGACGTAACAGTTCGCACTGGGGAGTCGCCTTTCTGGCCATTCTGACCTACGGAGCTGTAGCCGTTCCGATTCTGCATGAATTCAAGGCAGACAACATTCACAATATCGTGAACCATTCCGATGCCCGTCTGCTTTTTGTGGGCGACGTGGTATGGGAGTCATTGAACGAAAGCGAAATGCCCAATCTGGAAGGTATCATTCTGATGACGGACTTTACCCTGCTGGTTTGCCGCAGCAAGCAGCTGGAATATGCCCGGGAACACTTGAATGAGATGTTCGGAAAGAAGTTCCCCCGCAATTTCCGGAAAGAGCATGTCAGTTACCGGAGAGACACCCCTGAAGAACTGGCCTTGATTAACTACACTTCCGGGACAACCAGTTTCTCGAAAGGTGTTATGCTCCCCTATCGCAGCCTGTGGTCCAATACCCAGTTTGCATTCGAGGTTTTGCATTTGCAGCCGGGAAACAAAGTAATCTCCATCCTTCCCATGGCCCACATGTACGGACTGGCTTTTGAATTCATCTATGAAGTCTGTGCAGGATGTCACGTCTACTTCCTCACCCGTATGCCCAGTCCAAAAATCATATTCCAAGCCTTTACGGAAGTCAAACCCCATATTGTGATTTCTGTTCCGCTTATTATCGAGAAGATTATCAAGAAGAACGTATTGCCCAAACTGGAAACACTAAAAATGAAAATCCTGTTAAGGGTTCCGCTCATCAATGATAAAATCAAGGAAGCCGTACGCGAACACATGGTACAGGCATTTGGCGGCAACTTCTATGAGGTCATCATCGGAGGGGCGGCCTTCAACCAAGATGTGGAACGTCTGTTGAGAAGCCTGGATTTCCCTTATACGGTAGGCTACGGAATGACGGAATGTGGCCCGATTATCAGTTATGAAGACTGGCGTCGCTACAAACCCGGTTCATGTGGAAAAGCGGCCCCCCGTATGGAAATCAAGATTGACAGTCCCGACCCACAAAACGTGGTAGGAGAAATTCTCACAAGAGGAGAAAATGTCATGCTGGGATACTACAAGAACCCGGAATCAACCGCCCAAGCCATTGATGCCGAAGGCTGGCTGCATACGGGAGACTTGGGAGTGATGGACAAGGAGGGCAATCTCACCATCAAAGGACGAAGCAAAAACATGCTGCTCGGACCTTCCGGTCAGAACATCTATCCGGAAGAAATCGAAGAAAAGATAAGCAATCTTCCTTATGTATGCGAAAACATTGTCATCCAGCAAAGCGACAACAAGCTGGCTGCTCTGATTTATCCGGACTTCGACGAGGCATTTAAACAAGGACTGACAAAAGAAGACATCGAAAAAATCATGGAAGAAAACCGGGTGGCTGTCAATACAGAACTTCCGGCCTATTCACAGATTGCACGTGTCAAGATTTATCCTGAAGAGTTTGAAAAAACGCCGAAGAAGAGTATCAAACGTTTCCTTTACCAAGAAGTTAAATAACTACAATGAAATTAAAGTTCATATCCGTGTTCCTGCTGGGAAGCCTCCTGGCTGGAACACTTGTATCCGCCCAACAGAAGGAACAAAAAAGCGTACTGAAAAAAGGGCCCAATGTTTCACTGAATATTACCAATAAAAAGAAATTTCCTCAAAGAACTTATCTCAATTTGGGATTATTCAGCAATTATCCATGTCTGAATGGATTGGGTATCAACGTAATTTCAAGCTTACAGCATTATAATTCATATGGTATGCAGGTATCCGGACTGGTCAATGTGGCCGGATTGAAATCTACGGGTGTCCAGATTTCCGGAATTGCCAATGTCACGGGAAAAAGGGCCTGCGGCTTCATCTTTTCCGGTCTGACCAACGTCACGGGAACTTCAGCCTACGGACTATCAATTGCCGGATTGGGAAATATCTCTGGAGGGGACATAAAAGGTCTGGCTATAGCCGGACTGGTCAACGTCAGTGAGGATGTGCGGGGAATGGCTATCTCCGGATTGGCCAATGTCAGCAAAGATGTACAAGCCGGATTGATTGTCGGCGGACTGATGAATGTGTCTGGCAATTCTTCCAGAGGGGTACAGCTGACCTCCTTACTGAATGTGGCCGGAAAATCCAACGAAGGATGGCAACTGGCCGCTTTGGGAAATGTCAGCGTGGAAAACAAAGGTGTACAAAGTGCCCTGCTGAACTATAGTGTAGAAAATAAAGGTGTACAACTAGGTATAGGAAACGTCAATACAAAGAGTAACTCACGAGGATATCAGATTGGACTGATCAACATAAGTACAGACAGTACAGCGCATCAGATAGGATGTATCAACCTGAAACCAGCAACGAGAGTACAAATGATTGTATCAGGAGGTAATGCCAACAAAGGAAGTGTATCTATTCGCTTCAAGAACAAATTTACCTATACACAGATTGGTGCGGGCGCCTATTACCTGGGTACAGACAACAGACTTTCCGTGAGTGGATTTTACCGTGCAGGTGTATATCACAGCCTGACAAAGAAACTCGACCTCAGTGCCGACATCGGATATTACCACATTGAATCACTCGACAATAAGAACCAAGGATTTCCGGCCCGCCTGTATGCCTTGGAACCTCGCATCAGCCTGGAATACAGTCTGACAAAAAAATTCGGCCTTTTCGTATCCGGCGGATACGGATGGACACGCACCTATAAGGGTAATCAAGACTTCAATAAGAAAATGGTAATCGAAGCAGGAATGGTACTGTTCTAAACAGACCATTCCTCATTTTTTCAGAATCAGCTGTTCAGACTGGCAGAACGTACCCGGCTCAACGTTTCAGGAGTCATCTGCAGCAAAGAAGCGATGTAAACCAACGGAGCACGTTTCAAGATTTCCGGATGCAACTGAAGCAGCTTGTTATAACGTTCATGGGCCGGTTCAAATCTCAAGGTATCCGCCTTCACCTGTGATTCAATCAAAGAAAGTTCAAAAATCCGGCGATACCATGCTCCTATTGACGCATCTTCCTGAGCCAACATTTCCAATCTATCTTTGGGAATCTCCCACACTACGGTAGGTTCCAGAGTTTCAATCATCAATCGCGTAGGTTCTTCCTTCAGATAACTTTCCAGACAGATTACCACCCCCCCTTCATAGGCTATGTGTTCCGTCAAATCTTTGTCATATTTAAAGTAAAACTGACGAGTCAGTCCTTTTTCGATATAAAGCATGGAACGGCAAACATCACCTTCATCCAATATCCTCTCGCCCTTCTTGTATTTTTTACAAGTCAGTATCTCAGCCAGTTCATGAAGCTGTTCCCGGTTAAGCAGACATCTCATTCCGGACACCATCAGTCTGGCTGCTTCTACATTTGTCATCATACTATTCACTTTTCTTCTAACTTTATTTGACTTTGATACGATCGAAACCTTCCCCAAACACACCGATTACCGCACTCTGTGACACAAATGCCTTAGGGTCTATATCCTTAATCAGACGAAAAATTGTGCTGGACTCACTTTTCTTGGCCAACACAAACATCATTTTCACTCCATTGTGGGTGTAACATCCCACCCCGTCAATAAAGGTTACTCCACGGTGCAAATCCTTGTTGATACGGGCTCCAATTTCCTCGTACTTATTGGAAATAATGAAGAACTGTACCGACTGACGCGAACTGTTTACCACTTGGTCAAGCACAAAACTTGAAATAAACAATACGACATATCCGTATACGACTTTTTCCCAGTTATGCAAAACCAGATAACTGGAAGAGATAATGATTATATCACAAATCAAAATAACCCTTCCCAAAGTAATATCACGGTATTTGTTTACGATAGCCGCAATGATATCCGTTCCTCCTGTACTTCCATTGGCCGAAAATGCCACTCCGATGCCTGCTCCACAAAAAGAAGCCCCCAGCACACACGACATGAAAGGCTGGTCATGAATCAACGGACCTGACACGAACTTTTGAATGACACTTAATATAAAAGTCAATGTAAAAACGGCAAAAATAGTTTTCAAACAAAACCTAAGCCCCAAAATCTTGAGGGCAAGCAAAAGTAACAGGAAATTGATTATCAGATAGGTATATTGCACCGGAAAACCCGTTCCCCAATAAACGATGGAAGCAATACCAGGCACCGCCCCCGAAGGAATGTCGCTAGGCAACAAGAACACGGTCCATCCGATACCATACATAATCATCCCCAAAGCAATCATTAAATAATCCTTGGTTTCTCTCAATAGTTTCTGCTTTCTAGTTGCAGGCAAAGCTGGATTCATCTCTTTGATTTTCTTTAAAAATTTCGGATGCAAAAGTAAAAAAAAATCCACACAATTGACTTATATCAATTTCAAAAAATAAGAAAATAAAGCAAGGGCATATTTTTAAAAATGACATGATTTTCGTAATTTTGCCGGCAAATAGGAGAATAAATGGCATTAGTCAACGAACACCTGCTCAAATTACCGGAAAACTACTTGTTTACCGATATCGTGAAAAGAGTAAATTCTTTTAAAGTGACACATCCCCAGGCCCGCATCATCCATCTGGGAATCGGCGATGTGACCCTACCTATCCCCAAAGCATGTGTGGAAGCCATGCAAAAAGCCGCTGGAGAATTAGGCATTGCAGAAACGTTCAGAGGATACGGTCCGGAACAAGGTTACGATTTTTTAATTGAAGCCATTTTAAAACATGATTATGCTGCCCATGGAATTTATTTTGACAGCAATGAAATATTCATCAGCGATGGCTCCAAATCGGACACAGGCAACATCGGCGACATCCTGCGACACGACAACAGCATCGGAGTGACTGACCCTATTTATCCGGCTTACATTGACTCAAATGTCTCCTGCGGAAGGGCGGGAGTGCTGGAGAAAGACGGGAAATGGAGCAACGTAGTCTACATGCCCTGCCGTATCGAAAACAATTTTATCCCTGAAATCCCGAAACAGCGTATCGACATTATTTATTTATGTTATCCCAACAACCCCACGGGAGCTGTCTTGACGAAAAGCGAACTCAAAAAGTGGGTAAACTATGCCATTGAGAATGATGCCCTCATCATTTTCGATGCAGCCTACGAGGCGTATATTCAAGATCCAGACATTCCTCATTCCATTTATGAAATAAAAGGAGCTAAAAAAGTAGCCATCGAGTTCCGCAGCTTCTCAAAAACAGCCGGATTTACTGGTGTGCGCTGTGGCTACATGGTCATACCCAAGGAAGTGACAGCAGCAACCCTGGAAGGCGAACGCATACAACTGAACAAACTATGGCTCAGAAGGCAATCAACCAAGTTCAACGGAGTATCTTATATCACCCAGCGAGGAGCTGAAGCTATCTATACCCCGGAAGGGAAAGAACAAGTGAAAGCCATGGTAAAATATTACATGGACAATGCCAAAATCATGAAAAAAATGTTGGCAAAAACCGGAATCCAATTCTTTGGAGGAGACAATGCGCCCTACTTATGGGTGAAAGCACCGGGTAACCAGACGGCATGGAAGTTTTTCGACAAGCTGTTGTATGAAGCCCATGTGGTAAGTACTCCCGGCGTTGGATTCGGCCCCAGTGGTGAAGGGTATGTGCGACTGACTTCATTCGGAGACCGCCACCAATGCGAAGAAGGCATCCGAAGAATCTGCCAGTGCCTGTAAATGAAGAACCAGCGAACGACTCCAAAATAACCGAAACAGCCAATACATCAAATATAAAACCAAACAACTTAAATAAGAAATAAGCAGTATGTCTAAATTAAGATTCAGAGTTGTGGAAAAGGCATTCCACAAGAAACCGGTAGAAGTACCGTCTCCGGCTGAACGCCCAAGTGAATATTTTGCGAAATACGTGTTCAACCGCGAAAAAATGTTTAAATATCTGCCGAGCAATGTCTATGCCAAACTGATTGACGTAATTGACAATGGAGCTTCCCTCGACCGCAGCATCGCCAATGCCGTAGCCGAAGGTATGAAAAAATGGGCCATTGAACTGGGAGTGACTCACTATACCCACTGGTTCCAGCCTTTGACGGAAGGTACCGCCGAAAAGCATGATGCATTCGTGGAACACGACGGAAAAGGTGGTATGCTGGAAGAATTCTCCGGCAAACTGCTGGTACAGCAGGAATCAGACGGCTCTTCTTTCCCGAACGGAGGTATCCGCAATACATTTGAAGCACGCGGTTATAGTGCATGGGACCCTTCATCACCCGTATTCGTGGTAGATGACACGCTGTGCATCCCGACAGTCTTCATTGCCTATACTGGCGAATCACTCGACTACAAGGCTCCTCTGTTGAAAGCTTTGCGTGCTGTCAACAAGGCGGCACTCGACGTGATGCACTATTTCGACCCCTCTGTAAAGAAAATTATATCTTATCTGGGTTGGGAACAGGAATATTTCCTGGTAGACGAAGGGCTGTATGCCGCACGTCCGGACCTGTTGCTGACAGGACGTACGCTGATGGGGCACGAAGCTTCCAAGAACCAACAGCTGGAAGACCATTACTTCGGTGCCATCCCTACCCGTGTGGCTGCATTCATGAAAGACCTCGAAATCCAAGCGCTCGAGCTGGGCATTCCGGTCAAGACACGCCACAATGAGGTAGCTCCGAACCAGTTTGAGCTGGCCCCGATTTACGAAGAGTGCAACCTGGCCGTAGACCACAACATGCTGATCATGTCACTGATGCGCAAAGTGGCACGCAACCACGGATTCCGCGTACTGTTGCACGAAAAACCGTTCAAAGGTGTCAACGGTTCCGGTAAGCACAACAACTGGTCACTGGGTACAGATGCCGGTACCTTATTGATGGCTCCCGGCAAAACCTCTGAAGACAACCTGCGCTTCATCACGTTCGTGGTCAATACACTGATGGCTGTGTACCGCCACAACGGACTGCTGAAAGCCTCTATCATGAGTGCCACCAACGCACACCGTCTGGGAGCCAACGAAGCACCTCCCGCCATCATCTCTTCTTTCCTAGGCACCCAGCTCAGCAAGGTGCTCGACCATCTGGAAGAAAGTACCAACGATGACTTGGTTTCCTTAGGTGGAAAACAAGGCATGAAACTCGACATTCCGCAGATTCCGGAACTGTTGATTGACAACACCGACCGTAACCGTACTTCTCCTTTCGCCTTTACCGGTAACCGTTTCGAGTTCCGTGCTCCAGGTTCTGAAGCCAACTGTGCCAGTGCCATGATTGCCCTGAATGCAGCCGTTGCAGAGCAGCTCATTGAATTCAAAAAAGAAGTAGACGAACTGATTGAGAAAGGCGAACCGAAAATTTCGGCCATTATCCAGATTATCCGCAAATGCATCAAAGAATGCAAACCAATCCGCTTCGACGGCAACGGTTACAGCGATGAATGGAAAGAAGAAGCTGCCCGTCGGGGTCTTGACTGCGAAACCAGCTGCCCGGTCATCTTCGACAACTACCTGAAACCGGAAAGTATCCGCATGTTCGAATCCACCGGTGTGATGAACCGGAAAGAGCTGGAAGCCCGCAACGAAGTGAAATGGGAAATGTATACCAAAAAAATCCAGATTGAAGCCCGGGTATTGGGCGACCTAGTGATGAACCACGTAGTTCCGGTAGCCATTGAATACCAGACCAAACTGATTGACAATGCCTACAAAATGAAATCATTGTTCCCGGAAGACGAAGCCCATACACTGTCAGCCGAAAATCTGGCCATCATCAAGGCAATTTCCGAACATACCTCCTTCATCAAGAAACATGTGGATGAAATGGTGGAAGCACGCAAAGTGGCCAACCGCATTGCCAGTGAGCGTGAAAAAGCCATTGCCTACCATGATACGGTAGCTCCGATGCTGGAACAAATCCGCTATCACATCGACAAGCTGGAACTGATTGTAGACGACCAAATGTGGACACTTCCTAAATACCGCGAACTGCTGTTCGTACGATAAACAGAATTCGCCCCCTCACGACTATTTTATCATCCCCGAAGGCTTCTTAAAGGCTATTTTTAGCCTGAGACCCCCTTCGGGGATTTATTTATTAAAGCACTTTTCTAACATTTTGTCTGGCACAAAAGATTTATTTTCCACAAAGTATATATCTTTGCAGCATGGAATGGTTAATTAATTTATTTGTGGAACAATCCGCTCTGCAGGCGGTCATCATACTTTCCCTCATTACAGCCATCGGGTTGGGACTGGGAAAGATTCATGTTTTCGGAATTTCTCTCGGAGTAACATTTGTTTTTTTCACTGGCATTCTGGCAGGGCATCTAGGCTTTTCCATCGACCCACAAATGCTGAGCTATGCCGAAAGTTTCGGGCTGGTCCTGTTTGTCTATGCTTTGGGACTTCAAGTCGGTCCCGGTTTCTTCAGTTCCTTTCAACGGGGAGGATTCCGCCTGAATATGCTGGGACTGGGAGTCATCTTCCTGGGTACACTCATGGCTATCGTCCTAAGCTTTACTACAGACATAGGACTTCCCGACATGGTAGGTATCCTGTGCGGTGCTACCACCAATACACCCGCCCTTGGTGCCGCCCAGCAGACTTTAAAGCAACTGGGAGAACCCACCAGTGGAGCCGCCCTCAGCTGTGCGGTGACCTATCCGCTGGGAGTAGTAGGTGTGATTTTTGCAATTCTGGCCGTCAAGAAATTCTTCGTACGCCCCTCGGACATGAGCGAAAGAGAACATGATGACCCAAACCATACCTATATAGCCACTTTCCAAGTGCATAATCCCGCCATTTTCAATAAAAGCATACAGGACATCGCACAAGCCGGTTATCCCAAATTCGTTATCTCCCGCCTCTGGCGAGAAGGTACAGTCAGTATCCCTACCTCCGAAAAGATTCTGAAAGAAAACGACCGTATCTTGGTCATTACAACCGAAAAGGATGCCCCCACTTTGACGATTCTGTTCGGAGAGCAGGAAAAACGTGACTGGAATAAAGAGGACATCGACTGGAATGCCATCGACAGCAAACTGATTTCCAAACACATAGTTGTGTCACGTCCTGAAATCAACGGAAAAAAACTGGGCTCACTCCGCTTACGAAACACATACGGCATCAACATCAGCCGGGTGCTACGAAGCGGCGTGCAACTGCTGGCTACCCCAGGACTGGTACTGCAACTGGGCGACCGCCTGACCGTAGTCGGCGAAGCAGCTGCCATTCAGAACGTAGAAAAGGTACTGGGAAATACAGTCAAGACCCTGAAAGACCCTAACCTGGCCTCCATCTTTATCGGTATCGTACTAGGACTGGTAGTCGGAGCTATTCCCATTGCCATTCCAGGTATCAGTTCACCGGTGAAACTGGGACTGGCAGGAGGACCTATCGTCATGGGAATCCTGATTGGAGCCTACGGTCCTCGCCTGCACCTGGTGACCTATACCACCCGCAGCGCCAACCTCATGCTAAGAGGTATTGGACTCTCACTCTATCTGGCCTGCCTCGGACTGGATGCCGGTGCCCATTTCTTTGAAACTGTCATGCGGCCGGAAGGCGCCTTATGGGTAGGTATCGGATTCCTGATTACCTTTATTCCGGTAGTTATCATGGCACTGATAGCCCTCCGCCTGTGCAAAATGGACTTCGGGAACACCTGCGGCATGCTGTGTGGCAGCATGGCAAACCCTATGGCCCTGAACTATGCCAACGATATCATCCCCGGCGACGAGCCATCCGTAAGTTATGCCACTGTCTATCCGCTCGGCATGTTTACCCGCGTCATCATCGCACAACTGGTACTGATGCTATTCTTATAAAACTTAAAAATCACCCGATATCATGAAAACTTACAAACAAATCACCCCGGAGATGATACAGGAAGACCTCCGCTACCTGGAGCTTCTTTCACATGATTTTCCCAGCCTGGCAGCAGCCAGTACGGAAATCATCAATCTGGAAGCCATTCTTAATCTGCCCAAAGGTACAGAACATTTTCTGGCTGACTTACACGGGGAATATGAAGCCTTCCAACATGTACTCCGCAACGCTTCTGGAGCTATAAAGCGGAAAGTCAACGAGATTTTCGGAAATAATCTCCGCGAAATGGAGAAAAAGGAACTTTGCACACTGATTTACTATCCCGAACAAAAGCTGCAACTGGTAAAGGAAGTAGAAAAAGATCTGGAAGACTGGTATGTCATTACACTGAACCAACTGGTAAAAGTATGCCAGAACGTATCTTCCAAATACACACGTTCAAAAGTACGCAAGGCACTACCCGAGGAATTCTCCTATATCATTCAAGAGCTGCTCCACGAAAGTACGATGGACCCCAACAAGCAGGCCTACATCAATGTCATCATCCGTACCATCATTGACACACGGCGTGCCGACGATTTTATCATCGCCCTGTGCAACCTCATCCAACGGCTTACCATCGACTCCCTGCACATTTTGGGAGATATCTTCGATCGTGGTCCCGGCCCCCATATCATTATGGATACGCTTTGCGACTACCATAACTTCGACATTCAATGGGGTAATCACGACATTCTTTGGATGGGCGCCGCATCCGGCAACGACTGCTGCATTGCCAACGTACTCCGCCTGGCCATGCGCTACGGCAATCTCTCAGCGCTGGAAGACGGCTATGGCATCAACCTGCTCCCGCTGGCTACCTTTGCCATGGAAGTATACGCCAAAGATCCATGCCAATACTTTGCTCCCAAAATTGCACCTGAAAACAGCACCTACAATGACAAGACCTTGCGCCTTATCTCACAGATGCACAAGGCCATCACCATCATACAGTTCAAACTGGAAGCTGCCGCCATTCTCCGCCACCCGGAGTTTGACATGAACAGCCGACTGCTCCTGCACCACATCGACTTCAAGCGGAAAGTATTCCAACTCGACGGGAAAGACTACGAAATGCGCGACTGCCTGTTCCCCACCGTCGACCCGAAAAACCCATACCAGCTGACAGAAGAGGAACAAGAAATCGTACTGAAACTGCACAATTCCTTTACGGGCAGTGAGAAACTGCGCAAGCACATGAAATGCATCTTCCGCTACGGATGCATGTACAATGTCTGCAACTCCAACCTACTTTTCCATGCTTCCATGCCGATGAACGCCGACGGAACTTTGAAAGAAGTGGAAATACTGGGCAACAAATACAAGGGTGAAGCCCTGCTGAAGCGAGTAGGACAACTGATTCGTACGGCTTATTTTGCTGAAGACGACCATCCGGAAAAAGCTTTTGCCAAGGATTTCATCTGGTACCTGTGGTGCGGAAAAGATTCCCCGGCTTTCGACAAGAGCAAAATGGCTACCTTTGAACGTTATTTCCTGACCGATAAGGAGACACACAAGGAGGTGAAAGGATACTATTACACCCTACGCGACCGGGAAGATATTTGCGACATGATTCTGGATGAGTTTGGAGTGGAAGGCGAGCACCGCCACATCATCAACGGACACGTACCCGTGAAAGCCGTGAAAGGAGAGAAACCGATTAAAGCCAACGGTAAACTGATGGTTATTGACGGCGGTTTCTCCAAAGCCTATCAACCGGAAACGGGTATTGCCGGCTACACGCTGGTATACCATTCACGTGGGTTCCAGCTTGTACAGCATGAGCCGTTCACGTCTACCCAAAGAGCCATCGAAGAGGGACTGGACATCAAATCAACAACACAGATTGTAGAGTTGAGCAGCAAACGAATGATGGTAAAAGATACAGATAAGGGACGTGAACTGATGGTTCAGATTGAAGATTTAAAGAAACTGCTGGTAGCCTACCAAAACGGTATCATCAAGGAAAAAGGAAGCTGATTTCAGCTGATTTACAGCATATTCCACACAAAAGAATTTCCCTCAAGAAAACGCAAGGACGTTTACAATAAAACGTACTTGCGTTTTTCCTAAAACGTACTTACGTTTTGATTCAAACGTACTTGTGTTTTCCCTAAAACACAAGTGCGTTTTTTTACGCCCCTACTGCCCCCCTATACAAAGCCTCAATTTCACTTTTTTGCATCATTATGCATCTTTTTTTTCGCAAAACGCTTGCATATTCAAAAATAATGCGTACCTTTGCACCCGTGATTGAAAAACGCTTCAACACAAGTCAGGATGGCCCGTTCGTCTATCGGTTAGGACGCAAGATTTTCATTCTTGAAAGGGGGGTTCGATTCCCCCACGGGCTACTGAAAAAGAAACAACGCATACGGTATTCCGATGCAAAAGGATGGCCCGTTCGTCTATCGGTTAGGACGCAAGATTTTCATTCTTGAAAGGGGGGTTCGATTCCCCCACGGGCTACTGAAAAGCTGTCTCAATTCTTGAGGCGGCTTTTTTCATGTCCATAAGAATGATGCCGGCAATAAAAAAGGTGCCGAAGGCTACCACCTTCAAGCACCTCTCTTGTGAATCAATAAATATGACAATTATTTATACTCAGCCGTGCAGTTCCCCTTTAGAAGATGACACCCAAGCGGAAACCTGCCTGATTCTGTCCTTCCACATCGAAAGTCAGCGTCTGTGTCTTGTTCGTAGCATAGCTGTAATAACCGGCTACGTGGAATCCCCACTTCTTTCCTGTAGGATAAATCTTCACACCGATTTCTGGAGACACATAGAAACCCCAAGACTTGTCGTACACCCCTCCACTGCCGAAATAAGTGGTATTGCGGGCAAACATGGTACCCGCTTTTACCCCGATATACGGCTTCACATAACGGTTGGTAGAAAGATTATAAGCTCCCATCACACCAAACGGAACCTGAAAAGCCGAACGCTGCTGGTCGGTAGTCAAAGATTCCGTAGGAGACAATGACAGGGTCTGCCGCCCCACATACTGATGATTGGTATGATAGGAAGCAAACACTCCCATTTCCCAACGAGGGGTCAATTCATATCCCAATTCAAAGTTCATTCCCCATCCGCTCAGCTTGTCTGCAAAGTTGGTGGAGAAAGGAGCATTCATCTGCCAGTCAACCTTCAAGGTTGTCTTGCTGACATCATATTGCGAAAACCCTTTTACAGCTACTCCAAGGCACATAAAGGTCACTATCGCTATTCTTTTCAATACATTTATCTTCATTTGAAATTCCTCCTCTAGTAGTTTAATTGACCGATTTGATATAAGGCGACTGTTCAAAGGCCTGGACTACGGCATTCTGCAACAAGCTTTGATTGAACCGTCCGCTATACTGGAATCCGGACGCACTGGCATACCAGACTACCGGAAGATTCTTTGATGAACTGTCTGTTCCTGCTGAAAGATCCACCATCTCCATTACCAGTGTATTTGTATTATAAGAATAGGTGACAGGGTATGGATAATACCATCCGGACCAAGGGCCCCAGAAACCATAGTCCCACCAGCCACCCCAGTAGCCTCCAGTGGTCACCTGAGTAGTCTGAGCCACGTAAGAAAGCTGTACTCCCACGCTGGCCTCATCCTTTTTCTCCGGATCAAGGATACGGGTATATCCACGGTTGTTCATTTCTTCGGCCACTTCATTCAGAATCGCTTTCGCATTCTCATCTTTCCAGTAAGTGGCACGATGTCCCCCTGCTTCCAGAATACTGTCGGGCAGAAAATAAGTTTTATAGCTACCAAAGTCGGCATCCTTGTCATAATCGGTATATACTACCAAATCCGCATCCAGTTTATTCATGTCAGGGTCTTTCTCACAAGCCGACAACCCTAACAACAGACACGCAAAAAATAAAATTTTTCTCATACTACATTCCAATTTATTAAAGTGAACGGCCCTTGAATACAGAGCTCTTGAAAGCAGGTAATATCACTCCGTTCAATGTCAGACGATTAGAATTGAAATTCGGTGAAATAGTCACAGTGGCACTGTTTGTCCCTTTCGGCATGCTGATATCCAGACGGGCGGAGATGCCTATTCCCATCACATTCATGGACAGATAAGTAGTGCCTTTCTTATCGGTTTTCACCTCATAGGAAGACACAGTGCCATCTACCGTCACACCTCCCAATCCATTAGGACCTGCTGCCGGGATATTGAAAGCCACTTGTACCACAGCATCTTCTCCGTTCACCGATACAAAATTGGTGTTCGAAGTCACATAAGCTGTCTGTCCGTACTTGAATACTACCCGATCGGCTTCCAGCGTAAATTTCTTTGCATTGATAGCTTCCACAGCTTCCGCATGCTGGATACTGTCTATTTTCTCCTGGAGCGCTTTCTTTTCTGCTTTTGTCAATTCCACTTCCTGAGCCTGGATATGTCCAGCCATTAAGGCCAGAGCACATATCAAAATAGATACCATTTTTTTCATAAGTCTGCTACTTTAAAAGTTTACACCTAATAAACAAACATATCGTTCTTTTGCTGCATGAAGCCTATTTAAAAAAGTATAATATATACTCCTATTTTCAAATAAAATTATTATCTTTAGAATATATAAAGAAATAATATATCAGCCAACCTTAAAAAAACGAACTATGACACACCTCAGCGAAATTACCCTATTGATTGCCGTCATTGCACTGGCCCTCTGGCCCATCGTGCTATTCATATTACGCTTCTGGCATGAACGCCGCAAACAGCTGGAACATATTGAGAGAATGACAAAGGACGAACTGGACGAAATCACCACGCAAGACCTCGTCATCAGTGTGCTGAAGAAAATTGGCTGCCAGCCGAAAGTAAATGAGGAAAATCACATCACCTTCCAATACCAGGGAGACGATTTCTACATCGCGGCCGAAGAGGAAAACCGCTTCATTATGATATGGAATCCCTGGTGGGGCTCCATCAATGCCGACAACGAAGCTTTACCTTATCTGAAAGAAATCATCAACCTGGCCAATGTGAACTCACTGGTCACTACGGTATATATGGCCGATGAGGATGAAAAGACTATCGGACTGCATTCCCGTTGCCACACGTTTTTCTCGCCCAACGAAGGAGAACTGGAAGAACACATGAAAATGCTGCTCGACTATTTCTTCGACATGCATAATGTCATCAAGGACAACATGAACCAACTGGGACAGGCTGCCATCAATGAAGAAGAAAAGAAAGAGCGCGTAAAAGTAAAAGGCTTCTCCGCCTACAAGGAAAACACCATGCCTATTGAGCCGAAGAAGGAAGCGGACAAGAAGGAGTAGCCGCCTCGTCACCGGACTTGCGCATACTGAACTCACAGCCGCAGTACTGCTGGTTGTAGAAATTATATTCCTTGATAATGGCAATGCGACGCTCGCTGAGCCCTCCCTTGCGCCAGTTCTGCTCCCACCAGGTCACATCCGGATAGGCCTCTACCGCCCAACGTCCGGCTTCATTAATCTGGTCCAAACTCTTCCAGCGCGAGGAAGCCAAAGTAGTGGTTATCACCGAAAAGCCGTGTTCATGGGCATAACGGGCCGTATCGGCCAAACGCATCTTGAAACATTTCAGGCAACGCCCTCCCCGCTCCGGTTCATTTTCCAGTCCGGCTACCGTGCAGCGCCAGGCTTCGTGGTCATAATCCGCATCCACAATCTCCAGCCCCAGCGACTGGGCATAACGGGTACATTCGTCCTTGCGGATGTTGTATTCCTCCAGCGGATAGATGTTCGGATTGCAATAATAAATGGTAGGACGCACCCCATGCTGCATCAGACATTCAATAATGGCCGATGAGCAAGGCGCACAGCAGGTATGCAGCAACACTTTGTCTGCCCCACCGGGTACTTCCAGTTCAAATTTTTTCTTTTTCATCGCTTCCTCCCTTTTTATGCACACGATTCAGACGATTCATCCGTATAGGCCGCAAACAACGGCTGCAAGATTTCCGGTACCTCCACTCCTTCATCGCGTATACCTTTCAGGCAACGGTACGCCTCGTCGGTCAACGAAAAATACATCTCCCGCTTGTCCTTTTCTCCTAAGGTACGCACCAGCAGGTTGCGTTCCTCCACCGCCCGTATTACCTTCGAAGCATGCGAAGGAGTCAGTCCGGTACGCTCCACAATCGTGCGGGCTGCCACTTGCTCCTTGCCGATGGCACACAGCACCATGGCCTCGTTCAAAGACACCCCATGCGCCTGCAGCAGGTGCGATTCAAGATCAGAGAGAGCCCGGAAGAGCTCTCTCATCACACAGATACATTTTATTTTTTCCATACGTTAAATAAACAGATTGACATTGGCTTCCTCGGCACGGTCCATATAAGTGGCTACCCCACCAATGGTCACGTTGTCCAGCAGTTCTTCTTTCTTGATGCCCATCACGTCCATCGACATCTGGCAGGCAATAAACTCTACTCCGTTGTCAATAGCCTGCTGACGGAGTGACTCCAACGAATCGATGCCTTTCTTCTGCATGATATAACGCATCATCTTTGAGCCCATACCGCCCATGTTCATCTTCGAGAGCTTCAGTTTCCGTGAACTGGAGGGAAGCATCATGCCGAACATCTTTCCGAAGAGGTCTTTCTGCACCGCCGGTTTCCGTTCCTTCTTGATGGCATTCAGCCCCCAGAAGGTAAAGAAAATAGTCACTTTCTTTCCGGTAGCCGCCGCGCCGTTAGCCAGCACAAAGGTAGCCAAAGTTTTGTCAAGGTCATCGCTGAAAAGAATGAAAGTTTTCCCCTTCTCTTTCGGTGCCCGACGGACAGCCTCCATGGCACAGGCCGTAGCCTTCTCTACCAACACTTTATAGATTCCCCCTTCCGACTTCGAAGACAGGAAACGATTTCCGGTAGTACGGCACCACGCTTCTGCATCACGCGGAAAACCCGCATCCGTGGCATGGATTTCCATCTGTTCCCCGGCTTCCAGTTCCTCCATTCCTTTTTTCAACCGCAAAATCGGGCCCGGGCACTGGATGCCGCAAGCATCGACCACGTGTACCTTCTTGCAGTCCGCGGTTCCTTCAGCCGTGTCACAAGTGCAAACCACCTCGCATGCCTCATCCGGCTGACAAACCGGAGTAACTGCCGCATTGTAGGTCTTGATACCGCCAATCAGGTTACGCACATCCTTGTAGCCATTGTCTTTCAGAATATTGGATGCCAGATATCCGCGCAATCCGACTCCACAATACAGGAACACCGGCTTATCCGACGGAATCTCCTTCATCCGCTGACGCATCTCATCCAAAGGTACATTGACCGCTCCGGCAATGTGTCCCAATTCATATTCGTCTTTCGTACGGACATCGACCAAGGTCACCTTCGTCAAATCGGCCTGCTGCAATTCTCTCCAGTAAAGCGGAGTCATCTTGCCGCTCAAGATGTTTCCAGCTACATAGCCCGACACGGCTACCGGATCTTTGGCAGAAGAGAAAGGAGGTGCATAGGCATGTTCCAGCTGCATCAAATCATAAACCGTACCTTTCTGCTTGATGACCAGCGCATATTCATCAATGCGTTTGTCCACCCCATTGTATCCCACAATCTGTGCCCCGTACAACCGTCCGTCTTCCGGAGAGAAGGTTATCTTGATATCCATCTGCAAAGCTCCCGGATAGTATCCGGCATGGGAACCGGAGTGGATGGTAGCCGACAAGTACGGAATACCGAACGCCTTCAAACGTTTGGCGGGAAGTCCGGTAGAAGCCACGGTCAAATCGAACACCTTGGCAATGGCCGTACCAATGGAGCCCTCGTATTTCACTTTATTGCCAAACGTCATGTTATCGGCTACGATACGTGCCTGACGGTTGGCCGGCCCTGCCAGAAAATTCAGCCAAGGCTTGCCCGTAATCGGATGCGGATATTCAATGGCATCGCCTACGGCATAGACAGACTCATCGGAAGTCTGCAAGTATTCATTCACGTAGATACCCTTCATTTCGCCCAACTTCAATCCGGCTTCCACGGCCAGACGAGTCTCTGCCCGTACACCGATGGAAAGAATCACCAGCTGTGCCTCAGCCTGCAAACCCGACTGGAACTTCACCTTCAACCCGGACGCTGTTTTTTCAAAGGCTTCTACCGCCTGCTTCAAGTACAGTTTGACACCTTTCTGCTGCAGATGAGTGTGTACCAAAGCCGCCATGGAGAAATCCACCGGTCCCATCACCTGGTCGGCCATCTCCACCACGGCTACCTCTATCCCTGCATGATGCAAGTTCTCGGCCATCTCCAGTCCGATGAAACCACCTCCTACGATGACGGCTTTCTTCACCTCATGGCCCTGCATGTAGTTCTTGATACGGTCGGTATCTGCCACATTCCGCAGAGTAAAGATTCCTTCACTATCAATTCCGGGCAAAGGAGGACGAACCGGAGAAGCCCCCGGAGAAAGCAACAGTTTATCATAGGTTTCTGTGTACTCCTTCCCTTCCGAAGTGCGCACTTTCACTTCCTTGCGGGCCGTATCGATAGCCATCACTTCCGAACGTACCCGCACATCGATATGAAAACGTGCGGAAAAGGCTTCAGGAGTCTGCACAAACAAACGGTTACGGTCTTGAATCACTCCACCTATATAATAAGGCAAACCACAATTGGCATAAGAGATGTATTCCCCGCGTTCAAACAAAATGATTTCGGCCTTTTCCGTGTTTCTCCGAATACGGGCAGCCGCAGTGGCTCCACCTGCTACCCCACCTACAATGACATACTTCATATTAATCTATTTTCTTTGTTATTATTTTCTATTGGAAACTATTTGCAAAGAAAAGGAATAATCAAGAAAAGAATAAATTTCCAGTGGAAAATATTCTGCAATTAAGGATTATTAAGAAGTCAGCGAGAAATTCTTACGCCAGTTTCTGGTAAGCCAAGCGAGGGGTACCGTTGCTGATATAAATAATACCACAATATACAAAGCCCATGGATTGCACCAAGTTCTGCATCACCTTGTTATCAGCATGCGTATCAATCCGCAAACAGGGCCATTGACGGAAACACCAATCGATACACAGTTTCCCGATTCCATGGCAAGAACCGTCAGAAGCCAGACGATGAATCACATAATAAGGAGAATCATCCTTCCACTCCCCGTCCTCGATATAGGCATACGTGGGGTCTGGACCTTGAATGAAACAGAAGGTGGCCACTGCCTTTCCTTCTTCAGTCACACACACATAACAATGGGAAGCCTCTATTTCTCTCTGTATCAATTCCCGTTGTGGATAGCCGTTAATCCACTGATTCGGATTTCCTGTACGGACCATAAAATGACGGGCTTCTTCAAATATTTCCATCAATCGATCCAAATCTGCCAATGAGGCCTTGCGTATCTGTAAATCCATAAATCTCCTTTTTACGAAAATCGACACAAAACTAATGTTTTCTTTCGTTTTCCGGGCGAATATGCTTGGTTTTTTAAAATATTATTGTACCTTTGTCACGCTTCCAAGCAACAATGGGGCATTAGCTCATCTGGCTAGAGCGTTTGACTGGCAGTCAAAAGGTGGCAGGTTCGAGTCCTGTATGCTCCACATTTCCTTTCCCACACCGTGGAAATTTTCCCTTGATAACCCACAAACAAACCCTGTCCATCTTACCACCCACTCATTATTATGTACAGCATTTTAATCATAGAAGACGATAAAAGAGTGGCCGACCTCTTGAAAACCGGATTGGAAGAAAATGGTTATAACGTTTTCGTGGCATACGACGGTGCCATGGGACTCCGACTTTTTCAGTCGCATACTTTCCAATTGGTCATTTCGGATATCATCCTCCCCAAACTGGACGGATTCGAGCTTTGCAAGGAAATACGCAAACTCAATGTACAGATTCCTATCCTCATGCTGACGGCCCTCGGTTCCACGGATGACAAGCTGGACGGATTCGATGCCGGAGCAGACGATTATATGGTGAAACCATTCGATTTCAGGGAACTGAATGCCCGTATAAAAGTACTGCTGAAGCGGAAAAACGAAGCGGAGAGTCCGGCTTCTCCTCCCGATAAACTGAATTACAAGGATCTGCAAGTAGACACCAACCGCAGGGAAGTTACCCGGCAAGGTATTCCGATCCGTCTCTCCCCCAAAGAATACAACCTGCTGACCTACATGGTACAGCATCCGGAAAGGGTCATCAGCCGGGTGGAAATAGCCGAAAAGGTATGGAATACCCACTTTGATACCGGTACCAATTTCATCGATGTATATATCAATTACCTGCGTAAGAAAATAGACAAAGACTTCGACACCAAACTGATTCACACCAAACCCGGAATCGGATTTATTCTTACCGACGAAAAGCCATGAAAATAAAGACCACCCTGACACTCAAAAATACCGGAGTCATAGCCGTGGTATTTCTGTTGTGCATGAGCCTGATTTACTTGTTCAGCGAACACATCCGGAGCAACACGTTCTTCCACAACCTGAAAAGTGAGGCTGTGACCAAAGCACACCTTTTCCTGCAAGACCAGGTAGATGCCCGCATCATGCAGTCCATCTATCTAAACAACAAAGAGTTTATCAATGAAGTGGAAGTGGCGGTCTATACCCCCGATTTCCGTATGCTTTACCACGATGCCGTCGAGAATGACATCATCAAGGAAAGTCCGGAAATGATCCGTCACATTCTTCACGAAAAAGAAATAGAATTCCACATCGGGAAGTATCAGGCCATCGGGATGGTCTATCCTTTTCAAGGCAAGGACTATATCGTGACTGCCGCTGCTTACGACGGTTACGGCCACACCAACCTGCTGGAACTCCAAAAGACCTTGATTATTCTGTTTTTCTTCGGACTGCTGCTATTGTTCGTGACCTGTTATTTCCTTGTACGAGCTTCTTTAAAGCCTATTCGGGAAATCGTAAGGGAAGTAGAGAATATCACGGCTTCCCATATCGACCGCCGATTACCGGTGAGAAACGAGAAAGACGAACTCGGAGAACTGAGCCTGGCTTTTAATGACCTGCTGGAACGACTGGAAATTTCATTCAATGCACAGAAGATGTTTGTCAGCAACGTATCCCACGAGATGAGAACGCCGTTAGCTGCCCTGATGGCGGAACTGGATTTGGCCTTGCAAAAGGAACGGACCGAAGCTCAATACCGCCAAGCCATGCAAAACGTATTACAGGATGCACGACGCATGACCAAACTGATTGACGGACTCCTCAATCTGGCCAAGGCAGATTACCAGAAAGAGCAAATCAAGATGCACGAAATCCGGCTCGACGAACTGCTGCTGGATACCCGGGAACTGATTCTGCGGGCCCACCCGGAATACCACATCGAACTGATTTTCGAACAGGAAGATGCCGAAGACGACCGGATGATTACCGTCATGGGCAACTCCTACCTGCTGAACATCGCCTTTGCCAATCTGATTGAAAACAACTGCAAGTATTCGGAAAACAAATCCTCCTTCGTCCAAATCTCCTATTGGGACAAATGGGCGATTGTCCGCTTGTCCGACAATGGAATTGGCATATCGGACAAGGAAAAAGAGCAGATTTTCACCTTATTCTACCGAGGGGAACAAGACAAACAGACAGAAGGACACGGCATCGGCATGGCACTTGCCCAAAAGATTATCGGACTTCACCAAGGACATCTTGCCGTACATTCCAAGCAAGGAGAAGGCACGACCTTCACCATTGAACTGCCTCATATCTAAAAGTTCCTTTTTCAGCTTCCACACCACACTATCAGAACAATGGCCGGAAACAACCGGCAGAATTCTAATAGTTTTCTAATACCACTCTAATTATCCTCTAACAGGCCCTGCCAAGAGTATCGCTTACTTTTGCCGTGCGAAAAGGAAATAGAGTAATCACCCCTACGAATTCAGGTATTATGTGGAAAAGAAGAAAAAGTAAGGAAACAAGCACATTCAATGCGGAAAAGGTATTTTTGGCAGCCACCCAGCCCCTCAACACCGTATGCAATTATTTCCAGACCAGCAAAAACGGACTGACCTCCGAAGAAATCGAGAACCGGCAGTCCATCTATGGAACGAATGAAGTAGCACACGAACAGAAGAAGAATCCGGTTTCCACCTTCATCAAGGCCTTCATCAACCCCTTCATTGGCGTACTGACCGTGCTGGTGGTCATTTCTTTCGTACTTGACGTCTTGCTGGCCAACCCTGGCGAACAGGACTGGACAGCTATTTTCATTATTCTGACGATGGTAATTGCCAGCACCATCCTCCGTTTCTGCCAGGAATGGAAAGCCAACGCTTCGAGCGAGGCTTTGCTCAAGATGGTCACGAACACCTGCTATGTGAAACGTGCCGGCCAGCACGATGAAGAAATCAACATCACAGAACTGGTGCCGGGGGATATTGTCATGATTGCTGCCGGCGACATGATACCCGCCGACCTCCGCATCATCGAAGCGAAAGACCTGTTTGTCAGCCAGTCCTCCTTGACAGGAGAATCGGACCCGATTGAAAAGCGTCCGGAAACCAATACGAACAAACACCGCAAAGGCAGTGTCATAGAACTGGAAAACATCTGTTTCATGGGCTCCAACGTAGTCAGCGGTTCGGCCACCGGCATTGTCATTGCCACCGGAAACAACACTTACCTGGGCACCATTGCCCGGAGCATTGCCGGACACCGTGCCGCCACCGCCTTCGACAAAGGAATCAGCAAAGTCAGCTTCCTGCTCATACGCTTCATGCTCATCATGATTCCCTTCGTGTTTCTGGTCAACGGAGTGACCAAAGGCGACTGGCTGGAAGCTTTTATCTTTGCCGTTTCGGTAGCCGTGGGCCTCACACCGGAGATGCTTCCGATGATTGTGACGGCCAACCTTGCCAAAGGAGCCGTAGCCATGTCCAAGAAGAAAACCATCGTAAAAGACTTGAATGCCATTCAAAACTTCGGGGCTATGAACATTCTCTGTACCGACAAAACCGGTACCCTCACCTGTGACCAGATTGTATTGGAAAAATACATCAATGCCGACGGGAGCAGCGATGAAAGCCGCCGTATTCTGCGTCATGCCTATTTCAACAGCTTCTTCCAGACCGGATTGAAAAACCTGATGGACAAGGCCATCCTGTCGCACGTCAAGGAACTGTCATTGGAATACTTGAAAGACAACTATGTCAAGGTGGACGAAATACCGTTCGATTTCACCCGGCGGAGAATGTCGGTCGTAGTAGAAGACCGACAAGGAAAACGACAGATTATCACCAAAGGCGCCGTAGAAGAGATGCTGGCCATCTGCTCACATGCCGAATTCGACGGAGAGGTACATCCCATGACGGAAGCCCTGAAACATAAGGCACATCGTATCATTGAGCAGATGAACAAGCAAGGTATGCGGGTCATTGCCGTAGCACAGAAAAGCTACCTCGACAAAGCGTGCGACTTCTGTGTGGAAGATGAAAAAGAGATGGTGCTGATTGGCTATCTGGCCTTTCTGGACCCACCCAAGCCATCGGCAGCCAAGGCTATACAGCAATTGCATGAACACGGCATTGAGGTCAAAATCTTGTCTGGAGACAACGATGCCGTGGTACGCACCATCGCCCGGCAAGTAGGTATCAACACTACCAACGCGCTTAGCGGCCCTCAACTGGCCGACTTGAATGAGGAGGAAAAGATGAAAGCAGTACGCGAGACGACCGTCTTCTCCAAACTGACTCCCGTACAGAAAACGGAAATCATCACTCTCCTCCAAACTCAGCAAAATACCGTCGGCTTCTTAGGTGATGGTATCAACGATGCGGCAGCCCTCCGCCAGTCGGACATCGGAATCTCGGTCGACTCAGCCGTAGACATCGCCAAGGAAAGTGCCGACATCATCCTGCTGGAGAAGAGCCTGATGGTATTGGAAGACGGGGTACTGGAAGGAAGAAAGACCTTCGGCAACATCATTAAATACATCAAGATGACCGCCAGTTCCAATTTCGGCAACATGTTCAGTGTCATGGCAGCCAGTGCTTTCCTGCCCTTCCTGCCCATGCTTCCCATTCATCTGCTGATTCAGAACCTGCTGTATGATATTTCGCAGACCACCATCCCCTTCGACCGGATGGATGCGGAATACCTCCGGAAACCCCGGAAATGGGATGCCTCCGACCTGAGCCGCTTCATGATTTTCATCGGTCCCATCAGTTCCATCTTCGACATCGTCACTTATCTGGTGATGTGGTTCGCCTTCGGCTGCCAGAGCATGGAGCATCAGACCCTCTTCCAGTCCGGATGGTTCATCGAAGGCCTGCTGTCGCAAACCCTGATTGTACACATGATACGTACGCGGAAAGTGCCGTTCATACAAAGCCGTGCCTCCTGGCAGGTAACCGGACTGACCCTGCTCATCATGGCTACCGGTATCCTGATTCCCTTCACCCCGTTTGGGACCTCCATCGGTCTGGAAGCCTTGCCTGCGAGCTATTTCCCCTGGCTGTTCGGCATCCTGCTCTCCTACTGCGTACTGACACAACTGATTAAGAACTGGTACATCCATCGTTTCACCAAATGGTTATGACAAAACTTATCAAATACATACTGGTCATTGCAACGGTATCCCCCTGCCGTTGCTTTGCCCAGAAACTCCTGATCAATTATACCACCGAACTGCAGAGCGATTTCAAGAAAGGAACCAACTGGGTGAATTTGTTACGGTTGGATTTTTCCGCCCCGCTAGGCCAGTCTGCCACCCTTGAAGCAGCCACCCTCAGCACGGCAAAGACCCGCACCGAGTCGTTGGCCCATGATTGGCAAACCTTTTCCAACATCGAAGAAGACAATCATCCGCTGGCCGTGGCCATACTGGGTATCCGGCAGCCAATGGGAAACTCCAGCCTGTTCATCGGCATCCGCAACCTGAACGAGGACTATTTCACTTCGCCAGCCACCAGCCTGTTCACCAACAGTTCATGCGGCATCTTTCCCACCTTGTCGGCCGATTATCCCATAGCCAACTATCCGGTTTCTTCCATGGGGGTACACTACGAGTTACAACATGCTCAATGGACCCTGCAAGCTTCTTTGTATAACGGAAAAGCCTCCTATCGCTTTACAGGAAAAGAAAATGTATTCCGTTTCTGCCCGAAGCACGACGGGATACTCTGTCTCACCTCATTCAACTATCAGTATCATGACAGCAATTATCACATGGGCTTTGCTTTACATAGCGGGATGTATCGGAATTATGCAAAAGGAGATACGGAACAAGCATCAGAAAAAGAAAAGAAAGAAATCCGGAAAATAATCTGGGGATATGCAGAACAGTTAATCACTCCTCGCCTGCAAGTGCTCTTACAGTTTTCTGCTCAATGGCACGCCAGCCAAGGATGCAAACACTATTCCGGAGCAGGCCTTGTATGGCAATGTGGAAAAACAGAAGGCGGACTATTCACCGATTACGCCCGTTTCTCCCATTCACACGAATGGGCCAGTGAATTCACTTGGAAGATTCCCTGCCTGGGCAAAGGGTTCATACAGCCCACCTTGCATCTGATCCATCAGCCGGAAGCACAGTACCTGATTGGCCTGTTGCGCTTCGGATACGTGCTTCCGGCCCTCTGATATAGAATTATTTCACTACAATCTCATCGGTAAACAAGAATCCACCGGCTTCAGGATTGATGTCAGCCTGTACCCGCACGTAACGAGCCTCGCAAGTGCCCTCCCATGCATAATTCTGGATAGTCAGCTTTTCATCCGTAATAGGCAGCGTCGTCGTAATCGTCTTCAACAGCGTATATTCCTTTCCGTCGTCCGAAACCAGGAAACTGACCTTCTGCGGCAGGAAGACACCCGGACCTATCAACTGCATGAAGTCGATGGAAAGCTGGCGGATAGGCTGTGATTTCTCCAGATCCACCACCGCGTCCATTCCCTTTCCAAGGAATCCCTGCCAGCGTAAATCGGTATAGACCCATCCCCCATGGATGCCGTTGGTCAAAGCTCCGTCTCCTCCTGCCGGATAGTAATCCGCCGCATAAGGCCGCAGATACTCTACCTTCTTGCCTTTTGCCAGATGGTTGTCGACACTCAGTGCCTCCAGACGGTTACCCACTTCATTCTTCAAGTCAAAAGTATGGTATCCCAATGAATCCAACACTTCCACTTCCTGCAAAGCCTCCGCATGGAAACGCTTCCAGTCCTTCCGTTCCGGGTTGGTCCAAGCCACCTCGGCCAAGGCCAGCAAACGAGGATAAATCATGTATTCCGTATGTTCTGGTGTAGACAAATATTCCGTCCATACATTTCCTTGAACTCCCCACACACAATCCAGCTTATCTGCCGGGAAAGCCGGGGTTACAGGCTCATAAGAATATACCTTTTCCAACGGAAGATACCCTCCAATGGCTTCAGGCTGTGTGCGCGGTGCATCCTGATAACTGTCGAAATAGCAATAGGCACCCGGCGACAGAATCGTGCGCAGCCCTCTTTTCACTGACTCGGCTCCTTTGTCTTCTCCACGCCACACGGTCACAGCCGAGGTTTCATCCAACTCGCCAGTCAGTATTTCGTCCCAACCAATCATCTTACGGCCGTTCTCCCGCAAGAACTTTTCAATTCTTGAAACAAGATACTCCTGCAGCTCGCCTTCTTCTTTCATTCCTTCTTCCTTCATCCATGCCTGACAGTCGGGACATTGTTTCCAGTGGTTCGTGCTGGCCTCATCCCCTCCAATATGAATGTATTCCGACGGGAAAAGCGCCATCACTTCCTTCAACACATCGGTCAGGAAAGTGTAAGTCAATTCTTTTCCAGGGCAGAACTCGCCCCCGGGCTTTAAATCACCCCCGCAGGCCAGCTGCGGAAGGGCAGCCAAGACTTCCTCCGAGTGAGCCGGCATCTCAATCTCCGGAATCACCGTAATATGAAGCTGACGGGCATATTCCACAATCTCTTTCACATCTTCCTGCGTATAGTATCCTCCAGAAGCCCCCGGAGCATCCTGCCGGCAATACGTCCGTCCGCCGTTCCACCAGCTTTTCCAGTCCGGGAAAGGACGATAGGCTGTTTCACGCGTCAGTTCCGGATATTTCTTGATTTCAATCCGCCATCCGGCCCCATCGGTCAGATGCCAGTGGAAGCGGTTCAGCTTGTAACGAGCCAATGCATCCAGCTGTTTCTTGACAAATTCTTTGGTATAAAAATGACGTGACACGTCCAAGTGCATGCCTCGGTATGCGAAACGCGGTGCATCCTCAATGGTCACTTCCGGCAACAGGAAGGTATTATTTCCTGCCGGCTGTATCAACTGATTTATTGACTGAAAAGCATAGAACAAACCGGAAGTAGAAGTAGCCTCCACTTGAATCCCCTTTTTCGTCACTTCCAACCGATAGGCTTCCTCCTTCATCTGCGACTGTTTCGGGCTGAGCAATTTAAACACAATATCCGTCTTCCCCCTTTTTTTATAAGTCCATGCAAAAGGAGACTGACCGACATATTTTACAAAATCTTCCTTATCCGCCCCTTTCAGGTTACATGAAAAAGAAGCATTTTTCTGAAAAACAAAATGACCTTCACCCACCACCATCTGTTGAGGGTAAGGAATGACATAACTCTCCGATACAGAAGTAGCCACGGCCGAAAATGCCATCGCTACAAAGAAATAAAGGAATAACAAGGATTTCATCTGTTGATTATTTATAAGGATTTTCAAATGTTTTTAAAGTTAACCATTTCCACATTAAAAAGCAAATAAGAAAAAACATTTCTCCAGCCGATGCTTTCAACGGGCAAAAAAAATCCTCGTAAAACCTTGATTTTACGAGGACTAGTAAAACTTTGCGGAGAGACAGGGATTCGAACCCCGGGTACCTCGCAGTACAACGGTTTTCAAGACCGCCGCAATCGACCACTCTGCCACCTCTCCAAAACTCCGATTGAGAGTTGCCTTGTTTTTCAAAGGCGATGCAAAGGTAGGCATTATTTTGGAATCCACAAATATTTGCCGCCTTTTTTGATTATTTTTTCCCATTGTCGTACCTTTGCATCCCAGTAAAATGAACCTACAACCCATGATATATCCGCATAATTTCGAACAAAAGATTGGATTCGACCAAATCCGACAATTGCTGAAAGCCCGCTGTTTAAGTACCTTAGGAGAAGAACGCGTAGACGAAATGGCCTTTTCGGACGACTATCAGGAAATCAACCGCCGACTGGAACAGGTGGTGGAATTCGTACGAATCACCCAGGAAGAGGAGGATTTCCCGGCACAATATTTCTTCGATGTACGCCCTTCGCTGAAACGTATCCGTGTGGAGGGCATGTACATGGACGAGCAGGAACTCTTCGACCTGCGCCGCTCGCTGGAAACCATCCGCGACATCGTACGCTTTCTCCAGCAGACTGATGGAGACGAAGCAGACGATACGGCCACTTCCCCTTATCCGGCACTACATGAACTGGCGGGAGATATCCTGACCTTTCCACAACTGATTGCCCGCATTGACAGCATTCTCGACAAGTTCGGAAAAATAAAAGATAATGCTTCTACGGAACTGTTGCGCATCCGACGCGAACTTTCAGCTACCACCGGAAGTATCTCGCGCAGCCTGAACAGCATCCTCCGGGCGGCCCAGTCGGAAGGATATGTCGACAAAGACGTGACCCCCACCATGCGCGACGGCCGTCTGGTCATTCCGGTCGCTCCGGGCATGAAACGGAAAATCAAAGGTATCGTGCACGACGAGTCGGCCACCGGAAAGACGGTGTTCATCGAACCGGCGGAAGTGGTGGAAGCCAACAACCGCATCCGGGAACTGGAGGGAGAAGAGCGGCGGGAGATTATCCGTATCCTGACCGATTTCTCGGCGACGGTCCGTCCGCAGATACCGGCCATCCTGCAATCTTACGAGTTCTTAGCTGAAATTGACTTCATCCGCGCCAAAGCACTGTTCGGCATCGAAATAAAAGGCCTGAAGCCCTCGTTCGAAAACCAGCAGATTGTCGACTGGTTCCAGGCGGTACATCCCCTGTTGCAAATGTCGCTGGCCAAACACGGCAAGAAAGTGGTTCCCTTGGACATCACCCTTACCCGTGAGAAACGCATCCTGTTGATTTCCGGTCCGAATGCCGGAGGTAAGTCCGTCTGCCTGAAAACCGTCGGACTGTTGCAATACATGCTTCAGTGCGGCATGCTGGTGTCCATGCACGAGCGGAGCCATGCCGGCATCTTCAGCCACATCTTCATTGACATCGGCGACGAGCAGAGCATCGAGGACGACCTGAGTACCTACTCTTCCCACCTGACCAACATGAAGGTAATGCTGAAATCATGCAACGGCCAGAGCCTCATCCTGATTGATGAGTTCGGAGGAGGCACGGAACCGCAGATTGGCGGGGCCATTGCCGAAGCCGTCTTGAAGCGTTTCAACCTGAAAGGTACCTTTGGGGTCATCACCACCCATTACCAGAACCTGAAGCATTTTGCCGAAGACCACGAAGGCGTGGTGAACGGCGCCATGCTCTACGACCGTCACGAAATGCGCGCCCTCTTCCAGTTGCAGATTGGCAATCCGGGAAGTTCGTTTGCCGTAGAAATTGCCCGGAAAATCGGACTTCCGGAAGAAGTCATCGCCGATGCCTCGGAAATTGTGGGAAGCGAATACATCCAGAGCGACAAATACCTGCAAGACATCGTACGCGACAAGCGTTACTGGGAAACCAAACGCCAAAACATCCGCAAGCGGGAAAAACAGATGGAAGACACCATTGCCCGCTATGAGAAAGAAATAGAAGAATTGGAGCGCAGCCGAAAAGAAATCCTGAAAAAAGCCAAGGAAGAAGCCGAACACCTGCTCCAGGAATCGAACGCCAAGATTGAAAATACCATCCGCACCATCAAAGAGGCACAGGCTGAGAAAGAGCGCACCCGCACTGCCCGACAAGAGCTGACAGACTTCAAGGAGCAGGTGGAGAAACTCGACAAGGCGGCACTGGAAGAAAAAATTGCCCGCAAGATGGAGCAGCTCCGTGAAAAACAGGAACGGAAAAAAGACAAGAAGGCCAAACAGCAGCAGAAGGCCTCCGAACCTCAGCCCGTACCTAAAGTCCGTCCGATAGAAGCCGGCGACTATGTCCGAATAAAGGGACAGACCAGCGTGGGACAAGTGATGGACATCAACGGCAAGAACGCCGTAGTCATGTTCGGCCTGATGAAAACCAACGTGAAAACCGAACGGCTGGAACGGACCGATGCCCCGAAAGCCGCTCCTCTTTCCAACAAGACGACCTTTGTGAGCAGCGAGACGCAAGACCGGATGTACGAAAAGAAACTGAATTTCAAGCAAGATTTGGATGTCAGAGGAATGAGAGGCGATGAAGCCATCCAGGCCGTCACTTATTTCATTGATGATGCCATCTTAGTGGGAGTCAGCCGCGTACGCATCCTGCACGGTACGGGTAGCGGTATCCTGCGCACCCTTATCCGCCAGTATCTGGCCACCGTCCCGGGAGTCGCTCATTTCCAGGACGAGCACGTACAATTCGGAGGGGCCGGCATCACCGTGGTCGATTTAAAATAACCCGAAGGGATTTTACAAACAGATACGACAAGCATATACGATTATTGCGTATCTTTGCAGAAAACTCACACCTATTTTGAGATGAAATCAATCAGAGAACTATATCGCATCGGAACGGGCCCGTCCAGCAGTCACACCATGGGCCCCCGCAAGGCAGCTGAACAGTTCCTTGCACGCAATCCACAGGCTGCTTCTTTTGAAGTCACGCTGTACGGAAGTCTGGCAGCCACCGGACGCGGTCACATGACCGACGTGGCCATTCTGGACACCCTGCAACCTCACGCTCCCGTGGAAATCATCTGGAAGCCTCATGTATTCTTTCCTTTCCACCCCAACGGAATGACCTTCAAGGCATTCGACGCCCAAAAGAAGAAACTGGACGAATGGACGGTGTTCAGCGTGGGAGGAGGCGCACTGGCGGAAGAAGGACACGACCGCACGGCCACCGACGACATCTACAGCATGAACACCATGAGCCAGATACTCTACTGGTGCGAACACACCGGAAGAAGTTACTGGGAATACGTGGAACAGTGCGAAGGCAAGGAAATCTGGGATTTTCTGGCAGAGGTATGGGAAACCATGAAGGCAGCCATCCATCGTGGACTGGATGCCGAAGGGGTACTGCCCGGTCCACTGAACCTGCGCCGCAAAGCTTCTTCTTATTACATCCGGTCGAAAGGATACAAGGATTCTCTCCGTTCCCGAGGACTGGTCTTTGCCTACGCCCTGGCCGTCAGCGAAGAGAACGCTTCGGGAGGAAAAATCGTGACAGCACCTACTTGCGGTGCCTGTGGAGTGGTTCCGGCCGTTTTGTATCACCTGCAAAAAAGCCGTGAATTCAGTGACGCACGTATCCTCCGGGCACTAGCCACTGCCGGCCTGGTAGGTAACATCGTAAAACACAACGCTTCCATTTCCGGTGCCGAAGCCGGATGTCAGGCCGAAGTGGGAGTAGCTTGTTCCATGGCTTCCGCCGCAGCCAGCCAGTTGTTTGGCGGCAGTCCGGCACAGATTGAATATGCGGCAGAAATGGGACTGGAACATCACTTGGGCATGACCTGCGACCCGGTGTGCGGACTGGTACAGATTCCTTGTATCGAACGTAACGCGTATGCAGCTGCCCGCGCCCTTGATGCCAACATCTATTCGGCCTTTACCGACGGACACCATCGGGTATCCTTCGACAAGGTCGTCGAGGTCATGAAACAGACAGGCCACGACCTTCCGTCTTTGTATAAAGAGACCAGCGAAGGAGGCCTCGCCAAGAACTATCAACCTATGGATTAAGGACTTAAGAAATCACAAGGACGTTTCCCGAAAAACGCCTTTGCGTTTCATTTAAAACGCCTAAGCGTTTGGATCAAAACGCACTTGCGTTTAAGATAAAACGTCCTTGCGTTTTGAACAAAACGTACTTACGTTTTAGACAAAACGCAAAGGCGTTTTCTGCAAGTCCTCAAAACCCGCCTTTTACCCGTATTTATCCCCCTAAAAAGCCGTTTTTACATGACTTTCATCAGCCACTACGATTCCCCTCTTGGCGGTATCACCCTTGCTGCCACAAACGACAGACTCTGCGGACTTTGGTTTGACGGACAAAAATATTTCGGCAGCACCCTTCAGGGAGAGACTAAAGAAGCGGAAACTCCTGTCCTCTGTCAGACCCGACAGTGGCTCGACATTTATTTTGCGGAAGGACAGCCCGACTTTTTCCCTTCCATGCAACTCATAGGTACCCCTTTCCAGCAAACCGTCTGGAACATTTTGCGTAACATCCCCTGCGGAGAAACCCGAACTTACAAAGAGGTTGCCGCTGAAACCGCTCGTCGGCTCGGACGCCCTCACATGGCCGCCCAGGCGGTAGGAAATGCCATCGGACACAACCCCATCAGTATCCTCATCCCCTGCCATCGGGTGGTAGGAACCAACGGCAGCCTGACCGGATATGCCGGAGGAACAGACCGCAAACTTGCCTTGCTACAGATTGAACATATACCTTATTATATAAAGTAATTACATGAAACCGTACGCAGTTTATTTATTCGATTTTGACTATACCCTGGCCGACTCTTCCCGCGGCATCGTGATGTGCTACCGTAACGTGCTCGAACGTCATGGATTTCACGAGGTGGACGATCACGCCATCAAACGCACCATCGGAAAAACACTGGTCGACTCCTTTTCTATCCTGAGCGGAGTGACGGATGTCGATACGCTGGAAACCTATCGGAAAGAATACGTGAAAGAAGCCGACCAGCACATGACAGCCAACACCCGGCTTTTCCCCGAGACGGAAGAGGTGCTGCACGCACTGAAAGCACGCGGTGCCCGCATCGGTATCATCTCTACCAAATACCGCTACCGCATCCTAGAACTGCTGGGAAAGAAATTTCCGGAAGGATTCATTGACATCATCATAGGAGGTGAAGACGTGAAAGAAGCCAAGCCCTCTCCCGAAGGATTGCTGTTGGCCATTTCTCGCTTGGAATGTCCCAAAGAGCAAGTACTCTATCTGGGCGACAGCACAGTGGATGCGGAAACAGCCCAAAATGCCGGAGTCGACTTTGCCGGCGTCTTGCACGGCATGACCACCCGCGAGGAGCTGGCAGCCTATCCGCATGTAGCCATCCTGCCCGACCTGACTCTACTTAAATAAAAAAAACAGACTTATCAGTCTTTTTTTCAGATAAATAGTTGGTTATGTAAATTTAAAACCGTAAATTTGCAGCCGATTTTAGTCCGTGGAGGTAAAAAAGTAGCCGGAGAGAACGGTTCACCTTGCGGAGGAAACCCGTTTAATATTTATTAAAAATGTACGTAATCGTAGAAATTAACGGTCAGCAGTTCAAAGCAGAAGAAGGCAAGAAACTGTTTGTTCAGCACATCCAGAACGCTGAAAACGGTGCAACTGTTGAATTTGACAAAGTCTTGTTGGTTGACAACAACGGTACTGTAACTGTAGGTGCTCCTACTGTAGACGGTGCAAAAGTGGTTTGCGAAGTAGCTTCTCACTTGGTAAAAGGTGACAAGGTATTGGTATTCCACAAAAAGAGAAGAAAAGGTTACAGAAAACTGAACGGTCATCGCCAGCAGTTTACTGAATTGACAATCAAACAAGTTATTGCTTAATCATTTAAAACGTAGAAGAAAATGGCACATAAGAAAGGTGTAGGTAGTTCTAAGAACGGCCGTGAGTCAGCTAGTAAGAGATTAGGCGTAAAGATATTCGGTGGTTCAGCTTGCAAAGCTGGTAACATCATTGTTCGTCAAAGAGGAACAGTTCACAACCCGGGTGAAAACGTAGGTATGGGTAGTGACCACACTCTTTACGCATTGGTAGACGGTACTGTATGTTTCAAGAAAGGTCGCGAAGACAGAAGCTATGTTTCTGTAATTCCTTGTGCTGAAGCATAATCTACTGAAAACGAAATTAAAAAAAGACTTTTCCGCAGTGCGGAAGAGTCTTTTTTTGTTTCTACATGTTTTCATCAATGCAAAAAAAGGCTACCTTTGTGCAAATCAATCTTAACTGTACAAATATGAAAACAAGCTACCTGATTCTTTTATTACTCCTACTCCCTATCCATTCCTTGGCTAGCAATCGTCTTCAAGAACTACATTCAAATATCAATCATTTTATCGCACAGCAAAAGGCAGAAATAGGAGTGGCAATTATCGCAGAGGGAAAAGATACTCTCACCATAGGAAATAATCACCACTATCCCCTGATGAGTGTGTTCAAATTGCATCAAGCACTAGCTGTTGGAAACTATTGTGAAAAACATCGGATATCCTTTGACACCCTGCTCACTGTAAACAAAACGGACCTCAAACGCGATACATATAGCCCGCTAAGAGACCAATATCCCAATGGAGGGAAATTCTCGCTCAAACAATTGATGCAATATACTCTTCATTTGAGTGACAACAATGCATGCGACATTTTATTTAGATTTATTGGAGGCCCCGATGTGACCGACCGTTACATCCGAAGTTTGGGTATCAAAGATTTCTTCATTCAGCATACGGAAGAAGATATGCACCGCGACCTGAATCTTTGCTACCAGAACTGGAGTACGCCTCTCGCCACCGCAGAAGTCATTGAAGCCTTACTCACCCGCTCCCTCTTTGACAAGGAACATCAGGAATTCATAAAAAAATCCCTTATCACCTGTCAGACCGGAGAAAATAGAATAGTCCGTCCTTTACAAGATAAAAATGTGACCGTAGGACACAAAACCGGTACCGGTGACTATAACAAATCCGATCAACTCATTGCAATCAATGATGCCGGATTTGTACTGTTTCCAGACGGACGTCGCTATACGTTGGTAGTATTCGTCAAAAATTCCCAGGAAAATCCTGAGCATACCGAAGCAATCATCTCGTACATTTCTGGAATGGTTTATCAGGCCTTCTCCAAGCCCTGATAAACTCCTTTCACCAGCTGACAGGCCGTTCTCAAGTCGATAGTACCTGTATTCAGCATCAAGTTGTAATGATGCGGTTCACCCCATTTCATACCCGTATAATATTCGTAGTGATGCACTCGGTTACGGTTCACTCGTTTGATTTCTGCTTCTGCATTTTCCCGGGCAATACCATATTCTTCCACACAACGGTTCACTGCACTCGGCAGGTCTGAATAACAGAACACCTTCAGCACTTTCGGATAATCCTTCAATACGAAATCTGCACAACGGCCCACGATAATACAGGATTCTTTGGCGGCCAGCTCCTGAATAATCTTGCTCTCGGACACAAACAACACATCATCCGATGAAAGGCTGGACTCCAGCGGCCGTTCACTGTTCTTTGACAGAATGCATTTCAACCAGAAAGAAGGGATAGACTGTTCATTCTTCACAATGTACTGCTCATCCATTCCACTACGCTGGGCAGCCAGCTGGATAAACTCCTTGTCATACAGCTTAAGACCGAGTTCCTTCGAAAGCATCTCACCCAGCAGATGTCCCCCACTTCCATACTCACGCGCAATGGTAATTACAATATGCTGCCCCTGAGCCATAGCGGCTTCTTTCTGTACAGCAGGGTCTGTAATCCATTTGTCCAGACGACGGTAATACGGACTCACAAAATGTACAATCGGACCGACAATCAAGGCAGATACCACAGTTCCTTCACGTACCCCATAAATTCCCGACATGAAAATCAAGGACAACAAGCAGGCCAAGACGACCAGTGTCACATCAAATCCCAGCTTCACATAGCCAAACTCTCCACGGAACCTCTTTGTGATGACGTTCACAAAATATTCCCCGGCCATCATGGCTGCATTTGCCTTTACCTCGAGTGCAATACCTACGGCCAGAATCACACAACCTATCAGCAGGGCAATAATCATATATACATAGGTTTCCGGGTGAAGCCAGAACAACACATAGTGCATACAAATATCAATAAACGTACCGAAACAGAAAGAAATGGGAATCTGCAGAAGGTACATCCGCAAATCAGCTTTCAATTCCTGGCGTGACATCAGAAACGGCTCCAGCACCACAAACAGAAGGTTCAACAGGATGGTCCACTGTCCGATGGTCAAAGGAGTAAACATACTCAATACGTACGTCACACTCGTAATCGGAGACGTACCCAGCAAAGCCTTGGTAATGAAGGCGATTCCAAGCGCGTTCACAAACAAAGAAACGCAAAACAACAGGTAGCGTCTAAAAAGAAATACATTCATATATCATCTGCTTTTATAAACGCCGCAAATTTCTGTCTATTTTTCCGCTTCTCAATCATAAAAGAGCAACCAATTTTGGTCGAAAACGAAACAAAACTTACTTTTGTAGAAAAAATACGTAAGATGAACAGGCTGCTGACAGATATTATGAAAGAATCAGGCCAAAAGGCTGGAAACACCTTGTTTACCCCAATAAAGTATCCTCATTTTCGGACAAACTCCATCGTCATAAAACAAGGATTCTTCTTCCTACTCGTCACAAACGGAACAACGGCCATCACCGATGCCTTCCATCGCTATACGCTTTCCGCCAACCAGCTGCTGGTACTTACCCCCAGTACCGAGAGTGTGTTGTCCGATGCCAGCCCCGATTTCTCCATGTCGGCCCTTTACATCAATCCCGATTATTTTGACAGCCTGCCCGACGGACAACCCGTGTACAATCAGGTGGCTCGCTACTTGGGCAACTACCAGCTTCCCATTTTCCGACTGCAAGATGCCCCTGCTGAATACATGCAAAAAACGATGTCACTCTTTTCCGAGCACCTGAAAACCATGCAGCTGTATCAGGACGGAATCATCCGCCATCTGTGCAGCTTCCTCCTCCTGCAAATCACGGATGCCCTCTGCCAGGAAAACCGGAATACTCCGGTCTGTGTAAAACGTTCCAACGAGATTTTCCGCAATTTCAAGAAACTGCTGGTACACCATTACCAGGAGGAACACAGCATCCAGTTCTATGCCGACCAGCTCCATATCTCAACCACCTATCTTTCCCGTATCGTCAAAGAGCTGACAGGGCATACCGTCTGCTTCCATGTGTCGGAACTCCTGTGTGCAGACGCCCGGAAACTACTGGAATGTACCGACATGGATATTAAGGAAATTGCCGACTATCTGGGATTCTCCGACCAGTCGGTATTCGGCAAATTCTTCATCCGGAGAACCGGACTCTCCCCGCTGAAGTTCCGGATGCGGAAAGAAAGAAAAGGCAAAGAAGACAAAAGCGGAATTCAAACATCTCAAGGATTGTAACTCCAGCCACAATCATTGTGGTATATCATCAGCCGGCTCATCCCTCCATCCACCGTAATATTCTCTCCGTTGATAAAGGAGTTACGTTCGTCGCAAAGGAAAGCCACCACCCGCACAATGTCCATAGGCTCTCCCACTCTACCCGAAGGATGCTGTTTCAAGTCACCTTGACTATACACCGGCTGATACGCCTCCTCTTTATGATAAGCCCCCGTATCAATCCATCCGGGAGCGATTGAATTCACACGTGCCACTCCCGCCAGACTGACAGCCAAAGCATGTGTCAATGCCGTAATGCCTCCTTTGGCTGCCGTATAACTCTCGGTATTCGGCTGCGACTGAAAAGCACGGGTAGAGGAAAGGTTCACGATGGAACCCAGTCCTTGAAAATGCTCCTTAAACAATTTGGACAGCATGTAAGGAGCGGCTACCCCCACACGCTGCACATATAGAAAATCCTCATAATCGCATCCTTCCAGAATTCCTCCATGCATCAGACACGCATTGTTAATCAAGCAATGGATACCTTCCGGCTGTTCCCGAAGTACCCAACCCGCAAATTCTTCCAACACTCCCTTCTCGGCAACGTCACCGGCAAAACCCGCCACACTTCTTCCTATCCTACGCATTTTTTCCACTTCAGCCAGCATCGCTTCCCGGTCACAATCCACAAAATACACCTTATCGCCTTGGGCTGCAAAATATTCCACAATACAACGGCCGATGCCACTAGCACCACCTGTCACTACTATGACTCGATTCATAAAACGTATAATCTTTTGATTTTGATAAACTTCGTATAATCCCCAAATTTTGTTACACTCTGCAAAAGTAAGAAATTTCATCAAACATTTCCTGTCCGAAAAATGTTCTGTTCCTAAAAATGAAATGATTACATGAAACTGATAATGAGCGACAGACCACTGGACATTATTCTCCAGCCCAAGGAAGACATCCGCTATTTCGATTTGTCTTCTTTGAAAATTGCGAATTGCATGGGATGTTTCGGATGTTGGACGAAAACTCCGGGACGATGTGTCATCCGCGACGAAGCCACTCAAATTTATCCCTGCATTGCCCAAAGTGATGCCGTACTGTATGTGAGCCGTCTGGCCTATGGAGGCTACGACATTCCCATGAAAACCATGCTCGAACGAGCCATCCCTGTGCAACAGGCCTTCATACGCATCCATCAAGGCGAAACACACCATGTGCAACGCGACGTGAAACTCAAACGGGCCACCATTATTGCTTACGGCGATACGGACGAAGAAGAACGTGACATTTTCAGGCAGTTAGTGGCCCGCAATGCCTGCAACATGAATTTTGCCCAGCACGAGATTATATTCACCACCGAAGCCATGGTAAACGACACGGTAAAAAAGACACTGGAAAAATGGAAAAAATACTGATACTGAACGGCAGCCCACGAGCTCCTAAATCAAATTCAAAGCGTTATGCGGAGATTTTTATGAAGCATTATCCGCACAAAGCGGTTTACCGCTCTGTTACTCCCAGAAATCACCTCAGCCTTTGTAAGGCGATAGACGACTATACACAGATCTTGTTCGTCTTCCCGCTGTATGCCGATGCCCTTCCAAGCGGTTTTCTTCAATTTCTCAAGACCTTGGAGGCTCATCCGCCAGCCCGTAAACCCCTTATCTCTATCCTGATAAACTGTGGCTTTTTGGAACATGAACAGAACGAAGTGGCCATCCGCATGATACAGCTGTTCTGCCGACGAAACGGATACTCCATGGGGTCTATTCTCATGCTGGGAAGTGGAGAAGCCCTGCTGGACACACCTTTCAAGTACATTGCCACCCGCAAAATCCGCCAACTGGCCCAGTCCATTGCCTCAGGTAACTACTGCACCCTGACCGGCACAATGCCTTTGTCCAAGACCCTGTTCCGCATGGCAGCCGAGATTTACTGGACTCGCTACGGAAAGCGCTTCGGCACCTCCAAGCATCAGATGCAGACCCCTGAAATAGAGAGAAATACCTTCCAATAGTTCTATAAGGCCACAAAATATCCCCTTATTCAGCTTACAAAAAACAAGCTAAATAAGGGGATTTATCTTCACGGTTCAAAAAACGGATTAACCGATTGTCAAGTCACCTTCCACTGTTACTTGGTCTTCCCACGCACCGATGGAGCCGCCTTCTACCACAATACCATCACGATTTACCTTCAATGTGATTTCACATTTGGCTCCACCTTTCAGTTCCTCCTGAGGATTGCTCAACTGTTGCAACAAATCGCTCAGAGCCAATGTTCTGTTCTGTCCACCTACCGCAATATCCAAGGTTATTCCAGATGTAGCTTGCGGAATCACATAAAATGAAGCAGTGCTGCCTGTTACAGTATTCTTTCCATTAGCCGTTTTCACTTCTTTAATTTCTCCTTTAAAAGCATCCACTACACACTGGTTCTTTGCAGTCAATGCACACGAAAGATTCTGCAAATCCTCAGCCGAATAACCGTTTCCTGGAGTAAAAGTCAAATCCAAACGATGCAATGCATGTCTAAAGTTCAAATTTACAGCATTGCCAGTTCCTACTTGTACGGTCTGAGCCGGAGCAAGCAGAAGATCTTCCTCCGATGCAGTCAATACATCAAAAGTAAAGGTACCATCCTGCGCTACTGTCTGCTTGGGGTAAGAGGCTGCGATTTTTACCTGACTTGCACTTTCCAATAAGTTCAATCCTCCCCACGTAACAACATCTTTCTGATACGCATAATCCATGGAAACATTATCTGACTCAGTTTTTGCAATGCACAAAGTCATCACATCGCCTTTAGTAAACCCACCGCTACCATCTGGATTCAACTGTGGTGTACGCGATTGGGGAGAAACACTGGCCACAATCGTAATAGCCTGATCGGAAGAAGACCGGGTTGGAATCTCATTGTTGGTACAAGATGCTGCCATCCATGCGGCAGCTACAAGCACATAAAAACAATTCTTTTTCATTTTATAGTTCAGTTTCTATTATTTATCATTTTATATCAGGAAAAGCTGTCTGCCAAATATCTCGACGCAGGTCTACTAAAGTCAACGAACATATCATTGATGTCCATTTGGAAGGTGTTCCTTCTATATTATCCAACGGAGCCAAGAAGGTTTCACGCGTCTTATCATAAGATGTTTCTCCTAATTTGTATACCACCTTATACCGTTTGATAGCCCCATAGTTAGGATCCTGATCTGACTGGTTATTATCACAGAAATATAAATACGCCACATTCCCATTCGCATCAAATTCAGCTCCCCAGATTGTCATGGCATGCATACCGCTACCTGCATTGGCAAAGCCGAATACAGAGAATCCGATTGCTTTATTCATGCGGAAGGCCTCTTTCATCCAACGGTTAAAGTTTTCTTTCGACATATCGCGGGTTTCAGTAGCCACAGCATTGCTTTTCGAAAACACCTCATTGAAAAAGCCTTTAAAATCCGTGTTACTATTCGCATTTAATTTCTGACCGTCACCATTAATGAACCAATTGACTCCTCCTGTTTCCCAACTTCCTAAATTGGGGAAATTTTTTTTGAAGAAGTTAAATATATCACTATGGTTCTGGTCTGCTTCTGTCATCTGACGATATTCCTTGGGACAAGAGTTTCCCGGATGTGCGCTCTCGTATGCCTGTACATACTTACTATTATGATTCAACCACCAATGAAGCAGATTGGAAGCCGTGGCAGCCCAACACATGTTGCCATCTCCTCCTTTATATCCGAAAGTCTTGTTGCAGTCATACCAGCCACATCCTTCTTTCCAAGTAAGATACTCCACTTCGTCCAATACCCCTGGCGCATACCCATTGCGAAACCATTCTCCTACAGGATAGCCAGTCATCCAAGCATTCGATATCGTCTGCAGTTTATCTCTCTCCGGACAGGCCGGTGAAGTGATGCCGTATACCCAGCGAGTCTGATTGGCAAATTCCGTATCTACCACTTCATCATCTACATCTTCATCCGCAGACTTCAGGGTCAGATTCAATGTGGTCTGCATCCCCGGTTGGAACGACTGCACCTCGGTAGTAAGCGAATAAGAAATTTCTTTCCCGCCAAAAGTCAGCCGAAGCAATCCGTCTCCTTTCTGATAATCGGAGGCTTCTTGCGGAAGGATGATGGCTGAGTACGTATGCTCTGCCGTCTGCCGTGGCGTAATCCAATAATAACTTTTATTGGACAAATATACACGTCCATCCACCAAAGAAATCTCACCGTTTGTACAGCTTCGTATCTTCAATTCCAAATCCTCCGGAACAGTCCCTTTCAGATGAATATTAATCCGATGCAAAGCATGCTTGAACCACAATTTGGCAGAAGTATCTCCTGCCCCTACAGTGGTTTGAGCAAAAAGAATATCCGCTTCCTGCTGATTAGCTATAGTACTCTGATTCAGCGGCAAATTAAGAATGCGACGGGTCTCATCCCCCACAGGTTTTGACAACACAGGATACAAGGCCGACAAAGTCCACGCTTCCTGTCCGTTATTCACCTGCTTCAAGGAAGGTATCCATTTTCCGCTTTCATACTGCAATCCAACGTTGGAGGTCTCTTCTCCTGCTTTCATCCACACATCGATACGATTGCCATCCTCAAAATAGCCGCTACCTTCGTCATCGATTACCGTACGACTTTCTTGTGACCAAGCAGACTTGGCACACTCCAAGGTAAAATCCTCATTATCCGAAAAAGAAATATCCTCCGTACGGTCGCATGAAATCAGGAACCACATACTTCCTAAAAGTACAGTCCACAGTTTATTCAGTTGCCTCATCAGTTCAAGTTCGTTTCTATGTTCTTAAGATTTACACATAAACAAGTGCTATTGTTCAACATATTAGCTCAATATTTATTCGTTTTCTATTTTTTTCACAAAAAAAACGGGAAACTAACATTTTTGAACGAATTATTTTTTCCGATAACAGATTGTTCCTGTAGCCTGATTTGTAGGCATCACCAGCACTTCGGCAATCTGAATGTGTGCCGGAGCGGAAGCGGCATAATAAACCACCTCGGCAATGTCATCGCCCGTAAGCGGACGAATGCCTTCATACACTGCATCGGCCTTTCCTTTATCACCCCGGAAACGGACAACGGAGAAGTTTGTCTCCACCAAGCCCGGTTTCACATTGGTCACCCGCAACGGGGTATCCACCAGGTCGATACGCAATCCGTCGGACAATGCTTTTACTGCTGCTTTCGTGGCACAATACACACTGCCGCCTGCATAAGCTGCGTCGCCAGCCACGGAACCGATGTTAATGATGTGTCCGCATCCGCGTTCCACCATGCCCGGCACAATCATCCGTGTCATGGCCAGCAGGGCTTTGATATTCGTATCAATCACTACGTCCCATTCTTCCAGCGAACCTTCATATTCTTTATCCAGTCCGATGACCAGTCCGGCATTGTTGACCAATACATCCACATTTTTCCATTTTTCCTGTAAGGAGTCTACTGCCTGACGCATTGCCTGACGGTCACGCACATCGAACGGAAGAATCAGCACGTCGACGCCCTGGGCAGTCAGTTCCTGTTTCAGGCTTTCCAACTTCTTCACATTTCTTCCGTTCAAAATCAGGTCACTTCCCATGGCTGCAAATTTCCGTGCGCAACCTTCACCGATACCACTTGTGGCACCTGTAATAAAAATCACTTTTCCTTTCATAACTTCCTAGCTTAACAACAGGCGTTTTCTGCCTGTCCTTCCGGTTATCCGGCTGCAAAGATAAGATGCATTCCGACAAAAAATTGCAATAGAATTCATTCTTTTATTTTTATTCGCTTATTACCGCGATATTTTCTATCTTTGCGACCGATTATTTATTAATGCACATTTAATTTTTTAACATGGAAAATAAATACATTACGGTAGCATATAAACTGTATGCAGTGGAAAACGGGAAAAAAGAATTGCGTGAAGAAGCTCCGGCAGCCCATCCGTTTCAGTTCATTTCTGGAATAGGTTATACGCTGGACCGCTTTGAAAAAGAAATCCTGGCCCTGCAGAAAGGCGACAATTTCAGCTTCACCATCCCTTGTGCGGAAGCATACGGCGAAAGAGATGAAGACAACGTACGTCAGGTGCCTAAGTCTATGTTCTGCGGACCGGATGGAAAATTTGACAGCGACAACATTTTCGAAGGAAACATCATCATGCTGAACGACGCGGAAGGACACCAGTTTTATGCCAACGTGGGTGAAATTACAGACGACAAAGTGGTGCTCGACCTGAACCACCCGCATGCTGGAAAAGACCTGTACTTTGAAGGTACGGTGATGGAAATGCGCGATGCTACCAACAAGGAAATGGAAAGCATCATCAAGCTGATGAGCGGCGAAGGCTGCGGCGGCGGATGTGAAGGTTGTGGTGGCGGATGCGGCGACCACGAACATGAAGATGACGGATGCTGCGGCGGAGGTTGCGGACATTGCCACTAATCTCAAAGACAAACCAATTACATAAAGAAGAAGACGGAACACGCCGTCTTCTTTTTCTTTTCTACCTGTTTTTAATCTTATTTCCCCATGATTCTTATTGCCGACAGTGGAGCTACAAAAACTGACTGGTGCTTTGGTACTACTCTTCACCATAGCCAAATAGTCCAGACAGAAGGCATCAACCCATTTCATCAAGATGCAGACAAAATAAATCAAATACTCCATAACGGATTATTGCCACAGCTCACTTGCCCTTCGTCCGACATTCAAGGCGTTTTCTTCTACGGAGCTGGATGTACACCCGAGAAAATAGAGAAATTAGCATCCATTTTTAACCAGCTGTTTCCTCATGCCGCGGTGGAAGTACACAGTGACCTGCTGGGAGCCGCACGGGCTTTGTGCCAACATCGGCCTGGAATCGCCTGCATTTTGGGCACGGGAGCCAACTCCTGCCTGTACGACGGAAAAGAAATCATACAAAACATTCCCCCGTTAGGATACATTTTAGGAGATGAAGGCAGCGGGGCGTATCTGGGAAAACGTTTCCTAAGCGACTGCCTCAAACAGCAGCTACCTGCCCATTTGCTGGAGGGACTGTTGAAAGAATACCAGCTGACCTTGCCGGACATACTGGAAAGAGTTTACAGGCAACCCTTGGCCAACCGTTTTCTAGCCAGTCTTACACCTTATATATATAGGTATAAATCACAACCGGAGGTACATCACTTCCTGACTGACTGCTTCGCCGACTTCTTTCAGCGCAATGTACTCTCCTATCCCGGCTGCCACCAACTCCTGGTATCTTTCACCGGTTCCGTAGCGTGGTACTTCCGCTCGGAAATCGAGGAAACAGCCCGGAAACTGAACCTTCATACAGGGATTTTCGTCCAAGCGCCCATACAGGAATTGAAGCATTTTCACCTGCCCGAAAGAACGCTTTGACGTTTCATATAAAACGCAAGTACGTTTTAATCTAAACGCAAGTGCGTTTCACCTAAAACGCAAGGACGTTTTGGTTCAAACGCAAGTACGTTTTAAAAAGCTTGGAAAATCCATTTATTTTCAATACCTTGCCAGTCCATATTTCACCTTTAATCGTCAGAATCATCATGAAAAATTTCAGAATTGAAGCCATCATCCTGGCTGTCGGACTCCTTCTGCTCGGAGTCTTCATCGAAAAAGGATTCAGCAAGTTTGCAGAGAAAGACCGTTGCGTTACCGTAAAAGGATTGGCAGAAATGGAAGTTCCGGCCAACAAGGTAACCTGGCCTTTGGTGTATAAAAGCCTGGGAAATGATTTGGGCAGACTGTATGACGACATCAAACGTTCCAACCAGACCATCACGGGATTCCTGAAAGAAAAAGGGTTGACAGAACAGGAAATCAGCATCAACGCGCCGGAAATCATCGACCTGGCAGCCGAACGTTACGGGAACAACCAGAATCCGACCAACCGCTACAACGTGACCACCGTCATCACAGTCACCTCCGACAAGGTCGACCTCATCCGCGGGCTCATCAGCGAACAAGGAGAGTTGCTGAAACGGGGCATCGCCATCACCTCGGGCGAATACCAGTACCGGGTACAGTATGAATATACCGACCTGAACAAAGTAAAGCCCCAGATGATTGAAGAAGCCACCAAGAACGCCCGCGAAGCGGCTGAAAAGTTTGCCAAAGATTCCGGCAGCAGCCTCGGAAAAATCCGCCAGGCCAACCAGGGACAGTTCAGCATCACCGACCGTGACCCTAATACGCCATACATCAAGAAAATACGTGTAGTCACGACCATCGACTACTCCCTTGAAAACTAAAAAAATCCAAAATCCGGGAAACGAAGCTTCCACAAAGCCGTTTCCCGGATTTTCCGTTTTTCCTTTCCCTCGAAAAAAAAGAACGAAGTATTTTAATATTCAGTATTTTATTATACCTTTGCAGCCGATTTATATAAACAATATAAAGTCTAACACAATTAGTTATTTAAAAACAATTTTTTTATTTAATGGAAAACTTAAAGAACATTGCTCCTCTTGAAGATTTCAACTGGGATGCGTATGAAAACGGTGATGCAACAACCAATGTAAGCAAGGAAGAACTTGAAAAAGCTTACGACAGCACTTTGAACAAAGTAAACGACCGTGAGGTTGTAGACGGTACTGTCATCGCGATGAACAAACGTGAAGTGGTTGTAAACATCGGTTACAAATCAGACGGTATCATTCCGTTGAGCGAATTCCGTTACAATCCGGATTTGAAAGTAGGTGACACTGTAGAAGTGTACATCGAAAACCAGGAAGACAAAAAAGGTCAGTTGATCTTGTCTCACAAGAAAGCTCGCGCTACTCGTTCTTGGGATCGCGTAAACGCTGCGCTTGAAAACGAAGAAATTATCAAGGGTTACATCAAGTGCCGCACGAAGGGTGGTATGATTGTTGACGTATTCGGTATTGAAGCATTCTTGCCGGGTTCTCAGATTGATGTGAAACCTATCCGTGACTACGATGTATTCGTAGGCAAAACTATGGAATTCAAGGTGGTTAAAATCAACCAAGAATTCAAGAACGTGGTTGTTTCTCACAAGGCTCTTATCGAGGCTGAACTGGAACAGCAGAAGAAAGAAATTATCAGCAAACTGGAAAAAGGTCAGGTACTGGAAGGTACTGTCAAGAATATCACATCTTACGGTGTATTCATCGACTTGGGCGGCGTAGACGGTTTGATTCACATCACCGACTTGTCTTGGGGCCGTGTAAGCGATCCTCGCGAAGTGGTTCAGCTGGATCAGAAACTGAACGTAGTTATCTTGGACTTCGACGACGAAAAGAAACGTATCGCTCTTGGCTTGAAGCAGTTGACTCCGCACCCATGGGATGCACTGGATCCTAACTTGAAGGTAGGCGACCACGTGAAAGGTAAAGTAGTCGTTATGGCTGACTACGGTGCATTCATCGAAATCGCTCCGGGCGTTGAAGGTCTGATTCACGTATCAGAAATGTCTTGGTCACAGCACCTGCGTTCTGCTCAGGACTTCATGAAAGTGGGCGACGAAGTAGAAGCTGTTATCCTGACTCTGGACCGCGAAGAACGCAAGATGTCTTTGGGTATCAAACAGCTGAAACCGGATCCATGGGAAACTATCGAAGAAAAATATCCTGTAGGTTCTAAGCACGTGGCTAAGGTTCGCAACTTCACTAACTTCGGTGTATTCGTAGAAATCGAAGAAGGTGTTGATGGATTGATCCATATCTCTGACCTGTCTTGGACTAAGAAGATCAAACATCCTTCTGAATTCACTCAGATTGGTGCAGACATCGACGTAGTAGTTTTGGAAATCGACAAGGAAAACCGTCGTCTGAGCTTGGGTCACAAGCAATTGGAAGACAATCCTTGGGATGTATTCGAAACAGTATTCACAGTAGGTTCTATCCACGAAGGAACTATCGTTGAAATGCTGGATAAGGGTGCTGTCGTAGCATTGCCTTACGGTGTAGAAGGTTTCGCAACTCCGAAACACTTGGTAAAAGAAGATGGTTCTCAGGCTCAGTTGGATGAAAAATTGCCGTTCAAAGTAATCGAATTCAACAAGGACGCTAAACGTATCATCGTTTCTCACAGCCGTATTTTCGAAGACGCTGCAAAAGCTGAAGAAAAGGCTGAAAAGAAAGCAAAGAAAACTTCTAAGAAGGAAGAAACTCCGATGATTCAGAACCAGGCTGCTTCTACCACTTTGGGTGACATCGATGCATTGGCTGCATTGAAGGAACAGCTGGAAGGTAAGAAATAATCTTTCTGAAAATAATATTCAAAAAGGGATTACACGTATGTGTAATCCCTTTTTTTATGGTATCTTTACGCCGTAATTCTTAAACTTAAAAACAAGAAACAATGATCAGACTAAACGTATTTATTCAAGTAGAAGAAAAAAACTACGACCAAGTAGTCACTGCAGCAAAAGAACTGGTAGCCGCATCCCTGAAAGACAACGGCTGTGTAGCATACGATTTGTTTCAGAGCAGCACCCGCAAGGATGTTCTGATGATTTGCGAAACATGGAAAGATACAGCTTCACTGACCGCTCACGAGCAGAGCGCTCACTTCACTACTCTGGTTCCTAAAATCCAAGGACTGGCTGCCATGAAACTGGAAAAGTTTGAATTCTGAGCAACAGTACTCTGAACTTCATAACAAAAATAAATCCCACCCAATTCAGCAAGAATCAGGTGGGATTTGTTGTAGAAGCATATCGCTTCTATAGAATAAGATGAACGAATTTTCCAATTACCATTCCACGAACTTACCACGTGCACGACGTTCTTTCAAGATTGCAGCCAAACGTTTGTTCTTGGATGACGCAATGAAACGACGACCAAAAATATTAGGAATGGCAACACCCAAAGCAATGCACATAATGACCAGTCCGGAATTTACACCACTCTCTATGGCCTTCATCAAAGGAGTAACCTGGTCAATGGTCTGCACATTCATATTGATCAATCCAAACAACATACGATACATCAAAACTCCTGGAATCATCGGAATAACCGATGGAATAGTCAGCACGTGATTAGGTACATGGAACCAGTGCACCGCCTTTATGGCAATCAGACTGACCAATACAGAACCAGAGAAAGAACCGATTACAAGTCCCATGTCTAAACCAATATTATTGGTACTCGGTCCTAAATTGACAAAGTTACGCGTACAAACCGCAATGATACCCCCAATAGCTACCACCCACAGCAGACGACGCTGGATGTTGAATATCATCGAGAAACCCATAGCCGATATGGCAGCTGCAATGGCATATTCCCAATATTTATGATGAGGAACCATACTGATAGTCGGGAAGAAATTATCGATGTGACAGAGTTTCACTGCAAACGCAATACCAAAAGCCATGGCTGCAACCATCAATAATGTATTGACTGCCCGTACAATACCTACCTGAATGTAATTGTCGAGCATATCATCTACAAAATTAATCAAAGGTACACCCGGCACGATAAACAAAGCACAAGCCAGCAGCGGGTGCCAGGGAGTCGATGTCCATTCAGCCGGCAACAAAGTAGAAGCCCAGGCAATGATAGTAGCTACAAAAGCAGAAATAGCAATGCCCATGTAATGATTCAAGCCAGATTCATTGCAAACCTGACGAAGACGCATACCCAATATAGCTGCAATGGAAGCATACAGAAACGCCATCCAGTCGCAGCCGAACTGAATACAGAATCCTCCACACGCAAATCCGGCCCCAATTGCCACCTGCCAAGGAGTGTAGTTACGCTTTTTCTTACGGATTTTTTCCAGTTCTTCCTCATACTGGTCCAAAGTATAATCCTGCTCAATGGCACGCCAGGAAAGTTTACTCACCTCCGAAATGGCCGTCATATTCACACCGTGACCCTCAATTCGCTGAAATTTAGTGAAAGAATAATCTCCGTCACTCACATTCACCATCAGCATCGTAAAACTGACATTGATATGGAGCTTCTCTTCAGGGATGCCAAGGTAAGCAGCCGTACGTTTCATGTTTCTTACAATACGGTTCGTATCGGCCAGACTCTCTACCAATAATTTCCCCGTACGCAACAATAAATCCACTCTACGATGCAGCAACTGATCGTGAGCCTTTACAGTCGTCTCTAAATGTTCCTCTAATATCATTTTGTTTACAGATTATTTCGGGCGCAAAGTTACGAAAAATATCAATTCTATTCGTACCTTTGTAAACCGAAGTTACATATATTATATGAATAAACTTTCACGACGAGAAGAAGAAAAACAAACCGTAGAACAGATGATTCGGTTTTATTGCCGGCACAAAGAAGGAAACCCCACTCTTTGCAAGAACTGCAAAGAATTGTTGGATTATGCACATCAACGTTTGTCGCATTGTCCTTTTGGAGAACAGAAGAAAACCTGTCGCCAATGTCCGGTTCACTGCTATCGCCCGGAGATGAAACAGAGGATAAAAGAAGTCATGCGATATGCAGGTCCACGCATGCTATGGCATTACCCACTTTGGACCCTCAAGCATCTGTGGAGAGAACGGTCCCACACATAAATTGTGGATTTTTTCCACAATAATCTGTAAAATTCCCCAATACTTCCTTACTGGACACAAGTGAAAGTAATCTGATTTTCAGCATATAAAATAAATTTGTACCTTTGGCACAAATCTTGTTGGCCATTTTAGAGATAATGGCATCTAAAACTATAAAAAAAATTGAACTTATGAAACGCTTTTTGACTAGGAAAGAATTAAAGGTAAAAAGAAAAGAAATGATTTACATGGTTATCGGCATCGCAGTCATTTTATCTCTCTATTTTATTTTTACCCGTGAAAAGAAACCCGCCCCTGAAATCCCAGTTGTTTCCGTCATGCCTGCCAGCCGGCAAAATGTACAAATATTCGGCGAATACGTAGGCCGTGTCCGCGCGCAACAGTTTGTAGAAGTACGTGCCCGTGTAGAAGGTTTTCTGGAACAAATGCTATTTGAAGAAGGTACCTCAGTCAAGCGGAATCAAGTATTGTTCATCATCAATCAAGACCAGTATCGCGCCAAAGCCGACAAAGTGCGTGCGCAATTAAAGAAGGATGAAGCACAGGCCCAGAAAGCCAAACGTGACCTGGAACGTATCCGCCCGCTTTATGAACAGAATGCAGCCAGCCAGCTGGACTTGGACAACGCAGTAGCGGCGTATGAGACAGCCGTTGCCAGTGTGGGAATGAGTAAAGCCGACTTGGAGCAGGCAGAACAGGAACTGGGCTATACTGTAGTACGCTCCCCGATTTCAGGAGAAATCAGTGAACGTCACGTCGATTTGGGAACCTTGGTCGGCAGCAGCGGAAAATCCCTGTTAGCTACCATCGTAAAGAGTGATACTATCCTTGTAGATTTCAGTATGACCGCACTTGACTACCTGAAAAGCAAGGAAAGAAATGTCACCTTCGGACAGAAAGATTCTACCCGCTCTTGGCAGCCTACTGTCACCATCACTTTGCCGGACAACAGCGTCTATGAGCACAAGGGTCTGGTAGACTTTGCCGCTCCTCAGGTAAACCCGAAAACGGGTACTTTCTCCGTACGTGCCGAACTGGCCAATCCGGATCATGTATTGCTCCCGGGACAGTTCACCAAAGTGAAAGTGTTGCTCGACGTACGTGAAAATGCGACAGTAGTTCCCCAAAAAGCCCTGATTATCGAAAAGGGAGGAGCACATATATTTGTCATGAGAAAGGATTCGACCGTAGAAAGACGTTTCATCGAACTCGGTCCTGAATTCGGTAATGATGTGGTAGTAGAACGTGGATTGGCTGCCGGAGAAATGATTGTGTACGAAGGCTTCCACAAACTGGCTCCGGGAATGAAGGTCTGTGTACAAGACCCTGCCCAACTTGAAAACGAAGCGAAAAAAGAGGAAGAATAATCCACCTAAACGAAATTACGCATGAAAGTCAGCTTTTTCATTGACAGGCCCGTATTCTCGGCCGTCATCTCCATATTGATTGTAATCGTAGGTATCATCGGTCTGATGATGCTGCCTATCGACCAGTACCCACAGATTACTCCCCCAGTAGTCAAAATCAGTGCTTCCTATCCGGGAGCCAGTGCCGTGACCGTATCACAGGCAGTAGCTACCCCTATCGAACAGGAACTCAACGGAACACCAGGTATGCTTTACATGGAATCCAGCAGTTCCAATTCCGGAGGTTTCTCTGCCACGGTTACTTTCGACATCTCCGCCGACCCGGACTTGGCAGCCGTGGAAATCCAGAACCGTATCAAACTGGCGGAATCCAGACTACCGGCCGAAGTGATTCAGAACGGTATTTCGGTTGAAAAGCAGGCTCCAAGCCAGCTGATGACCCTCTGCTTGACTTCCAACGACCCGAAATTTGACGAAATCTACCTGAGTAACTTCGCCACCTTGAACGTACAGGACTTGCTTCGGCGTATCCCGGGAGTAGGACGTATCTCCAATATTGGTAGCCGTTACTATGCCATGCAAATCTGGGTAGACCCCGCCAAACTGGCCAACTTCGGACTTACCGTGCAGGATGTACAGAATGCCCTGAAAGACCAAAACCGTGAGTCGGCCGCCGGTGTACTCGGACAGCAGCCTGTGGACGGAGTGGACATTACCGTTCCCATCACGGCACAAGGACGTCTGTCGTCGGCTTCCCAGTTCGAAGAAATCGTGTTGCGTGCCAATCCGGACGGTTCGCTTATCCGTATGCGCGACGTGGCCCGTGTATCCTTGGAAGCTTCTTCTTATAGTACGGAAAGTGGTATCAATGGAGGAAATGCAGCTATTCTGGCTATTTACATGCTTCCGGGAGCCAATGCCATGGAAGTGGCCCAGAATGTAAAAGAGGCCATGAAAGAAATCAGCAAGAGTTTTCCAGAAGGGATGGAGTACAACTTCCCGTTCGATATGACCAACTACATTTCGGAGTCTATTCACGAAGTGTACAAGACGCTGTTCGAGGCATTGTTTCTGGTGATTATAGTGGTATTCCTTTCTTTACAGAACTGGCGTGCCACACTGATTCCGGTCGTAGCCGTGCCGATTTCTTTGATTGGTACCTTCGGATTCATGTTAATATTCGGTTTCTCGCTCAACATCTTGACCTTGTTGGGATTGGTACTGGCCATCGGTATTGTGGTGGACGATGCCATCGTCGTGGTGGAAAACGTGGAACGTATCATGGACGAAGAAAAGCTCAGTCCGTATGAGGCTACCAAGAAAGCCATGGAAGGATTGGTAGGTGCCATCATCGCCACTTCACTGGTACTGGCTGCCGTATTCGTCCCGGTTAGCTTCCTTTCCGGTATCACCGGACAGCTGTATCGCCAGTTTACGGTCACCATTGTGGTTTCAGTGCTTCTTTCTACGGTAGTAGCCTTGACGTTGAGTCCGGTGATGTGTTCACTCATCTTGCGCCCGGTTGACCCAAACAAGCCCAAGAACCGAGTGTTCCGCTTCATCAACAAATGGCTGGCCATCGGAAACAACAAATACATTATTTATATCAAACGTGTCATCAAGAATCCGCGCCGTGTGATGGTCGGCTTCGGAATGGTATTGATATTCATCTATATGTTCCATCGGTTAGTGCCTACCAGCTTCCTTCCGGTTGAAGACCAAGGCTATTTCACCGTGGAACTGGAACTTCCTGAAACCGCCACCCTTGAAAGAACCCGTACCGTAACCGACCGGGCCGTAGACTTCATCATGAAGGATCCGGCAGTGGAATACGTACAGAACGTCACCGGTAGCAGCCCGCGTGTAGGAACCAGTCAGGCCAGAAGCCAGCTGACCGTCATTCTGAAGGAATGGAAGGAACGCGACAACACGACCATCGAGGAAGTGATGGACAGAATACAGAAAGAGCTGGAAACTTATCCGGAAAGTAAGGTCTATCTTTCCACGCCTCCGGTCATTCCGGGTCTGGGTACAGCCGGCGGTTTCGAAATGCAGCTGGAAGCCCGTGGTGACGCCACCTACGATGACCTTGTACGGGCTACTGATACCCTGATGTATTACGCATCACAACGGAAAGAAATTGCAGGACTTTCTTCCTCTCTGCAAGCTGAGATTCCTCAACTCTACTTCGATGTAGACCGGGATAAAGTGAAACTCTCCGGAGTGCCAATGGCGGATGTGTTCTCAACGATGAAGGCATACACCGGTTCCGTATATGTGAACGACTTCAACATGTTCAACCGTATCTACCGTGTGTACATTCAGGCAGAAGCCCCTTACCGACGCGAACGCGACAACATCGGCCTGTTCTTCGTCCGCGGGTCAGACGGCAACATGATTCCGCTGACAGCTTTGGGTAATACGGATTATACTACCGGTCCGGGAAGTATCAAACGTTTCAACATGTTCAATACTTCCGTCATCCGAGGTACTACTGCCAACGGAGCCAGTTCCGGACAGGTGATGGAATTGTTGGAACAGATTGCCCGCGAAAAGCTCCCCGAGAACATCGGAGTGGAATGGAGTGGTCTTTCCTATCAGGAAAAACAGGCTGGCGGACAAACCGGACTTATCCTGGCACTGGTGTTCCTGTTCGTATTCCTGTTCCTGGCTGCCCTTTATGAAAGCTGGACCGTACCCATCGCCGTATTGATTTCACTTCCGGTAGCCGTGTTGGGAGCCTATGCAGGTATTACCCTCTGTGGACTCGAAAACGATACCTACTTCCAGATTGGTCTGGTTATGCTGATTGGTCTGGCCGCCAAAAATGCCATCCTGATTGTGGAATTCGCCAAAGACGAGGTGGACAAGGGACGCGACATCGTAGAATCGGCCCTCCATGCAGCCAGTCTGCGTTTCCGCCCCATCTTGATGACCTCACTGGCCTTTATCCTCGGTATGCTTCCGATGGTGCTTGCCACCGGTCCGGGCTCTGCCAGCCGACAAGCCATCGGTACAGGTGTCTTCTTTGGAATGATTGTGGCAGTTACCGTAGGTATTTTGCTCGTGCCGTTCTTCTTTGTAATGATTTACAAAGCCACTCATAAAATGAAAGCGAAAAAGTAAACTTACAGATGTAGCTTATGAAACCGACTAACAAATTATATCGCCTTTTACTCATTTCCGTAGCAGCCCTTCTGATGGGGGGCTGCAAAATCGGGAAACAATATACCCGCCCCAAAATGGAGCTGCCTGCTACCCTTGACAGTACCAGTGTAGACTCCACTTCCATTGGTGACTATCCGTGGGAACAGATGTATACCGACACCATCCTCCAGCAACTCATCCAGAAAACACTGGATTACAACAAGGATATGCTGATTGCAGCTGCCAGAGTCAAGGAACTGGCTGCCATGAAACGGATTGATTATGCCAACCTCTTCCCACAGTTAGGGTTGAAACTCTATGCGGAAGAAGAAGGAGAAGATTATGGCGGAGACAACTATAAAAAAGATAACCAGTACGATATCAAGTTAGGAATCACCTGGGAAATCGACCTGTGGGGTAACCTGCGTTGGGCAAAAGACAAGAGTATGGCCGAATTTATGGGCTCCATCGAAAACCAACGGGCTCTCCGAATGAGCCTAGTCGCACAGGTAGCACAGTCTTATTTCGAATTGGTAGCCCTCGACAACGAACTTTCTATTGTGAGAAAGACCGTAGATGCCCGTCGGGAAAGCTTGCACTTGGCACGTATCCGCTACGAAGGCGGATTGACTTCCGAAACAGCTTATCGGCAGGCCCAAGTGGAATTAGCCCGTACGGCCACCCTCGTCCCCGACCTGGAACGGAAAATCACGTTGAAACAAAATGAGATTACATTCCTGGCTGGAGAATATCCTCATGAAATCAAACGGGCTACTCTGCCGGAAGATGTCGTTCATTCCGCTTCACTTCCCGTAGGCCTTCCGTCCTCCTTGCTGGAACGCCGACCAGATGTACGCCAGGCTGAGCAGGCCGTCATTGCGGCCAATGCTGCAGTGGGAATCGCCTTTACCAACATGTTCCCCAAGCTGACTTTGACTGCCACTCATGGTTCAGAAAACGAAGAACTTTCACACATCTTCAAGTCACCTCACTATCTGTTGGCAGGAACTATCCTCCAACCGCTGTTTGCCATGGGCAAGAACCGTGCGATATTGAAAGCCAAGAAAGCAGCGTGCGAACAGGCTGCATACGCATACGAAAAAGCCGTATTGAATGCTTTCAAGGATGCTTATAATGCCATTGCAGAATATAATAAGGTGAAAGAAATCTATGAAACCCGTCTGCGCTTGGAACAGTCATCCAAAATCACACTGGACCTGGCCCAGCTGCAATATATCAATGGAGTAATCGGCTACATGGATTTGCTGGATGCACAGCGTGGATACCTGGATGCACAAATCAGCCTCAGCAACGCCGTACGTGACAAACAGATTACGCTGGTCAACCTCTACAAAGCCTTGGGAGGCGGCTGGAAAGAATAACCTTATTATAATAAATAAAACGCGGAAACCGAATTGTATAGAATTTCAGTTTCCGCGTTTTTATTTTGCCTCATACGGATTTCACACCATATACTTTCTCGTATATCTCATCCCGAATAGATGCAAAACCGGCTGTAATATCATCTGTGCCCGCATACATTAGAAACATGGGCAGACTTTCACCACCTTTTCTGTATGCAGGCTGTACATAATCTTTTTCACACAGCCGAAAACCACAACGTTCGTAAAAACCGATTCGCCGACGACTCATTTCGTCTACCGGCTTCTCTACCTCTAAAATCAAGAGTCCCTGAAACTGATTCCGGAGTTCTTCCATGATTCTCTGCCCATATCCCTTGTTACGTACCAAAGGAGATGTGGCCAGATGCTCCACATAAGAGAAGCCTTCCAATGTCCATACGGTAATCAATCCTATCTGAAGCATATCCTCTGCAATCAAATAACAACTAAAAGCCGCATTGTGGTCTACATTGTGACGCTGGAATCCATCCTCTCTCCGTTCCGATTCCGGGAAAGACTCATGCCACAGATTCTCTACAAACGCATACGCCTGGTCCTTCGTATGCAGGGGGATAAATTGAAGCATACCTATAAATTTAAAGATGACTATTCTGTATAAAAACGAATGGTTCGTTCCAAGGAACGCTGGCATACCGGACAGAACACTGGAGCTTCATTAATTTTCATCCGACATTCTGTAGTAGGACGATAAATACCTTTTTTCGTATAACCGCCTCCTTCATATACTCCAATTTTGGTATAAATCAACTTCTCGTCAGTCTGAGGTTTCGTCGGAATGGGAGTTCCGGGTTCCACCATATCTTTCCACTTGTCTTCAAAGTGTACCAGTGTGGTGATATTCGGTTCCCACGGTTCTACGCTGTAAGGATACAACGGACTCGGTGCCTCATCGTATGCATATTCATCTGCCAAGCCTCCAAAGCTGTGTCCAAACTCATGCACCACTACCGGGCGGAACATAGAGTGATGGGCTGTAGTCAATGTATAGGAATTATAGATGCCTCCTCCCCCATACGTATCCGTATTAGCCAAGATGATAATGTGTTCATACGGAATACCTGCCAACCAGTTGTGAATGGCTTTTACACTCCGGGTAGTCAGGTAGCGGTCGGAATAAAACGTATCAAAATGTGAACTGACCGCCGTGGTCTTCCATTCGTTGTTCCGCGGAATACTAACCCCGCTGTCTTTTGATTCACTGAATACAGCGACAATATTAAAACGGTCTTTCAGTTTCTTGAACGGTTCATGCTCAAACAAAGACTCACAGGCAATTTCCGCATCCTTATAGAACAGCTCTTCATCCTTTGCCGAGTAGCCCTCTGCCATAATAGCTACGTCAATGCACTTCTCCGATGAGCCACCCTTCCATAAATAACGGTGAGGAGTCAGATTGCCCGTACCTCGCTGGTGAATCAATATATCCTTGGGATTGACTTCGTGCGTCAGTGTAGCACTGGGTTTCTGATAGGCATCTTTCAACGTCACGGTAATCTCTGCCGGCTGTTTGGGATAAGGTACTAAGAATGTATTTTCGAATCCACGGGTCAGCACTTTGGCTTCCTTCTCACCCAGCCATTCCTGAAACAGGCTCGAGAAAGAAGTCCGGTAAATGATTTTTCCTGTAGCCTTGTCCTTCATGGTGATTTCACCATTTCCCGCCAAAGGCAGTTCCGACAAATGCGTATGCCGGCCTGCCCATTGGGGAAGCGATGACAACTCATCCAAACAAATATCCTGCTTGTCGGCATTTCCCGTGAATATATAATCCAAACGAAGTGTCTTGTCTACAAAATAATCGTCAAAGTTTTGCGCGAAAGCATGCCCGCAAAGCGACAAACCAAGTGTAAGAATCCATACTGTCTTTTTCATATATCTTTAATTTTTCCCACAAAAATAGCGATTTGACTTATTTCACACAATTTTTGTAACAAGAAAGCGAGGTCCTATACAAAAAAGCGGTGCCTTGACAGAAGACACCGCTAAAAAGACACTCTTATTTATTTTATCCGTGCATCAATTGAAGAACTTGATGCCAATAAAGTAGGTACGAGGCTGCGTGGGACCATAGAAATACTTCGAATCACGCTTTCCTCCCTTGTCCAAATCTTTCTGGAACGCATTGAATATGTTCTGTACTCCTCCGTTCAACTGCAACTTCAGATGGTCGTTCAACACAAACGTATAATTCAACTTCAGATTGAAGTCCATAAAATCAGGCGTGTGCTCCAAGCGGTCCTTTTCAATATACCCTGCAAAGTGAGGCACAATCATCCGACCTGTATAGACGCCTGAAAGAGAGAAATCAAAATTCTTCAAAGGCGCAGAACTGAAGGTAAAGTACCCGTAATAGTCCGGTGTACGCGGCATACGCTTGATGGCTGCCACATCTTCATCCTCACTCCATCTCACAGCCTCCGTATAACGGCTACGCTGTACAGTAAAGCCCAACTGCAACTGGGCTTCCTTTCCATGTGCAATCTTATAGTCAATATTGGCTCCATACACCCGGGCTCCATTACCGTTCCGACGTTCCTGCACAGAGGTACCCGAAACCGGATCTTTTCCGATGCTTTCCAGATAAAACACATCGTTCAACGCCGTATAGAATCCTTCCACCAACAAGTTCGACTGAAAATGTCCGAAATTTACCGTCCAGTCAATCGAGCCGCTGAAGCTGTTGGAATGTTCAGGTTTCAAGCCTTTGGCCAGCCGGACTTCCATCGCTTCACCTCCCACGGCCGCTACATGCAAATCCTCATCATAAGCCTGAGGGGCACGGAACCCTGTTGACCATGTCAAACGTCCCTGAAGCTTGTCGGAAGGTTTCCAAAGCGCATTGACACGCGGACTGAAAATCACCTTGTCCACCAAGTTGTGCTTGTCCAAGCGGAATCCGGCCAGAATCGTGAAATGGTCCAGCTTCCATTCATTCTGCACAAATCCACTGGCAATCTTCACATTCTGTTGCAAGTCACGCTGATAACCCGTCATCACATCGTGCAAGGAATTATACTGGTATTCCACTCCTCCCGTAAAGGTAGCCGGCGAAAACAGACAGTTATCCATATTGCCCACATACATGGCTCCTCCCACGGCAGTCAAATCCTTCGTCCTTCCGTAAGCATTCGGGTCACCACCTGCGCCATAATAGCTGTTGCGGTCGATGTGCTGAGCCGAACCATAGACCGAAAGCTTATGCTTGTACTCGTTGAAAAACACATCATACGTCAAGCCTCCACTGTTGATGATATGTTTGGTCTGCTCCGTGATGTCCGTTTCGTGCGGCTGCAAGTCAAACTTATTGCCGCCACGACGAAATTCATTTGTAGTGTGGTATTCCAGACTAATGCGGCTGAACTGAGTAGGACGATAATAAGCCCGCAACCCGAAAGTATTCATATTAAGTTTTCCCAATTCAGAGAACCCGTCTCCATCCGCATCATACGGATTACGGTTACGGTAGGACTGATACAGCGCAATACCGTACGAATTATCGGACGAAACGAGTGAGGCATTGGCCCCCATATACTGCTCCCACACCTTTCCGTTCAGGTTCGACATCGTAGAAGCCACCTGAAACGAATTGCGTACTGGGTCTTTGGTAATGATATTGATGGTACCTCCCACGGCATTGGCCCCGAACAAGGCAGAACCTCCACCACGTACCACTTCCACCCGCTCAATCATGTTGGTCGGTATCTGTTCCAGTCCATACACCCCCGACAACGCACTCATCACCGGACGGCTGTTAATCAGAATCTGTGAATAAGGTCCTTCCAGCCCATTGATACGAACCTGAGGGAAACCGCAATTCTGACAGTTGTTTTCCACCCGCAAGCCCGACTGATAGCTCAATGATTTAGCCAGATTGGTCGAGTTGACAATCTCAAACAGTTTGTTGTTCATCACATTGACTACCACCGGAGCCACTTTCCGGCTGGTTTCATTCCGGTTGGCCGATACCACCACCTCATCCGTCATAATGGATTCCTCTTCCATGACAAAATGCATGTCAACCACGAAATCCTTGCTGACCGTCACCTTTTTTATCTGCGTGGCATAACCCATTATCTGTACCTTCACGGAATATTCTCCTTCCGGAACTTTCTTGAAACGGAAATAACCTTCCCCGTCTGTCACGGTACCTTCACCAGTTTCCACTACCAACACGGCCGCATAAGGCAAACCAGCCTCCGAACCTTTTTCAATGACATGCCCCACAATGGCATTTCCTTCCTTTACGGGACCTTCTGCGTAAGCATACGCATAGCTGACGAGAGTGCATACCACTCCCATCCACAAATTGATATATTTTTTCATAATTTGCTCCTAAAATATTCATACTAAGTTCTTCAAATCTCCAATAGAACTATTGTATGGGAGGAGCACGGAGATAGATTCCTGCCGCATAAAAAGATACGACAGGCGAGATTTCCAGTTTTTCATCCAATGAACAAAGCAGATGCAGATTCGGAAGTGCAATATCCGTCTGTCCTGCTTCCAAGGAATAAAAACTGGAAAGAAAATGAAGGGCCAGCGCCTGGCCGTCGTTATGAGAGTGAGATTTTGTAAAAGGATGCGAGTGCACAAGCATCACCCCGTTCACCACATGCACATGGGCAAACAGGGCCGTGGTGGCATAATAGGAGGCAAACAAGATTGCCAGTCCACATGCCACTGTCCGTAGATACCTGCGAAGGCCTTTATACATATCCCTATGGATTAATTATGAATATTAGTCTTTGTCTGTTCCAAACAAAAGTTTATAATCACGCTGTGCCGCCGGAACGGTCCACTCTTCCGGAATGAACTTCCACTGGTTCAACGGCTTCGGATCCAGCACCTTGACTTCCTCAATCCGTTTCATCAAGTAATAGCGCAAATCCTTGTCGGTAGAGAAAATAATGCGCTGGGAAAGTTCTGCCTTGGGAATACCTGCACCTTTAGTCAGCAAATCACCTCCTCCGTTTCCACGGTAAGAATTGACTGCCACCTTGTATTGTTTATCCAATTCAAAGGGTTTTCCGTCGGCCATACGTTCAATGGTAATTCTTTCGCCACGGGGTTTGGTCACATCCACCGTATAAATAATGCCTGCCGCAGAATCAAAGTTGAAGCTGGGGTTACGGAAACGTCCGAAGCCATTGTCTTTCTCGTTTAACAGCAACAAATGGTCATCGGCCGATTTCATCTGGTTCACCCAGAGGTCGTACGACATTTCCAAAAAGTTCTTCACCTCTTTTCCAGAAAGCAGCATAGTATAAAGCATATTTTCAAACTTGTACAAGTTGAACATATCGCTCACACAAATATCACCTTCCTTGATTTCCGCATAAGCCGACAGCGGAGCACAGAAAGAAATATCGGCCCCGGTAATATCCAGCTGCAACTGATGAATCAGGTCGATAAAGGCAGAAGGACCAAAAAAGGCCTCCTTCGAAGAAATGGTATGTTCCATCCGTCCGATTTTCCGTGAAACAAAATTCAAGGTAGTCTCATACTGCTTCTGGAATGTATTCATGAAATCCGAGTCTACGGCATAGTCATCCATATGGACCAGCTTGCCCTCTACCTGCTTGGAAACCACTTTCCCATTCTGTTTCTTTACCGTAAAAGTAACCTCCGAAACCACTTTGGCGGTATTGGCCGGGTCTACCAACAGCACAGAATCACCTTTCACATTGGCCACTCTTTCATTCCAGCGCGTATGGTCGTGTCCCATAAATATCACATCAAATCCCGGCACGTTTTTAGCCACTTCAGCCGATTCGTTTTCAATGGCATTGTCCAAGCGGTTTCCTTCCGGCCCTGCATGGAACAAACCAATCAAAATGTCCGGATGTTCCTTTTCCTGGATTTCCTTTACCCATTTTTCCGCACAAGCCCTCATGCTTTCAAAACGCAACCCGCTCCACAGCTGTTCGGGCAGCCAGGAGGGTATGGCCGGAGTAATCATGCCGAGAATAGCAATCTTCACCCCGTCACGTTCCATCACCTCGTATGGTTTCAGGTACGGACGTTCCGTCTTGACATCGATAATGTTGGCTCCCAACACCGGAAACTCACACTGCCTCACCCAACGGTCGTACACTGCATGCCCGGTTTCCACATCGTGGTTACCCATGTTGCCCACATCGTAACGCATATAGTTCAACATGGCAGCACATACATGCACCGAGGTAGTATCCATATAATTATAGTAATAAGCCACCGGCTGCCCCTGAAGGATGTCTCCATTGTCCATCAAGATAACATTCTGCCCATATTTCTCCCGTTGTTCCTTCACATACGAAGAAACACGGGCCAGGCTGCCTTTCATCTGCTTATTCTGGATAAAATTATACGGGAAATAACAACCATGCACATCGCTGGTTTCCATAAACTTCAGTGTCACAGTCTCACTGTCGGCTGCACGTAACTGCATGTGACTCATGCCCCACAAAGTGATCAGGCTAATAATAAAATAGATTGGTCTAGTCTTCATTTTATCTGACATTGGTCATAATTGTGGCAAAGATACAAGAAGTTCCCGATATTCCACCAGAATACTTCCTAAAATACTAAAAACGAAAGCCTATTCCGCACTACTATTTTTCCTATTTTTTCACTACTTTTGCAACCAATATAACTCAACCACATTTTACATGGAAGATTTCAGCCGGATGATTGCCGCCGAATTAAAACTGCCGGAACATCGCATTGCCAACACACTCAAACTGCTCCAAGGGGGAGCCACTATTCCTTTCATCAGCCGCTACCGCAAAGAAGCGACCGGCGGACTGGATGAAGTACAGATAGGAGACATTCAGACACGGTATGAAAAGCTGTGCGAACTGTCCAAGCGAAAAGAGACTATCCTTTCCACCATCGAAGAACAGGGCAAACTGACACCGGAACTGAAAGCCCGCATCACCGCCTGCTGGAATACCACTGAACTGGAGGACATCTACCTACCCTTCAAACCCAAACGAAAGACCAGAGCCGAGGCCGCACGTGCCAAAGGGCTGGAACCGCTGGCTCTGCTGCTGATGACGCAGAAAGAAAACAACCTCAGCACCAAAGTGCGTGCTTTTGTGAAAGGTGACGTAAAAGATGAAGAAGACGCCCTGAAAGGGGCCCGCGACATTCTGGCCGAACAAGTCAGCGAAGACGAACGTTCACGCCACCTGATGCGCAACCAATTCCAACGGCAGGCCCTTATCCAAGCCAAAGTAGTAAAAGGAAAAGAATCGGAGGAAGCCTCTGCCAAATACCGTGACTATTTTGATTTCAGCGAACCACTCAAGAAATGCTCTTCCCACCGCCTGCTGGCGCTCCGCCGAGGAGAAGCGGAAGGCGTGTTGAAAGTTTCCATTTTTCCGGAAGACGAAGAAAGCTGTAACGATCGCTTGCAAAGACTGTTCGTCCGAGCAAACAATGAGTGTGGACGTCAAGTAGAAGAAGCGGTGTCCGATGCCTATAAGCGCTTGTTGAAACCTTCCATTGAAACGGAATTTGCGGCACTCAGCAAGGAAAAAGCCGACGAAGAAGCCATTCGCGTATTTACCGAAAATCTCCGTCAGTTGCTGCTCGCTCCCCCGTTGGGACAAAAACGGGTCATGGGCATCGACCCTGGATTCCGTACGGGGTGCAAAGTGGTCTGTCTGGATGCACAAGGCACTCTTCTGCACAACGAGGCCATTTATCCTCATCCCCCGAAATCAGAATATGCCCAGGCTGCACGCAAACTCGTGAAGCTGGTGGAACAATATAAAATTGAGGCTATCGCCATCGGAAACGGTACAGCCAGTCGCGAAACGGAACAATTCGTTACCAGCCAGCGCTACGACCGGGAAGTACAGGTATTCGTGGTCAGCGAAGACGGAGCCTCCATTTATTCCGCTTCCAAAACGGCCCGCGAAGAATTTCCGGACTACGATGTCACAGTCCGTGGCGCCGTTTCCATCGGCCGCCGTCTGATGGACCCGCTGGCCGAACTGGTCAAGATTGATGCCAAGTCCATCGGGGTAGGCCAATATCAGCACGATGTAGACCAGACCAAGCTGAAAGCGGCCCTCGACCAGACGGTGGAAAGCTGCGTCAACCTGGTGGGGGTGAATGTCAATACGGCCAGCAAGCACCTGCTGACGTACGTATCTGGCCTGGGTCCGACCCTGGCACAGAACATCGTAGACTACCGTACGGAGAACGGTCCGTTCGAATCCCGCCGACAACTGCTCAAGGTACCAAGAATGGGAGCCAAAGCCTACGAACAGTGCGCCGGATTTCTCCGTATTCCACAGGCCAAGAACCCTTTAGACAATTCGGCGGTACATCCCGAAAGCTACCCCATCGTGGAACAGATGGCCAAGGATTTGCATTGCAGCGTAAACGACTTGATTAAAGACAAGGAACTGCGCAGCAAGATTGACTTGAAAAAATACATTACCGATACCGTGGGACTTCCTACCCTGACCGACATTCTTCAGGAACTGGACAAACCCGGAAGAGACCCGCGCCAGAAAATCCAAGTATTTGAATTCGACAAGAATGTACGTACGCTGGACGATTTGCAGGAAGGCATGGAACTGCCTGGCATCGTGACCAACATCACCAACTTCGGCTGTTTTGTGGACATCGGCATCAAGGAAAACGGGTTGGTACACATTTCCCAACTGGCCGACCGCTTTGTCAGCGATCCGACCGAAGTGGTACGTATCCACCAGCACGTACGGGTAAAAGTGCTGAGCATCGACCACGAACGGAAACGCATCCAGCTCACCATGAAAGGATTAAACCAATAAGTACACACCAACATGAAACAAGATACAAAAGAACTGTGCGGCTGGTTCATCTTCTGCCAAGGCCAGCAACTCTTGGTTGTAAAGGAAGGTGACCAATTTCACATACCCTATGCCACAGAGCCACCGGTAAAAGTTCCTGCCGATGCAACGATACATACCATCGGACAAATCCAGGGACACCCGGCCAAAGCCTACGCCCTCCGCCTTGAGGAGCTGAGCGGAAAGGAGGATGCTTTCATCCCAACCGATTTGCGGGCTTCTTACGATATTCTCCCGCTGAAAGAATACCAGTGTGCCGGAAAAGCTTCCCAAATACTGACATGGGACAAGCAAAGCCGTTTCTGTCCGGCCTGTGGTACCCCCACCGAACAGACAGGTCCCATCACCAAACGCTGCCCTCACTGCGGACTGGAGATTTATCCACGTATCTCTCCGGCTGTCATCGTACTCATCAAAAAAGGCGACAGCATCCTGCTGGTGCACGCCCGCAATTTCCGGGGAACCTTCAAAGGGCTGGTAGCCGGTTTCCTGGAACCCGGGGAAACCTTGGAGGAATGCGTTCGCCGCGAAGTGATGGAAGAAACCGGTATCCGCATCAAAAAACTGACCTATTTCGGCAGCCAGCCCTGGCCTTACCCCAGCGGCATCATGGTGGGCTATTATGCAGAATATGAAAGCGGCACCATAAAGCTGCAGGACGAAGAATTAAGCGCAGGCGACTTTTACAGTCGTGACTACCTGCCGGAAATACCTAAAAAACTGAGCATTGCCCGAAAACTGATTGACGCATGGTTAAACAACGAAATATGAAAAGATACATCCTTTACCTTACTCAATTCTTACGAAAAACGTTCCGCCGTCTGCTCAAGGCGGGAAAACAAGCCATCCAATGGTATGTACGTACTTTCCGTAAATTGCCGTGGTATGGACGTACCGGCATGGCCATCCTGACAGGTATCTGCTCGCTGATTGTGCTGCTGATTATGATTGACCTCAACTTCCTGTGGCTGTTCGGAAAATCACCGAGCATGTTCAACATCAAGGAACCGATACAACACATCGCTTCCGAAATTTACAGTGCCGACGGGAAACTGATTGGAAAGTTCTATTCCGAAAACCGTACGCCGGTGGAATATAAGGACATTTCTCCCATCCTCATCAAGACATTGGTCTATACGGAAGACGAACGTTTCTACAAGCATTTCGGTATTGACTTTGAAGGTGTTTTCGCTGCTGCAAAAGACTACGTGGCACACGGAGATGCCCGGGGAGCCAGCACCATCACCCAACAGCTGGTGAAAAACTTGTTTAAAGTCCGTTCACAGTACTCCACCGGGGTGTTAGGCTATATTCCCGGAGTAAAACTGCTTATCATGAAGGCAAAGGAATGGGTGACTGCCGTCAAGATTGAGATGCTGTACAGCAAGGAAGACATTCTGACCATGTACTTCAATACCGTGGACTTCGGGAGCAATGCATTCGGCATCAAAACGGCCTGCCATACCTATTTTAATACGACTCCCGACAAGGTGACCGTAGAACAGGCAGCCACCCTGATTGGATTGCTGAAAGCCACTACCTACTACAATCCGCGCATAAACCCGAAAAACAGTCTTTCACGCCGGAATGTGGTGTTAGGAAAACTGTACGAGCACCATTTCCTGAACAAACATCAGTTAGATTCTATCCGAAAGCTTCCTACAATTCTGAAATTCCGACAGGAGAGCTACAATACCGGACTGGCTCTCTACTTCCGCGAAGCCGTGGCCAACAACCTGAAAGACTGGTGTAAAGAAAACCACATTGACTTGTATGGAGACGGATTGAAAATCTATACCACCATCGACAGCCGGATGCAACGCTATGCAGAAGGGGCCGTCGACCGGCAGATGCAGGAAGTACAAAAAAAATTCGATGCCCACTGGGGCACACAGGCTCCCTGGAGAGACCGAAACGGAGAAGAAATTCCTCACTTCATCGAAGATTTGGTCGAAAAGACGCCAGTCTACCAGTATCTGTCGCACAAATACGGCAGTCAGACCGACTCCATCACTTATTACCTGAACCAGCCTCATCGCTGCAAGGTGTTCGACTACCAACTGGGGCAAAAGGATACCACCTTCAGCACCATGGACTCTATCCGCTATATGGAACGCTTCATGCACTGCGGTTTCGTGGCCATTGCTCCCCACACCGGAGAGGTAAAGGCCTGGGTGGGCGACATCAACTTCCAGTCATGGAAATACGACAAGGTATTGTCCAAACGCCAGCCGGGCTCTACCTTCAAACTCTTTGTCTACGCGGAAGCCATGAACCAGGGATTATCCCCCTGTGATTTGCGGGTGGATGAAAATATTCCTTGGGAAGTGGAAGAGAATGGTGAAAAGAAACTTTGGATGCCGCACAATGCCAACGGAGGGGCCACACTCGACACCATGTCCCTGAAAATGGCCTTTGCCCAATCGGTCAACACCATTGCAGCCAACGTGGCCCATGAGGTAGGTATCCATCAAATAGCCACCACTGCCCATAAAATGGGTATCCGTACCCCACTGGAAGAAACACCGGCTCTGAGTCTGGGCGCTTCCGATGTTTCCTTGCTGGAACTCGTTTCGGCTTACGGCACAGTGGTCAATGACGGAGAAGCCATCCGCCCCATACTCATCACCCGGGTGGAGGACAAAGACGGACACGTCATTTATGAAGAAGAACCAGAAAAGACACAGGCCATCCCCTATGCCAGCGCCTACCTCATGCAACAGATGCTGAGAGGGGGACTGACTTGTCCGAGAGGTACCTCACAGGCACTCTGGCGCTTCCGCATCTTTGACAAAGGTACCGAATTCGGCGGAAAGACCGGAACTTCGTCCAACCACTCCGATGCCTGGTTCGTGGGTGTCAGCCCCAATCTGGTGGGAGGCGCCTGGGTAGGCGGAGAATACCGCAGCATCCATTTCCGCACAGGCGAACTGGGGCAAGGCAGCCGTACAGCCCTTCCGGTGTTCGGCTATTTCATGGAAAAAGTACTGGCCGACCCCAAGCTGGCTCCGCTCTATGTGGCGAAGTTCCCGCAACCAAAGGAAAAACTGGACCGCTCATGGGACTGCAACGATTATTATCCGCATTACAGTGACAGCGATTCCATCTACATGGCTTTGGGAGACTCCCTCCGGTTCGAAGGCGAGGAGGATTTTCCACAAATTAAATAAATCACTGTTTATCAACATGTTGAAAGTTCCCCAAAAACGCAAGTGCGTTTCAAGGAAAACGCTTTGACGTTTGAGACAAAACGCAAGGACGTTTTACCTGAAACGCACTTGCGTTTTGGTTCAAACGTACTTGTGTTTCAGTCCAAACGCACTTGCGTTTTTTAACGACCTTCAAAACAGCCTTTAAGTATGCAAAAATCTACCCCTTATTCTTTCTTTTTTATTTTTTTTCTTACCTTTGCGGTGCATCCTTCCGAGGGATGTCTGTAGCAACAGAAACACTTTAAACATAAAAATATTAGAGATTATGATGACTATTGACAAATTCAACTTTGCCGGCAAAAAGGCAATCGTTCGTGTGGACTTCAATGTACCTTTGAACGAAGAAGGTAAAATTACTGACGATACTCGTATCCGTGGTGCACTGCCTACTTTGAAAAAAATCTTGGCAGACGGTGGTGCTTTGATTATCATGTCACACATGGGTAAACCCAAAGGCAAAGTAAACGCTAAATATTCTTTGAGCCAGATTGTAGACGCTGTAGCTGCTGCACTGGGTACTCCGGTAAAATTTGCTCCGGACTGCGCAAAAGCTCAGGACGCTGCTGCTGCCTTGAAACCGGGTGAAGTATTGTTGCTGGAAAACCTGCGTTTCTATCCTGAAGAAGAAGGCAAACCGGTAGGTATCGAAAAAGAAGATCCTGCATACGAAGATGCAAAGAAAGAAATGAAAGCTCGTCAGAAAGAATTCGCCAAGACTTTGGCTTCTTACGCTGACTGCTACGTAATGGATGCATTCGGTACTGCTCACCGTAAACACGCTTCTACAGCTGTAATCGCTGACTACTTCGATGCAGACCACAAGATGCTGGGCTATCTGATGGAAAAAGAAGTAAAAGCTGTTGACAACGTATTGAAAGACATCAAACGTCCGTTCACTGCCATCATGGGTGGTTCTAAAGTTTCTACTAAGATCGGTATCATCGAAAACTTGATGGACAAGGTAGACAACCTGATTCTGTGCGGTGGTATGGCATTCACTTTCGCTAAAGCTCAGGGTGGTCACATCGGTAACTCACTGGTAGAAGATGACAAACTGGATCTGGCTTTGGACATCATCGCTAAAGCTAAAGCTAAAGGTGTAAACTTGGTATTAGGTTGCGACTGCATCGCTGCCGACAAGTTCGCTAACGACGCCAACACTCAGGTTTGCGACGACAAGAACATTCCTGACGGATGGATGGGTCTGGATGCAGGTCCTAAGACTCGCGAAGAATTCAAACAGGCCATCAAGGGTGCTAAGACTATCCTGTGGAACGGTCCTGCCGGTGTATTCGAATTCGACAACTTCGCCGGTGGTTCTAAGGCTATCGCTGAAGCAATCGCTGAAGCAACTAAAGAAGGTGCCTTCTCACTGATTGGTGGTGGTGACTCTGTAGCTTGCATCAACAAGTTCGGTATGGCTGACCAAGTATCTTACATCTCAACTGGTGGTGGTGCTTTGCTGGAAGCTATCGAAGGTAAAGTTCTTCCGGGTATCGCTGCAATCCGCGGTGACAAATAAGATTGTTTCTTATAAACAATAAATACCAAAAAGGCATGGCTGTACAAGCCATGCCTTTTTTATTTTCCCTCAATGAAAGCCCCTGTATTATTTTGATAAGAAATTGTTTTTTACGAAATTTGCCCCCACACCCAACAAAAATATTATGCATAAATTCCTATATATTGTCTGCCTGCTGTTATCTGTCGCATTCACACAGGTAAACGCGCAGATTTTCCAATACATTGGCATAGAGGACGGGCTTAGCAGCCGAAGAGTGCTGTCTCTCGTACAAGGAGAGCACGATTACATCTGGATTCTCACCCATAAAGGCATAGACCGTTACAACGGCAAACAATTCACCCACTACCCACTTATCAAAGATGGGCTGACTGTCAGCTGTTTCCCCAACCTGAACACACTTAAAACCGACAAAGAACAGAAAGTGTGGGAAATAGGAAAAGACGGGCTCGTCTTTGGTCTGAACGAAGCGCAAGATTCCTTCCAGCTGATGTTTGACCTCCACAAACAATATGCAGAGACACAAAACACTCCTGTCACCTGTACCTATATGGATGAAGACAAAAACATCTGGTTCTGCACAGAAAACAATTTATATGTCTACAACGGGAACAACCAAAAAAGTCAAAAAATAAATCAAAAAATTCCGGGAAAAATAACCTGCATCATCCAGGCTCACGGGAACAAATATTTTATTTCTAACGAAGAATACCTTTATTCTGCAACCTTCCACAAGGGATTGCTGGAAAACATTCAAAAAGTAAACATAGCCCCCATCCATATCATTGACTATATTTACTACCACAAGCCGACAAAAAAACTCATCATCAATGCGCTACTTGACAAACTGTTCATTTATACTCCCACAACCGGGGAACTGACTGACTTAGGAGAGCACCTGAAAGACATCGGCGTGAACACCATTATACCCAACAGAGAGAATCTGGAGGAAGTATTCATTGCGACCGATGGAGACGGTGTATACAAGCTCAATATTGTCCAGAAGCGTCTTTCTCATTTCCTTCAGGAGGACAACGAAAGCCTGAACAAAATGAATGGCAACATCATCAAGGATATCTACATAGACCGGACCAACCGGATATGGAACGTAATTTATCCTATCGGGATTACTGTCTATTCGGAAAGATACCCCCAATACCAATGGTACAAGCATGCTCCCAATAATCCCAACACCTTGTCCAACGACTGTGTCAATGGAATCATGGAAGACTCTGACGGAGATATCTGGTATGCCACGTGTAACGGAGTGAGCTGCTTCAATTCCCGTGAAAAAAAATGGAAAAACTATTGCACGGCAGATGAGCTACCCAACTATGAAAACCATATATTCTTATCAATTTGCGAAATCAAGCCGGGAATCATTCTGGCAGGAGGTTATATGTCCGGTATTTTCCGTATAGAAAAGAAAACAGGAAAAATCACCTTCCATCAACAAGAAGAATCACAGATAAGAGAAACACCCGACAAATATATCCGTGGAATCATGGTAGACCAACAGGGAGTTATCTGGAGTGGTGGTTTCTACAGCCTAAAGGGATTCAACACTAAAACATTTGAAAAACAAGAATATAGCTCGTCCTATCCCATCACTTTTCTGCTGGATAAAAGCGAAAATTCATTATGGGTAGGGACCATTCATGGACTATATGTATTCGACAAAAAGCAAAAACAACTCCTACCTTATAAGGAAAAAGAAGAGATTGGCTGCGTGAATGCCATATACAATACTCCCGACCTGAAAAAAACCTATGTGGCCACTTACGGAAACGGCTTGTTCATTATTGACAACCAAACAAAAGAAATCACTCATTGTGTAGCCGATAACAGTGGACTGCAAACCAATAACATTTACAGCATTGTACCCGACAAAAAAGGGAACTTGTTTTTGGGTACCGAAAATGGTTTGTCTTTCTACAATCAGGAAGACCATACATTTACCAATTGGAACCATGAACAAGGACTTCAGGCTTCCAACTTCAATTCCACAGCCGGCCTTCACACACGCGACGGCCGTCTTATCTTTGGAAGCAATGAAGGCGTAATCATCCTGCCTGACAGCTTGGAACTTCCCTCCAGCTTCTCCAGCCACATGGTGTTTTCCAACCTGAACATCATGTACCACCCTGTACACCCTATGGAACCCAATTCACCACTGAAAAAGATTCTGGACGAGACCAACTTCATCCAGCTGAAATACAACCAGAATACATTTTCAATGGAAGTATCTTCCATCAACTTCGACAATCCGTCGAGCATCCTATATAGCTGGAAACTGGAAGGATTTTATGACCAGTGGACTCCTCCTACTAGCAACGGAACCATACGCTACACCAATCTCTCGCCAGGGAACTATACTCTGAAAGTACGTTCCATCTTGTTGGACAACCAGCAGATTCTGGAAGAAAGAGAAATAGAGATTTTAGTAGAACGCCCCTTCTGGTTGACCTTTTGGGCCTTTTTACTTTATGCACTGCTGATTGCTGGAGCGGCCTATACCTTCCTCCGATACCAGATTATCAAACGTGAGCGGAAAACCTCCGAAGAGAAAATCAATTTCTTTACGCATGCCGCACACGATATCCGTACTCCCTTGACCATGATTAAAGGCCCATTGGGCGAAATCATGGAAAAAGAAAAACTGAGCGAAAACGGACAGAAAAATATCCGGCTGGCCATGGAAAACACGGAAAATCTGGCGGAACTGGCCAACAACCTGATTAATTTCCAGAAAGAAGAATTATATTCTTCACAAACCATCGTCACGAAACATGAACTGAACCATTATCTGAGCAACTATCTGCACCAGTTTGAGAGTTTCGCCCAACAAAAAAACATCAAACTCTCATATGAGAGCTCATTTGAAAATCTTTCTGTCTGGATAGACGTAAGCAAAATGAACTCCATTCTGCGTAACCTGTTATCGAATGCCTTGAAATACACTCCTTCAGGAGGAAATGTTTCCGTGAAAGCAGATGCCAACAAAAACAACTGGATGCTTACCATTTCGGATACAGGCATCGGTATGAATAAAGAAGAACAGAAAAAACTTTTCAAGTACCTGTTCCGGGGACATAATGCGGCCAATCAGACTAATACGGGATGCGGAATCGGTATGCTGCTGACCTATCGCCTGATTGAAAACCACGAAGGGAAAATTACTTTCAGCAGTACGGAAAACCTGGGAACCAGCTTCCAGTTAACCTTCCCCATACGAAGTAAAAACTACCAGTACAAGGATACAGACCAAGAAGTGGAGACAAATACCTTCCCCACCAGCTCTCTTCAGGTGACAAACAAGGTAATCTTGCCACAAGACACGCCACAGCCTATGCAGACAGACGAAAAAAAACCGCTGATACTGGTAGTGGAAGACAATACCTCCTTACGCGCCTTTATCCAGCAAAGCCTGTCGGATACGTATCAGACAGAAGGAGTGGAAAACGGTAAAGAAGCTATCGAATTTGTACGAGAGAAGCAACCCGACCTGATTCTGTCGGATATCATGATGCCAGTCATGAATGGGAAAGAAATGTGCCAACGGTTGAAAGGAAATATGGAAACCAGTCACATCCCCATCATCCTGCTCACCGCCTTGGGAGACAAGGAACATATCCTGGAAGGACTGGAAATCAAGGCCGACCAGTATCTGGTAAAACCCTTTGACATCCACATCTTAAAAGCTACTATCCATACACTGCTTGAGAACCGGAAAATGATTCGCAATCGTTTCCGGTCAGCTGTCGCAGCCCTACCGGAAGAAAGCGGCTCTCCCATTGAACTGCCTACCAGCCTGGACGATGAATTCATTCAGAAGGTGACAGAACTGGTAAAAGAAGGACTGGGTAAAAACTTCAATGTAGATACGCTATGCGCCTCCGTCAACATGAGCCGCACCAGTTTCTACAACAAAATCAAAGCCCTGACCGGCATTGCTCCGGCAGAATTTATCCGGAATATCCGGATGCAGGAAGCGGCCCTGATGCTGAAAAGCCAGCGTTATACCGTAGCAGAAGTCTCTGACAAGATGGGATTTGCAGACCCGAAATACTTTACAGACACCTTCAAGAAATTCTACGGTGTACCGCCTAGTACTTACATGAAGAAAAATTAAAAAACGAACAATATGAATTTCTATTTAAGATCATTTCTAATCTTTTTCCGCATCGGTGTCTTCACTGTCGGTGGAGGCTACGCCATGGTGCCATTGATTGAGGCCGACCTAGTAGACAAACGGAAATGGATTGGCAAAGAAGACTTTCTGGATTTGATGGCCCTGGCACAGACGGTACCTGGCATCTTTGCCGTCAACATAGCCATATTCATCGGCTATAAGCTCAAAGGATTTTGGGGAGCTTTTTGGATGGCATTGGGAACTATCCTTCCCTCGTTTCTCATTATCCTGGCCATTGCCCTTTTCTTCCGGCAATTCCAGCATGTAGAAGCCGTGGAACATGTATTCAAGGGAATCCGCCCGGCTGTAGTAGCCCTGATTGCCGCCCCAACTTTCAAGATGGCCAAATCGGCCCGTATCAACCGGTACAACATCTGGATTCCGGTTGTCTCCGCACTGCTGATATGGCTCATCGGTTTCTCCCCCATCTATGTCATTATTCTCAGCGGACTGGGAGGTTATCTCTACGGACGTTATCAAAAGAAATCTAACTAACAATAAAAAGATCAACACATTATGGCTCTATTATTACTAAAACTATTCTATACATTCTTCAAGATAGGTTTATTCGGATTCGGTGGCGGTTATGCTATGATTTCCATGATTCAGGGAGAGGTAGTGACACGCTACGGCTGGCTCAGCTCTTCCGATTTCACCGACATTATCGCCATAAGTCAGATGACCCCTGGCCCCATCGGAATCAACTCTGCCACCTACGTGGGCTATACGGCCATGGTCAATGCCGGTTATTCACATAGCATTGGCATCCTAGGGTCAACCGTAGCCACTCTTTCCGTTGTGCTTCCGTCTTTTATCCTAATGGTCTTTATCAGCCGATTTTTCTTGAAATACCAGCGACATCCGGCAGTAGAAGCCGTATTCAAAGGACTCCGTCCAGGAGTAGTGGGTTTGCTGGCCGCCGCCGCACTGGTACTGATGAACGGGGAAAACTTCGGAACAAATACCTACCAGATTGTGGTAAGTATCCTGCTCTTCCTTGCCTGTTTTGTAGCTTCACACCGATATAAAATAAACCCCATACTGCTGATTGTTTGCAGCGGTATACTGGGCTATTTCCTGTACTGAGTGCCTAATCATCTTCGTCTTCTGGAACCATAGACTGAGAAATTGGAATGGAAAAATCACGGTCAGCAAACAGGGAAGCCAGTCCGGAAATCTGTTTTAAGCGAAGGAGTTCATCCTTATCCATTCCGATATTCTTCATTATCCATGTATCCGACATGCCAGCTTTCGTCAGTTCTGCCACGATATGCGTCATCAATCCAATGTCATGTGCACCCCTAGCCCGATTATGGCGAATAGTAGACCCTATCCGATTGGATAAATCCTTATCGATTACTACCACCGGCAACATTCCTTTTTCCCGTTCATAAATCCGTTTGGACGTTTTCAACACCTGATAACGGTGAAACCCGTCCACAATAATATATTTATCATTCTCCTTGTCATAATAACACACACAAGGCATGGTAAATCCATCCTCCCAAATGGATAATTCCAGCAATTTCATCTCGGGAGGGGCCACCACGTTCGGATTATAGTCATTGGCGTATACTTTTTCAACCGGTACTGCTTTCACATTGTACACTGGACTTTTTTCATCTTTCAGTTCCATATTTTCTTATATTGTTGTAAAATATAATCTTTCATTTTCTTTTCTTCCTTGCTCACCGCAAATCCCATGTATTTGCAGGCATAATCATTACGCAGAATACACAGACACATGCGTTTGTAAGTAGGAATTTCCCGGAACTCTGCAATATCAATATCATCAAGGTATTCCATCATGACCGGATGTTTCGTCGTTTTATAGTTGCTCTTATTCCGCACTGTTATCGGAATATTCATCGCTTCCAACTTGGCTATAGTTTCGTTACTCAGACATCCTCCCTTCGTTCTCCAGAACTTAATGCTGGTATGCAACTTACTCAAATATCCCCTCTTGGTTTCTTCCGGAAGCGTAGAAAGCAAAAATTCCATAAACGATTTCCACGTATGTCCCTCCGGCAACTTAATACCTCCATGCCCCATAGCACGTGTTCCTCCATAAAGAGCAGAGAAATTGACTCCATTCACACGACCTATCATCTTTCCCCACATATCAGGCTCTATGACCTTATACAAATGCAGACTTTCAATCGCCTCACTGATAAACGGACTGGCTACCCGCTGGCGTTCCAAATTCACTCCTGCATAATAATAAAGATCATACAAACGATTGTAATCCCATCCAAACTTTCCGTTCGCGGTCCACACATCCGTTGTCTTCCAATCATAAATAGGATAAAGATTATACACATCATTGGCAATTTTGGAACTCCAAATAAATTTATGATAAAGCTGCTGCTTCAATCCACCATAAATTGTACGCCAACGATTATAGCTTTCCTGCGTACGAATGCCTACCAAACAGGCCGTACGTACTGCATGTTTCTTTTCATGTAACCAGGCCGCAAAACGCAGCTGGAATTCATAATCCCACATATTGTCATGAAAGAAAGAAAAATCACTGGCCTTCATCACTCCTTCCGTCATATCACGTACCCAAAGTGCCCGATATCTTTCATCCCACGGACGCCAATAATGTTGAAACATGGAAGTACAGGTTCTCACTTTAAAAGGTACACAAATACGATATACCTCCAATATGTCTTTATTCTGTTCAAGAATACGGTTGACAAACTCTATCGTATGGATGTACTGCACCTCATAATCCATAAAAAACACTCCTAATTTTCTATCCAGCTTATTCCGACGAATGTAATCTATGCATAAATTGAGCAATACTCCACTGTCTTTCCCTCCAGAAAATGAGACATATACATTATCAAATTCCTTAAATAAAACCGACAGACGTTCCTGGGTCAGTTCATACACATTTCTATCATCCTTTTTCATTCTTTCTCCTCAGTTTTAGATATGTACTCCACATACGTTCCACTTCAAACCCCTGCGCAAAGAAATACGGTTCATGTCCTTTCTGTACCACAGCCTCCAACGTTTTATCTACATCCCATAAATCATTTATCACGGCTTCCAGCAACCCCATAAAGATTTCCTCTTCATCGCCTGCCACATAATAATTATTAATGACAACCGATTTTTTCCGTATCTCCAATGGGAAAAAACCAACCACTTTTTTCTGAACGAAGGCTACAAACCAAACAAATGACTCACTGGTTTTAAACGGATAATTATGATTGTATTTTATGACCTCCGGATTCATCACCAATGGAGCGACACATTTATATAATTCCTGAGATGTACCAGCCATTTTTATCACATTCAACATAGATGCCTAGTTAAAAAATAAATCCTAGCAAAAATAGAAAATTCTTCCAGAAATCCTCTTCCGGACAATTATATATTTTCCAACAAATCCTTAAAGGAAGTATAACAAACAGTTTGTCCATTGACTTCTGTGTAAGAAAGTTGATTGGGAGCAAAGACTTCCAACAGGGGAAGTTCTTGTCCCACCGGAGAGGCATCCAAGCAAAAATAATGATGACGGTTCAAAGCATTCTGTGCCCAATGCCTCAGTATTTCATCTGCCGCTCTCAGTATGATAAGTTTCTCCCCCGACACTTCGGGTGAAAAGCCTCCATGCATCAAGTCGAACTTGATATGCGGACGATCACAGAACAACGTATCCATCCGGTTGCCTAATATCAGGTCTTCTGTCACACCGCACTCCAATCCTCCCTGCGAAGAAAGCAGCCAGAGACGGTCGGCCAATACCAATGCCTGTTCAATATCGTGCGTGGACAAAAGAATGGCCCTGTTTTCTTCCACCGCCAGCCGATGCAGCAGGTTCATGATTTCAATCCGGCTTACCACATCCAGAAAAGCCGTCGGCTCATCCAACAGAATCAACGGACATTCCTGTACCAGCGCTTTGGCTATCATCACTTTCTGCCGTTCTCCATCCGAAAGCTCCGCCATGTAACACCGGACCTTATGCGCAATCTCCACTGCCTGAAGCGCGTGTTCCACCAGCTGTTTGTCCTTTTTATCCAATCGCCCGAAAAATCCCGTATAAGGCTGACGCCCCAAGGCCACCAGTTCATAAACTGTAAGCCCCCCCGCCTGTGTGCGGTCGGTCAATACCACTCCGATGGTTCTCGACAGTTCCCGTTCGGAATACGCCGACAAATCACGCCCCAACAACCTCAACCCACCCGACAAGGAAGGCTGGGCAGCAGCCAATGTGCGGAGCAGGGTTGATTTTCCAGCCCCGTTGGCCCCTAACAGACAGGTCAATTCTCCACGGAAAAGCTGAAAGTTCAACCCGGCATGCACTTCTGTCCGCTTCTTTCCTACCTGATACCCGATGGTCAGGTTTTCTCCCTCTACTACAATTTCCGATTGCCTCATCAGTTAAAATATTGGATTCGACGTTGGTTTATAATGACATAAATAATGACCGGAGCCCCCAGAATCGGAGTGACCGCATTCAAAGGAATGACTCCCGATTCGCCTGGAAGCACACAAAGCAAATTGCACAGCAAGGCCAAAGCCCCGCCGGAAAGCAAGGTGACCGGCATCAAGGAGTTATGATTGGAAGTACCTAACATCAGACGAGCCAAGTGAGGAACCGCCAAACCGATAAAAGCGACCGGGCCACAGAAAGAAGTGGTCACGGCCGTCAGCAGTCCCGTAGCCAGCAGCAGGTAATTGCGTACCCGACGGATATTGATGCCCAAATTCTCCGCATAACGCGGTCCCAAGAGCAAAGCGTTCAACGGTTTGATTAACAGCACAGCCACTACCAGCCCCGCCAAAGTCAGCAAGGAAAAAGCCGGAAGCTGTTCCAAAGAAACGCCCCCGAAATTTCCCATTCCCCACACCATGTACGATTGCACTCCCTCTGCCGTCGCAAAGAAATTCAACAGCGAAATCAGTGAGGAAGCGATATACCCAATCATGATACCGGCAATGAGCAACATGACATTACTTTTGATTAAAGACGACAGAAAAAGAATCAGGGCCAACACAGCCACAGCCCCTAAGAAAGCCCCCAGAATGACTGAGAAGAAACCGGACAATGTAAACACACCCGTTGCAATGGTACCTCCTCCGGCCAGCATCACCAGGGCCACTCCCAGACTGGCACCTGAACTGATTCCCAAAATGGAAGAATCGGCCAGCGGATTGCTGAACACCGTCTGCAACATCAGTCCGGAAGCCGAAAGAGCCGCCCCGCAGAGCAAGGCAGTCACACACTGCGGAAAACGTGACTCCCAGACAATGTAGGTCCAGCTGGCTTTTGCCGCCTCTTCGCCTCCCAAAATGCGCACTACTTCCCGTGCCGGTATATCCACCGAACCGAGAAGCAGATTGGCCGCCACCAGAAGTAGAATCAGGAAGATCAGACCGACAAACACCACATCATTCTTTTTGCCTGTGAAAATCATTCTGCTAATTTACTAAAATATTTCGGTTCATATCCCTCCAGCAATTCCGGATGGAAGATTTTTACCATATCTTTCAACAAGACCTCGGGATGAAAAGGCGATTCTTCGTAGAACAGAATCCGATGAGTGTTGCATCCGTAAATCCGACGTTCACGAAATGCCTTGAAGCGGGCATACAACGAATAGTCTTTCTGCAATTCCCGATAAGTTTTGTCGTGCGGCTGGTTGTACTTTATCAGCCAAAAATCGGCATTTTCTCCTTTGTCGAACACCGTTTCAAAAGCCATCGGCACCGAACCGCTGTTCGGTAATTCGGCAAAAACATAGTTTGCCCCAGCATCCGCATACAGCCGCCCCGTCGTACTCTTCCCTCCGGCAATGTACCAAGCGGAACCGTATTTCAAGTCACTCAATACCGTAGGATGAGAGGTTGCTTTGGATGCCAAAGCCTTCACCGCCAAGTATTCCTTTTCTATCTGTGCAAATAGCGAATCACCTTTCTGCGCCTTCCCCACCAGCAGGCCGTAGAAGCGCAACCATTCGGCACGGCCCAATGGAGAAGTCTCCATATAGTCCGCACATTCTATCACAGGCACGCCCAGTTTCCCTACCCGTCCGTAACCGCCACTGTTCTCAAACGGAGAAAGCAGGATGGCATCCGGATGCAGGTCAATGATTTTCTCGATATCCGGATTCATACTGTTTCCACAGTCCACCACCGTACCCTTCCGGCATCCGTCCTGTATTTCCGGCATCTTGAAATATTCCAAGTTGCAGACTCCCTTGATACTTTTTGCACAGCCCAGTTCTTTCAGCACGCTTCCATGTACCACCGAATAAACCATCGCCCGTTCCAAAGGAACACGTACCACAGTGCCTTCCGGCAGATGCTCCGGCACGGGTCGGGTCTTATCCGTCAACAAATAAGTATGCAGTGTTTTCAGCGTATCCCATGGGTTACGTACAACCACCAGCGTATAATCCGGAAACTTCACCACCGACAAGTTGGTGGCATATTTCATTTTCAGCGTATCCCCTCCCTCTTGAACGGAAGAAGTCTTGCCTCCTCCGCCACAGGCAGAGAGAAGCAAGACCATGATTACTATATGGGCAGATAGTAAAATTTGTTTCATAAAAATCAGTCAATGAAAACCATTGTTTTAGGATTCTGACCACCGCAGTCAAACTTTTCGATAAAGTTTCCATTACGGTCAAAACGATACATTGTACCATTCGAATTTGAATAGAAGGTCACTCCGATATAAATATCTCCATTCTTGTCATCCACACTCATCATATAGATACTTGAAGAAGCCAGTTCTTCCGGAGCATTTTTCAAGAAAGAAGACTGATTAACGGTAGCTGTCTTCACATTATAAGAAAAGAAAGAATTAGTGGTTATAAAAGTATTCCAATCAGTTTTTGAATTTACAAAATAGACCATATCATCGCCTACAGTCATATTAGTAGCCACTCCCAATGAGGTAGATTTATAATTGTCTTTCGGGTCTATCATCTGTGCAGAATAACCCTTGTCGGCATAATTCCCCCAAGAAATCAGGAAAATCTTTCCATCTTCTTCCAATACCTGATTCGGATTTAAATCTACCGTCAATGTAGTCTCCAACTTCATAGTAGCTGCATTGATGACGAACAAATCAGTATGGTACTGATACCCCGCATCATTTTTAGTATATGAATTAGCTACATACAACTTACCATCACATTCTGCAATACCTTCCAAATTAGCTCCTCCTTTAAAGGTAGCCACAACCTGTAAAGTATTTGCGTCCAGCTTCGTAACCTGTCCACCATATTGTGTCAAATAGATATAGCCATCTTCAGCCGTCATGTAACGAGGATCTCCTTCCGATTCCGGAATCGCATAACGCTGCTTTTCCACTCCAGCCGTATTCATCCGAACCAGATATCTTGATCCTGCAACGATAGCATAAAGATCATTATTATACTCAATCAATGACTGCCCAGTATCACCCAATTTAGCCTGATTCTGAGTATAAAAAATATCACTAATAAATTCCGCATCCTTGTCAGGTGCATAGAAAGACAAAGTCGCATTGTTCGCTCCCATGGTTCCCTCATTCAAAATAAATGCCCGATGTGCAGGAAGGGTCACTTTGGAACCACTTTCATCGAATAACTCCTCATCTTCACTACAAGCCACCAATGACACTCCTAATGCCACCATGCAGCATAAACTGAAAAATAACTTTCTAAATTGCATAACTATTTAAAATTAAAAATGAATAGTAGCTGTCAGTTTCCATGAACGTCCCGGCATCGGATAATACTTTATCACCTCGTATTGCTCATTCATGAAATTAATCAAATCGGCCTGCAATCTCAGCCTACATTTTGAAAATGAAAATTGCCGGGAAAGCGTCAACGTCTGCTCCACATAGGCTTCTATTTCATTCTCCGGAATATTCTGTGAGAAATAATATCTTTTCCCTACTCCTATCAAGCTATAACCCAGTTTTACCCAAGGAGTCTCTAAAATCACAGAACCGTTTCCATTATGTTCCGGTGTGTAAGGCAACTGATCTTTATAATTCTTACCATTCGGATCGGTCAAATCGATGGCTTTCTGCCAGGTATAACTACCCGACACATAGGCTTTGAATGTACTTCCCAATGGGATTCCCATAGAAAGCGTGACATCTGCCCCCCAGACATGAGCTTTCCCATAATTAACCATCTTCCATACATAAGTGGAAGGAAAAGCCACAATCTTGTCTGTCACCTGATTGAAATACACATCGCCCGTAAACGTCAGGTAATCCCAAATTACATTCTTTTTCGCCCCCCATGTCACGCCGACATTATATTCCTTAGCTTTTTCCGGCCGAAGCGAACGATTCCCCATGCGATAATAATACAAATCATTGAAGGTTGGCGTACGGAATGTACTTTTATACATCGCACGCAAAAAGAAATCCTGCTCGCTGAAAGGCTTCCAATTCACAGAAAAAGATGGAGACAATTTCTTCAAATCCGCTGGTTTTTCTCCACTCTCTACATGCTCAGTAATATAAGTATTAATCAAAGAAGCATCCACCTGCCACCGTCCCCATTCATAACGGGCATGCAAAGCGGTTAACGAAGTCAAACGCGTCGGAAACGGACAATCCGGCAAGTTGCTGTCAAGCGTATTCACGGCCAAATCTTGAGCGAAAGACAAAGAAAAGCCTTTGAACGGGTGGTACAAAGCCGCTCCTGAAGCATAATATTCATGCTGGGTATAATGGTCGGTAGACACCCCTCCTTCATACTGGGCTCCCTTATCTTGGTATTTGTTCCACGCATAATTGTATTTCGCCTGTACTTGCAACGACCATTTCTCAGAAATCCGATCATGGTATTTGGCTTGCACAAACGCATTCTTATCCCACAAACGTTCTCTCGAAACCGGATTATATAAGATTACAGCTCCTGGGAGTCCTCGTTCCGACTGATAATAGTAAGCCTTTACGCTCAACTTCTTATTCTCCTGGAAGTCATGAAACAGATTCCACTCCGTATGCCAGGAATTCACTTCCGAATTGTTTCTCTTCTCTGTCTGCGTATATTTTCCATTCTTCAACAGGAAAGGATACTGACCGTCCGACCGCAAGTAATCCCCGTCGACCGACAACACCGTCCGTTCACCCAACTGCTGTCCATAACGAAAATAAGGATTGACCATTCCAAAAGACCCTCCTTTTACCTGAAACAAGAATTGCCATTTCCAGTCTCTCAGAAACTCAGGACGGGAAGTCTCAATATTCAACACGCCGGCCGAAGCATACAACCGGGCTGATTGAAGCATATCTTCATTCTGCCCTACGCTCAACGACAAAGACTGTACATTATCCAATGAAAAACGGCCGATATCAATCTGACCTGCCTGACAATTGCTGACAGCCACTCCATCGTAACTGATAGCCGTATGAGCAGCCCCCATGTTACGGACAGAAACCGTTTTCAGTCCTCCTGTACCGCCATAATCACGTACATCCGTACCTGCAAAACGACGGACGGCATCGGCCATATTCTGGATTCCCAAATCATCTATCATGTCTTTTCCCAAACGTTGTACTGGAACCGTAGAGGATATTTTATTTGTCGACCTCCGCACACCGCTCACCGTCACATCCGGAATCTGATGCACCTTTCCCGTAATGCTGTCCGAATCGGCCTGCTGTGCAAAAACACTCCCCACGCCTGTAAGGACACACAGACACACGGCTATAAAAAAGCGACACCCGACTATAACAGCCGGTTCATTCCATCTTTTCATGCAAGTTTTTAATTGTAATTCTACATTACGCACGTTCTTGCCATCCTTTCCTCGAGAATGCAAGCATGACTTTGTTTTGCAGGTCTTCTGACTTACTCCCGTTTGTCTTGCCTTCCCATCTTTCATTGAAAGACAGTGGCTGAGTAGTGGATAGACAAACGTCACTATAAGGAGCTCACAGCAGCGGGACTGTCCGGGACTTTCACCCGATTCCCTTTTCATCCGTGATTTCGCCGAACGGAAATCCAAACGGAACAAAACATTGCAAATATACGGTTTTCTTGAAAAACAAGGATAAATTTCTACAAAATTATCACACAAGCCTATAAACAAGCATCCTGAATACCCCTGTCATTCTCCACACAGAACATACCTACCTTCACCAATTGAAAACTCCCCCTCATGCATACCTTTAAACCTCTCGGCCTATTCCTTGAAATCCCCTTGCAGATTCTCTGTTCCACAGTTTGGTTTTTGTATCCCACACTGTGAAATATATATCCCACACTGTGGTTTTTGTATTTCACAGTGTGGGACAGAGAATAGACAAGGAAGTTCTCCACTTTATACAAGGCCATCTCAAAAAATACCCCGGAGGAAAGTTCATCAAAAAATCCACAAATTTTTCCATGAAAAGCCCTTATCCACAAAACATTTTCTTACCTTCGAGCATTTAATATTTACACAAACATTCTCTTTTATTCATTTATTAATCACTAAGGCATTATGATTTTTACGGCAGAAAACATTTTGATGATCGGATCGATTCTTATCTTTTCCAGTATCCTCATCAGCAAAACCGGATACCGGTTCGGAATTCCTACCCTCTTGCTCTTTCTTGTTGTGGGTATGCTCTTTGGAAGCGACGGACTGGGCTTGCAGTTCAACAGCGCTTCGGATGCACAGTTCATCGGCATGATAGCATTGAGTATCATTCTGTTCTCCGGCGGTATGGACACCAAATACACCGACATCAAACCGGTACTCACTCCCGGTATTGTTCTGTCGACTGCCGGCGTCCTGCTTACCACCCTGCTGACCGGTGTATTCATCTTTTATATTTCCGACTGGAACCGGACCAACATCGAACTGACCCTGATGACTTCTCTGCTGCTGGCTGCCACCATGTCGTCTACCGACTCGGCCTCGGTATTCAACCTACTCCGCTCACAGCGCATGAACCTGAAGCAGCATCTTCGCCCGATGCTGGAATTGGAAAGTGGAAGTAACGACCCGATGGCCTATATGCTGACCATCGTCCTGATACAAGTGATTTCCAGTGGAAGCCATCCGGATTTTCTGCTTATCACGAAAGATTTGCTGGTACAGTTCTTTTTCGGAGGGGTTATCGGCTATGCCATGGGACGCTTCAGCGTATGGCTCATCAACCGTATCAACCTGTCGAACAGCTCCCTCTACTCCATTCTGTTGCTCAGTCTGGTATTCATCACCTTTACCATTACCGACCAGCTGAAGGGAAATGCCTACCTGGCCGTGTACATCATGGGCGTGATTCTGGGAAACACCAAACTGGCTTTCCGAAAAGAAATCAACACGTTCATGAGCGGACTGACCTGGCTCTTCCAGATTATCATGTTCCTCACCTTGGGACTGCTGGTCAACCCACACGAAATGCTCGACTTAGCTGCGGTGGCCTTGCTAATTGGTGCCTTCATGATTATCGTGGCACGCCCGCTCAGCGTGTTCCTCTGCCTGCTTCCGTTCCGGAATATCACCGCCAAAGGCAAACTGTTTGTGTCATGGGTCGGGCTGAGAGGAGCTACCCCCATCATCTTTGCCACCTACCCCGTACTGGCCCAGATTGAAGGCTCTCAGCAGCTGTTCAACATTGTCTTTTTCATCACCCTCCTGTCACTGGTGGTTCAAGGGATGACCATCACCAAAGCGGCCAAACTGCTGCACTTGGACTTGCCGGCTCACAAGGAAGGCAATGAATTTGGAGTGGAACTTCCGGACGAAATCGACACCCGACTGACTGACCTCACTCTGACAGCGGAAATGCTGGCCACGCAAAACAAGCTGGCCGACATGCAGATTCCGAAAGGCACACTGGTCATGCTGGTAAAACGCGGCAGTGAGTTCCTCATCCCCAACGGACAAATGGAACTGAAACCGGGAGACAAACTGCTGCTCATCTCCGAAAACAAGCACAAGCCGGCTGATTAATCGTCAGCCAGCTTGCGTTTCAGGTATTCATAAAAGTCATATTGTGCCCGCACATCATCATTCCCCGGCTTCCGCTTAAAGACATTCTGCAAATGATTGTCCACCCAGCAGGCCTTCCGGTTGGCCGACAACTGCAAGTGCAACATGTCGGTCAGTTCCTGCCGAAGCCTTCCGTCCAGGATAGGCGTCACCGCCTCTATGCGGCGATACAGGTTGCGGCGCATCCAGTCAGGGGAACCGATAAACACCTTCGGGTTACCCCCGTTGCCGAAATACCATACCCGGGCATGCTCCAGAAACGTATCCACAATGCGGGTTATCCGAATGTTCCGGCTGAAAGATTCTCCCGGCACCAGACAACAGATACCCCGCACAATCAGGTCAATCTGTACCCCGGCTTCACTGGCCCGATACAGTTCATCAATCATGGCCGTATCCTGCAGGGCGTTCATCTTCAGGATGATTCGTCCCGGCTTTCCTTTACGTACCAAGTCGATTTCTTTTTGAATCAACTGTTTAAGCTCCGGCAACAAGTTGAAGCGGGCAATCAGCAACCGCTTGAAATGAGGCTCCTTCACTTCTCGCCTCAACACCTGAAACAGGGTACACATATCCTCCACAATTTGCTTGTTGCACGTATACAAGGCAATATCCGCATAAATTTTCGCGGTCTTCTCGTTGAAATTTCCTGTACTGACATACGCGTAACTTCGCAACCGCTCCCCTTTATCGTTCTTCCGAAGTACCAACGCCACCTTCGCGTGAACCTTCAACCCCGGAATACTGAAGATGATGTCAATTCCCGCCTTCCGCATCAGCTCCGCTGTGGCCAAGTTGTTTTCCTCATCGAAACGAGCTTTTAGTTCCACGAACACCGTGACATGCTTCCCGTTCCGGGCAGCCGCAATCAACGCATTGATTACTTCCGAATGTTCCGCCACCCGATACTGTGTAATCATAATTTCCCGACAGAGCGGATCGTGCACCGCCTCGTACAAGAAACGGATGAAATGCTCGAAACTATGATAAGGATAATAAAGCAACATGTCACGTTTGGCTATCCGACGATACATGAAATGCTTTTCATTGATTCCCGGCAGGAACATCGGCTGTGGCTTGACTATCTGAGGAATATTCGGATTCGGGTTCGGCAGGAAGGACAGGTTCTCCAGGTTCAGATGCTTGTCGCCCGGCACCAATTCTTCCCGGTTGATACCCAGCGCTTCCACCAGCGCATCCAGAAACTCCGCCGGCATTTTCCGATCGTACACAAAACGGCAGATAGCCCCGATCTTGCGCTTCTTCACTTTTTCCTTCAGCTTCTCCACCATACTCTCTGCCGGCACATCATCCACAAACACGTCGGCATCGCGCGAAATCTTACAGCAATAACTGCATTCCACCTCATACCCCACAAACATTTCCTGCAAATTCGCTTTGATGATATCCTCCAGAAACATCAGATAGTAATTTCCGTCATGGAAAGGCAATTCCACAAAACGAGGCACTTTGCTATACGGCATCTTGATGAGATAATATTCCGACTTGTCCGCTCCGGGTTTCCGAACTTTCACCGCCAGATACAACCGTTTGTCGCGCAAAAAGAAACGTACGTTCTCCGGTTCCATCTTCATCGGCTGGAGGTAAGGGAAAACTTCTTCCATGAAAAAACGGTGCACAAACTCCTTGTGGAAGTCCTCTACCTCACTCTTGCTCTGATAAAAGACAACATGGTTCCTCCGCAACTCAGGAAGTATCTTCTGCTCATAAATGCGTACACGGTCTTCCAGCTGGCGGTTCACCACCTCCGTAATGCGCCGAATCAGGTCATGCGCCTCCTCTACCGTCATGTCCTCACTCTTTCCCCCGGAAGCTACCGCCTTGTGTTCCGCCACACGTACCTGGTAAAACTCTTCCAGATTGGACGAATAAATCGAAATAAAATTAATTCTTTCATACAAAGGGAGGCTGTCATCGTCAGCTTCCAGCAATACACGATAGTTGAACGCGAGCCAGCTGATGTCGCGGTTGAAATATTTATAGTGGCTTTCCATACATAGAATCCTTCAAGGTTTGGTCAAATGTAGTATCTTTGTCGGACAAAAACAACAGAAAAATGAAAAGAATAGGACTCTTGTCCGACACCCATGGCTATTGGGACGAACGCTACCTGAAATATTTTGAAAGCTGTGACGAGATATGGCATGCCGGAGACATCGGCTCACAGGAAGTGGCCGACCGACTGGCTGCCTTCCACCCCCTCCGGGCAGTATATGGAAATATTGACGGTCAAGACATACGCCTCCGCTTTCCGGAAATCAACCGTTTCCAGCTGGAAGGAGCCGACGTACTGATGAAACACATCGGAGGATACCCCGGCAAATACGACCCTTCCGTCCGGCAGATTCTCCACACACAGCCTCCGCAGTTGTTCATCAGCGGCCATTCCCATATCCTGAAGGTCAAATACGACCCCAAACTGCATTTGCTGCATATCAACCCGGGAGCAGCCGGAAAGTATGGTTTTCATAAAGTACGTACCTTGATACGTTTCTCCATAACCGACGGAAACTTCTCCGACTTGGAAGTCATCGAACTGAATGATTAAGCCTGAAAAGTCTTGTTGCATTCAAAAATCTTTCCGAAATTTGCACACAAAATAAAAAAATTATATGAAAACTTATCTAGTTACTGGAGCTGCCGGATTCATCGGTGCCAATTATATCAAATATATCCTGGCCAAGCATGATGACATCAAGGTTGTCATTCTGGACGCTTTGACATACGCTGGAAATTTGGAAACCATTTCATCCGACATCGACAACGAACGCTGTTTCTTCATCAAAGGAAATATCTGCGACTATGACTTGGCCGACCGGTTGTTTGCAGATTACAAATTTGATTACATCGTCAATTTTGCTGCCGAAAGCCACGTGGACCGCAGTATTGAAAATCCACAATTATTCTTACAGACCAACATACTGGGCACACAAAACCTGCTGGATGCCGCACGACGTGCCTGGGTGACCGGAAAAGACGAAAACGGCTATCCTACCTGGCGAAAAGGAGTTCGTTTCCATCAAGTTTCTACCGACGAAGTCTACGGCTCACTGGGCCCGGAAGGCTATTTCACAGAAGAAACGCCGCTTTGCCCGCACAGCCCGTACAGTGCCTCCAAGACCAGTGCCGACCTGATTGTCATGGCCTATCGGGATACTTACAAGATGCCGGTAACCATCAGCCGCTGCTCCAACAACTACGGTCCTTACCACTTCCCGGAAAAGCTGATTCCGCTTATCATCAAGAACATTCTGGAAGGGAAAAAACTTCCTGTATATGGAAATGGTACCAACGTACGTGACTGGCTCTACGTGGAAGACCACTGTAAAGCCATCGACATGATTATCAATAAGGGGAAGGACGGTGAAATTTATAATGTAGGCGGACACAACGAGAAACAGAACATAGAAATTGTCAAACTGACCATCGCTACCATCCGTCAAATCATGACCGAACAGCCGGAATACCGGAACATACTCAAAAAGAAAGAAATGACCTCCGACGGACAAATCAGTATCGACTGGATCAACGATTCACTGATTACCTTTGTCAAGGACCGGTTGGGACACGACCAGCGTTACGCCATCGACCCCACCAAGATTACCCGTGAATTGGGATGGACCCCTGAAACCAAGTTTGAGGATGGTATCATCAAAACCATCAAATGGTATCTAGACCACCAGGCATGGGTAAAGAACGTCACCAGCGGGGAGTACCAGAATTACTACGACAGCATGTACAAGAATCGCTAAAAAGCAATTTCTTTATCACTCCATAGAATGTCATTCCGGAAAGCAGTTTCCAGAATGACATTTTTTATTTCCCTTTATTTATTTTCATTTTATCCATTCATACAAATAAAACGAAATCATTTTGATAAGTTATTTCATATTTCGCTTGCATATTTACAAAATACATCTATCTTTGCAAGCAAAACAAACAATTAAAGAAATAAACAAATGAGTTACCTTATAAAACCTGTCGGCTACAAGCCGTTGCTTGACATGAAACAAACTGAACTGGGTATCAAGCAGATTAAAGAATTCTTCCAGCAGAACCTTTCCTCCGAACTTCGCTTGCGGCGTGTAACTGCTCCTTTGTTCGTCTTGAAAGGAATGGGTATCAACGACGACTTGAGCGGTACGGAACGTCCGGTCACCTTCCCGATAAAAGACTTGGGCGACCAACAGGCGGAAGTGGTTCACTCACTGGCCAAATGGAAACGACTGACTTTGGCCGACTACCAGATTGAACCAGGTTACGGTATCTATACCGACATGAACGCGATTCGTGCCGACGAAGAACTGGGTAACATCCACTCCCTGTATGTAGACCAGTGGGACTGGGAACGGGTCATCACGCCGGAACAGCGAACGGTAGATTTCCTGAAAAGCATCGTGACCCGCATCTATGCGGCCATGCGACGCACAGAATACATGATTTGTGAGATGTATCCGCAAATCAAATCCTTCCTGCCACACGACGTGCATTTCATCCACTCGGAAGATTTGCTGCAGATGTATCCTGACAAGACCGCCAAGGAACGTGAGAACCTGATTACAGAACGTTTCGGGGCCGTATTCATCATCGGCATCGGCAACAAGCTGAGCAACGGACAACCGCACGACTTGCGTGCCCCCGACTACGATGACTACACCACCATCGACCCGAAGACCGGACTGCCGGGACTGAACGGAGACTTGCTAGTCTGGAATGACGTACTACAGCGCGCTTTCGAAATTTCTTCCATGGGTATCCGTGTGGACAAAGCCGCCATGCTCAAGCAGCTGGAACTGGCCGGAAAAGAGGAACGCACCAAACTTTATTTCCACCAGCGCCTGCTGAACGATACATTGCCGCTCACCATCGGTGGGGGTATCGGCCAGTCACGTCTATGCATGCTTTACCTGAAAAAGGCCCACATCGGAGAAATCCAAGCCAGCATCTGGCCGGAAGAGATGCGCAAAGAATGCGCGGAACTGGGCATGCAGCTCATCTGAAACAAACACACACTATTATAACCATCCCCTTGTTTCCACTCCACGGAGAGCAGAAGCAAGGGGATTTATTTTTCTGAAACAGTCGTACGGACAGTTTCTACCAGTTGATGGGTGTCTCGCCATGAGCTACCAGATACTCATTGGTACGGCTGAAATGCTTGTTGCCAAAAAAACCATTGTAGGCCGACAAAGGCGAAGGATGTACGGAAGTCAGCACCAGATGCTTGTTACGGTCAATAAAAGCTCCTTTCTTCTGGGCATAAGAACCCCATAAGATAAACACCAGATGCTCTTTCTGCTCGGCCAATACTCGAATGGCCGCATCCGTAAATTCCTCCCATCCTTTCCGCTGATGAGAACCTGCCTGATGCGCCCGTACCGTCAAAGTCGCGTTCAACAGCAGCACCCCCTGCTCCGCCCACCGGGTCAGATTCCCGCTCGCAGGCATGGGAGTACCCAAATCGTCATGAATCTCCTTGAATATATTCTGCAAAGAAGGTGGGAACGGTACGCCATCGTTGACTGAAAAGCATAATCCATGCGCCTGTCCCGGTCCGTGATATGGGTCCTGCCCGATAATCACCACCTTCACCTTATCAAAAGGGCAAAGATTGAACGCATTGAAAATCAACCGTCCGGGAGGATATACCGTGGTCTGCTTGTACTCCTGACGGACAAAATCCGTCAGCCGGACAAAATAATCCTTTTCAAACTCCGGGGCCAACGCCTTTTTCCATCCTTCTTCTATCTGTACGTTCATAATATCCTGATTAAATGATCAATCCCAAAGATTCAACTTATTTTTCTTCGCTTCTTCCAGTGACACCGTCTTCACCACTTTTTGCTTGTTCTTGTCGCGCAAGGCCTGATACTCCTCGTTCAACGTCTCCACAAAAGCCGGACGCTGTTCCGGATTCAGCAGTTTGGCAGCCACCAGCGCATTCTGCGAAGCATCCTTCATGTACACCACCGGCGCATGATATACGGGCGCAATCTTCAAGGCCGTATGCAACTTCGAAGTGGTTGCTCCTCCAATCATCACCGGCACATCCACTCCCGCACGCTGCAGTTCCGTCACCACATGCACCATTTCCTCCAATGAAGGCGTAATCAGTCCGCTCAATCCTACAATATCCACTTTTTCCCGGATGGCCGTTTCCACGATTTTTTCTGCCGGTACCATCACGCCCAAGTCGATAATCTCATAGTTGTTGCACGCCATGACCACCGACACGATGTTCTTCCCAATATCGTGCACGTCGCCCTTCACCGTGGCCACCAGTACCTTTCCGGCGCTTCGGGCCCCTTCTTCCTTTTCCGCCTCGATGTAAGGCTGGAGAATGGCTACGGCCTTCTTCATAGTCCGCGCCGTCTTGACCACCTGCGGCAAGAACATCTTACCCGAGCCGAACAAATCGCCCACATGGTTCATGCCTGCCATCAGCGGACCTTCAATGATGCTCACCGCATTCGGATAACGGGAAAGCGCTTCCTGCAAATCCTCTTCCAGATAGTCCGAAAGCCCTTTCACCAGTGCATACTGCAACCGTTCTTCCACCGTGGTATCTTTACGCCACAGCAGCTGAGCCTCATGTCCTTCCTGCGAAGCCGTTCCTTCCTTTTCCCGTTTCAATTGTTCCGCCGCCTCAATCAGCCGTTCTGCCGCATCCGGCCGACGGTTCAATACCACATCCTCTATCCGCCCCAGGATATCCTGCGGAATATCCGTATAAAGCACGGAAGTAGCCGGATTGACGATTCCCATGTCCATACCCTGCTGAATGGCATGATAGAGGAACACCGCATGCATGGCCTCACGGATATAATTGTTGCCACGGAAAGAGAACGACAAGTTGCTCACTCCCCCGCTCACATGTGCTCCCGGCAGATGCTTGCGTATCCATCCGGTAGCCTGAATGAAATCGACCGCGTAATTGTTGTGTTCTTCGATACCCGTGGCCACGGCCAGCACATTGGGATCGAAGATAATATCGTGTGGATTAAATCCGACTTTGTCTACCAAAATATGATAAGCCCGTTCACACACCTCAATCTTACGGCTGAACGTATCGGCCTGTCCCTTCTCGTCGAAAGCCATGACAATGACGGCTGCCCCGAGCTCTTTCACCTCACGTGCATGTGTCACAAACACGTCCTCCCCTTCCTTCAAAGAAATGGAGTTGACAATGCATTTTCCCTGCACACATTTCAGTCCGGCACGAATCACGTCCCACTTGGAAGAGTCAATCATGAGGGGCACACGGGCGATTTCCGGTTCCGAAGCCACCAGATTCAGGAAGGTGGTCATCTCTTCTACCGCATCCAACAGTCCGTCGTCCATATTGACATCAAGAATCAATGCCCCATCTTCCACCTGCTTGCGGGCGATGGACAAAGCCTCCTCGTATTTCTTCTCGTTGATGAGCCGGAGGAACTTCCGCGAACCTGCCACGTTGCAGCGTTCCCCCACATTCACGAAATTGATTTCGGGTGACACTTCCAGCAGTTCCAGTCCCGACAGCCACATATACTTGTGCGGCTGCACCGGCACGCGAGGCCGCCCCCTCCGAATCAAATCTTGGTATTTGGCAATATATTTTTCCGTGGTACCACAACATCCACCGATGATGTTGACCAGCCCTTCGTCGATATATTCCTTCACTTCGGCCGCCATATCTTCCGGCGTCTGGTCATACTGTCCCAACGTGTTCGGCAGTCCGGCATTTGGATACGCACTAATATAATAAGGTGCACGGGCAGCCAGTCTTTCCAGAAAAGGCTTCAACTGACGGGCCCCGAACGAACAGTTCAGTCCGACAGAGAAAATATCCGCATGTTCCACTGAAGCCAGAAACGCATCCAGTGTCTGTCCCGACAACGTACGTCCACCCACATCCGATACGGTAACCGAGAGCATCAAAGGCACCTTCCGACCCGTTTTCTCCATCGAAAGTTCCGCTGCCCGAATCGCCGCCTTGGCATTCAGCGTATCGAAAATGGTTTCAATGAGCAAAGCATCCACCCCGCCTTCCAGCAAGGCTTCCATCTGCTCGCAATAAGCCGCCTGCAATTCGTCGAAGGTCAATGCCCGGAAAGCCGGATTGTTCACGTCCGGACTCATGGAGCACGTCTTGTTGGTCGGCCCTACGGAACCTGCCACAAAACGAGGCTTCTCTGGATTCATCGCCGTAAACTCATCGGCTATCCGACGGGCCAGACGGGCGGCTGCCAGATTAATTTCCCGGCAATAGGCCTCCACGTGATAATCGGCCATCGACACCGAAGTGGCATTAAACGTATTGGTTTCGATTATGTCAGCTCCCGCTTCCAAGTATTTCCGGTGAATATCTTCTATCACCTCCGGACGCGTGAGGCACAGCAGGTCGTTGTTTCCTTTCAGCTGTCCCTTTGCCTCCTCAAAACGTTCCCCCCGGAAATCCGCTTCCGAGAGATTATATTGCTGTATCATCGTACCCATCGCCCCGTCGAGCACCAGGATACGTTCCCGTATCAGTTGTTGTATTGTCTTTGTCTGCATAGGCATGCCTACCCTTTAATCTTTTAATTTAGCGTTTGAACATGCGGTCCATCATCCGCCGGTCTTCTTTTTCTTTCAATGTCTGACGCTTGTCATACTGTTTCTTACCCTTGGCCAGCGCAATAACCACCTTGGCCAGTCCACGCTCGTTAATATACATGCGGGTAGGCACAATGGTAAAACCCGGCTCCTCGGAGGTACGCTGCAGTTTGCGCAGTTCCTTCTTGGTCAGCAGCAGCTTGCGGTCGCGCCGCGCCGTATGGTTGTTATACGAACCGTAAAAATACTCAGCAATGTGCATGTTCTTCACCCACAGTTCCCCACGGGAGAAAAAGCAGAACGTATCTACCAAGCTCGCTTTTCCCTGACGGATGGACTTGATTTCCGTACCGGTCAGCACGATTCCTGCGGTGTACGTATCGATAAATTCATAATCGAACGATGCCCGCTTGTTCTTGATATTAATATTATTCGCAACTGGTCTCATCAATTCAAAATTACAGACAATTTATTAAATACAAATTCAATCATCACCGGAGAAAGTAATACCAAAATGGAAGCTACCACAGTATAAGAAGTCAACCTGCTCTCCGGTATATCCAGAAAACGCCGTGCCCCTTCAAACACTACCACCACAGTGTACAACTGCAGAATCCAATGTAGAATCTCAATAGAAATCAATCCGTTGACCACATCAAGCACAAACAAGACCGTCATGGAATATCCCACAAACACCTGCATTTTCTCCTTAGGGACATACTTGTCGAACCATCTCCAGGTCATTTTATCCAGCAGATAAGCAGCTAGGAAAAATCCGCCAAACAAAGCCACGGCCACGGCACAGCAACGTGTCAGCGCCCATTGAAAGAACTCCGAGCTGACATCCCGGCCGATGAATGTCCCGATAAACTCGGCCAATCCACACAATCCAATCAGCGGATAGACATATTCCGACATCATCCGGTTTCCTTGCCCTTCGGAAGCCTCTTTCTCCCAGAAACGACCGGGGGAGGAAAGCAAAAATGCCATTTTATTGAACAATTCTTTATAATTCATTCCCAATTCTTTTCATTATGTGATGAAACGAATTGCAAATTTACAAAAAAGTATGAGATAAAGGAAAGAGGTGACTATCTTTTCAAGCTATTTAAACGTCCGAGGCCTTAAAAACAAGCCTTTTAAAGGTATCCCTAAAAACACCTTTGCGTTCAAAAAAAACACAAGTACATTTCACACAAAACGCCCTTACGTTTTGATCAAAACTCTTTGGCGTTTTAAATCAAACGCAAGGACGTTTTGAAAAGAACGTAAGGGCGTTTTTTCTGAATATAAAAAGCCTACATAACCTTGAAAAAGGCTCTTTTATAATTTGCTTTTATTGGTTGTTTGTCGATGTTTCTCCAAACAAAGATTTGTATTGAATTTCTACTTTATCTGAACTCGCATTTTCATAGCTTGAAGATGATGATTTTTCATACTCAATCACAATCTTGTCAGGCATTGCCACATTATGCAGACTTGTATAAGAAGTCAAGACTGGAGTCAGATTAAAATGACGATATTCCGTACCGTATTCATTTCTCTGTACACTTGCATCTGTCACCTTATGACGCAAATGGAGCAACAATGTGCCATCTGTACTCACTTCACTTGGATCATAATACAAAACAAAAGAATGAGAGCTCAACTCAGACTGCAAATCATCCTTATCCGATGAGCTTTTATAATAATAAGTTACCGGAACAAACAAATTATAACGGTCAAAATAAGTCGGTTGAACCATTGAACTGGATATTGTATAAACAGGAGCATTTCCTGAATCAGCATCCGGAGCCTTAGGCATAACCGTACCATCCTTAATGTTCACTAAATTTGTAATAGTGACATCCTTATTTGCATTCCATTCTACCAATGAAGAGTCATAAGAATATTGAACAATTGCATAAGAATCCAACGTAACGTCACTCAAATCGCTCATATTTACAGGAGTTACGGTATAGCCATACGCACTTGTAAAAGTGTAATACCCTCCAAAACCATTCACTTTCATTATCTCCTGCGGAGAAACCGTAGGATCTGTTTCCCCATTCAAACAAGAACTAAACCCTACCATTGCCAATAATGCGGCAAAAACTACTGCCAATTTCTGTTTTTTCATACTTTCTTTATTTTCTTCTTATCTTTAGTTTATAAATATTCTCAAAGGTAAAATTTGCCCGATAAATGCAAAAAAGAGAAAAATACTGCACACAAGCCATTAATTTTTAACATAAATAAACCATTCACTATACAATGGTTGCAAATGAATCCAAATGTTCGTCAACATAAGCCGCAATCTGCGCCGTAATCAGCTCTTCCTCTTCCATAAATTTTTCTTCCAAATCATCGAATGCCTCATACTGTTCATACATGGCCATGAACTCGTCTTCCGTACAATCTTTCTCCAAATCAGTACGGTGCGCATCGTAAATCTTCTTGGCTTCATAAATCAGCTTCGAGAAATCCTTTGCCCCAAACAGACGCATCGCCTTGGCAAACGGATTGTCAAAGATATACGGTCCGTATCCATTCTGGATGAGCTGTACAAAGCCACCTTCCATCACTTCCTCCCGGAAAAAGTGATATCCCAGCAACGTATGCTGATAACCGTTCAGCAACGGCATGGTCTTCTCATTAATCACCCCACCCGTCACCTCCAGGTATTTATCGATAAACACTTTCAAGAATGCATCCATTCCCTCTTCCGCTCCTTTGCGCAAATCCGCATCGGACACCGTAATCTGATTCGCTTCCATTTATATACCTAATAATTGTTACCTATCTTTATTTATATACTACGACAGGGCTTGCATATCGTATCTGCGGCAAAGATACAAGATTCTTTCAGAAGAGGAAAAACATTTTGGCAAGCAGAGTTTACAAAACAGGCCAAACTGGAAAAAATATCATTAAAATGTTGGAAAAAGTTTGGTTTCCTACGTTGCAGAAAGAAATAAAACGACTAACTTTGCGTTCGGATTAAGGAAGAAATTCCATAATTCGTGGTTTACGAAATACTTATTTTTTATTACCAATAAAACGTAAAGAATATGATTTATTCACATGAAGTTGAACACATGTGTTGTGTTGCTAAAGGACCTAACCACGGTCCGGCCCCAATTCCTGAAGAAGGAAAATGGATTCAAGCAAAAGAAATCAAAGACATTTCAGGTTTAACTCATGGTGTGGGATGGTGTGCTCCACAGCAGGGTGCTTGTAAACTGACTTTGAACGTCAAAGAAGGTGTAATCGAAGAATGTCTGGTAGAAACAATCGGTTGCTCAGGTATGACTCACTCAGCCGCTATGGCTTCTGAAATTCTGCCGGGTAAGACAATTCTGGAAGCACTGAATACAGACTTGGTTTGCGATGCCATCAACACCGCAATGCGTGAATTGTTCCTGCAGATTGTTTACGGTCGTACTCAGTCAGCTTTCTCTGAAGGCGGTTTGATGATTGGTGCAGGCTTGGAAGACTTGGGTAAAGGACTCCGCAGCCAGACTGGTACTCTGTATGGTACAAAAGCAAAAGGTACTCGTTACTTGGAATTGACTGAGGGTTACATCACTCGTATGGCTTTGGACAAAGACAACCAGGTAATCGGTTACGAATTTGTTCACATGGGTAAATTCATGGAACAGATCAAGAAGGGTGTAGATGCTAACGAAGCATTGAAAGCTGTTACCGGAACTTACGGACGCTTCAAACCCGAACAAGGCGCAGTTAAATATATTGACCCACGTAAAGAATAATAAGGAGGATACAGATTATGATTAGACCAGTACAGTTTGAAAGTCAGGACCGTCGTATCAAGCAGATTTTGGCTGCTTTGAATGAAAACGGTATCAAAGACATTGAAGAAGCTAACGCAATCTGTGACGCAGCCGGCCTTGATCCGTATCTGACTTGTCAGGAAACTCAGGGTATCTGCTTCGAGAATGCTAAATGGGCATACGTAGTAGGTTGTGCCATCGCACTGAAAAAAGGTTGCAAGAACGCTGCTGACGCTGCAGAAGCAATCGGTATCGGTTTGCAGGCTTTCTGTATTCCGGGTTCAGTAGCTGATGACCGTAAAGTAGGTTTGGGTCATGGTAACCTGGCAGCTCGTCTGCTCCGTGAAGAAACTCAGTGCTTCGCTTTCTTGGCAGGCCACGAATCATTCGCTGCTGCAGAAGGTGCTATCAAGATTGCAGAAATGGCCAACAAAGTTCGTAAGAACCCGTTGCGTTGCATCTTGAACGGTCTGGGTAAAGACGCTGCGATGATTATCTCTCGTATCAACGGATTTACTTACGTTCAGACTAAGTTCGATTACTTCACAGGTGATTTGAACATCGTAAAAGAAACTCCGTATTCAGACGGTCCTCGTGCAAAAGTAAAATGCTACGGTGCAGACGATGTACGTGAAGGTGTAGCTATCATGTGGCACGAAAATGTAGATGTATCTATCACAGGTAACTCTACTAACCCGACTCGTTTCCAGCACCCGGTTGCAGGTACTTACAAGAAAGAACGTGTTCTTGCTGGTAAACCTTACTTCTCAGTAGCTTCAGGTGGTGGTACAGGTCGTACACTTCACCCGGATAACATGGCTGCAGGTCCTGCTTCTTACGGTATGACAGATACTATGGGCCGTATGCACTCAGACGCACAGTTCGCTGGTTCTTCATCAGTTCCTGCTCACGTAGAAATGATGGGATTCCTGGGTATCGGTAACAACCCGATGGTAGGATGCACAGTAGCTTGCGCTGTAAACGTAGCTTTGGCTTTGAATAAGTAATTTATACTTGATTCAATATATAAATCCCTGTAACTCTCTGAGTTATGGGGATTTTTATTTTATCCGTACTGCATGGAGAAATGATAAAATCCCATCACTTTTCATCTGTTGTACTTCCTATAAATTGTTGTGAATGGATGCTGAAATTGAAGCGGAATATCGCTTGAATCAGGCTTGTTTTTCTAAGGGTAATAAGTGGCTGATTATCCTTGAAAATGGGCTGAAAAGAGGATATTTTGTGACCAATTTGCGACCAATTTGCGACCATTTTCCCATTTTTTCAAAAGTGGTCGCAAAATTCGATTCATTTATCTAATACACAGAAAGATATATCATATTTAAAAGGACTTCCTAATGTCTAATTTTAAATGATTAAACTATGGTAAGAAGTTCTTTTTCTATTCTCTTTGCCATAAGAGAAAGTAAAGCAAGAAAGAGTGGTAAAGCTCCTATCGAAATTACAATTACAATAAATGGAGAAAGATGCACTCTATCAACTGGCAAACAAGTTCCTATCGACAAATGGGACAAAACCAAGCAACAAGTAAAAGGTAAAGACGAAGAAGCTCAAAGCCTCAACAATTATCTAAAAGCAATCAAAGCCAAACTTTATCAGAAAGAAGCAGAATTGTTAGACAGAGGTTTTATCATCACAGCAGAACTATTACGTGACGCTTACTTTGATAAGGTAGAATCACTCAAAGAAAAAACGCTGTTTGAAGTTTTTGAAGAGCATAACCAAGAACAGGAAAAGCTGGTAGGCAATGGAGTTTCTAAGGCTACTTATTGGATTTCTGTCTATACAGTAAGATTACTCAAAGAATTTGTTCAGCAGAAATACAAAAGAGAAGATTTATACCTACGCGAATTGAACCTGAACTTTATCCAGTCTTTTCATTCATTCCTAAGAATAGATAAAGGAAT